>Ga0183097_10038_pt1 | contig 525189 bp, 462 predicted proteins | sample BioMet8_FD_128883 | JGI IMG/M metagenome (GOLD analysis project Ga0183097, IMG submission 128883) | Microbial communities from bioreactor (seeded with sewage sludge) at Lawrence Berkeley National Lab, California, USA - Biofuel... | ecosystem: Engineered > Bioreactor > Anaerobic > Unclassified ...
CAAAGGCAGTGACAGTCACAGCGAATGACAAGAGCAAGGTCTATGGCACAAAAGATCCTACACTCGACGCAACAGTCGCAGGAACACTGGGAACAGATACAGTCACATATACAACAAGCAGAGTAGCGGGCGAGAACGTAGGAACATACACGATCACACCAGCAGGCGAAGCAACGCAGGGCAACTACAGCGTTACATATGCGACAGGCACACTGACGATCACGAAGGCACCAGCAGAGCAGAATGCAGTCACAGCAGGTGACTATAACAAGCCGTATGATGCAAAGGCACATGGCATCACAGCAAGCTCAGCAGTAACTGATGGCACGACACTGTACTACAGCACAGACAATGCGACATGGTCAGAGACAGCACCAACATGGACAGATGTCACAGCAGCACAGACAGTCTATGTAAAGGCAGTGAATGCGAACTATGAAGATGCGACAGCATCAGCAACAGTAACGATCACGCCAAAGGCAGTGACAGTCACAGCGAATGACAAGAGCAAGGTCTATGGCACAAAAGATCCTACACTCGACGCAACAGTCGCAGGAACACTGGGAACAGATACAGTCACATATACAACAAGCAGAGTAGCAGGCGAGAACGTAGGAACATATGCGATCAAGCCGGATGGCGATGCAGCGCAGGGCAACTACAGCGTTACATATGCAAATGGCACACTGACGATCACAAAGGCACCAGCAGAGCAGAATGCAGTCACAGCAGAAACTTATAACGGTACCTATGATGGCGCAGCACATTCTATTCTTAATGTTAAGGCAACACAAAGTGATAGCACGTTATATTACACAACTGAGAAACCTCAGAATACTGTATTATTTGCACTATTTAACTTGTTTGGTGCTCAACAGGAAGATACAAGGACGTGGAGTACAACATTGCCAACATGGACAGATGTCACAGCAGCACAGACAGTGTATGTCAAGGCAACGAACCCTAACTATGAAGACAGCTACACAAGTGCAACTGTTACTATTACAAAGAGAAATGTAACATTAACAAGTGGCACAGCAACTAAGGTATATGATGGTACAGCACTTACTAATGATACTGTTACTATCAGCGACCAGGGATTTGTAGCAGGCCAGAGCGTTACTTACGCATTTACAGGAACACAGACAGAAGTTGGCAGCAGCAACAATACATTCACATATGCAGTGAATGATGGTACTGATGCTAATAACTATGACATTGCAATTGTTACGGGCACATTAACAATAACTGCAAGACCAACAACTCCTGTAGTACCTGATAGACCTGCATCTCCAACAACGGATGATAGAAATGCTAGACCTTCAACACCAAATACTGGCGATCAGACAAATGCTCCGATGGCAGCTGGTGCATTAGCATTCTCAATGTTGTTAGCAGGATTAGCATTCTTCTTCAGAAGAAAGTATTCTGACTAATCAAAAGATTCCCGAAGTAAATTCATTTACTTCTTCAAAAAGCCTGATACACTAAAGATTGTCCGCTGGAACCGATAGGCTTCGGTATGCAGTAGAAAGCGGAAAAAGCTACAGTTGTTCTCTCCTTTACGTCAAAGAAGAGTGTATACAACTGAACCCCAGACACCGGTAGAAATATCGGGGAAGAAGGACTCCTGGCAGGGAGTCCTTTTTCTTCCATCTTTGTGCATCTGTTCGAAATGATATACGGTATAATATTTAAAAGAGGATCTGATTATGAAGATAGTAGTATATGATGACGAAAAGAATATTTTAAAAGATACATGCGATCTTTTAACGAAGAACCTTCGTTCAGATGATACTGTTGAGGGTTTTACAACAGTAGATGAAGTAAAAAACTACGTGAATGAATACCTGACGGATACTGCATTTATCTGCTTTCACGATGGAAAGGGCCAGGGACTAGAATTAGTTGATGCTTTACGGGAAATCAATGCAAAGATCAATATTATCTTTATCTCTGACAGCAATCTATACATGCATGAGGCGTTTGAAAAGCGCATCAGCGGTTTCTTGAGAAGACCGATTACTGGTGAAGATGTCAGACGGGAAATGCAGAATTTAAGATTCCATATTGAAGAATTTAGAAAAAGTAGAGGATAAGGTATGGAACTGCTGAACTTCTTATTGGCTTTACTACCAATCATCTGGCTTGGCTTTGCTTTGATTGTGTTGAAAATACCAGCTTTTAAGGCGGCGTTTGGTTCATTGATCATCGCCGGTTTATTGGCTGTTTTTTTCTGGAAGCTTTCTCTGCTGAATACAGTAACAGCTGGGGCAGAGGGATTCTTGATGGCCTTATGGCCGATCATTTTAGTAATCCTGGCAGCTGTGTTTACGTATCGGCTTTCTCTTCATACCGGCGCCATGGATATCATCAAGCAGATGATTACATCTGTCTGTGCAGATAAGCGTGTATTGGTTTTGTTGATTGCCTGGTGCTTCGGCGGCTTCATGGAGGGTATGGCTGGTTTTGGTACGGCAATTGCTATCCCTGCCAGCATGCTTGTCTCCCTGGGCTTTGATCCAATTTTTTCATGCCTGGTATGCTTGATTGCTAACGGTACACCGACACCGTTTGGTTCGATTGGTATTCCGACGGTGACACTGGCCAACTTAGTTGGGCTGGAGAATACGGGCCTCTCCTTTATGACAACGATGCAGTTGTCATTGTTTATGCTGGCATGCCCGTTCTTGATTGTGATGGCAACAGGGAAGGGTGTAAAAGCATTGAAGGGAATGGTGCCGATTACATTGTTATCCGGCGTATCATTTGTTCTGCCGCAGTTATTGGTTGCTAAGTTCATCGGTGCCGAACTGGCCGTGGTGATTGGGTCAGTATGCTCATTGTTAGTAACAATCGTATTGGGAAGAAAGATGAAACCGGATCCGCAGTATGAATTGAAGCTGGAACAGAAGGAGACCATTGATCTGAAGAAGGCACTGCGTGCATGGTCACCGTTCATCTTCATCTTTATCTTCCTTCTGCTGACTTCGAAACTGGTAACACCGATCAACTCGTTCTTAGCACAGTTCTCCACGACAGCAGTGATCTATACAGGTGAGAAAGCAGGCAAGCTGACCTTTGCCTGGATCAATACACCGGGCATCTGGATCTTCCTGTCTGCAATTATTGGGGGATTGATGCAGGGGGCACATCTGAAGGACTTTGGTGTTGTCTTTAAAGAAACAATCCTGCAGATGAAGGAGACAATGATCACAATGATCTGTGTGCTTGGATGCGCAAAGATCATGGGCTATTCTGGGATGATTGGTTCGATTGCGTCCTTTGCGATTGCTGCCGCTGGTTCCTTCTATCCTATCTTTGCCCCATGGATTGGCGCGCTGGGGACGTTTGTCACAGGGTCTGGCACGAACTCCGGCGTCTTATTCGGCGGGGTGCAGTTAAAGGCGGCAGAGACGCTGCAGGTCAACTCCTATTGGATGGTGGCATTGAATTCATTGGGTGTTGCGGCAGGGAAGATGATCTCTCCACAGTCTCTGGCAATCGCTCTAGCAGCGGTGAACGCAAAGGGACAGGATTCCAAGCTGATGTCCAAGATCATGCCATATGCGCTTGTTTTCCTCATATGCATGTCCATTCTGGCATTTGTGGGAACGAAGCTGATTGGGTAAATGTAAATAATAATGTAAAATATTTTATAAAAATGTAAATTCTTTCTTGACAAATATAAATTGTGAAACTAAACTACAGTTACATTCTAAGAACAGAAGAGTACCTGTATAGGAACTTCAAGCGAGCCGGAACAGAGTGTGAGTCCGGTAAGGGAGGATATGGGGAAGCGCATCTGGGAGAAGTCCTCATGAAGTCATAGTGAGGAACGCAGCACCGGCGTTACAGGTAAGAGTGATCAGTTCTTCGGAACTGGTAACCAGTGTGGTACCGCGATGATAAGTCGTCTCTGGAAATAATATTCAGAGACGGCTTTTTTGTTTTAGAGGGAGGTGAAATGAGATGGAAGAGCGACGAACGATCAACAGTGCATCCAACCGTATCAATCAAATTAGACAGAGGAAGAACTCTAGGGAGAAAGAATATGAAGACACTCAATCAAATGATCAAAACTACATCCGCTGCACTTCTGGCCATTTCATTAACCGCATGCACAGCTAACGCTGCTGCTTCGACAACAACTGCTTCATCCGCAAAGACAGGCACCAGCAGTACTTACGCATATCTTCTTGATACAACAGATCTGGAGAAGCCGGAAATTGCTACATCGAATGCAACCGGCGTCTTAGCAGACGTACTGAAGAACGGTGTACTGACGATTGCTACATCACCTGACTATCCAGCTGCTGAATTCGTCGATGACGAAGGAAAGGTCTGGGGCTGTGAGATGACGCTGGCAAAATACATTGCTGATTCACTGGGCGTTGATCTGGATATCGAGACGATGGACTTCTCCGGAACATTAGTTGCCGTTGATACAGGCAAAGTTGATCTGGCATTATCCGGCTATGGCTGGAAGAAAGACAGAGCAGAATCCTATGAACTGTCCATCGGCTATGAAGGAGATCCAAGCTCAACAGAATCTTCCAAGCATACTTTGATTACAACTGCCGCAAATGCAGGCAAATACAATTCCTTAAGTGATTTCGTCGGTTCACATATCATGGCACAGGCAACCTCCTTACAGGAAATGTATGTACAGGATGAGATCCTCAGCCTCGATACAAACGGCACAACAAACTATGAACCAGTCTCTACATTGGATCAGGCAATCCTGGGATTAGCGTCTGGCAAGTGTGATGCAGTTGCCTTGGACAACAGCACTGCAGAGAACTATGTCAAGTCTTCTGACGGACAGTTCGCTTTAACAAATGTCTATTTCGATCTGACGCCATACGGCGACTACCAGGGCAACGTAGCAGCTGCCAAGAAGGGTGAGACAAGCTTGATCGAAGCAGTCAATACAATCATTACAGCAGCCAAGGATAACGGCTACTACGAGACTTGGTACAAAGAAGCCAAGGAAAAAGCAGGCATCACTGAATAAAGAAATGCAGAAAGGAGCTGGATCATGGGCAAGGGAATTATTGAAGTATTTATCGAGTATTGGCCGATCTTCTTAAAAGGACTCTGCGGAACCTTGGAATATGCATTTATCGCTGTGTTCTTCGGCTCCTTGATCGGTGCCTTGATTGCGATGCTGCATCTGTCCAAAAACAAGATCCTTTCTGGAATTGCCGGCGTCTATGTCAATGTCTTAAGAGGCACACCGCTGCTGGTCCAGATGTATATTTCCTTCTATTTTCTGCCGATGGCATTTCCGGCATTGAACAATATCGACAAAGTCTACTATGTCATGCTGGCCTTGATCCTGAACTCCAGTGCATATGTCTCGGAAGTCTTCAGAGGCGGCATCCAGTCTGTCGATATCGGCCAGACGGAAGCCGCCAGATCACTGGGCATGAGTGCTTCTCACTGCATGAAGAAGATCATCCTGCCGCAGGCTATTAAGAATATCCTGCCGGCACTTGGCAATGAATACATTGCGATGATCAAGGAAACATCTTTGGCAGGAACGATGATGCTGTATGAACTGATGTATACCAAAACACTGCTTGCCAACAAGTACCTGATCTGGCAGCCGCTGTTCATCATCGCCGGCATCTACTTATTAGTAACATTGACACTGTCATGGGGTGTCAAGCAGATGGAAAAGAGGTTGAGTGTCAGTGACTGAGTTGAATGAAGCTTTGATCGAGACAGTTGATCTCCATAAGAACTTCGGTGATCTGGAAGTTCTCAAAGGCATCAATGAAACAATCCATAAGGGAGAAGTTGTCACCATCATCGGACCTTCCGGCGGCGGCAAGTCAACCTTTCTCAGATGTCTGAATCTATTGGAACAGCCGACATCCGGCAAGGTCATCTTTGAAGGCAATGAGCTGGATGTCAAGAATACAGATCTTGATGCCCATCGGCAGAAGATTGGAATGGTCTTCCAGCAGTTCAATGTCTTTCCGCATCTGAATGTATTAGACAACATCACGATTACACCGATGCTGGAAAAGAAGATGCCGAAAGCTGATGCGGAAGCAGAGGCAATGGCGCTTCTCAAGGAAGTCGGTCTGGAAGAAAAGGCACATGAGTATCCAAGAAAGCTGTCTGGGGGACAGAAGCAGAGACTTGCGATTGTCAGGGCAATGGCCATGCATCCAGATGTCATGCTGTTCGATGAACCGACCAGTGCGCTTGATCCAGAAATGGTCAAAGGTGTCCTGGAAGTCATTCAGAAGCTGGCAGAATCAGGTATGACCTGCGTGATTGTGACCCATGAAATGGGCTTTGCTAAAAAGGTCAGTGACAGAGTGCTGTTCATTGACGGCGGCATTGTTGCCGAAGAAGGAACGCCGGAAGAAGTCTTCGACCATCCGCAGAACGAACGTACAAAGGAATTCCTGTCACAGGTCCTTTAGGAAGGAAGAAAAATGAATACAACATTTACATACGATCATTATCTTCTTTACGAAGAGATCAAGAAGAACCTGACATACTTTGCGGAGAAATATCCGCAGTTATGCAAGGTGGAAGTCAACTGTGTCAGTGAGGAAGGCAGAAATCAATATGCAGTGACACTGACAAATCAGGCGACTGGGAATGCTTTATCCAAGCCGGGATGGTATCTGGATGGAAACATTCATGCAGGTGAAGTGACATCGGCATCGTGTGCCATGCATACCATCGATTATCTGCTGACCAACTATGAGACCGATGCAGAATGCAGGAAGCTGCTGGATGCGACGACCATCTATGTGATTCCAAGAGTCTCACCGGATGGGGCGGAGAAGTATCTGACCAGTGCCTATACACTGCGTTCCGCGCCAAGAGAATATCTGAGTGAAAAAGGCGGCATCAAATCAGAAGACCTGGATGGGGACGGGGTCATTCGGATGATGCGCATTCCAACACCATACGGTGCCTGGAAGAAAGATCCGCAGCAGGAAGATGTGATGGTCCTGCGTGAACCAAGTGATACAGATGGGACCTATTATGATATTTATCCAGAAGGGGTGCTGGAGAAATATGACGGTGATGAGAATCTCAAGCAGAAGAAGCCAGACTGGGGACTGGACTTCAACCGGAACTTTCCATTAGGATGGTTCCCAGATTCCCGTCAGCCGGGCGCAGGCAAATATCCACTGAGCAATCCAGAGAATAAAGCAATAGTGGATTTTGTTTTGGCACATCCGAATATCGGCGGTGCTGCAATTGGACACACCAGCGGAGGTCTGCTGTTATATCCTCCCGGAACCAGACCTTCCAAGAGTGCGCCTTACTTTGACATCAATTCCTTCAAGGCAATTGCTGAGATGGGCGTGCAGGAATTAGGCTATCAGCCGATGAACATCTTTGATTCCTTTATGAGCGACCAGGAACATTATGACTCCGGCGCTCTGGATGACTGGTTCTATCAGTCACAGGGCATTCCAGCCTATACCATGGAATTCTGGGATATTGCTACCAAGGCAGGTGTCCCGCATGAATGGAACGGCAAGCCGGAAGAACCGAAGAAGGCACTGGAGCGCTTTAATGCCATCATGAAATGGGTCAAGGTGAATGCACCGGAATATTATCAGGACTGGAAAGAATATGACCATCCAGTTCTTGGCAAAGTGGAGATTGGCGGCTTCAACATCAAGTACACGATCCAGAATCCGCCGCAGAAATACTTAGCAGAAGAGTGCGAACATGATACCAAGTTCAACCTCCGGTTCGCAAAGGCGATGCCGCATCTGACTTTGGACAGCGTCCAGAGTGAGACGATAGGTGATGGTCTCTTCAGAGTGACGGCAGTTGTGGGGAATCTCGGGTTCCTCCCGACGAATCTGACCGACGAAGCTGTCTCTCTGAAGGTGGATCATCCAGTCACAGTCGAGATTGCGGCAGCTGAAGTCATCGAAGGAAAGAAGATCAATGAGATCGGCAGTCTTTCCGGCTATTCCCGGACAGACACAGGTTCCTTCTACGGCAATCTGACCACATATGAGAGTGCACCGGCAAAGAAGAAAGTCTCCTGGATCATCAAAGCCAAGAAAGGCGATACGATTGTTATCAAGGCACAGCAGGTGAAAAGCGGCTGTGCTGAAACAGCAGTCACACTGTAAAAGACGTATCTGCAGAAAAAATGCAGTTGCGTCTTTCTTTTCTTATATAATATAAGTATGAAAAAAATCAGTGAACCTAGCTTTACCGAAGAATGTGCACCCAGCACCATCAAAAAAGAACTGGATGAGAAGCGGACGGACAACCGTGCCTTCACGGATGAAGACTGCACTCTCATCCTGAACATGCATGAATATTTTGAATGTACGTTCACCCGCATTACCTTCCATGGTGATATGAACAAGATGGAATTTGCGGATGTCATCTTTGAACACTGCGACCTGAGCAATATCGAGATGCAGGAATGTGTTTTCCGCAGAGTCATCTTCCGCCACTGCCGTTTAATGGGCTGTGATATGAGCAGCTGTCAGTTCCATGATGTTGTGATGGATTCCTGCCAGGGCGGATATCTCAACCTCAACGGTGCCAATCTCCATGATATGGCAGTGAAGGAATGTGTCTTTACCGAAGCTTCCTTTGCGATGATGAAGATCAAGGACTTCAGGATTGAGGACTGCGACTTCACCAGCTCGGAGTGGATGGATACGAAGCTGAAGGACCTGGATTTCAGTGATTCTATCATTGACGGCATTGCGGTCAATCCAGAGAACCTGCGCGGGGTCATCGTCAACAGCGAGCAGGCAGTTGCTATGGCAAAACTGCTTGGTATCTGCATAAAGTGAACCTTTCACTAAACTTTCACAATACTTACATGATTTACACACAGCTTTTTAGTAATATAAAAGTGTCTTAAAAAAAGACATAAATAGTTCTTTCCCTCCCGCAGTAAATAATTTAATTCATTGAAAACGGAAGAAGACCTGTGCCAGCAGGCCTTTTTTCTGGCTTCATTAACATATTTCTCCATTTGTATAGAGTATTTTCTTGGATTTCATATACAATAAAATCGTTTTTAAGAGGAGAATATAAAAATGCTGCAGCCAATTGTAATATTTATCGGACTGTCACTGGACAGTTTCATCGTCATGATGCAGAAAGGCGCTCAGCTTGCTAATTTTTCTGTTGGCAAGAAAGCCCTGTACGCATTGGTCTATGCATGTACGAACTGCCTGATGTTCATCACAGGCTATGGCATCAGTTTGACCTTCAAGGGAGCGATTCCTGATGGCAGACTGGAGATTGCCATTGCATGTCTGATCATTGTCACCTGCGGCGTCTGGCTGATGACAAAGTCCTTTAAGTCAAAGGGCTTCGTAGAGAAGGTCGACCATGAGTTTGATATGAAAAAACTTCTTCGTTTAGCGGTCTATACCAGTATTGATACATTGTTCATCGGTGCCGGTTTCTCACTGCTCGGCCTCAGCTTTCCAAATTCTGTTTTGATCAGCTTCGTCATTTCGTTCATAACAGTTTTCTTTGCTATGGAGATTGGCTATAATCTAGGGGCAAGTTATCAAAGGTCAGTAGGCATGCTTGGCGGCGCCTTGATGGTAATCTTCAGTCTGTACCTGATGGCTGTTCATGTTTTGAAATTTGTGATGTAAGGGGGAATTCATGGAATATCATAGAGGGATCATGAAGGTCTCTCTCGCCGAGAATCTGCGTGCATTGATGGTCAAGCACTTATTCGAAAAGATCACCATCAAGCAGATCTGTGACGAGACGGGCGTCATCCGAGCAACTTTCTATAATTACTTTGAAGACAAATATGACTGCCTGAATTGGATCACCTATCATGATGTAATTGAAAAGAATGAAAAGAAGCTTGGTGCTGGAGATATGACAGGTGCTTTCTCAGACCTGCTGCATACAGTGGATGAGAACCGTGCATTCTATACCGCTGCATACAGAAATGTCACTGGACAGAACAGCTTTGAAGATATGATCCGCAGTCAGTTTGTGGATCTCTGTATGACATATTTTAAGAAGTATCGTGATGAAAATGTACTGCCGCAGTACAATGATGAGATCTTAGCGCATTACTATGCGGAGTCATTGGCATATATCGTAAAGCTGTTTGTCTTCCAGGATGCCGGCAAGATGTCGGTGGAAGAAACAATTCAGCTTGGCTATGACATGCTGGGACACAGTTTATATGACTTTATTGCAAAAACACGAAGAGCCGATATCAAGTGATGATATCGACCCTTTTTTTGTTATGAGAAAGTAACGAATTCTTCAGCTGGCTTCTGATATCTGGCAACACGGTTGGCATAGAGGACAACTGTCTCACCGCCGTTTTCCATTGGGATCTTCTTGAGCTTGCCCTGGACTTCGATCCAGTCGCCTTTTTTCATTTCCTGGATTTTAACACCGGTCACTGTGATTCCGCATAGTGAGGTATCATTGGCACAGCATACCATTGCCTGACGGCCGAGAATGAAGGTCTGCTTATACCCAGGGATATTATCAGCGTAATATCCGCGGAGAATGATCTCCTTGCCGTCATATTTGGCAGGGTCTTCCACTGCATCCATATACCATAGGCCGTAGTCATCATCCTTGATGTCAATGACCTTTGCGTTGATGTCAAACGGCAGACCACCGTCTTTCAGTTCGACCTGTTCGCCAAAGTTTCCTTCATAGTAGATCTGGGCTCTGCGGTTGATGGCTTTGATATTGCCTCTCAGCATCGAACCGGAAGTCTCTGGTGTGCAGCGGTTGCATATGACTGTATCTGAATAGCGGATCTGTTCATACATCATCTGACGAAGCGGACCCATGAAGGTGTTGAATGTGGAAGCGTCCACCGGTGTCAGGATCTGCACCAGCGGCCAGAAATCAGGCATCTCGTTCAGAATCAGATCGGGGACCGGCAATGTGCCGTTCCATTCAATGAAGACCTGGGCAGGATGATAGATGACATCCAGCTCATGCATCTTTTCCTTTGTCAGTGCAGCTGCATCATCGATGTATTCGATTTGCGCATGATGTTCCTCAAGGAACTTCTCATCGTATTCCACTTCGCCCTGTTCCAGACAGATGATCAATGTGCGGGAAACACCTTCCATGAACTGTGGATCAGAAAGTGTATCCTTGATCAAGGTGGTCTTGCCAGAGTCGAGGAAGCCTGTAAATAAATAGACTGGGGATGCCATCTTACTTCACCTGGAACAGCTGTTTGATCAGATTGACGTCAACGTGTTCGCCGATGACGGTAATCAAGCCTGTATATGCTGGTGCGCCGCGGCGGATATCAGTATCGCCAGGAACAAAATCGAAGAACAGCCATGTGCCGTTGTCACTAGGGACGATGCCCTTGGCACGGACAATATTGTCACCAAGACCGCTGAGGGCCTTCCTGATATCTGCTTCGGTATAGTGGTTGATAGTCTCAATGCCGATGGAGTCAAAGACATCATCCGCATCCAGTTCATTCTCATGGTGATGGTGGTGATGATGCTCATGTTCATCCTCGCCGCCTAAATGGATCCGGTTGCCTTCGGTCAATCCTTCATTGGCTTCCTCTTCTTCATGACCATGTTCATGATGGTGTTCCATGCTGCAGTGGTCATCGTGATCATGATGTTCATGTTCATCGTGGTCATCATCGTCATCGTCGTCATCTTCATCCAGTTCACCCAGGCCTTCAGGGAAGCCGGAAGAAGAACCTTCCATCGCTTCAAAGATGGCACTGCCGTTGAGGTCATCCCATGGTGTTGTGATGACACGTGCATCTGCATTCAGTTCGTGGATGATATCCAGATCTGCCTGAATGACGGTTTCATCAGCTGTCTGTGTCTTGGAGAGAATGACGCAGGAGGCTGTTGCAATCTGGTCATCAAAGAACTCCTTGAAGTTCTTGTGATAGATTTTGCATCTCTTGGCATCAACAACTGCGCTGTAGCTGTTGAGCTCCAGCCCTTCTACGGATTTTACAATTCTTAAAATGTCAGAGAGCTTGCCGACGCCGGACGGCTCGATGACAATGCGGTCAGGATGATATTCCTCCACGACCTTCTTGAGAGCTGCCTGGAAATCTCCCTGAAGTGTGCAGCAGATGCATCCGCCGTTGACTTCATTGATCACGATGCCTGCTTCTTTTAAGAAGCCTCCGTCAATGCCAATCTCACCGAACTCATTCTCTACGAGAACTACTTTCTGACCAGCAAATACATCCTTGATGAGCTTCTGTATCAGTGTCGTCTTACCAGCTCCTAAGAACCCTGATATTACGTCTACTTTTGTCATATATGGACCTTCTTTCTTCATGCCCTACTATTATATCAAATACGTCAAATATAGTTTCAATGAAGCACTATAATATACCTACTAAAGGATAAATAAAGTACAATAGGGCTATGATAGAAGATTATGTAAAAGCCAGGAAACTAGGCGAAAGAGAGATCCGCCATGCCAGAAGTGAGGGTCAAGACCCGTATTTGGCAGCTTTAGATGAAATACTGCCGGAAGCAGATTCTTTACCGCATATTCCGGTCGGACTGCAGGAGATTCCATTACGGATGATTGCCGGTACCAAGACCACAGCCAGGGCGAATGCATTTGCCAGGAACTTTATGCCGGTCATGCGGGAACGGACGGAGCTTGCCGTCAAATGGTCCAACTTATATGATGCCCAGATCGATGAAGGCATCCGTGATCCAATCCAGGTCTTTGAATATATGCTGCACTTTTATGTACAGGAGGGGAATAAGCGTGTCTCTGTTCTGAAATTTCTGGACGTTCCTTCGATTGAAGCAGAAATTACCCGCATCATGCCGAAAGAATCAGAAGAACCTGATTATCTGATGTATCAGGAATTTTTGGAGTTCTACGCATGCGTGCCAATCTACGATATTGTCTTTACAAAACCAGGTTCCTATCATCGGTTTGCGTCATTGGTCCATCAGGATCTGAAGCATGTCTGGGACAGAGAATTCATCAACGTTGTCAGAGGTGCCTTCTTCCGTTTCTACCGTGTCTTCTTAAAGAAGGGTGGGGACCGTCTTCCAATCACAGCCGGGGATGCCTTCCTTTTATATCTGCAGGTCTATCGCTTTGATTCCCTGCTGGACCGTTCAAAGAGTGATATCGATGAACGTCTGGATCAGGTCTGGAAGGAAGTGCTGATGGAGACCAAAGATGTCAAAGTATCTTTGATCAAAGAGCCGATTGAGGATGAGAAAAAGTCCTTTTTTACCATGGGGACGATGGGAGTATCCTTCAATGAGAACCATCCGTTAAGAGCTCTGTTCGTCTATGGCAAAGATCCTTCTTCTGATTCATGGGAGAAAGCACATGAAGAGGGAAGACAGTATATTGATCAGAAATTCAACGGTACTGTTAAGACCAATGCAATGATGGCAGCGGATCTGAAGGAGAATCCAATCCGCATCTCCGATGAGGTCAAGAAGTATGATGTTGTCTTCACGACCAGAAGAGAACTGATGACGGATACACTGCGGGTTGCCCTGCAGTATCCGCAGGTGCGCTTTTTCAACTGCAGCATCTTTTTGAACTATCAGTCAGTGACTGGGTATTTCGGCAGAATGTATGAAGCGATGTTCCTGATGGGAAGAGTTGCGGCAAGAACTGCCGAGAATCATAAAGTCGGATATGTAGCCAATGCGCCGGTCTATGGCAGACTGTCAGAGATCAATGCCTTTGCGATTGGGGCGGCGCTGGTGGATCCAGAAGTAAAGGTCCATCTGGAATGGTCAGGCAAGAAAGAAGGCAGATGGCAGGACGCTTTCCAAAAGGAAGGAATCAATGTCTATGCCGGTCCGGAACTGAACGATGACTGGGATAATCAGCCGGTCCACGGGGTCAGAAAGATCACAGACCATGGTGTTGAACTGCTGGCAGTTCCTGTCTGGAACTGGAATCTTTATTATGAGAAGATCATTCAGATGATCCTGGACCGCAATTGGGACCGTGCGAAGAATGAAAGCAATGGGACTGCTGTCAGCTGCTGGTGGGGCATGGATGCAGGTGTCATCGATGTCCGGGCAGATGCTTCTTTGAACTGGCTCATCCAGAAAGATATGCGGATCTGGAAGCGGCTGCTGATCAATGACGCATGGAATCCGTTTGAAGGAGAACTGCGCAGTCAGCAGAAGGAGATCCAGGCAGATGGCACACAGCGCCTTTCTTCGGAAGATATTATTTCGATGGACTGGCTGAATCACAATATTATTGGATCAGTTCCATTGATCACAGAATTGAATGAAGACATGGAGAAGATGACCCGCATGAGCGGTATCCGGGGAACAGAAGAGATATGAGAATACTCTGCATTGCCGACAAGGAAGACAAGGGCTTATGGGATTACTATACGCCAGGAAAATTAAAGGACATTGACCTGATTATTTCATGCGGTGACCTTGATCCGGCCTATTTGGAATTCTTAACAACTGTCACAAACAGGACAGTGCTCTATGTCCGCGGCAACCACGATACAAAGTATGACCATAAGCCGCCGCTTGGATGCATTGATATTGATGATCAGGTATACAACTTTAAAGGACTGCGGATCCTGGGCCTCGGCGGGTCCATGCGTTATGGAGAAAAGCCGGATATGTATACCGAAGAAGAAATGGCAAAGCGCATCCGCAAACTGAAGGGGACCTTCTCCTTCACCAACGGCTTTGATATTCTTGTGGCGCATGCACCGGCGGAGAACTATGGTGATCTGCCTGATCTGCCGCATCAGGGGTTTGCCTGCTTCAATGATTTGATGGAAGCGTATCATCCAAAGTATATGCTGTATGGACATGTCCATCAGGAATACGGAAAGTTTACCAGAGAGATGGATCATCCAAGCGGAGCCAAGCTGATCAACTGCGGCGGCAAGTATATTCTGGATGTTCCGGAGGATGCATATCCCAAAGAAGGATATACAGGTTCCTTCTTCTATGACTGGGCAATCCGGCGAAAGAAAAAATAAATTTCACTTACGTGAAGAAATCGAAATCAGTATAATAGGGAACATAAAAGTGTGTGGTTACGGACTTTCAAATCGAACTGAGAGCCGGACTGCACACTTTTTATCTGTTTAGAAAGAAGGGGTATTATGCCAGCAACCAAGAAACAAGGAATCATCTTCGGACTGATCATGTCCTATGCCATGGCGTACGGCATGGAAGTCTACAACGTTGCAGTCAAGGAAGGATTCAATCTCAACATCGGCGGTTTTTCGACGATGACCAACCAGGTATTTCTTGATGCCTTGATTGAAGCATCCTATATGGGAATTTTCGTCTTTATCTTCTCCAACTTGATTGGTAATCGCGTGGGTATGTCCTTTGCGGCAGCGCATACTGATCCATCCAAGGACAATCCATACTTCTGCCAGCTGATGCGTCAGGCAGGAACGATTGCCGTGATGTGTCCGACGATGTCGCTTGTTGCAGCTATTTTATTCAATGTGATCTTAGCCCATGCCAGCATTGTCAATCTGCCGGCAGTCTGGGTTGGAACTTTCATCAAGAACTTTCCAATGGCCTTCTTCTGGAACATGTTTGCGGCAGCACCGTTCACCAGATGGTCCTTTGGAAAACTGTTCCCTCAGCAAAGTAAAAGCCATGCATGAATGCATGACTTTTTATTATCTTCGGACGGCAATTGCCTCAATCTCCACTAAGGCTCCAGTTGGCAGGGCACTGACCTGAAAAGCGGAACGGGCAGGATACGGTGCAGTGAAGTGCGCTGCATAGACTTCATTCATCGCCTTGAAGTCAGCAATGTCATTGAGCAGGACAGTTGTTTTGACAACATCATCCAGAGTCAGACCGTCTTCCTTCAGGACATTGATGAGATTGGCAATGGACTGTTCTGTCTGGGCAGCAATACCATCTGGTGCTGTACCGGTGCTTGGATTGATTGGCAGCTGACCGGAAACATATACAGTACTTTCAGTGCGGACAGCTTGTGAATATGGACCAACTGCTTTTGGTGCATTTGTAGATGTCAGTGCTTCTTTCATGATCTTGTTCTCCTTCTGCATGCATGCAAGATATTGATCAGCTTCACAGCGCTCACGGAAGATATGAATCTCCCGACTGGAATACTTCTGCAGCAGCTGCAGTACAGCTGGCCGGCTGGTGTGCGTATAGTTCTCTACAAAGGCTAGAAATTCTGTATCATCTGTCTCACTGGATTCCACCCATGGCATATCATTTCTCGGCTTTCCTTTTCTTTCCTGAATTCCCTTCAGACAGATGTCCTTGGGATAGTCTAGAAAGAAGACAGTATCACATTGCTGAAGACGTTCCTCCATGGTAGATCCATAGTTGCCGTCGATGATCCAGCAATCCTTCTGGAGCTCAGCCTGAAGTCTCTGCCGGAAGATCTCTCTTGGGATCGTGGTGCCGTCGGCATTCCAATTCAACATGTCCAGATGGATCAGCGGAAGCTGCACAATCTTCTGCAGAGCTCCAGCAAAAGTGCTCTTGCCGCTGCCGGGACATCCTATGATCATTATTCTCTTCATATCTGATAGTTTACTTGAGAAAGGAATTTCTGTATATAAAAACCGCTTCCGAAGAAACGGTCTGCTGATTACAGAGAAGCAGTGATGATGTCGGCAATATCCTTTTCTGATAACGGTACATATGCATGTTCCAGATGGCTTCCATCTGCAATGTGCTTTGCCATTTCCTGGACTCTGCTGTCGTCAATGCCTAAGTCTCTCAGGTGCATCGGGATACCAATGGATTCGAAGAATGCATATGTTTCATCAATCGCCTTTTCGGCAATGGTCTGTCTATCGAGAGATGAATCAATGCCGAAGACATTGATGCCGTACTTAACAAAGCGATCCATTGTCTTTGCAGATAAGACATGATGCATCCATCTTGGAGTAATCACTGCTAAGCCTTCGCCGTGTGTAATGTCGTAGTAGGCACTCAATGCATGTTCGATGGCATGGAGCGGCCAGCCTGATTCACTGTTGCCAAGAGAGAGAATGCCGTTGCATCCGTAGGTGCAGTCCAGCATCAGTTCTGCTCTTGCGCGGTAATCTTCCGGATTCTCCAGGGCAATCCTTGTGTTGTACATTAAACTGCGCAGCTCAGCTTCACAAAAGCCGTCATTGAGCAAGGTCGTATCTTCCGCAAAGTACTGTTCCATGACATGATTCATGGCATCCGCACATCCTGCTGCGGTCTGCTTCTTGGAAACAGTAAATGTATATTTTGGATCCAGGAAGGAACAGACAGGATACAGCAGATCATCGTGGTATCCGACTTTGTCGTTTGTCTCCGTTCTGGAGATAACGCCGCCGGCATCATACTCACTTCCAGTTGCCGCTAACGTCAGAATATCGACAATCGGCAGTGCTTCCTTTGCCTTAACTTTATAAGAGATCAGGTCCCATGTCTCACCGTCATACTTTGCCCCAGCTGCAATCGCTTTGCAGCAGTCCAGGACGCTTCCGCCGCCGACTGCGAGAATGACATCAATGTTGTTCTCCTTGCACAGTCTGACGCCGTCTAAAACGCTTGTAGAATACTTTGGATTCGGCTGGATATCAGAAAGTTCATAGATATCGAAATCCTTCAGCATTTCCTTCACGTGATCATATAAGCCAATCTTCTTGATGCTGCCGCCGCCATAGGCAAGCAGTACTCTTTTTCCAAGCGGTGTCATCACTTCCGGCAGTTTTTCGGCAGCACCGTCGCCGAAGATCAGTCTTGTCGGTGTCTGATAATCAAAATTTCTCATTTCTTGTTTTCCTCCTTATGTGCTGTACAGCAGTCCGGTTCATCCCAGGTAAGTCTGCCTGTCCTGACTGCTTTCTTATATCTGGAGATCTTATGCTCCAGACGTTCAATGGTCTCCTGTGTGCGTTTCTGCTGTTCCTTCAGGACGTCCAATTGATCCTGGAGAAGCTCCAGGCGGGCTTCAAGAGTTGAATCACCTTGTTGATAAAGCTGCACGTATTCAATCATTGCTTCGACTGGCAGCCCGGCATTTCGCATGCAGATGGCTAATTCCACCCAGCCAAGATCACTTTCCTGATAACATCGGATGCCGCCGGATGTCCGGCCAACTGCTGGTATCATGCCGATTCGCTCATAGTAGCGCAGTGTATCCTGTGTAATACCGTATTTCTCACTGACTTCCTTAATTGTCATGTGATTTCCTCCTGTGTACGTTACTATAATGTCTGGAGTTAACTCCAAGTCAAGATATTTATTTGAAATTTCTATGTAAAGTAAACAAAAACAGGTTTCTGCAATATCGACAATATATAAATATGAACTATCATTTTTGTAGGAGATATTCATATGGAAAATCAAATAACTCAGGAAGGCCCGTTATTAAAGGAGGATGGCAGTCTTTTTGAAGCAGGTTATGCTAAGCGTCTCATCAAGACCTATGACCGTGCTGCAATTAAGGCAAATGCAATGAGGATCAAGGAGTGGGATTACTATTTGATCTATGATCATGATATGGCACTGTGTCTGACAATCGCGGACAACAGCTACATGGGCATGTATTCGGCAACAATCATCGATTTTACCATGCCTTCAGAAATTACCAATTCGGTCATGACGTTTATGCCGATGGGAAAAACACACATGCCTTCCAGTTCCAGAATAGGTGATGTTGGTCATCATGATGCAAAGATCGATATCACTTTTGAAAATGATGGAGAGAGCAGAAAACTCTATCTCAATTATCCCAATTTCTATAAGAATAAAACACTTGCCGCTTCGATTGAATTGACAGATGCACCACAGGATACCATGGTCATTATGACGCCATATGATAATGATCCAAAGGCATTCTATTATAACCAGAAGATCAACTGCATGCGGGCTTCTGGATATCTGACTTATGGAACTGAAATGCACAGCTTCCGTAAAGGATCCTTTGGATCTCTTGACTGGGGCAGAGGCGTTTGGACATATCAGAATACATGGTACTGGTCTTCTGCTTCTGGAGAGATTGACGGGCATCGGTTTGGATTCAATCTGGGCTATGGCTTTGGTGATACAGCTGCGGCCAGTGAAAATATGCTGTTCTATGACGGCATTGGCCATAAATTGGATCGAGTTGAGTTCAATATTCCAAAGGATATTGACGGAAAAGATGATTGGCTGAGACCTTGGAATTTCACTTCCAATGACGGCAGATTTGATGCAGTGTTTGAACCGATTCTGGACCGCAGTGCCTTGACCAATGCGCTCGTGCTGAAGTCTGATCAGAATCAGGTGTTCGGCAGATTTACGGGCAGAGCAGTGCTGGATGACGGAACGGTCATTGAAATGAATCACTTCCTGGGCTTTGCAGAGAAAGTGTTTAATCGGTGGTAATAAAAATGGACATGCTGTATGCATGCCCATTTTTATTTGAGGTGTTCTGCGATTGTCTGATACATTACAGGCGGATCGATTGGTTTGGAAATATGCCCATTCATTCCTGCCTTCAGACAATTCTGTACATCGGTGTCATACGCATTTGCTGTCATGGCAATGATAGGTACTTCTGAACTGTCCTTTCTTGCCAGAGACCTGATTTCCCGGGCGGCTGAGATACCGTCCAAAACGGGCATTTGGATATCCATCAGGATGATGTCAAAACTGTTCTCTGCACTCTGAGTGAACAAATCTACACCTATTCTTCCATTGATTGCATGTGTCACTGTCATGCCCTTGTCTTTCAGCATGGTTGCGGCAATTTCAGCATTGATCATATTATCCTCACACAGCAGCACATTTCTGCCTTTGAGAATATCCAGCGAAATCAGAGGCTGATGATCAGCTGAAGTTTTTTCTGTTTTATCAACGGTCAATGTGATGTGGTAAACGGTTCCCTGGTCAACTTCACTTTCCACGGAAATTGTTCCCTTCATCAGCTTGATCAGGTTATGTACAATTGCGAGACCCAATCCAGTTCCATGAATGGTGCTGTCGCTGGAACGGTTCTCCTGGGCAAATGTCTCATACATATGATTCTGAAATTCCCTGCTCATTCCTTCACCGTCATCATAAACACGGAAGGTGAGCTGTTTTCTGCCGTCATCAGTATCTGTGGCTGTACATTCCATGCCGATATGTCCGCCGCTAGGCGTGAACTTGACAGCATTTGATAAAAGATTGAAGAAGATCTGACTGGTCCGTACAGGATCCAGCAGATACTGTTCAGGGGAATCAAAGCCGCTGATCTGGAATGACAGCCCTTTTTCCTGACAGAGAGGGTCGATGATGGCGGACAGACTGTTCTTTAGTTCCAGCATGGAGTAAGGTTCTGGATGCAGTTCCATTTTCCCGGATTCCACTTTGTTCAGGTCAAGAATATCATTGACCAGAGAAGACAGGAACTTGCTGCTTTGTTCAATGTGATTCAAATATCTTGCAGTTGCTTCTGGATTTTTTTCTTTTTCTGCCAATACGACCGAACCATTAATAACATTCAGCGGTGTCCGGATATCATGGCTCATTCTTGAAAGGAAATCAGTCTTCGCTGCACTTGCTTCCATTTCACGGGCAACGCTTGTACGCAGCTGCATATTTACATGCTTCATCCATAAGACATTGAAGATCATCATGCCAAGCAGCAGGGCGGACAAGGAAATGATAAATGTCATATCCATGCGGGAAGATCGGAAGGAAGACAACGGCACACATGTGACACAGTACCATTCAGTATTTTTTACGGGAGCTGTAATATAGACACAGTCTCTGTATTCGCTGTCTTTAAAATAAAAGACATTCTTGCTTTCACTGGCGAAAGCTTCCAATTCAGCATTCTTTTCATCAAGAGTAAGTTCACTGTAGTCATAGAAGTATTTGAAAAGATTGTCTGATTTGAAGCTGCTGGAGCCAAAGATATAATCACCGGAAATGTTGATCAAAGATGTAGAAATATCCTGATAGCCGCCGGTCAGTTCAATCAGGCCGGCAAAGCCGCTGCTTTTATATACAGCCATCAAGGTGTAGATATTGCCGTCAGACAGCTTCAGGTGCTGATACAGCGCAAAACTTTTTGAGGCTGTATACTGGTCTGTAAATTCAGGCGTGCATTTAATTGTTGTATCCTGCGTATCAGTTGCAGTAAACAGCTTCTTCAGTACAGCATAATCTGCAGAACTGTAGTCGACAGCAGCGAAGCCTGCATCTTTTGTGACAGCAGCATACCCTTTTGCGTTCTTGCTGATCAGTTCATAGCTGCTGTTGACATCGCTGTTTGCGTCACAGATGTAAGAGACGGCATCATTCACATTGAAGTTATGAAGACTGATGTACTGTACTGCATCTGCCAGTCGATTCTGCTGATTCAGAAAGAAGGCACTGCTGATATTGGCTGAGGCTTGATTGATGTTGGTGATGTCATCAATATTCTGTTCCTGCAGTTTCTTTTGATAATTGGACATATTAAAGAAGAAGACAGCAATGATGGCAGCTGTCAGCACAAGATTGATCAGAAAGATCAGTATATTCGGATTTTTCTTTCCAGCCGTTTGCTTCATCTAGTCTTCTTTCTTCAGCTTTTTGTGGTTAATGCTTTTTCCAATGCATCCATATAATAATCCAAGCTGTACATGGTTCCGTCTGCCTGCATGTATTTTGGATTGTTGCCTTTACTGACATCTGTCAATGCTTTCTTTATGACATCATAGAAGACATAATCAAATGTTACTTGTCCAAGCTGAGAAATATGGGAGGCATCAATTTCAAAAGTCTGATTGATGATATCCAGTGCATCTGCAGTATTTGGAATAATATTCTGCTCCTGTGCAAATGAATTGTTGATGTCCTTGGAAAAGAGATAGTTCAAAAATTCCAGTGCCCATGCAGTCTTTGCACTGTTCTTATTAATGGCAATGCCTGCTGAAGGAGAAAGATATGCAAAGCCGCCGTCATCAGCAGTAGGTGAAAGGATGAACTGATATTCAATTGCACTGTGATAGTTGTCTTTTGTTTTATCAAGTGTGTTCTTTAATGACATTACACCCGGCATAAAGGCAACTTGACCGATATCATCGATCTTTGTTGAATTGCCGCTGCTGTCAGCAGCAATGTTTAAAAAATTCAAGGCTGCGGTATATTCAGTAGAGTCAGTAAAGAATTTTAGGTCTGTTTCAACTGTCTTGTAGTTATAGTAGCCTTTTTCAACGAGTGTATAGAGATGTGCCATCGGATCCTTGAAGAGGCTGCTGATGCCTGCTTCACGGTTGTTTATTTTGTCATATGTCTCCTGATAGCTGCTGGCATTGGCAATGATGTTTGCAAAATATGGATACATCAGCATGACACCGAAATTGCTAGGGTTTCCTTGGATTGGAATATAGCCGCTCTCAAGCAGTGTGCTGCAGCAGCTGAGCAGCTCTTCATAATTGTTTGGAACTGACAGCCCAAGTGAATTGAGAAGAGTCGTGTTGACATACATGCCGCGAACTTCACCGCCGAAAGGAATCGCATATAGACCGCCGTTATCACCGGATATTGTGAAATTGTGAATCAGCCCAGGATAAGTGTCTGCCAGAGACAGTGCATCAGAATGACTGCTGAGCTCAAGTGCATAAGGCAGATTCTTTGAGTCAGCAGTGATGTTATTGGTCACAAACAGATCAACATCATCGTTGTTGCTCAGTCTTGTCAACATTGATTTGTCGTAATCCTGAACATATTCATATTCGATACTGCAGTTTGGATATAATGTATGGAATGAAGAAATGACACTTTCCATTGCCTTAAAGGAAGAAGTGTTTCCTGTCAGCTTCAAGGTAGTATTGTCAGCCTGCAGCAGTTCTTTTTTTACCTGATAAGAAGATGAAGATGAAGAAACCGGAGAACTGCATGCAGAAAAAACAATACATGCCAAGGTACTGCAAATAATTATCTTCGCCGTCTTTTTCATATGCCTTCCCTCTTGGAATGAAGATTGAATGATTTGTATGAAATCTGTGCGGTGCTCTGTGAATATCATAACATTCGATAAACCCTGTTTCAATGCGGGTTTTTCATGGAGAAAGATTTTTTTGATGCAGTTTAGAAGGATTATGAACAATGATGCTTTGTGTTAATAAAAAATAATTGTTTTCTTTTTTGGTTTTCGCTAGTATTTACGTATAAAAGATCAGCTGCAGGTCAGCTGCTGCCAGCTTATTGAGGAAAGAAATGAAGATGTTGAAGAGATTGACAAGTCTGCTGGCGTCGCTGGCCATAGCTTTATCCATGGTCATGTTTTCTTCACCTCTGGTACATGCAGAGGAAAATCAAAGAATCATTCATGTCGGACTGATCGATCTGCAGGGGTATGCGTCAGAAAATGCAGATGGGACTTTTACCGGTGCTAATGTAGAATTCACATATAAGATTGCCCAGTATGCAAATCTGAATATTCAGATCAAGTTGTTCAAGAGCGGAAAAGAAGCACTCGATGAACTGGATCAAGGAACTATTGATATCATGTGCAATGTACTGAAGACACAGGACCGTGAAGAAAAATATCTATTCACGGACCGTGAGATCGGCAGTCTGCCGATGTCCATCTTTGCCAGAGAAGATGACAGCCGTTTTTCATATAACAATACTTCGCAGATCAATGAAATGATCATTGGTGCAGAATCAGGCACAAAAGTAAAAGATTATTTCAATGACTGGTGTCAGAACCATGGCATAGCACCAGTCATCAAGGAATATAATTCACTGCTCGAAATTGAAAATGCAATCAATGCAAAAGAAATCGATGCTGGAATCTATGGAGCTCTGTCTGTTGACGGCTATCGTACATTAGGCACCTTTGCCTCTCAGCCGTACTATTTTGCGCTTCAGAAGAAAGACTATGTTCTAAAGAATCAGATTGATGATGCGATGGGCACAATCCTTTCCGAGGATCCGCTGTATCGGAATAAACTGATCAATAAATATGTCAGTCACATTGAATATGAAATGGAAGCACTGACCAAAGAAGAAAAGGCATATATTCTTGCGAAGCCGGAAGTCAAAGTGGCAGTCCTGGAAAATGATGCACCGTATTATTCCAGAGAAGATAACAAGGATATCGGAGTTGTCCCTGATCTTTATCAGAAGATTGCTGTACTGACTGGCCTGCACTTTACTTATCAGGTCTGTTCTTCTGAAGAAGAAGCATTGGAAGCGGTCAAGAACGGTACTGCTGATGTGCTTGGCATGTACAGTGACGGTCAGATTTCTGCATATAATAAAGGCCTGCGGGTCACGACGCCGTATGCAGATGTTGATGCGGTCCTGGTCACACACAGCGGGGTCTCGGCAAATAATATTAAGAAGATTGCGGTCAAGAAACGTACGATCACAGCCATACAGACAGGTATTGGTGCGGATCTGAATGCTGATTTTGTCGGCTACAACAGCGGACCGGAGTGCTTTGAGGCACTGAAGGAAGGTGCTGTTGACGGTATGATCTGCGGACAGCCAAGTGCAAACTGGCTCATCAATCAGAGCAATGTATCTTCCTACAGCATTACAACAATTGCATCGGGTGCACTGGAGATTTCAGGTGCTTTGGCATACGACAACAGCATGCTGTGTTCTATTCTGTCAAAAGCAGTCAATTCGACTTCCTACAGCTTTAATGAACTGGTCACGAACAATACGCTTCCTTCAGATGATCTGATGGCGGCTGTGACCAGAGTATCGCCGTCTGTGCTGCTGACAATCTCTTGCGTGCTGATTGCCATGGTCATTTCACTGATCTGGGCTTTGACACTGCTGATCAGACATCAGAAGGAAAAGAATGTTCTCATGCAGATGAAGGCAGAGAATGAACGCCGTGAGATAGAACTGGCAGCAGCTGAAAAGCAGACGGAAGATAAGAATCGTTTCTTCTCCAATATCAGCCATGATATGCGGACACCGCTGAATGCTATTATTGGGTTTTCTGATATCGCTTCACAGAATGCGGTATCACCTGCAACGATAGAATATCTTGCAAAGATCAAGACATCTGGTCAGCTGCTGAATGATCTGATCAATGACACACTGACAATATCTAAAGTCAACAGCGGGAAGATGATGCTGCAGGAAAAACCGACAGACACCAATGACATATTTGATGCTGTGTACTGCACAATTCAGGAAATGGCATCGAAGAAGAACATATCTTTTACACTTGACCGATCTGAATGCAGAGAGCGCACAATCATGGTGGATTCACTGAATCTTGAAAAAATCCTGCTGAATCTTTTGACTAATGCTGTGAAGTATACAAATGAAGGCGGCTGGGTCAGATTTACCGCGAAAATTGTCAATGATGAAGACATGGGAATTCCAGAGACCGTAATGACCATTGAGGATAACGGCATCGGCATTTCAGAAGAATTTCTGCCACGCATCTACGAACCCTTCCTGCAGGAGGATAATACCGGTAATGAAGCATCAGGTACCGGCTTGGGTCTTTCTATCGTCAAGAATCTGATTGACATCATGGGCGGTACGATTGAAGTAGAAAGCAGGAAAAATGAAGGTACGAAATTTACACTTCATTTCCACTTCGCACCTGTAGATCATGCGGCAGTGCTGACAAAAACGCCTTCTGCTCCCGTGAAGCTAGCAGGCAGAAAGATCCTGCTGTGTGAAGATAATGCGCTGAACAGAGAGATTGCAGTTGAATTGCTGAAGAGCAGAGGAATTGTGACTGATCAGGCTGTCAATGGCAGGCAGGGTGTAGAAATGTATCTGCATTCTGAAGCCAATGAATATGATGCTGTGCTGATGGACGTGAGAATGCCGGTCATGAACGGTCTGGAAGCGGCTCAGGCAATCCGCAGCTGTGCACGTGAAGATGCAAGTTCAATACCGATTATTGCAATCACTGCCAATGCTTTTGATGATGATATTAAAGAATGCATGAATGCCGGCATGAATGCACATATTGCAAAACCGATTGAACCGGAAGTCATGTTCAGGATCATTGCCGAAAATATAGTTGGAAAACACTATAAGAACGCTTAAAATGACAGTAGAAGTGTAATGCCTGATGGGGAGAATATTTATGTGGCATGTTGAAACGGACTTTGCAGCGATAGCTATTTTCTTGATTCTGCTGCTGAAGTATCAGTCATACCGATATGAAAAAGGGCAGCACCGTGCCTTTTATATTCTTATCATCATTGGACTGATCAGCTGTATTATTGATGCCGCAGCTTCTGAAGCAATGAATTATGCAGACAATTGGTGGGCATATGAGATTTTTGTCTCAGTATATATTGCTTCCATGCATTTCATGGTTGCATCGTGGATTTCTTATATTTATGTAGTAGCATATGGCGATGATAAAAAGAAAATCATGACGGCCATGACATATACAACTGCTCCCTGCTTGATCTATGCGGCAATTGCATTGACCAATCCATGGAACGGCTGGTTTTTTCGACTGACTTCTGATATGCAGTACAGCAGAGGACCGCTCTTTATTCTTCTCTGTGTCGGCCTTGATATTCTATATTCTTTCTTTGGTCTGATCTTGGTATACGTGCATCGAAAAAGCCTGTCAGGAAGCTATAGTATGAATTTTCTGCTTTCTGCTTTTTTTGCTTCGCTGATTGTACCTTTTGTTCAGATGCTGCATCCGGGAACTCTGCTGATACAGCTGTCATATGCGATTCTTTTTGTCTTATTCGATGTGACGGTAGAGGAAGATGAACGGCAGCATTATATAGACACGATCTATCATACGAATGTTGCTTTAAAAGAAGCAGTCAAAAAAGCAGATGCGGCCAATCGTGCAAAGTCCGAGTTCCTGTCCTTGATGAGCCATGACATTCGAACACCGCTGAATGGTATTATCGGTACAACCTATTTGACCAGAAAAATGAAGCTGCCGGAAGAAGCAGAGAATAACCTGAAGGATATCGATACTTCTTCAAAGTTCCTGCTGTCCTTGATCAATGATGTGCTTGATCTTTCCAAGGCAGAGAGCGGCATGATTGTTCTTCATCCGGAACCTTATCCAACAGAAATATTCAATGACTACATCAGTTCTGTAATTGAACCTCTCTGCAAGGAGAAGAAACAGAACCTTGTCGTCAAGGTGGAATCGGCAGAGGGGTTTGTGCCGATGATCGACATCATGCGGTTCAATCAGATTATTTTCAACCTGCTGTCAAATTCAGTAAAATATACGCCTGACGGCGGTACGATCACATGCATCATCTATGAGTCGCTGGATGAACAGCAGCGCTGTGTTGAGGATATCACAGTCAAGGATACCGGCATCGGCATGAGCAGATCATTCCAAAAGAAGCTGTTTGAACCATTCACACAGGAAGAAAGGGAAAGAGACGCTGAGCAGAAGGGAACTGGTCTAGGCTTGACAATTGTCAGAAGGCTGGTTGACTGCATGGGTGGTACGATTGAAGTAAAGAGCGACATTGGCAAGGGAACGGAATTCCACATTCAGCTGACCTTTGACTGTGTTCCAGACGGAGCAATCCAGGAAGGTGCTGGATTAAGGCAGAAAACAGAAGAGAATGCATTACTCAGCGGCAAACATGTCCTGCTTTGCGAAGACAATGTCATCAACCAGAAAGTAGCGGTCAGTCTTCTGCAGAGCAGACAGATGATTGTTGCAGTGGCAGAAGACGGTGCCAAAGGAGCGGAGATTTTTAAGAACTCCGCTGAGAATTACTTTGATCTGATCCTGATGGATATCAGAATGCCGATCATGGATGGTCTGGCAGCGACCCGCGAGATCCGTGCAATGGAACGCTTGGATGCCAAGACTGTTCCTATTGTGGCAATGACTGCCAATGCATATACAGAAGATGTTAAAGCCTGCCTGGATGCCGGAATGAACGGTCATATTGCAAAACCGATTGAACCGAATACAATGTTCAAAAAGATTGTGAAAAATATCAGAAAGTAAAAAAAAGAGATATCCAAAGCTGATTTCAGCTGAAGGATATCTTTTTCTTAGTGCACCAGACAAGACTTGAACTTGCACGGGTTGCCCCATACGCCCCTCAAGCGTACGTGTCTGCCGATTCCACCACTGGTGCATGCCTGAGTATTATATATCGACGGGTGAAATAAAGTCAACGTGATAATAACTGTTTTTGTTGTAATTTGAGCTCATTGAATTTATAATAGGCACGTTTCCCAATGTTTATATTAAATAAAGAAAAGGAGTGTGAACAATGGACTATCAGAAGATTATCAACATCGCTGTCATCGCACACGTAGATGCCGGCAAATCCACTCTGGTCAATGCATTCCTCAAGCAGTCACACGTATTCAAGGACAACGAGAAGGTTGTTGACTGCATCATGGACTCCAATGACTTGGAACGTGAGAGAGGAATTACGATTTACTCCAAGAACTGTTCCGTACAGTACAAGGATTACAAGATCAATATCGTAGATACACCAGGCCACGCAGATTTCTCATCCGAGGTCGAGCGTATTATCAGGACAGTAGATACTGTTATTTTACTTGTAGACTCAGCAGAAGGACCAATGCCGCAGACAAGATTTGTACTGCAGAAGTCTTTGGAATGCGGATTAAGACCAATCCTGCTCATCAACAAGATGGACAAGCAGGACCAGAGAGCTACCGAGGTCATTGATGAAGTATATGACTTGATGCTTGAGCTGAATGCAACGGATGATCAGCTGGATTTCCCAATTCTCTATGGTGTCGCAAGAGAAGGTATTGTCCGTTATGAATGGACTGACGCAAACAATGACATTGTGCCGCTGTTTGAGACAATCATCCATCATACACAGACATATCCAAACTTAATGGATGAACCTGTGCAGATGCAGATCTCTGCACTTGCATATGATGATTATATCGGCCGTTTAGGCATTGGCCGTGTCTATAAGGGAACTTTGAAGGAAGCATCAGACTATGAAGTCTGCAATGCGACCGGCAAGACCCGCAAAGGCAGAACAAATCAGATTTTCCTTTATAAAGGATTGTCAAGAATTCCAGTCTCTGAAATTCAGTGCGGTGAGATCTGCATGATCTCCGGCATCCCGGATATCGATATCGGTGACACCATCTGTCCAGTTGGTGCTCCTGATCCAATGCCAGCCATCAAGATTGAAGAACCAACACTGTCCATGAACTTCATGGTCAACGATTCTCCATTTGCCGGCCAGGTAGGCAAGTTCGTTACTTCCCGCAACATCCGTGAAAGATTAGACAAGGAACTTCAGGTCAATGTTGGCTTGAAGGTCGAAGATACGGACTCTACTGATACATTCAAGGTATCCGGCAGAGGTGAACTGCATCTGACGATCCTGCTGGAGCAGATGAGAAGAGAAGGATTTGAAATTGCTGTATCCAGACCGGAAGTCATTCTGAAGAAGATTGACGGTGTTACCTGCGAACCAGTAGAAGAAGTTGTCATTGATGTTCCGAATGAGTATTCAGGTTCTGTCATCAGCACACTGAATGTCCGCAAGGGACTGCTCAACAATATGGAAGATGTCGGTTCTTATACAAGAATTACTTATATGGTGCCGACCCGCGGCTTGATCGGCTTCCGTTCCGACTTTATCAATATGACACATGGTGAAGGTACTCTGGTGCAGCGTCTGGCTGACTATGAACCTTGGAAGGGTGAGATCCCTCAGCGTGAAAATGGTGCTCTGATTTCAACAGAAACAGGCGGCGCTATGACATACGCTCTCTGGAATATCCAGAACAGAGGACAGCTCTTCATTGATGCACAGACTCCTGTCTATGAAGGCATGATCATCGGCGTATCCGCAAAGAACATGGACATGGGTGTCAACCCAATCAAGAACAAGAAGATGACCGCAGTCCGTTCCACCGGCAATGATGAAGCAATGAAGCTCGTTCCGCCGAAGATTCTGACGCTGGAACAGGCAATTGAATTCATCAACGATGATGAACTTGTAGAAATCACACCTACGGATATCCGTATCCGCAAGAAGTATCTGACCGCTCTTGACCGCAGAAGACACGCAAGAGAACTCGGCAAGATTGAAGACGAAACAGATGAATAACTGAAAGATGCTGGATATATCCGGCATCTTTTTTTACAATTGCATGTATGCAGACAACAGAAGAAGCATTGACAAAATTGAAGAAGTCGAAGTTCCGTTCGTCCTTTCATCTCAAGGAGAAGGACAGAGCATATATCAAAGAAAAAGGCATGGATGTGATTGAAAGCCATGCCAGGGATTTTGTGAGGGAACGGCTGGCACCGGCAGTGACAGCCAATGACAGCAGACAGACACCGATGAAGGGACATCCTGTCTTTACTGCCCAGCATGCGACTGCGTGCTGCTGCCGGGGATGTCTGAATACGTGGTATCACGTGCAGAAGGGTGTTGAATTGAATCAGAAGCAGCAGGATCAGATTGTGCATCTGCTGATGAGCTGGATTGAAGAAGAGATGAAAGAACCAGTTAACGTTGCTTCAAAATAAAGGTATAATAGCGGCATTATGAATAAAAATGTAAAGGGTGCTTTCTTATCAGTATTCGGCGGTGCGTGCTGGGGACTCAGCGGGTCTGTCGGACAGTATTTATTTACGCAGCAGGGAATGGACAGCAGATGGCTGGTGCCAATCCGTCTTGGCTGTGCAGGTATTCTTCTTTTTGGATACTGTTTGTTCCGCTATGGGAAAAAGACATTTGAGCCATGGCAGACCAAACGAAATGCTGTTGACTTATTGATCTATGGACTGCTGGGCATCAGCTGCTGTCAGTTCTTATATTTTCTCACTATTCAATTGAGTACTGCCGGTGCGGCAACAATCCTGCAGGATCTGTCACCAATCTTTATTCTGCTGGTGACATGCATGATTGAGAAAAGAAGACCGCAGACAAATGAAATCGGGGCGATTGTCCTGGCCATGGCAGGCGTTTTCCTGATTACAACTCACGGCACCTTCAATGCAGACACGATTCCTTTCGCAGCTTTATTGAGCGGCATCGGCTGTGCCGTCTGCGTTATGATCTACAACGTTGAGCCAAAACAGCTGCTGGTACAGTTCCCCGTGACTGTCCTGCAGGGCTGGGCGTTCTTGATGGGCGGCATTTTCTTCGCACTCATCTTCCATATCTGGACAATTTCTTATGTACCGAACCTGATGGGCATCCTCGGCATTGTCTTTGTTGTAGTTGTCGGAAATATTCTTGCCTTTACATGTTACATCGAAGGCGTGCATTTGATCGGACCTTCCAAAGCTATCCTCTATGGCTTCTCTGAGCCTGTAACAGCCGCCATTGTGACCTTCTTCTTTATGGGCAGTCCATTTACTGTCTTTGACGGCATCGGCTTCCTATGCGTCTTTCTGATGCTGGTATTGATTTCTATGAAACAGCCAGTCAAACAAAAAATGACAGACAATTGATTGATTTGTCTGTCATTTACTTTGTCTGAGTCATTTGATCTGAAGAATCTCTGGTCAGGCTCTTTTTCAGCTCATCCAGTGTATCATCCTTCTCTTCACGCACTTCAGCAGCTAAGGCATCATCCAGTTCTGCCCGCTTCTTTTCCAGTTCCTGCTCCTGCTGTTCTTTTTCTCTTTCCAGACGGTCATCTTCAGCCTCCTGGCGGATAGCAGCCATGTTCTCTTCGACTTCCTGGTCGGCAATGGCAGCGTTCTGCCGATGCAGATTCAGAATATAGTCGACACTGAGATAAGCGTCGACGGCCAGGAAAATCAGCATGAAGATGCCGATGCCTGCTTCATATGTACCAAGCATGGACACGGCAAAGGCCATCAGAAATACATCTCCGGCAATCATGACACCGGCAAAGAACTGTTTGATTCGATTCGGCATTCTATCTCCCCTGTGAGCTCAGTCCATCGCATCCATATGAACACTGCGGACATGGTCCAGCTCCTTCAATTCCTTTGTAATCTCATCGATTGAAACCGTGATCTGTGAAATATCCAGTGAGATCAATACATTTGCCTTGTGGGCAATCGGCAGTGCCTGTGAGATCGTCAGCACAGATGTATGCAGTTCACTGAGCCGTGTCAGAACTGAGTTCAGCACCCCTGCTTCATCTTTCAGGATCAATGATAACACGACGTGCCTGCCGACGGTAGGCGAATCCGCGGAAAAGACATAGTCCTTGTATTTGTAATATGTATTTCTGGAGATGCCTGCTTTCTGCACTGCTTCTGTGATTGTTTCTGCTTCATGAGATTCTAAAAGATTTCTGGCCAGAATGACTTTATCCAGATAATCCGGCAGGATCTTTTTATTTACAAATAAGTAATCAGATGTCATGTAATTCACCTCTGATTTCCGTCCCGTGAGATGGGTGGACTTCTACAATTTCCCAATGGTGATCCGGCATCGAGCTGATCTCTTTCTTGATATGCGCATTGACAGGATTCTTCGAAATCAACAGACAGGTTGAACCGGAGCCGCTGATCAAGAAGGCACCATTGCATTCTTTTTCGCAGAGCTCCTTCAGCTGATCAAAGCCGGGAATCAGTTTTCTGCGGTATGGTTCATGAATGGCATCACGGGCACCTGCCTGCAGGAGTGTCAGGGAACCGGTCCGCAGTGCTTCGCTCATATACAGCAGATAGCTGCCGTTGGCAGCGGCGACTGCCCTAGGATAGGAGGCCGGCAGAATAGCTCTGGCTTCTTCCGTTGAAACTTCAAAGTCAGGAATGAAGACATGATAGAACCAGTCTTCATCCAGCTGCAGCTGATGAGTGATGTAGCGGTCCTTGTAATGCATGGAAGCGGTCAGGCCGCCGAAAAGACAAGGAGCGGCGTTGTCTGGGTGTCCTTCCAGATCACTGGCACATTGAAAAATGTCATTTTCACTCAGCGCATCATCATGAAGCGCACTGGCGGCTGACAGGCCGGCAGTGATCATCGCTGCACTGGAGCCAAGCCCTCTCGAGACAGGGATATCACAATGGAAGACCGCATGAATGCCGTCCTCCATGCCGATTTTCTGCATGCCGTAGTGATATGCACGAAGAAATAAATTATCTGCGTTATTGAAACGGTCTTCGACATTTTCTAATGAGTCACTGTCAGCCCGTTCCACTTCAAAAGTATTGTAGATATCAAATGACATACCGAGACAGTCAAAGCCAGGACCGAGATTTGCAGAAGTGGCGGGTGCCTTAATCGTGATCATGAGAAATCTCCTTCATGCGTTCGGCAATCACATGCATGCTGTCCTTGATTTCAATGGAGCGTTCAAAGCGGACCGGCAGCTGCTTCAATTCTGCTAAGCCTGCTGGAATGGTCATCCCGGACGCTTCCTGCAGCCGTTCCATTGCTGCAAAGTCATCTGCGATATCTTCCTGCAGGGCAGCCTTCAGGACATCATGTCCAAATTTATATGGGGAAGCAGTTGAAAGGACAACGCATGGCGTACTGTCCTGTGTTTCTTTCTGATACTGCTTCATTGCATGCAGGGCAACGGCAGTGTGCGGATCAATCAGGACATGTTCCTGCTGGAACAGATTATGGATGACGGCAGCACAGTCCTCTTCTGAAGTCCAATAGCCGCAGAACTTTTCCGCAATCTTTTCCTTTAAGGAGGAAGGGACAGCATAGCTTCCTTCTTCTTTTAACTTTGTCATCATCTGTTTGACCATCACATCATCATTGCCGCTCATCATAAACAGCAGACGCTCCAGATTGCTGGAGATCAGTATGTCCATAGAAGGAGACATCGTGGTGTGGAATGGGCGCTTGATTGAATAGACGCCTGTCTTTAAGAAATCAGTCAGGACATTGTTGGTGTTAGATGCACAGATCAGTCTGCCAACTGGCAGTCCCAGGCATTCAGCCATATACCCGGCTAAGATATCACCGAAGTTGCCGGTCGGAACAACGAAGTTGACTATATCACCGCAGGTAATGACCTTGTCATTGACGAGCTTTGCATAGGAGGAATAGTAGTAGACGATCTGCGGCACTAATCTGCCGATGTTGATGCTGTTGGCCGAAGACAGGGTGACTCCCTGAAGAGAAGCCTGGACTTCTGGATCAGACATGGCCTGCTTGACCATGCGCTGACAGTCATCAAAGTTGCCCTTTACGGCAATGACTTCAACATTCTTTCCTCTGCTGGTCTGCATCTGTCTCTTCTGAATCGGTGATACACCAATCTCAGGATAGAAGACCGTAATGGCAGTATGCGGCACATCCGCAAATCCTGAAAGAGCTGCTTTGCCGGTATCACCGGAAGTAGCGGTCAGGATGGCAATCTTGTCATCTCTGTTCTCCTTCTTGTATGCCGCAGTCAAGAGTCTAGGCAGAATGGTCAGGGCAACATCCTTAAAGGCACTTGTCGGTCCATGCCACAGTTCCATCAGCCATCCGTCCGAGATCTTTCTTAACGGTACGATTTCCTTTGTATCGAACTTCTGATCATAAGCACCTTCCACACAGGCGCGGATCTCTTCTGCACTGTAGTCATCCAGCATGGTGCCGATGATCCTGGCAGCTGTTTCCTGATAGCTGCAGTTCAAGATTTCCTTTGGATCAATATGTCCTTCGATCTTCTCCGGAGTATAGAGACCGCCGTCACCGGCTAATCCATGAATGACAGCTTCGTGTGCAGATACAATTTCTTTTCTGTTTCTCGTGCTTTCGTACTTGACCATAATATTCTCCTTGATTCAACGTCTAAGAAATGATACTATGTTTGTGTTTTAAAAACAAGTGTATCTAGAATAGAAACATTTTAGAAGAGGATACGATGATGAAAATAGGTTTGTTGGGACATGGAGTTGTTGGCAGCGGGGTCAGAAAGATCATTGACCGTCAGGAAACTCCGGAAACAGAGAAAATGGAAATTGTAAGGATCCTGGTCAAGAGCGAAGCTGAAATGACCGATGCCCGCATGACAATGAATGCGGATGATATCCTGGATGATCCTTCCATTGATACAGTATGTGAATGCATGGGAGGCCTGGAGCCTGCGCACAGCTTTGTCAAAAAGGCGATAGAGAACGGCAAGAATGTTGTTACATCAAATAAAAAGATGCTGGCTTCTTCGGCAGAGGAATTATTCGCATTAGCAGCTGAGAAACATGTGAGGCTGCAGTATGAAGCAACCTGCGGCGGCGGCATTCCATGGATACATGAGATCAGCCATATTCAGCGGGTCGATGATATACGTTCCTTCTATGGGATCTTCAACGGTACCAGCAACTATATTCTGACTCGTATGAACAGTGAGAATCAGGAACTGGAGCCGATGATCAAGGAAGCACAGGGACTAGGCTACGCTGAGCGCAATCCATCTGACGATGTCGAAGGCTGGGATGTCCGCTATAAGACAGCATTGTCTTCGCTGGCTGCCTTCCATACTGTCGTTGATCCGGATGATATTCCAACATACGGCATTCAGAACATTGCCATGGAAGATATCGACTGGTGCCGGAACAATGGGTATACATGCAAACTGATCGGCAGCGGGGAAAATCATGATGCAACAGTATCCATCTTTGTCCGCCCCTTCTTCCTGAAGAAGGAGGATGTCTTTGCCAGTATTCCACTGAACTACAATGCTTTGGAATGTGAATCAAATACTTTAGGCAAGGCAGTATTCATCGGCCAGGGTGCAGGCTCTCTGCCGACGGCCCATGCGGTCGTACAGGACTTGATTGATATCAGTGAAGAGAAAGAAAATGCAGATGCGGCAATGAATCACAAGCCGGTCTCGGCAGCAGGATATGAAGCAGTCTTCTATATCCGTACGAAGAAGACAGCTCTGTTCAATCCGGAACTGATTGAAAGACGTGTTGGCTCCAATTCCTTTTTGACAAAGAAAGTATCCTTCATGGATGTGAAGGTTGCAGTCCAGAGTGTAAATGACGAAGCACTGTTCTTAGCGGAGGTGGCACAATGATCAAGGTAGTCAAATTCGGCGGCTCTTCAGTTGCCAACAGTACACAGTTTGAAAAGGTAAAAAAAATTATCGATGAAGACCGTGACAGGAAGTTCATTGTGACCAGTGCCTGCGGCAAGGAAACGCATGAGGATCATAAAGTAACGGATCTTCTGTATCTGTGTGCAGCCCATGTCAAGTATGGCGTATCCTACGACAGCATCTTTCAGCTGATTGAGGATAAATACATGAGCATCAAGAATAATCTGGGGCTCAAGACAGATCTGGAAACAGAGTTCAGCCGCATCCGTTCTATTATTGACCGTGACTTGAATACGGATTATCTTGTTTCACGCGGGGAATACCTGACTGGTCTCTTGCTGGCAGAATATCTGGATGCGGAGTTTGTTGATGCAGCTGAAGTCATGGCTTTCCACTATGATGGGACCATCGATATGGAGCGCACTGCTGAACTGCTCAACAGACATGTTCAGAAAGGCAGAAAGATCTTGGTCCCTGGCTTCTATGGGGCACTTCCGAACGGAGTCATTAAAGTTATGAGCAGAGGCGGTTCGGATATTACCGGTGCTGTCATCGCTAATATTGTTGATGCGGATGTCTATGAGAACTGGACAGATGTATCCGGCTTCTTAGTTGCGGATCCTAGGATTATTGACAATCCTGTCCGCATCCCGCGTATCACTTACAATGAACTGCGTGAGATGTCCTACATGGGAGCCAACGTTCTTCATGATGATGCCGTCTTCCCAGTCCGTTCCAAGAACATTCCCATCAATGTCAGAAATACCAATGATCCTGAAAACCCTGGAACCATGATCATGAATGACTGCAGTGAGATGGACAAGAAGGAACCACCGCATGCAGTTACAGGAATTACCGGCCGGAAAGACTTTACCGTGATCACCATCGTCAAGAGCCACAGCAGTGCAGAAGTCGGCTTCTTAAGACGGATCCTTTCCATTTTTGAAGAATATCATGTCTCGATTGAAAGTGTTCCCATCACTGTCGATACTTTCTCGGTGATTGTACAGACCAAGACTGTTGAAAAGAGCCTGTATGAGATTGTTTCCCGTCTGAAGAAAGAATTTGATCCGGATGATCTGCGCATTGAAGACCATATGGCCATGCTTGCAGTGGTTGGCCGCGGCATGAAGAAGGTGCCGGGCATGTCCGGACAGTTCCTCAGTGAGTTTGGCAAGAACGGAATTAACATTAAGGTCATCAATCAGTCAAGTGATGAATTATCCATTGCAGTTGGTGTCGATGACCGTGATTTTGAAAAGGCAATTCATGCGATCTACGATAAGTTTGTATCGCAGGCAAGGAGTGAAAAATGAAAATAGGAATCTTAGGCGCGACCGGTGCGGTCGGCAGACAGATGCTGGCATGCATCGAAGAAAGAAAACTGGATCCGGAAGAAATAAGAGTATTTGCCTCAGAGAGATCTGCTGGGAAGAAGATTCCCTTTGCCGGTCAGGAACTGACCATTGAACTGGTCAGTCAGGAGCGCTTGAATGGACTGGACTTTGTCTTGGGTGCGGTCAGCAATGCTCTCAGTAAGCAGTACCGTCCTTTAATTGAAAAAGCTGGTGCTGTCTATATTGACAACAGCTCCGCCTTCCGCATGGAAGAGGGTGTTCCGTTAGTTGTTCCGGAGATCAATGGTGAGGATGCCAAGCTCCATCACGGCTTGATTGCCAATCCGAACTGTTCCACAATCATTACGATGATGGCGCTGGCGCCAATTGCAAAGCTGTCACCGATTATCGCTGTCAATGCAAGCACGTATCAGGCCGTTTCCGGTGCCGGCATGAGCGGTATTTCAGAACTGGAAGATCAGATTGAAGCAGTCCGCAGGCAGGAAGAAGTTGTGCCGCATATCTTCCCAGCTCAGATTGCATACAACTGTGTTGCCGAGATTGGTTCCTACAATGACAATGGTTATACGACTGAAGAAATGAAGATGCAGAATGAGGGAAGAAAGATCCTTCATCTGCCGGATTTGAAGGTCACATGTACATGCGTTCGTGTTCCGGTCTTTCGCTCTCATTCCATCTCCGTGACATTTGTCACCAAGGATCAAGTGACAGTAGAGCAGGCAGAAGCGGCCATCAAGGATTTCAATGGTGATGTCTTATGCACTAGTCATGTTCCGACACCGCTTGAAACAAGTGACCAGGATCTTGTCTATGTCGGCAGGATCAGAAAAGATCTCTGCAATGACCATGGCTTAGTGCTGTGGTGCTGCGGCGACCAGATCCGCAAGGGTGCAGCAGCCAATGCGGTGGAAATTATGGAATATTTGCTGAAGTAATAGCAGCGGTCAGAGATCTCTGGCCGTTTTTCTTTTTTTTGCGCAAACATGCAAGAATGAGAGATTATCACATGCATGCAATCATAAATATGCATAGATTTTCAAATATGTAGAATTAACGCATCACAGCAGATTCAGATACATTTCAGCATAATTGTCATGGATGTAACCGTTTACATGTGAAAATATTAACATTTTATGCTCTGCTCTTTGAAATTAGTGCTATGATTCGGAACTGTAAATGTTAAAGAAATCACAAGTATTTAGCATTTCATAGAAAAAGAGATGAAAAGGATATGACGAAAATTGTTTTAGCAGGTGCATGTCGTACAGCCATCGGTAAAATGGGCGGCGAATTAAGTGCAGTTCCAGCAGTGGATTTAGGTGCAGCGGTGATCAAAGAGTCATTAAAGCGCGCAGGTCTGAAACCAGAGCAGGTCGATCAGGTCTACATGGGCAACGTCATTCAGGCAGGGCAGGGACAGAATCCAGCAAGACAGGCTTCCTTGAAGGCGGGTCTTCCGATTGAGGTCCCGGCTGTTACCATCAACGTGGTATGTGGATCAGGTCTGGATGCTGTGAACATGGCGGCTGAAATGATTGAGGCTGGCGATGCTGACATTGTTGTTGCGGGCGGCATGGAATCCATGAGCAATGCTCCGTACCTGCTTCCGCACGCACGTTTCGGATATCGTATGAATACGCCAAAGGATGGTCTGGTCGATGCCATGGTGCATGATGCACTGTGGGATGCCTTCAATGACTATCACATGATGATCACTGCCGAGAATGTTGCCGAGCAGTGGCATCTGACCCGTGAAGAGCTCGATGCATTCTCTGCTTCTTCACAGAACAAGGCAGTCGCAGCGCAGAAGGCTGGACTGCTCAAGGATGAGATTGTTCCAGTTGAAGTCAACATGGGTAAGAAAAAGGGAATCGTTGTTGTCGATACAGATGAAGGTCCGCGTGAAGGACAGACACCTGAGATCCTTGCCAAGCTGAAGTGCTGCTCTGGCAGAGAGGGCGGTGTTGTCACAGCCGGCAATGCATCAGGCATCAATGACGGTGCAGCAGCAGTTGTTGTCATGAGCGAGGAAAAGGCAAAGGAGCTCGGCGTCAAGCCGATGGCAGCATGGGTCGCTGGATGCCTTGCAGGTGTTGATCCAAGCATCATGGGCGTCGGCCCTGTGGCAGCGACCAGAAAGATCATGAAGAAGACGGGTCTGACAATTGATGACTTTGATCTGTATGAGGCAAATGAAGCCTTCGCAGCTCAGAGCTGCGCAGTTGCCAAGGAGCTGAAGTTTGATCCAAGCAAGCTGAATGTCAACGGCGGTGCAATTGCCTATGGCCATCCAGTTGGTGCATCCGGAACACGTATTCTTGTCACGCTGCTCTATGCAATGCAGCAGAAGAACGCACACAGAGGTTTAGCAACATTATGCATCGGCGGCGGCATGGGATGTGCAACTGTCGTTGAAAGAGAAGACTGAAGACATATGAGCTTCGTTGAATATGAAGCCAAGGACAGCATCGCAGTAATCACGATGAATCGTCCAAGTGCCTTGAATGCTTTGAACTCTCAAGTGCTGGATGATCTGGAATGTGTGCTGGATGCAGTTGATCTGAAGACAACCAGATGTCTAATCATAACCGGTGCCGGTGACAAGTCATTTGTTGCAGGTGCAGATATCGCTGAGATGTCCGGCTTGGACAAGAACGGCGGCAGAGAATTCTCACGGAAGGGAAATGACATTTTCCGTAAGATCGAGACACTGCCGATTCCAGTAATTGCAGCGGTGAATGGATATGCATTGGGCGGCGGCTGTGAGCTGGCAATGGCCTGCGACTTTCGCATCGCTTCAGAAAATGCGGTCTTTGGTCAGCCGGAAACAGGTTTAGGAATCACCCCAGGCTTTGGCGGCACCCAGCGGTTAGCTCGTCTGATCGGCGCCGGCATGGCCAAGCAGATGATCTTCACTGCCCGCAATATCAAGGCAGATGAGGCACTGCGCATTGGCCTGGTCAACAGCGTTGTACCAGCAGATCAGTTAATTGCCGCAGCTGAAAAGACAGCTGCCCAGATTGCCAAGAATGCTCCGATTGCGGTAGCTAATGCAAAGGCTGCCATCAATGAAGGCTTGGAAGTCTCCATGGAAGAAGCAGAGAAGATCGAAGAAAGAAAATTCGGCGACTGCTTTGAGACACATGATCAAAAGGAAGGCATGAGTGCATTCCTGGAGAAACGGAAAGAAAAGAATTTCATTAACCAATAGGGAGAAAAGAATATATGAAAGTAGCAGTAATTGGCGCCGGCACAATGGGCCGCGGAATTGCACAGACATTTGCACAGTGTGATGAAGTTGAAACTGTCTATCTCTGTGATGTTGAAATGGAATATGCTGAATACGGCCTGAAGCAGATCGTCACCGTCTTCTCTAAGAAGATTGCCAAGAAGAAGATGACGCAGCAGGAAGCAGGCAAGATCCTTTCAAAGATCAAGACAGGCAAGGATGAAATTGCCGTTGATCCAGATCTTGTTGTGGAAGCGGTCATCGAGAACATGGAAATGAAGAAGAAGCTGTTCAAGCATATGCAGAATGAAGTTGTCGAAAATCCAAAATGCATCTATGCCTCCAACACATCTTCTCTTTCCATTACAGAAATCGGCATCGGTCTGAAGAAGCCGATCATCGGCATGCATTTCTTCAACCCAGCACCGGTCATGAAGCTCGTTGAAGTCATTGCCGGCCTGAATACACCAAAGCAGACAGTCGATGACGTTAAGAAGATTGCTGTCATGCTTGATAAGACTCCAGTACAGGTCGAAGAGAGTGCTGGATTTGTCGTCAACCGTATTCTGATTCCAATGATCAATGAAGCAATCAATGTATACTCCGAAGGTGTCGCTGACATCACCGGTATTGATAATGCAATGAAGCTGGGATGCAATCATCCGATGGGACCGCTGGAACTGGCAGACTATATTGGACTTGATGTCGTGCTGGCCATCATGAATGTTCTCTACTCTGAAACAGGCGATTCAAAATACCGTCCTGCCCTGCTTTTAAAGAAGATGGTGCGCGGCAATCATTTAGGAGTGAAGACCAATATCGGTTTTTATAAATACGCTGATGGAAATAAAACAGCAATCGATGCAATAGAGGAGACAGTTGTCCCGTCTGCTGCAGTGAAACAGGCATAATCAATACACATCAAGGCGTCGGAGAAACAGGCATCTGTGATCTGACGCTTTCATAGAAAATAAAAATGGAGGAATCAGATATGGATTTTCAGCTTGATAAAAAGCACCAGATGGCACGCCGTTTATTCAGAGAATTTGCTGAAAACGAAGTGAAGCCGCTTGCCATTGAAACAGATGAAAAAGAAGAGTTCCCAAGAGGGACCATTGAGAAGATGGCTGCCAATGGATTCTTAGGCATTCCAGTTGCAAAGGAATTCGGCGGCCAGGGATGTGATCCTTTGACATATGTCATGTGTGTAGAAGAACTGGCAAAGTGCTGCGGTACAACAGCCGTTGCATTGTCTGCACATACATCCTTATGCTGTGATCCGATTGCCCAGTTCGGAACCCAGCAGCAGAAAGAAAAGTTCCTTGTCCCATTGGCTAAAGGGGAAAAGCTTGGTGCTTTTGCCTTGACGGAGCCAGGAGCAGGAACAGATGCACAGGGCGTACAGACAAGAGCTGTGGAAGATGGTGACAGCTGGGTCCTCAATGGATCCAAGTGCTTCATCACCAATGGCAAGGAAGCAGATGTCTATGTCATTGTTGCCTATACCGATGTTGTCATTGATGCCAAGGGAAGAAAGAAAAAGAAGTTCTCAACGTTCATTGTTGAAAAGGGAACTCCAGGCTTCTCTTTCGGCACCAAGGAAAAAAAGATGGGCATCCGTGGCTCAGCGACCTATGAACTGATTTTCCAAGACTGCCGCATTCCAAAGGAGAATCTTCTGGGTGAGCGCGGCAAGGGCTTCCCAATTGCCATGCATACATTGGACGGCGGACGTATCGGTATCGCTGCCCAGGCCCTTGGTATTGCCGAGGGTGCGTTTGACAGAGCTCTTGCATACGTCAAGGAAAGAAAGCAGTTCGGCCGTTCTCTATCTCAGTTCCAGAATACCCAGTTCCAGCTGGCTGATATGGCAGTTGAAATTGAAGCAGCCCAGCTGCTGGTCTATAAAGCAGCCGTTGCTAAGGAAACACAGAGCACGTATTCAGTCGAAGCTGCCAAGGCAAAGCTGGCTGCCGCTAGGGCTGCTATGGATGTCACCACAAAGTGCGTCCAGCTGATGGGCGGTTATGGATACATCCGTGATTATGAAGTAGAGCGCATGATGCGTGATGCCAAGATCACAGAGATCTATGAAGGAACATCCGAAGTGCAGGAGATGGTCATCTCCGGTGCACTGCTGAAGTAGGGAAAGAGGCAGAGATGATGAAAATAGTTGTATGCATCAAACAGGTTCCGGATACCGCCGGCGGCGTCCGTTTTAAACCGGATGGAACACTGGACCGTGCAGCCATGATGGCCATCATGAATCCAGATGATAAAGCAGGATTGGAAGCAGCATTGAGAATCAAGGATCAGGATCCTGAAAATACAAAGGTCACTGCCGTTACGATGGGTCTGCCGAAGGCAGATGAAGTACTGCGTGAGGCAATGGCCATGGGTGCAGATGAAGGCTTGCTGGTTACCGACCGCGTTCTTGGCGGTGCAGATACATGGGCAACATCTTCGACCATTGCCGGTGCTTTGAAGAATATGGAATATGATCTGGTCATCACCGGCCGTCAGGCAATCGATGGTGATACAGCACAGGTTGGACCGCAGATTGCCCAGCATTTGGGCATTCCAGTCATTTCCTATGCATCTGATATCAAAGTGGAGAATGGATATGTGACTGCCAAGCGTCAGTTCGAAGACAGATATCATATTGTTAAGGCAAAGCTACCATGTCTCTTGACGGTTTTAGGAGAAGCAACTCAGCCGCGCTATATGCAGCCAGGCAGGATCTTTGATGCCTATGATGCACAGGTGACGGTATGGGGACGTGCCAACCTGGATGTGGCTGATGAGAACATCGGTCTGAAGGGATCACCAACTGTCATTGCCAAGGCATCGGATAAAGTAGCCAAGGGCAAGGGCACTGTTGTTACCCCAGAGACCGCAGAGGATGCGGCAGAGTATATCATTGCACGGCTTGCAGAAAAGCATGTGATCTGAAGAAGTTGACAGAACACAAGGAAAGGCGAGGAAAACAAAATGGATTTAAGTGAATATAAAGGCGTGTTCATCTTTGCACAGCAGGTCGACAATCAGCTTTCAAATATATCATTGGAATTGCTTGGCAAAGCCAGAGAATTAGCTGACAGCCTTGAAGAAAAGAAAATAACAGCAGTTCTGCTGGGCTCTGATGTCAAGGGCTTATGCGATGAACTGGCTGAATATGGAGCAGATCAAGTCATCCTGGTTGATGACCCAGCATTAAAGGATTATCGTACGGAGCCATATGCACATGCATTAGCATCCGTGATTGAATCATTCAAGCCGGAGATCATGCTGGTCGGGGCAACTGCCATTGGCAGAGACCTGGGACCGCAGACATCCGCCAGAGTGCATACAGGCTTGACGGCAGACTGCACACAGCTGGAAATCGGCGACTTCCCGCTGCAGCCATTGCCAGGGCATGAAGCAGATCAGAAACATGGACTGCTGCTGATGACGCGTCCTGCCTTCGGCGGCAACACCATCGCTACCATAGCCTGCCCAGACCACCGTCCACAGATGGCAACGGTACGTCCCGGCGTTATGAAGAAGCTGGCACCGGTCAAAGGTGCGAAAGCTGAAGTTATTGTCTTCAACCCGGGCTTCCAGGGAGATGCCCGCTACGTTGATATTTTAAAGATTGTCAAGGAAGTTTCGACAGCAGCTGATATTCAGGATGCCAAGATCCTTATCTCCGGCGGCCGCGGTGTCGGCAGTCAGGAGAATTTCAAGATGCTTGAAGATCTTGCCGAAGTACTGCATGGTACAGTGGCATGTTCCCGTGCAGTTGTGGATGCGGGATGGATGCCGAAGGAACTGCAGGTCGGACAGACCGGCAAGACCGTCCGTCCGCATGTCTATTTCGCCATTGGTATATCAGGCGCAATCCAGCATGTTGCAGGAATGGAAGAATCTGATATTATCATTGCGGTCAACAATGATTCTTCTGCACCAATTTTCGATGTTGCAGACTACGGCATTGTCGGTGACCTGAAGAAGATTGTTCCGCTGCTGACGCAGGGACTGAAAGCAGAACTTGCCAAGAAGACAGCTTGAGAGAAGATGAGGGAAATGGAAGAAAAAGTATATCGTATCTTTGTCATCAATCCAGGTTCGACATCAACGAAACTGTCATTGTTTGAAAATGAAAAATTGGTCTTTGAAGAAAATGTATTTCATGACTCCACTGTGCTGAGAAAGATTGGGGATATCAATGCCCAGCTGGACTACAGAATGGAAGTTATTGAACAGTTCTTAGCAGACAATCATATTGATCTGCATGGACTGGATGCAGTGGTCGGCAGAGGCGGTGCATGCTGGCCGATGGAGAGCGGCATATATCAGATTGATGAAAAGATGGTCGAGGATACCCGCAATCACGTGGCCGGGCTTTACCATGCATCCATGCTCGGCGTGCAGATGGCCCAGCGAGTTCATGACAAATACGGTGCGCAGATGTTCACCGTTGATCCAACCGTCGTGGATGAATACTGTGACTTAGCCAGGATTACCGGCGTCAAAGGTGTCTATCGTCATCCGGCATCCCACGTATTGAATACAAAGGAAGCAGCCAGACGCTATGCGGCATCAATCGGAAAGAAATACGAAGATCTGAATCTTGTTGTCTGTCATATCGACGGCGGCATTACAATCTCTGCACACGCCCATGGCAGGATGATCGACGGCAATAACGGCGGCGGCGGCGAAGGACCATTTACACCGACGCGTATGGGTTCCATGCCGATCACAACTTTGACAACAGATATGAAGGACGTCACCAACGAGCAGCTGCGTGTCCTGTGCAGTGCCGGAGGCGGCTTCTCGAGCTGGTTCAATACATCAGATTCTGATGCCATCCATAAAAAAGTAGAAGCAGACGATCCGCAGTATACAAGGATCTGGCAGGCCATGGTCTATCAGATCACCAAGTGGATCGGTGCGATGTCTGTTGTTCTGAAGGGCAGCGTTGACGGCATCGTCTTGACCGGCGGCTTAATGCGCTTTGATGACATCGCTGAACAGATCAAGGAATCCTGCAGCTGGATTGCCCCGATTGCAGTCTATCCTGGTGAGTTTGAACAGGAAGCGATGGCATTCAATGCATTGAAGGTGCTGCGCGGTGAGTTGAAGGCTAAGACATATCTCGGCCATCCTGTATGGCAGGGCTTCAATGATCAGAAGTAAAGAGCTTCAAAGGAGAAGAATGGTATGAGCAGAACTTTCAAAGACCTCTTTGCGGAGATCTCACAGTGTGATAAGAAAATACTGTCAGTGGCATGCGCACAGGATGAACCTGTTCTGGAAGCTGTCAAGGAAGCACATCAGCGCGGCATCATTGATGCCGTCCTGGTTGGAGATGAAGCTGAGATCAGAGAAATCGGTGCCAGGATCGGCATGAAGATGGATGAGTATCAGATCATCAATGTGCAGGATAAGATCGAGGCATCTTTGACCGCAGTCAAGCTGGTCCATGACGGCAGAGCAGATATGTATATGAAGGGTATCCTGCCGACCAGGGATTTTCTCAAGAGCGTGCTGAACAAAGATGTTGGCCTGCGTACAGGCAGACCGCTGTCCCATGTTGCCGTCTTTGAGATTCCGGGCATCGACCGCCTGCTGTTCCTTTCGGATGTGGCCTTTATTCCATATCCGACCCTGGAAGACAAGAAGGCTATGATAGCTTACTGCACAGAAGTAGCCCAGGCCTGCGGCGTCAATGAACCAAAAGTTGCTCCTTTGGCAGCTGTTGAAACAGTCAATCCAAAAATGCCGGCAACGGTAGAGGCGGATGAACTGCGTCAGGCGTGCGAAAATGGTGAATTGAAGGGATGTGTCGTGGATGGACCGCTTTCGCTTGATATTGCCCTCTATGAGGCTGCTGCGAAGGAAAAGGGTGCTGAAGACCGCCCATGCGCCGGCAAGGCAGATATTCTGATCTTCCCGGATATCCACAGCGGCAACATTACGTATAAGGCAATCGGACACATGGTGCCGAACGTCAAGGCAGGTGCCATGCTGACAGGAACCTCTTCACCGGTCATTCTGACCTCTCGTTCTGATTCCAAGGATGTCAAAGTCAATTCCATCTGTCTGGCAGCAGTTCTGTCCGAACATGCCAGAAAACACCATCAGCAGTAAAATAGACAAAATTACCGGAATGTTTATTCAATATGAGTTTCCGGTTTTTTCTTTCTCAATGTGCTAAAATAAAAGCACAGGTTCCTAGAGAAGAAGGGAAGGCTAAGTTATGTTCCATAAGACAATCGTAGGTGCTGCCATTGCTGCAGCTGCAGTAGGAGCAGTTGTTCTTGCAAAGATTCTGAAGGATCGCAAGGATGAGGAAAAAGATACAGATGAGGATGAAGCAGGAAACGATGAAGTTCACTTCATTAAGATAGATGCTGATCCAGAAGGCGGTGAAGAAGAACCGCAGTTCGATGCTTCCGACAAACCGGAAGAAGTGCAGGAAGTATGCGGGGTCTATCCGTATCTGGATCCGGATTTTGTTGAAGGACTGCTGGCAAGAAACAGCGAGTTCAACGGCATGTTTGAAAATGATACACTGATCACGGTCACGCATAAGGTCACATTTGAAGACCATGCAGATCTGGAATCCTTCCTGGATGTCATGGATGCTGCCGGATACATCTGTGTCCAGCTTTCTGATCATGAGATGACAGCACAGAAAAAGCTGTTTACTGAAGAAGGTGCAATTCTCAGTGATATTCTGAATGTTGCCAATCAGACAGCAGCTCTGCACGGTGTCTACGAATCACAGACAATTTCAAAGTAAACAGGATACAGGCTCTTGAAAAAGAGCCTTTTTTGTTCCAGAAGCAGAAACCATTCGCCAAACAATGTGAATTCTTGTATATTAATCAATAGAATTGAGGTGCCCTATGAATCAGGAAGAAAAAAAAGAACAGGCTGAAGCAGTAGAAACAGAAGAAAAAGAACAGCCTGCGGCAGAACAGGATGCAAAACCCGCAAAGCCGGTCAAGAAGAATCTGACGCCTTATTTGTTGATTGTAGCTGCCCTTGTCATCGGCATCATGTCAATCATCAATCTGAATAAGAATAAAGATGGAACACAGTCCTGTGTTGTTGTACCGCAGGCTGCTTTCGGCCAGTCTCAGGCGCAGGTGTGGACAGAATTAGAATCCCCGGCAACTGCGCAGGCTATTGCCAAGTTCACGCTTGAGGTCCCTGAAACACCGTCTCAGGTCTATACAGATGCACATTATTATGTCTATACCCAGCAGATTTACGAAATACGTTATCTCAACAGCAATGGTGAGGAAGGACTGCGCATTGCCAAGGGTATCATGTGCGGTTCGCCGGTCTATGATGTCAATGAGACATACCGGAGCACCAACATTGTTGATGTAGGCGATAAGGAAGTGACAGAATACGGAGATGGAACAAACATCTCGATTGCTACCTGGGTCTCAGGTGAATACAGCTACTGCATCGGTGCTTGGAACGCTCCGCTGTCCAAAGATGCCATGGAACAGCTGATTACTCAAGTTCAATAAGTCTGCTGAAGAAGCAGATTTTTTGTAAAGATGCATATTATTTAAAACATGGTATAATTGTTCCGTTTTTGAGAGGTAGATATGATCAAGGCAGTATTTTTGGATTATACAGGAACGATCCTGCAGTTGCGCGGAAATGAATTTGACGAAATGGTCAATGTTTTTACAGAACACAGTACAGTGAAAGATAAAGATGAAGCAGTACGCTGGTATTTCAATCATCTGAGACTTGCGGAAAGAGAGTGCTATCAAGACACTTTTTTGACGGAAGATGAATTAGTCATGAAGCTTCTGGATCAGGCAGATGCAGAAGTGAAGTTAAAGGCTGACCATAATCAGCTCCATACATGTATTCAGAATTACTGGATGTATGCGCCATTATTCAGTGATGTACAGAGTTTCTTTGATCTGGTCAAACTGCCGGTCTATATCTTAATGGATAATGCCGGTGACTATGCGAAAGTCTGCTTAAGAAGGAATGGGCTCCATGCCAACGGCATCATCTCAGGTGAGGACGTGAAGGCATATAAGCCAAGGAAAGAAATTTACCTGAAGGCACTGGAACTGGCTGGCTGCAGACCGGAGGAAGTCATTCATATCGGTGATGATCTGGAAGGCGACGTCGAAGGTGCCAGGAATGCCGGCATCACCCCGATCCTGCTTGACCGCAGAAGTGAACATATGGATGTTGACTGCAGAAGAGTCAGAAGTCTGCCCGAGATCCTGCCAATCATCAAGCGTGAAAATGGGGAATAAAATAAACTGCGCTATAATAAGACATGTTGTAAGGAGAAGCCATGGGAATTATTGACGTAAAAAATCTGAATTTCTCATATGACGAGAACAGTGAAACGATAGACAATGTGTCTTTTTCTGTGGAAAAGGGAACGTATACGACCATCATCGGTCAAAATGGTTCCGGCAAATCCACGATTGCCAAACTGATCACAGGTCTTTTAGAGAAGAAGAGCGGTTCCATCCAGATCGATGGACTGGAACTGACTTTGGAGAACCTCAATGCCATCCGCGCGAAGATCGGCATCGTTTTCCAGAACCCGGACAATCAGTTCATCGGTTCGACCGTCAGAGATGATATTGCCTTCGGCCTGGAGAATCATCAAGTGCCGCAGGAAAAGATGGACGGCATCATAGATGCCAATGCCGAAAGAGTCAGGATGACGAAATATCTTGATCATGAACCGACCAGACTGTCAGGCGGTCAGAAGCAGAGAGTTGCCATTGCCGGTGTTTTAGCCATGAAGCCGGAGATTCTGATCTTTGATGAAGCAACCGCCATGCTCGATCCGCAGGGAAAAGATGAGATCAAGAAAGTCATCATGGACCTGCATCATGAGACAGGCCTGACGATTGTTTCAATTACACATGATATTGATGAAGTTGCGGCAAGCGATGCCGTGATTGCATTGAATGAAGGAAAGGTCGTCATGACCGGAACACCGGATGATATCTTTGCCCATGAAAAGAAGCTGAATGAGATCCAGCTGGATATTCCTTTCTCCATGAAGCTTGAAAATAAGCTGGCAGAAAGAGGAATCAAGCTGGAACGCTATATCACGATGGATGGACTGCTGGAGGAATTATGCCGATTACATTCGAACATGTAAGCCACACTTACAGTGAAGGCACTCCTTACCAGTACGCCGCCCTCAAGGATGTCAATCTGGATATCCAGGAAGGGAAGATCACAGCTGTGATCGGGCAGACAGGATCAGGCAAGTCAACGCTGGTGCAGCATCTAAATGCACTGCTGCTGCCGGATGAAGGCGAGATTCATATCCTGGACAGAGTCATTAAGGCTGGTGAGAAGCCAAAGAAACTGAAGAGTCTCCGCGGAGATGTCGGACTGGTTTTTCAGTTCCCGGAATACCAGCTGTTTGAAGAGACCGTCCTGAAGGATGTTGCCTTTGGACCGAAGAACTTTGGATGCAGTGAAGAAGAAGCAGAAGAAAAGGCAAGAAAAGCTTTGAAGCTTGTTGATCTGCCGGAAGACTGTTATCTGAAGTCACCGCTGGAACTGTCTGGCGGACAGAAGAGAAGAACGGCAATTGCTGGGATCCTGGCGATGGATCCAAAGGTGCTTGTCTTAGATGAACCGACTGCAGGTCTTGACCCGGCCGGCACCAAGGCAATGATGTCGCTGTTCTATGAGCTCAATCAGAAATACGGCAAGACCGTGCTGATGGTAACGCATGACATGGAGAATGTGTTTGCGTACTGTGATGATGTCGCGGTTGTGGCGGATGGGTCGATCCTTGTCCATACCAATGCACAGGACTTCTTCCGTGATTCAAAGCTGTGCAGATCGATGAATATTCTGCCGCCGGCTTTGATCCGCATGAGAGATATGCTGAATGAAAAGGGTTTTGATATTCCTGCCGATGTACAGGATGTTGATGTTCTGGCAGATTATATTGCAAAGCAGGTGAAGTCCCATGAATAACTTTACGCTGGGCAGATACCTGCCAATGGATTCGCCAATCCATAAGATGGATCCAAGAGCGAAGATCGGGGCAATGCTGATTGCATTGATTGCCATCTTCTTTCCGGCTGGCTGGATAGGATATGCGGTCATCTTTGCGGTCGTCGCCTGCGTCATCATTCTGTCCAAGCTTTCCTGGGGCTTTATCTGGAAGGCAATGAAGCCGATGATGTTCATGCTGTTCTTCTTGCTGGTCATCAACATCCTGGTCGTTAAGACCGGCGATGAATGGCTGACATTAGGTTCCTTTACCATTTACAGTAATGCGGTCATCCAAACGCTGTATATTGCCGTCAGATTATTATTGATGATCATGATCACGACATGCTTGACGGCGACAACAAAGCCGCTGGATATGACCCTTGGCATTGAAGATCTGCTGAAGCCGTTTCAGAAGATCGGTGTTCCTTCTCATGAAATTGCGATGCTGATTTCGATTGCCCTGCGCTTTATCCCTGATCTGATCGATGAAACAGAACGGATCATGAAAGCTCAGGAATCCCGCGGCGTTGATATGAAGGAAGGCAAACTGTCCGAACGTGTGATGGCCATCCTGTCCTTGATTGTTCCATTGTTCGTATCTGCCTTCCAGAGAGCAGAAGACCTTGCCAATGCAATGGAGGCAAGAGGCTATGCTCCAGGAGAACCGCGGACACGTTATAAAGTATTGAAGATGGAAAGAAGAGACTATATCCTGCTGCTGGGCGCAGTCCTGCTGCTTGCATGCATGATATGGCTGGCATACTTCAGATGATGCATCGATATGCATGCACCGTTGCTTACAATGGTGCCGGATATGAAGGATGGCAATCCCAGACTAGAGGCACATCCATCCAGGAAAAGATTGAAGAGATCTTGAACAGGATCACAGAACAGAAGATCAACATTATCGCCAGCGGCCGAACAGACGCTGGTGTTTCTGCCTCTGCCCAGGTGTTCATGTTCGATACGGACAAAGAAATGAGTGCCCGCAAATGGATGGGTGCGATGAACGGTTTTCTGCCGGCGGATATTCATATCATGGACTGCCGTGAAGTTGATCCGGTACTGTTCCATGCCAGATACAATGTGCGCTGGAAGAAGTATGTCTACCGCATCAACACCGGTCCATATGACGTCTTTACAAAAGACACGGCATATCAATGCCCGGTCAAACTGGATGTTGAGGCAATGAAGCGTGCTGTTCCATATCTGATTGGAACGCATGACTTTACTTCCTTCAACTCTTCTTCACTGAGCGAATATCCAGATCAGGTGCGCACTATCTTTGACATCAAGCTGGAGACCGAAGGAGACAGGATCACACTGACTTTCCGCGGCAAAGGCTTTCTGCGCTTCATGGTCAGAATGATGAGCTCTGCCCTGATTGAAACAGGAAAGCATAAGTTCCCGCCGGAACATGTTAAAGAAATTCTGGATGCCAGGGCAAAAAATACACCGCATAAAAATGCACCAGCCTGCGGTCTGCGCCTGGAGGAAGTCAATTACTTTGAAATCTGTGCTTTAACAGAACAGTGCATGGTCAGAGAATATCTCTTTGATGATGCTCTGCCGTTCCATACAGATATTGAAGAACTGGAAAAAAGAGTCAGAGAACGTTCGGACAGACGTGTCTATGCCTTTATGACCCGTCACAGTCAGCAGGAGCAGGGATGTTTCTATCTGAAAGACGGTCATGGATGTCTTGCCGTATTTGATGAAGAAAATCTTGAAATGGGACGGTCACTGATCGGACAGCTGGAAACATGGCTGAAGAAGCAGAATCTTGACCCCGTTTGTGAAGTAACGCTCCAATCGAGGGGCATTTTGGAAAATTTTTAAATAAAACACACAAAAATCCCATTGATCAAGCTAAAAAACGTTTGACTTCATGGTGTGAAATGCCTAGAATGATATACGGCACTCCATGCCAAATGTAGCCCCGGAAACTACATATTGAAAAAGGAGAATAGTTAATATGCGTCAGACAACGATGATCAAGCCTAGCGAAGTTGTCCATACGTGGTATGTTGTAGATGCAACAGACTGCACACTTGGACGTCTCGCAACGGTAGTAGCTTCAGTATTAAGAGGTAAGAATAAGCCAACCTTTACACCAAACGTTGACTGCGGTGACTACGTAATCGTAATCAATGCAGACAAGGTCAAGGTAACAGGTGACCAGGATCACAAGAAGGAATATTTCTCTCATTCGATGTTCCCAGGCGGACTCCGTGTCAGAAGCACGAAGAACATGCGTGAGGACTATACAGTTGAATGGGTAGAGAAAGCCATCAAGGGTATGCTTCCTCATACTAAGCTGGGTGATGTACAGCGTGGACATTTATTTGTTTACGAAGGTGCAGAACATCCACACACAGCTCAGAAGCCAGTTGAGCTGAAGGTTAAGTAAGGAGGATAGGGACAGATGGCTACAGCAAAGAAGAAGACAGTAACTTATGTCGGAACAGGACGCCGCAAGGAGTCCGTTGCCCGTGTCTTTATGACTCCGGGTACAGGAAACATCACAGTTAATGGAAAGACACTGGATGAGTATCTCCCTCAGGCAACACTGAGAATGATGGTCAACTCACCATTAGTCTTAACAGAAACAAAGGACCAGTTTGATATCAAGATCAACGTCGCAGGCGGCGGATATGCCGGTCAGGCAGGCGCTATGCGTCATGGTATCGCCCGTGCACTTCTTGAAGCAAGCGCTGATTACAGAGCTGTATTAAAGAAGGCTGGATTCCTCACACGCGATTCACGTATGAAGGAAAGAAAGAAGTACGGCTTAAAGGGTGCAAGAAGAGCACCGCAGTTCTCAAAGCGTTAATCAACTTTGGTACTGTATTACAACTGTATCGAAGAAAAAGCTCTGGAAATTATCCAGGGCTTTTTTGTGCGTTCGTAGATTCTTCAAAGGATGGGCACATCCATTCCCTGCCTTCACTTCAGCATGATCTACCATCGATCATCTCGTGCATGGATGGGATTCCATACGCACTGGATGCAGATGTGACCGCATTGATAATTGCCTGGGATACTGCTTTGGCAGCCAATGTACCGACCAAATTAATATCTGCTTTGACTTTTCCTGTACCTAATGCATAAAGAGAATCACCGTCATACATTGTATGAACAGGATTGATGGAACGTGCCATGCCGTCATGCGCCATACCGGCAATTTTAGTCAGCTCGGTCTTATTGAAGGAAGCATTTGTGATAACAGCGCCAATGGTTGTATTGGCTCCCATTGCAATATTTGTCATGGCTGCATACATTGCTTCCTCACAGCTCATCCAGCTGTGCTGCTGCCAGTCACAGGCACCGGCAATTTTCTTTCCTGTCTGATAATCAAATACGTCACCGGCACAGTTGACTGTCACTACGGCACCTACTTTCAATTCACCAATCTGAAAGGCAGCCGATCCAATACCGCTCTTCATCATTGCATCAGGACCATAGAATTTTCCACAGGTAGCACCGGTTCCTGCCCCATGGCATCCATCTTCATAGAGATCATATTCAGCATTCAAGCATGCCTGCATTCCAAGCGCTTCATCGGGTCTGATTTCACTGCTCCCACATCCCAGATCAAGGATGCTGGAAGCACAGACAATCGGTACGACCGTACCGCCGCCAACGGGAAAACCAATGCCTTTCGCTTCCAGATACTTCATTATTCCGCATGCTGCATCCAGACCATAGGCAGAGCCTCCTGTCAGCATGACTGCATGGACGCCGTCATTGGCCGCCAGAGGATTCAGCAGTGCACTTTCACGCGAAGCGGGTGCTCCGCCGCGGACATCGACACCGCATAGTGTCTTTTCAACCGGCAGGATAACAGTGCATCCAGTTCCGGCTTTTTCGTATTCCGCATTTCCTAAATGAAATCCTTCGATTTCTTTGATGCTGATCTCTTTCACACATGTCATTCCCATTCCTCCAATATCATGCTTATATCTGTAAAAAAGCTTAACAGCCGCATAAAACAAACATTACTCATTAAAATCCATCTTTTAATAATATGCTGTCGGAATAATCGTTGTATCAATGCTATAATCTTAAACGTAATTTTGGGAAAAGAAAACATTCTCCCTGCAATGTACAGGTATCTTGACGAAAGGAGTGTGGTGAAATGTTTCAGGCGACAGTCAGTGATTCGGGGTTGATAACATATATGATTGCAAATTTTGCCTGCGTATTGTTCATGCTGCCAATACTCAGAAAGATCAAAACGACAGTCGGAAGTCAGATGGAAGCAGAACTGTTCTTCATGATGATCTGCACATTCCTTGTCCATATTGCAACAGATACACTGATGCTTTTTTTCAGAGAGATCAATCATGCATTCCCATACTGGGCATGCAATATTATAACAATCATAGATGAAATATCTGTTCTGCTTGTTGGGTTTTTCTGGTTCCTGTTCGGCTGGGTCCGTCTGCAGCTTCATAATTTTCAGAAAATGCTTTTTAAGATTTTGATATCACTGCCTGCCGCCGTTGATATCGTGCTTTCAGTTGTTTCTCCCTGGACAGGTTTTCTTTTCCAAATCAATGAAGCTGGCGTCTATCAGCGCGGACCTCTTTATTTTGTACAGGCAGGTACAGTCTTCTCTTATATTATTCTGACTTCGGTTGCCGCTGTCTATAAAGCAAATCAAGTCAAGTCACCATCGGAAAAGAACAAAGCACTGTCGCTGATCAATTTTGTCATTGCTCCCAGTGCTGCTGGAATCCTGCAGATAATCAATCACAATACACCAATCATGAATCTGGGATTAACACTCGGCATCTATTATGTTTATACAGATATGCTTGATCTGCAGGTCTTCAATGATTCATTGACAGGATTGAACAACCGCAGAAGAGCGCAGTATTATTTGTCAGACAGTCTGGAAGAAGCATCCGCAAAGCCATTTTATGTTTTTATGATAGATGTTGACTATTTTAAGGAAATCAATGATTTATACGGCCATGGGGAGGGTGATAGAGCTTTATGTGTTGTTGCGGATGCATTGAAAGAGACTGCTGTTATCTTCAGCGGTTTTGCAGCAAGACTTGGTGGAGACGAATTCCTCATGAGTGCATATATAAGCTCAGGCGTCATCCCAGAAAAAATTGCAGGATTGCTCAATGATAAAATTAAAAACTCATGCTCAACATTGGCGCTGCCCTATACAGTAAATTTGTCAGTTGGGTATATGAGATGTGATAAGGAACATGCGGATCTGGCAGAAGTACTGCAGAAAGCAGATGAAATGCAGTATATGCGCAAACGAGAACATCATAAAACTAATGAATTAAAATAACGGCGGGATTTCTCCTGCCGTTAATTATGTTGATTCTGCCAGACTTCGAATCCTTGGTCTTTAGCAGCGTCATAAATTGGTTTCAGATTTTCCATTAGAATGCCATGAAACTCCTGATAGGAATGATTAGGAATATAAAGCTGTTCAACAGCCCATTGATTGTTAAGATTGTCTTTATAGCATTTGGTGAATTCATGCTTGATATCTGGAAATGTAAATATTTGTTGATATAGAAGATATTGTTTGTCTGCAAACTTGTCACTGTATTCATCCCAATTTGGCAGTTTATTGCTTTTGCTGCAGTTCAAGCTCTTTTCAGCTGGAATTAGGTTCCATAATTCGTCACTGGCAACAAATGACCAAGGCACAAAATGATCTATATCATAGTGCTCTTGATTGATCAACTGATCGGTATAAATGTCCGGCACTGAGGTATTTGTAAGGACAACTTTCCAGAGTTTTTTTACATTTTCGAGCTTTCTGACACCGACAGGATTCAGTTTTTGAGCAATTCCAGGGACACCAGGATTTCTTGACTGCAGGAACCTGACTTCATTGTAAATGATCCAGTCATGAATAATCGTATATTGAGATATCAGATATACCGCCCAGTCAGCATTGACATGAATTGCATGATGAAGCGGCGTGTCAGCCGGAACAAATGTATAGGGAAGAACCTTTACCTGATTGAGTGTGTTGTATAGTTCCATCATTTTTGCTTGATTGTTCCAAACTGGAGAAGCATGTGCATCAAGAAACGGAGACAGGAAACGATAGGGAACATTTTTAGTCAAAATCATCTTTTCTTCTTTTAGAATTGAATCATTATCATGTATCGCATCAATAATCTGCTGCCGTGACGCATCAGCAGGTAGCGAACAGACTTGATTGAGTTTATCAACGGCAAGTTCAATTTTGTTCATGGCTTCGATGCTGCACCGGCGTGGTCCCAACCATAAATGATAAGTTGTGACCATGTACCACGCATTTGCCAGCATATTATCAATGATTTCTTCAAAGCTAATTATCCGCTTCTGTTCTGTCATCAGCTGCAGTACTGCTTGAAACCAAAAGAATTTATAGCCTTGGTCATTGTTGTCAAAAACATGAGAAAAGCTCTGAAGATCCAGAGCAGGATTCACTATCTGGTTGTCATAAAGATCAGCAGTCATCATTTTCCTTTACAGCTATGATATTGATCCATTTTTCCTGATTTCTTTCCGGTCTGACATCTGAAGAGATCCATTGTTCCAGGATTCGAATTGAAGGAGATTGACTGATCAACTTGTTCAGGGACTGCTCGTCTAAGTCTGTATAGTATCGATTTCCCCGATATCCTTCAAAATTTCCATATTTAAAAGAGGTATAGATAATTCCGCCAGCCTTTAAGGATTTGACGATATGGTTCATGACACTAGGAAGCTCATTCTTTGATAAATGCAGTATGGAAGCACATGCCCAGACTCCATCAAAACGATTTTCATCATGAAAATCCTGAAACAGCATTGTTTTTACATGAATGCCTGTATAATCAGATGCTTTTTGAGCCAGTTCTTTTGAACCGTCAATTGCCGCTACAGTATATCCCCAATCAAGAAAATACTTTGTATCTCTGCCAGTACCGCATCCAAAGTCTAAGATGGTCAAATCCTTAAGAGCAGTTCCAGGATGTTCTGTCTGTATTGCAGACAGGAAACGCTGCTGAGCATCAGACATATCTGCACTGATTGTATCTGAAGTAAACATGGATGCATTGGTATTGTAATAATCAATTGTTTTATTAGCCATACTCATTCCAATCTACAATCCAATTATACCGCATACTTCAATATTTGAAGTCAGCTGTTACAGCAGCAAACAACAAAAAAAGCGATTTTCATCGCTTTTGAGTGGAGCTAAGGAGGATCGAACTCCTGACCCCCTGCTTGCAAAGCAGGTGCTCTCCCAGCTGAGCTATAACCCCATATTAGTCAATGGAATGGTGGGCCTGAATGGACTTGAACCAACGACCTCACCCTTATCAGGGGTGCGCTCTAGCCACCTGAGCTACAGGCCCGTTTCATCGACTGCCTGTTTATAATACCCCAATGGTATTTCGGTGTCAACAATCTTTTTGCCTTGCACACGTACTTTTTTGATTCAGTGAAATTGGATGCGTTTGCGGTACTTTTCCAGCTATGGTATAGTACACAGGTCATATAAAGGAGAAATGTCATGGAGTCTTTCGTTATTTGGTGGGCTGCACACGTAATATTGCCGAATTGGCTGTCTGTTTTCTTAGTATCGATGATTCCTTTGGTTGAGGAAAGAGGCGGTCTGATTTTAGCCAGAATGCTGAATATGCCTCTATGGTCAGGTGTTTTCTGGTGTGTTATAGGAAATATTGTACCAATTCCGTTCATTTTGATGGGAATCAAGGGATTCCTGCACTGGCTGAGCAACCATCATTTTTCAAAACTTGCTGAATGGGTGGAACGCAAAGCAGAAAAGAACAGACCGAAAATTGAAAAGTACGGTTTCTGGGGATTGGCAATCTTTGTCGGTATTCCATTGCCTGGCACGGGAGCCTGGACAGGTGCATTGGTCGCTGCATTGTTCGATATGGATCTGAAGAAGGCTTCATTGTCTATCTTAATTGGTGTCTTTATTGCTGCTGTGATCATGACCATCGTTTCTTATGGTTTTATGGGTGCTTTGATCTCCTAAATTTATGTAGGAGATTTTTTTTACCCTATGAATGAATAAATGTGATTTAATAGATGAAACAAAGGGGAAGTCATGGAATATAGTGCATTGATCGTAGCAGCAGGAAGCGGAACGAGAATGGGCTTAGGCTTCAACAAAGTCTATGCAAAACTAGATGACGGTGAAACTATCCTTGAAAAGACCATCAATGTTTTTATGCGGGATCCAGAATGCAACCAGGTCATTGTGGTAACTGATCCATGTGAATACCGTCAACGGATCACCAAACGCTTCCCAGGCAAAATTGTTCTCTGCACTGGCGGCAGGACAAGGCAGGAAAGTGTCAACAGCGGCCTGCAGGCAGTGATGGGCAAGGTTGTGATGATCCATGACGGTGCCCGGCCATACTTGTCACAGAAGAACCTGAATGATCTAAAGCAGGCAATGACAACGGAGCAGGCAGCACTGCTGACGGTCCCATGCAAGGATACCATCAAGAAAGTTGTGGATGGATATGTGGTTGAAACATATGACCGTGCCACCTTGGCAGCTGCACAGACACCGCAGGTGTTCAATACTGAACTGATCCTTCAATGTATGAAGAAAGCTATCAGCGAAGGATATACAGGAACAGATGATGCCTCTTTAGTAGAAAAGTATTCGGATGTAAAAGTCAAAGCAGTTGAGGGAAACTACGAGAACATCAAGATTACAACACCATCTGACCTAAAATAAGTGTTCATCTTCGGATGAACTTTTTTTATTTATGGGAAAAGGGATGCATGTCTTTCCCCAAAGTAAATTATTTATAAATGATGATGTCATAAGAACTGAGTATGATTGAGACGTTTATGGACATCATATATGTGAATTGTTTCAATTTTGTAACAAATTATAATCATTTGGAAACATTTCATGTGCTAATATTTTGGTAGATGAGATCTCGCTCTGCTAAAGGGGGCTGTCATTATGAACAGTAAAGCTATGAGATCATGCATCCGTATATTTACCATCATCGCCATGCTTGATTTCCTGATGCCCACAGTTGTCAATGCCGCAGGCGTGACCTCGGTCACAGTAGATCCTGTAACAGCATCAGTGGAAAAAGGTGGAACAAAAAAATTCGTTGCAACAGTGAACGGGGATAATAATCCGTCACAGGATGTCACCTGGGGCATTGAGGGTGAACATGTTGATGGTACTTCCATTTCAACGGATGGTACACTGACTGTGTCATCACATGAAACGGCAACGAGCTTTACTGTCACAGCAACATCGACAGTGGATACAAGCAAGAGCGGCACAGCAGCAGTCACAGTGACAGCACCAGAGGAAGAAGAGTACGTGGCACCGGATACGGGAGTAAAGACAGCATAATCATCAGGATGCTGGGGCATCGTGTTCCTGATATCGCTGGGAACAGCGGCATTGTGCATCCTGAGAAAGCATCAGATGAATTAAAAGTAAAGAAATCAGCCAGCGGCTGATTTCTTTTAGATGACCTGAAAATTTAAGACTGCAGTTTCTTTATTTGATGCTCCAGAATAAAGTTTTCAATTATGTTTTTTCTTTGCTGGAAATCAAAAATAATATTTCTTGTGTATATATGAGTATGAAATGTCTAAGATGTCTGAATGAAGATCCTGCATATTTTTATCATGGCTCAAAGGGATGGTACTGCCGGAAATGTATTTCTTTCGGCAGAGCCATGATACAGGAGGAACAGGAACCAGTTTCTTTGCATGAGGTCAAAGAGAATAGTGAGGAGTATGTACTGAAGTATCCGCTTACGCAGAAACAGAAGGAGATCAGTGATGCATGCATGGTACAGATACAGAACAGTGATGTTCTGCTGAAGTGTGTCTGCGGCGCTGGAAAGACTGACGTTTTCCCACCGATAGTACTACAATTCAATAATTCACTTTGTTTTATTATTTTGAATTGTGCAAAAGCTTCAATAGTGGCGCATGTTTTTAATGATTTGATAAACTATAAAGAATTTTTGCATTATGAATTGTGTGTGTGGCACAGGGGAAACTATTTGTTAAAAACGTCAAAAAAAGCACAAAGTAAATGTGCCTTGCAGATTCATGGAAATGATCAAAAAAAAGGCCCAAGGTATTCGTGACAACAGATGTCATTTACACTTGGGCTTTCGTATGTATTGATGCTTTTGCAACGGGAATTCTTTTTTTGTACCATTCATATATTTTACAAGAACTTTATCAGCACTCTGCACGATTACACAATCAATCGTATTTCTAAAGAGAGTGCTATCAAATTCATCAGGTTTTTTATCCATGCTTTTTAATGTTTCAATGAATGTTTTCATAGCTGCATCATTCGCACGAGTGTTCTGTAGGGCCTCCAGTGTAATGTAAAGGCTTTCAATGAGCTTTTCTCGTTGCAGAGCAATCTCATCTTGCTTATCTGGTGGAGCAGCACAGTATAATTTGCCGTTCTCGGCCAATTTGAGCCTGATTTGAGCCTCCTTCGTCTGCAAAGCGATAATTGACTGCTCAGAACTGTTTTTGCGCTCATACGAGCTTAAAACGCTTTGTTTCTTGGAATACAGGTATTGTAACGCCATGATGGCCATCTGCTTCAATATATCATCTCTTATTGTTGGTGTGCTGCAATGATGATCTGCTTTACCATATTTGTTCTGGCAACGCCATGCCATAGTATAATATGGCGATCCAGAATGAAGCTGAACTGATGTATAAAAGCAGTTGCATTCATTACAGACAATCTTCCCGCTTAAGGCATGCGTTCCTCTATATCTCAGCTCATCACGATCTTTCATAATTCTTTGGACAAGGTCCCAAGCGTCAGGATCAATGATGGCAGGGTGACTATCAATTATATAGTATTGAGGCTTTACTTTATTCACAACTATCTTCTTGGTAAGATAATCTTCTGTATAATATTTTTCCAATAGCGCATCGCCTTTATACTTTTCGTTAGTAAGAATAGCTCTGACTGTACCAGGATCCCATTTTGAGTTATTTCCTGTTGGAGTCTTTCGATTCTCGTCTGATAATCTTTGGGCAATTTTTGTAGTTCCCATACCTTCAAGATATAAACTGTAAATTTCTTTTACTATAGGAGCTTCCGTTTCATCAATGACCAATTCACCGTGTGGTCCACGCTGATAACCTAGAAAGCGTTTAAATGGAACAGAGTAGCTTCCGTTTTCATGCTTCTTTTGAATTCCCCACTTTACATTTTCAGAAATAGATCTCGATTCTTCTTGTGCCAAAGAACTCATGATAGTCAGAAATGTTTCGCCAGTTGGATCTAATGAATGAATATTTTGTTCTTCAAAATAAACTTCCACGTTCTTGTCTTTGAGCGCACGAACATTCGTTAATGTATCAACAGTATTTCTTGCAAATCGGGAGACGGATTTTGTAATGATCAGGTCAATTTTCCCATTCATTGCATCATTGATCATCTGTTTAAATCCTTCACGATGCTTAATACTTGTTCCAGATATACCCTCATCTGTATAAACGTTAACAAAAACCCAATTGTCGTGTTCTTGTATGTACTTTGTATAGTGTCTAACTTGCGCCTCATAGGAAGTAAGCTGCTCAGCAGAATCTGTACTGACACGAGCATAAGCAGCTACTTTCTTCTTCGCAATAACTTTATTGTGTGCTGCTGCAGTGATTTTCTTTGGCTGAATGATTTTGATTTTAACAGTATCAGTCATTCTTTCTCACCTTTTTCTTGTTTACTTACATGCGTTTTTCTACGCCCTGTTTCTTGTTTTATTAGTTGAATAGTTGCTCGGTCAATGATTGCAGGATGATGATCGGTTATTAATATTTGTGGAATTTCTCCATGGTTGACTCTTGATTTATGAGTTAGAGAATCAAGAACATATGTCTTTTGGAATTCGAACAGTAAACAATTTTGTGGATGACAAGTCCTGTATTTAAGGCCTTTTTCTCTTAAAAGTTGTTTCGGTCAATATCAAATGTCGTAGAATTCTAGAAATAGTCGGCCACTTTTCTTTAGCAGATTTGACACGATACAGGTATACAAACCAGTTCAGATATGAAGGCATGTATTCTGTATTCATTCCAATAAATCTATATAGATATCGCTTCAACCACGCACACATATTATTGATAAGCGCCATCTTTTTTAAGTATTCTGGCGAGTTATCTGCAATATATTTTTCTTCAGTGCAATGAAGTTCTTGGATGAGGAATGCATGAGCCTTCTCACCATCATGAACTATTGTCGATCCTGAATGTATATGATTTCTCAATGTTTTATATATTCTTGTGCTTGATGGTCTTCCATGCCCACAAATCTCTGCGTAGGAGTTGCCGAAGGTATCAATCGCAACAACAATACAAAGCAAATTGTTGGATAATCCACGTTTCTTCTTGAACCCATCTTCATGAAGAACAGTACTGTCAAACACATATGTTTCATCAATCCATATACGTCCATGAAGAACCAAATGATTCTGATATCCATCAACTGTCGCAAAGATCTTTCTTCTCCACAGCATAGCAGTTGGATGAGAAATGCTGCATAGCGTCTCAGTCATTTCCAAAGGTACGTTGAATGTCATCAAAACAAGATATCTAACCCATGTATCAAAGCTCTTGTTTGTTGAATGAAAGATTGAGTCAGAAAGTATCGTATATATCTGCCCACAATCATTGCATATATATCGTTGCTTTCCATCAGGCGTCTTTCCATTCAAAGCGCTCTCATGGCTTCCACACGAAGGGCATACTGACTTACGCCCATATTGTTCAGCTAACTCTTCAAAAGATGATGATCCATACTTTTCCTTATTCAGACGAATGGCAATCGCATCCTGTAATAGGGCGAAGTCCTCTGCAGGTAACGAAAACACACTATCTTGAAAAGGGTTTACTCCCTTTGACATAGCGGCATCTCCATCACTTAAGCAGCCATCTAACGGAGATGTCGCCAAACATAGAGCTAGATAGCTGCTTAAGTGTTTCTATATTTGGCTATACCATTATATCAAGCACTGAATTTATCCACAAAATTGTTTACTGTTCGATTGAATATTATTGATGTAGATTCCTATGATTCAAACAAGGATATTCAGAGAATTGATATCCGTTCAATACCGGCGGTAACTGGTATCTTCAATTCCAGCACGTCTTCGAAGTGCAGTAATGTGAACCTTCGGAAAGCAATCTGCTATGCGATTGACAACGCAGCCGTTGCATCTGCGGAGACTGTAAAAGCAGAGGCTACTTACGGTATTGGCGCAAACAATGTAGGTGCACCTGCAGACTGGACGACGGGACGTGATTACTACAACTATGATGCAAGCAAAGTCAAAGATTATCTGACAAAGGCTGGTTATAACGGCGAAACACTGACCCTCATGTATGTCAGTACGAACCAGTATGATGTGGATGCAGCCATCGTAATCCAGTCAGAACTCAAGGCTGCCGGTATCACAGTAGATCTGCAGGGTCTGGACCGTCAGGTGATCAATACAAAGAAGTTTGATCCGGATGGCGGCTGGGATCTGCGTCTTGAATCTCTCAGCGGCAGAAGTGACAGTATCAATACACTTATGAAGTACTTTATTTCCACTGAAAATGCTTCCCACTTCAAGAACGGTGAGACCATTACAATGGTTGCCGATGATAAGCTGGATAAACTTTCACAGGCAGTAGTTGCGGATAACAGTGAAGCAAATATTGATGCCTGGGATGATTATTTCACCTTCGAACAGTGCTATGGCTATGCCATCTGTACATATACATCCAGCACAGCAGCACGCAGCAATGTAGTTGTTGTGCAGGGCACAAAGGATCGTATCTATCCTAACGCCTGCTCGCTTTCAGAGTAACAGAATAGCAGTTTCGTCATTCCGCTGCACAAAGGTGTGGCGGAATGAGGAACTGTAAGAAAGAAGGGTATCATGGGACAATTCCATCCGCTTACCCAGGAGTTCCTGGACAACATTCCTGAGAAAAAACTAAGTATTCCATACTGCAAGGAATCACCGCTGCAGATCATGGATGTATATTTTCCGCCTGTATTGCAAAGCACACCAAGGCCCGTATTGATTCATACACACGGTGGTGCCTTTGCTAACGGAAATCAGCGGGAAGATAATGCAGAGCCAATGATCAGTGCAATCCATAGAGGTTATGTGGTAGCGAGCATACAGTATCGGGGAGCCAAAACAGCATTCTTTCCTGCACAGCTTTATGACTGCAAAGCAGCTGTACGTTTTCTTCGTGCACATGCAGTCGAGTGGAATCTGGATGCTAAGCATTTTGCTGCATGGGGACCTTCTTCTGGTGGCTGGCTTGCTTCCATGTTAGGCGTGACTGGTGACAATCCTGCATTTGAGGACCGCAGTCAAGGCAACGGAGAATATTCGAGTGCAGTCCAAGCTGTCATAGATTGGTGTGGACCATGCGGAGGATTTCTTGAAATGGATCGCGCATTTCGTAAAAGCGGTCTAGGAGATCCGAATCATGACAGTCCGCAGTCGCCAGAATCGAAATTTATGGGCCGGACAATCACCGAAATACCCGAACTGGTAAAACTGGCCTGCCCAATCAGTTATGTCAATCCCGCTATGCCGCCGTTCTGCATATTCCACGGAACAGCAGATCAGGTGGTGCCGGTGGAGCAGTCTGTAGCGTTTGCAGCGGCTATCACAGAAGCGGCAGGTGCTGACAAGGTAGAATTACATCTGGTGACAGGAATTACACATCATGGTGATCCGCAATATCAGCAGCCATGGATTGCAAACGAATGTCTGGATTTTCTGGACCGGGTTTTTAAGAAATGAAATGCATCGCAGCAAGCGGAGGATCCTAAAATGGTAAAACTTGTAGACAGGATTGAGCCAGGTGAATTTGGTTCAGCCAGTCATGAGAAAATGAATGGTGAGAAAAAGTGCGATGCCGCAAAAGGACATGCACATCCGGAAAGGAAGATTTCACCTGAAACAAGTTTGCTGCTGGATACCTGCGGTAAAGATTTTCATCAATATGTTTATGAAGACAAGGAAAGCGGCCTGTCTCTCTGGTACAATGTTTTCCTTCCAGAGCAGCATGATGAAAACACACTCTGCCCAATGGTCGTTTTCCTGGGTGATGCCGCTACAGTCGGCGAAGATGTTAAAAAGCCGCTTCATAATCTTGGTGCATTGATTTTTGCTTCAAAGGAAGAACAGCAGAAGCAACCCTGTGTGGTACTTGTACCACAGTATCCAGGTGTGATTCTGGATGATCACGGAGAATTTCTGCAGACACCTTATGTGGAACTTACTGCGCGTCTGATCAAAAAAGCTGTTAGCTTATATTTGGTCGATCCGGCACGCGTGTATGGAACAGGCCAGTCGATGGGCTGTATGACGACAATGATCCTGCATGCAGAATATGAAAACTTATTTGCTGCATGCATGTTCGTGGATGGTCAGTGGGATTATGCTGAATTGGAAAACTTGGCCGGAAGAAGATTTCTGTATTTTGCTGCGGAAGGCGATTACAAAGCACACAAGGCCCTTGAAGACCTGTCAGTACTTTGGGAAAAGCTTGGAGCACATGTTTCCCGCGTGACGCTGGACGCAAAAGAACCAGTTCCTGAGCAGGAACGCCGGCTAAAGGATACGTTCGCATCGGGTGATTCCATCATATGTGTTACTTGGAAACTTGGCTCAGTTTTGCCGGAAGGAACCCCGATTGGAACGATGGAACACAATGATTCATTTGACCATCCTTACAGATTAGGTGCAGCAAGAAACTGGTTAATGCAATTCTCTGGTAATAATGATTAGAAAACATATAAGACGAACAGCGAACAGGAACATATCAGATCTTGCTGCGCACAAAATGCAGGATCTGTTTGCAACTGTCCGCTGTGTTTAATGATGATTTCATTAGGAGGTCAATGGAATGGATAAACAATCTTTGGAGAAACCTGCGATTACAGGTATTGATATATGCATCGGTATTTCGGTGCTGATCTGTGTGCTGACTGCTTCTATACTCAATTTTTACGGTCTGAAAGCCAGTGTAGGTGAAGTAAAGCTTGAGGTCATACAAAAGATGACAGCAGCCATTGCCTGTCTGCTCTGCTGCCAAGGTGAAGTAAAAGCCAGCTGGAATGCTGGCGTGAACAGACTGATCATTACAGCAGTTGGCGGTGCCACAGGTATATTGGCAGTGCTCATCAGTATGGCTGTAGGCAATGATATAATCATGGCATCAATCCTTGCTGTACTTGTGATGCTGACACTTTTCCTTTGCAAATTATGCCGGGTTCCTTATATTAACTGCAGAATCGGCGGAGTGACTTTTATACTGGTTTCGAGCACTTTGAATGGAACAAACCGGATCTGGTATGCACTCTTCCGTTTTGTTTCAACACTTTACGGTGCTCTTATCGTAATGCTTGTAACGTGTATATACTGTGCAGTAATTGCAAAGAAGAAACAAAAAGCAGCACAGAACAAAATTGAAAAATAAAACAACGGCTCTACAATCTTGAAGCATTTTCAACCATCGAACATAACTAATCAAAATTTAGGAGGATCAAATGGAGAATGAAATTTGTAATCAATGTGATAATCACTGTCCTGTCACTGCTCTGAAATGTAACCATGGCCGGATGGCTTTTAACCAAACAAATGCGAATAGTGATATCGTCCAAAAGGATGATAAACACAAGAAAGATCACGATGAACACCATGGTGTAAAATTCGAAGGAATTCTCGGACAGCTTCAAGAATGCGGTCATGCCATTCATCATGGCGCAGTGGATGAAGATTCGCTCTCTGTGCTCACTGCAGAGGAACAAACTCAGCTGGGGACACTTTTAAGCAAACTGCTGGCAGGTTAGAACTTATATAAATGAATCAATTTGACTTACTTGGATAGACTTTGCTGAACAGTGAAATTAAAGATAAACAAATCTTTTTACGATTGTAAATACATTCTTGTTTCAAAATCGATTTTCATGTCCGATAGCTTTTTGTAAAGATGCCCCATTACTTTTGGAATGGCTAGATAATACAGTGACCGAATGAGAGTGAAAACGCAACGATAAGATGTTATCATCGAGTGGGAGTAGAGAATAGAGATAATCAATAGAATAGCAAGCAATAGAAATAATACAGATAATCAGAACCACTACAGATAATAATGTATATACGACCAAAAGGAAGAGTTCAGTTAATTGAAGTCTTCCTTTTAACTGCTTAGCAGATCTAGCTTTTATATCAAAACAAGCCTTCCCTTGTTTTGACACTAGCGTGTTTCAAAATGATATCAATAAAGAAACTTTAAGTGACAAAACGTTTTCTCATTTACAATGTACTCACAATAATCGAAGAAGAATTAATCATAATTATGAGTAAAGGCAAGTACTCAATCCTTGCTGATATGATATAATTCATCAAAACGATTCTTTTGTATCAGACTATGGGGTGCACTACGGATTTGACTATGATCCAGTAGACATTGGTACCTATAACTTATAGAAGTAAATCGCTATCTTTTATGATGATGTTTAGAAGGATGCTTTTTCTCTGCTTTTTGAGCGGACTTATTTGCTTCTTCAATCTCTGATTTCATCAAAGTAAGGGTGTCTTCGACCTGCTTATCAGTCATTGCTTGTTCATCAGTATTGTTATTATGTTTCTTATCAGAAAATGTCATTGCAGGTCTCCTTTATGTTTAAAGCTTACAAACAGATTATCTCTGATATGCGCAGAATATGCAATTCGTGTGTGGAGTATCTTATAGTTTGAATATTAAGGAAACTTCACACAAGAATTGCACAATTTACATACTATCTATTCAAAATTAACGTTCCTTAGCTTGATACTTGTAGGTTTCATATTAACTTTCATCATGAATATTTGGAATATAAAACCAGTAATGATTAGGAAAATATCTCTAGATTTTCTGAACATTAGAGAAAAATTAAAAATCATGAAAATCAATCCATTATTACGAAAAAAAGCTGACATATTTTTTCAATTCTTTTCATGGCAAATATGTCAGCTATATAATGTAAAAGCTTAAATTTATTATTCTTCAGCAATTGCTTCAATTTCACACAGAACGCCAGCTGGAAGATCTTTAACTGCTACACAACTTCTTGCTGGTTTGGAAGTGAAGTATTTAGCATAGACTTCGTTGAATGTCTTGAAATCATTGATATTTGATAAAAAGCAAGTTGTCTTAAACACTTTTTCAAAACTGCTGCCTGCAGCATCTAAAACGGCACCAACATTTTTACAAGTTTGATCTGCTTGAGCTGCAATTCCTTCAGGAGCCTTGCCTGTATCTGGATTGACAGGTGTCTGACCGGATGTATAAACCATATGATTTACAATAAAACCTTGTGAATATGGACCAATTGCTGCGGGTGCTTTAGCATTACAGATTACTTTCATGTTTCCTCCTTGACTGAACTGTTCAGTGTCTTTCTTTGATTGCAATATATAGTTTTGATTGAAATTCGTCAAAGACATCCATATTTCGCATCACGAAACTTTCAAGCTGAAATTTTTATTCATAATAGATTTCATGTATTCAAAATGATATGATATAGAAAATTGAAATTGATTGGCGGATAACTTGATAAAAATCGATTTTTACGAAACCTGTTTTTTATCGTCTAGATGATTTTGATTGATTTAAGAAAAAGAGGAATCGAACATGTCAGAAATCAATGTTGAAGTAGGGAAAAGAATCCATAATTTCCGTAAGAACAGAAAAATGACATTGGATGAGTTGTCTGCAATTGTTTTCAAGAGCAAATCAACTTTGTCGAAATATGAAAAGGGTGAGATTTCTGTAGATGTTGAAACTCTATATGATCTTGCAGATGCCCTGCATATTCATGTGGAGCAGCTCCTGTATAATCGCCCAGTCCAGGAGAGGGCAGCATTGGATGAAATCAGTCCTGCATTTTTCAAGGGACTGACCAGATTCTATTCCTATCTGTATGATGGGAGAAGCCGCCGATTGATGCGATGTGCATTTGATGTATTGTCAAAAGTGGAACATAACAAATACAAGATCATGATGTACATGAACTTCAATGATTATAAAAATTATCAACAATGTGAGAATACATATTGGGGATATATCGAGCATTACGACGCATTGACGGTGATTGAAGTTACGAATCAAGATACGCCGATGGAAAAAGCGAGTATTCAGATTCTTGCTTCCTATCTTGATTCAGAGATAAAGTGGGGGCTCTTCAACGGTGTGTCATCAAGACCGATGATGCCGATTGCAATCAAAATGCTGTTCTCAAAAAAGCCGCTGAATGAAGATGATGAATTGATCAACAAGCTTAAAGTCTCGAAAGAGGACATTGGGCTGTTGAAACTATATAATATGTTCTCAGTCACCTGAGCTAGTTTCCTTAAAATCAACAATCCGATTAAATTCGGATTTTTTTTTGCTTTTGCAATAGATTCCAAGAAAATGCATTAATTATTCCACTTAAATGAAACATTTAAGCAATAAATTCTATTGTAGCAAAACTGTAAGCGCTTTGATAGGTGACATTTCACTTACTATACTGTCTGTATCAAGGAAACAGAGCTGTGTTAAAAGGAGGAATGAAATGTACAACTTTGATGAAGTGATTGACCGAAAGAACACCAATGCAATGAATATTGAAGGATTCAGGGACTATATTTTTCACGCTGATGCAAGTATGAAATTCCCATATAAGGATGACGAGTTTGTGCGGATGTGGGTCGCTGATATGGAGTTTGCCACACCTGAATGTGTCATCAATGGGATGAGAAAAAGACTTGACCGCCGGATCTTTGGATATACTAGGGTGTTTGATCCGAAATATTTTGAAGCATTCTCGAGCTGGTGCAAGAGAAGATATGATTGGACTTTTGATAAAGAAGAGCTTGTGATGTCGAATGGGATTATTCCGGCACTGTATGAACTAGTTGATTACATTACAAAGCCAAATGAAAAGGTAATATTCCTGACACCATCCTATGCCTACTTCAAGTATGCTGCCGATTTCCATGATCGTGAATGTGTCTGCAGCAATCTGATTGACAATGATGGTTATTACACGATTGATTATCAGGATCTTGATAAGAAGTGTGCGGACCCAAAAACGACCTTATTCATTTTATGCAATCCTCATAATCCAACGGGTCGTGTCTGGAAAAAAGAGGAACTGGAAAAGCTGGGCGAGATTATAGAGAAACATCAGATGTGGGTGATCTCCGATGAGATCCATTGCGATCTCCGCCGTACAGGAATGGTCCATATCCCTTTAGGAAAAGTAATGCCTGACTATGATCGTCTGATCACTTGCATGGCACCTTCAAAGACATTCAATCTAGCGGGACTGATGATTTCAAATATTCTGATCCGCGATGAAGGGCTGCGTAAAATATGGTTGAGCCGTCACTACAATTTTGATAATCCGCTCAGTATTGCGGCAGCCCAGGCAGCATACGAAGATGGAGAGGATTGGCTGAATGCACTTTGTACCTATCTTGATGGAAACTTCCTGTATGTAGGAGAGTATCTGCAGGAGCATCTGCCTAAAGCAAAATACCGTCCTTCTGAAGCAACGTATCTTGCGTGGGTGGATCTGAATGCATACTTTACACCAGAAGAGAAACTGCCGCTGTTCTTTGCATATAAAGCTGGCGTTCTTCTAGAAGGTGGAAATATGTTCGTACAGGATTCAGATGGTTTCATTCGGCTGAATCTTGCCTGCCCGAGAGCTACCCTGGAGGAAGGCCTGAAGCGTATCTGTGATGCTGTCAACAACAAACATACGGAAAAATATCTTGGAGAGTAAGTCTGGAGAACCATCTTCTGACTAGAAAGCAAAAATGGGGAAATGATTATGAACACATCAGATCTTAAAAAATTAGCACAGGAACAACAAGAATACATGGTAGGAATGCGTCGCCATTTTCATGAAAACCCGGAATTATCAGGGGAAGAGCACGAAACAAGAAAAGTACTGATCCACGAAATAGAGTCCATGGGCATTCCCTATGAACTGCTTCCTGGCACTGGGATCATTGCAACGATCCATGGTGGAAAACCTGGCAAGAACAATCTGCTTCGAGCAGATATTGATGCCCTGCCAGTTCAGGAAGAAAATGACAACTTAAAGCAGCAGAAGAAATGTCTTTCTAAAGTGCCAGGGAAATGTCATGCATGTGGCCACGATGCACATATGTCAGTTCTGCTGGGTACGATGAAGGTACTGTCGCAGATCAAAGATGATCTAGAAGGTAATGTCTATTGCTGTTTTGAAGAGGGCGAAGAAACGAATTGTGGCATAGACAAAATGATGACAGCTTTAGATAAGTTTAAAGTTGACAGATGCTTTGCACTGCATGTTTATGCAGGATTGGATGCAGGAAAGGTCAATGTAGTACCGGGTCCAAGAATGGCTGGCACCGTCGGGATTGGCATTTACATCAGAGGAAAAGCTGGTCACGGTTCTCGCCCAGACCAGGCAATCAATCCAATCATTCCTGCTGCTCATATCGTTACCCAGTTGAACTCAGCATTTATGAATCAGTTGAATGTTGAAGAAACGGTGACGTTAGGATTATGTGTTCTGAAAGCTGGTGAAGCTACCAATGTGTTTGCAGATCATGCATACCTTGGAGGCACCGCTAGATTCTTTAATAAAGAAGAAGGCGAAAAAGCTCTAAAAATCATCAATACCATTGCTGAAAATACTGCTGCTTGTCATCAATGCACTGTAGATTATCAGCCTAGACACTGCATCAGCCCATATCCAGTAATTAATGATGAAACAGTAGCACTGCATACACAGGGAATGATCAAGCAGATCTGCGGTGAGGATGTGCTGGGTGATTGTGACCGTTGGTACGCATCGGAATGCTATAGTGCATATCTGAATCGTTATCCAGGAGCACTAGGTTTCCTGGGAATACGGAATGAGGAGCTTGGCAGTGGTGCTGCACATCACAATGGAAAATTTGATCTTGACGAATCTTGTTTATCATTAGGCGTTTGTTCAGAATTAGCATTTGTTTTCAGCAAATAATAAAGGGGAATCCACATGGAAAAGAAAAAAGCGTTTAAGATGCCGCATCTTCTATGGATCATGTTCGGTATCATACTTCTGTCTTGTCTTGCAACCTATTTAATTCCAGCAGGAAAATTCGCAACAGATGCAAATGGATCTATCATTGGCACAGAATTCAGCTACCTTGGCACACAGACTCCGGTCAGTCCATGGGATGCATTGATGCTGATGAAATCAGGTCTGAATGGTGCAGCGACAATCATGTTCGTTGTCATGATCTCTGGAGCTACCATAAGTGTTGTCCTGGATACCGGTGCAATCGATGATCTGATGAACTGGGCAGTTTACAAAATGAAGGATAAAGGAAGCAATCTTCTGATTATCCTTATGATGGTATTGATGGCATATCTTGGAGGTTTTGGTGGTACCGATGCATTGATTGCTGTTGTTCCGATTGGTATTGTTTTTGCTAAAAAGTTGAAACTGGATCCAATCTGTGCATTGGGCGTAACTACATTTGCAGCTTTGGTAGGCTTTGGTACAGGACCTGCTCAGCAGGCTACTACACAGATGCTCATGGGTGTGACTCCATATTCTGGTTTCTTTACAAGACTGCTGATCATGAATTTCTTCTTGCTCGTTGCGGTTGTCATGGTGCTCCGCTATGTAAAAAAGATAAGAAAAAATCCTAAAGCATCTCTGATGTACAGTGAAGGCTGGGATCCGGAAAAAGAAGACAATGATGTCAAAGAAGATGAAGTTCTTAAAGATGTTCATCTCAGCTGGAGAAAAATTGCTGTCATCATTCTGTTTATCGCACAATATATCGTTATTGTAATGTACAACCTGCTCGGCGGCGATGCGAGTCTGACATTTGATTTCATGATTGCTGTTATGATCGTTACTATGATCTTAGTAGGAATTGTTGGTGGAATGAGTGCAGATCAGCTAGGCAATAGCTTTGCTAAGGGCCTTGCATCTATGGCATTTGTAGCATTTGTAATCGGTATGGCTAAAGTGATTTCATTGATTCTTACAAATGGTAATGTCATTCATACAATTGTTTATGTTCTGACACAGCCTTTAATGGGACTGCCTAAATCATTTTCAAGTGTAGGACTAACATTGATTGTGTCTTTGATCAACCCAATCATTCCTTCCGCAACTTCAAAAGCAGCAATCCTTGTACCAATCATGAAGCCAGTTGCTGAGGCACTGGGGCTTCAGCCGAATCTGACAGTTGTTGCATATCAGATGGGTGATAGCTTTACAAATCTTATCTCACCATTGTTAGGATGGATGATTGGTTCATGTGCAATGGCAAATGTTCCATATTCAAAATGGCTGAAATGGGTATTCCCTAAAGTCATGCTGTTTATCCTTCTTGCATGTATCATTATATTTATTTTGACTACAAGCGGCTGGACAGGAGTCATTTGAGGAGAGTCTGATGAAAAAAGAAGAATTTATTAAGAATTATATTATTGATCGCAGGGGAACAAACAGTACAAAATGGGATCAACTGAAAGAAAAATATGGCAGAGATGATCTGATTGCTATGTGGATTGCAGATACTGAATTTCATGTTCCAGAATGCGTTGAGGAAGCTCTGATCAAAAGAGCAAAATTAGGTGCCTTTGGCTACTCTTTTGTGCCTGATTCATATTACAAAGCATATTCAGACTGGATGCAGAATAGACATGGATTTCCAGTAAAAAAAGATTGGGTGCGTTTTTCTACAGGATGCATTACTTTGATGGCATGGATGATCAATGCGTTTACACAAAAGGATGATTCAATTTTGATTCTTACTCCGGTGTATTACCCATTCAGAAATGTCATTGAAATGAATTATCGCAACCCGGTTGCAGTTGATCTGGTCTATAAAGACAACACATTCTATTTGGATTTAGATGCAATCGAAGAAGCTATCGTCAAAAACAATGTAAAGATGTTCCTATTATGTTCTCCGCACAATCCAGCAGGAAGAGTCTGGACAGAAAAAGAATTGAAAGATCTGCTGGGCTTATGCCGTAAGCATCATGTGCTGGTTGTCAGTGATGAAATCCATCAGGATATTATTCCAGGCAGTCATCAATTTATACCAGCAGCAGTTGTTGACAATGGTGCATATCGTGACATGGTACTGACGATCAATTCTGCATCGAAATCCTTCAACATGGCTTCGCTTCTGCATGCACATGCGATTATTCCAGACGAAAAGCTCAGAGCGGAATATGATCGGTATTGCAGAGGAATCAATAGAACAGAAATGAATGTGATGGGATTGGCTGCCACAGAAGCGGCATATACTAATGGTGGTGAATGGTTCGATGCATCTCTTGAAGTAATTCGTGATAACTACAATTACTTAAAAAGCGAGTTAGAACGGAACGAGCCAAAGATTCATGTCTGTGCTTTAGAAGGGACGTATCTTGCATTTCTCGATTTCCGAGAAGTTGTTCCAGCCGAAAAAGTAAAAGACTTTATTATTGATCAATGTCATATTGCGGCTGATTTTGGTGAACAGTTTGGTGAGAACTGGCAGGGATTTGCCCGTTTGAATCTAGCAACAGATCCTGAGTATGTAAAGAAAGCGGTCAGTAATATCATTAGTGCATTGAAGAAATGAGCAGAAAAAAAGCCTGATATCATTGTGTATCAGGCTCTTTCAAAATTTTGAAGAATATACAGACAAAATAGAATAGTAAAAGGAGAAATTGTTTTATGAAGAAGAAAATTTATTTTGCAGGTTCAATCAGCGGCGGACGGAAGGATGCGGAGCTTTATAATCGAATCATTAAAATGATGCAGGAGACCGACATCGTGCTGACAGAACATATCGGAAAAATAGATTACTCCACAGCAAACCGTACACTGGCAGATGAACAGGCAGTTTACAACCAGGATACAGCATGGCTTTTGGAAAGCAATCTTGTAATTGCTGAATGCTCGCAGCCTTCACTAGGCGTCGGATATGAGATGGCTTATGCCGAAGCACACAACAAGCCGGTCTATATTTTCCATAAAGTACCATCAGATATTCATTTTTCGGCCATGCTTTCCGGCAATCCTTATTTCCATGTGTACAGTTACGAGACAGAAGAAGAAATGCTTCAAAGAATAAAACAAATTCTCTGTGATGAATCAGAGGAGATAGCATGAGAGATTCGGAACTGTTCTTTACACAGACAAAACCAAGAAGGCTCTTCTTCACGGTTGCTATTCCCGGTGCGGTAAGTATGTTCATGTCATCCCTATACATCCTAGTTGATGGCATTCTTGTCGGCAATATTCTCGGTGAAGTTTCTTTTGCTGCACTTAATCTTGCGTTTCCGTTTGTGCTTCTGAACTTTTCTGTCGCTGACCTGATCGGTGTAGGTTCATCAGTATCAATAGCAATTGCACTTGGTGAGAAGAGAAAAGAGGATGCAAATAACTGGTTTACCTGTGCCTGTATTATGATTATCCTCTGTGCCGTGTTTATGGGCGGTGCTTTGTTTATTTTGGCACCATGGTTATTTCGAATTATGGGTGCAGAAGGGGAACTTGCGGAATATGCGGTAAAATATCTGCGGGTGTATGCAGTTTGTTCTCCTGCCACTACTATCGTTTTTGCAGAAGATAATTTTCTGCGTATTTGTGGAAAAATCCGTTTCAGCATGACGCTTAATATTGTGATGTCCATTTTGAATGCCGGGTTCGAGTTTGCATTTCTGTTTTTCCTAAAATGGGGTGTATGGGCTGCGGCACTTGCAAACTGCTGTGGAATGTTCTGCTGTGCAGTCATAGCTCTGATTCCCTTTATACAGCGGAAACTGGATCTTATGTTTGTGAAGCCTGCTTTTTCCAAGGAGATAGTTTTGACCACGCTTGCTGGGGGAAGCCCGAACTTTCTCCAGGATATGGCAGGAAGACTGACTAGTATCGTATTAAATGCGGGTCTTTTGAAATTTGGCGGGACTATGGCTGTATCAGTTTACGGTATTCTTATGTATACAAGAGATGTCCTCCAGCCAATTCTATATGGGATGTTCGATGCACTTCAACCGGCAATCGGATATAATTGGGGTGCTGGAAACAAGATAAGAATCCGCAGGATTGAACAATACTGTTTTTGCGTGACGGGAATGATATCAGTCATGTTTACAGCACTCCTTTTTTTTATGCCAAAACTCTTTATATTCATTTTCATGAAAGATATGCCGACCGAAAGTCTTCCGACAGCAATAATGGCTATGAAAATATTCAGTGCGACATTTTTGACAAGATGGTTTTCATTTGGTGTTCAGAGTCTTATGACGGCAATCAGAAAACCAAGGTATGCCTCGGCCATATCTGTATCGACTGCACTGGTGTTTCCATTGATATGGATTGCTTTGCTGTGGCCTTTCAAATTGACGGGTATGTGGATGAACTTTCCCCTCACGTCGCTTTGTGCAGCGATACTCGCAATTGTAATCCTCAGACGATTCTGCCAACGGGAATTTCACTAAAAAGAACACCGATTATTACGTAATCATCGTCGAACTATAGTTATTATCATATTAAAGAAATAGTTAGAAATCTTACACTTACCCATGACAACGGTGTTAGAAAGAAAATAAATTTACTTATTCTTAGCCTGTGAAAGATGACTGGAGACCGTTACCACAGATGAAATCTAGGATTAGAACAATGAATACAACGACAAAAAGATATGAAGCTGCAGCTAACCTGTTTCATTTCACCAATGGTCATTCGCACCATATCATTTGTTAACTAATGAAAATAATATAATTTGTGAATTATACTTTTGTAATTATTCAATTGTTCCCTTGATTTGACGCTAGCACGTTTCAAAGCAACATGAATATGGGCATTTTAAGTGTCAAAACGGGCACTGATTTACAAGGTAATCACAATATATGAAGAAGAACAAGGCAGAATTATGAGTTAAGCCAGGTCCTCAATCCTTGTTGACATAATTGCACAATTTACATACTACTCATTTAAGCTAAAGTTCCCTGAATTTGACACTAGCACGCTTCAAATTTTCACAAATAATGGCATTTTTAAGTGCCAAAACAGGTTCCGATTTGCAAGTCGATTACAATATACGAAGAAGAATAAAGCATAACTATGAGTAAAGGTTAGTACTCAATCCTTGCTGACACTTATATACGGGAATTTATACGTATGCTAAACTGAAAATAGAGAAAGACCTGTTCCTAAAATAAGACAGGAACGATTCGTTTTTAAAGCCATTACTTATATCAGAGGTTATTCAGGTTGTCAAAACACGTAAAGGAGGCAACCATATGATGCATACAGCGGGAAAGAAAAAGATGATTTTCTGGATAGCGGTCGTACTGATCCTTGGATTATGCTTGGCTGCATTCTGGCCAAGAAAACCGTTTGCCAGTCTGAAACAAGACGATATTTCATCTATTGATGTTTCCTTTGGCTCGTACCCAGAATACCCGCTTACCGACACAGATGAAGCTAAAATCATAGAGTATTTACAGACAATGACTACAATTGGGAAGTCCTATTTTTACAAATCGATTCATCGTACCTTGGACGAGAAAACATATATTGAAACATTCATCGTTCATTTAAATACGAGGGAAGATATTACAATTGAACCGGATTATCCGTTTGTTACCATTGATGGAACTGTATATCATTGCAATGATAAAGAAACATTGAATGGGATGATTGATATATACAATTCGTATATCGATGTCATTCGCAATAACAGTAAACCGATCAGTATGCATTCAATAAAGATGTCTAAAGGAGGCCTAAATATATGAAAAAGAGTGAGATCATTGGCTTGACCATCGTATGTGGAATCTCAGCAGTCGCTGTTTTCCATATGTGTCATTATATGCTGTACTGCAGATATAAAGGAGACCCTGAAAAGAGTCATTGTGCAGTCTGCGGGCATCATAAAATCTGCCAGAAGTATCATCATAGGAACAGCCAATCAAATGGATAGAGAACAGATCGTTCAGCAGTATTTCCATGCATGGCTGAATCAGAACAGAACAGTCTTCGATAGGATCTTTACAGAAGATCTGTATTACAGTGAATGCTATGGACCGGAATATCATGGACTTAAGGAAGTGAAACACTGGTTCGATGACTGGCAGAGGCATGGAAAGGTCCTGCAGTGGAATATCCTGCATTGTTATCAGGATGGCAGTCATCTGATTGTAGAATGGTATTTCCAATGTGACTATGATCAGAAGCAAAATGATTTTAATGGAATTTCAATGATTGAATTTACGGATCAGAATAAGATTTGTTCGATCAAAGAATTTCAGTCAAAAGCAGAGCATTTTGATCCCTATGGTAAGTAAATTCGTGAACATTTGCATTGTTCACGTTTTTTGTTGGTCTCGATTTTCTTTACCAATGAATAATTGAAAAAAATTTATGCTATATTTCGTTTAAGCACTTAAACGAAAAGGAGACTTGATATGGAAATATTAGAAGTAATGAAGGAACGGCATAGTGTCCGTCAGTATAGTGATCAAAAGATTGAAGAAGAAAAAAGAGGAAAGCTGCAGCAGATGGTCGAGGAATGCAATCGGGAGTCTGGATTGCATATACAGATTCTCTTTGATGAGCCAACCTGCTTCAATTCTTTTATGGCGCATTACGGAACATTCTCTGGAGTCGGCAATTATATCGCTCTGGTTGGCAAGAAAGATGCATCCCTGGATGTAAAAGCGGGGTACTATGGAGAAAAGCTTGTACTAGCTGCACAGGAGATGGGTTTAAATACCTGCTGGGTCGCAATGACGCATGGCAAAAGCAAGGCAATCATCGATGTTGGAGAAAAACAGGTGTGTCTGATTGCCCTAGGCTATGGGATGACGCAAGGTGTAGAACATCATATGAAAGAGTTAAAAGAAGTATGCAGCTGCAGTGAAAACATGCCAGGATGGTTCGCAAAAGGCATGGAAGCAGTCATGCTTGCACCAACTGCTACAAACCAGCAGAAGTTCTACTTCACTTTAAATGGGGAGGAAGTATCCGCTGCTGTGAAAGGCTCGGGTTTCTATACCGAGATGGATCTTGGGATTGTGAAATATCACTTTGAGGCAGTAACTGGCAGGAAGGTGAAATAATGAATGCGAAGCAGAAAAAAGAAGTATCCGCATTATCGGATGATTTCATCAAAGCGCAAAAGATCTTGACCGCTCTCGGGGATGAGAATCGTCAGCATCTGATCATCGAAATGATGCAGATGGGCAACTGCTCTGGCGTACGGGTAGGAGATATTACGGAAAAGACGCATTTATCCCGACCGGCAGTATCCCATCATCTGCAGATCTTAAAAGATGCGGGAATTTTAAAAGTGCGGAAAGAAGCAACCAAGAATTACTATTACTTTGATCCGGATACCAAGAGCCTTGACCGGCTGATCCGTATTCTTGAACAGACAAAAGAAATCATGAAGTCTCTTCCGGACCGGAGCGGCGAACATGATTAAAGTCCATGTTTTTCATACTGGTGCCGTCAAAGTAGATCAGGCAATTCCGTTGCATGAAAACAACCCTTTGGCAGTGACAGGTCTGTTCCGTGGCGAAGACAAAAAGATGATCTTACCGGTTTCCTGTTATCTGATTGAACACCCGAAGGGAAACATCCTGATTGATACGGGATGGGATACGAAGTATGCAAGCATCCGCCCAATGGAAAAGATGGGAATGGTCGACAAGATCAGCGGCCCAATTATCGCGAAGGATGAGGGAGTCGATAGCAAGCTGAAGAATTGTGGCTTGCAGGATATCGATATAAAAGCTGTTTATCTGAGTCATATGGACTTTGACCATACCAGCGGTCTGCGCTTGGTGAAACATGCCAAAGGATTCTATGCGGCACGGGAAGAAATGGCAGACGTGAAAAAGCTGAAGCTGCGGTATGTCGATACCTGGACAAACATTGTGATGATTGAGCTGTTTGACTATGTACCAACTGGAATCGGACCTGTAGGCAGATCGTATGATGTGTTTCAGGATGGAAGTGTACTGCTGATCAATACCCCAGGGCACAGTCATGGTCATTTCTCCGTAAAGGTCACGGGAGAAGAAAAATATATGATCCTGGCAGATGATGCTGCATATCTTCAGGCATCCTTTGAAGGAAGAAGAATTCCTGGCTTTACCGTAAACAATGGACTGGCTGAAAAGTCTCTTGTCTGGCTGATTGCCTGCCGGGAAGATCCGAACTGCATCGAAGTATTGGCAAATCATGATCCAAGTATTGCTGAACATACGATTACACTTTAACAACCTTTTAGAATCATTCTGTAGAAGAATGATGCCAATATCAATGTGTGAGGTATGTGTATGAAATATGAGGAAAAACAGTTTCCATTAAAAGATGGATCGATTCTGACAATCCGCAGTGCAGAAAAGAACGATGCTGCATGCATGACAGAATATGTAAAGATTACAGCAGGAGAGACACCATACCTGCTGCGCAATCCGGATGAAATTCATCTGTCACAGGAAGAGGAAGAAGTCTTTGTACAAAGTAATATCAGTGATCCAAACAGTCTGCTTTTGATGAGCTTTGTGGATGGTCATCATGCCGGCAATGCGTCTTTCAGCCCGGTTGGACCTTTCCGCCGTTATCAGCATCGGTGTGATATTGGCATTGCTTTGTATCAAAAGGATACCGGCAGGGGCATTGGCAGAATCTTGTTGACGGAACTTTTACAGAAAACTGCAGAAGCGGGTTATGAGCAGGCAGAACTGTGTGTTGCGGCTGCCAATACAAAAGCCATTCATCTCTATGAATCGGTTGGCTTTCAAGAATACGGCAGACTGGAACACAGTATGAAATATGATGATGGAAGCTATGCTGCCGATATCTTTATGGTCAAAAGACTAAAAGGTCAGGACTGAATCATGACAGATGTATCAGACATTACTGTAAAGATGATCCAGTACTCAAAGGGAAACCTGCATGACATAAATCACTTCATGAAAGTCTTTGCATATGCCAAGACGATTGGCGAAGCAGAAGGATTAGATTCTGATACACAAAAGACATTAGAGATTGCGGCCCTTCTCCATGATATTGCCTGCCCATTATGCCGTATCAAATATGGAAATACCAATGGCAAGTATCAAGAAGCGGAAGGTACGATCTTAGCTGAAGAATTTCTGAAGGACAAATCAATTCCAGAAGAAATGAAGAAACGAGTCATTTATCTTGTGGGACATCATCATACGTATACTAATGTGGATGGAAAAGATTATCAAATATTATTAGAAGCAGATTATCTGGTCAATGCGGATGAAAGTTCATATTCCAAAGAGAATATACAAAATGCAATGGAACAGATCTTTCATACAAAGACAGGAAGAACATTACTAAAAACGATGTATCAAATTTGAGTGATTGCATACGGTATAAAGATAAAAGAAAACGGCCTCGGCAGTTTTCTTTTTTATTTAAACAAACGTTCCTTTGTTTTGATACTGGCACGCTTCAAAATGTCATGAATCAGGTTGTTTTAAGCGTTAAACATGCTCCATTCTACAAGACATTCACAATATACGAAGAAGAATATGCGTATGTTATAAATCAATAAAAGATGGCATCATCATAGTGCTGAAAGGATGTCTTAAAAACTGATTTGCTGAAAACAATTTATTTGAAATTGTCTTCGAAATTTTTTAAATGAATCATGAATGCATGATGTTTCTTTGTACAGGATTTCACACAAAATGAAGGACTGCTGGCATTTGTAATGGAACAGCGGCCATTGCAATTTGTGCAAAATATCTTTATTCTATAGAAGTAATCAAAGCCGAAACCAATCAGTAATAACAGGCACCTCTTAGTTGTTCCGGATAAGAATTCTTTATTCGAAATAATAAGAAGTGCCTCCATAGAAAAGGCTCATTCTGATTCGATAGAATGAGTCTTTATTTATTTGAAATGTTTACTGCCACAAATGAACTTGGCAGATCTGATATCAAGTTGTTATTGTGAATTGTATGAAGAATTCTTTCCTGTATAAACTGTAATTATTTTTTGAATAGTCGCTGGATAAATTTGACGAATTGATATTCGCTGTTAGACAGTTTTTCACTGTATTCAAGTCCAAAGGTAAATGAAATATTCGGCATCAAACTACGGATGACGAGATTGTCATCGTTGATTGTTTCTGCCACGGGCTTGGTGTCAATCATGATCCCCATGCCTTCTTTCAACATTCTCAATCCACTGACAGTACTACCCTGATATACAATTTCCGGAACAATACCGTCACGTTCAAAGATGTCGCAGACTCTGACATTGAAGATTGAGCCGCTCTCAGGAAGTATGAGCGGCAGTCCATTAAGACGATGCAGAGGGATGTAATCATAAGATGCAAGGAAATGATGCTTCGGAATGATGGCAATCAGATCAATGACACCAGCCTTAATGAATCCCTGTTTTGGGTAATTGTCGTCAGAAAATGCCATGGTGACAACGTGCAGACGGCCATTATCAAAATCATTCTGCAGACCAGACAGATTCTCTTCAATCATTTCAAGCTGGATCTCTGGATGTTCGTGATGGAACTGCACCATGCAGTCTGTAACAAAATATAGGTCGGCATGACGGGCAATCCCTACTCTAAAAGTAGTACTGTTGTCTTTTGTATAATGCTTGACCGCAGCTTCTGCTTTCTGTTCAGCTTCTGCAATTTTTACAGCATACGGAAGATATATTTTTCCTTGATTCGATAATTCAATTTTACGAGTTGTACGCACAAATAAAGGACCAAGCTCTTTCTCCATCATTTGTATATGACGCGTCAAAGAGGATTGGGAAAGATGGAGCTCCTTAGCGCTCCTGCTGTAGCTCAGTGTTTTTGCTAAACTGATGAATTCAACAATATATCTTGTCTCCATAGATTACCTATTTCTATTATTTATGCAATTTATGCATAAATCAAGACTGATTATGAAATAAAATGCGCAGTTGGGTGATTTTCTATGTTTTTTGAATGTTATAGTTTGGAAAAGAGCAGGTTTCTGCGTAAAAGGAGACTGTATGATTCCTGAAAAATTTAAGAATTACATGTTCAATGACAATGATTTTCTGCCGAAAGACTACAAAGTTGATGATGCCGAGAAACTGACATTGATCAAAAAACTTGTCACCATGATAAGTGATGATGTTTCTTTGACAAAACCAGAGAAAGTGCATATGGATGATCCAGATGTATGGCTTTTGGATCGTCTGCTGACAAAAGATGAGATTAGATTCATGCTCTCATTCAAGAAGAAGAGAGTGGTAAAGCTGACAGCAGAGGAACTGGCGGAACGCAACCAGATGAGTATCGATGATGCGCGAGCAATGGCTGAACACATTGCTGAAATTGGTCTGCTGGAGTATGACCGTGACAATACTGAAAAGGTGAAAAAGTATTTTGTACCGAAATGGGTCGTTGGATCTGGCGAATACATGATGATGAACGGCAAGCTTCTTGAAGAACATCCTGAAGTTGCGACATTCTTTAATTATGCTTCCAGTGTTGCAGTCGGCAAGGTGGCACATATGGTTGCTCCTGGCGGCAGCGGACTTGGCATGCATGTTATTCCGGTTGAAAAAGCAATTTCTTCAAATAATGAAGCAGTTCCTCTGGAAAAGCTATCTTACTGGCTGAAAAAATATAATCATTATGCCATTGATGTATGTTCATGCCGGAGACAGCAGAGAATTCGCGGAGAAGGCGGCGGCGACGTTGAAGACTACTACTGTATTGCTCTTGATGAAATGGCAGATTATTTAGTAGAGACAAAAAAGGATGCGTATTACGCAACCTATGATGAAGTTATGGCTCTGCTGGAACGTGCAGAAAAGAGCGGATTTGTTCATCAGATTACAAATCTTGATGGTGAAAACAAGATTGTTGGCATCTGCAACTGCTCAGCAACGACCTGCAATGCTCTGCGAACTTCACAGTTATTTAATACACCTAATTTATCTGCTTCTGCATATCGCGCTCATGTCGATCATGAAAAATGTGTTGCTTGCGGCAAGTGTGTCGAAGTGTGTCCAGTTGGTGCTGCCAAATTGGGTCAGAAGCTATGCCTGAAGAATGGAAGTGAAGTGGTATATCCAAAGACAGAACTTCCAGATGAAGTGAAGTGGGGACCAGAGAAATGGAATAAGAATTATCGTGAAGATGCAAAGATCAACTGTTATACAACAGGAACATCACCTTGCAAGACTGCCTGTCCAGCGCATTTGGCCGTACAGGGCTATATAAAGATGGCGGCTGATGGCAAGTACCTTGATGCCCTCAAGCTGATCAAACAGGACAACCCACTGCCGGCAGTCTGCGGAGCTATTTGCAACCGCAGATGTGAAGACCGCTGTACAAGAGGAACAATCGACCAGCCGGTTGCAATTGACGAAATCAAAAAGTTCATTGCAGCGAGAGAACTGAATGAGAAAGATAGATATATTCCTGAATGCTGCAATGAACGTGGAAATCAATGGGGCGATGAATACAAGGTGGCAGTGATCGGCGCCGGTCCTGCAGGATTATCAGCGGCATATTATCTGCGCACTAAAGGCTATCCAGTTACCGTCTTTGAAAGAGAACAGGAACCTGGCGGCATGCTGAGATATGGCATTCCTTCATTCCGTCTGGAAAGAAACGTCATCAATGCTGAAATTGATGTCATTCGTACAATGGGAGCAGAATTCCGCTGTGGTGTAGAGGTCGGCAGAGATGTAACTTTAGATGAGCTCAGAGCCAAGGGATATAAAGCATTCTTTGTTGCAATCGGCATGCAGTCTGGCAGAAAGATTGGTGTTCCTAATGAAGAGTATGCTGTTTCCGGTGTTGATTTTCTGCGTCATGCGAATGCTGATCATGGCAGGATCCTGCATGGAAAAACGGTCGTGATCGGCGGCGGCAATGTAGCAGTTGATGTTGCCAGAACAGCATTACGTGCTGGTTCTGATACTGTTGAAATGTACTGTCTGGAAGGTCCTGCAGAAATGCCAGGTTCACTCGAAGAGATCGAAGAAGCGAAGGCAGAGGGAATTATAATCAAGAATTGCTGGGGTCCTAAGGAAATCCTGGTCAAGGATGGGAAAGTGACAGGAATTGTTCTGAAGCAGTGCACTCAGGTATTTGATAAGGATCATAAGTTCAATCCGCTCTATGAGGAAAGCATAACAAATACAGTTGAATGTGAGAATGTTCTGTTGTCAGTTGGCCAGTCGGCTGACTGGGGCAGTCTGCTGGAAGGCTCGAAAGTGGAACTGCGCCGCAATGGAACAGCAACAGCTGATCCTGTTACACTGCAGACAGCAGAGCCAGATATCTTTGTTGGAGGTGATATCAACCACGGTGCAAGATTTGCAATTGATGCAATTGCCGATGGCCGTGAAGGAATGGTTTCCATACACAGATACGTACATCCTGGCCAGGGTGACTTGAAGATTGGCAGAGATCTAAGAGAATTCATTGAACTTGACCGTGATGATATCAAGGTTGAAAGCTATGATACAGCAGTTCGTCAAACTCCTGGTATGAAAGCCGGAGATGCAGCCAAAACATATGATGATCTTCGTCAGCCGTTTACAGAAGAACAGGTCAAGGCAGAAGCTGACCGGTGTCTGAAATGCGGTGCAACGACAGTTGATGTCAACAGATGCATCGGCTGCGGTCTCTGCACAACACGATGTGAGTTTGATGCAATCCATCTGCAGCGAGATATGCCGCAGAATACACGTATGCTGACTGGTGAAGAAGGAAAGCTTAAGGCAATTCTTCCATACGCTGTTAAACGAGAGTTCAAAATTAAATTCAATCATAAAAATTCATAAGGATAGAAACACTTTGGACAGTACAAATTGATGGTTGGATTGGAGAAATGTTCTTATTTTCTTGCGTGGATGATACTACAAAGAACACCAGGTAACGAATGATATAATCCCACCAAAGTAGACATGGTAAATAACCAAAATCTACGGAGGTGGGATTTTATTATGCCCTGCATTTACAACAGAGAAGATATACATGAAACACTTCAATTTGTTGATGCTGCAGTGACAATAACTGTAAATGTGGAATCATCGTCTCAAACGGTCTGGCTTGCCTTTGAACAATTATATCCGCTGTTCGAAGAGGAAGAACGAATACAAATTAGCTCAGTTGCAAAAAATGCAACTGAGCTAAATGTTATTACTGTGATAACTAGATCATTTGTTTTTACTTTTGTTACGATACTGTACGGGTGTTAATCCGGTGTGTTTCTTAAATAATTCACTAAAGTAACTTTGTGATCCAAAGCCTAGCTGATCACAGATCTTTACAATTTTGTAATCACCAGAGATCAATAGATTTTTAGCAGCATCAATTTTTTCTTTGCTATATATTCACTGACAGAAATCCCAATTTCTGTCTTGAATTTTTTTGAAAGATAGTTTGGTGAATAACCATAAAAAACAAACAAAATCAAAAGCAATCATTTAACAGATGCATCAAAATCTGAGTATGAAGGTTTGAACATGAATTATTTTGTTGCTGCAAAAATGCAACAACTGAATGTTGAATGATAAATATTGTTTTGTTGAGGCTTACATAACAAAAATTAAGCTAAGTTTTTGAATATTGCGGAATTCTATTTCTTTGTCATTTGAATGAAAAAGGAATGACAATAAAAATGATGCATTCCCCTATACATTCAATAAGACTTTCTTATTCTGTATTTGCTGGATGACATACAAATTCATTCTGTCCAAGCATTGTAAGTGTTTTTTTGTTAGCTGCCGTATCATCAAAGGAAATGTCGATTTCATTTTCTTTAAAGATCAATTTACCTGATGCACCAAGTTCAGATGAACTGAAGCTTGCGGTCGAATCATCGTTCAAGACTGCAGTAATCAGATCAATACTGCATAAACGATAGAAAGTCAGAGAAAAGGAAATATTGTCTCCTTCAACACTGCTGATCAGCAATTCACCACGCTGATCGTCCATGAGCCAGGAACCGATATCATCAGCAAGTTTTGTATCGTTATTTTTTTCAGTATTCTTCGCAACAGCCTGTGATAATGGCAGATATAGATGCTCTTCTGTGGATGCCGGCTCTTCATTATAGTTATAATTTGTCTGCATATAGCTGTGACCATCATCATAGTATTGTTTTTTCCAATAGCCATCAATAATCATATCGCTGGAATTGGTTGAAAAGCTAGAATATTTATAACTGGTGACCCTGCCTTGATCATCATAGGTATACTCTTCTAATCGTCCGGTCTGCAGCTGATCAACAACGCTCTTCTTGCTGGTGATTCTGCCGGCACTGTCAGCCTCACAGGTGATTGTGACAGTATTGCCATTGCCAAGAGTCTCTTTCACCGGAAGATGGCTGTCATCATACTCATATGTATATGTGGATATGGATTTGACAATTCCATTTTCGTCATATTCTGTGCTGCTTTTCACATCTCCCCAGTCCGTATATTCCGTTTCAATCCAGCTGACAGGCTCCCCTTTGTAGCTGCAGGCAGTATCTTTGATCTTCCGGTTCTGATCATCATATTCAAAGCGGTGCCAGGAGTCCAGTTTGCCTGATTTAGTAATGCGTTTCGAAGTGATACGATCTTGATCATCATATTCATAATCCGTAATGACAAGACTGATTCCTTTTTTGACCGAGACGTCCTTACTGCCCTTCCAATTGTAGATATATTGATCTGTTGTGGTATTGGTCACAGAACCATGATCATCATAAGTCAGATCATATTTTTTGACTTCTTTATAATCATCTGTCTCATCGGTCTCTTCAATTTTTCCACCATGTTCATCATAGGCATAGGTTGTATGATTGAAGGCACCATTTGTATAGTTGATTTCGGTACACACCCATTTTTCTTTCGGCTGTGTTGTTGCAGAAGCATTGGCAGAATCAGATACTTGGCCTGTCGATGCGGAAGAACACGCACTCAGTGCTATAGTCAATAACAGGATTGTTGGTAAATATGTTCTCTTCATAGGATTCCTCCTTTAATGATGACCGAGCTCATGAGGTCAGCTGATTTTAATTCATCATATAGAAAAAGAAGTAACTCTGCCCCACACAATCAGGTAGTTCTTCCTATCAAAGTCTGGCGTACAGAAGAAATGCAATTTCATAAAAATCGATGAAATAAGAAAAAACTACTCAATCGGGTGGGGTACATCCGTTCGATTCCACGTAGAATGAAGTCAACTTAAGGATCATCAATTTCTGAATGAAAACAGCGGGAAATAGAAAAATGTCGATTCTGCCATATGAATCGCCAGCAGGTAATTGATAGGGGAAAGAAAGAGGGGGATTTTATGGATACATTTCTAATTACATTATTTGTGTTTGGACTCATCGGCGTTGCATTGTATTACTACTACACAAAACAAAAGGCACTGCTGGAATCGGGTCAGATGGTCAAAAGAGAGGCGGACTTCTATAAAAACGAAGAGATCTTCACGATGAAGCCGATTTCTTTTGAAGAGATGACCAATGCGATTCAAAACGCAGATTTTTCTGCCATGCGTGTCTCGGCAAATGTAAACAGCGAAAAGAAATATATTGTTTTTACGGGTTCCAGTTTCCATGCTGTACTGCAGGAAAAAGAAAGTACAGAAGAGAATGCAGTTTATGGTTTCTCACTGCATGACTGGCATGGCCGCAATGGTGCAGCTCCGATCATGGATATCAATATACTGATGACGGCAGTTGAAAAAGCCATCCTTGGTCTGGATCCTGAAACAAAGGTCACCTCTGCACCAATCAACTATAAGTCAAAGACGAGTTTATTCTGAGGCACTTCGCATGAAAATATTTGGCTATGATATTGGCGGATGGTTTCCTGAGATTGATGAGCAGAGCGGACCGCTGACAGAACTGATCCCGATTCTGCTGCCATTGGCATTGATCTTGGTGATGCGGTTCCTATTAAGGACTGTTCGGATGTCAGGCACAATCGGTGTAATCATTCTAGTTATTGTGATGATTGTTTACTGGATGTTCAATCGTATGCAGCCGGCACGGATCTGGGTCCCATCAGGAAGCTGGTTCAATTTTGCACTTGCGTACTCCTTCCTGTTATGTGTCGAAAGAATGGCGACCTCTCGATCAAAGGATATGTCCCTGATTACTTTTTTGATAGAAGGAATTTGTGCCTTGGGTGTTATGGCTTATATGTTCTATAAAAAAGATAACAAATATGCGGATGCCGCGATCAGCGGAATCACCTGCGGTATCTCCTGTATCTTTTCATGGACTATCGGCAATCGCTATCACTTTGGCGTATATGCGATGAAGAAGATTGCATTTACCTGGAAATTCATGATCTATGCACCATTCATACTGCTCTTTGCTCTGGCATTGTTGAGGACATGTATGGTAATGAAAGATCACTTTTATGTGAATCAATAAAGGAAGAAGGGAAAAAATATGTCTACAGATGTACTAGCGTTCTTACTGATCATTTTGATGTTCGTCATCATCTATGCATTAAAGTATTTTATCAGAGCGGGTGTTAATAAAGCAGGGGATGCTGTCGATAATGCGATGCGTCAGAAAAAGAGCGAAGAAAAGCCTTCTGAGACACAGAACCTGGCAGACCGTTTCAAGAAATAATTAGAATTCAATGTAAAGGATCATTTGCTGAGATAAGTTAAGAAGCTATTTCTCAGGTGCAAGGTCATCAAGTGAAGCTGGTGGAGATAGGAATCTCATCACTGGCTTTTTCATTTGCTGCACAGACGGGATTGCAGTACTGACTTTCCCTACCTGATTGTGTAGGGAAAAGGGAAATGAATAAAAGTATAATAGAAATAAGAAATGATTTCGTAGGCTGCCTTATGTCAAATAAAGAAGGGCTAAGAAAAATTTTGATCTATCTGATGCTTCTTGTACTGATTTCGTGTTTTCGGAACATCAGTCCTTTCTTTTTGAACAGTACCTTGAGAGAATACCTTGTTTATTTCATGTATCTTTCGATGATCCTGTATTGGGGACATTCGATCCAGACACGCTTTACACAAAAGAGCATGCGCATTTATCTATTGAGCGAAGCAGCTGTTGCGGCTGGGTGGATGACGATACGATTCATACAGAATGCTTTTCTCTCTGAAAACATTGCTGCTCTGCGCTATTCGGGATACTTCATATTTGTTCCCATCGTACTAGTACCTCTTCTAGGTTTCTATGCCTCTTTTGGACTTGGACATGGGGATGATTATCATCTGTCCAGAAAGTGGTATTTGTTGATCATTCCAGCTGCTGCACTGCTTGTGCTGGCATTGAATGATGAACAGAATCATTTTCTCTTTTGGGTGTTTCCAGAAGAAATACAGCCGAATCTTTACTTTCATCCCTATATTGGTCTCTACATTGTTATCAGCTGGAGCCTGCTGCTGATCTGTGCAAGAACTTTGTTGATCTGTCAGCGGAATCACATCGATTCTCATGCGACAGTGCGGCAGTGGATTGCACCTTTTTCAGAGCCAATCCTGCTGCTGGCTTTCTCTACGCCGTATATGCTCTATTCCTTCTGGGTCCAGTGGGAACCCGTTGAATTTTCAGCAGGTGCTTTATTCATTGAAGCATTATCATGGGAGATCTATATCGGTATCGGTCTGATTCCAGTCAATACGCAGTATGAAAAGGTATTTAATCTTTCAACAATCAAGATGCAGATTCTGAATCAAGATGGAACCTTATTGGTCAGATCTCAGCAGGCACCAGAGCTGTCTCAAGATACTTTGAAACAGCTTCAGAAGAACTCTGTGATTGAAATGCCAAATGGTCAGGAACTTCAGATGTTCCATATGAAAGATCATGATCTGGTCTGGATGCGGGATGTCTTTCATCTTCATACTGCCATCAAGGAACTTCAGCAGAATACTGAAGAGCTGAAACAGGAGAGCGACCTGTTGGCTATGGAGCTGGAATTCCGTGCAGAAGAGGCTGCTGCAAAAGAAAAAAATGATGTTTATAATCAGCTTTCTACAGAAGTCAGCCGACAGCTGTCGATGATGACGGAATTTATTACACAGATTGGGCAGACAGATCAGGATGTTGTAATTTTTCAGAAGATCTGTCTCATAGCCACGTATGTCAAGCGCAGATGCAATCTCCGTCTGATTGAACTGCTGGAGGATAACGTCTGTCAGGATGATCTGGTCATCAGTATTCAAGATATGATGGAATGTATTAAAGACCTTGGTATTGAAATAGTATATGATGCGCAGGTTTTACGTGCTATATCTCAATATGGCATCCAGGTATTAGATCTTCTTGAAGCCATTATGGAACAGGAACAGTTCCAGCCAAAGCGGATTGAACTCCATCAGAAGGAAGATGATTGCTTGATTGTATTGACAGATCATCTGTCATCATGCATTGAGGAATGTATTCCGGGCATGTTCAAGGAGACGATTCCTGGTGGATACTGCATCCACCTGCGAAAGGAGATTATTGATGAAAAATCATAAGATACCACAGATCATTCGCGAAGCAGTCAATACCTATCCAGGCGGTCTATGCTTTGCAATGCCGGATGGAAGGCCGATCCTGGTCAATCAAAAAATGAACGAACTGATTTTAGCTTTGACAGGCCATACCATTCTCAATGCGAAAAGTACCTGGCAGGAATTAGAAAATCTTTCAGAAAGCAGCATCTCTGATCAAGAGTCATGGAGCAATCGTATGTTCTATTCAATGGATGACGGTACTGTATGGCGTTTTTATCAGGAATTGCTGCAGGATGATCAGCAGTCTTACCTGCAGATCGAAGCTTCCGATGTCACGCAGCTATACCGTCTAGGTGAAGAACTGCACGATACAAACCGCCGTCTAACCAAGATGTATCAGAGACAGCAGAAGCTGCTGGACAATATTGTTCAAATGAATCAGGAAAAAGAACTTGTATCTGTAAAGATGAGAATTCATGATGAACTTGGGCAATGCCTGATTGCCACTAGAAATGCGATTGCAAAAAATACTATTGAGAAAAATGCTTCTTCACTTGCCGAAGAATGGAATGATGCCATCTACAGTCTGCGGAACATTCCAAATGAGAAAAAGGTATCGATGGATCCTGATGCAGAACTTCTGAAAGTTGCTGCCATGATAGGCTGTCAGATCGATTTCGATGGGCAGCGTCCTGCTGGTCACCGTGAGCGTTATCTGATTGACGCTGCTATTCGGGAAGCTGTTACCAATGCTGTCCGTCATGCACATGCAGACCATCTTTATGTCAACATATCAGAGACTAATCTGGGTTATCATGTCCGCATTACGGATAACGGGAAGATCCAGCCTGATACAATACAGGAAGGCAGCGGTCTGCGAGCTCTAAGGGACAAGCTGGAGAGGGAAGGTGCTCAGCTGCAGATCGAATGTCATGATGGAGTAGCATTGATGATAGATATCCCTTGTCATCATAAGAACGATAAGAAGGAGGAAGCACATGATCAACGTACTGTTAGTTGAAGATTCTCGAATCACACGCGAGCTGATAGAAAACCGTATTGCATCTTCCGATAACTATGTTGTGACAGCATCGATTGAAAATGCAGCGAATGCAGAAATTGCCTGCATGAATGGAAATATCGACTTGATATTAATGGATATATGTACTGCCGAGGATGAATCCGGTCTCACCGCTGCCGCCAGTATCAAGAAACGGTACCCGTCGATCAAGATTGTAATGATGACCTCCATGCCGGAACACTCCTTTCTCCAAAAGGCATCTGAAGCCGGCTGTGATGGTTTCTGGTATAAGGAATATGGAGATATGGATCTGATTGATGTCTGTACCAGAGTCATGCATGATGAAAAAATCTGGCCGCATCAGATACCAGATCCTTCGATTGGGCTAATCAACAGCAGTGATCTGACGGAACGTGAATTTGCAGTACTTCGTGAACTGGTGCTTGGACACAAATATGAAGAAATTGCTAAAAATCTTGATATTTCTGAAAATACAGTAAAATATCATATCAAGAATCTGCTTCAGAAGACGGGTTACCGCAGCACTCTTCAACTGGTGGTTGATGTGGTCGATAAAAAATTAGTTCTGCCAAAATTTTGATATCTGATTGAAGCATCCCAACAGCTATCATTGAGCGGGGTGCTTTTGTATACTTTGCAGGATCTGTACGGAACAAATGGCATCTGGTACTGCATCTTTGTATGAACCGAAAAAGAAGACCACATTGATGGTCTTCTTTCTGGAAACAGCTAATTATTTTTTTGCTTGAGATAATCACTGAGCATCATCCATTCATATAATGTATGATCATTCGTTGTGCCGGTCTCTACACCGTTTTTAATATTTGTAGTTGTAATATCGAGGCGGCTGAGATTGCCATTATCGTCAAAGGCGCGAGTATAAGTTCTCTTCATGATATAGACAGTACCATCTGTCATATTGTCTGTTTCTGTTTTTGTTTTGATTCTGTTGTCATCACCATATGTATAACTAAAGTGTACATTCCCATCTACTAAACTTTTTGATGTAAGACCTGGTTCCACGGTGACATTGCCGTGGTCATCATATTCTAAATCCTGTTCATGAACAGTGCCGCTGTCACCTATTGTTTTTCGATGAATCTCCTGTCCCTGATCATTGTAGGTATGTTCGACAGTGTAAGTATAGTCTACATCACCGGTGCCGGTGTAGTGTGTTACAGATTCGGTGGCAAGTTTGTCATCTTCGTACGTGTCAATTGTGAGGAAACGCACCTGTTTCTTTTCATATTCTGTTTTGGTCACTTTCTTCACTTTACCAAACAAGTTGAATTCGCGCTCCCATGTCGTATATGAACCGTCTTCACCGCCGTCTTTGCCTGCTTCATAGATCCTGCGTCCATCCTTATCATAAAGATATGTGTGGATGAAGGTATTAATTAATGTACCGGAAATGTCGACTTTTTTGATTATGTTGCCATGTCCATCATATTCATATTCTTCTGTTCCAATGATGCTGCCATTATCATCAGGATAAGTCTCTTTCGTCTTGACCCAGCGGTCATCGACCTGTAAGGTACCGTCATCTGTCTGACCGATATCTTCGACATACTCTTGCATGGATAGATACAGACCATTGTTGTCAGATGCATCTGTGGCATCGGTCAGATCAATGGTCAGTATCGGCGTTTTGTCATCCGAGATCTGATAAGTGCCAGTGCGGGAATAGCCGTTTTTACCATAGAGCCACATGGTCGTATCGTCTGCATCGTAGCGAAGATAGTATGTATGTGCATGATAAAAGAAGGTTGCAAGTCCGGAGGGACTGAGAGTGACATTGCGGGCTGGTTCTGTATATGACGCAAGATCATCCTTTCCCTGGATCTCGATGCCATAAGTTCCGGCAATCGTAGAAAGATCAAAAGCTGGTTCCGTCTCTGCCTGCTGTTCTGCTGTCCCGGAGCATCCGCTGAATATCATGGCGGTGATTAGAAGTGCCCGGAACAAGTGCCTATTATGTATGTTCATCATGCGTCCCCCTGGCTGGATGTATGAAAAAGAATATCACTTCATCAAGAACAGCACCCCACACAATAGGGTAGGATTTCAAAAAAAGTGCCTGAGCATCTGCTTCATAGTATTTGCCGCAGCTATCACAGAAATCTTTGCATTTCTGCAGGAATTATCTCACAGTACCCTGGCTGACACTTCCAATGTGCTTTATGATTGTATGGACAGTATTGATATTTACAGTTTAAGATAGCTGTTACATTTGAAAGGCAGATTATGAATATGAAAAATAGATCATATAAGATTCTTTCTATTTTGAGAAATTCAGATAAATACATAACTGCAGAGGCATTAAGTGCGAGCTGCCTAGTCAGTACGAAAACAATCTTAAAGGATATAAAACTATTGAATGAAGAGATGAACAGTTCAAGGAACTATATTGAAGTGGTGCCATCACATGGTGTCAAACTGATCATCAATGACTTTAAGCAGTTCCAATCCTTTTACAGCTCGTTTGATAAGACAACGCATACAATTCTGGAAAGAGAAGAATGGATTGAAAAATATTTAATTGGAATTAATACGTGGGTCAAGTCGGAAGATCTCTGTGAACAGCTGTATATTTCACCATCCGGTCTTTCACAGAACATCAAAGAAGTCAGAAAAATGCTGGCTAAATATGATCTTAAGATCATTCAGAAGCCGCATTATGGTATCAAAGTAGATGGCCGAGAGTTCAATAAGAGACTGTGCCTTGGACAAATATATATCACCCATATTGATCAGCGCGAAGATTTCCCAGGATCACAGTTTGCCCAGGATGAACTTGTTACGATTTATAAGATCAATGATATTGTTGATCAAGTTCTGACAACATATCAAATATCGATGTCGGAAGTATCATTTCAAAACCTAGTAATCGACATCTTTGTATCACTGCAGAGGATTCAAAGGGGCATAATACTGCGCACAACAGACACAATGATTTTAGATGTTTCAAGATGGTCAGCAAGTGTTGCTGCAGTTGAAATTGCACAACAGCTTCAAAAGAACTTTTGTATTGAAATGAAAGACCAGGAGATTGCCGGCCTTTCAGTCCATATTGCTTCAAAGCGGATCATTCGCCATTTTGATGAGAATATTCATCGAATTATTGAGGATTATGATGTTAACCGCATTGTTGATCATATGCTCAAAAGCATTAAACGGAAATGGGGAATTGATTTTTCGAAAGACCATGATTTGATATCCAGGCTTCAGCTTCACTTGATTCCGCTTGAAGTACGTTCCCGCTATAATGTCACATTGCAGAATCCGCTGCTGAATGAAATCAAAGAGCATAATATTCTGGCTTATCAGCTGGCAAAGACAGGATGTGAGCAGCTGAAGGATTATCACGGGAATTCACTGGCAGAAGAAGAAATTGGATACTTCGCTCTGCATTTCAATTTGGCGCTGCTCGCATTAAAAATGAAGACAAAGAAAAATGTGCTTGTAGTGAGCGGGCTCGGCAGAGGGACAGCACATACGGTAGCGTATCAGCTGCAGGAACTGTTTGGAAAATATATCAGCTCAATTCAGACAACAGATTACATTGAATTGAGAAAATATGATCTGGCAGGAATTGATCTGCTGATCTCGAGTATCCCGCTGAAGCGTTCATATCCGATTCGTATGATTGAAGTCCATTATTTCGTGAATGAAGATGATAAGAAGAATGTTGAAATGAGATTAAATGATCGAATGCCGTTTCATATGATGAAATACATGCAGAAGGAGATGTTTTTCACTGACATATCGGCAAAAACGAAAGAAGAAGCTGTTTCATATCTGGCACATCAGATATCTGATCAAAAGGATGTATATCAGGAACTGATTGAAAGCGACTGCGCTGGCAGTGCAGAATTGGATCATATGGTGGGACTTCTGTCGGTTAAGATCAAAACAGGAAAGACCCGTTTATTGGTCGGCATCCTGAATAAACCAATCTTATGGAATGAGAGAAGAGTCCAGATCATCCTGCTCCCGGTAATCGGTGAGATGCAGAATACGGAAATACAGAACTTCTATGAGGAACTGTCCGCGCTGGTATTAAATCCTGAATATATCAAGCGTATTATCAGAACAAAGAGCTTTGAAGAGATATCGTCTATATTTGAAGCAATCGCATCAATTCAGGGATAGCTGAGCATTGGCTCAGCTTTTTAGTAGATTTATAAAACTTCCACAATGAACAAGAAAATATCGACATGGAATTCCATAATTACCGAAACTAATATTTGGTTAGGGAAAAGGAAGAAACCGTTGACTGCAGCAGCCGGATCTTCCTTCTCAAAGGAGAGAAATGAGATGAAGTTTTCTGAAAAACTACAGAACGGCCTGCTGGCTTTTTCTGCAAAAGTAGAAACGAATAAGTATCTGGCATCTATAAAGGATGCATTCACAATGTTTGTCCCATTCATTATTGTTGGCTCTTTCGGTACAATGCTCAATACTCTGATTGCGGGATCAAATGGTCTGGCAAAATGGATTCCATGGTTAACAAATCTGGGACCTGCTTTCAATGCAATGAATTTTGTTACAATTTCCTGTATGGCTCTGCCGATTGCTTTCCTGATCGGTGCTAATCTTGGGCAGAAAGAAGGATTGCCTGAAATGGAGAGTGGATTGATTGCGCTCCTGTCATATCTGGCGGTATGCCCAAACACAATTTCTAAAGTTGTGAAAGGATTGGATGATGCAGTTTCAGTCAACGGATTAGGAACTGGTGTAACAGGGGCACAAGGACTGTTCATTGCAATGATCATTGCGATGCTGTCAGTTGAATTCATGAAGAGGCTGTCGAAGATCGAAGCTATCAAGATCAAGATGCCTGACTCAGTACCTTCAGGAATCTCACGCTCATTTAACATTCTGATTCCTATCTTCATTATCATTGGTGTCTTCTCAATCGGCGGATGTATATTTGCATCTTTAACAGGAAATTATCTGAATGTATGGATCTATAACATCGTTCAGGTCCCATTATTATCCTTGGCGAATACAACAGCGGGAATTGTTGCTTTGGCATTAGTCAATCAGCTGTTCTGGTTCCTTGGAATTCATGGCGGTATGGTAATTGAGGGAATCAGAGGCCCATTGTCTGCAGCAGGTTTAGCGGAAAATATCGCCGCTGTTACTGCAGGCGGTGTTGCGACAAACATCTTAACAAGAGGATTCTGGACAAGTTTCGTCGTCGTTGGTGGCGGCGGAATTACATTATCACTACTGATTGCCATCAAGCTTTTCTCAAAGCGTGATGACTATAAAGCGATTGCAAATTTCTCTCTGGTACCAGGTATCTGCGGAATCAATGAACCTGTTGTATTCGGTCTTCCGCTCGTGCTCAATCCAATCTTTGCAGTCCCATTCATCCTGAATTCAGCAGTTGCAGCGTTGATTGCTGTATTTGCTACAAAAATCGGCTTTATCTCCTGCGGCATCGTTGACTGTCCTCCAGGTCTGCCGGTATTTATCACAGGTTTCATCAGCTTTGGCTTCAACGGTATGATTGTCCAGGCAGTGATCCTGCTGGTAACATTCTTTATCTGGATTCCGTTTGTATCACTTTCAAATAAACAGGCTGCTGCAGCTGCAGTACAGTCAAAGTAGTCTAGGCAGGTAAAAATGACATTTCCCGAGAACTTTTTGTGGGGCGGTGCAACGGCTGCAAACCAGTATGAAGGCGGTTGGCAGGAAGGCGGCAGAGGCATCGCAGTACATGATATGCTGACAGATGGAAATCAGCAGACGCCTAGAAGAATCTATTGTAAAAACCGAACGGATAACATCACGTCCATACAGGCTGGTGAATGCATTCCACCTGGATATCATCCATTTATCAAGGATGGAGAATATTATCCAAGCCATAATGCAACAGACTTTTATCATCACTACAAAGAAGACATTGCACTCATGGCAGAGATGGGCTTTAAGACATACCGACTGTCGATTTCATGGACAAGGATATTTCCAAATGGCGATGATGTTCAGCCGAATGAAGCAGGACTGAAGTTCTATGATGATGTCATCGATGAATTGAATAAGTATCATATAGAGCCACTGGTCACAATTCTGCATTTTGATATGCCGCTGCATCTGGCAGAAGAGTATGGAGGCTGGATCAATCGGAAACTGATTGATTTCTATCTTCGGTTTGCTACGGTGTTGTTCGAACGGTGGAAGAATAAGGTCAAGTATTGGATTACGATCAATGAGATCAATGTATTAGGCGGATATTGGACACTGGGGCTCGCTTCGGAACATAGGAAGACCGCAAATAATTCCAATCAAGGTGAAACACCAATAGAAGATGCAGGAATCAAACTGCAGGCTGTACACCATATTCTGGTTGCAAGTGCAATGGCAAATAAGATTGCACGGAAAATCAATCCAGATTTCATGCTGGGTACTATGTGTGCACTGTCAGGAATCTATCCAATGACATGCTGTCCGGAAGATGTGTTCGGTGCATATGAATTCAGAAGAAAAGCTTTGATGTATTCTGACGTTACAATGAGAGGTTATTATCCGAATTATGCACAGGCTATTTTTGATGAGTATCACTTCACATTAAAAAAGGAACCTGGAGATGATGAGATACTGAAAAATAATACATCTGATTATTTAGCCTTCTCATACTATCGGACAACAGCCTTTGACTGCTCAGCAAAAAATACGACAACCACTGGCGGACAGCAGGCCTCACCAAATCCATATTTAGCAAAGACACCATGGGGATGGCCGATTGATCCACAGGGGCTTAGATTTGTATTGAATGAGCTGTATGACCGTTATCAGAAACCTTTGTTCATTGTCGAAAATGGCATGGGCAATAAAGATGTTGTGGGAAAAGACGGCACGATTCATGATGATTATCGAATTGACTATCTGAGAAGCCATATTATTGAAATGAAGAAAGCTGTGGAAATTGATCAGATTCCTTTATTAGGATATACGACCTGGGGATGTGTGGATATCGTATCTGCAGGAACTGGAGAAATGGCAAAAAGGTATGGATTCGTATATGTTGACCTTGATGATAAAGGGAATGGCACTTTCAAACGTATGAAGAAGGATTCCTTCTATTGGTATCAAAAGGTGATTGCTTCAAATGGGAATGATATTCAGTAATTTCTAAAATGTTTATTTCACGAATTTGATTTTCTGACTCCCTCGAGAAGCTGAAAGCAGGTTATGCCGACCTGCTTTCATGCTTCACTGTTTGATTGTCATTCCTGGTGAGCTTTTATATATTCACGCGGTGAACATAGGAAATATCTCTGGAATAGTTTTGTATAATAACTTGGACTGTCAAATCCAAAGCAGCGGGCTGTTTCAGCTATATTGTGTGCATCGGTATGCTGCAGCATGGCACTGCTCTGTACAACTCTGTATTTGAGTGAGTACTGAATTGGAGATGTATGCAGTGTCTTTTGAAAACATCGGATGATTTCACGAGGACTGACATTGATCTCTGATGACAGTTCAGCGATCGTGATCTGATGATCCGTATTTGCATGAATGTAGTCCAGAATCTTCTGTGCACGAAGAGAATCAACAGAGGCACTCTTTGCAGGTGAGATCAGAAGATCTTCATATTTCAGGTCAATATGCAGGATCATTTTCGATAAGACATCGCGCATGGTGATTTCATAGCCGGGAATGTCTTTATCCAGACATCGAAATGCATTTTCAAAGCAATCAATCAGCTTCTTTTCCTCTGTATTTTCATGAGAGAAAAAAACGCTGTCAAGCCTTCTGCAGTGGATCAGCGGTGACAGATATCTTTGATAGATTGCCGAAGCCTGATCTTCACTGATCAAAGAAGATGAATATACAACGGAATTCAATTCACATGCAGGATCAGCAATTGCATAGTGCAGGATACAGGAATTGATCCAAATGCCATCACCTTCACTGACTGTTGTTATATGCTCTGGGGTCTGTACAATCATCCTGCCGGTCTTGATCATGATAAATTCCATTTCGTCATGATAATGCCATGGAATCTCTTCACTCTTTCGATTCGTACAGCAGTTGCGGTAACCGGCACAGGGAAAAGCTGAAGTACCTTGATTCTTCAGTTCGTGCTGGAAACGGTCAACGTTTACATAGTTATCCTGCAGTGCCATGATTTTGTCTCTTTTGTTATATTATACGTCTTTTATTTAATAGAAACACATTGTATTTGGCATTATTATTCTATGTATTAAAGAGGACGGCTTATGACATCTTACAATGCGCTGCAGTTCCAAGGCTGGCTCAAGGTACAAGAAATTCCAGTGGGAATTGATAGAAAGACGGAAAAGGATCAAATCCTGTACTCCTCTTCGACTAGCATCGGCACAGTTACTTTTTATCCGAATGATATTGTAGAGCTGGCAATTATTCACCGTGAAAGCGGGGAGAACTGCTTTTATCTGCATTTTCAGGCATATGATAAAGATCATGCTCATGAATTGTATGAAGATTTTATTGATACTTTATTGAATACATCTAATACAGGAGAACGGAAAATTCTGATTGTCTGTTCAAGCGCACTGACTTCAAGCTACTTTGCGCAGGAACTCAATAAGGCTTCTTCATTATTAAAATTGAATTATGTATTTTCTGCATGTGACCATCTGGTCATGTATCAAAAAGGGTTTTATTACGATGCAATTATGCTGACACCGCAGATCCATTTTGAGTATCCAAAAGCCAGAGATACATTTCGCAATCAGATAGTCATGAAAGTACCTACAAAAAGCTATGCAAAATATAATACTTTGGAAGTGATACGAGATTTGCAGGATCAGTTCAGTAAGAAAGAAAAAGCTGAACAGGAAGATCGGTATGGAATCCTGCCTGCTTCCATCAAAAATGAATATCGCATTCTTGTGATTGGTACTATCAATCATCGCGGCGTGATACGGATTGGATACCGGATCTATGATCGCGGAAAGAAAACATTGGATAAAGAAGTCATCAAAGCAGACCTGACGATCCAGGATCTTGAAGATCTTTTGGATTATATCTTTGCGCGTCATGAGGATATTAAATGTGTTGTTCTAGGACTGCCTGGGGTGGAAGAAAACGGAAGACTGACTTGTGCTGGAAGCTGCTTTAATCACTCCGAACTGGCGAGCCGGTTTCAGACCAAATATGCACATCCTTTCTTTCTGCTGAACGATGTGAATGCAATTGCCTTAGGATTCTATGCTCTGCATCCTGAGCATCAAGATTTTCTTTTCTATTTTCAGCCTCAAAATGAATGGGTCCCAGGAGCAGGTCTGATTGAAAATGGGATGCTTCATAAAGGATTTCATCACGCCTCCGGCGAGCTGATGCCATTGCTGACATGTGTCATCAATGACCCCGAATCAAAGATTGTTACACCAGAAGGAATGATGGAAGTTGTCGTAAAAGGACTTTTGTCCTTTATCTGTACCAGCGCACCTGAATATATCGTGTTATACAGTCAGATGACACCAGATCCAATGGCAATCAGAAAAGAACTGTCAAAATACGTTTCGTCTGAATATATTCCGCATATTGAAATTGTCTCCCGGCTGAAAGGGTATATTCTTCTGGGACTTTTGAATTATGGAATACAAAAAATAAACGAGAATGAAAAAAGTAATGGATGATCAATTTATAAGAAAAAAAGCACTGTGTTATGCACACTACCTTTATCGAAATATGATGATCGAAGTCTACCATTCTTCCGGATGTTTTATGGATCAGCATTTATATACAGCAATGTGCAAGATTGTTGATGAGAAGCTGAAGGAACTTGCTGGAAAGGATCAGATTGTAGATAAAGTACTTCTAAATGATCCATTTGTGATAGATGACATCATTCAAACACCAAAGAACGGCATTTTGAAAACAATCAACCTTTGTCAAGATATCGCTGCTGATATGAAAGCAGGCAGAAACTGGGATGAAGCAGAAATACTTCCTTTTAACAGTCAAACCAGATTATGTCAGTACATTTTAAATGGAAATTTCAAGAAATATTGTGATGAAGCACGCATTCTGACGGATGAGAATATGAAAGCACTCAACAAAGATATCCATAATAGAATTTATACTGCACTGATCAAAGGAGCCTTAAAATAGCCGTTAAATCAGGGTGAGCAGATGAATAAATGCGCAGGTGAAAATATGCCTGCTTATGCAACGAGATAAAAAGTTGAATTGAAGAGCAAAGTGCAGCTAAAACAAGCATCTGCACATTTTTCAGTTTGTACTGATGATATGCCTGCAGTCAAAATTTCCGCAGGTCATTTTCTGGCTGAATCATTATCATTTTTTGAAAGCTGAGCATATTCCTGTGTGATCAGACAGGCTACACTTTGCCTTTATGATGATGAAAGTTTTTGGTATTGATAAAGAAAGATCCAAAGTTAAGTTGCCGAATCATTGAACAGATGGGAAGTACTACAATGACAAGTACTGCAGCTATTGGTAAAAATGAAGCATCATTCTGCTGCTCAGGATAAGTTTAATCGTTAATCGTAATAGGAATAGTTTGTCACAGTGGGGAAAACTATGAATTTTGTTGGAAAGCAGCGTCTTCCAGGAGCCCGCTACAGACATCAGATTTAAGATCTGGCGGTCAGTTCTTCATCACTATATTCATTACTGAAACTTCTTTTTAAATGCTTCCTTGACTTCCTGCAGCGCTTCATTATATTTATGCTGTTCCAGCTGTGGGAAAGCATTGAAGATACGGCGTACACCATGCTTATGACCATGGTTCATCAGGTCATCCAACAACTGCTGTTTTTTCTTTGATAATTCATCAATACGGGCTTCGTATTCAGCCTGCTGGATTGCCAGCTGCTCTTTGACCTGCTCCGCAGCAGTTGCTACCTTGTCATTCAGTTCGGCTTTTGCAAGTGCTCCCTGTACCTTTGTTTCATCTACATGCTGAGAAGTGATGATTGCAGGTTCTGCAATTGTCGCTGTCATCAGATCACTTGGCTTCCGCATTGCTTCTCGGATCTTATCAAGTTCTGCCAGTTTTTTGTTCAATCCCTGAACAGTCAATGTTGTTACGATAAGATCAATAAACAATATGCCGTATAATACCGCAAGGATCGGCCAGCCAATGCTGCTTGGCAGCAGTGCATTTGTAGAATGCACCATCAGCGGCTGAATAATACGGACGCAGAACATGATGGCAAGTCCCCATAGGATGCTGAATTCTGGACAGATATAGCCATGCAAGTTGAAGCGTCGTTCACTGTAGTTCCACCATCTTGTATGGAACAGTTTATCCAGCAGCCATCCACCGAACAATTCAATCAATGTTGCAATGATCATCCCGCCGAAGAATAAAGTCAGATTGTTCAGACTGCTGGTCATATCATTGACCTGTGTACTGAGCGCATCAATGCCGTTGGAAAGCATCAATACGCCAACTGCACCAAATCCATAGATTGGGCAGACCGGTCCATTGAGGAAACCTCGGTTGACGACCTTTCCTTTGGTGATGGCATGATAAAGAACTTCCAGGATCCAGCCAAAAAAGGAATATTCCATAAAGTATAAACAGATCTCATATAATGAAAAACCACCAATCATATCCTTCACCTCATTATGGTATATTGTATCTCTTTTTCATCTCAGCATTTCTATACAAAAATATTTTTATAGAATACAGCGAGTGATGATTCACAGCAGTTCTTAAATGCAATACTTTACTAAATATGTTCATGTTCTTTCTTACAAAGTGAAAGTGATAAGAAGTAACAGAATTATGAGTCCTAAAAGGGAAAGCTGTTCTAAAATTGTCTTTATTTATATAATCACATAGAATAAGTGACAAAGGAAAAAAATGACAAAGATGTTCTCAAATGCACAGCTGCGGAAATTGATCATTCCATTATTAGTGGAACAGTTATTTGTGATGCTTGTAGGGATGCTGGATACAGTGATGGTATCCAGTGCCGGTGAGGCTGCAGTGTCTGGTGTTTCCATTGTCAATGAATTGAATTTTCTGGTCATTACGATCTTAGCGGCCTTGGCTGCCGGCGGAGCGTGCATTATCTCACAGTACTTAGGTAATAATGATAAGGAGAATGCAGGGCTGGCAGCGTCACAGCTGATGATTGTTTCTTTTGTATTCAGCGTGATCTTTATGACTGTGAATCTGGTGTTCTGCCAAAGAATCCTGAACTTTCTGTACGGTGGGGTGTCACCTGATGTCATGGCTGCCTGTACAACATACTTTTGGATCACAGCATTGTCCTTTCCTTTTCTTGGTCTGTATAACTGTGCTTCAGCAATTTACCGTTCAATCAATGAAACAAAAGTGACACTTGTTGTATCAATCATCATGAATGTCATCAATATCATAGGTAACTATATCGGCGTTTTTATTCTGCATATGGGAGTGGCAGGGGTTGCCTGGCCGACACTGGCATCACGAATGACGGCGGCATTGATCCTCTGCTGGCTGTCCTTTGACCAGCGGAATGTTGTCTATGTATGCTTGAAGAAGATTATGGCGTGGCATGCGGATATGATCCGCAGGATTCTGAGAATTGCGATTCCGAACTCCATTGAGAACGGCCTGTTCCAGTTTGGTCATGTGATCATGATGATCTTCATTTCCTCTTACGGAACTTCACAGATTGCGGCATATGGTGTTGCGGATAATCTGTCTGCTTTGGCAATTGTAGCAGCTTCTGCGATGACGCTGGCAATCGTGACTGTCATTGGTCAGTGTGTGGGCGCAAATGACTATAGACAGGCTGAATATTATATGAAGAAGATGGTGAAGATCTCTGTGATTGGCAGCTGTCTGAACTGCCTGATTGTCTTCCTGCTTCTGCCGGCGGCGTTGAAAGCTTATACGCTGACGCCTGACACGGGTGACCTTGTACTGCAGCTGATGTATTGGTACTGTGCTGTGGGTGCAGTGCTGCAGCCAGTTGCATTTGTCCTGCCAAGTGGATTGAGAGCAGCAGGGGATGCAAAATATACGATGATCGTTGGCGTTGCGTCAATGTTCGGTGTACGGATTCTGCTGGCATATATCTTTGGGACCGTACTGCATCTGTATGTCCTGGGGACATTCTTTGCGATGTTCCTGGACTGGGTATGCAGGATCATTCTATTCACAATTCGCTGCCGCAGCGGAAAATGGAAGAACTATCGTGTCATTCAGTAAAGGAAGCGCAAATTGCTGTTAATTGATATAGAAGCTTGTTCGCAGCTGGAATGAGCTTTTTTACGGCGCCATTTCTGCAATTTTTGGTCTGATTCAAATCTATCATTTTTCATAGTACTGTCTGTGTGAAGTTCTGAGAATTTATTACAGCTTGTCCGCCATCTCTTCTCATCGGGAAAATATCTGTTATTGATTATAGAGGAGGCGGAGATATGGAAAAGATTAAAGCAGTCATTATGGATATTGATGGAACATTAGTGGATGGAAACACACAGCAGATTCCCCCTAAGACAAAGCAGGCTCTGCTGAAAGTACAGGAAAATGGGGTCAGGCTGGTGCTGGCCAGCGGAAGACCAATCAATGGCATGCTGAGGCTTGCACATGAACTAGCTATGAACAGTCATAACGGACTTTGTGTTGCCTACAATGGATCCAAAGTGTTCAATGTGCAGACGATGGATGTTCTGTTCAACCAGACAATGTCCGTGGAAACGGGAAAGAAGATCCTGCATCATATGAAGAACTTCAATGTACGGCCGCTGATTGTCAGAGGTGACTATGCTTATGTAACGAATGTTTATGACTGCATGGTCACAATCCATGACCATGAATTCAATATCATGAATCATGAAGCACATGACAATCATTTTATGCTGTGTGAAGTGCGGGATTTGGAAGAGTTTGCAGATTTCGAACTGAATAAGATTCTTGTAATCGGTGAAGCTGATTATCTGCAGGAACATTATCAGCAGATGTATGCACCATTCACTGATACCTGCAGTGCAATGTTCTCTGCACCTTTCTATTATGAGTATACCGATAAGGGAATTGATAAGGTCAAAGCATTGGATACGACTTTGCGCAGAGTGGGGATTGAACCGGAAGAGATGATGTCATTCGGAGATGCTGAAAATGACATCTCGATGATCCAATATGCCGGTATTGGTATTGCCATGGGCAATGGCACTGAACCGACAAAAAAAGCTGCAGATGAAGTAACTGCAGCAAATACAGAGGAAGGAATCGCTGAATCTCTTTATAAACATTTTCCTGAGATCTTTGCATAGCATCTCAGTTACTCTTTATGTTCAATTGCTTTATAACCAGCACGTGTACCTTTGGAAAGCTTGTCATAGTTGACCAGCTTCCGGTTGATGTTTGCATCATAGTTGAGTGAAAAGAGACCGGCGTAGAGATTGTCCAGCACATACAGAATGGAAAGTCTTGTTGAGAAGGAAGAAATCTTGTTGGAATGATTTTCCAGAGAACATAAGAAGAGCTTGATATCTGCCAAAGGCCATAAAGAGTTTTCCTGTGTTGATGTGATCAGCAGGATCCTGGCATGATTTTCCTTCAGTATTTCAGCTGCCATGTGTACCAGCGTGCCTCTGCCGCCAAAGGAAATAATGATCCCAAGATCATTTTCGCCGCAGTTGCATGCCTCAAGGCGGTATTCATATTCATCGGTAGGTACTTGGACATCGATGCCGATCTCCTGCATCTGGAAACGGAAGTTGTCCGCCAGATATACATTGCCGGAGGAAGTAAAGACGGAGATCCTGCCTGCATTGTTCAAGGCCATCACTGCTTTATGCATCTCACTCATATCCAGCAGCGCCCGTGTCTTCTTCACCGTCTGTGCATAATCCTCACTGAGGCTGCGGGCGATGGAATCATGGTTCTCTCTGGCTTTGATCGGGTAATCAAAATCAAAGCCAGTGCTCTGGGAAAGATATTCATTCAGGCTGCCTGACATTTTTACTTTCAGATCAGACAATCCAGCCACCTCGGCTTTGTCGCACAAACGGTAGATGGTCGGTACGGAGACATAACAGGTACGGGCAATCTGTTTTGCGGAAGAAGAAATAAATTCTTCCGGTTTTTCAAAAATATAGGTAATGATCTCCTTTTCACTGTCTGTCAGGTTCTGAAGATTTCTCAGTTTTTCAAAAATGATCATGCTTACTGCTCCCTTCTGTATAGTGGTCTGATGCCTTAATTATAAGCAATGGAGGTACGTGTATGTCATATACATCTTCACGGTTCCGAAAATTGGTACAGACAGAGACCGATGGTAAATACCAGATCTCTGAACCGGAACGTGACCTGATCCAGTTTGGCAGTGACGGGTATACTGCCGGCATTCAGTTCTATCCTGAAGACATTGTCGAATTGAGCTTAGTAAAGGATGAAACAGGGGAGAACTGCTTCTATCTTCATTTCCGTGCAAACGATCAGGTCCATGCAGAAGAACTGCTGCATGATCTGATGGATGCGTTTGAACATCTCAAGACAGCCGTTAAGAGAACAGTGCTGATTGTCTGCAGCAGTGCACTCACTTCAAGTTTCTTTGCAATGAAGCTGAACGAAGCGGCTGAACTGCTGAAGATTGATTACGAATTTTCGTCTGCGGATGTGACCCGTCTTTATAAGATTGGTTTTGACTATGAGGCAGTGCTCCTGACGCCGCAGGTCTCTTACGAATATGCAAAGGCATCGCATATCTTCAGAAAGCAGATCGTGATGAAGATCCCTGTGCAGAGCTATGCCAAGTACAGTACAGGGGAAGTGCTGAATGAACTGAATGAGGCCTGGCAGGAACATGCCCGCCGAAAAGAAACGCCTGGTGCTTCAGAACTTCATCTGCCGATAGATACGGCATATCGGATCCTTGTCATCGGTATGATCAATCACCGGGACATCAAGCGGATCTATTACCGCATCTATGACCATGGACGTAAGACGCTGAATAAAGAGGTCATTAAGACGGATCTGAATCAAAAGGATCTGGCAGACCTGCTGGACTATATCTTCACCCGCCATCAGAACATAGATGCTGTCGTGCTTGGACTGCCTGGAGTTGAAGAAAATGGCTGCCTGACATGGATCGGCAGTGAGTTCGATCATGCGGAGCTTTGCCGACAGCTAAGTGAGAAATATCATCATCGCTTCTATCTGCTGAATGATGTCAATGCGGTTGCACTAGGCTGCAGTGCAGTGCATGGTGGCCATGTGGACATGTTGTTCTATTTTCAGCCGCTTCTTTCCTGGGTCCCTGGTGCCGGCTTGATTGAAGAGGGCAGACTGCATAAGGGATATCACAACGCGGCTGGTGAAATGAGGCCATACATGACATGCATGGTCAATCGCGCAGAAGATAAGATCAGTGATCCGAAAGGTGCCCTCGAGATTGTTGCCAAAGGACTGCTGGCATTTATCTGCACCAGTGCCCCGAAGTATATCGTCATCTGCAGCGAGCTGACCCCGGATGTGCAGGAGATCCATGAAGAACTGCAGAAGTATGTTCCGGAAGAATATATTCCACCAATGGAGATTGTCCATGAGATGAAAGAATATTTTCTCTCCGGACTGCTCAGCTACGGCATCAGTCAAATAACGGATGATCAGAATCTACTTTGAAAGGAGAAAGTGAGATGAAGAAGATCAGATTGTTTTGCAGCGGAGGCATGTCGACAAGTTTGATTGTCACAAGAATGAACAAGGAGGCAGCTTTATTAGGATTGGAATATGACATTGCTGCATATTCCATTCAGCAGGAGCAGTCGGAAGGAAAGGATGCGGACTGTATTCTGCTGGGACCGCAGGTCAGGCATACCCTGGAACAGGTGCAGGAGATGCTGCCGAATGTTCCCGTCGGTGTCATCGAAATGAGAACATACGGTTTCATGGATGCCAAGGCAATCCTTGCACAAGCCAGAAAGCTGATGGGTGAAATTTAAAATATTCAGAGCATCCTGCAGGATGCTTTTTATAAAGAAAGGATATGCCGCTGTCCACACGGCATATCCAGAAGGAAATTCAATGCTAAATTAATTTGAAATGCTTGAATGCATTATAAATACCGTCATCATCCACTGCATCTGTAACATAGTCAGCCATAGCTTTGATCTCTTCACCGCCGCTTTCTACCGCAATTCCAACAGCACATTTTTCCAGCATTGGAATATCAACTTTTGCATCTCCGAATGCAAAGGTATCTTCAATAGAGGCACCCAGGTGCTTCAGCAGGACATCAATAGCGTTTCCTTTATCAATATTCTTGACTCCCAGATCTCCAAATAACGCAATTTCACCGGCACCTCCCCATGTGCCTGGCTTTAAATCAGGGAACTCCTTGATGGAATCCAGATGATCCTGATAGCTGTTCAGGATGAACGATATTTTATTGACATCATCCCGATATAGATTTCCAACAAAGATCATATCTGGGAATATGGTACGTATTGTTGCTGTGGAAGCATCCTTGCCTTTCCTCTGCACGTATTCCTTAATCGTTGGGTTTCCTTTTTCCTCAAAATGTTCGGATGCATATAGACCTGAATTGCACTCCAGATAGAATTCCAATCCTCTGCTGTGGCACCAGTCCACGACATGCCGGCACTGCTCCGGTGTATACATCTGATGAAGGATTACCTGATCACCATCTTTGACATAAGCACCATTGCCGCCAATCATGCCATCCAAACCAATTTCCCAGATCTCAGGATAGACCTCTGCTTCACTTCTTCCAGTGCAGATGTAGACTCTGTGTCCATTGTTTCTTGCCTGCTGGATTGCTGTGCGGGCAGATGCCGGCAGCTTATTTTCATAATCAAGCAGTGTCCCATCAACGTCAATGAATATAATTTTATGTTCAGACATATCAATCTCCTTGTCATCCATAAAATATATGTGAGTGCATCTGATTGCAATCAATGGGTGAGATTCTGATAAATAATTCCGTTCAGACTGTAATGGAATTGATATATTTTGATAAATTCATATCGGGTGATTCTTCAAAATCAATGGATGCCTTTTCTAACTACATCAATAAAAAATGCATCCTTCGTTTGAAATGATGAAGAAATGCATCTTTTCTGATGAATCCTGTTACAGCAGGTGATATGTAATGCTTGGACGTCCTCCGGTGCTATAGTCGATGCGGCTTTCAACTTTTCCTGAATCAGTCAGGTAGTTCAGATATCTTCTGGCAGTGACTTTGGAAAGACCAGTTTCTTCCGCAATCTGTTCACTGGCAAGGAAATGACGCTCATGGCTCTTAAGACACTGCAGTATCTTATCCAGAGTCGGCTTCTGAATGCCTTTCTGGAGTTCTTCATTGTTGTCTGCCGTATTGACATGATCATGCTGCAGGAGTGCATCAATATCATCTTGTGTAAAGGAATCACTGTTCTGCATGGTCTTCCGCTTTGTCAAGAAGCGGCTGATGGCTTCCGCAAATCGTTCATACTGAAATGGCTTGATCAGGTAATCCACGATGCCTAATGTCAGTGCTGCTTTGATATGCTCTGTATCATTTGCGGCTGTAATCATAATGACATCGGAATCTATCTTTTCTGTTCTGAGCTGTGACAGAAGTTCCAGACCATTATAGCCAGGCATATACATATCCAAAAGAATCAGGTCTGCACCGTTTTGGCGGATATATTCAAGTGCTTCTTTTCCGTTATGAAAGATAGCAGTCACTTCCATGCCTTTTGTTTTTAGAACAAACTGCTTATTTATAGAGGCAACCATCAGATCGTCTTCAACAATCACTGTCTTGATCATGCATGTGCCTCCTTTGCCTGGCTGGTGATGCTGACGGTGAAGGAAGTGCCTTCGCCTGGCTCAGATTCAATTTCCAGGTATCCCTGTTTCCGGCGGACAATTTCCTGGATCATCTTCAGTCCATTTCCGTGTCCTTCGCCCTTTGTTGTAAAGCGGCCGGCACGGATCTTTTCAATTTGCTCCGGTGTCATGCCGGAACCTGTATCATCCACACTGATGGTGATGCCTTCCTCTGTACAGGAGAGGAAGACATTAATGTTACGAACAGATGCATCATTGCCAATTGCTTCAAATGCATTTTCAATCAGATTGCCGATGATCGTAATTTCTTCTTTTGTATGCAGAAATGGATTATGAGCAGGCAGATGACTGTCTTTCTGGAGGATCAGGTCAATATCCAGTTCTTTTGCACGGTTCTGCTTGCCTAGCAGAAGGGCTGCAATCGTCTTGTTTTCAATCTGATTTAAGATAGCACTTCCCGAATTCTGAAGACTTCCATTATCTTCAATCATTGCCAATGCCTGTGATGTTTCGCCTAACTGCAGCAGACCTGAAATAATGTGGAGCTCATTCTTGAACTCATGTGTATTTGCCCGCAGTGCTTCAATCACGTGATTTGTTCCTGTCAGCTGTTCTGCCATCTGCACCGATGCGGTACGGTCTTTTAAGACAAGGAGGGCACCTGTTTCCTGCTTGTCACGGAACAGAGGGTAGATGCCGATGATCAATGATGCATCATCAGTTTCCAGAAATTCATCGGTGATCTTCTTGTTTTCAGTGATGGAAGTATGGATCCAGCCGGCAAGAGGTTGCCGCAGCAGTTCATCTTTGCTGTTAGGCAGGAGTTTTTCAGCTGCTGTATTTTCATAGACCAGAACATTCTCCATATTGACCGCCAGTATTCCTTCAGAAAGGTTATCCAGGATCTGTTCCTGCTGCAGATACATCTTGGATAAAACACCAGGCTCATAGCCAAGCAGTGCTTTGCGCAGGCTCTTAGATATAAAGAAGGAGAACAGAATGCCGACAAGCAGGGCAGAACCTAAGATCAGCAGACTGTTAAAGATGATTGTTTTTTCTGCTTTCTCAATGGTCGCAAGGGAAGAGCTGACCATGATAAATCCGATGATTTTTCCATTTTGATTGGTGATTGCCTGAAAGGCACGGCGCTGTGTGTCTGTGGTCCCTTTCCGAGTTGTTATATAGGGACTGCTTCCCTGCAGGATCTCAGATTCATCTCCGCCTTGGAACTGCAGGCCAATCTGATCCTTATCAGGATGATAGAGCCGGGTGGAATTTGTATCAGCGATAACAATATAATCAATGCCCTTTGAATCTGATAGAAGGCTGTCAAGACGGGCAATCAATGCTTCAGAAAAAGTGCCAGCTTCTGTTTCCTTCCTGATTTCATCATCTTCCGACAGTATTTCCGCAGTCCATGAGATCTTATTTTCAAGATCTGTATTCATGGTGTGAAGCTGAGAAGGAAGAAGAAAACTGAGGACAAAGAAAAGAATTCCGAGGATCAGCACAATATAACTGATCATCAGTTTCTGCATCACACTCAACGATTCTGTTTTTATCTTCTTTATTTTCATGCTGATCTTTGGAAGCATTCAGCTTCCTCCGCAGCTTCATTATAACAGATAGGAAAATGCCGCTCATTTTTTTTACTTTCTAAAGATTTTCCTTATTTTCAAATGATTTAAGCGCTTACATTTCGGTGCTAAGGTTTGGTTGTCGGATGAAAACAAACCGAAACAAACAAAGAAAGATAGAGGAAAATACGATGGATTACAATGCATTATCACTGAAGCTTCATGAAGAGAACGGCGGCAAGATTGCAGTCGTTTCCAAGGTCAAAGTTGAAACAAGAGAGGATCTGAGCACCGCGTATACACCTGGTGTTGCGGAACCATGCCGCAGGATCCATGCAAATCCTGAAGATGTCTATAAATATACGGCAAAGAAGAATCTAGTCGCTGTCGTTACAGACGGCACAGCTGTTCTGGGACTGGGTGATATTGGTCCGGAGGCAGGCCTGCCGGTCATGGAGGGAAAGGCTATCCTCTTTAAGATATTCGCTGATATTGATGCCTTCCCAATCTGCCTGGACACAAAGGATACAGAAGAAATCATCAAGACAGTCAAATACATTGCCCCAACATTTGGCGGCATCAATCTGGAGGATATCTCGGCGCCAAGATGCTTTGAAATTGAAACAAGACTTAGAAAAGAACTGGATATTCCAGTCTTCCATGATGACCAGCATGGTACAGCAATTGTCCTGTCTGCTGCTCTGCGCAATGCACTGAAGCTTGTAAAGAAAGATATTGCCAATACGAAAGTTGTCATCAATGGTGCGGGTTCAGCAGGCATCTCAATCTGCAAGCTTCTGCTTGCACAGGGAATCGGTGATGTCGTCCTGGTCGATTGCAAGGGTGCGCTTGCTGTAGGGGAGGACTGGATGAATCCAGCTCAGGCTGCCATGGCAGAGAAAACGAATAAAGAACAGCTCCATGGAACATTAGCGGATGTCATTAAAGGAAAAGATGTATTCATCGGCGTTTCCGGACCGAAGGCATTGAGTACAGAAATGGTAGCTTCAATGGGCAAGAACGCGATCGTGTTTGCGATGGCGAATCCAACTCCGGAAATTATGCCGGAGGAGGCGAAGGCAGGCGGCGCAAGAATTGTTGCAACCGGCCGCAGCGATTATCCAAACCAGGTCAACAACGTTCTTGTATTCCCGGGCTTGTTCCGCGGTGCATTGGATGCACGTGCGACAGACATCACAGAAGAAATGAAATTAGCAGCCGTCAAGGCAATTGCCGATATTATCACCGAGGATGAACTCAATGAAGACTACATCATCCCAGGTGCATTTGATAAACGCGTTGTACCAGCTGTTGCCAAAGCAGTTGCTGATGCAGCAAAGGCATGCGGCGCAGTAAAAGTATTCCATACAGCAGAATAATGACTGTGCAGAAAGCACAGATAAAGGAGAAGAAAGATGAGTGAACAGGTACTGCATTTAGAAGAAACACAGATGATAGAAAAAACCGCTGTCCCAGCAGTAAAGAAGAACTGGGCAGCAAAGCTGAAAGAAATAAAGATCCTTGGTCTTTCTCTTCCAATGTATGCGATTATAGCTTCTCTTGTAATTGCAGGTGCGTATACTGGCGTCCTTCCGAATAATATGGTAGGTGCCTTGGCCATCATGATGATCCTAGGCAGCCTGTTCAATCTGCTGGGAACAAAGATTCCAGTCGTCCGCTCATATTTAGGCGGCGGTGCTGTCTTCTGCATCTTTGCTTCAGCCGCATTGGCAACCTTCGGTCTGATTCCGCAGACCGTGATCGACAACTGCAGCAATTTCATGAGTAAAGTTGGGTTCCTGGACTTCTATATTGCTGCTTTGATCACCGGAAGCATCCTCGGTATGGATCGTGATCTTCTAAAAAAAGCGGCTGTTCGTTTTCTGCCTGTTTCCTTCATTTCAATGGGTGCCGCAATTTTAGTCTGCGGCCTGGTTGGCATGATCACTGGCCGTGGGTTCGGTGAAGCAATTCTGTATATTGCATTGCCTATGATGAGCGGCGGCATGGGAGCTGGTGTTGTGCCGCTGTCCGGAATTTATGCTTCTGCTTTAGGTACAGACAGCGCTTCGATTGTATCAACAATGATTCCGGCATCTGCCATTGGCAATGTCCTTGCTATCATCACAGCTGCTATGCTGGCAAAACTCGGCTTATCCAAGCCATCTCTGAGCGGAAACGGTAAACTCATGAAGATGGATCATCAAGAGAAGAAACAGAAAACTGCCGCAAAAATTGATCTGGCAAATCTTGGTACAGGATTCATCATTGCATCTGGATTCTTTATCCTTGGCTGCTTTATCAATAAAGTATTTCCGAATATCCATGCATATGCGTTCATGATCATTCTTGTCGTTATCTTCAAAGTATTAGGTCTGGTGCCGGAAAAGTGCGAAGAAGCTGCGGTACAGTGGTCTCAGTTTGTCATGAAAAATTTCACGCATGCTTTACTAGCTGGCATTGGCATTGCTATGCTGGACCTGAAAGTCCTTGCTTCCGCAATCACACCAGCGTATCTTCTGATCTGCATATCGATTATCTTGACCGTCGTTCTTGTTTCAGGACTGTTAGGAAAACTGGTCGGCTTCTATCCGATTGAGTCGTCTATTACTGCCGGTCTCTGCACAGATTCCATGGGAGGCACAGGCAATATCGCGGTTCTTTCCGCTTCCGACCGTATGGAACTCATTCCTTTTGCTCAGATGGCTACACGTCTGGGAGGGGCAATGATCCTGATCCTTGCTAGTTTCCTCATCAGAATTCTCTAATAAAACAAACTGACCATTCATATTGAGAGGTATGGATATCAGAATGAACTGCTCCCAGAACTGGATAAGACCAATCTGAGGGGCTTTTTATTTGGGTGATATTATATCGAAAGGCACATATCGATAATGAAGAAAAAGCAATACTTATTTAAGATGATGCCTTCTTGAGTATGCAAAATAACCATGTCTGAAATGCAAACTTGCCATATTGATTTGATATCAAAGGAATGCTAATCTTGATTTGACATATTCAAGTCTATAAATGAACAATAAGAAGGTGATCAGTTTATGGATTATGAACCTGTGAAAGAGGTCATGAGACAGTTCTATAAGGCTGCGTCTGAGTTCATTAAAAACTTCAGGTATCCAGGATATACTTTTAATGAAGCACTGGTCTTAGATATCATTGATAGGCATCAAGGCATCATTGCAAGAGATATCAGCGAATATACTGCCATTGACAGCGGATACCTTAGTAAGATTTTGAAGAAACTTGAGAAGGATGGACTGATTGCACGAAATTCAGCGAAGCGCCCTCCTTTTGAAAAGGCCTTATGCACAACAAAAAAAGGGCATAAAATGGCAGAAGAACTGGAATTGATGGTTGATCAGAATATTACAGAGCATCTTTCAAATCTCAGTCCAGCAAAAAGAAAAGCATTTTTCAGGATGATCCAGCAGTTCAATGAGGAATTAAAAGAATTCCTGCCGGAATCATAAAACAGTTACGATGAATAAGCTCTTTGTTTCAAAACGGACCGCCTGCATCAAATCATTTGCCTAAAGGAGAAAATCTATGGCAGCAAGTCATGAGTACCAGTTTTCGTCTGAAGCAAGAAAAGTATTAGAGCAGCTTCTGCTTCCAATTGGAATTTATCAGCTTGTTGGAAACAAAGTCATTACATTGCTGGTTTCTGATGGAATGTGTGCATTTCATAATATGACCAGAAATGATCTGGTCAATGGCTTTAATAATGACATGTTTGCGCTCGTCCATCCGGACGATGTCGAAGAGCTGGCCAAGCTTGGCCTTCGGTACGCAACGAAGGAAGGACCATATAATATTGTCTATCGGGCAAAACTTTATGGAACGGATGAGTATCGATATGTCCATGCGATATCAAAATTCCATGGCATGGAAGATGGTTCACGGATTGCCATTACTTTTTACACAGATCTGACAGAGTCACAGGATACAATTAATTTGCTTCATAAAGAATTTGAGACTCCGGCGATGCATTTTTTAGATCAGAATATTGGACCAATGGTCGTTGTGACACGAAATGATCATCGGCTTTTTTACTACAATAAAGCAGTTGTCCAGATGCTCAAGCCAACCGTCAATTATGACAGTGGCCTGACATTTAACGAATACTTTTACAGCAACTTGTCCCATGGCATTGATGGCCTTTTTGATGAAGTTGATGGTGGCATGCATACTGTTCTGGAACCTAAAACGGGAAGAACGATAGAAGTCAATGTGCTTTCCTGTTTATGGGAGAATGAACCGGCATATACAGTTTTCTTCTATGAATATACTGAATCAAGTGAAAACAACGAGACAGAACTGCGCCATGCACGGAATGCTTTCAACAGCATTATTTATTCCGGAAATTATAATGGCCTGGAATACTATGAACAGGGATACCGCGGCATGTGGCTTTGGAATCTGTCGGAAGATAGACTGATTTCAGAATCAGGACATACCAGCGTTGTAAAAAACATGGGCAGTGATATTTCATTTGACCATATGATTGCTCTGCTGTTTGAAAAGCTGGATCAGGACTCGGCACCATGGACTTTGAACAGCTTTTCGCGAGAAGCATTGATCAATAGTTATCATGATGGTACGTTTCCTAAGGAAACGGAGTATAAGATCAATACAGACTCCGGACAGGTGACTCTCCATGCAGATATCACGATGATGGAATCACCAATGGATGGCAGCATATTCTTGAAGCTGCTTGAGGAAAATGTGACCGACCGGCTGGAATTAAATGATATGCTCCGGATGATCGTAGACCAGCAGTATGATTTTGTGGCCCATATTGATCTTTTGTCTGACCACTGCCGTATCTTTGATGGAGAAACTGATAATAAACTGCAGAAGGATATGTCAGTTTCATTCAATGAATATGCAGAGACACTGGCATATCGGATAGGAGTGAAATATCAGGGGGCTGATGATCTGGCAAAGCACCTGCAGGATTCATGCAGAAAGTATGGCAGTGCTTCGCTCAGATATGAAAGACCAGATGGGCGCATCAAGAACATTACCATTCAGGAATCATCAAAGGAACATAAGCAATATTTCCTTGGATGTGTAGATGTCACAGAACTTCTGAATGAAGAAAAAATAAAGGAAGCAGAACTGCAGAAAGCGAGAATGCAGGCAGATGCAGCAAATGAGGCAAAATCTTCCTTTTTATCGAGCATGAGCCATGATCTGAGAACACCGTTGAACAGCATCATTGGATATACATCTTTTGCCTTGAAAGAATCTGATCCAGAAAAGATCAAAGATTATCTGACTAAGGTAAATGCCTCCGGCAAGATCCTTTTAAGCCTGATCAATGACACGTTGGAACTGTCACGGATTGAAAGCGGAAAGATCACTTTGGAAGAAGAAGTGACGCTGCCAGATCAATTGATCTCTGATGTTGTAACAGCGCTCCATCAGACAGCGGATGAAAAAGAAATACAGATCAAGGAAAACTATCAAGGTTCTCAAGGAAAACCATATCTCTGCGACAGCTTGAAGCTGCAGAGAATTGCATTGAACCTCATATCAAATTCTGTGAAGTATTCACAGAATGGTGCAGCAGTACATGTCAGTACGAAGATTTATTCTGATGATGCAGGAAAGTCAATCTATACTTTGACGGTTGAAGACAACGGTATCGGTATGAGTGAAGAATTCCAAGCCCGGATGTTCGAACCATTCTCCCAGGAGAAGAGATCAGAAGTTGTCAAAGTGCCTGGTACAGGATTAGGTCTTTCAATTGTAAAGAAGTATGTCGATCTGATGAAGGGTACGATTGTTGTTGAAAGTCATATGCATCAGGGTACAAAGTTTACCGTGCAGATTCCAATGAAGGTAATTGATTTGCAGCAGTCAGCATTGTCTTCGACAGTTTCTCAAAAGAATAATTATCAGCTTCTGGAGGGGAAACATGTACTCATCTGTGAAGACAACTATCTGAATCTGGAAATTGCTGAGACACTGCTGAAGGATTGCAAGGTGTTGGTGGACGCTGCCGAGAACGGAAAGATTGGTACTGAAAAGTTTGCGGCAAGTGCACCCGGTCATTATGATGTCATCCTAATGGATATTCAAATGCCGGTAATGGGCGGATATGAAGCAACAGAGAAGATCCGCAGCATGGAACGTCCGGATGCAAAGACAATTCCAATCATTGCCTTATCTGCTGATGCATTTGATGAGAATATCCATGAGGCAAAGCGGAGAGGCATGAATGGATTCATTACCAAACCCGTTTCTCCACAGCAGATGTATGAAGAGATCCTTGTGTGTCTGCCGGATACACAGAGAAAAGAATAAAGCGATTCACAGATACGTCAGCAGAGAAGCTGATATGCAAGCATAGAGGATGGGCCGCCAGGTCCATCTTTTATTAATTATTTGCATTAATTGCAATTGATACTATGATTATTGCGTTGCTGATTCTTCTTCATTGAACAGCTCAGGAGGAAATATGACAGATACTGTAAGCTTTACAGAAGGAAAAATACTTGGTCCTTTGATGAAGTTTGCCGTGCCGGTCATTCTTGCTTTGGTGCTGCAGTCTTTATACGGTGCAGTTGATCTTCTTGTCGTCGGTCAGTATGCAAGCAGTGCTGATGTCAGTGCTGTTGCAACTGGTTCACAAGTCATGAATACAATAACAAGCTTTATTGCTGGTCTCTCAATGGGCACAACAATTCTGCTGGGTCATCAGATCGGTGAAGGCAAGAAAGAAGATGCAGGCAGAAGTGTTGGTACGTCTGTCGTCTTCTTTGTTACTGTTGCTGCTGTGATTGGAACAGTGCTTCTTTTTAATATTGGTAATATTGTGCAGCTTATGAAGACACCTGCCGAAGCATATGATGCAACAAGTGCTTATATCCGTGTCTGCTCCTGGGGTTTGATTTTTATTGGTCTCTATAATTTGATTGGTTCTCTGTTCAGAGGCCTGGGCAATTCACGCATCCCGTTGATTGCAGTAGCGATTGCTGCCGTTATCAATATCTTTGGTGATCTGTATATGGTAGCTGTACTGCATATGGGTGCAGAAGGGGCAGCGATTGCAACGGTTGCTTCGCAGATGATCTCGGTAATCATATCGTATGTCATCATTCGTCATATCAAGCTTCCATTTGATGTGAAAAAAGAATTCATCAGATTCAATGGTTCTGTCATCAAGAAGATTGTCAATTTCGGACTGCCTTTAGCATTGGCTGATACACTTGTCGGTGTCAGTTTCCTGATTGTGACTTCGATTGTCAATTCATTAGGAGTTGTACCAAGTGCCGGTGTAGGTGTGGCTGAAAAGGTATGCGGCTTTATTATGCTGGTGCCGAGTGCGCTTGGCCAGGCAATGGCTGCCTTTATTGCACAGAACTACGGTGCGAAAAAACTGGACCGTGCACATGCTGCACTGCGGTATGGAATAGAAGTATCATTTGTACTGGCACTGATCATGGCCTGGCTGTCATTCTTCCATGGCAATCTGCTGTGCTCAATTTTCTCCAATGATCCGGAAGTTGTCAGTGCGGGCTGGGAATACTTGAAAGCATATGCACTGGACTGCATCTTTACTTCCATTTTCTTCTGCATGAATGGATACTTCAACGGCTGCGGAGAGACAAAGTTTGTCATGGCACAGAGCATCACTGGTGCCTTCTGTGTCAGAGTACCTGTATCGTATCTCATGTCAAAGATTCAGCCTGTTTCATTGTTCAGGATTGGTCTGGCAACACCGGCATCTTCTTTGTTTCAAGTGATTGTCTGTGTTTTCTATCTAGTCTTTGTTTCTAGAAAGAAAGAAAAGCACTATATGGATTCAACCGTCAAATAAAGATTCAAATATTTAAACATAATTTAGTAAACCTAGATATAAAATGTTTCATGCAAAGATCTGAACAGCGGATATCATAACTCCATTAACGATGAAAACGGCTTTAACAGAGCCGTTTTTACGTAGATTATTTATCAAAAAAATAAAATTGATTAAAAAATGTAAGCGCTTGACATCGCTGTGCATCTAGGCTACTATAAAACCATGTTAAACGTTTAACTAAACGTGAAGCTCAATTCATTCATCGGAGGGAACATGGTAACAATCAAAGATATTGCACTGAAAACAGGAGTGTCAATTGCGGCTGTTTCAAAGGCTTTGAATCATCTGCCGGGCATTTCTGCAGAAAAGGCAAAGGAAATTCTGGATACTGCTGAAAAGATGGGGTATTTTCCAAACACAGCAGCGAGAATGCTGAAGACAAACAGAAGCTACAATATCGGGATTGTTTATGAGAACAGACTTGCCCATGAATATTTCTCCCAAGTCCTTGAAGCTGTCCGCAATGAGACTTCTGCAAAGGGTTATGATCTGACTTTCTTAAGCAGTGAAGGATCCAACGATGGGTATTATGAACATGCAATGAGAAGACAGTGTGATGGGATCATTGTTGCACAGGGAAATTTTGACAAGGCGGAATTGGACCGCTTAGCAGCAAGTACGCTTCCTTTAGTTGCGATTGATCAGCAGTTTGACGGACATACGGAAATCGTCAATGACAATGTCGGCAGTACGGAAGACATTGTGAAATACCTTCATGAAATGGGACATGAACGGATTGGATATATTCATGGTGAAGACGGTGAAGTGACCCGGCAGAGATTGACAGGCTTCTACAATGGATGCGCAAAATATGGAATTAAAGTTCCAAAGAAATATGTAATTGCTGCAAAGTTCCAGGAACCAAAAGATTCGGGTCTGGCCACAAGACGTCTGCTGGCTCTCAAAGATCGGCCGACATGTATTATCTATCCAGATGATATTTCTTATCTTGGCGGTCTGACAGAAATGGAGCATCAGCATCTTTCCATCCCAGATGACTGCAGCTGTGTTGGTTATGACGGCATTCGTCTGTCAAGACTGCTTCGCCCAAACCTTGCAACATATCATCAAAATGCAGAGGAAATCGGCAGAAGAGCCGCTGAGGAATTGATCAAGCAGATTGAACATCCGCAGAACTATAAAGTAGATACATATGTAATCAAGGGAAATGTACAGCCGGGGGCAACAGTCAAGGACCTGGCAGTAAAGTAAAAATTGGAGGGGAAGCAATGTTTTATCAGGATGAACAGGCAAGGACACAGAGGATCAATGCATGCAGCAAGATACGCAAAGAATTTAAAAGGCTTGGAGATCTCGGCATCGTTGATGCGGTATACCGTACAGCTTCACGCCAAGATGCAGTCGGATTTTCTGATCTTCCATATGAAGCACCAATCTGTACTTATTTGCTGAATCAAAAAGATGTCGCTGCTTTTTTAGAAAAACAGACAGGCAGCATCCTCATACAGTATCAGAAACATAAGATCTACTTCATGAATCGACAGGGCATGCTCAAAGAAGACAATGCAGCAGAGAGAGGTGCTCTTGAGGTATATCACAAGGTCCTGGCAAGTGCAGGTACATTGAATGAAGAGGGAGAACTGGTGCTTGATCTGAAAGCGTATCCAGTCGGACCTCATTATCCAGTCAATCTGCTGCTCGGCAACCGTGCCGGCTATCCATATCCTCTATGTACAACACCAAAGAGTGCGCTGGACAGTCTGGGCAGAGGTTCTTTCCGGGCAACCGGCGGCGAACAGGTGCTTGCAACAAGATGTGTTCTTGAACTCGAAGAGAATGGCGAACCAGCAAACCGTCAGTTCTATCTGACTGAAAACGGAAAACAGATCTTCTATTCAGCAAATGTAAATGAAAATGTTGCTTCGGCAGAATGTGTTCATTCGCAGAACAGAACTTTGATCACATACATGACAAAGTGCGGTCTAGAAATCAAACGTACAATCTTCATTCTTCCGCAGCAGAAGGATATGCCGAATGCAGTGGAAGCTCAGCGTGTTGAGATTGTAAATCACAGCAGCCATGAACGTCATCTGAGGATTGTCATGACTGGTGTGTTTGGCATTACGGGTCCAATGACGATTGCTAACGACTGTGTCTTTGCAAATATCGTCAATGAGAGCGAAGTCTTCTATGACGGCAGCAGACCAGTTGCGATGACGTTGTTCTCACAGCCGAAGGATGAGCAGTGCAAAAAGAGATTTGCCGCATTGCTGTGCGGCGGTCATACCATGGATGAATTCTGTACAAGCCAGTCTATGTTCATCGGCCGCGGTACACTGGACCATCCAGAACTGGCAGGTCATCTTCCAAATGAATACAGCCGTAAGATGACTCCGTTCTTCGCTATGGCAAAGCAGTTCACTGTAAAGCCGGAAAAGAAGATTGATGTAGATGAATTTGTCGGCATGCTGGAAACAGAAGGAGATGCAAGAGAACCGTTTGATGCTGCTCTGCATACTTTGATTGAAAAATATCGTCACCCAGCCGAACTGGCAAAGACATTCCGTGAAGTGACTGATTTCTGGTCACAGTATCCGCAGTATCTTGTGCCGGGGAATGAAGATGAGTGCTTCCGTTCTTATGTATCGCATAATCTTCCGTTCCAGGTGCTGTATCAGACCTATGTATCACGTGCATTTGCGTGGACACAGAAATCCTATCGTGAAACGGGCTTCCGTGAGATCCAGGATATTTATGCATCGATGTATTATCTGAATGCAATCGGCGAAAAAGAACTGATCCGTGAACTGCTGTCCAGCTGGGTCAGACAGGTCTACCGCATGGGCTACGCAAATCATGATTTTACTTTCCAGGGTAAGGAGCCGGGTGACTGCTCGGATGATCAGCTGTGGCTGGTCCAGGCTGTTTACCGCTATGTTACTTTGACCGGCGATACAGAATTCCTGACCCACTGCTATCCGATTGCAGGTGAGGATGAAGAACGTCCTTTATGGGAAACGCTCATGAGCATTCTTACTTACAGCGGAAGTATCTCTGTTGGTGCACATGGACTTCCATTGTTGGATAAAGCAGATTGGAATGATACGCTTCGTCTTGATCCGGCTGTGATGAAAGGGCCGCAGAAAGAGGAGGCGTACCTCAGGCAGTTGAAAGAAAAGAATCAGAAGTATGGGGTTCCATTTGAAAATACACTCTGTGAAAGTGTCATGAATGCATGTCTGCTCAAGATTGCGGCAGATGAGACTGCTGAGATGGCAGCTCTGATCAATGAGGATGCAGACGGCAGAAGAGCAGCAGAACTTTCTGAAAAAATTTCTGACAGTGTTCAGAAGAATGCATGGAAAGAAGACTTCTTTGCCCGCTGTCTGATCAATGATGGCCGCAAAGGCGGATATACCTACCTTGGCTCGACCGGTGATGGCCTCTCGCTTGATCCAAAGATCAATGGCAGCTACTTCCTGAACTCATACAGCTGGCCAATCTTAGCTGGCATTGCGGATGAGGCAGAAATCAGTAAGATGCTTGAGGTTGTGACAAAGTATTTAAGAACAGATGCAGGTCTGAAGCTCTGCACAATAGTAGACTTTGACCGGCTGGGAACAGAAACAGGAACTTCACTGTACTTCCCAGGAGACCGTGAGAACGGCGGCGTCTTTAAGCATGCAGCAATGATGGCTACAGTTGCTTCTCTGCAGGCGGCTAAAAAAGTAAAGGATCAATCACTTTCCAAGAAGCTCTTGGAAACAGCCTTCTTCATGATCAGCAGAACAGTTCCTTATGCATCAATGGACAGACCGTTCACACTGAAGGGAAATCCACGGTTCTGCACGCAGTACAACAATTCAGAGACCGGAGAAAACATTGGACCGATGCTTTCTGGAACAGCATCTTGGCTTACCTTAGCAGTATATGAATATCTCGGCGTGAATGTCAGTCAGAGAAAGATGAAGCTGGAACCTGTATTGAGACCGGGCATGGAAAGCATGTCATATCAGATCCATATCGGAAAGACAGAACTGGATGTCAAAGTCATTGGGGGTCAGGATAAATTCCGTACAGGAAGTACGACAAAGTACGAAATGGACGGCAGAAAGATTGAAAGTACATTCCAATATCCGTCCAGCGGGAAGCATCAGATTGTAATTCATCTGTAATCTTACAGTTGAAATAAAGAAAGTATATGGTGATAATGGCGTTAGTCCATCCTGTATCTGTTCCAGTCTGGATACAGGATCAAAAATTTTACTGCAAAGGTTAAACGTTTAAGTAGCAGAAATATATCACACGTTCAATTTCATAATTAAGGATCAAATTGTATTGGAGGGAAGGAATGAAGAGTCTAGAGAATAAAAAGAAATCAGATATCCAGAATGGATGGATGTATAAGACTCATCGTATTCTGGTACTGCTCGCCTGTGCGGCGGCGTTCTATCCTGGCTTTAGTCCAGCGAGAATCACGTCAGCCATCAGCAGGAACGTATCACTTTTTACAGCCAGTATTTCTTACAGCTCACTGACCAGTGACCTGCAGAGAGCACTTCTCCGCGGTTGGGTCTCTAAGGGGACATTTATTGAATTGATGCTGTCATGCGACATTATCTTGATCGGCATCATTATATGTGCAATTGGCGCATGTATGTCATTCGGCAATCACCGGATGCGCAGATACGGCTTCCGCTTTCCACTGGTCGGCGCAACATTGATGGTCGGCGGACTTGGCGGCGTCTATGGCGCATATGCCCAGCTTGTTGCTGCCGGCAATGACCGTGTCCCATCAAATTTTCCATCAGGCTTTGTCATCTATGCAATATTTGCTGCCTTGATCTTTGTCTTTGCAGGATTGTTGATTGCAAAGGAAAAGAAGAGTGCACTTCCAATGGAAGAAAAAATGAGCATGCCGGAAAAATATCACTTATTTCTGTTGTTCCTGCCGATTCTTGCCTTGACATTTGTCTTCGCATATCTGCCTTTATGGGGATGGCGCTATGCCTTCTTCGACTATAAGGCCGGCGGCGAATTGACGGCAGAGAATTTTGTAGGACTGAAATGGTTCACGATATTATTCCAGAATGAATCCACAAGATCTGACATCCTGCGTGTATTGGAAAATACACTTGCGATGAGCGGCCTTGGTATTCTGACCAGCTGGGTCCCGTTAGCCTTCGCCGTTCTCTTGACGCAGGTTGACAGTAGAAGGTTCCGCCGCTTTGTGCAGAACTTTACCACCATTCCTAATTTCTTGGGATGGGTCATCATTTATGCAATTGCCCTTGCCATCTTCTCAACTGACGGCTTTATTAATAACTTTGCGACCAACATTATGGGTGTTGCGTCGAATACGAACTATTTGATGTCAGGCAGTCATATCTGGTTGAAGATGCTTCTTTGGGGTATGTGGAAAGGTGTTGGATGGAGTGCAATCATCTATATTTCATCCATCGCAGGCATTGATCCTGGACTGTATGAAGCAGCTGAGATCGATGGTGCCGGAAGATTCCAGAAGATCTGGAATGTGACTGTACCGCAGCTGATGCCTACCTTCTTTGTACTGCTGCTGATGAGCATTGCAAATGTACTCTCCAATGGTATGGATCAGTACTTGGTATTCTCAAATGCAGTTAATGCAAAGTCCATCGAGGTCCTGGACCTCTATGTATATAACCTCGGCATCGGCAATGGACAGATTCCAATGTCCACCGCAATCGGCATGTTCAAGTCTGTAGTCAGTGTCATCCTTTTGTTCGGAGCGAATGCAGTATCCAAGAGGCTCCGCGGTGAAAGTATTATCTAGGAGGCTCGATGATGGCGAAAACAAATACTAAAAAGAAACACTTTAAAAGGAGCAAAGGAGACATTGTCTTTAATGTGATTAACATCACGTTCTTCACGCTCTTTACAATCATCTGCATCTTCCCGTTCTATTATCTGTTCATCAATACAATATCGAACAACGACCTTGTCGGCATGAACATGATTACACTGTGGCCGCAGGGAATCCATTTCGACAACTATATTGCTCTAAAGGACGTCAATGATTTTGGCAACGCTGTCTTAGTGACAGTCAGCCGTACCATCATCGGTACAGCTCTGATGGTCATTACTTCTGCTTTTGCCGGATATCTGACAACGAAAAAACAGATGTGGCATAGAAGTCTCTGGTACCGCGGACTTGTTGTTACAATGTACTTCAATGCTGGCATGATTCCTTGGTACTTGAATATGCTGGGACTCGGTTTGACAGATAACTATCTTGGTTATATCCTGCCAGGACTGGTATCTCCATACAACATCATTCTTGTAAAGACATACATTGAATCGATTCCAGCTTCCCTGGAAGAGAGCGCAACGATTGACGGGGCATCGACAATGCAGACGTTCAATCAGATCATTGTTCCGCTTGCAAAGCCAATCTTAGCGACCATCGCTGTCTTTGGCGCAGTTGCCAACTGGAACTCACTGCAGGATTCCTTGATCCTGATGTCCAACAGCCCGCAGCTGTATACAATGCAGCACCGCTTATGGGTATATCTGAACAGTTCATCCAACCTTGCGGCTGCCATGCAGTCAGGCGGTGCCGTCAGTTCCGGTATGCTGAACAGCAAAGTTATTAAATATACGATTTCCATGGTAACCATCATTCCTATTATGCTGGTCTATCCTTTCATGCAGCGCTACTTTGAAGAAGGCATTATGCTTGGCGCCGTGAAGGGCTGATTCAAAAAGAGGAGAAAGAAAACAATCGTTATGAAAAATATGAACAAGCGCATCACATCAGTCGGCTTAAGTGCTCTGATGACAGTCGGAATGCTTGCCGGCTGCAGTTCCAAAACATCCAGCAGTTCAACTTCTTCAGCTGACTCAATTCTGAATAATGAAGAGACCATCAATCTGACTGTCTTCAGTCAGTTGGCAAACTGGTCTGGTGCACAGACAGGATGGGGCGCAACATTATTAAAAGATAAGTTCAATATTGAATTAAATATCATTCCTGATACAAGCGGTGCTTACCAGACAAGAATGGAAAGCGGCGATCTTGGTGATATTGTGGTATGGGGCAACAACGGTGATCAGTATCAGTCGGCAGTCAGCAAAGACATGCTGTTTGACTGGGATGATGAAGATCTGCTCTCATCTTATGGAACTGATATTGAAAAGTACTTCTCGGACGCAGTTGATGCAAACAAGAAGCTGAATTCCGATGGTAAGGTTTATGGCATTGGCAATAACGTATCCAATGAATCTGGGCAGCATGACCTGTTTATCTATGACTGGGGCACACGCTGGGATCTGTATGAACAGCTGGGACATCCAGAAGTAAAGAATCTTGATGATCTAGAATCTGTTCTGAAAAAGATGCAGGCTTTATGCCCAAGCGGAGATGACGGCAAGCAGACATATGCAGTCAGCATCTGGCCGGATTGGGACGGCAATATGGTCATGTATGTAAAGGCACTTGCTTCTGCATATTACGGCTATGACGAACTTGGCATCGGCATGTATGATTCCTCCAACGGAGATTTCTATGACTGTCTGAGTGAGAATGGTCCGTATCTGAAGTCCCTGAAATTCTTCAACCAGTTATACCGTGACGGTCTGCTGGATCCGGATTCTATGACACAGACTTACGATACAATGATTGCAAAGGTACGTTCCGGCGATGTATTGTTCTCAATCTTCAACTATGCTGGCTCTACTGCATATAATACCTCTGCTCATATTTCAGCAAATAAGTATATGGCTTCGCTTGTTCCAACAGATGCAAATGTCATTGTCAATGGACTGAGCACTGCCGGCGGCAGCCGTATCTGGTCCATCGGCAGCAAGACAGTCTATCCTGAAAAGGCAATGCAGCTGATCAACTGGCTCTGCACACCAGAAGGTGCAATGACCAACTGGTATGGTCCAAAGGGACTGATGTGGGATTATGATGATCAGGGAAATACATACTTCACAGATCTCGGGAAGAAGTGCATTGCTGATTCCTCTACAGATCTTACAGGTGTTGAATGGACTTCTCCATACACAGGCAAAACATATACATTGGACGGAACCTTCAATGACGGTTCATTCCAGTTCAACAATACAACTTGGGCACAGGGTGCGAAGAACCCTGATTCTAACAATGAATGCTTCGCATCTTCCACATGGGCAAGCATGAAAGGTGATGCGAAGAATGATACTGAAAAAGACTGGAGATCTTATACAAATTCTGACAGTTCACAGGATTATCTTGACAGTGTGAACCATACAACGATTCCAGCTGTCAACTATGCTGAGACAACACGTGACAATGAACTTGAACTGAAATGGCAGCAGGTCATCAAGGCCATCAAACAGGGTTCATGGAATGCAATTTATGCGAAGGATGATGCTTCATTTGCATCAATCGTTGACAGCATGCGTTCTGAGTGCAAGGGCTATGGATATGATGACTGCGTGACTTGGTGCAAGAGTGAAGCAGCAGCAAAATATGCACTACAGCAAAAGTAACTGATTGACAATCTGATCTCGGGAATGCTTCCTGAGATCAGATGTTCCTTCTAGGAGGTCTTATGAAGATAAACCTGGATTCCCCTTTTATAACAGCTGGTATCAAAGCCACGAATCTACTGATTCTCAACTTGTATTGGTTCATTGGATGCCTTCCAATTGTAACGATTGGCACATCGACAATTGCGGCATTCACAGTGACCATGAAAATGGTTGAGAACTGCGAAGAAGTCAGCATGACCAAGTCGTTCTGGGATGCTTACCGCAGAAACTTAAAACACGGTATCGTTCTGACTTTGATACTGGCCGCTGCTTGTTACAGTATCTGGATTGATCTGCAGCTCTTCAACAAGATGCAGGGGAATCCAATCCTCTTTTTGATTCTTGCAGTCATTCTGATTGTACTGATCATTCTTCATTATCTTTATGTATTTCCTTTAGAAGCACGATATGAAAATAAACTGACAACGACCTTTACGAATGCACGGAAGATATTCTTCCGCTTCTTCCTTCGCACTTTAGGCCTCATCGGTATTCTTGTACTGCAGTTCTTTTTGTTTACACAAATCAATTTATTCCTGCTTTATGCAGGATTGTTCTTTGCACCAATTTTAGCAATATATACTGTCAGCCAGATTGCGATGCCGATCTTCCGCAAGCTCGAAAAAGATAGCTTAAGCAATGATGGCTTTACCATTACGGGCGGACAGGACTGATTATCTATTTGGAGGCGCTTGCTTGATGATTACAATCGGAATCGACTACTATCCAGAACAATGGGATAAGTCATTATGGGAAATAGATGCTGCTGATATGGAACGCTTAGGAATCAAGACAGCACGCATCGGCGAATTTGCATGGTGCCGCATGGAACCTAGAGAAGGAGAATTTGATTTCAAATGGCTCGATGAAGCAGTCGCTACTCTGTATAGTCATGGTATCAAGGTAATTCTTGGTACTCCTACCAACTGCCCGCCTCTGTGGATGTTCCAGAAGTATCCAGAGACATTGCAGTGTGACAGAGAAGGGAACAGGGTCCATCCAGGCATCCGCGGTCATCGCTGCATGACCAATCCGACTTTCCGAAAATTTGCGGCGCGTATTGTTGAAAAGATGGCAGAGAGATATGCCGGCAGAGATGAGATCTATGCATGGCAGATCGACAATGAATTGGAAAGCAATCACTGTACATGCAGCAGCTGCGCAGACAGCTTCCGACAGTGGCTGAAAAATAAATATCAGACTTTGGACTGTCTGAACCAGGCGTGGCAGACAATTACATGGGGACAGGAAGTCAGTGACTGGTCGCAGATAACACCTTTGATTACTGAAAGTGTAAATAAGACAGACTGGTTCAATCCTGCATATATGCTTGATTATGAAAGATTCTGTTCCTGGAGTGTGACAGATTATGTCCGCTTTCAATGTGAGATCATTCATCGCTATGACAGTCATGCGGTCATCACGACCAACGAATGCTTCAGCAGTCATATGCCTGATTTCCACCAGCTCTTCAATGAGCTTGATGTGGCTTCATATGACAACTATCCGCCAATTGCGCTGCCGAAAGATCCAGAAGAACAGTATTCGAATGCATTCGCCTTGGATTTTATCCGCAGTTTCAAGCAGAAGAATTTCTGGATCATGGAGCAGTTAGGAGGCTCCATGGGATGCTGGCAGCCAATTACACCGGCACTTGAACCTGGCATGCTGGAAGGGTATGCTCTGCAGGCGGTGGCACATGGTGCTGATCTGCTGAGCTTCTTCCGCTGGCGTACATCAGTGGGCGGTGCAGAAATGTTCTGCTATGGACTAAAAGACCATGACAATGCATGGAACAAGAATCTGGATGAACTTCAGCATCTTGTATACAGCCGCCTTTCGCAGATGCCGGATATCACAGAAACAACAATCCACAGCAAAGTAGCAATGCTGTATTCAGCCGACCAGGAATTCAGCTTTCATATGCAGGCTCAGTCAAAAGGCTTTGCATACTGGACACAGCTGAGACTGTTCCATGATGCATGCATGAATCTAGGCGTCAACCTCGATATCCTTCCCGAAGGAGCTTCATTAGCTGGATACAGTGTTGTTATCGTACCGACACATTTTGTTGTCGACAATGATGTTGTTGCAGCGCTGGAAGAATTTGTAAGCAATGGCGGCGCTGCCATCATTACCAACCGCAGCGGCGTCAAGGATAAAAATGGCAACTGCATTTTTGGTGAGAGCCTGCCGACGAAATTCAGCAAGCTGTGCGGCTGCCATATCATTGAAACAGATGGCATCGGTGAGGCACAGTATCGGATCCGTTCTATTCATGGAAGTGTCTTCAAAAATACTTCCTGGAGTGATCTGATTGCATTGGATACAGCGGAACCTTTAGCAAGATACATGGACCGCTACTATGCCGGAACACCTGCTGTGACACTTAACGAATACGGCAGAGGGAAAGCATACTATATCGGTACTGTATGCGAAAAGGCAATGTACCGTTCACTGCTGCAGGATATCTTTACAGAACGTGAGATTCCCTTTATGGAAATGCTGCCGGATGGCGTTGAATCCACGGAACGCAGCAGCAATACCAACAGATACCGTTTCTTCTTTAATAACACATTGGAACAGAAGTCATTCAAGTTCAATGAACAGCACATCATCCTTCAGCCAATGGAGGTGAAGATCCTGACTCATGGTGGTAAATGGATCTGAATGATGAGTATTTCGGCTGCCAGTAATTTGTATAATGGCAGCATGGAATCAGTCAAGGGAAAAGAAAACGAAAAATGCTACAGTTCCTTTGTGCCGGAAGCAGTGATACTGGCAAGCAAAGATGCATCATATAGGAAAGGATATTGAACATAATATGAGATTCCAGTCAGACAGCAAAAGACTAACCGCATTTCATTTAGGTGAAACAATCAGTATTGAAGCATGGGGCAGTGATGCACTGCGTGTACGGGCAACCATGTATCCGCAGTTTAGCAGCCGGAATTGGGCTTTGAGTGAAGAACCAGATATTTATCCGGAGAACATCAGAATTGTCATTGGAGATTCCAGTGCGGAAATTACCAACGGCCGCATCAAGGCATCCATCAGTGAAGCAGGCATCCTTACCTTTTTCCGTGATGGAAAGATGTTCCTCAGAGAATACTATCGCAATTACGCTGGAACATTGTCCAAAGAAAGCAGATGTCTGAAAATGACTGCCCGTGAATATAAGCCATATACGGCAGGCGACTATCAGATCATTCAGCGCTTTGAAAGCAGTCCTGAAGAAAAAATCTTCGGCATGGGACAATACCAGCATGCATTGACCGATCTCAAGGGATGCATTCTGGATCTTGAACAGCGTAATTCACAAGTCAGTATCCCATTTGCAGTTTCAAGTCTTGGCTATGGCTTCCTTTGGAATAACCCTGCGGTAGGCAGAGTCAGCTTCGGTCGGAACATTACTGAATGGAATGCCCAGGCCGCAAAGGAATTGGATTACTGGCTGACGGTTGCTGATACACCAAAGCAGATTCTTGACATCTACACATCTGTGACTGGCAGAGCACCTGAAATGCCAGAAGATCTCATGGGTCTATGGCAGTGCAAACTGCGTTATCGGACGCAGGAAGAAGTGCTGGCTACAGCCCATGCCTGCAAAGATCACGGTGTTCCAATTGATGTGATTGTGATTGACTTTTTCCACTGGACATATCAGGGCGACTGGAAGTTCGACCCAAAGTACTGGCCTGATCCTAAGAAGATGATCGATGAGCTGCATGCAATGGGCATCAAAGTCGTTGTCTCCGTCTGGCCAAGTGTAGATAAAAAGAGTGAGAATTTTGGCGAAATGGCAGAAAGAGGCATGTTGATCCGCACCGAGAGAGGCGCAGCACAGACGTATGATTATCAAGGTGACTGTGTTGAGATTGATACAACAAATCCGTATACACGTGACTATGTCTGGGAAAAGTGCAAAAAGAATTATTATGATCTGGGTGTTGACAGCTTCTGGCTGGATAATTCAGAACCAGATTATGTCAAATATGATTTTGATCATTACAGGTATTATCTTGGTCCGGCTCTGGAATGCAGCAATATCTATCCGCAGTACTACAGCCGTATCTTCTATGACCATGAAACAGCTTTAGGCAATCAGCATCCAGTGAATCTGCTGCGTTCAGGATGGGCGGGCAGTCAGAAATATGGCAATGTCATCTGGTCAGGTGATGTTCCTAGTACATTTGAAGCGTTCAGAGATCAGCTGGCGGCAGGCATCAACATGGGTCTGGCCGGCATTCCTTGGTGGACAACTGATATCGGCGGCTTCATGACTGATGATGTCAATGATCCTCTGTTCAGACAGCTGCTGATCCGCTGGTATGAATTTGCTGTATTTACAGCTGTTCTCCGCATGCATGGAGACCGCGGCCCGTATGACATTCCTCCTCTGGACGACCGCGATTTCGGCGGCGGATACCTGCATACAGGACAGCCGAATGAACTGTGGAGCTATGGTGAAGATAATTTCAGGATCATGAAGAAATATCTGGACATCCGTCTGGCAATGAAGCCGTACATTAAACAGCTTTATGAAGAAGCACATCACAATGGATCGCCTCTGCTCAGAGCAATGTTCTATGAATATCCTGATGACAAAGAATGCTGGAATCTGTATGACCAGTATATGTTCGGACCGGATTACCTGGTGGCACCGATTCTTACTGCAGATACCTATGAAAGAGATGTATATCTTCCTGCCGGCAAGTGGAAGGATATCCGCGATGGATCGGTCATCGACGGTGGTGTGACCATCCATGCGTCAGCACCAATTGACTCCATTCCTGTCTATCGGAAGATTGCTTGATCATCAAACAGGCTGATCCATATCTGGACCAGCCTGTTTTTAATTTACCAAGAAGGGCTATTATTTTGGCTCTGGAAAGGATTACCGTTTATAATGAATAGAGAAAAAATGCTATTTGGAAAGATTAAGTTGACAGCTATGACAAGAAATGATCTGGAAATTGTAATGCATCCGCAGATTGATGGTATGTCTATGTTCTTTAATTCGGTCGAATACCGTACGCCGCATCTGCATCCTGAATGGGAAGTGCTCTATGTACTGGAAAAGCCGATGATCATTCAGTCTCTCCAGAATGTGTATCATGTGAAGCCGGGAGATCTGGCAATGATAAACCCATATCAGCCTCATGAGATGTACTGCAGCGATGAAAGCGGGAGCTGTACTTTTCTCTGCCTGCAGATGTCGCCGGAGCTCTTTTCAGAAGCCTATCCGAAGATTGATCACATCTACGCGGAGGATATCCAGATTACAAATTACTTTGACAGCACGCAGCTGCTCAGTCTGAAAAAAATGATGATGCAGATGATGAATGAATACCTGGAAGAAAAAGAAGATTACGAACTGCTGTGTCTCAGCAGAAGCGCTGTTCTGATGTATCAGATCCTTCAGCATATCCCGTATCATCTGCAGACCAGCCAGGAAATTGAAGAGCGCGACAGGCGCAACGCAAGACTGAGCCGGCTGCTGCAGTACGTTGATGAACATTACAGGTTCAAGGCGAGCTTGACTGAATTTGCAAAAGAGGAAAGCTGTACCCTGAATTACATGTCAGCGTTTGTGAAAGAATCTTTGAATCAGACATTTCAGGAATATGTAAAAACAGTCCGCTTTCACTGTGCCTGTAAGATGATTCTGAACGGAGACAAGTCGATGCAGAATGTATGTGTCGAATCAGGTTTTTCTGACTATCGGTATTTTTCAGAAGTATTCCGTCAGCGCACTGGCATGACTCCAGAGCAGTACAGTCATCATCCAACGGTTCATATGGATGCACAGCAGACTCATCACAGCCTCCATTCGTTGGAACACTTTTATTCCCGCGGAAAGAGCCTAGAGCTTTTATCTGAATATAAGAAAGCAGTCATGTAGCAGAATCATAAATTTGTCTAATTGCTGATGCGAATTAGTCAAGGTAAGCGTTTACACAATTTAATATACTGGCAGTAGATAAGGAGAAATTCAATGTATTACATAGGAATTGATCTAGGAACATCTGCTGTCAAGCTTTTATTAGTTGATGATAATGGGACAATCTTGAATGAGGTAAGCAGGGAATACCCAATGAGCTTCCCACATCCAGGCTGGAGTGAGCAGCGGCCTGAAGACTGGTGGAATGCAGTTGAATTGGAACTGCTGCATCTTCTTCAGGGTTTTGATCATGCAAAAGTTAGAGGAATCGGAGCTGGCGGTCAGATGCATGGTCTTGTTGTATTGGATAAAGATGACCATGTGATCCGCCCAGCCATTCTTTGGAATGACGGCAGGACACAGAAGGAGACTGATTATCTCAATGAAGTCATTGGGAAAAAGAATCTCAGCCACTATACAGGCAACATTGCTTTTGCCGGTTTTACGGCACCGAAGCTGCTCTGGATGAAAAACAATGAACCGGATCTGTTTGCGAAGATCAATAAGATCATGCTGCCGAAGGATTATATCAATTACTGCCTGACCGGCAACTTCACAACTGACTATTCTGATGCATCAGGTACACTGCTGCTGGATGTGGCACATAAATGCTGGAGCAGAGAGATGCTGAAAATCTGTTCTTTACGGATGGAACAGATGCCGGCATTATATGAAAGCTATGCACCGATTGGCACAATTAAAAAGGAAATTGCTGAAAAGTATGAACTTCCTGAGAATGTCATTGTCTGTGCTGGTGCAGGTGACAATGCTGCTGCCGCTGTTGGCTGCGGGGCTGTCTCAGGAAATATGTGCAATATATCGCTTGGCACAAGCGGAACAGTATTCATTACAAGTGATGAAATGAAAGTTGACAGTCAGAATGCGCTGCACAGTTTTGCTCATGCAAATGGAAAATATCATTTGATGGGATGTATCTTATCCGGTGCTTCCTGCAACTCATGGTGGATGGATCAAATACTTCGTTCCAAAGACTATCAGGGAGTGCAGGCAGAGATCAAGGATGAGAAACTTGGGCATAATTCAGTCTACTTCCTGCCGTATCTGATGGGAGAAAGAAGCCCGCATAATGATTCTCTGGCCCGGAGCTGCTTTATCGGAATGGAAATGGATACGGCTCAGTCAGATATGACGCAGGCGATGATGGAAGGTGTTGCCTTTGCCATCCGTGACTGTGTTGAAGTTGCAAGATCACAGGGAATACAAGTGACAGCCAGTACGATCTGCGGCGGCGGGGCAAAGAGCCCGCTGTGGCGGAAAATCATGACCAACGTCCTGAACATCAATTTGATGATTCCGCAGACCGAACAGGGACCAGGATATGGTGCTGTCATGATGGCATCTGTTGCCTGCGGTACATATAGAGATGAGCAGGAAGCGGCAAATAAGATGGTACGAATTAAAGAAACAGAATATCCAGAGCCGGAACTTGTCAAAGCTTATGAAGCACGCTACCAGATCTGGCATGAGCTCTATCCGGCATTGAAGCCGATGTTCAAGAAGATGGGAGAATTACAATGAAAATCTATTCTGTGTCAGATCCAGAGTTTATAAAATACGGCAGAGTATTCAATGGTATGGAAACAGAATGCAATGCCATCATGAAGGCATTGAAGCATACACCATTGCCGAAGGGCACGGACTATGTACCTGAAGAACCAAAGCTGCAGGAACTTCCTGCCGCAAAGGAGTTTAAAAATCACTGCTTTGGCGGTATGCATGTTCAGTTAGGCTGGTGTAATGGACACAATACAAAACTGAACTGCTTAGAGTATCACCGCTCCAGTGAATTCAACCTGGGTACGGAGGACTTTATCCTGCTGTTGGCACGAATGGAAGATATCAAGAATGGAAAGCTGAATACTGCCAAGGTCAAAGCATTCTTAGTGCCGGCAGGAATTCTGGTCGAAGTCTATGCAACAACTCTGCATTATGCACCATGTCATACGGATCCAAAGAAAGGTTTCCGAGTGATGGTCGCACTGCCGAAGGGAACCAATACTTCCAAGCCGCGGATGAATGCATGCGGCGGCGATGATGAACTGCTCTGGGCCAGGAACAAATGGCTGCTTGCCCATAAGGACAGCAGTGAAGCCGCGAATGGTGCACGCATCAGATTAACAGGAAAGAACATCGATATCGCAGAAGAACTGTGATCAATAAGGAGAAGACAAATGAACTCAACAAATATTCCAGAAGTAAAGCTTGGCATTATTGCCGTCAGCCGTGACTGTTTCCCAATCGCATTGTCAGAAAAGAGAAGAAAAGCAATTGTTGAAAAATGTGCAGAGAAGAATCTGCATGTTTATGAGGCACAGACAACTGTAGAAAATGAAAAGGATGCACAGAAGGCAGTGGATGAAGTCAGGAAAGCCGGATGCAATGCTTTAACAATATTCTTAGGCAACTTTGGCCCGGAGACACCGGAGACAGAAATTGCCCAGATGTTCGATGGACCATGCATGTTTGCGGCAGCTGCGGAAGGTGACGGCGACATGATCAACGGCCGTGGGGACGCCTACTGCGGCATGCTGAACTGTTCCTACAATCTGAACATGAGACATATCAAGGCATATATTCCTTCGTATCCAGTCGGAACGGCTTCTGAGATTGCAGATATGATGAAGGAGTTCGTTCCGATTGCCAGAACAATCATTGGAGTCAAGAACTTGAAGATTATTTCCTTCGGACCGCGTCCGCAGGACTTCTTTGCCTGCAATGCACCAATCAAAGGACTTTATGAATTAGGTGTAGAAGTAGAAGAGAACAGTGAACTGGATCTGTTGGTCTCCTATCGTGAACACGAGAATGATCCACGTATCCTAGATGTATGCAAAGATATGGCATCAGAAATGGGTGAAGGAAAGTACTATCCTGATCTGACCGCACGCATGGCACAGTTTGAACTGACCCTGCTGGATTGGATGGAAAGCCATAAGGGCTCCAAGAAGTATGTGGCATTTGCGGATAAGTGCTGGCCAGCCTTCCCGAAGGAATTCGGCTTTGAGCCATGCTATGTCAACAGCCGTCTTGTCACAAGAGGCATCCCGGTTGCCTGCGAAGTCGATATCTATGGAGCGCTGAGTGAATACATCGGCATGTGTGCAAGCAATGATACGGTCACACTTCTGGATATCAACAACTCTGTACCACAGTACATTTATGATGAAGACAACATTGCCAAGTATGGCTATCAGCTCACAGACACATTCATGGGCTTCCACTGCGGCAATACACCGTCCTGCAAGATGTGCAGTGACCGTGCCGTCAAGTATCAGCTGATCCAGCATCGTCTGCTGGAACCGTCCGGCTCCGAACCTGACTTTACAAGAGGAACGCTGGAAGGCGACATCGCTGCCAGTCCAATTACCTTCTACCGTCTGCAGTGCAGCAGTGAAGGCAACCTTGGTGCATATATTGCCCAGGGTGAGATCCTGCCGGTCAAGACAAGAAGCTTTGGCAGTATTGCTATCTTCGCAATTCCTGAAATGGGACGTTTCTACCGTCATGTACTGATTGGAAAGTACTATCCGCATCACGGTGCTGTCACATTTATGCATACTGGAAAGACACTCTATGAAGTATTCCGGTATCTGGGTATTGCGGATGTAAACTACAATCAGCCAAAGACACTGCCATATCCAGATGAAAACCCTTGGAATGAATAAACAATATCATTGCTGAAACGAAAGAACGCCCATTCTGATCTGTGAATGGGCGTTTATAGATTTTCTATTTCTTTCTATTCAGTTTCAAAAAACTGTTTTTTTCTTGATCATTCCTAGAATCATTTATCTTCTGCTTCATCATCTGTTTATTTTCATACATCATGTCATCCGCATGATGGATCAGTTCTGCTGCGGTATGGATGCTGCCTTTATCATATTGTGCGGAACCTACTGCCAGAGTGATTTCAGGCATCTGACTGCTGCGGTTGCAGTGGTCTACTTCTTTGATGACAGCTTCGGTGATCTCATCTGCCGATGCCTGTGCTGTATGGAATATACAGGCGAACTCATCACCGCCAAACCTTGCCAGGAATATATTCTGATTTGCTGCCGAACGGCGCAGGATCTCTGCTATCATCTGCAGTACAGAATCTCCTTTGATGTGCCCATATTCATCATTGATCTTTTTGAAGTCATTGACATCAATCATGATCAAGCCAATATCCTCCCGGCTGTTCATCTCCAGCTGTTCATTGAGGTATCTGTCAAAGCAGCCGCGGTTGTTCAGTCCAGTCAATGAATCCACAGAGATTTTTAAATCCTGTTCATTAATGAATACCATGAGCAGAGCTGCGGCAGAACATGGTAAAACAAGAGAGATGCCATAGAATGATGTCTGGATCAAGCTGCCAAGGATAACTGGGATGCAGTAGCAGGCTAAGACCTGAAGTCTTCTCTTTCTGTCCAGAAGGACTTCCTGCTTGATCCGCAGAGCGCATAGAAATGAACCGGCAATGATATATGCCAGTGTGATCATTGACATGAGCGGCAGCAGGATTTCTCTTTGATAGAGATTCTGCTGATCAATGGTGAAGACCAGTCTGGTCCAAGGTGTTGTATAAGTCAACAGCAGTACAGCTGTGACAGGAATGACAAATACCAGGATCCTGAATTTTCTGCTGGGAAGTTTGCTGTAAATGATCCAGTAGAAAAAGTCAAAAGTAAGCATCGCCGCGATCAGCTGGCAGGACATATACAGAAAATTGGCTAAATAATTCAGAATATGGATCCAGGTGCCGTCCATCCCATTAACTGCCCAGCATGTTCCATCTCCGATAAAAGCCAGAATGGTAAATGCAATGATGTAGCGGAAAAGGATATATTCCTCAATTGCCAATGTATGCCTGCGGATATATCGAAGAATAATCAGCAGTTCAAAGACACAGAAAAAATCAATGCCGATGTTCAAAGCCTGCATTTGGTGAACAAGCAAAGGAGTATTCATAATATTATGATACAGAGAATCCCGAATGATGTATAGAGGAATTTTTTCTACATTAAATACTTTAAATCACATTCTGATGCAGCCCATTTTATATTCTGTTCATTGAAATAGTTGACAAAAGTCAACTAAAATATATAATACAAGTTGACAAAATCAACTTGTATGGAGGCGTTATGAAAAGAGCAGACATGATAAAGAATATCCGTGAATTCAATCGCTATTACACGATCTGGCTTGATGTCATGAATAAAGAATACCTGGGAACGGAACGCACCTGGACAGAGTCACGTATCCTTTATGAAATGTATGCCGCTAAGGGAATCACTGCTCAGAATCTATGCAATCAGCTTCATATTGATAAAAGCTTTATGAGCAGGATCCTGAAGAATTTTGAAAAAGAGGGACTGCTGGAACGGTTCGCTGACAACAGAGATAAAAGAGAAAAATCTTTGGTGTTAACAGAAAAAGGAAACCAGATTGCAGAGGAATACAGTCATAGGGCTAGTGAACAGGTGAAAGAAAAGATCAAGGATCTTGATGACGGATCCTGTCAGAAGCTGTGCGAGGCAATGGAGTATATTAAGAAGGTGCTGTCATGAAAATCGTAGATGGAAAGAATTACATTGATCAGGTAAAGGAAAAGATCATCGAATATACAAAAAGACTGAACAGAGATCTGTCTTTTCAGAATATTGAAGATGAACTGAAGGATCCCGCAAAGAAATATACAGCTCCGGAAGGAGAACTGCTTGTGGCTTTGGATGATAATGATCAGGTCATTGGCATTGTTGCATATCATCGGCATACCAATGAAAGATGTGAGATGAAGAGACTGTATGTATCACCAGACTGCCGCGGCATGAACCTTGGTGAACAATTGGTTGATGCAATTGTGGAACATGCGAAAGAAGCAGGCTACAAAGAAATGGTGCTTGACACGATCCAGCCGCTGCAGGCGGCCATCCATATCTATAAAAAGATGGGTTTTACGGAATGCAGCCCTTATTATGACAACCCGATGAGTGATGTGATCTACATGAGCAGAAAACTGTGAGAGTATGACTGTGACTGGATCATTAGGAAAACCAGTCACATGTATGAGGGATAGTCGATAACTCGAAAGCAGCAACTATTGAAATGTCAGGAGCGGCAGGAATGATGCTGGTCCCTGATGCTGAAAAGAATCCATTGAATAGAACGAGCTATGGTGTCGGGGAAGTTATCAAGGATGCCATACAGAAAAGTGCAGCTCCAGATTTGATCATGGAAATGGATACATGACTGGATGCATATGCGGAAAAATCTGCGCAAAAATATACACATACAGATGCGATGCGCCCAGGAACAGGTGGAAGTGTCAATATGGAGATCAATGAAAGAATGAAACTGATTCCATATGAAGCCTGTGTAGGTCTTACACGTACGATTGCTTCTGTCATTGTTTATTTAATATGGAAAGCACAGCGGTGTTGCAATTTATGCAATGCCGCCTTTTTTATCATGAATAATAAATAGAAGCCAATACAATCAATTTAGGGTGAGTCCATTTTAGATTTAGTGTTTTCATTTATAGAGATTCTATTCATAAATCATTACAAAACTATTTCATTTCTAATCTTAAAAGCATAGTTAACAGATTGAACCGTGATTCCATCGAAATATAGTTTGTTTCTGGATGTGGAATTGCTGTAAATAAAGCCTGTTTTTAAAGCTGACTGCAACTTTAACAGTATTTGTAACAATTTTTACCATAGATGAAAAAGTCAAAATCTCATATAACTATATTAGAAAGTAAATCGGTTTGCGAAATGTTGGCAGTTCATCACAAACATGACTTAGACTGACGCAGGCAGGGATAATGAAAAGGAGATTGAATATGACACAGGCAAATCGCAGCGTTCGTATGGGCATTGATGTTGGAGGCACATACACAAAATGTGTAGCCATGGATAATGTCACACATGAGATCATCGGCAAGAATGAAGTGAAAACTACACATGACGCAAAGGAAGGTGTAGCACTTGGTGTTGTACAGTCCTTTGAAAACTGTATGAGAGAAAATAATATCAAGCCGGAAGATGTCGTATTCGTTGCACATTCCACGACCCAGGCTACCAACGCCTTTATTGAAGGCGATGTCGCAAAGGTTGGCATCATCGGTGTTGCCGGCGGCGGCTTGGAAGGTATGCTTGCTAAGAAACAGCTGCGGCTTGATGACGTCATGCTGGACGAGAAAGTAGACCGCCGCATTCATATCTATAACGAATATATCCCAAAGAAGAGTTTGACTGATGCTTCGATTGATGAGGCTATTGATAAACTGCTGACACAAGGGGCACAGGTCATTGTTGCTTCCATGGCGTTCGGTGTTGATTCTCAGGATGAAGAAATGCAGATCTTTGCCCGTGCTGAAAAGAAGGGTGTTCCGGTCACGGTTGCATCTGATATTACAAAGCTTTATGGATTGACCAGAAGAACAAGAACGGCAGCTATTAATGCTTCCATTCTTCCTAAGATGATGGCAACTGCTAATGCAACAGAAGATTCTGTCAAGAAAGCAGGTGTCACTGTACCATTAATGATCATGATGTTGTTGACGTCGGTCCTCGTTCTGCTCATATTGCCGGCTGTGAATACGCATGCTTCACGGATCCAAGTGAGATTGAAGATCCACAGATTGAACTGGTCTCACCAAAACAGGGCGACCCGGCAGACTATGTCGTCAGTGAACTACCCCGACCTACGCATACGCTAAGAGGTCGGAGCTTCCTGCTTCAATGACTGCTGCGCCTCACTGTCTCCAGTGTCTGTCGATAGCACGTCTTACATAGTCTCCACAGGCGTATTGGTTCCCGCAGTCCCTGCGGTACCTTGTCTCAGTCATGATGTCCTACAGCACCATGACATTTTTTTCTTCTAAGATACGGATCCCTTCCTGCTTCAGGTTGACAGCACTGTTCCTGTCGCGGTCATGTACTGTGCCGCATACAGGACAGGTCCATTTCCTTACTTTCAGGTCCTTTGTCTCTGGGTTCTTTGTGCCGCATACGCTGCAGGTCTGTGTACTTGCATAGTACCGGTCAACTGTGATCATGTACTTGCCCTGTTCCTCGAGTTTGTACTTGAGGAAGCGGCGGAACATTCCAAAGCCGTTGTCATTTGTTGCCTTGCCCAGATGCAGGCTGCCTGCTATTGCCTTCATGCTGAGGTCCTCTACGATCACGGCGTCACAGGAATTGGCTGTCTTCCTGCTCAGCTGATGGCAGAAGTCCTCTCTGCTGTTGGCTATCTGTTCATGGAGAATGGCCAGCTTCTTTCTGGCTCTGCTGCAGTTGCTGGATCCTTTCTTCTTTCTTGAAAGCTGTCTCGACAAACGGGCCAGCTTCTTTTCTTTCTGACGGAGCCAGTGCGGCCCATCACATGCATGCCCATCCTGGTCCACATAGAAATGAGGGGAGCTGTAGTCGAGCCCGATGACCCGGTACTTCTCGACGGCGCCCCTTGGTGACTTCTCTTTTTCCCGTATTTCAAAAAGGACCGAGCAGTAATACCTGCCCGATGCTGATCTGCTGACAGTCGCCGATTTCAATGTGGCTCCTTCTGGCACTGGACGATGGATTCTGGCCTTGACCAGTCCGGCCTTTGGCAGACGGATATGGTCCTCTTTCACAGCGACAGTGTCTTTCTGGTTATTGGTCGTGCAGCCTGCACGGCACTTCTTCTTTGATTTGAACCTTGGCTTTCTGGCATTCCCATTGAGCCATGCACTGTAGGCCTTCTTGAGATCCAATTGCACATTGGCCAAGGCGAGCGAGTCCGCTTCCTTCAGGAAAGGGTGCTCTTCTTTATATTTTGCTGGTGTGACATTCAATGTCTTGCCATTCTGCTTGTAATATTCTTCTTTGTCCGCAAGCATCTTGTTCCAGATGAAGCGTGAGCAGCCAAAGCACTTGGAAAAGAACTCTTCCTGAGATCTGTTGGGATACAGCCTGTACTTTGCCGCTCTTAGGATCATCGTTCACCTTGGCTTTCTATATATTCTTTTATCACTTCAATCGGAGCCCCGCCTGCTGTCAACAGACAGAAGCTCTGGCTCCAGAAATTCTGTTTCCATAGTCTCTTCTTCACTGCCGGGAAATCCTTCTTGATCAGCCTTGAACTGGCGCTCTTGTATGCATTGATGAACTTGGAGAGCTCAGAGTTCGGCTGTGCCTTGAACATCACATGGACATGGTCACCATCATGGTCCCATTCCAGCAGCGTGATGTTGTAATCAGGTGCGATCTTTGCGAAGATGTCCCGTGCATAGTCTGACATATCGTCATTGAAGACATTCCGGCGATATTTCACCACCAGGATCAGATGATAATACAATAAAAACACTGAATGATTATTTGTGTCCATTTTCATAATTATTATGCGAACCTGCAGACGATCCGCTCCTTTACGACTGAATAGATTATAGCACACTTTTGTGCGCAATTCATCCCCCCACCTTCACATTTGTTTAGAGGAGGGGGAATTCTTGCGATGTTTGGTTAAAAAGTGCGTAACAGCGCAGTTTTCAAAAAAGGAAGCTCATTGAGCTTCCCTGATGGATTCCATATACCCGATCCAGGATGACTGTCCGCCATAGGTCTTCCACAGCGTCCAGCCTTCTTCCTGGAACATTTCTGCCAATCCTTCTGTACTGCCGGTAAAGTATTTGATGTTTGCCTTCACGGCAAAATCAAGCATGATCTGCTTCTCTTCTGCAGAGATATCCAGATTCTTTAAGGATTTGTTGATTTTCTTCTCTGTCAGAGTCCGGAATCTTTGATAGCTTTCATCCTGCAGGATGCCTAATGACTGCAGCCTGTAGTCAAAGGTGCTGTCCGCATCATGCCAGCTGACTGCTGCATACTGCAATGGATACAAGGCCAGGCTTTCCGTGCACGCATCCGTCAAGCCATCCTCTTCGGCCACATGTTCCAGATGAGAGTGACCGCTGAGATTGAGCGTCACGTTGTATTTCTTCAGCAGTGCATTGACTTCTTCATAGTTGTCCATGACATAGCCGCTGTACAGCAGTTCATTCTGCTTTAGTACGTTTTGATGGCTCATCGTGATGACCTTGATATTCTTGGCCTGTGCCTGCTTCAGCTGTTCCTCCATCCATGTCATTGTTGCCTCAGAGATGGAACCTGGATTCTTTTCTGTATTGGCATCCATGGCCAGCAGCCATACATCCTGAGATAATGGATAGACATAGCTGAAGGAAGAATCATCTCTAGCCAGGGCATCTTCATACCCAAACTCCTTCATTGTTTCCTGAAAATCACTCTGTGATACGTTTGCGACAGGGGATGCCTCTTCGCCGCTGTATTCAAAAGCATACGGATAATCGATATCGTGGTTGCCGGGAATCACTAGAACGGGGATGCCTGCATCCTTGATCTTTTCTAAAGCACGTTTCACTTCAAGCAGGCTCTGTTTTTCTCCATTGAAGGTGATATCACCGCTCAGCAGGAATGCATCAGGATGTGTCTCCACTGCCTTTGTGACCAGTGCATCAAGGATCTGCTCACTGTATTCACTCAGCTTGCCGTCTCCATTTGTCATCATTTCGGTAAAATAGGCACCGTCGTCGTGGAGGGTATCTGAAAGATAGTGCAGATCTGTCGCCTGCATGATCACCAGGTCAGAACCTGCTTTCTTCAATGAGGAATCTGTCTCTGCCGAGGCACATCCTGCCATGCACATACATGCTGCCAGCATCACCGCTATGATTCGGATGGTCTGCCGCATGCCTCTTCTCCATAGAACTGCTTCATCTGCATCAGATAGTCCATACCTGCTTCACGTCCCGCTTCATAGACTCTCTTCTTCTGGTCCGCATCATGACAGATCGACCCAATATTCAAAGCTCTGCGCGGGCGGATGACAAGGATCTTTCCTTCTCTCTCCTGCTTCCAGACTTCTTCCAGCTGCTCATTGTAGGCAGTGCTGCGGTCCTTCAGCTTTTCATAAACAGCCGGATACTTCCGCAGTGCCTTCTTCATCATCTTCAGCTTTTTTTCACTGTACTGCTTCTTGGTGTAGTCACGCGGCTGGGTCAGAATGACAATGTTCCGGTCATAGCCGATGCCTTCAAAGAATTTCAAAGGAATGCTGTCGCTGATGCCGCCATCCAGCAGTTCAAAGCCATCCGCAATGACGGGATTTGATGCAATCGGCATGGATGCCGACCCCTGGATCCACAAGAGATCACTCTGGCCGCCATCAGAACACTTATGGTACAGAGGTCTGCCATTCTTGGCATTGGTCCCAACCACATAGAATTCCATTGGATTCTTCGCAAAGGTATCCACATCCCAATAATCCAGCTTCTTCGGCAGGATCTGGTAGTCGAACTCACCGCCGTAGAGATCTCCCGTTGTCAGCCAGGAGAAGACGGAACAGAAACGCCAGTCTTTGGCAAAACGGATATTGTAGCGGATGACTCTGCCAATCTGATGAGACTTGATGTTGCAGCCAAAAGCTGCCCCTGCAGAAACACCGACACATCCATCTGGAACGATATTATTTTCCATCATGATATCAATTACGCCGGCAGTGAACATTCCTCTCATTGCCCCGCCTTCCATGATCAATCCTTTTTTCATCACGCACCTGCCTTTTCTAATCATCTATGATACCACACTTATGATTCAGGTCCTTGGTCCATGCAATTGAGAATATAATGTACGTAACCGAAAAGAGAGATATAGATGAAGAAGACAGTCAGGACAATTCTATGCAGCATCCTTTGCGCTTCTCAGCTTTCTGCCTGTTCTTCTGCATCTTCCTCTCCTTCACCAGAAAGCACTGCTGCATCTTCCGCTTCTTCCAATCCTGAATCAGCCGATGTCAACGCATCATTGACGGTCGTCAGCACATGGGAAACAGGAAGCAGCCATTATACGCAATACAGCCTCACCATCAATTCGCGCAGCACCCAGGAGATCTCTGACTGGAAAATTCATCTCAATGCTGAGGGACAGACCGCTGACAGCCATTGGAACTGTGAAATCACGGCTGAAGATTCTGTTTGGACGCTGACCCCGGCAGACTATAATCATGTCATCAAAGCCAATCAGTCATTGAGTGATATCGGCATCATCGCCTATACCTCAGCGGATGTCAGAGTGGCGGTTGTATCTTCAGATTTCACCTACGCTGATGGTACATCTGTCAGTGTCAAGGCAGATCAGCCGCTGAAGACAGCTGCCCCTGTTTCCACAGCACCGGCAGTGACTGCAGAAACAGTGACTGGAAAAGCTGCAGGACAGCTCCATGTAGATGGGATCCATCTTGAAAACAGTGACAATGAGGTCGTACAGCTCAAAGGTGTCAGTACGCATGGCCTTGCCTGGTACCCGCAGTATGTCAATGAAGACGCCTTCCGCACTCTGCGGGATGACTGGCATGCGAATGTTGTCCGCTTAGCCATGTATACAGCAGAAAGCGGCGGCTACTGCTCTGGTGGAAATCAAGAGCAGCTGAAGGAACTGATTGATACCGGCGTCAAAGAGGCAGCTGATCTTGGCATGTATGTCATCATTGACTGGCATATCCTCTCCGACAGCAGTCCTATGCAGAATCAAGTACAGGCAGAAAGCTTCTTTGATGAGATGTCAAAGAAGTATGCGGATTACGATAATGTTCTGTATGAAATATGCAATGAGCCGCAGAATTCACCATGGTCTTCCGTCATCAAGCCATATGCGGAAGATATCATTCCAATCATTCGTGCCAACAGTCCAAAGGCTGTCATTATTGTCGGCACCAACACATGGAGCCAGGATGTTGATGAAGTCGTTTCTGATCCGTTGAGCTTCGACAATGTCATGTATGCCCTTCACTTCTATGCCGGTACGCATAAAGAAGCTCTCCGCAGCAAACTAGGCACTGCCCTGCAGGCAGGCATCCCTGTCTTTGTTTCTGAATGCAGCATCTGTGATGCATCAGGAAACGGCGGCATTGATTATGACTCTGCGCAGGCATGGCTGGATCTGCTCAACACCCAGCAGATATCCTTCATTGCCTGGTCATTGTCCAATAAAGCAGAGACAAGCGCGCTGATCAGTTCATCCTGTGATAAGACCAGCAGCTGGACAGAAGATGATCTCAGTGAGACAGGGAAATGGTTCATGCATGCATTCAAAGGAAACTGAAAAAAGGTCAGTTCATCACTGGCCTTTTACACATGGAAGAATAAAATACCCAGAAAGAAAGCTGCCTGTGCAAAACAGTTGATGCACTGTTCCAGCCAGTTGGCTTTGACATCCATGGATTTCTTTGTCAGCCCAAGGACAGTCACGCCGATCATCCCAATCAAGCCCACCGCGAAGAACAGCAGTGATGGAAGCTGCAGCAGTTCCTGCATCGTAAACGAAACTGGATGCATGCATACACTGATGATCATGCATAGAAAGCCAAGCGGCATAATGAACCTCATCTGCTTGTTCAGGATGCGGATGTCCTTATGGATGGCTGCCAGCAGAATCTTCCAGAGGACTTTGCCGCTGCCGCCGATGATGCATAGAGCTGCGCCCCACCAGAACAAAATGCTGTGCATGCGGGTCCCAATCAGGACCGCGCTGCCGCAGAAGAACAGCACCGGCACTGCATCCACCAATGCCAGTCCCATCGTAAATCCTTCCGAAATATGATGACGCTCACTCATGTTTCTGTTCCTTTGTCAGATGATACAGCGGGACCCATGGAAACAAAACAGGTGTCTTAGCTGTATAAGCCTGGTAGACAGGATCTTTGCCATAATTGCTGTTCTGCCGTTTCTCCAGACGGGCTGCACCGCTGATCATGATGCCGATGATCATTGCATACGCTGTTAATGCAGTGATCCACTGCACTGCCCCATGTAATGAAGTCAGACCGCCTGCCATGACACCGGTCCAGAATAAGATCTCACCAAAATAATTTGGACAGCGGACAATCCGGTACAGTCCCTTCATCGCTGCCATATGCGGATTTTCCTTTTTCTGCTCGCTCTTCTGATGATCAGCAGCAGCTTCCATGAACAGACCGAACAAAGAGATGCAGATGCCAATGACTGGTGCTGCTGTATCCTGTGTTCCATTTACCAGGCGGAAGAACACTGGGCTCGTCTCCATTACATAAAGAATCGCAACACCTGCCCAGATGCCAAACTTTGCCGCAAAGGACATGTCGCTTTCATCCTTCGCAACTGACTTTAAAGTACTGCGGTAAGCAGCATTTTTTAATTCACGGTATAGCAGGAAACCGGCAAGACGTGCGCCATAGAGAATCAGCACAATGCACTGCAGAACAGAAAAAATATTCAGGGATGAGGCATACATGATCAGCAGGGCAGCACCGATGCCTGCCACTGAAAATCCATACCCAATCGAAAGAAAGTAAACATGTTTGTAAAAGCCGATGGAACACATCACCGCTGAAACAATCAATAGGATGATCACATTCTGAAGCATATCACTTCACTGCCTCTTGAAAGCTTTCCTTGATATACTGAGCAAACGAATGTGTTCCGGCCTTTGTATCACCGACCATCGATTCGCTCAATGTCCACTTGCTGAAGCGGATAATTGCTTCTTTGCCGTTCTTCTTCATATGATTGACAGCTGCCAGAATATCAAACAGCCATGCTGGTGCGTGCTTAATGACAGCCGGCTTCCCTGCCGCCTTAAAGCACATGCGGGCAATTTCTTCATAGGTATATGTTTCCTTCCCACCGATGGAGATGATCTTTCGCTCATCATTGAGATGTTCCACAATGTAATCGGCAAAATCAGGCGTATCAATGACATTGGCACTGACTGGCTCTTTTCCCAGCAGAGTGACTGAACCTTTTTCAATCATCGGCTTAAAGACTTTGATGATGTCATAGAAGTATCCTGTTGGACGGTAGATCATATACGGCATGCCGCTTTTGATCAGATCCTGTTCCATCAGATATTTTGCATGGACCATTGGTACATTCTCTGCCTTTTCCGCATCCGCTTTTAATACTGAGATATAGACAAACTTCTTTACACCAGCCTTCTGCGCTTCATGAAGAAGATTCAGATTGCCGTGATAGTCAATATCATAATTGGATACTGATGCCAAAGCTTTTGTGAGTCCGACGGTCGTAACCACAGCATCTGCACCATCACACAGTCCTGTTAGTGCAGCAGGATCTGTCACATTGACTTTATGGAATGTGTAGTCCCCTTTCAGATTGAGGTTCTTTTCAATCGCATCCAATGCCACAACGGTATGTCCTGCTTTCAGCAGAGAGCGAAACACATCAGACCCTAAATTTCCATAAGCGCCTGCCAATACAACTTTCATATTTTTTCTCCTCCTTCACGCCAGGATTCCGGCATGATCACGGTGCGGAAAAAATGTTCCGCTTCTTCTTTTCCCATTACTTTCATCATAATTGATGAAGAAGGATTTCCCTCCTTCGTCATGCGGTCGATGAATGCATTCAATCGATGCTGATTCTCTTCTGCACAGGTTCCTGGCAGATGTGACGCTGCCATTTCAGCATATGCATGCATGGAAGCCGCGGCCATTTTCTTCAGACTTTCCCAGTCTCTGCCGCCTTTGATCAAGGAATCTTTCGTTCTTTCCTTGACATACCATGCCGGTTTTTCTGCATAGTCTTCCAGACTGTCATATGTCTGCTTCACCTTCTGCAGACGATCATCCTCCGCACCATTTTCAGTGCAGTCATAGTATTCGACAAAGACAGCCTGTTTCTGTTTCATCTTCATAATATCAATCAGCAGGACAGGAACATCTCCGCCTGCATTCGGTGTGCATACAATTGTCGCAAGATCCATCATATCTCCGGCAACATGTGTATTCATCGCAAAGATGCTGCCATACTTATCAACATGATAGCTGCGGGCGTGCAGATGCATGAGCGGAAGCAGCTTTGGCCAGTGCATTTGCGTATAACTGCCAATATCTGCCGGTTTCAGCTTCAGATATGATCCTATGCATTCCAGCATCTTTTCAGTCAGTTCTTCCAGTTCATTTTCTGCCATAAGACTTATCCAGGTGCGACATGATATTGATCAGTTCTTCAATTTTGACAGGTGAACCGTTCACACAGGCCAGGATGTTCTCTGCCACAAACAGGCTGAACTCTGGTGACAATGATGCCTGCAGATCTTTCGTAAATGGTTCCACACATTCCGCAATCTGCCTGATCAGCAGTACATGTCTTTTGCGGAAAGCCATAGTTTCAGTCCCCGTAAAGGCATATCCCTGCCAGGAACTGCGGTATTGTTTGGCAAAAGAAAGTACACCTTCATAGATGTACTGCACAGCCTGCGTCAGTTCTTCTGTTCCCTGACACTTTTCCTTGATCTGAGCCAGTGTCTTCTGCCAGTCTTCCAGCATCACATATGCGGCCAGCATTTCCTTGGAAGGAAAATAATTATAAACAGTACCAACAGCGATATGACAGTCATTGGCAACCTTGCGGATAGTCAGCTGCTCATAGCCCTGCTTCTTAAGAATGATGCGGGCATCCTGCAGGATCATATCCTTGAGATTTTCTATCTTTTTCGGCATATTTCCCTTTCTTTTATGAACACGTTCATTTAATATATTGTATTGTATCACACTTGCACGAGAGAAGTGTTCTGATGAAGAAGAAAATGAAAAGAAGGTATATTGTCCTTCTGACTGTTGTATCAATTGTTATCGGCGCCGTTCTTGGTTTCTTATCCTGGACAGCTTTCTATTATCATGCGGATGCGACCGCTGTATCTTTTGCACAGAGTGACAGTACGCTGATCAATGAAGGAAGCCTGACGATCCTGCCGGAAGAAGACAGCAGCACAGCGGTGATCTTCTATCCCGGTGCTAAGGTTGAAGCGATTGCCTACCTGCCAATCCTGGAGCAGATCAGAGAAGAAGCACATGTGACATGCATTCTTGTCCATATGCCGCTGAACCTGGCCTTCTTCAATGTCAACGCTGCCGATCAGATCATCGAAGATTTTCCAGATATCAAGGCATGGTATCTTGCCGGCCATTCCTTGGGCGGTGCCATGGCAAGTTCCTACGCTGCCAAGCATCAGGATAAGCTGCAGGGCCTGATCCTGATGGGTGCATATATTTATGGTGATTATCCAGCAGAAAAAGCACTGACCATTTATGGATCTTTAAATACACAGGTAGAGGCAAAAATCAATTATACCGAGAATGTTGTTCGGATCGAGGGCGGCAATCATGCCCAGTTCGGCAACTATGGAAAGCAGAAAGGCGACGCAGATGCAGTAATATCTGCAGCCCAGCAGCAAAAGGAAGCAGTTGAAGCAGTTGTTGAGTTTATGAAGCAAAAATGAGAGTAAGCCTCAATGAAGTGAGTTCACTTCACAAGCTTGCTATCATTTTTTAGTTCTCATAAAAAGCTACTGCATCACCATCTTTAATCAATTCGAGCATCTCTTCCTCATGCGGTGCAAGATGGCCAATCAGATTTCGCGTTCCGTCATTTTGAATTGGGATACGGACAATTTGGATTTCACCAGCATAGTGAGGATAATTATCGTTAACAATGACTACATCTCCAGCCTCAAAATATTCATTTTCATATTTTCTGACTGGAATAGATACACCTGTCATTCTTCCTGCCCTCGAGCGCCAGATCCATTCACTGCTGTCACCAAAGTCAGCCTGTGGAAACAACTCCAGCAGATTCCATCTCTCCTGCTGTGATGCTTGAGGGTCAATGTCAACTTTCAATATCTTCTCTGACAATTTTTCTGGTGCCATACCATATTGTTTCAATATGTTGATGATTGGTGAGTCTTCCACATTTCTTGAATGTGTGCATACCTTTTGAATCTGCTTCATTTCTTCAATGGATGCGTAGGCATTGCCAATCAGAATATCATCAACGTCCCCTGTAGCAAGCAGTTCCCTTACCTGGAGGTCAATGGGCAGATCTCTCATCTTTTCAACTGTAGGAAGACCGCAGACAGCATCCCATACCCCATGCGTATGCGGTGCATGTGATGACACGAATGCATCAATTGCGAACCCGTACTTCTTCAGTTCATGATTGATTGCCAGAAACTTATTCCACTTCATGCCAGTATATCTCTGCGGGTAGAAATTGTGTCCAAGCAGCACTGCATCCTTTGATACATGATTCTTAACAAAGAAATCCATTTCTTCTGCCACGCCCATAGAAGCATTGTATTCTATGCGGATGCCATAAGGATTCTGGATCATCTTCAGATCCTTTTCTTTTCCATAAGAAATATCCATGCGCATGATATCGCATCCAATCTCATGAAACAAAGAAAGGTCATCACAACAAACACCCAGTTTCTGCAGGAATATTGGATTAACATCCAATGAGACTTCCATTCCGCAGGCGTGCGCTGCTTCTATGAACTTTTTGAAATAATCGATGATTTCTTCATTGGCCCCCTGCATGGAGAACATGCTTGAAAAAACACGGGTAAAGCCGCAGGATGATGCCTGCTCCAAATAACTGCGGATATCTTCCAGTGGAGAAAGATCCGGATAAACAGATACACCTAATTTCATTTTCAATATCTCCTAACTTCATTTTCAGCTAACCATGTATATAAATCAAGACATGCCCGGCAGATGCCGAGCATGTCAGATTGGAGATTTGTTAATACCACTCTTCAGGAATATCGCGGAAAGTGATCAATTCAATGTGGTTGTCTTTGACCCACTGTTTGAGCACATCACTGGTAACTGCTTCTAGATCTTTAACACGGCAGGCATTAAAACTGGAAAGATTGATCAAATCAGCATCCATATACCCGCAGTGCGTAATAATATAACCATACTCACTCTGAAGCAATCCATTTTCATCGGCAGTAATATATGCAATTGGGTCTTCTTTCAATTGTTCCTCGACTCCGCCGCCATATTTATACCAACCCATGCCTGTCTCTTTCACTTCAGCACGCCTTCCTATTTCCAATGTATAAGGGCGATGATATTTTTGAGCGAGAGAAATACTCGCTTTGTAAGTCGTCTCCGTCCCGTATGCATGTCCATGAAAATAATCTGGAAGTCTGCCAACAAGCTCTTGAAACTTTAGAATCTGAGCTTCAAATTCTGCATATACTTGTTCATAATCTACGTGATCATGATTTGCTATTGCTTCATCCATTGCCCGATTCTCTCTGCTGGTATAGAAAGAACCATCTTTGCGGCAAAGACACGGCACTTTTTCATAGCCGAGCAGTGATGGACCTGTGGACGCATTCAGATCAATGCCGAATCCAATCTCATCCAGATATGGTCTCAGCATATCCACACATTCTTCTGCCCATGGCATATTTGCAAACAGGCCTGTGTTTCGTATGATACCATGCTTGATGCCATGAATAATACCGCATGAAGCTCCGCGCGTAATACCATAATCATCAGACTGCATTAATAATTTCATATTGGATCTCCTATCTTTACATTATTGAAAGGAAATGAATCGCCTTTTATTTATACGTTCTGGGATACTGCTTTTACTTCTGCATTTTCTGCCGCAACTTCTTCTGCTTCAATCTTCGCCTCTTCAGCACACTTCTGCTTATCATATACCTTTACAAAAGGAATATAGACAAGAACACATAAAGCAAATATCAACAGGCCCCATACAACACCTCTCCAGCCATAGCTGACAAGGTCAATGACAAAGAAAGGAACGAATGAACCAGCGCTAGCACCAGTTGCATAAGGAATCAGGCCAGCAGCTTCAAGAGCATAAGTACCAAATACAGCAATAGCAGGTGTGAAAACAACCCATGGGAGGAAGAAGATTGGATTCAGAATCATTGGAACTCCGAAGTAAGACGGCTCATCAACACCAAAGAATGATGGAATTGCGGCCAGTTTTGTAATCGAACGATTTGCTTTTGATTTTGCAAAAATCAGCATTGCAATAATCAATGGGAAAGAGCCTGAACCATAGCTCAAGATTGCGCCAGTTACCATATGAGGAAGAGCAGAACCTGCCTGATATGCAGCTAAATTTTCCATCTGGACCTGAGTAAATAACAACATCATGATCGGCATAACTGTCATACCGCCATGAATACCGAAAAACCACATGCAGTACAGAACAAGATAAATCACAAATAAGCCCCATATATTTCCGCTTAAATGGCTCAGAGGTGCTGAAATCAAAGAATAGATTGCAGTCTGTGCATCACCAATCGGTGTCATACCGAAAATTATCTTGATTGCAATGAATATGATTGTTGCAAAAAATGCCGGAATCAAAGCACTGAACTGACGTGCAATCATTGGTGGTACTGAATCAGGCATTTTGATCTCAATATGTTTTGCATTGCAGAATTTGAAGATACCTCCTGTTGCAAAAGCAAGAATGATTGCCATGAACATGCCTGAAGAGCCAAGCCACTGTGTCGATAAGGTTGCTGCTCCATATGCTGTTTCAGCTTGTGTATAAGGTGTAATGATGAAGAAGCCCATCAAAGCGGTCAAGCCGATATTTACACCGTCATTCGGCAGATTATAGATAGAAGCAAACTGAAGTCCGACAAGGAATACGATGTATAGAGCTAAGATACCTACGGTGAATTGGTAGACTGCTCCAAGTGCAGGATACAAAGCGGTAGACTGGAGCCATGCTTGATAACCGCCGATACTGATTCCTTTCAGCAGTGAGGCAATTGAACCTACCATTGTAATTGGAAGCAGGATCATGAATGCACGCTGAATTACATTTAACACTCGATTTGTTGCAAATTTGCTTGACGCAAGGGTCAGCCAATCTTCAAACTTTTTCATATATTCTCCCTATTTTTGAATTTGGATTCAATTTTTGCAAATGAAGCAGATGTATGGGAATCCTTCGCCTACCCATCTATTGAAAGCAGCGAATGCTTTAGAATCTGCAGTATTCATCGGCATCATTCTTTCATTTAGATTTTTGTAAACGCTTTCCACAGGAACAATATAAACTAAATTGAATTTCAATTCAATAATTATTTAATATTTTGAATCGTTATTCATTTAAATTATGATTCATTTGATGTAAAATATTACATAGGCGAGGTATTCTTATGACAATCTTCGACACAATGAAATTGAAATCTGCATCTTTTACGAAAACCGATCAAGCAATCTACGATAATTTTCTTCGCTTCCCAGATATATTTGCCCGTGAGAGCATTTCTAAAATAACGCAGACCAGCGGTGTTTCTCAGGCGGGTCTGACTCGCTTTGCTCAGAAGCTTGGCTTCAAAGGGTATAATGAATTGCAATACCAGGCACAAATTGATATTGAAGGCATGCAGAGTGAAACGAAAAAAAATTCTCGTGCTGATATGTATAGTCAATTATTGGAAACAACAGAAAATTCATTATCTGCAAAACAGATGAAATCGATTGCGGAATTGATCAAAAAATCAAATACGGTATATCTGACCGGACACTCTCTGTCAAAAATCCCTGCTGATTATTTAATGGCACTGCTGTCCTTATGCGGAATCAAATCCACCAGCATCAGCACAGATAAGATGTGGATGCTCCCATATACATACACCAGCAATGACCTGCTGATTGATTTTTCCTCACGGAATCCTTCTCTTCGCCATGAAATTGAAACAATTGAGCAGATGCCTGACCGCCAACCGCATACATTGCTGATCACCACCTCGCCGAAACATCCTCTCCGCAAAGATTTTAATGATGTAGTGGTCCTTCCTACTCTGCCAAAATCTTTAGGGGAAGAAATTGTCTTAGGAGAACAGTTCAGCTACATGATGTTCTTGGATATTCTGATTCAATATATCATCGCAGCCAAATAGAAAAGGGACTTCACTCAATGTCCCTTTTTTTCATTCATCTTTTTATAGTATTCCGCATATGCCATTGCAATGACACGGGCAGTCAGATTGAACTGCAGCGGATGCGATACATAGCCATGATTGTCAGGAATAATGATGCTCTCGTTGACATAGGACAGCTTCTTAACATTCTCATTGCCAGTGATCATCCAGATGCGCAGATGATCCAGTTTATGAAGATCTCCCTGATTTTCAAACAGACGTTCAAAGAAGATGCCGCTGTTGGAGAAACAGATCAGCAGATCATTGGGACGTGCGCGTTCAATTGCACTGACCTGCAGTGAGAACATACTTGGAACACGGGTCACTTTGCCGCAGAACAGCATATCCTGCTGCAGATTGACCGCCGGATTCATTGCCTGCATGGAGCCAAGCAGAATGATGTTCTTTGCATCATAGATCTCTCTGACCAGCTTTTCTATCAGTTTATAATCCAGTGCAGCATCCAGCTTCATGACCTGCTCACTGACGCTCTTCAGATATCCTTTGCCGTCTGAATCCACCAACGGTACATTGAACTTGTTGCTTGGATTGATATTGGCATGCTGAAGTTCATCCTTCATCTCCTGGAAATCTTCCAGGCCGATCTTCCGGCAGAATCTGCTCAAAGTGCTCTTGGATACTTCACATGCATCAGAAATGTCCTGAATAGAAGCTCCGCTGAGCTGATTCATATGATCCAGAATATACTTGCCGATAATATAATCGACACTTTCCGGATTCTCGTTATTGATGAGTTCAAGCAGGATATACGGCAGTTTCGCCAGTGTATTCCCCTGATTATGTTCTTCTTTTCCCATGTAATCATTGTATCCTATTTTCGTAAAAAAACAGCAGTCACTTGTTTTTAACTGTAAATTCAGAGGTTTTCTGTCTTTTCTTTGATCTGTGTATTGATGAAATCAATACGGTTCTTAAATTCTCTTGCGGAGATGCGCAGTGCACCCTGTGAGAATACAGCGTTCTGGATCAGACCGTCTGAGGTCGCAACCGACAATGCATAGGTATTCCGATATTCGTACCCTGCCCGTTCAATCCATGCATCAGCCGTTTCATCAGTTCTTGTATAGACGATGGTCAAGTTCCCTTTCTTGAGAACAGTGCCGTGATTATCCTGCTTCTGATAGCCGTCGAAGACAAGGATCATCTGTTCCCCGGTATATGCCTGATAATTCTGCAGAATGGATGTCAGCTTTGCCCGTGCATCATACAGATCTTCCTTGGCAATCTCCTTCAGGTCCGGCCAGTCATAGATCATGTTGTAGCCGTCAATGATCAATAAGGACGGCAGATTCTTCGGAGCAGCCTTCTGCTTCTCTGGCTTAGGTTCTGCTTTCGGCCGCGCTTCCTTCTTTTCATTGCGGTTATTGGATACAGCGCTTTTCAGAATGGCGGAAAGATCTGCTTCATTGACTTTGATCTTTTCTCTTTCAAAGCTGGCTGTACTTTCCTTCTTCAGCTGAACATGCATCAGTGCATCCGCTTCATTCCAAGGCACATAGTAGCCTGCACCATTGGCGCAGAATACAGAACCGGAAAAATTTCTAAGATCTGCTTCTGGATCATAGCTGATCTCGGCAATGATCTTCGCGGCCGCCTGAGAAGGATGATAGCCTTCCAGTGTACATGAAAATCTGCCAAGTCCCTTGGTGTAGGAGGTCACTTCGCTCTGATAATTCGTCAGTGTCCTGACTGGCCCTTTTCCCTGAATTGTCATTGTGCCAGTTGTTTCTTCATTGACAGCAACTTCTGCATTTCTCGTCTCCAGATCAAATAACGCTCTGCTCAGGGAGGCAGCCGGAACATTCAGTGTAAATGTATAGTAAGGCTCTAAAAGAATACTGTCAGCTTTCATTAAAGCCTGACGGACTGCCCGCAGCGCCGCCTGACGGAAGTCCCCACCGGAAGTATGTTTGATGTTTCCGCGGCCGGCAGTCAAAATGATCCTTACATCCGTGAGCGGAGAACCGCTGAGGACACCGAGATGTCTTTTTCTCTGCAGTGCACTGATAATCAATCTCTGCCAGGAGGAATTCAATTCATCGCTGCTGCAGGTACTGATAACTTCAATCCCGCTTCCTGCCGGCAGAGGTTCCAAGCGCAAATGGACTTCCGCATAATGGCGCAGAGGTTCAAAGTGCCCTGCCCCTTCCACAGGTTCCTTGATTGTTTCCTGATATACGATAGAGCCAATGCCGAAGCCAATCTCAATGCCGCTTCTCTCTAAAATCTTTTTCTGCAGCACTTCCTTCTGCATTTCGCCCATGATCTGGATCTGGATCTTCTGTGTCTTTTCATCGATGGATACTTCCAGCTGCGGGTCTTCCTCAGCCAGCTGCTTCATCGTTTCATTCAAGGCAAGCGTATTGGTTCCAGCCGGCAGGATCAGTTCATATGTCATATATGCGCTGAGGAGCGGTTTCTCGCTGTCCTTTTCAAAGCCAAGCCCCTGCCCTGGTTCAAATGAGGTGATTCCCTTCAGAGCAGCAACATCACCTGCTTCTGCTTCATTCATCAAAGTAAAGCTGCTGCCTTGATACAGACGGATGGCATCTGCTTTTTCGGTCTCACTGATCTTATCTTTTGCCTTCAGGACACCGCCGGTGATCTTGACATGTGTCAAACGGTCTCCTTTTTCATCAGTTGAGATCTTATAGATCCTGGCACCGAAATCCTGCGGATAGGTGCGTTCCGGGGTAAAGAAGGACAGCAAATCCATCAGTTCATCAATGCCCTGCATCTTCAATGCTGAGCCCAGCAGAACGGGAAAGAACTTCCGCTGATAGAATGTATCTAAAAGAGAATCCTGATGAAAGGTGCCTGTCTGCATGTATTCTTCTAAAAGAATGTCATCCGTCAATGACAGTTCTTCTTCATATCCCTTCTGATGAAAGGCAACACATGCGTCGGAACATTTTGCATGCAGGTCCTTGATCAGCTGTTCTGCAGGAAGATAGGAAATATCCATCTTGTTGATAAAGACAATCACTGGAATATGATAATGTGCCAGGCACTTCCAGATTGTTTCGGTATGTGACTGGACACCATCCTGACCATTGATTACCAATACAGCACAGTCAAGAATCGAAAGACTGCGTTCCATCTCGGCGGAGAAGTCGACATGCCCTGGCGTATCAATCAGGTAAAATCTGGTATCCTTCCAGTCAAAGTGCCCTTCTTTGGCATAAATGGTGATTCCATGTGAGCGTTCTTCTTCATCATAATCCATCACGGTATCACGATGATCAACACGGCCAAGCTTTCTGATGGTGCCGCTTTGATACAGCATCGCTTCAATACATGTTGTTTTTCCTGCATCGACATGTGCAACGATGCCAACTGTCTGTTTTTTCATTTCTCCATTATACCAAAAAGACTCACATCTCTGTGAGTCTCCGGTTATTCACTGGCTTTCTTCTTCAATTCTTCTAATTCTTTTTCTTTATCCGTCTTTTCATTCCGCTTGACATAGATTGTATCTTCTACATCCTTCTTCATCGTTGGATTTGGTGCAACTTCCAGACGGTATTCCAGATCTTCCAGTTCCTTGTTGATCTTATCTAATTCCTTCTGTGCCTTTTCAATATCCGCTTCTACAGCTTTTGTAAAGATTGCCTTCTTTGCAGACCAGAATGCTTCCTTTGTCTTTGTAAAGGTATCCCAGAGAGAATCATTGATATCCTTGCCGGAATATCCTGCTGCTCTCCATTCTTTATCCAATGCCTTCATGCGGTCAGCAGCACTTCTGCCGAAATCATTCTTCTCAACAATAGCTTTTGCTTCTTCAATCAGCTTCTGCTTTGTTTCACCGGACTTCTTCAGCTGCTCATCACGCTCATCAAAGAACTTCTGTCTTGCGTCAAAGAACTGCTTTCTCAGACCATTGAACTCTTCCCACAGTTTCTCATCAACTTCATGACCTGCACTGCCTGCTGTTTTCCATGCATCAAACAGTTCATTCATCTTCACATTCGTCTCTTTGAAATTTGAGACATTTGATACCAGTTTCTTTGCCTGACTGATCAGTTCTGTCTTTTTTGTTTCAGCAGTACTTCTGGATTCGTTGATATGTTCATTGAAGTTCTTCTGCTTTGTACGCAGTGTATTCTCAATCTCACGGATCTGCTCATGGAATTCATCATCCTTAGCAGAGCCGGCACTGCCGATCTCACGCAGGGAATCCTTCAGCTTATCCAGTTCATTTCTTGCGTTGCGGAAGTTGTCAGCATCGAGCAGCTCCTTAGCCTGATCAACGATAGTGCTCTTGGCAGCGATGTTCTGCTTGATTTCCTCCATCTTCGGTTCAAAGGCATTCAGTGCCTTCTCATAACGCTTGATAATATCTTTCTCAACAGGAACATTCCATACGGTCAGCTTGTTCCATGCATCCTTGATGGCATTCAGTGCATTTTCATCACTGTCGCCGTTATGCAGCATATTTTCAAGCTCTCTGGCAAGCTCGGTCTTCTTATTCAGCTGTTCCTTTAATGTGTCGAGCGCCTTTTCTTTGTACTCTGTTCCATATTCTGTACTGCCGCCCTCTGCCTTGGAATGTGTCCAGGCAAACATACGGTAGTCTCCATTCACTTCAATGCCGAACCATGTACCATGTCCGTCATCTGCATCTTCCTTAGGAGGAACTGCTTTTCCGTTTTCATCCAGTGCTCCATACATGATCTCAATTGTATTCCCGCCAAATGTCTTATACTTCCTGATTTTGGTCTTGGCTAATTCATCATTTAATTCTGGTTTGTTCATCGTGTAGTCTCCTTTGCTTAGTACGTATGTTATTTTCTCACAAAACCTATAAAATAACAAAGATTTCGAACATTTGTTCAAAAAGAAGAAGCAGATTTCTCCGCTTCACTTCTTCAGTTCATTGATTAATTTAAGATAGGAAGGGACTCTGCAGTCACGTGCAAAGTACTCATCAAAGTGCTTTCCGGCAAAGCTCCCTTTTACTAGATCTCTGTCCAGGCTCTGCAGGATTTCCGGCAGCGGACGGAAGGCATTCATGCGCACATTGTCCAGAATTTTCTTGTTCCTCTGCTCTGGGACCACTCTCTCCTTTGGATAGCCTCCCCCCGGTTCTTCGGCGAACAGCTTCTCAAAGATATACTGAAGGTTCAGGTCTCCGCCCCAGCCAAAGCCAAGTGCATATGGGATGGCGACTGCATTGCCCACATTGATCTGCGAGAACGTATAGGCATCCAATGGTGTCTCGATATGTCCACATATGACACCTGGGAAACTGTTGAGGGCGAGCATTGCGCCTTCCCCTGTGCCGCAGCCAGTTACGACAAAATCTGCTGCACCGCTGTTCAGCAGCACCGATGCCAAGATGCCGTTCTGTACATACGTCAGTTGTGCTTCATCATCTGCACTGTACATTCCATAGTTGATGACTTCGTGTCCGATCGGGACAACAGCTTTCTGCAGTGCATTGAAGATGATCTCATTCTTTGCGGCCTGTGAGTTTTCATTGATCAAAGCTATTTTCATATTCTTTTCTCCTTCGCTTAAAAACAGTTCCAGTATTCACCAGAACTGTTATGCATAGATCAGTCAGCAACCTTAACAGAAGTATCTTCCTTGATGTCAGCAAACTTTGATTCATCAAGCTGGCTTGGATCCTGTCCGATATAGGCAGTAATGCCGCCGTCAATATAGACGACCTGGCCGTTGATGAAGTCAGATGCTGGTGAAGCAAGGAATACAGCAAGGCCCATCAGGTCTTCTGTTTCTCCCCAGCGCTGTGCAGGCGTCTTCGAACGGATGAATCTGTCAAACGGTGCCATGGATCCATCTGCCTGCTTCGCTCTTAATGGAGCTGTCTGCGGTGTTGCAATGTAGCCAGGTCCTATCGCATTGCACTGGATATTATACTGACCATATTCAGAGCAGATATTTCTTGTCAGCATCTTTAAGCCGCCCTTAGCAGCTGCATAAGCAGATACGGTCTCACGTCCAAGTTCAGACATCATTGAACATGCATTAATGATCTTGCCGGACTTCTTGGCAATCATGTCAGGCAGAACAGCCTTGGAACATACAAACGGTCCTGTCAGATCGACATTGATGACCTGATCCCACTGTGCCTTGGTCATCTCGACCATTGGGATCCGCTTGATGATGCCGGCATTGTTGACCAGAATATCAATTGAGCCAAGCTTTGCCTTGACGTCTGCTACGAACTTTGCGACAGCTGCTTCATCAGTGACATCACAGACGGCACCATACGCTTCAATGCCTCTTTCCTTATAAGCGGCAAGGCCTTTATCAACCAGTTCCTGATTGATGTCATTAAAGGCAATCTTTGCGCCAGCCTGTGCAAACGCTGTTGCATATGCCAGTCCTAATCCATAGGATGCTCCTGTGATCCAGGCTACTTTGCCGGTCAGTTTAAATTTGTCGAGTATTGTTTCCATATTTTCCTCCTGTTTTAACTACTCCACTATCATAGTTGATTGCTTTCTATCTTTCAAGGTAAACCGGTTCATTATTTTTAAATATTTTTATAATTATGACGAATATTTAAGCTCTTTTCCAATTTTTGGAAAAGTAAAATGGTTTACCGTTCATAGATTCACCATTTCCCGCTCCTGCGTGGTACAATTACCACCGTGAGGCACAGTGTATGAAAATGTTTATTGCGGATATTGATGGTACTTTAAGAGGAAGGACACGCCATGTCCCAGGTCCTTTGACCCTGCAGGCATTTGAAGAGATGCATCAGAAAGGCATCATTCTGGGCATCGCTTCAGGCAGACCGTTATGGCAGGGTGTCTCTGATCATTACAAAGAATGGGGGCTCAGCTTCCAGTTTGATTTCCTGATTGGCATGAACGGCGGAGAATTATGGACCAAGGCATCTAACGAAAAGAAAGATTACCATCTGCTGTCTACAGAAGAGCTCAAGGAAATCGTCGCGGCACTGCGGGACTTCCCTGATACCAACCCGTTTGTATACCGTGAAGGTTATGAACTGTCCCTGTTGATGGACGATGAAATCAAAGCTTCCGGCATGCGCCATATGTGCCGTGTAGAGATCTGCAGAGATGAATCAGATCTCTGGTCAGAACCGACCGGCAAGATCCTGTACCGTTATCCGACCGTCGAGGAAGCGGAAGAAGTCGAAGCATTTGCCAGAAAGAAGTTCGGCAGCCGCATTGCCTGCTTCCGGACAGGACCGGAATTAGTTGAGCTCCAGGATCCAATGAATAATAAAGGTGAAGGACTGAAAAAGTATTGTGAATCTATCGGCATGGACCTGAAGGATGTCATTGCCTTCGGCGATGCAGAGAATGATATTGAAATGCTGAAGACATCTGGACAATCTGTCTGCGTCAAAGACGGCATGGAAGATGTTAAAAAGATCTGTGATGATATCACGGAACATGACTGTGATGATGATGGTGTCGGTCATTATCTGTATGACCATCACCTGATATAGAAAAAGGAGATTGAAATGAGCGACCGTCAGAATATTTATGAATTGCTGGAAGAAATCCATCATAAGGCTTTCCCAGATGCTTCTGTAGGAGAATTCCTCCAGCATATGGATGCATTGGTAGGACCGATGAAAGACCTGTCGGATGGTGAATTAGTTGCTAGACTATATGCCTACAACAAGATGCCTTTCTACGAGCACTTCTAAGATAAAAAAATTCTCTCAGGAGAATTTTTTTATGCTTCGATCTGACGGTTCTGCGGTCCTTTGGCAAGAATGCTTTCGACCCGCGTAAAGAACATAATTGTTGTGACCGATGCAGCGATAGCATCACTGATTGGTTCAGCAATAAAGACAGCAAATACTTGATTTGAGATATAATGCGGCAGGATCAGAATCAGCGGGATCAGCAGTATGATCTTCCGGAGCAGTGCCATCAGCAAGCTGATCTTTGCTTGTCCCAGGGCCACAAATGACTGCTGGCATGAAATCTGAAACCCTAGGGTAATCGTACATGCAAAGTAAATGCGCATTGCCCCTACACTGTAATCAAGCAGTTCTGTATTGGCAGTAAAAGCAGAAGCAATCGTCCGCGGCAGCAGCATGATCAAGATCCATCCAATACCGGCATACACAACACATGTTGTGAAGATCATGCGGAAGGATTTTCTGACTCTGTCATTCTTAGCTGCACCAAAGTTATAGCTCAGCAGAGGTGCTGCGCCCTGCGTAATGCCGTTGAGCGGCATGGAGATCAGGGAAGAGACACTGGTGATGATTGTCATTGCCCCGACAGCCATATCCCCGCCGTATACGGCAAGGCTGTGGTTGAAGGTAATCGACAGCAGGCTCTCGGTCGACAGCATGATAAAGGAAGACGCGCCCAATGCCAGGCATGGCATCAGAATCTTCTTCTCAATCCGGAAGGTCTTTTTCTGCAGACGCACACTCGGCCTTGTCCCCATCAGAAAGAGAATGACCCAGGCCGCACTGACTGCCTGTGAAAAGACAGTTGCGATTGCCGCCCCTTCTACACCCATGTTGAAGCCGAAGATCAGGATTGGATCCAATATGATGTTGATCACTGCACCGATGATATTTGTCATCATGCTTTCTTTCGCAAAGCCCTGTGCAGAAATATAAAAATTCATGCCTAAGGCAATGGTGACAAAGATCGTACCGAGGATATAAATTCTTGCATATGGCAGTGCGTAAACAAATGTATTTTCTGATGCGCCGAAGAAATATAAGAGCTGCGGTGCTGCCAGATACATGACTATGGTCAGGACAATCGACAATAGGATCAGTGCAGAGAAGCTGTTGCCCATGATCTTTTCTGCCTTTTCTTTCTGTCCTTCGCCTAGACGGATGGACATCAGCGGTGCACCGCCGCTTGCAACTAACATGGCAAAGGCATTGGTCAAGAGAAGAATCGGCACGAACAGTCCAGCACCTGTCAGCGCAGACTGGCCGACTTCTGCCATGTGGCCGATATAGATGCGGTCAACGATGTTATAAAGAAGACTGATGACCTGTGCCACAACAGCAGGAATGGTCAGTCGAAAGAAGAGCGACTTAATACTGCCGCTGCCTAATAAATCAGTACGATTCATCTGTTTTCCCCTCCATACTGCTGACAGTTTGCCAGGAACTTTGCGGAAGCTGCCTGCAGTGCCTTACGGTCTTCATGCGTAAAGCCTTTCATGATTGTCTGGTCAAACAGCTTCTGTGCTGCTCTGCCGTCTTCAATGATCTTATCTGCCTTTTTCGTAACAGTTAGATGGATGTCTCTCTTGTTTTCCTTCTGTTCCTTCTTCTTCAGATATCCTTTTTCCAAAAGAGAGTTCACTGAAACGGAGACATGCGACTTTGCCACCTTGCGCACTTCAATGATATCTGCCGCTCTGTCATATTCTGGATTGTTTGCCAGGAACAGCAGAATATCCAGCTCTGATTTTGTCAGACTGTGCTTTTCATATACAGGTTCCAGAAGGTCGTCATAGAGCTTTACGACTGCATCAATTGCATCCCACATTTCAAATTTCATCATTCATCCTCACATTGTTCGTTTTAGAACTATATTATATACAATGCCAAATTCAACGCAACCATTATTTGTTCGTTTTCGAACATTATGAAAGCAAAAGAAAAGAAGCACTGCGTGCTTCCTGTTATATTTTGTTCTTCAACTCTTCTCATAGCCGGCGATACTGAATGGTCGGCAGGTCTCCTGCCAGCAGGTTCTCCTGGGAACGATAGGACGATGCCTTCGGCTTCTGCGTAATTAAAATTCTCTTATCCTGTCTTTCGATAATGCGGTTGCCGAATCTGCCGAAGAATGTAATGCATGCATCCCCTGCTTTATTTCCAGCCGCCCTGCTGTAGAAGCGGATATACAGAATGGTATTCTCATCATCTACAGGCGCAAAGTAAATGATGATTTTCATCTTGTCACTGATGTGATTCATCCAGAGATTTGGAAAAAGAAATTTTAAAAAAGACTGACCAGGGATACAAGATCATTGATAGAGAAGCACTGCAGAAGAAATCATCACAGTAAAAAAGACTGAACTGGGCCTTATCCAGATCAGTCTTTTTCATCATCCAATTTTACCGTTACTTTAGAGCATTTTCTTTTAGAGCATTGCAAGCCAGTTTCAGACCGCCCATAATTCCCTGATCATCATGCAGACTGGCTGGAACAATATAGGTATCTAAATGCTTCATTTCATCTGTCTGAATATAGCCATTGATCATCTCTGACACCTTCTGACGGATCATAGGGAACAATTGTTCCTGATGCATGACACCGCCGCCTAGAATAATTCTCTGCGGACTGAGTGTACAGATATAGATACTGACAGCTTCTGCAATATAGAACGCTTCTAGATCCCACACCTGAGGCTGGTCAATCAATTCTGCTGCCGGCCTTCCCCAGCGCTTTTCAATTGCCGGACCAGAAGCAAGGCCTTCAAAGCATGTGCCATGATATGGACATACGCCCTGAAAAGCATCATCTTTTCTGACTGGAATCACGATATGTCCAGCTTCCGGATGCAGCATGCCATGAAGCGGTCTGCCATTTGTCATAATGCCGGCACCGATGCCAGTTCCAATGGTGATGTATACAGCATCACTCAGTCCCCTGGCACTGCCCCAGGTCACTTCTCCAAGCAGTGATCCATTGACATCTGTATCAAAACCAACCGGAACATGCAGTGCATTCTTTACCTCATTGACAATATTGAAATTTTCCCATCCTGGTTTTGGAGTAGTGGTAATTGCCCCGTACGTCGGTGAAGAACGGCGAAGGTCAATAGGTCCAAAGCAGGCAATACCGACAGCTTCAATTTTCTTCGGTTCAAACCAGTCAATTGCCTGTTTCATTGTCTCTTCTGGCAATGTTGTTGGAAATTTTATCTGATCAATGATCTTTCCATTTTCATCACCGACTGCACACACAAATTTTGTACCGCCTGTTTCAATTGAACCTAACAGCATATCTGCTGCCTCCTCTTCTCTGTGAATGACGCACTTATTTTCTTGATATATTGCTGCGCAGAATATGGCAGGGATTTCCGGCAGTCACAGTATTGGATGGAATGTCCTTAGTAACGACACTTCCTGCCCCTATCACAACATTATCGCCGATGGTCACGCCTGGCAGCAGAATCGCACCGCCGCCAATCCAGCAGCCGCTGCCAATTTTGACCGGTCCTGTGATGGTCTTGCAGAAGGTAAAGGAGCCATCTTCCTTTGGTTCCCCAAAACGGTCAGCCGCATTGGTCGGATGATACGCGGTATAGATCTGCACATTGGGTGCAATCAAAGCATTGTCTCCAATGATGATCTTGTTGTCATCCAGGAACGTGCAGTTCATATTGACTTCGCAGTTGCTGCCGAAATAGATATTCTTTCCATAGTCCACATAAAATGGTGGAGTGACCCACAGGTTCTTTCCAAATCCGCCAAGCATCTTCTGCAGGACTTCTTCTTTTGTCTTCAGATCTGCTGAAGGAAGATTGTTGTACTGTCTGGCCAGATCTTTTGCCTGATGCCATAACTGGATCAGTTCAGGATCACCGCAGTCATATTCCAGACCGGCAAGCATCTTTTCCTTTTCTGTCATATTATTTCTTTCCTTTATCATAGTCATCAAGAATATTATGCACCTCTTTCCCGTTCTGATATCCAGGGAATGTATTCAGCTGCACTCTATGCAGGGCACGGAACATATTATCTTCAATCTCAGGATTGTCTTTTTTCAGCTCCTTGATCAGCATCTTTGCTTCATACCGCTTGGAAAGATGTTCATCTTCCTTGGCAATATTCTCTGTGAATCTGCAGGCGCACTGAATGAATTCAAGTTGATTATAGCTGCACCATGCCTTAATCGCATCTTCCTTGACGCAGTACATCGGCCGGATCAGTTCCATCCCGGCAAAGTTCTCACTGTGACACTTCGGTACAATTGTCTCCAGCTTGGAAGACCAGAACATCGACATTAAAACAGTCTCGATTGCATCATTGAGATGATGTCCTAAGGCTATCTTATTGCAGCCAAGTTCCTTTGCCTGATTGTAGAGATGCCCTCTTCTCATCCGGGCACAGAGATAGCATGGTTTTTTTGCTTCCTGATCAGCGACCGCAAAGATCTGTGTTTCAAAGATCTGGATCGGCAGTTCAAGCGTCTTCGCATTCTCTTCGATTTTCTTCCGATTCAATGCATTGTATCCAGGATCCATAACAAGATATGTCAGCTCAAACGGAATCTCAGAATATCTCTGCAGCATCTGCAGCATTTTAGCCATCAGCATGCTGTCTTTGCCGCCGGAGATGCACACGGCAATATGGTCGCCTGGAGAGATGAGCTGGTACTGATTGACTGCTGTTAAAAATGGCGCCCACAGCTCCTTACGGGATTTATATGTAATGGACTGTTCAATCTTCTGAACACGGTTCAACTCTCGCATGGCTTCTCCTTATAAGAAAATAAAGCCCGCTGTTCAGCGGGCATCAGTCAATGATTGTATGACCGGTATCACCGATCTCATTTTCATAGTAGTAATCGGTAATCATCAGGGAAACATCCTGAATCGTGACATCTCCATAAACAACGGTGGAAATATATGTCATGCCGTTCATTCTCTTTTCTGACTGCTTGATCTGATAGATATTGCTGTCACCCTTCACCTTGATATACATGCCTTTATGCATGGAAGCCAGCAGAGATTCCTTCTTGACTGCAAGTTTATCTCTCTGTGTTTTATTCAGGGAAACGTAATCAACATATTTTAATTCGACAGCAGATACTTCAAAGAAGATCTTTGGGTCTGCCTTTGTTTTTTCTCTCAGCTTTGAAAGCTTTTCTTCTGCCTTTTCCTGTTCCTTCGCATTTTTGATCTTGCGCTTTTCGTAGTCATCGAGCAGTTTCTTTTCAAAAGCTGTTTCTTTTTCCAGTTCTTTTTTCTTCTTTTTATCTTCTTCTGTTCTTGCTGCTAAAAGACTTTTTGCATAATCTTCCTTCAGCTGCCAGAATTCCATATCATTTGTAATTCTTCGCTTTGCCATAAATGTCCTTCCTTCCGCATTTACTGCAACCTTATTTTAGCATACAAGACTTCTGCAGCACAGATAACAAGTATCAGAATTCAAGTTCTTTCTTACGGAATACCATCTGTGACAGATAGATTGGCAGGATCAGATAGACTGCGATGCCGACAATATTCAGCAGATTATTCCAAGGATCCGCAAAGAAAGATGCGGAAAGAGAAGAGAACAGGATTCCGCTGAGATCAGGGAAGCCGAACTGCGTATTCAGATAGCCGAACAGAACCGTAAAGATACCTGTAATGATTTCAAATGAGAACATGATATACAGGATCTCAGCATAATTTGCATGCAGCGTCGCAAAGATCACAATCATCGAAATGTTGTAGAAGACCATCGTTTCAAGAATTGACTGAATGGTGGAAACAGCAATTGCACTGAAGAAAGAAGTAGGCAGACTTGCATGGAAGATGACTGGGACCAGGCACAGGATCAAAGCAGCAATCGCATCATAAACGACAGCCAGGATCAATCCTTCCAGTTCCTTTGACCATACGACCTGGGAGCGGGATAGACCGCTGCCAATCGCTATCTGCATCGTCCGTGTTCTGGTATCAGCAGAGAAGACGGCAAAGAACACAATAATGCCGAAATAGATTGTCAATGTACCGGCAATGATATTGGCCATGTTCTGGAATTCTTTCAGATTGCCTGTACTGCAGTTGTAGACAGCAATCAAAGCAATGATCAGATAGATGCACAGCAGAACAATGAAATGAGACTTCTTGCGGCGGATGCGCTTGAGATCCGCATGTACATAACGCTGCATTATTTCTTACCTCCCACAAGATTAAAGTAATAATCTTCCAATGAAGTTGCGACGTCAGTGACAGCAGCCACTTCAATGCCGTTGTCATGCAGAAGCTTTTCTGCCCCTGCTGCATCCTTTTCATTCACGGTAATATTAACATTCTGCTTCTGTTTCTGAAGGTCTTCTTCCGTGATCTCTGCGGCAATCACTCCTTCATTGACAATTCCAAAGCGGACTGCTGTATGTTCCAGTTCGCCTAAGATATGTGAGGAGATAATGATCGTCATGCCTTCTTCGGCATTCAGTTTCTTCATCAGGTTGCGGATATCTGCGATGCCCTGCGGATCCAGACCGTTGACCGGCTCATCCAGGATCAGGATCTCTGGATGTCCCAGCAATGCATTGGCAATGCCAAGGCGCTGCGTCATGCCCAATGAAAAGTTCTTGTATTTACTGTTGACGCCGGATAGGCCAACCAAGTCCAGGACTCTTTCAATTTCATGCTTGTCCTTGATGCCTTTTAACGTGCAGTAGTAGTCCAGATTCTGCTGTGCCGTCATGTAGTCAAAAAAATTTTTGCCGATGAAGAAACCAATCTTGGAACGGTTCTCATGTCCTGTTCCGCCATTGATCGTAATTGTACCATTCTGATAATCAGACAGTCCGAGGATTGTCTTGAACATTGTTGTCTTGCCAGCACCGTTCCGGCCGACGAGACCGAAAATATCACCCCGGTTGATAGTCAGGTTGACACCCTTTAGTACTTGGTGGCTGCCATAGCTTTTGACAACATTCTCTAAGCAGATAACACCCTCGCTCATGATAATTCCCCCTTACATTAATTTACATATCATAACATCAATCAGATGCGTTCGTAAAACGAAGAAAAAGAGCACATGAGGATTCCATGTACTCTCACTTTTGTGATAGATTCACTGTCTGGAACAGCAGCTGAGCCAGATGAATCGGGTGACCGCCGCCAGTTTGAATTCCTTTGTAGCAGGTATTGCAGCAGCAGATGACATATTCTGTCGGGTACTGCTGGACATGTTCATGCATGATTTTCTCATAAAGATGGTCCGGCAGATGGTCCAGATGAATGTCGGGATCATACTGTTTTCGTAGTTCAGTATATCTTTCCGTTGTACAGTGGAAGCGGCCGCAGAAATCAGCCTTTGTACGGTTCGCGGGCAGCTCTGCAACTTCTATGTTCATCTTCGCCAATAGGCTCCGCACAGCATCGTGGATCTCCGTATGATCACGGTACCGCCAGCAGTCCTGCAGTGTCATCTTCATGCCATGATAATCTGGAAAGACAAAGGATGTGTCTTGATCCAGATACAGCCATAAGGACTCCGGCGTATTGCCGATGGCGGAAATATTTGTCCGGCAGGCCTGACAGACGTAAAGAGATCTGTCCTGTGCCTCTGTCTTTTTATGATCAAATCTGCAGCATCCTGCTATTTCCATCATCTGTGCCTTAGCATACTGAGTCAGGCAGTCATCCGCCTGAGCATCAATCGTTCGGAATACACAGCTTGGATAGTAGCGGTACATGGTCATCTCCTGCTGTGATCAAAGACCCTTCTCGCAGAGCTCTCTGGCTGTTTCATCCTGGACTGTGACACCGGCAGCTTCCAGTTCCTTGATCTTGTCGGCAAATAACGGCAGATACTTCTTATGGGCAACCAGCATCTCATTCAGCAGATCCTGTGCACCTTTACCATGCTCGACAAGTGGATTGATTTCGAATGCTTCCAATGCCTTGCCATAGCTGCCAGTCAAAGCTGCTTCGATGATTGTTTCTTCCATTGACTTCATCAGCTGCACCATGCCGCGGACAGCTGGTTCCATATGGCCAAAGGCCAGAGGTTCTGCTCCGCTGCGGGTAATGCGGGCACTGACTTCCACAATGGCATCTGCCGGCAGATCAGGCAGTGCGCCTTTGTTTTCTGTTGATACGACCATAACTTTGCCGCTGTTGTTATAAATTGCAGAGATGGTCTCGCAGGCAGCATCACTGTAGTACTTGCCGCCGCGCTTGCCTAGGAGTTCCGGCATCTCATGGAGAGCTGGATCTTTATACAGTTCAAACAGCTGATTCTCAATCTGCTTGACGGATTCAGCACGTGTTTCATGCTTTGCATAGTCTTCCAGTTCCTTCTTACGCATTTCAGCAGTCAGATAGTAGTAACGGTGATAGCCGCAAGGCAGGCAGTCCATGGACAGCAGCTGATCCAGCAGGAACTTCTCATTCTGGATATTCTGCATGTTAGACTTATCATCTTCCATCATTTTGTATGCAATCTGATGGGTCACATTTTCACCGGTATTTGCATCAAAGACTCTGTGGAAATGGAAATGATTCAGACCAGCAAATTCAAAGTTAAGCTCATCTGCTTTCCTGCCGATCATCTCCGGCTCCTGCAGCATGATGTTGACTGGTACATTGCATAAGCCGATGCATCTCTTCCATCCGCACTGGCGGATGACTGTCTCAGTGATCATACCAGAAGGATTGGTGAAGTTGATCAGCCATGCATTCGGACAGAGCTCCTTCATATCTTCAACGATGCCCTTGATGACAGGAGCAGTGCGCAGCAGCTTGAACATACCGCCGGCACCGTTGGTCTCTTGACCAATCATGCCATGGCTCAAAGGAATTCTTTCATCCTTGACGCGGGCATACAGCAGACCGACTCTGAATTGTGTTGTTACGAAGTCAGCATCTTTCAGTGCTTCTCTGCGGTCAAGGGTCAGATGGACTTTGACATCATATCCAGAGGCATCCCACATTCTCTGTGCAAGTGCACCGACAATATTCAGCTTTTCTCTGCCGTCTTCAATATCCACGAGCCAGATTTCTCTGATTGGAAGTACGCTGTAACGCTTGATAAAGCCCTGCATCAATTCTGGAGTATAGCTGGAACCGCCGCCGATAGTAACAATCTTGACACCTTTTTTCTCTGACATGATTCATGTCCTCCTTGTTTGCATATTCACCATAGCTTATCTAATGATCAATGGAAATAAGCGGATAACATTTCAGAAATTTATACCGAAACTTTTTGATTTATTTCATTTTATTCCGGTATTTTATTCCGGAACAATGTTAGAATGACAGTATGAAAATAGAAACGATGCTGAAGGAACAAATTGACTTCACTGAAAATGAAAAAGCGATTTCTGCCTATATTCTTTCACATAAGGATGATGTCCTGCATATGTCTGTGCAGGCACTTGCCAAGTACACTTACACATCCACGAGTGCTGTCATGCGGCTGTGCGGGCGCATGGGATTAAGTGGATTCCGAGACTTTAAGATACGCTATGCCCAGGAGCTCAGTTCTTCCTTCAGTGACATGACCGAGATTGATCCGAACTTTCCCTTCTCGCCAAATGATTCAGTCGGTGAAATTGCCGCAAGTCTGCGGAAGCTGACGGTGCAGACATTATCTGAAGCACAGAAGATGATCTCACCTTCCGATGTCAAGAAAGCATGCATGGTCCTCCACAATGCCAGGAACGTTGCCTTATTCGGCATCGGTGATGCATATCTTGCCGGTCTCACCTTCCAGGCAAGAATGATGCGTTCAGGCACCAATTATCTTGCAACACCTGTCTATGGGGAACAGCACCATCTCGCCCAGACAATGCACAGCGGAGATGCCGGAATCGTCCTTTCCTACTCCGGTACGACCAAAGGAACGGTCGACTGTGCCAAGGAACTGAAAAAGAATGGCGCTGCCACCATCTGCATTACTGCCGGTGCTGATTCAGAACTGGCAAAGCTGTGTTCAATCAATCTTCTGCTGCCCGCCCGGGAACAGAAATTCCGCCGGATTGCCTCCTTCTTTTCACAGACATGCATGGAATACTACCTGAATATTATTTATTCTTATCTGTATGTCATGGATTATACCGAATACAGTGCAAAGGCAATCGACTCCTGAGGAGGCAAAGTATGAATAAAGCAGAGATCATAGAACTGCTGGAGAAAGAACATCTTGCGTATGAAGCAGTCGAGCATCCAGCAATATTTACCATTGATGAGATGCTCAGCATTCATCTGCCGCATCCGGAAACAGTCGCAAAGAATCTGTTTCTCCGCGACGACAAGAAAAGAAAATATTATCTGCTGACCGTGCGCGAAGAGAAGCATATTGATCTCAGACAGTTTTCTGAAGACCATGGAACGCGAAGACTGAGCTTTGCCTCGGAAGATGATCTTTGGAGAATCCTCGGACTGCATCAGGGTTCTGTAACGCCTTTGGGGTTGCTGAATGACACTTCTCATCAGGTAAAGTTCTTTCTGGATGCCGATTTTCAGGGAAAGCAGATTGGCATTCATCCCAATGGGAATACCGCAACCGTATGGATGCAGGCAGATGATCTGATCCGTCTGCTGAAGGATCAGGGATGTGAAACTGAATATGCTGTCATATAAAAACCGGAAATTTCCGGTTTTTATATACTTAACCATTTTCCTGCAGACAATACGTCTGACAGTAGAGATTATCGCCGAGATTGAACTCAGCCCCTTTTACAAAACCCTGTTCACGGAACAGTTCTTCAGCTTTCTGTGCACCCAGCCGGTGTTCCGGCGCAGGTCCCATCGGTGTCCTGGCCTTGATGAATTCTATCAGGCAGACCATTCCGTTCTTTTTCAGGATGCGCCGCATCTCAGCAAACAACGATGTACGGTCGTCAATTTCATGAAGGACCGCTGCGAGCATGATCCAGTCTGCACTGTGGTCAGCGACCGGATAGCTGCAGCCATTGACATAGAGTGTCTTCAGGTTGTTCATGCCTGCAGCCCGCTGCTTGAGATCAGTCAGAATTGCGTCATCCGTTTCTGCGGCATACACCATTCCTGCCCCAATCTGCACGGCGGCCAGACTGAACAGCCCGCTGCCCGCGCCGATATCGACAAGAGTATCACCGGTATGAAATCCAATTTTCTCCAAAGTGCCAAGCGGATTCAATTCTACGACTCTGGCAGGATTTTCCAGCTTAGCACGCTTGCCTTCCTTGGCAATGATTCCATTCTGTTCTGACATATGTGCTCCTTCTGTATCTACGAGAATCGTAATGCGCTCAAAAAAAATATACAAACAGAATGCTCAGGCACAAGCAAAAAACTGATCTCATTCATCATGAGTATCAGTTATTGTCATTTCAATTTTCGAGACTCTGCAGTACAGCACCGATATCTTCATGGATGCAGATGGACTGCTTTTCAATTTCTTCAGGCACCTCAGAGACATCCTGATTGATGCAGATATAGGAGGCATCTTTGTTTCTCTGTGTCAGCTGCCAGAAAGGATACTTGATAATGACAGGTGTATTCCACCCGACGCCAAGCTCCAGGTATACGGTGTTTCCCGTCTGATGCTTTCTTAAGAATTCATGATATCTTTCCTGTGCCTGATGCCAGCCTTCATCTTCTACAAAGGTGTCGTCTGCACGCAGATTCATCGACATCGGCTTACCGCAGACAGGACAGTGCGGTATAAGGGATGATGGAATCCGCATCTCTTTCTGCTGACTGACCATGGCCTTGACTGCTGCTTCATTGTCATAAGTCTTTTGATGGCATGGTTCACTGCACTGCCAGAGCCCGTAGTCACCCTGTGTATAGAACAGTCTTTCATGAGGAATTCCTGCTTTCTGGAACTGATGGTCAACGTTCGTCGTAATCACAAAGTAGTCTTTCCCCTGCAGCAGATGCAGCAGCTGTGCGTATACAGGCTTCTTTGCATCTGCATACCGGTTGACCGCAATGAAACGGCTCCAGAAAGCCCATTGCTCTTCCAATGTTGAAAATCGATAGAACCCTGCTGTGTACATATCAGTGAAATGATACTTTGCGATAAAATCTGCGAAGTTCTTTTCAAAGCGCCCGCCGGCATATGTAAAGCCTGCCGAAGTCGATAAGCCTGCGCCAGCCCCGACGACAACTGCATCCGCATTCTTCAGCACTTCTTTGATCTTATTGATCTTTGCCAAGGAGTCCTTGGTAGATCTGTCTGTCGATTTCTTTGTATACATTGAATATCACCTTGATCTCATGATCTGTTTCCTGCAGATACCTGCGGACTGTTTCGACGGCGGCTTTGGCTGCCGCCTGATTTGGATAGTGGAATTCTCCTGTTGAAATACAGCAGAAGGCAATGCTGCTCAGATGCTTCTCAGTGGCAAGCTTCAGGGATGAAAGATAGCAGCTGCATAGATCATCATGATCCTGTGCGGTGACTGCTCCCTGAACAATTGGGCCGACTGTATGAATGACATATCGGGCCGGAAGATTATATCCTGCTGTGATCTTCGCTGCTCCTGTCGGTTCTGCATGTCCCTGTTTCTTCATGATCTCACTGCATTCATTCCGCAGCTGCAGGCCGGCTGCCGAATGGATGGCATTATCAATACAGCCATGGCATGGGACAAAGCATCCGAGCATCTCTGCATTGGCAGCATTAACAATCGCATCCGCATCTAGACGGGTGATATCACCCTGCGACAAATAGATCTGTGTTCCTTCCACAGGCTTCAGATCAGCAGGGTGGACAATACCCTTAGCCGCTGCTTCTGACTGCAGGAGCGCATCCTGCACTTTGATAAAATCAGGTGAAAGAACACCAGGCATGCGTACATTCATCAAACTGCGCAGCAGTCTGCGCTGATCTTCCTCATTATCTGGAAATGACGCTGCAGATTGTCTGTATGCCGGCATTTCCTTTAACAGTTCATTGATCAGAAAGCTGATCTGTTCTGTTCTCCTCATTGGATCTTTCTCTTTTCTACCGCATTGAACATGCATGCTTCCATACATCTGCCGCAGTGAAGGCAGTGTTCCTGCTGAATGACGGCAGGCATCGAAGAAAGATCAATACAGTCCTGCGGGCAGACTTCTGCACATCTGCGGCAGCCGGTGCATTGACTGCTGATCACATATCCAGAAGTCTCCGTCTGAACACCGCCGAACGAGAATGATTCACGGAAAACAGGACGTTTTGACAGATCAAAGAATTCTCCTTCCCCTTGATCAATCTGAAAGACCGTCAGAACAGATCTTGACTGTTCCTGCGGATAGATCTCCGCCATATAGGGATTCCTGGCAAAGATCTCATTCAGCCGTTCTGAACCGATCTCATGGACTCTGCCTTTTAAATTGATCGACTGTGAGGACATGGTGTCTTTCCCCTTCAGTCCAGTCAGAGCAATGTTCTCGTTCTGTCGGATGCGCTCGTAGAATGATTTACCTTTTGCCGTCAGAAAATAGAGACCTTTCTCATCAGCCAGCATGATATCAATGACACATGTCACCGGATGTCCTTCTTTATCGATCGATGCGATGGCGACCGAATGAATCTCCTTCTGTAGATAATTCAAATACTGCAGTGCCTTCTTCATCCTGCTGCCTCCTGTACAAAAGAGCCTCGATTGATCTCAATGCTCTGAATGATATTGATTATGCAATTTCTTCTGGTTCCTTGGTAAAGGAATACTTCAATGCTTTGATCTGTGTCAGTTTAAATACTTCAAAGATGCCGTCACCAATCGTATACAGTGTTTTTGGACCAGTTGGATCTTCCAGCATCGCCTTTCTTGCCTCATCACGGTCATCTCTGACCAGCACTGCCTGTACGCGCAGCCATGTGCCGTCCTTGGCCATGCCGCTGATCTCTACTTTGGCATCCTGCATGATCTGTGCATATACTTTCTTTGTATTGTTGGTGCAGATATATGCATTCCCTTCAAACTCTGTAACGCTGCTGAATGGGCGCACCCGCGGCTGATCACCTTCTGCGGTTGCTACATAGAAAACACCTATATTCTTCAATTCATCAACTAATCTCATATCTTCCTCCATTGTCCCTCACGGGGAGCTCTTGCATTTCCCTTTGACAATGTTATAGTATGTCCATACCGCCATTTCGTAAAGTAAGCACTTTTTTGTAATGTAGTTACCAAATAGATACTATTGCGGTATTTAAAGGATATATTGAAGATGGAGAATTTCAAAAAGATAAAATTAAAGAACCTGCCGCCCTGTCCTGTTGAGACAACTCTCCTGCTGATCAGCGACCGCTGGAAAGTATTGATCTTACGGGATCTAATGCCGGGAACAAAGCGCTTTGGGGAATTGAGGAAGTCAATTGGCACAATTTCGCAGAAAGTACTGACAGCGAATCTGCGTGAAATGGAAGATCAGGGACTGCTGACCCGCAGAGTATATGCGGAAGTGCCGCCGCATGTGGAATATACATTGACGGATCTGGGAAGAAGCTTAAAGCCGGTGCTGGATTCGATGCAGCAGTGGGGCGAGCATTACAAGGCAGCCATAAAATAAAGGTATCCAGAATAATCTCTGAATACCTTTTTCTTTACTTCACTCTGTGTGTATCTGCTTCCCAAAGCTTGTCTGCTTCAGGCTTCCATGCATCTGCGTATGGCTTGACCTTAGCGCTGAGATCATCAACGTTCTCTGGATCTGTCATATCTGTGCTGTGTGCACCGGATGCGTGTACGATCTTGGCAATCTTCTCAGGATTCTCCAGCATTGGGCATGGTCTGAGATGGTTCTCATTGAACGGCTGATTTGCCTGATATTCTCTGAAAATCGGCTGCTTGAGGCATTCCAGCAGAGACTTGTCATGAATGTTGGCATTGGAATAGTGAATGAAGACACATGGCTCCATATCGCCTGCTGGGTTGATATGGCAGTAGTACTTGCCACCGGCAATGCATCCGCCGACGAACTGTCCGTCATTCTGGAAGTCCATGCAGAAAATCTGCTTGCCGCCTGTATATCCACGGACAGCACGAATTCTGTCATACATATACTTTCTCTGTTCCACGGTAGGTACAAGAGTAAGATCTGTATCCTTGCCGACCGGCATAAAGTGGAAATACCAGGAGAACAGAACTCCCTTGTTGATCAGGAAGTCATAGAATTCATCAGAAGTAACTGCTTCGCAGTTTGCCTTTGTATAGCAGATGGATGTACCGTAAGGAAGCTTATTCTTTCTTAACAGATCCATTGCTGCCATGACCTTGGCAAAGGTCCCCTTGCCGCGTCTGGCATCTGTTGCTTCTTCATTTCCTTCAATGCTCATGGAGAAGATGATGTTGCCGCATTCCTTCATGCCGTCGCAGAATGCCTGATCAACAAGCGTTCCGTTCGTAAAGATCATGAAGCCGCAGTCATTATGCTTCTTTGCAAGCTTGAGAATATCATTCTTTCTTGTCATCGGTTCGCCGCCGGTCATGACAAAGAAGTGAATGCCTAACTCCTTTGCTTCTGTGACAAGCTTGTCCATATCATCATTGGACAGATTCAGCTGTCTGCTGTATTCAGATGCCCAGCATCCTGTGCAGTGCAGGTTGCATGCACTCGTTGGATCAAACAGAATTGTCCAAGGAATTTTGACACCTAATTTCTTGCCCGTCTTCTGGGTGTTTCTGTAGCCGCAGATCATGCCTTCATAGACCATGGACATGAACAGCTTCTTCAGATACTCCTGATCAACAGTTGCCGCAATGCGGTTGAAGTACTGTGTATACTTGCCGTCCTTGCCGAAGGCAGTTCTCATGTGATCATAAGCTTCATCAGGCCATGCTTTTCCTAAGACCTTCTGAAACAGATTGACGATATCAACATAACCATCATTGTCATTCTTGCCAACTTTCTTAAAAGCTAGTGTCAGTGCGGTTTCAAATGCTTTTCTTTCTGCCGCATGTGTTAAACTATTTTCCATATAAAACACTCCTTTTTTCCCTATGTATTTATTATTTTCTTTCGTCCCTGCACATACGACTTACAAAAAAGAAAAAGTGTCAATTAAATTGACACTTTTGGCTTCCTGTCCATCTTATGATTTAAACTCTTTTTTGCGAGTTTTGCGTAGCGTTCAATTGCCTCCGGGATACTGCCGTGTATGACAATTTCAATGTTGTTCACGATCTCTTTCGGATCTTCCTTCATCCCATATCTGATCCAGTCAAGAATGGTCCCGGCAAAGGCATACTTATGATATTCAACAATATAGTTCTTGTCCTCATCAGTGATCTCATTGATGCCGCCCATCTCATTGACAATATCCATCAGCAGAACACGGACCTGTGAATACAGTCTGGTCTCCAGCTGTTCACGGGAAACGCCCTGGTATACTGCATTGACGAAATCCTTGTTCTTTTTCAGATTGATCAGAATCTCATACATGCCGTCCTGCCATCCATGATATGTACGAGTAGTTTCAAAGATGCGATGCCCTTCTCGATCAAAGATGGATTCAATCAGATTGTCGACATCACTGTAGTGATTGTAGAAAGTCTGCCGCTGAATGCCGCATTTCCGGCACAGCTCACTGACACTGATTTTTTCAATCGGCATCTGCTTAGACAGATCCATAAATGTCTGGATGATGCGCTGCTCAATCGGGTTCTGTTTTTTACGTTTATTCATGATACGGTACCTGTTCCTATGGATATTATATCTCTTTCTCCTGCAGGAGTGATGATGATCTTTTATCCGGCAGAAATCTGACATTGACCATGCAGCTGTGTACTGCAGTTCTATTTGCCGAATTCTTTTGCGACATCCTGCAGAAGATCTCTGATTGGAAGATGCTGTGGACAGACTCTCTCACAGCCTCCGCACTTGATGCAGTCTGAAGCAGTCCCGTTGTCTCCTGCGGTCAGTACATTGTTGTAGTAATAGTCTGCGTTCCAGTCATGGAAAGTATTCTTAGCATTATAGACTGCAAACAGATCCGGGATCCTGATCTTCTTTGGACAGTGATTTTCTTCAACGCAGTAATGGCATGCCGTACATGGAATCATTCCGGCAGCGTGGAATACTTCCGTTACTTTCTGCAGCACTTCCTTTTCATTATCATTCAGAGGAACGAATTCCTTCATGAAGGAAACATTGTCCTTCATTTGTTCCAATGTGCTCATGCCGGAGAGCACGACTCTGACATTCTTCTGTGAGGCCGCAAAGCGGATGGCATACGATGCATTGGATGCCTTTTGTCCTAGAGTATCAATGATCTTCTGAGCTTCCTCAGGCAGCTTGACAAGACTCCCTCCTTTGACTGGTTCCATCACGATGACAGGCTTGTCATGTGCTTCACACACTTCATATACTTTATGGGATTCAACCGACGGATCTTCATAATCCAGATAATTGAACTGGATCTGCACAACCTCAATCTCAGGATACTCATTCAGAATCTGATCCAGCACTTCCGCCTTGTCATGGAAGGAGATGCCAACATGACGGATCTTCCCTTCCTTCTTCAGTTCAAATGCGGTTTCATATGCATGACATTTCTTAAACTTGATATATTCCTTTGCATTCTGAGCATGCATTAGGTAAAAGTCAAAATAATCAACGCCGACGGCATGGAGCTGTGAAGCAAACAGCGGTCTGATTTCTTCTTCTGTGCGGAAATAACTTCCCGTAAGCTTATCTGTCAGAATATATCTGTCCCTTGCATATCTGGACGTCAGACACTCTTTAAGTGCCAGTTCACTTTTTCCGTCGATATATCCATGTGCTGTGTCAAAATAGTTGAAGCCGCTGGTCAGAAAACAGTCAATCATTTCACTGAACTGATCTGTATCTACTTTCCCATTTTCCAGCATAGGAAGCCTCATGCAGCCAAAGCCGAAATTCTTGTTGATGAAGTCAAAGTTCTCCATATTCAATCCTCTCTCTTTATTCATTATAAATGCACCTGAGAAAGCGTGCCAGCAGATTAATAAAGAGCAAAAAAAAGCCGGAATCTCCGGCCTATAGATCATAAAAATGAAGCAATCTTATCATAGAGAGCATTTGGATCAATCGGTTTTGATAGATGCGCATTCATCCCTGCAGCAAGGCATTTCTGAACGTCATCTTCAAAAGCATCTGCAGTCATGGCAATGATCGGAATTGTTTCAGCATCCCTGCGGTACAGACTGCGTACGGCTTTCGTTGCAGCATATCCATCCATGATTGGCATGCGGATATCCATCAGAATCAGATCATAATAATCTGCGCTCGAATGCTTGAACGCCTCTAATCCTTCAGAACCATTGGCGGCAATCGTTACAATCATTCCGCGGCTTTCCAGAATCTTCTTTGTGATTTCTTGATTCAGGGGATGGTCTTCGCACAGCAGTATGTGTTTACTCTTCAGATTTGTCAGATCCTTTTTCTGTTGGATGTCTTTCTCCACCGTGACCTCGGAAACTGGAACAGTATCAAATGAAGCTTCAAGAAAGAAATCAGAGCCGTTTCCAAGCGAAGATTCTACGGAAATAGTACCGCCCATTAATTCAATCAGGCTCTTGACAATTGCTAAGCCTAATCCCGTGCCTCGGTTGGATGCTGTATCGCTGCGCTCTCCCTGGGTAAATGGATCGAAGATTACTTTCTGCAGTTCTTCGCTCATTCCAATGCCGTTGTCAACCACATGTGCCCGCAGGTTCATCCGTCCGCCGTCGATCATCGTCTCAACCAGTGTATATGTGATGGTACCGCCTTCCGGTGTGTATTTGACCGCATTGGAGAATAGATTGAAGAAGATCTGATTGACACGCAGCACATCCATCAAAGGGACGGCGTCAGTGATCAGCTGTGTATCAATGATCAGCTGCTGACCCTTTTCCTGACATAGAGGCTTAACGACCGCATTCAGATACTCCACAAACTTCTGCGACAGATATGGTTCCGGATGGAGTTCAATTTTTCTGCTTTCAATTTTGCTCATATCCAGAACATCATTGACCAAGCCCAGCAGGAATTTCGAAGAAGTATCAATCTTATTCAGATACTCGTCGATTTTGACTGGATCGTTTTCATCCTTGGCAAGATACGTCATGCCGATGATGCCGTTCAGCGGCGTACGGATATCATGGCTCATGCGGGAAAGGAAATCACTCTTTGCTCTGTTAGCTTCATCACCCTTCTGCTTCGCTTCCATCAGCTGGCGGATCTGTTCCTGTTCCTTCTGATACTGCTCCGTAATATCCTGGACTGACACCGAAACAACATTGTGCTGCTCTTCCAGATATGTGAAGTAAAGATACAGCCGGCGCAGATTTCCTTCTTCATTGATAAAGCTGCAGGTATACGTATAGCTTTCGTGATCTGCCAGCTGTTCAAGCACATGGCAGAAACAGACATTGTTTTTTGTTTCTTCACGATATTGATCCGGTACTGATGAAGAGATCAACTGCAGCACATAAGCATCATAATCGGTAACGGAATATGAGCGTGTCCATTCGCCATGGCTGCCGGAAGGCACGAAGAAAGATGCCTGGTGATCCGGCACACTGACCAAGCCGATGCTCTTATATCCAATCATGCGAAGATTATTCGTCAGCTGCTGACGAAGATGCTTCTCTGTTATGTCGTACGAATAAATAAAGCATTCAACATTTCCTGTATTTGGATTCTGAAATGTCCGGATCTCCATCTGTGCCCAGATTGCAGACTGAAAGGAGCCTGTCCGGCGGAATTCCATGCTGAAGAAAGTCTCACCATTATGAAAACGGGTGATCAGATGATTCCGGTCAAAAATATCATGATAGACCTCTTTATCCGCATCGCTGAAAATGAACTGATCAAGCTTATGAAAGGCTTCATCGTATGTCATTCCGGAAGCATCCATTGAATATTCATTTGCTTTATAGTATCCCAGCACTTTATTTGCACTGAGATCATGATGTCCCTTGGCAACAAATCCTTTTTCATTTTCCATGGAGATGTAGACAAGTTCGTGTTCATACTGTTTCTCAACAGCCAAAGCCTTGGTCATGTCCTGTGAAGTTCCATAGGCCTTGATAGGTCTGCCGCTGCTGTCCATCATCGTTACATGGGATAGATGCAGAAAAAACGACATGGATTTGTCAGCTGGCTGAAATTCAATATCTGCAGTCGTATACAATTTACCGGCAAATGTGTCATCAAAAAAGCGCTTGATCTCATTATGATATTTTTGATCTACCATTTGATACATGACTGCAGGAACATCAGTATATTCCAGAGACAGTCCAAGTTCCTTGCAGCGCTGCGCCGTATACCCAGTTTTGGCAAAGGTCACAGTGTGAGTCGGAATGTCATATTCCCAAACAACAAGCTTGGCGGAGTCTACTGAAGAAGAGAACATTTTCCGCAGGGCAATCTCCCTGCCCTCTGAATTCTTCAATTCATCTTCATTGATAAAAGTAAAGTACAGGAATTCTTCATCATTTTTAAGACGTGCTTTGATGCCCTTCATGCGGATCCATTGATAACTGTCCGTCTTTTTATTCCTGAAACGATAAACATCATCCATGCTGCATGCTTCTTTAAAAAGTGATTCTGCATCCGCATTCCAGCGTGCAGAATCCTCTGGATGGATGAGAGAAGAAAGATGTGAGATCTGCCGATCAATCAGTTCTCTTGGATCAATGCCGAGCATGGTGCCGACAAATTCGTTGGCACTGGAAATGACCACAGACCCATATTTAAATTTGCCAATACAGATGCCGCACGGAATATTATCCAGCGTTTCCGTCAGCTGACGTATAACATCTCTCTGCCGGTAGTCATTTGTGACATCTTCAAAAGTACCGACTAGTCCGATGATCCTGCCATCTTCATATATTGGGCTTTTCGAGGCAATGATATCTTTTTCTTCACCACGGATGACGCATTTCCCATGAACACGCTCAGTGGATATTCCTTCACGCAGGACCTTCCATTCATCATTGCGGAAAGGGTCTGGATCAGAGTGCCATCCCATATCCTCATCTGTTTTACCTAAGATCACCTGCAGCGATTTAAAACCATAAAAGTCAAGAAATGCTTGATTAGCACCTATAAATCTTCTTTCATTATCTTTCCAGAAAATACACAGTGATGTTGTATCAAGAATCTTACTCAGTAAATCGCTGTTCTTAATCTCCATATATCTACCTTTCCGATATGGATCAGTTCAATTTGCAGCAAAACAAATATATATAGTAATTTTAAAATACCCTTTGTGAATTCTCAACATAATCAGTATATATTACTCATGTTATTCTAAAGAAAAAACTGTCATGACTGACAGTTCTTTTTCAGATACTTCACAGCAATCTAGGCCTTTTTGACAGGCACCCAGATTTCACAGTAATACGCATCTGGATCATCGGTCATCGGGCCATACATTTCAATATTGTAATTGCCGGCCAGCTGATATGACTTTGACGATGGCATCCATTCACTCCAGATCTTTGTATTCACATCCTGCAGTGATTTCGGCAGTGCTCCATGGCAAGGGAACACAGCCCATGTGCCGGCTGGAATGACCATTGTCTTCATTCCTTCCGGGACCTCATTCCATGGCAGATAATTATCCGCAATCATGTAGTCAAAGTCTTTGCCTTCACTGTCTTTGCAGATGCCGTACATCCCGCAGATTATCTTGCCTGCCGGACTCTTCATGTGCTCATTCCAGAATGACGGGATCTCCTGATATGATGTCTCTGTATTGAATCTGCGGGAGATGCCCATTACGGTGAACTGTTCTTTATTCACAATCTTGTATTCCATCATTGTTCCTCCTTCAAGTGTCAGTTTGATCTTCAGCGGAGCGACCGCATTCAAGACCGCATTCTTATTTCTAGCTGCAGTTGGGGTGATTCCATGGAATTTGACAAATGCACGGGTGAAGCTGTCCGGAGAATCATAGCCGTACTTAAAAGCCAGATCAATGACTTTGACCGATGAACTGCTCAGTTCCTGGGCAGCCAGCGTCAGTCGGCGTCTGCGGATATATTCACCGACAGTAAATCCACACAGGACCATGAAGATTTTCTGAAAGTAAAAGGTGGATACGCACGCTTCTGCGGCTGCTTCATCGATGCTGATGTCATCGGCCAAGTGACTCTCAATATAGTCAACCGCATTTCTGATTCCTTCATTCCATCCGTTCATATGCTTCCTTTCTGCAGTTACAACATATCATATTTCCAGAATAAACAGCCGACTTTCTGTGTTCAAGTATGACGGTTTAAAAAACCTCTGCACTTCTGCAAAGGTCTTATGCTGCTGTCCTGTTTTCTTTTACCATGGCAATGACTGACATGGCAACTGGAACCAGCATGATAAAGATGCCGAGAACAGCAACAGAGCGGGCTCCGAAAGTATCCATCATAAAGCCGCTGTAGATCAAGGCAATGATGCCGGCAAAGCTTCCGTACATGGCATCTGCCATAGAATGAGCTGTATTCTTCAAGGCACCGTGAACATTCTTCTCTGTTATCTCTCTGACCGTCGGCAGCATGACTCCATAGGATGCGTTCCACATGACAGAACCGAGGATGACCATCGCTGAATTCACTGCGGTGACAATCAGCAGCATATTCGCCATTGCAAAGGCAGTCATCAGTGTTAAGCGCAGATATGACGGAATCCGTTTCAGTCTGCCTGACATGAAAATGAAGACAGCCTGGATTGTTGTACCGATGAAGGCATCAATACCTAGGATGCTGACGTCTCCGCCAACACTCTTAATAATGACGATCTTCAGGTTATTGACTGGTGCACATGCGAGCCCAGTTAAGAATAGAATAACAATCATATAAAAATACGGCTTGATTTTCAGAAGACCTGATGCATTCACTTTTTCAATATGCTCTGCCTTTGCTCCGTATGGCTTCTCCTTCATTATCAAAGCCATCAGGGCAACCGGAACAGCCATCACAACTACGCCAATCGGCATGACAATAAAGCCGACCCGGCTGATCAGCAGGCCAACCACCAGTGCAGTCAGACCATAGCCGAATGAACCAACTGCTCTGGCTCTGCCATACATACCTGCGTCCTTGTTGAAACGCTTAAGCATCCATGCATCAAGATTGGACCCCAGCGGTGCGGATAAGAAACCAAAGACTGGGTACAGCATTGCCGCAATCCACAGATTCCACTTTGCTGCAAAGAAGATCACAATAGCGATACCAACTGCAATCAGGAATTCAGGAATGAATACATTCTTATTAGTATGATATTTATCACACAGACCGCCGAAATAGAAAGCCCCAAAGAAGGAACAAACCATAAAGACAGCTAAAAGGATACTCAGAAAAGAACTTGACATGCCGCAGTCCAGCAGGTAGGTTGCAATATACCCGACGAAGACAGCGTAGAAGCCCCAATATAAACCATCCAGGAGACTGAAGCCGATGACTGTTCTGCTGCTGATTTCTTCCATACTTCTTTTCCTCCTGCGCGAATATGGATATGATACTGCTCGCTTTTATGAAAAGATAGACTGATACCGCTTACAGTTTTGTTTTTCATCATTTGGAACATATTGTATGGATACGTATTGATATCTGCGGCATGGAATCAAAATTGTTCATGATATAATTGAGTTATGACAGAAACACATAAGCATACTGATGGCACCGTCCATCACAATCATTCTCACACGCATGACCCGAAAGAGATCAAGGCAATCGTCAACCGCATCTCACGGGCATCAGGCCATATGAACTCCATCAAGACCATGGTGGAGAACGGTCAAGACTGTTCGGATGTCCTCGTCCAGCTGGCTGCCGTCAAGGGTGAGATCAATAAGATTGGAAAAGTCCTGCTGCAGGAACATATTGAGCACTGTATCGTAGAAGCAGCTGCGGAAGGCGACATTGAAGCAATTGAAAAAATGAACAAAGCGATTGACCAATTCATGAAATGATTACTTCACAATCTGATGATCTTTGTTCATCGTGATAATCTGATCTGCCAGTCCCTCAATGATTTCTTTCTGATGTGTGGCAATCAAGATTGTCTTTTTTTCTGTCTTGAGCTGTTTTAGAAATGACAGCAGCCACTGCTGTCCATCTTCATCCAGGGAAGCTGCCGGTTCATCCAGGACCAGTACCTCTGGATCCATTGCAAGCACTGCTGCCAAGGCAGTTCTTTTCTTTTCGCCGCCGGAAAGCGTAAATGGTGCCTGTCTGCGTACCTCCTGCAGGTCCATCATTGTCAGGTACTTTTCGGTAACCGCCTGAATCTTTTCCTGAGGATACTTCAGCTGGTACAGGCCAAAGGCAATTTCATCTTCTACACTGCGGGTGAACAGCTGTGCTTCAGCATCCTGAAAGACATAACCAATCTTCTGATGAAAGGAACGGGCGAAATTCTTATCTTTCAGCTTGTCTGCCGTGATGGTTTCTCCGTCAAAAAGATACGTGCCGCTCTGTGGATGTTCCAGACCATTGAGAATCCGGAACAGGGTTGATTTTCCACATCCGTTGGGTCCGTCCACACACGTGCATTTTCCATCAGGAAAGACCGCGTTGATCTGATTCAAGACAAGTCGCCGGTCATAATAAAATGTCAGATTCTTCAGTTCAATCATAAAGTTTTCTCCAGATAGACAAACAGGATTACAAGTGCCGCCGGTAACATAAGATAAAGAAGATCAATGATCTGCAGATGATGGCGCTGATACATCTGATATTCGCCGGCATAGCCACGGCAGACCATCGCCTCAGATGTCCGGTCAGCCAGTCTTTCTGACTTTAAGAATGTTGTGCCTAGTATGCCGCCAATCTGCGAATCTTTCCAGGAAGTATCTCCGACCGCACGGACAGATACAGCTTCCAGCATCTGATTGGAAAAGCGTGCCAGGATGACCAGGAAGTGAATGGTAAGATCCATTGTCATGATCACAACGCCGGGAACGTGCAGCTCCTGCAGTGAGCCTGTCATTTCCTTCCAGCCGCATGTCTCGTTGAGGACTGCAATGATCATCACCGATTCCATGACTTTCATGGAGATGGTAAGACAGGATGCAGGACTGCCTAGGAATACTGCCGGCAGCGTGATCAAGAAAGCCAGAAGTACTGCTGTGATGACGCTTCTGAGCACATTGGCAATTCTGCCTGCAGGCAGCAGTGCAAGCAGACAAATCTCCCCGGCTGATACCAATAAAGTAAAGGATGCGTTATGTGACAGCGAACAAAGCAAGATGCAAAGTACTGCAGTACAAATACGAAAAACCGGATTAATGGGAACCATCCGGTCAGAATACATTTGATCTCTTTTTACAATGCGGCTGATCAGCCGCATCACACCAACATTAAGATTCAATTGTTCTTCTCTTTCCTGCCGCCTCACTCAGCAGCTTAAACACAATGATGCATACTGCAGCACCGACTGCAGCTGAAACAATATAGCCTGCCCATGCTGGAATTCCTGCCGCCGTATACTCCGGCAGCAGTGCCTTCCATGTGATCCCGTTCGTCATGCCTGCAGGTACATACCCGGCACCTGAGGCAGCAATTTCATCTATTCCCCATTCACCCCAGGCAGTTCCTTCCGCCAGCAGGCCCAACGGTACAGCAGCAATCATCAGACCAATCAGGAAACCCAAAGTCTTTGAACTCTTTTCCTTTGTATTTGTCAGCTTCGTCTCATCTGCAGATGAATGAACAAATGAATATAGTGCTGCTGTAAATATCACTTCTGCTAGACCGAACACCGTCAAATGGCCGATCATCATCGCTGGAATCGATACATTCAGCGGATATGGACAGTACAGTGCACTGCCGGACGCATCATGGAACAGCAGCGGCTGGATGCCAAACTCTACAGCTGCACAGAACGCAGCCGCATTGATACCGATATAGGAACCAATACTGCCGGCAATCAGATCACGGTTCCTGCCATGGATCAGCCTCTTCAGCAGCTGGGCAGAATAGTATCCGGTAAATGGAAGCACCACTGCCATATTAAAAATGTTGGCACCTAACGATAAGATGCCGCCGTCTCCAAACAGCAGTGCCTGCAGGATCAAGGCTGCTGAGACAGAGACACTGGCCGCATACGGTCCCAGCATCAGGGCAATGAATGTCCCGCCTACTGCATGTCCTGTCGTACCACCGGGCAGCGGAATATTGAACATCATCCCTAAGAACGTAAAAGCAGAAGCTACACCCAGCTTTGATATCTTTTCAGGTGTGAGCTCCTTTTTGACTTTATAGATGGATACCGCAAGTACCGGTATGGCAGCGGCAGTCATGACCGCACATGTCTGCGGACTCAGGTAGTTGTCTGGAATATGCATTCAGTTCCTCTGATCTTTGGGTCAATGATACCAGACACCTTCTTTCTGCGGAAGCCTCCCCGGGGGTTCCAAAGCAAAGAAAAAGGGAGCATCCACTCCCTGATCAGTCATTTATTTGACGTAGACAACATTTCCTTCTCTGCGCGGTGCTGCTGCAGGAATCTCCCCCTCCGTATAACCGAGGATGCAGTGGCCGATGCCTTCGTAGTCACCTTCCACGCCAAGGTCCTTCAGGATCTGTTTTCCTTCTTCACTTTCAAATTCTTGTTTTGCCCGATGGATCCAGCAGCTGCCAATTCCCAATGTATGTGCTGCCAGCATCAGATTGCCCATAACAAGACTTCCGTCATATACATATGTCGGCACCTTTTTATCCGCTAAGACGACCAGGACATCCGGAGCTCCATAGAATGGATCAAAATCCGGTTTCCATCCGCCGATCTCTGCATTCATCTTTGCCAGACGGCTGCGCAGTGCTGGATCTGTGACAGCAATGATCAATGCAGACTGCTTTCCCATGCCGCTGGCAGCGTATGTACCGGCCTCTACAATCTGTTCAATGATCTCCTGAGGGACCTGCTTTGTCTGATACTTACGGATGCTGCGGCGTTCTTCCATCGCTTTGATAACATCATTCATATTGAATCCTCCATATCTTTATTTCTTTTTTATACTAGTTCAGAATTCTTGAAAACTCCATTGAGATGACTGTATGTATTACAGGTTAGCAGCACCGATCATCGATGCATTGGTGCCCAGTTCTGCGGCAGCAATCTCTGGAATCATTCCATGCGGACCGCCAAAGCAGTCCTCTTTCATCATCTTGCGGATCGGATCCAGCAGCACATCTGCACGCTCTGAGATCATTCCGCCCAATAAGATCAGCTGCGGCCGGTACATGTTCACAATATTCACGATTCCCGTGCCAAGCATCAGCTCATACTGTTCCAGGACTTCCTTCATAGCTGTGTCACCGTCAGCCGCCTGCGCAAAGATTTCATCCAGCGACATCTCTCTGCCGGCAGCCTGTGAGCCTGCCTTGATGAGCGCCGGTACAGAGGCATATGCCTCCAGGCATCCCTTTCTGCCACAGGTGCACTGTCTGCCATTGGCCTTGATGACCATGTGTCCTACTTCAGAACCTCCAAGCATACCGCCTTCAAATACCTCGCCGTTCAAGATGATGCCGCCGCCCACACCGTTTCCAAGTGTGAACATCACGACATCGGAATAATCTTTACCAGCTCCCGCAACGGCTTCGCCTAAGGCAGCACAGTCAGCGTCATTGGCAATCCGCACCGGGCACGGGATCACCCTGCCCAGCTCCTCTGCCAATGGCACATTCTCCCAGCGGATATTATTGGAATACAGCACCTTGCCTGCCCGGCGGTCAATTGTTCCAGGGACACCGACACCCACTCCGATGCATTGATCCAATGGGACCTTCTGGTCTGCCAGCAGCTTCAGTGTCCGTTCTGCCACCTGGGCTATGATCTCCTTTGGCGTCAGTTCTTTCGGGGTCGGGAAATGCTCGGATGCGATCAGATGATTGGAATCATCGACCAGTCCCATGCGTACTTCTGAAGAACCGATATTGATGCCCGCTCGGATTGGGGAGGCCTTCTCACGGATAGTCGTTAATAGTGCATCACATCTTCCCTCGATCTGCCAGTCTCCGCTGCCAGCTGGAAGGAACAATGAATCTCCTTTTTGATAGGATACTTTCTCGCTTTGATTAGTAATGGTGCCTTCCCCATCCAGGATCAGGATTGATAAGAAGCTCGTCTCTCTGACCGCTCCCTGCATGCGGTAGGTCAATATGCCATCCAGGTCCAGCTTATCGACTGTGAAGTAGTCACAGTCTGCTACATGGGGATAGTTTGTCCCACGGTGGATCATCGGGACACGGTTGGTGACAGCGATTGCCTTCTCGATATGAAGGTCACGCTTCTTCCCATCTTTTCCTACTCTTCCATAGTCATAGACCCGATAGGTCACATTGGAGTTCTGCTGTATCTCAGCAATCAAGATTCCCTTGCCTATGGCATGCAGTGTTCCGGATTCAATGAACAGGGCATCGCCCTTATGGACCTCGACTGGGTTCAGCACTTCTAATAATGTATCGTCTTTAATACGCTGGGCGAACTCTTCCTTGGTGATTTCCTTCTTGAAGCCATAGTAAAGATAGGCACCTGGTTCTGCATCCAGGACATACCACATTTCTGTCTTGCCATACTGTCCTTCATTCTGCAGAGCAAAGCCGTTAGATGGGTGCACCTGGATGGACAAGTTGTCCTTGGCATCGATGAACTTCGTCAATATCGGAAAGTCACGGAACCTGCGGCAGTGCGTGCCCAGGACCTCCATTCCTTCAGCATCGAGATATTCCTTCAATGTCTTTCCTGCATAAGGACCATTTTCAATGACCGAAGGTCCATCCGGATGACAGGAAAGCATCCATGCCTCAGCCAGCACCGGTCCGTCATATTCAACACCGAATTCTTTCTTCAGCCGCTGCCCGCCCCACAGATAATCCTTGCATGCAGGTCTTAGTTTTAAGATTGACATACTGCCTCCTAATCCAGATCTCTTCCATTGGACGCAATGACTTTCTGCAGCCAATAGAAGGATTTCTTCGGCACTCTCCTCATGTCTCTCAGATCATGATTGGTACGGTTGACATAAACAACACCATAGCGTTTCCGCATATCTCCCTGTGAAGAAAGAATATCAATCAGTCCCCAGCCTAAGTAGCCAAGCACCTCTACACCATCTTCATCCATCGCCTTCTGCATCTGACGGATATGTTCACGATGATAGGCAGTGCGGTAGTCATCCTGGATCTCATTTACGCCATCCCACTCTTCCTGTACACCAATACCGTTTTCAATTGGGAATACAGGCAGCTGATAGCGCTGATACATTTTACTCATAACATCACGGAACCCATAAGGATCAATCTGCCACTTCCACTCCGTCGTTGGGATATAAGGATTTTCCTGACCTCCCTTTTCCCCATAGTAATTCGGGCAGGTGTCTGCTGATATCTTTTCAGAATTAATTGTCGAAGAAGCATAGTATGAGAAACAGAGATAATCTTCTTTATGTGCTGCTAAGATCTGCTTTTCTTCTTCCGTAAACTTCATATCAATATGGTGTGCTTCAACATAATGAAGTACTTCATGAGAATATCTGCCCTTTGCAAATGCATCCAGCAGATTGAAGTTGATGAACTCATCCCATTTTCTTGCGGCAAGGATATCTTCCGGCTTGCATGTAGCAGGATAGCTCTCAGCATATGCAAGCATACCACCGATCTTTGCATCGGAATGTGCATGAAGATAATTGCAGATCCTTGCATGAGCAATCATGACATTATTCTCAATCTGATACAGTTCTTCAACCGTTTCATCGCCTTTGAGATATCCGGCAATCTTGAATGCCAATGGCTGTGAGTACAGATTCTGTTCATTGAATGTGATCCAATATTTGACCCGGTCGCTGAAGCAGTCAATCATCTTTTCACCATACCGTACAAAAGCATCTACGGTCTTCTTAGATAAGAAGCCGTTATACTTTTCCGCAAGCGCAAGCGGCATATCAAAATGATACAGGCAGATCATCGGTTCAATGCCTTCCGCAATCAGGTCATTAATGAACTGACTGTAGTAGGCAATCCCTTCTTCATTGAAGTCGCCGTCACCGTTTTTGACCACACGGCTCCACGAAATCTGGAAGCGGTACATGTTCATCCCCAGCTGTTTCATCAGATGGAAGTCTTCTTTGTAGTTATGGTAATTGTCATTGGCAAAGTGCCAGTCGCTGCGGTTCTCTGCTGGTTCCACAATGTCATAGACAGATAAAGATTTGCCGCCTTCATTCCAGCCGCCCTCTGTCTGCATGCTGGAAACAGAATTTCCCCAATAGAATGTCATGTCAGTCCTCCTTGTTTGTTCTAATTTAGTTATAGTCAGCAGGAAAATAATGTAAACAAAGTTAGTTTACTTTTATAAAGTTTGTAAACTATAATGTTTACATGAATGGATATAAGACAATTGCTGAGGATCTGCGGAATCAGATCCTGAAAGGAACATATAAGGAAGATGGCCTCCTGCCTTCCCAGCAGGAACTGGCTGAGAAATATCATGTCAGCAGAGTCACCATCAACCGTGCCTTTCATGTGCTGAAGGAAGAAAGCTTTATCACGACGCGCCGCGGATATGGCGCAGCAGTACATGTGCCAGAAGAAAACAGTGACATCAACGTCGAACAATATGTCGGCCTAAGTGAATTGATGGGAAAAAGGGCCAATGTTGACAGTGCCATCATCTCCTTCTCCCTCCGTTTTCCTGAAGAAGAGGAAATGAGAAAGCTGAGCATCGCAGCCAATGATCCCGTCTATGACATTATTCGTCTGCGGAATGTAAATGGACAGCCGCTGATGCTTGAATATACAATCATGCCGATCAAGGTCATTCCCGGCATTGATGAGAAGACACTGAAAAAATCCATATACAGATATATCCAGAAAACACTGCATCTTCAGATTGGTGCCTCAGTACGAAAGATCCGGGCAGACAAACCAGATGCCTATGACAGGCAGTATCTGCAGTGTGCTAATGATGATCCGGTTCTTGAAGTGGAACAGACGGTGCGTCTCAAGGACGGAACACCTTTTGAATACTCGCAGACCCGTTCCCGCTATGACCATACTTCCTTTATTTACTACAGTTCCGGCAGATCAAAGATGAACATCAATCAAAAAACAGACTGATCCCCGTTTTGCAAGGATCAGTCTGTTTTATTTTTCGGAACCGTAATCCATATAGGCGCCCTTCATCGGACTGACACAGTGCTCACTGAATAAGCGCAGAACACCCTTCTGGTATTTTGCCGTCTTCGGTCTCCATTCATCTTTTCTCTTCTTCAGGATTTCAGCAATTTCTTCGGGTTTCTTTCTGACCCCGTCGATGCCAACAATATTCAAAGACCTTCCAAACACGTCCAATTCAATCAGATCATTTTCCTTGACCAGAGCAATCGGGCCGCCAACCGCAGCTTCCGGGCTGCAGTGTCCAATGACTGGTCCTGTGGATGCGCCTGAGAAACGGCCGTCTGTAATCAAGGCAATGGTACAGCCTAATTCAGGATCTGAACTGATTGCCTCAGAGGTATAGAACATCTCCGGCATGCCGCTGCCTTTCGGACCTTCATAGCGGATGAAGACAGCATCGCCCTTCTGAACCTTATGATGAAGGACAGCATCCAGGCATTCCTCTTCACTGTCAAATGGCCTGGCTCTTAATAAAGCCTGGAACATTTCCTTTGGACATGCCGTATGTTTGATCACGGCACCTTCCGGCGCGAGATTGCCTTTCAGGATGCAGATGCTTCCATTGGTGGAAATTGGTGCATCAAAGGGATGAATGATATCGGTCTTCTTGATCTGAAGTCCCAGCTGTCGGCAGCGCTCTTCAAGAAGTGCCTGGCACCTGTCATAAAAACCGTTCTTCTTTAATTCATCTAGATTCTCTCCCAGAGTTCTGCCTGTTACTGTCATAGCATCAAGATGCAGTACCGAACGCAGTTCCTCCATAACAGCTGGAACACCGCCGGCATAATAGAAGAACTCTGCCGGCCATCTGCCTGACGGTCTGACATCCAGAAGATAATGAGCACCGCGGTGCAGACGGTCAAAAGTATCACCGGAAATTTCGATACCATATTCATGAGCAATGGCAGGAAGATGCAGCAGTGCATTTGTGCTCCCTGAAATTGCCGCATGGACAAGGATTGCATTTTCGAAGCTTTCAAGCGTCACAATATCTTTCGGCTTGATTCCCTGCTCTGCTAATTCAACAGAACGTCTTCCTGCCTGATAGGCATATTCTGCAAGGTCTTTGGATGTTGCTGGCAGCAGAGCTGAACCTGGCAGTGTCAATCCCAATGCTTCAGCTGCAATCTGCATCGTAGAAGCAGTTCCAATAAAGGAACAGGCACCACAGCTTGGGCATGCATTCTTCTTTGCCCACAGGAATTTATCTTTATCAATTTCACCGCGTTCATACTTGGCGCTGTACATTCCCAGCTGCTCCAAAGTCAGAAGATCTGGGCCTGCATTCATGGTACCGCCGGTCACCATAATAGATGGGATATTGACTCTTGCCATTCCAATCATATTTCCAGGCAGTCCTTTATCGCAGCTGCTGATATAAACACCTCCGTCAAATGGTGTTGCATTGGCCTGTATCTCGATCATATTCGCAATCATCTCACGGCTGGCAAGAGAATAGTTGATTCCGTCAGTTCCCTGGCTTTCGCCGTCACACATATCTGTCGTAAAGTATCTTGCCCCATGTCCACCAGCATCGGCAGCACCTCTGCGGGCAGCTTCGACCAGGTAATCCAAGCCGGCAGACCCTGGATGACTGTCTCCGAAAGTACTTTCAATAAAGATCTGCGGTTTGCTGAGATCTTCATACTTCCATCCGGAGCCCAGCCGCAGCGGATCTAATTCTGGTGATAATTCGCGCATCTTCTGACTTGTCAGTTTCATAGTACTCTCCCGTAATACGTTTATTATAAGACACAAAAAGGAAGCAAACGCTTCCTTCTGATTAAATCTCAAACTTTTCTCTGGACCACTTTTCAAATTCTTCATCTGTCGCAAGAACTGAATGTGTATCAGTCAACTGATGTAGCACACCCTTTGAATAATCAACACCTTCCTTGTTCTTATCATAGGTCAGCGCAACTCTGCGCTTTTCTACAATTGGATTTGGATGCGGAATTGCTGAAAGCAGCGATCTTGTATAAGGATGAATCGGATTGGCGAAGATCTCATCTGTCGTTCCTGTTTCTACGATATATCCAAGATGCAGAACACCGATGCGGTCGGAAATATACTTGACCATGGACAGATCATGCGCAATAAAGAGATACGTAATACCCATCTCATCCTGCAGATCCTTCATCAAGTTGACGACCTGAGCCTGAATGGAGACATCCAATGCCGAAATTGCTTCATCAGCGATGACCAGCTTCGGGTTCATGATCAGCGCTCTGGCAATGCCGATACGCTGTCTCTGACCACCAGAGAACTGCTGTGGATAACGAGTCGCCTGCTCCCTGGAAAGACCGACCTTGTCAAGGATGGCATAGACCTTTTCATCCAGATCAGCCTTGTTTTTATACATATGATGGATTTCAAGACCCTGAGCTATGATTTCCTTGACCTTCTTACGAGGATTCAGACATGCCATTGGATCCTGGAAGATCATCTGCATGTTCTGTCTCAGATATGCTTCATCTTCCTTTGCAAGCTTCTTGGAACCGATATCATGACCGTCAAAGATGATCTTGCCGTCAGTCGGTGTATACAGACGTATGATTGCTCTGCCTGTTGTCGATTTGCCGGAGCCAGACTCGCCGACCAATCCATATGTTTCACCCGGATAGATATCAAAGCTGATGCCGTCAACAGCCTTTGTTGTATACGTACGGGTGATCTTGAAGTACTGCTTTAAGTTCTCTACATGAAGAAGCGGCTGCACATTAGAATTTGCTTGCGTCATACTTTGCGGCCTCCTTCTTCATCTTTGCCAAACGGTCTACCAGCTGTTCCGGCAGTTCGACCTTCGGCGCTCTTGGATCACACAGCCATGATGCGACTCTGTGCTGGCCGCCAACATTGAACATCGGCGGTTCTGCTTCATAGTCGATTTTTAAGGCATATGGATTTCTAGGTGCGAATGCATCACCGACAACTTCATCAAACAAGTTCGGCGGTGTACCAGGAATTGCAAACAGACGTTTGGAATCTGTATCTGTATCAGGCATGGATGCCAGCAGTCCCCATGTATACGGATGACGTGGATCATAGAAGACTTCATCAATCTGCCCCTTCTCCACGATACGCCCTGCATACATGACATCGACATAATCAGCGACCTTGGCAACAACACCTAAGTCATGCGTGATATAGATGACAGAAATATTCTTTTCTGACTGGATCTTTTTGATCAGTTCCAGAATTTTTGCCTGAATGGTCACATCCAGTGCTGTCGTCGGCTCATCACAGATCAGGATATCCGGATCACATGCAAGTGCGATGGCAATAACGACTCTCTGCCGCATGCCGCCTGACAGCTGATGAGGATATTCCTTGAATCTCTTCACCGGATCATCAATGCCGACTTCACTCAGCAGATCAATTGTTTTCTTTTCTGCTTCTTCCTTAGATAGATGATCATGCAGGACCATTGGCTCCATGATCTGCTTGCCGACGGTCATCGTTGGATCTAATGAAGTCATTGGATCCTGGAAGACCATGGCGATATGCTTGCCGTTGAAGCGGTAGCGAATCTCCTTTTGGGAGAGCTTGGTCATGTCGACTGTCTGCTTCTTGCCGTTGTCATCTATGTATGTGTAGTCAATGCTTCCGCTTTCAATCTTTCCATTAGAAGCAAGGATACCCATGATTGTCTTGACTGTGACTGATTTGCCGGAGCCGGACTCACCGACAATGGCAATCGTCTCTCCCTTGAACAAGTCCATACGAACCCCTCTGATTGCATGGATTGTTCCGGAAGTTGTTTCAAATGATATGTTCAAGTTACGGACGGACAGGACTCTGTCTTCTTTATTTCTCATTGTACTCATGTTTTCTGTCCTCCTTATCTCTGTTTCTGGTTCGGATCAAAGGCATCACGGATACCATCAGCGAATAAGTTGAAGCTGAGCATCAGTAATGCAAGAACAATGATCGGAGCGGCAATCATGTAAGGATATACCGTAAATGATTTGTAGCCTTCTGAGATCAAAGAACCCAGAGATGCCATCGGCGGCTGGATACCCAAGCCGACGAAGGAAAGGAATGCTTCAGTAAAGATTGCATTCGGGATGGAGAACATGGACATGACAATGATCTGTCCAAAGATATTCGGCATGATTTCCTTAAAGATGATAGCAAAGTTCTTAGCGCCTAATGTTCTGGATGCCAGGATGTATTCACTTTCCTTCAGCTTCAGCACTTCAGCTCTGGCAATACGGGACATGCCGATCCAGCCGGTGATCATCAATGCGAAGATGATTGAAATGATGCCGGAAGGAAGAACCAATCCCAGCAGAGTAACGACGACCAAGGTCGGAATGCCATTGAGGATCTCGGCAATACGCTGCATGACCATATCGACCTTGCCTCCGAAATAGCCGGAAATCAGACCATAGGACATACCAATGAATACATCGATCAAAACAGCCGTCAAGGCAATGATCAAAGAGATACGTGTACCTTCCCAGACACGGGTGAACAGATCTCTGCCCTGTGTATCCGTGCCAAACCAGAATGCCATGTTGGAAAAGCCCTTCTGCGCATACAGGTCTATACCTTTCTGCGTACCGTTGAAGCCAAGCCATCCAAGTCCCGGAATCTTCGGCGGCAGATCCTGATACTGAATATTGATTTCCTTGTAGGAATAACCGGAGATCATTGGTCCAATGACTGCAAACAGGATAATGACTGCAATGATGATCATTCCGATGACCGCACCTTTATTCTTCTTGAAGTGCGACCACACATCCTTTAAGTAGGATGTATCTGCATATTCTTTATCTGTTAGTACTTCATTGCGCTGAACAAATACAAAGTCTTCACTGTCATAGTCGTTTTCTATGATAGGCATGTGCTTATCAGCCATATTTTCTGACATATCAGTTTCCCTCCTTTGCTACTCTAATACGAGGGTCAATGATACCGTACAGGATATCCAGTATGAGCATCATGACAATGTACATTGCAGAATATACGAAGGCACAGGCAATGACTACGTTATAGTCATTGTTTGTAATTGCATTTACCATCAGCATGCCGATGCCAGGGATACCGAATACTTTTTCAACGACCATGGAACCCGTCAGCAGGTTGACAAGCAGAGGTCCCATAATGGTGACAATCGGAATCAGAGTATTGCGCAGTGCATGCTTGCGGATCAGCTGTCCCTGCGGTACGCCTTTTGCCTGAACCAGAAGAATATAGTCAGAGTTCAGTACATCAATCATTTCAGAACGTGTGAAACGAGAGATATTAGCAATTGGGAACATTGACAGGGCAACGACCGGAAGAATGGAAGATGCAATCGGATTGCTGGCGTTATAGAGAATTGGCGTCCACTGCAGCTTGAAGCCGATATAGTAAGCCAGCAGCAGTGCAAAGACATAGGAAGGAACAGATACACCAATAATGGCAATGACCGAACACAGTGTATCTACCCAGGTGTTATGCTTCAATGCAGCAGCAATACCAAGCAGCAGACCTAAGATTGTGCCTATGACCATCGCAAAGAAGCCGATCTTGATTGACAGCCATAAAGGCCCAGCCACGAGATCTGAGACTGCTTTATTCTTATTGATGACATAGGATACACCTAGATCACCCTTCAGCATATTGACGAAGTAATTGCCGAATCTGATCAAGAACGGCTGATCCAATCCATATTTGGCATACAGCAGTGCTTTCTGTGATTCAGTCAGCTTTTCATCGTTGAACGGAGAGCCAGGCATCAGGTTCATCATCAGGAACAATACAAACAGGATGACGACCATGGTGGCAATAGAGATCAAGACTCTCTTCAGGATATATTTGGACATGTTGCCCCCTTCTACTTGAAATAACGACGTAAGAGCGGCGCGTGCCGCTCTTACATATTCACTGTTTTTTTGAAATTAAGCCTTGGTGATATGACGGTAGGAATCAACACCGGCACTGTGGAATTCAATGCCTGTTACAGACTTGTTGATCATCATAGCGCCGCCATTCTGATAAACAGGGACAACTGCTGGATCTGTATCGACCAAGATCTTTTCAGCATCCTGATAATCCTTCCAACGCTTTGCAGAATCAGTAGCATCTGTTCCTGCATCAGCCTTGTTGACGAGTTCATCATATGAAGTGCTCTTGTAACGTCCACTGTTATTTGCAGTGTTGTCTGACAGGAACAGATCCATATAAGTTTCTGGATCAGCATAGTCTGGTCCCCATCTTGTTAACGCAACCTGATAGTTCTGGTTCTTCATCAGATCAAGTCTAGTCTTCTTAGGCTTGGATACCAGTGTTACTTTCATGCCGGTTGCTTCCAGGTTGGACTGGATGTATTCAGCAACAGCCTTAGAAGCTTCACTGTCTTCGAACAGCAGTTCGAATGTGACATCATGACCAAGTTCTGCCTTAGCCTTTTCATAGTATTCCTTTGCCTTAGCTGCATCATAGGAAACAAGCTTGCCTGTAGATTCACGGTAGTCCTTGCTGTCCGGTCCAGTAGCGAGCTGCTGCGGGATGATGCCTTCTGCTGCAACGGAACCATCTTTCAGGACGCTGCTGCAGATTGTTTCACGATCAATTGCATAGCTCATTGCTTTTCTCAGATTGAGGTTGGAGAAATCAGAGTTTGTTGGATAGTTCGTTGTATCGAAATCAAGAGACAGATACCAGAGGTAGCCGGTCATCTTATTTGTGAAGCCTTCAGAATCCTTGTACTGATCGACCTGTTCACCCTGAAGCTTTACAACATCCAGGTTGCCGGACTGATAGTCAAGCATCGCTGACTGTGTATCCTGAAGATACTTGAAGACAACTGTCTGAGCTTCAGAAGATGTCTTGCTGGCCTTGAAGTAATCAGCGTTCTTTGTGAATGTATACTGAGAACCAGAACTGAATTCAGTCATCGTATATGGTCCGCAGTACAACATGTCATTTGCACTCAGTGCAAACTGATCGCCTTCCTTCTCATAGAACTTCTGGTTCAATGGGAAGAATGATGGGAATGCCATCAAGCCAAGCAGGAAGTCGCAAGGCAGAGTCAGATCAACTTCAAATGTCTTATCATCAACAGCCTTAACACCGAGCTGTGACTTGTCCATTGTGCCAGCGTTGACCTCTGCTGCATTCTTGACGTGGATTGTGTCAAGGATGAATGCATATTCAGATGCTGTCTTAGGATCATCCAGACGCTGCCAGCCGTATACGAAGTCGGCTGCTGTAACAGCATCGCCGTTTGACCACTTTGCATCAGCTAAGTGGAAGGTATACTTTAAACCGTCAGAACTTACATCCCAGCTCTCTGCCAATTCAGGCTGAGCAACACCCTTTGCATCCAATTCTGTTAATCCGGAAACGCACATTGACTGCATGATGAAGGAGTTTCCATCAGTAGCGATATGGTAGTCCATAGTATTCAGGTCGGCATCAATCGCAACAGTAACTGTTTTATTGCTTGTTGAACCTGAAGTTGTTGTAGTAGCGGCTGTACTTGATGAACATCCTGCCAGCATTGCCAGTGCCATCACCGAAGTCAGCGTCTTTTTCAAACCAGACATAAAAATCCCCCTTTCAGAATTTATAGTCCTAAGTTTAGGCAAATTGAAAATACAAGTCAACCAAATTTGAAAGATTTTCACTTTGCTGAAACAAAAAAATCATTTGCATAATGTAAAGATTTACATTTTGAATTACATACAGCCAAATCTGTCCATCATACAGAGACAAATCAAAAAAATACTGCTTTACCAGTATTTTCCGAGATACTTTTTACTCTTCTGCCTGTGTTACATTCAAAGTATAATCCTGCGGCACAGCATTCGCCAGGAGCCCTGTAACAACTTCCTTTGCTGAACTGTCTGCAAATTCCAATACACCCATATCAGCAAACTCGGCGGAAGCTTCCTCCTCTGCCTGTGCAATGACCCGATTGGCATCATCCCTTGCATCCCAATTAAAGAGTGAGAAATCTACGTTATAATACTTGATTGTACTTTCGTCGATCTTCACATCCTGAATGGATGCTTTCGGCACCACAACATTAATTGTCTTTGCATTGTTGTCCGCACTTACCTTGACCTGCGAAAGGTCAATGCCGGCTCTTACCTTCGCTTCATACATGATGGAAAAATCTGATTTATTCCAAAGCACCCATCCGGTATCAGTGAATCTAGAAAATCCTTTATAGTTCAATGTTGCGGATGTCAGTTCACTGGATTTCTGCAGTGTATTGATCAGATATTCTGTATCAACCTGTTCCTTCTTCTGACTGTTCAGATAAAAATAGATGCATCCTGCAGCCAAAGCCGTTACAATCACGATCAACAGGATTCCCTTGACTGTTTTGAAAAATTTCCAGGTGAATCCCTTCTGTTCTCTTTCCATACTTGCTGTTCTTCCTCCATCGTCTAACTTCTCAGTGTGTTCATGGTATCACTGCACGCTGCGTGCACACAATCATTGATTGTAATATCTGTGATTCAATTCATCTCCTGCTTCTTTTTTTATGAACGAAAATCATTTATAATTCTCACAGTATCAGAGTAGAGTCGAAAAGTCATTAGGTATCAAATGGCAATAAATGCCGGAGATATAAAAAACGCGAGCAAGGCGCATTAAAAACATCTTTGCAATCGTTCTTTCAAAATTGATCATGTGCAAGGTAAAACGTCAGGCGATATTCTTTATCCAGGCATCCAGATGCATATTGATGCCAGCGAAGATGGCAAAGAATGCATGCTTGGCACCATCACGGATGTACATCTGATGAAGATGATAATCATTCAGTGTACGGTCATTGATCCTTTCAGTGGATGTCCTGTTCTTATAGATCTGCTTCCAGCTGTCAGAACGGTAGGAGAGCGGGCCGGCCGAACAGAGAATACAGAGAGAAGATCAAGTCGTGGGCCAGGCCGACATCCAACTTCCATAACTTGTGAAAGGCAGTCTTGAACTTTTTAGAAGAAAGACGTTTCAATTGAGCAGGATCAAGAAAGCATTTCTGAGAATCAAGGAAATCACGATAGTCGTAAATAGTAGATAAATAAGCAAGCATCAACACTCACCTCCTACTTTTACAAAAGCGAGCGAAGCGAGCCCGCGAAAATCGCATCTGTCAAGAGTTGACAGACAAAAAGTGGGGGGTAAGTGAGAAAAGGACAATAGAAAAAAGAGCACTGTTCTATTGCCCATAGGGTTTTCGACAGTGCTCTATCACTAAGGGGGGGAAATCATGATTGCTGTCTCACAATACACTGAAGTCAATCTGATTGGTATTGCCATGCTGGTAACAATCTTGATTATTGACTATAAGAACCATCTCAAAACGAAAGATGATATCCAGCAGAATTTTATTAACATGATCATCATAAACACCGTCATCCTTCTTTTTGACAACTCCATTTATATTCTCCGCGGCATTGCCGTACCGGAGATTATCAACATCACTTATATTTTCTGCATTGTGTGCTTTGTCCTGCATACGTGGTTCGGCTATCAATGGTTCTGCTATGTCATCGGTTTTGTTTACCCGCGCTATCAATTAACGAAAACGGGCAGATTCTTTAGCATGCTGCCATCCCTGATCTGCAATGCCATTGTTGTGTCTTCACCATTCAACGGATGGGTATTCCATTTCTCCAGTGACAATGTCTACAGCCGTGGACCATTGGTCTATATCACGTTCCTCGTCGATGCAATGTATCTGCTGGTCTGCACCGTGATCCTGCTGAAGGAATACAACAATCCAAATGCCATCCGCAGAAGATCAGAATATTTGGGTCTGCTGTATGCACCGATTCCAATGCTGATTGGCAATATCCTGCAGATTATCTTCTACGGCATGTCCATCGTTTGGATCGCTTCTGCTGTATCCATGATGGTCATCTATGCAGAGAATCAGAATGAAAAGAGCTCCCGTGATGCATTGACGGGACTGTACAACCGCCGCCAGACAGATGCACAGCTGAACTGGGAACTGTCCAGGCGCCGCCCGAATGATGACCTGCTGATTGTCTCCATGATTGACATAGATTCCTTTAAGAAGATCAATGATACCTATGGCCATGTGACGGGAGATGAAGCTTTGATCCGAGTCGCTCAGACACTGCAGGAGAATTTCCGAAAGACTGATTTCATAGGCAGATACGGCGGTGATGAATTTTTGATGATCGGCCATATCAAGAAGCAGGAAGATGCACCGAAGATCTTCCAGCGGCTCAAAAACAAACTGGATGCGAAGAACTATTCCGGTGTATATCCTTACAACCTTTCCGCCTCCATCGGCTATGTCATCATCGATCCATCAGCTCAGACAACAACAGATCAGATCATCAGTGAAGCTGACCAGAAGATGTATGAAGTCAAGACCCGCCGGGCAAAAGAACACGAAAAAATGAGCACAGATTTTAGCGGCATCATTTCAAAACTTGAAGTATGAAAAAGAATCAATCCTCGATTGATTCTTTTATAATGCATCACGCGATTCTTCCACCTTCAGCCAATGACTGGTGAAATAATAGAATGCGGTAAAGCTTGCAGCCAGGATCCAAGTCAGACTATATCCCCAGCCGACTACAGCAATGTTGTGATTGAGCTGAAGTACAATTGCTAAGAAGATCTGTCTGATGACAACGAAGGCCATGATCGATGTGACCATTGGCACTGAGCTTCTTCCCGAAGCTCGCAGTGCTCCGCTGTAGACCTGATGAAGACATAAGGCAAAGTAGAATGGGCACATGACCTTAATGCATGTAGCCCCTGCCTGAATGACCTCAGAATCCTGGGAGAAGAAAGAAATACATTGATCCGCAAAGGCGAACACAACACCGCCCAGCAGAATGACGGTCACAATCGACAGGATCAAAGTCGCATGCACGCCCTTTTTGACACGATCATATTTTTTTGCGCCCAAGTTCTGTCCGACAAAAGTCGTAATTGCTAAGGCAAAACTATTGACTGGCAGACCTAAGAAGTTGTCGAATTTATTAGCACTGGAGAAGCCAGCCACAGAGGCTGAGCCAAATCCATTGATATATGACATAACAATGACATTGGAGACAGAAACGACCATGCCCTGCAATCCGGCTGGAACACCAATCTTGACAATCTCCTTCAGGTATCTGCCTTCAATTTTCAATTGATTCAAATGTACTTTATATTCCTTATTTGTCTTCATCAGGACATAGATGACCAGGCACATAGATACTGCTTCGGAGATAATTGTTGCCCAGGCTGCACCTGCCACGCCCATCTGCAGCGTAATGACAAAGAACAGATCCAAAAATACATTCATGATGGAAGTAAATATCAATATATATAAAGGTGTTTTAGCATCTCCAACGGCCTGCAGAATACCTGTACCGGCGTTATAGACCGTCACAAATACATTGCCTGCAAAATAGATAACAAGATAGGAAACAGCTTCCACAAAAGTATCATCTGGTGTCGACATCCATCTTAAGAAATATGGTGCTAATAGAACACCGGCAATTGACAGTGCGATACCGAAGAGAATTGAGAATGCCAGGAATGTATGCACCGACTTATGAACATCTTCCGGTTTTCTTGCCCCATAGTATCTTGATACAACCACCCCAGCACCCGTTGCCAGTCCCATGAAGAAGGCAATCATGAAGTTGATGATCGGTGTACTTGCCCCGACTGCCGCAAGTGCAGTACTGCCGACAAAGTTGCCGACCACTACAGAATCGATCGTGTTGTACATCAGCTGGAAGAAATTGCCCAGCAGTAAAGGAATTGAAAAGAATATTAACTGTTCATAGATGTTGCCGCTCGTCATTAATCCTTTTTGCTGTTTTTCTGCCATGATTTCCTCTTTTCCACGTGCATGATTATATTACTTTTCTATTAAATGAAAAGGCAATTCTGATTCTTATGAGATGCATTATTTATCATACATCCTTTATATCTGCGGTTTTGAAACACTGTACCAAGATTTGGAACAGCCCTTCATAAATACAGGTCTGATACCTATTGCCGATATCAGACCTTTTATTATTTATTCTCATCAACTGACTGGATGTTCTGTCCTTGATACGTCAGTGAGGATTCTGCCATTGCAAACACTCTCTTATTTGATGCCAGTGTATCAACTTCTTTTTGTGTTTCTTCATTTGCCGTCTGGATTGATTCCACCTGCGCTTCCAGTGTCTGCATCTTTGCGGTCAGATTGTTCTGATATGTCTTGCAGAAGAATGCTGCGCTGCAGAAGAGAACGAACGACACAAGGAAAGTAACAACCGTAACTGTCAGAAGAACACTTCTTGATCTTCTTTTTGTCTTCTTCCCTGTCCGTGCCATTTAAAGATTATCCTCCAGCTGCTTTTTGAACCAGGAAGAACGATTCTGCATTTTCTCTAAACATGCAATCAATTCACGATCATGCTTTGTGTTCAGCTTGAAGACATAACGCTTCACATATGCCTTCTGATAATCAGCATTGTATTCAGAACGATGCTGTTTTGTTGTACTTAACTTTCTGCGTCCCATGATTTCATCCCCCGAAATTATCTTTGTTTTAAATGATTGGTATACCAATATTTTAATGCATGTTATATGCTTTGTAAATACTTAGCTGAAAAATATTTGATCGATAACAGTGCAAAAAAATACCTGTCAGTTCAATCAAGAACTGGACAGGTATTTTTGAGATCCTTACTTCTCGGAAATTGCTGTAACTGGGCAGACGCCGACACAAGTGAAGCAGGAAATACATTTTTCTTCGTCACATTGTGACTTCCCGTTTTCATCGAGTGACAGTGCGCTCACTGGGCAGGCACCAACGCAGGCGCCGCATCCAATACACGTATCTTTATCAATTGTTACTGGCATGATTGCCTCCTTCGCAATTATTATAGACACTTTTCACTGCTGAAATAGTTTATTTTGAATATAGCATGCAATTAGTCCGATGTATTCTTCTCAGTTTTCAAAATGCGTATACAGAACGCGGTCAGATGACAGAGCAGGTTCATACTCATGACATGGTTCTGATCTGCATATTCCTGATAGGTACGGTATATCTGTTTTAGACGGCAAAAAGAAAAGGCTGTCATTTCTGACAGCCTGTATGCTATTGTTTCTGTTCTATGACTGCGAAGAAATACACCCGCTGATTATTAATGGAGAACATATAGTCGACCAGTCCGCTGGTCCTGATCAGATTGCCCTTCTCATCCTTCTCTTCACGGGATTCAATTGCTTCTGTTTTTTCTTCAAAGGATTTTTCCAGCAGCCGGTACAGCAGCTGCATCTGCTTTTCTTCCTTGATCAGACTGTTCTTCTCTTCCGGATCAATGATGCTGGTGCCATAGCCGTACTTATCAATATAGGCATTGTTGACCAGCAGCGGATAGATCTTGCCATGGTCCTCTGTACATACTCCGGATGGGAAATGAACTTGATCGAAGATTGCCTGAATCTTGGCGTCCTGCGTCCAGAGAACCGCAGCATCTTCCTTCACCTTGACTTCTTCAAATGGTTCCGGAATGCCCTTCACCTGATTTCTGATAATCTTCTCGTATTCAGAAACAGGCATTGGCTTTGCATAATAGTAGCCTTGAATATATCCGCATCCCATTGAGCGAAGGAAGTTGGACTGATATTCTTCTTCAACGCCTTCGACAATGACCGGCATGCCGAGCCAGCCTGCCATGCGGATGACAGAGGACAGGATGATGCGTCCTTTGCCTTCTCTGTCTTCACCTTCAATGAACTTCATATCGATTTTCAGGACATCGACAGGAATATTCTTCAGTGTATTCAATGAAGAGTATCCGCTTCCAAAATCATCCATCATGACCGTAAAGCCGTTTTTCTTAAAGTTATTAACGATATCCGTCATGATTTCCGGATTATCCATATAGGCACTTTCCGTAATTTCCAGATTCAGAAGCGAAGCAGGAATATTGTTCTTCTTCACAATATCTGCCATGATTTCAACGATATCAGGATTGTTGATGCTGACACGGGAAATATTGACTGAGATTGGGGTAGGTTCGTATCCCAGATCAATCCAAATTCTGATCTGATGGGCAACCGTATTCCACATATACTGATCAAGGTCTTTGATGAAGCCATTCTTTTCAAAGATTGGAATGAACTTGCCTGGTGGAATCAGCCCCTTTTCTGGATGATTCCAGCGTACAAGCGCCTCAGCGCCGTACATGCGGTCTGTCTTGAGACTGTACTTCGGCTGATAGTAGGCGATGAACTGTCCTGTTTCCAGAGCTTCCTTCATCTCACTGATGATTTCTTCCTCATCCGCTTCATCAACACTCATCTTCTCATCAAAGTAACAGACGTACTGTGTATGGATCTGTTTGCACCTCTGTGCGGCGGCAGATGCACGTGTATAGATCTTTTCGACCGGTGCCAGATTATCCTGTATCTCATAAACACCTAAGACCGGTTTGATAAAGGTCTTGCTGTCATAGTTGTTGATTTCAATCAGAATATTGTTCAGGATCTTGTCTTCATTATATTCAGCGGATGGAATGCACAGACAGAAGACATCTGCTGTGATGCGTCCATAAGTAATGTGTGAATACTGCTCTTCAATCTGACGGAAGCCTGCCGCAAGATATTTTAAGAACTGGTTGCCGCCTTCATCTCCCCAATAGGAATTCAGGTTGCGGAAATGTTCAATATCAAAACGGATGAAAGTGAACTTCATGTCTGGATTGGTCGCCAGCATCTTATGTGTTTCTTCAAAGAAGAAACTGCGGTTGTACAGATCCGTCAAAGCGTCATGTTCTGCCATATGCTTGATCAAATGCAGGGTTGCCAGGGAACTGTGATCAATAGCATTCTGCAGACGGCGCTTCAGGACAGTCGGCTGATACGGTTTCGTGATGAAGTCACTCGCACCATCCTTCAAAGCACTCTCTTCAACTTCCGGATCATTGGCACCCGTTAATACAATGACAGGCACATCCGCATGCGGAGTCTTCTTCACTTCTTCTAGGAACGTATGTCCATCCATGACCGGCATAATCAGATCCAGCAGAATTGCCTTGATTGAGGTACCGTATTTTTCCAGTTGTTCCAAAGCTTCTTTCCCATTGGATGCTTCGCATACATTATAAGAATCCGAAAGCATCGCTTTCAGCAGTAAACGATTTATTTCTTTATCGTCAACAACCAGGATCAACATTTTATTGTTTGCTGCCATGGTGAAATCCCCCTGTCCAAATCAATAATATACTATATTTATTTTAATCTTTTTCATAAAATTGGAAACAGAAACAAGAAGCCGAAATTGCTGATTTGCTCCAATAATGTGAGTACTGCGGCATATATGAAATATTTATTCATTAAGAACCCAGAGACAAAGGACCTGAAAGTAAGGAAATGGACCTGTCCTGTATGCGGCACAGTACATGACCGCGACAGGAACAGTGCTGTCAACCTGAAGCAGGAAGGGATCCGTATCTTAGAAGAAAAAAATGTCATGGTGCTGTAGGACATCATGACTGAGACAAGGTACCGCAGGGACTGCGGGAACCAATACGCCTGTGGAGACTATGTAAGACGTGCTATCGACAGACACTGGAGACAGTGAGGCGCAGCAGTCATTGAAGCAGGAAGCTCCGACCTCTTAGCGTATGCGTAGGTCGGGGTAGTTCACCTCGTCATTGCCTGTACAATTTCTGTACTCTTCCCTGTTGTAAGTATCCAGAACAATGCATTAGGAATAAGTCCTTAAGCAGCTTTTAGCTGACTATCGAGAATATTCTGACCGCGTTCCACTGCACACGGCTTGGCAAAGTTGATTTCCTGCGTTCCTTTTTTGACAACAATCAGCATCACACTCATATCAAACTTTTTCCGCAGCTTCTTCAGATTAACGGTCACAATTGGATCACCTGCTTTTACACAGTCTCCCTGATGTTTCAAGATAGTGAACCCATCTCCATTAGCCTGTACAGTATCAATTCCAATATGTACCAGCAGTTCAGTGCCATCTTTCATTGTAATACCATAGGCATGACCGGTGGGGAACAGTACACTGAGAATTCCGTTGGCTGGAGAACTGAGAGTCACTTCATCTTGTAAGAATGCAAAAGCCGTACTAGTACCCATCATCTGCTGGGAAAACACATCATCCGGTACCGCAGCGATATCAATCATTCTGCCGTCCGCAATCGCAACGATTGACTGATCATCCACCTGCAGCGTACCGCAGTCTTCTTTTTTCTTAAACAGTCTCATCATAGGATTACTTCATGACAGCTGACAATATTGCTGCAGCTTCATCTCTGCCGAAAGTCTCTGCATTGATCAACAGATCATAGGTCTGCTTATCTCCCCAGGCAGTGTGACTGTGTGCTTTATGATAATTGATCCGGATGTTGTCTTCTTCCTGAATCTTGGCTGGAATCTCTTCGGAAGGCAGATCTTTATACAAAGGACTCAGCTTTGCCCTCTCAATCTTGGCTTGCATATTATCTGCATAGGTCAATACAGAAATGCAGGAGTATCCCTTCGCTTCAATCATTTCCTTTACTGCCCGGTCATGGATCAAGCACGGTCCTTTCGCTAGAGCTGCATCAATTGCTTGATCAAATGCCGCATCGATCTTCTGATATTCTGGATCCGTCACCAGTTCTTCTTTAGAATATTCCCTTTTACGATATCTTTCTTCAAATGCTTCCACTTCTTCAAGTGTAATTCCGCTTTTTGGGCTTTCTTCCAATAGGATCATTGCATCATAATAAGCGTATCCCGTCTGTTGGCATGCAATCATACCAATCATCCTGCCCATGGAGCAATATTCACTGTCCAATACAACGCAGTAAGGTTTTGTATACTTTTTTTCAAATTCTTTTTTCCCGGCGGTACTTGCCATGTTCCGAATGTCTTCTGCCATAATTACACCTCTATAGTTCCTCTCCATTAGAATCACATACGTTCTGATACCATGCGTAACTGTCTTTCTTGATTCTGCGGTAGGTACCATTTCCTTGATCATCTCCATCGACATACAGGAAACCATATCGTTTGGACATTTCGCCGGTAGACAAAGACGGAAGATCCAAGGCTGCCCACGTCGTATAACCGATGACTGGAATACCATCCAGATCTACTGCCTTCTTCATTTCCAGGATATGATCACGAAGATAATCAATCCGATATTGATCATGGATTCTGCCGTCTGTCACAGTGTCTTTCGCACCGATGCCGTTTTCAACAATCATCAAAGGGAGTTGATATGTATCATAAAGATAATTCAAGGCATATCGAAGTCCTTTTGGATCAATTGCCCAGCCCCATTCCGTCTCCTTTAAGTAAGGATTCTTATATCCGGTCTGAATCCCATTCAAACCTTTATAAACTCCGTTCGTCTTTTCTCCTGTAACATGCGTCAGATAATAGCTGAAGGAAATAAAATCAACGATCCCTTCTTTCATAATTCTAGCATCCCCATCCTGTTCTGGCAGAACAACATGATTCCGTTCCATCCATTTTACACGGTGCTGCGGATACTTTCCTCTTGTCTGTACATCAACATAGAACATCATCTGATGATCAAAATCCACGGTATGAAGAACATCTTCCGGATTACATGTATTCGCATAGGTGAAGTGACCGCAGTACATCATACCGACCTGATTCTGCGGATCAATCTCATGGGCTGCTTTGACAGCCAAAGCACTGGCAAGAAACTGATGGTAGGAAGCGGTCGCTCTTTCCTGCTCACTTGGATTGAGAAGACCCCCAGCGACCCACGGTTGTGTAGACATACAGTTGATTTCATTAAAGGTCAGCCAATACTTTACCAAGCCCTTGTAACGAAGCAGAATTGTACGTGCATATTTTTCAAATAGACCGACTGTCTCTCTGCCGCCCCAGAAGCCATATTTTTTTAAGCCCAGCGGGATATCAAAATGAGACATCGTTACGATTGGCTCTATCTGATGTTGACGGAGTCTCTGAAAGATATCCTCATAGAACTTTAATCCTTCCTCGTTCGGCTCTGCATCATCGCCGTTGGGAAAGATACGGCTCCAGGCAATGGACATCCGAAATGCCTTGATATGCATGCCCGCCAGCAGTTCAATATCTTCTTTATATTGATGATAGAAATCCGAGCCCTTGCGGCTTGGATAAATCTCATTTTCCAGGATTCCTTCTGTGATCTTTCGCTTAACTTCTTTTGTGCCAAGGGTCATAACATCTAATGTTGTGAGACCTTTTCCGCCTTCGTTAAATCCGCCTTCATTCTGTCCAGCGCACTCTGCTGTACCCCATAGAAAATCCTTTGAAAATGGCATGACCGTTCTCCTTTATTTTTATGCTTCTTCTTTGATTCCTAAGATAAGCTCTGCAACGAAAGCCGCCGCAAAGGCAATCGCTGAACCAATTGCTGCATAGATCATGACCTGCATTGATCCGTTCTCCGGGATGAAGGATGGCAAGGCAAAGATACTTGGCGGTACCTGTGCATATCTGCCAACATTCATAATGCCAAGGAAGAACCCTCCAATGGCGCCGCCAATCATCGTTGCATACAACGGTCTGCGGTAAGGAAGTGAAATGCCATATAAAGCAGGTTCTGTAATGCCACAAACAGCTTCTACAGCACAGGATGCTGCAAGTGCTTTCTTTTCCTTATTCTTTAGTTTGAAGGATGCTGCAAGATTGGCACCACCAGCGGCAATGTTGGATACCAGCATGCCTGGCCCTGCAATATGATCAATTCCTGATGTTGCAAGTTCATTGACACCTAGTGGGATCAGTCCGTAATGCATGCCAGTCATGACAAGCAGCGGCGTCAATGCACCGACTACGGTTGGAATCAGCCAGGAAGCAATCCCGTTCAATGCTGTAATCCCCATTGCGAATACCTGGCCTAATTCATTGCCCAAAGGTCCAAGGACTAAGAATGTAATTGGCGCAACAATCATAAATTCGACCATCGGTGCAATGACCATACGGATTTCTTTGAACATATGCTTCGTAATAAATGGTTCCACGTACGACATCAGCCAGATTGCCAGCATGATTGGAATGATCGATGAAGAATAATTTACACTTGGTACGGTGATGCCGAATAGTTTAATTGCTTCTCCGGACTGTTTCGCCGCAGCCATCATGGAAACAAACGTCGGTGAGATCATCATTGCCCCAATGGAAGCACCAAGGTAAGGATTAACCTTGAATTTCTTCGAAGCAGAGAAACCTAAGAGCACCGGCAGAAAATAGAATGGTGCATCGCCAATGAAGTTAAGCATTTGATAAGTCGTGGAAGCTTTTGCCAGCCAGCCTGCTGCAGCTAGAACGGCAAGCAGTGCCTTGATCAGTCCGCCGCCGGCAAGTGCTGGTACGATTGGAAACACAGAACCAGAAATAATATCTAATGCTTTTGTCAGAAAGTTGCCTTTTTTTATTTCCGCAGCAGGCTCTTCTTCATCTGGCTGAGTTCCGGATGTCTTATCTGCATCTACCAATTTACTGATTTCATCATAGACGAATGTCACATCGTTGCCAATGACAACCTGGAATTGTCCGCCTTTATTAACACATCCAACGACACCTTTGATATTCTTGATGGCAGCCTCATCTGCTTTTGCTTCATCTTTCAGTGTGAAACGGAGTCTTGTTGCACAGTGCCCGACATTAGCAACATTCTCATTGCCGCCAATCTTTGCGAGCACTTCTGTAGCGATTGCTCTGTAATCCATATTCCCTCCTGTACCAGCCGTTGACCGGTGTTGATACCAGAAATATAGAGATTTATAAATTTCTTTGCCAGAATTCCGTAACCGCTTTCAATTCTGTTGCAGGAATTGTCATAAGAATACCGCTTTTCCTGCAACAGTGTTGTTTTATCAGACCTCGTACTGACGATGTCTGCGCATTAGGAATATAGTGAAAATGCTATAATAGAGAAAATGATTCAATAAAGGATGTGATAAATATGATGCTCTATGAGATTCTGGAAAATCACGAAGATTTCACGGAAATTGAACAGTCCATTTCAACGTATGTATTGCATCATCCCAACGAGTTGGAAATAAGCAGTGCCCGAAGCATTGCTAAAAATCTTTTCGTCTCTGCATCTGCGGTCACAAGATTTACGCAGAAACTCGGTTATGAAGGTTACAACGATTTCCGCAGAGCATTTTTGGAAGAAGACAAGTATCTTCATTCACATTTTCAGAACATTGATCCAAATCGTCCTTTCCTCAGCAATGACAGTGACTATCAGATTTCCGGCAAAATCAGCACCCTCTTTGCCGAAACTGTGGCGGACACTCAGTCATTGATCAATTATGAAACGTTAGAGCACTGTGCCTCCATCATGAGCCGCGCCCGCATCATCTATGTCTTCTCTGCCGGCTCTCAGCTTCAGCTTGGACAGATTTTCAGTGAAAAAATGGCCATGATTGGAAAACAAGTCATTACTTCTCCATACATGGATGTTGCCTTCAACCTGGCAGCAAATGCTAAAGCCGATGAGTGTTTTCTGCTCGTCTCCTATTCTGGCGAGACAAGATCTGTTTTAAAGACAGCAAACAAGTTAAAGGCAATGAATCATCCATTCATCTCATTGACCAGCTATGGGCAAAATACATTATCAATATTGAGCACTCACATCCTGTATCTTTCAACTCGTGAACACATGAACAGTGGAATTGGCAATTATGGTTCATACATCTCTGCCATGTATTTATTTGATGTGTTATATTCCTGCATCTTTAAAAAGAATTATAAAGAGAACTTAAGCATCAAATATCAAAATGCAAAAGAGTTTCAGGATGAGCGGAGAACAACAAATCCAATTCTAAAAGATGAATGATAATAAAATTAACAGTGAACGAAAAGTCACATTGTTCCGTATCTGTTTGCTAGATGAAGATTGGGCACGTATTGTAGCAGAATGCAACTTCATCGGAGTCTACCATGGCATGATTTAATTTCATGCAAAGAAGTGGGTTCACTTCAGTATTTTGTATGCTGCAGATGATTATATTCATCGAATAGATCAAGGCAGGCATCGCGGTCCATCCTGATCAGATACTTCGACAGTTTATATCGGCCCCCGAAGATCCGATTGAACTTTGCGTCACGGAAGCCGATTTTAGAATTGTCATCGATGGTTGCACCATAGTAGACCTTTCTGATATTTGCCCAGAGGCATGCACATAAGCACATGCTGCATGGCTCTCCCGTTGTATACAGATCGCATCCTTTCAGGTCAAAGGTACTTAAATGACTGCAGGCATCCCGGATAGCTGAGATTTCGCCATGGCAGGTAGGATCATTGTTCTTTACGACTCTGTTGTGTCCCTTTCCGACAACTTTTCCATTTTTGACAATGACTGCGCCAAAAGGACCGCCGTCACCAGCGTGGATTCCCTCTTCCGCTTCCTTGATTGCCTGAGCCATGAATTCATTCATACATGCGCCTTCCTTTCACGATGGATCATACATATGATGATTGTGGAATATCATTTCATCCGTGCAGCAAATTCTATTTCAATTATAGGAGGATCTTCTGCTCATAGAGGCATTTTTCAGCGAAATAATTGGCAATACTCATCATCCCATGTCTGAATACTGTCTTCCAGCTCCATCAGATAGTCTGCGACTGTCTGCCCATGGTAGTCTGGTATCAGGCTTTTCCGTTCAATTTCAATCATATCTTCCGACAGAAGTCTGAGGCACTCCTGGGTCACATCACTGCATCCGCCGTATTTCAGCTGCAGATAGATGATCTGATCTGCGTATCTCTGGATACATACACATTCAGTTCCAATGCTTTGCATTCTCTTCTGCCTTTTCATCATCATAGAGCTTTGGTCTTCCAAATGCATTGACCAGCATACATCCATATTTCAGGTATGTTCCTCCATAATATTTTATGTAATCATCAACTGCATCCTGCAGCTGTTTCTGCGTGATTGGCGGTTTATCCACCAGTTTCTGTGCATGGACTGCTGTATCACCGTCAATGAGATAGATCTTAGCAAAACCTTCCGCCAGCCTGCTCTCATCACATGCCCATGAGATCGGCCGGCTGTTTAGAGCCGCAAATATGTGCCTTTCCAGATGAAGCTTGTTGAGTTCTTCTGTCCGTTTGTGATACACTTCATTCATTTCCTTTTTCTCCTGTTTTCTACCATGCGGAGAAGCGGGCAAAATAAAAACTCCCATCACCACTGATGGAAGTTGAATATCCGGATTCTTCTTTTCCATCAGTCAAGCTTTAGCACCTTGCATATATGCAGGTTGCTGTGCGGTCATTGAGCTTGTCTCTCGCGCATCTCTTTATGGTGATTTCATAGTAGCCGATTCGCTTGGCGGTGTCAAATCCGTTCAGCTGAATGGAATATTCTTCTTTCTTACGATAAACTTCATATATACGGAGGTCATGATCATGACAGAGAGAAGAGTAGCAGTTGTTACTGGTGCTGCCCATGGAATCGGAAAGACAGTCAGTGAAGAATTTGAAAAGAATGGTGCTGCAGTATGCACCATCGACATTATTCCTGGATGCTGGTTTACCGGGGATCTCAGCAAAGAAAAAAACCTCACAGCATTTGCCGATAAAGTGATTGCCGAGTATGGACACGTAGACTATCTGATCAACAATGCCCTTCCTTTGATGAAAGGAATCGATGCATGTACCTATGATGAATTCGAATATGCTCTGCGGGTCGGTGTAACAGCACCATTCTACCTCACAAAATTATTTCAGCCGTACTTCTCAGCAGATGCCAGCATCGTGAATATTTCTTCTTCCCGTGACCGAATGAGCCAGCCGCAGACAGAAAGCTATACCGCCGCAAAAGGCGGCATCTCTGCCCTGACACATGCCTTAGCAGTGAGTTTAGCAGGAAAGGTACGAGTGAATTCCATCTCTCCTGGATGGATTGAAACAAATGGAAAAGAATACAGCGGGCCTGATGCACTGCAGCAGCCTGTCGGCCGGGTCGGTACAGCCATGGATATCGCCAATATGGTAATGTTCTTGTGCTCTGATCAAGCAGGCTTTATTACTGGCGAGAACATATGCATTGACGGTGGCATGACAAAGCAGATGATCTATAACGGTGACAACGGCTGGACATTTGATCCAAATAGATAAGAAAAAATCCTTGATCAGCAGTCACTGCCGGTGAAGGATTTTATATGAGCTTTTGGTTGATTGCCTCGTTGATTGCAGCACCTTTGCTGCTGACGCCAAGCTTCTTATATGTGTCCTGATTATAGTATTTCACACCGGCTTTTGAAAGCCCGATGCTGTCCGCAATCTGACTGACATTCATTCCTTCCGCCTGCATGCGCAGTATTTTTACAGCAGTATCACTCAACGATACATTGCCTGCTTTCTTTTCCTTTAGATAGCTTGGATAGAGATTTGCCATCTGCTCGCATTCATGCATGACCTGTCTTTTGAATGATTCATTCTGCCAGGTCAGTTCCTGTCCTTTGAGCAGTTCCCATAGAGCTGCTCCTTCCCGGCTGAGAATTCTGACAAAATGATATTCCTCAGCTTTGCTGACAGCCTGCTGCAAATATTCTTTCCATTTCGGATTGTCGATGCGGCTGTATGCAATTGCCAGCAGGATCTGGATTTCCATCAGCAGGTAGGTCCGATTTCTCTTTTCTGCATACACCGTCATTCGTTCCAGCAGCAGAATTGCCTTATCCTTTTTTCCCATCGCAAGATAGACTCTTGCTTTGGTAATATATCGGAATCTTTCCAATGTGCAGAATTCTTTATCTTCATCCGGCATCTGTTTCATCAGTTCAGCAATTTCATTGGTATGGCTGATATACAGAAGGATTCTGATCTTTAATGCATCAATTCCTCTGAGAAGCTGTATTGAAGAACTGTCGCAGCCTGCACGGAAGCTTTCAACACTTTCAAGAGCATCCTTGATATGGTTGTTTATGATTGACAGCTGGGACAGAATGCCAACCGCAACGAAGACCTGCTCTTTTTTTCCGCCGCTTTCAGCCTGCATTCTGCCTTTTCCAGCCAGAACTGCAGCTTCATAGTTGTCCATTCCTTTTTCGGCATAGCTTTCAGCCAGGGCAAGGTCGACCAGTCCTTTCCCGAATTTTCCCAGAAGGAGTTCTACGGGCTTGCCGATGGCAGCAGCCATTGCACGGTCGTTTTTGCTCCAGTCACAGAAATCCTTGCCGCCGTTCATAATTGACGGCTGATTGTTCGTCAATGATATTTCCGGGAAGCAGGTCCCTTTCTGGGCAATTCGCGTCCAGGCACTCATCAGAACGTCTTTCATGTGGACTGTTCCCCGCTGCGGCAGGGCAACATCAAGATAAAACAACAGAGCCTGTGCTTCTCTTTTTGAACTGCCGGTCTGCGTCTTTGCATACATCGCCAATGCCTGATACCAGCGTTCACTTTCCTCATCATTCATCATAATGGACTGCAGCATGCTCATGCCTGACATCAGTTCAGAGCTATGCAGAATAATGTCTTCCGGCAGGGCAAGATAATAATTCTTCAGCTCCCAGTAATAACCTGTGCCTGGGTGCTTCCTGGCATTTTCAATCAGAAGACGGGAAATACTCTCTTTCTGATGACATTTCTGATACATTTCAAGTGCTTCCTGCAGTTTCCCCTGCATCTCATAGCAGGTGCCGGCACTGGCATATAAACTGTCGATGTGGTTCTTGGAAGACTTGTTCAAAAGCCGTCTGCGCAGAGAGATGATCATCGCCGGCCGCATCGCATATACAGTGTGGTCAAAGCCGCTCAGCTCAATGAGGAAGTTGCCGGTCTCTTCAGCTTCACGGATCATCCTGCCGGCATCATTCTTCTTGGTAATCATCTGAGCCATCTGCAGATCGAACTGGTCTACAATTGAAATATCCGCAAGAAATTCCTGCATCTCCATATTCCATTGATCGTACACGTGGGATTCCAGATAGTCCCAGCAGTCTTTTCTTGTTGCCTCTATCGTTTCTGTTTCTGTTTTTAGGCGTTCTGTGCTGTTCATCTCTTTAGGAAGCTGGCTCAGACGCATAGCCATGATGCGAAAGAATAACGGCATGCCGCCGCCGCATTCATGCAGTTTCTTTAAAGACTCATGCATGAGCGAGAGGTTCCACTGATTCAGATATACCGCTTCTTCTTTTTCAGAAAATGCTAAATCTTCTTCCCTGATCATGACAAACAGATGCTGAATATACAATGGCTTGAGCCAGGCTGGAACAGGTGCCCGTGAAATCAGGACCAGCCACACTTTTGGATCATCCATCAGTTCTTCCAGCAGTTTATAAACAATCTCACGTTCTTCCGATGTCTGCAGAAGATGAAGATCATCGATGATGATCACTCTTTCTTTCTGATCATTGCTGCCAGAAAGCTCCTGCTGTGAAAAATCGATTTCGGCAGCGGAATAGTACTCGTACTTTCGGCGTGATAGATAATCAGCCGCGAAAGAAGTTTTGCCAAAGCCAGTCGTGCCGTAGATATACGCTGCCTGATGAATATTCTGTGCTGATTTCATGAGATCATTGGCCTTTTTAGGGCGGAGGTATTTTTCATCTACTGCTGGTCTGCGATCAGACATAAAATTCATTTCCTTCTTTCTGACATCTGCATTCTCATTGTACTGAAAACAATCATGAAACGTAAATACAGAAATGCAGACTGCAGAAAAGATCCCACAAGAGTTATTCTCTTATAAGATCTAATCTGAACCCCATTGAGCTGCTCTTAATGAATTGAGCCTATAAAAGAACTCTGCACGCCGCAGCTAAGAAAAGAATATACGTCAGTACTCTTTTTTGACTTTGCGTGAATCGTTTCTTCTATCTGCTCAAGTTCATCATTATTTTATGTAGGAATCTGTCTGAGGTAAACTAGCCGAACGGTTAGAGTTCCATCATTTGAGTCTGCGGCACTGTTCCATGCCTGCAATGCAGATAAAAACCTCTGCCGCAGTCAGCAGCAGAGGTCAGTTTGATTACTTGTTATTCCATTTCCAGTTGGCAACTTCCGGCAGATCCTGTCCATATTCATGGATATACTGCTTGTGTTCTACAAGCTTGTCTTCCATCTTCTGGAACAGATGTGCTGTCTTGTCGCCATACTTCTCCTGCGGCAGTCTCATCAAGACATCTTCAACTAAGTGGAAGCGGTCGATATCATTCTGTACTCTCATATCAAATGGAGTTGTGATTGTACCTTCTTCTTTATAGCCGCGGACATGGAGATTCCGGTTATGTCTTCTGTATGTCAGCTCATGGATCAATGTTGGATAGCCATGGAAAGCAAAGATGATCGGCTTGTCTTTTGTAAACAGCATGTCATACTCTGCATCTGTCAGGCCATGCGGATGCTCCTGTGCCGGCTGCAGCTTGAACAGGTCAACTACATTGATGACTCTGACCTTCAGATCAGGCATTTCTTCATGCAGGATCGATACTGCGGCAAATGTCTCCAGTGTTGGTGTATCGCCAGCACATGCCATGACGACATCCGGTTCACTTCCCTGGTCATTGCTTGCCCAGTCTATGATCTTGAGTCCCTGTGTGCAGAGGCTGACTGCTTCATCCATGGAGAACCATTGCGGACGCGGATGCTTGGAGGCAACGACGACGTTGACATAGTTCTTGGAACGCAGGCAGTGATCCATTGTGCTCAATAAGCAGTTGGTATCAGCAGGCAGATAGATGCGGACAACATCTGCCTTCTTATTTGCCAGATGATCCATGAATCCTGGATCCTGATGCGTAAAGCCATTGTGGTCCTGCTGCCAGATATGGGATGTCAGAATGAAGTTCAGTGAGGCAATTTCCTCACGCCATGGCAGCTGATTGCATACCTTCAGCCACTTTGCGTGCTGTGCAGCCATGGAGTCAACGACTCTGACGAATGCTTCATAGGAATCGAAGAAGCCATGTCTGCCAGTCAGCAGATATCCTTCCAGCCATCCCTCACACATATGTTCGCTCAGCATGCCGTCCATGATGCGGCCAATGCGGTCCAGATGTTCATCTGTATCAAGCATTTCTGCTTCCCAAGGACGGTTCTCCGCTTCAAAAGCATGGTTCAGACGGTTGGACATACCTTCATCCGGAGAGAAGATACGGAAGTTATGTGCCTTCTCATTTGCCGCGAAGATATCACGGACAAACTTACCGAATTCCATCATATCCTGTGCCTCTGTCTGACCTGGTTCCTTGACTTCGACCGCATATTTGCGGAAATCAGGCATGATCAGATCCTTCAGCAGTCTGCCGCCGTTGGCATGAGGATTCATGCCCAGGCGTCTGTCACCCTGCGGGGCAATCTCAGCAATGTCCTTCTTCAGTTTTCCTTCTTCATCAAACAGTTCATCCGGCTTATAGCTCTTGAGCCAGTTCTCCAGCAAGTGCAGATGCTCATCATCCGTGATTTCAATCGGGACCTGATGGGCATGGAAGGAACCTTCAATATGGACACCGTCAACCAATTTCGGAGCAGTCCATCCCTTTGGTGTCCTTAAGACAATCATCGGCCACATCGGTCTGGTGGAATCGTTGTTCTCTCTGGCGTTTTTCTGGATTGCCTTGATCTCTTCAATGACAGTATCCATTGTCTCTGTCATCTTCTTGAACATGACAGCTGGATCATCACCTTCCACAAAGTAAGGCTTCCAGCCATATCCTTTCAGCAGGTCTTCCAGTTCTTCATGGGAGATGCGGGAAAGAATGGTCGGATTGGAGATCTTATATCCATTCAAATGCAGGACTGGCAGCACTGCTCCATCTGTAATTGGATTCAGGAACTTATTGCTGTGCCATGATGTTGCCAGTGGGCCTGTTTCACTTTCACCATCACCAACGATGACGGTTGCAATCAGATCCGGGTTGTCAAAGACAGCACCGAAGCCATGGGCAATGGAATAGCCGAGCTCGCCGCCTTCATTGATGGAACCTGGTGTCTCTGGAGCACAATGAGAAGGAACGCCTCCTGGGAAGGAGAACTGCTTGAACAGCTTCTGCAGACCTTTCTCATCCTGGGTGATATTCGGATAAATTTCTGAATAGGATCCATCCAGATAGTCATTGGCAATAAAGAAGTTTCCGCCATGTCCCGGGCCGGACAAAAGAATCATATCCAGATTGTACTTCTTGATGACACGGTTGCAGTTGACGGTCACAAAGTTCTGACCAGGAACAGTTCCCCAGTGTCCGACAATCTTCTTTTTTACATCATTCATTTCCAATGGACGACGCAGCAGCGGATTGTCAAGAAGATACAGCTGACATGCGGAAAGATAGTTAGCCGCACGCCACCATGCATTCATCTCATCAAGATAATTCTGCTCATTATAAATACTTGTCATACAATACACCTCCATGCGATTGTATCCAGTTCTCTGTCCAAAAAATAGCATGTTTCAGCCGTCAGTTCTATGGCATATTCTCTTCATCGATATGACATATTCACGTTTGATTATGCGGCATTCCTGGATCATTGAAGCTGACGAATTCATTATAGCAAAAAATGGAAAGAAGGCTCGGCAGATGCCTGCACCATTCTTCCCTGCAGGGCAGCCTGCTTATTTCTTGTTTACTGCATTCAGAATGATCTGATACATCTTATCTGGATCAATTGGTTTTGGAATGAATGCATTCATGCCTGTATCCAGGCACTTTTTGATATCTTCCTGATAGGCATTGGCAGTCATGGCGATGATGGGAACGGTCCCGGCATCTTCACGCTCCAGCTCTCGAATCTTCCCAGCCGCCGTCAAACCGTCCATTTCCGGCATTCTGATATCCATCAGCACTGCCACATATGTTCCAGGACTGCTCTGTGCAAACTTCTCAAGTCCTATTCTGCCGTTGACCGCGATATCCACGGATGCTCCCTTCAGCTGCAGCAGCTGGCTGGCAATCTGTGCGTTCAGCTCATTGTCTTCACACAGCAGCAGGCGCATACCGTCCATTCGCAGCGGATCAGGATGTGCTGCAGCCTTCTTCAATTCATCCAGGGCTGCCCGATCCTTCATATCCGCAGGGTAAGTAACGGTGATGCTGGTGCCTTTCCCCTGTTCACTGACAGCCTTGATTGTTCCGCCCATCAGCTTGACCAGATTCTTCACAATTGCGAGTCCCAGGCCAGATCCGCTGCGGTAGTCAGCAGTAGGATACTCTCTGGTGAATGGTTCATACATATGCTCCAGGAATTCCCTGCTCATGCCGATGCCGGTATCCGTGATGATCTGTTCAATCTCCGCCCTGCCTGGTGAAGTCTGCCGTTCATGGATTGTCAGTGATACTGTTCCACCGGCTGGCGTAAACTTGACTGCATTGGAAAGAAGATTGAAGGTGACCTGATTGCTGCGGGCAATATCTAAAACAGGCACTTCATCTGCAGAAACATTCTCATGCAGTTCAAAGCGGATATTTTTCTGCTGGCACAATGGTTCAATCACTGATTTGATGTATAGATTGAATTCAGATATTGGATATGGTTCCAGATGAAGCTCAATCTTTCCGCTTTCAGCCTTGGAAACATCAAGAATGTCATTGATCAAAGACAGCAGGAATTTCGATGAGATGTCGATCCGGTTCAGATATTCCGTCACCTTCGGATCATCAGTCTCTTTCATTGCTAGATAATTCATGCCGATAATACCGTTCAGCGGTGTACGGATATCATGACTCATTCTGGCCAGGAAGTCTGTCTTTGCCATGCTTGCAAGGTTGGCCTTGACCGCCGCTTCCTGCAGTTTCTCACGCACCGCAAAGTCATGTTCCTTTTCGGTCTGAATGTTCTGAATGACATAGATGACATGGAACATATCCTTCTCATCTTCTGCCACTTTGATGAATGTTCCGCGGCACCAGCCTGTATTCTTCGCGATAAACTCATAGGAAATGCTTTCGCTGTCTTCCATTCGCTTCGGCAGTGTTGTCAGATCAGTAAATGCCTGATAATAGCTGAGGAATTCATGTTCAATAAAAACACTGCTCAGTTTCTCACTCAGCTTCACAGCACTTGTTTCGTTTTCTGAATAGACATGAAGATTCTGTGTCGCATCCAGTTCAATAAAGCTGTCTTCTTCAATATTGATGAAATAGCAGCAGAAATAGATCTTCGCTAAGGATGCAATGATATGTGCACGCTCCAGCAGTGAAGATGCGTTCATGTGTTCTCTATAACTGCTTCTGACAAACATATTGATGACATTGCCCAGAAGTTCAGCGGATGCCCTGATTGCTGACTCAGAGCGCACATTGACTTTCCGCAGGGCACTGATGTATGTTTCTTCATCGATATTCAGTTCATCTGCCAGTCGTCTGAATTTCTCTTCATCCGGCCTTAAAGGAAGCACCTGTCCGCCGACAATGCTGCCAAGATACGTTCCATCGTCCAGTGTGATTGGTGTCGCAAAATCAACGAGTCCGGCATGGCAGAGATAAATGCCTCTGCCTGTCTTATCGCATTCAATGCAGCGCTTCAAGCCTTCTGCACTCTTTCTTGTCAGTCTTTCACAGAAATCAGTGAAATTGTAATAGCCGCTGATATACTCGCCTTTATTATCTACAGCGACCGTTGCCAGGCCGGTGCTTTCCGCCCAGTCCTTCATCATCTGGTCGAACTTAGCCATATCACAGAAATCAGTCAGACTGATATTGCTCGGTACAGCATCGTACAAGAATCGATTTGCTTTCCCGTATTGATCTCCCATGATTCCCCCTATATTATCAGACCTCCCACAGTCTGTTCCAATCCTTGATGCTCATTCTTACTATCAGTTTATACCAAAAACGCATGAGTAGTTTGGGTAACTTATCGACGTACTGGAAGGATTTCCTGTATAATATTTGATATATGAGAGGAATGACCAAAAAGTACAATCCAAATGGCTTCACACTTGCCGAACTGCTGATTGTCATAGCCATCATAGGCATCATGGCAGCCATCAGCATTCCTATTTTCAGCGCACAGATGGAGAAAGCAAGAGACACCACGGATATCGCCAACCTTCGTTCTGCCAAGGCAGAAGCTGTTGCCGTTCTGACAGAAGGAAAACTGGAAGACGGCACTGTGCTCAAGGAAGGAACAGACTATTGGTACAACATGGAGACTGGCAGATTCCAGGTCAAGCAGCTGAAGGCAGGCTATGGCCAAGGCAGAAGTGGAGGCAGCTACTACAATCCAAGCAACAATGATTATGGATACAGTTCTGACACAGATTACAGGAACGGGGCTATCCAGATGAACTATACACTTGACAAAGATGGCAGAAAGAGTGTCCATATCTGCTTTAAGCAGTATAACGTTGCCTGGGGAAGTCTGGGAGCACCGGACGATTGGTCCAAGGCAAAACCATTTCTTATATAAGAGACAGCTCAGCTGTCTTTTTTGAGCATTGTAATAGACGGGAAGTTCTTCCTTCTGTACATTTGAACAGGAATATAAGGAGAATTTATGACAGCTTTTCAGAAGACTTACCGCAGAATCACTCTGTTGCAGACTTACAGTATTTACTGGCGTGCCCTGCGGGCAATCCCAAGCATGAAGAATTACCGCCGCAGTGAAATCATCTCACAGCAGTTCTCTGAACGGCTGATGCTGGCAGTCACAGAAGTCAATGGATGTGCCGTCTGTTCCTACGCCCATGCAAAAATGGCACTTGAGGCTGGCTTAACAGAGAAAGAAATCAATGCCATGCTATCAGGCATGAATGAAGATGTGCCTGCTGAAGAAAGACCGGCAGTCCTGTTTGCACAGCACTATGCAGAAACAAAAGGAAGACCATCACAGCTTTCATTGGACAAGATGGAAAAGCTCTATGGAAAACAGAAGACAGATGCAGTCCTGTGCGCAATCCAGGTGATCATGCTGGGGAATACCTTCGGCATTCCGCTGGGTGCCCTGGCGGGACGCCTCAGACATACGAAGCACAAGAATGGTCCTGCAACAAATCTTGGTTATGAGATCATGATGCTTCTTGCTTTGATTGTCTTCCTGCCTTTCTGTGCAGTAACTGCACTGCTGGCAGCAGTGCTCCATGCCCCGCGTACAGCAGTCCAATCAAAAAAGGCTTAGAGAATAGGTTCTCCAAGCCTTTTTATCTGCCGATATGATATTTCTCTTTTTCCACATACAGTGCTTTATCCGCCTCTTCTACCAAGGCAGAGCGCTGATATCCCTGCTGTTGACACGCATACCCAATTGACATCGACACAGACACATCTTGATACTGACGGTCGATCCTTTTTACATTTTCTTTGATTGTACGGATCATGCCTTTCATTTCATCTTCCGTCGTATTCTTCAGCAGAACAACAAACTCATCACCGCCAAAGCGTGCCGCAAACTTATCACTGCAGTTTTCTGTACATCCAAGCAGGACCTGGGCGATTGCCATGATAATATGATCCCCCATGATATGACCGAAACGGTCATTGATTTCTTTGAAATCATCGACGTCACACATCAGAATGCCCATCTGAGCATCCGATGGCGCAAGGATCATGCTGCTTAGATAATTCTGAAAATACTGTTTATTGTACAGACCTGTCATGCCGTCTTTAGTGACTGCGTTGTTGTACTTAGAAATTTTATCAATGAATTCATTGTATCCATCAGAATTGAGCAGCAGGTCATCTTCCAGTCTGATCAGCATTTCCAAAGAAGCTGACTCACCGTCGACCTTGAGCGGCGTTGCAACAACATAGTAGACATCATTTCCGATGAAATCGAATTTGACCATCCTCTTGCTGTCTGCTACGGCATGCCTCGATATGCAGTTGCTGCATGGAGTGTTTCTGCCCCACAGCGAATAGCACTGCACTGTCCCATGATCAATATCTGAAAAATGCTCCACCGAAACAACACGGACAAAGTCATAAAAAGGCTTGAGTGTATCAACAAGTGTATGGATTTCGCTGTTTGTAAATTCCTGCATTCTTCTTTTCTCCCGTATCAGATCAAATGGCGGTGTTGTCTCTCAATGATTTCTTATGCTAAATATAGTATTAGGATTTGTTCCTATTAACACCCATAAAGAGAATACCAAGTTCACTAGAGATAGACAACTAACAATCAAAATAATCAGTAGTAATATTGCATAATATTGCAGCGTCATGATATTGCTGAGCATCTGCCTTGACGAAATATTGCTGCTGTCATACCTTGAAAATGTAAATTGTTATTTTGAATCAGTGAATATGAGGAGTGGATGTTTCCGCTCCTTTCTGGTCATGAATACAGGAGGTATGAATATGACAGAGAAGATATTAGATATCGGTGTTGTCGGAATGGCAGTCATGGGCAGAAGCCTGGCCTTGAATATGGCTGATCATGGATTTGAAGTCGGCGGATACAACCGCAGCTACGACATCACAGCAGAAGTTCTTCGTACACATCCGCATCCGCGTATGCATGGCTATGAGAAGCTGGAAGACATGGTTGCTGCAATGAAGCTGCCAAGAAAAGTATTCCTGATGATCCAGGCAGGAAGACCGGTCGATATGGTCATTGACCAGCTGATTCCAATGCTGGAGCCAGGTGACATCATCATGGACGGCGGCAATTCCTTCTATGAAGATACCAACCGCCGTGAAGCTAAGCTCAAGGAAAAAGGAATTCTCTACTTCGGTGTCGGTGTATCCGGAGGTGAAGAAGGTGCCCGCCGCGGCCCATCTATCATGCCGGGCGGAGACTCTGCAGCATACAAGGAAATACAGCCAATCCTAGAAGCAATCTCTGCCAAGGCAGAGGGTGAGCCATGCTGCACATACATTGGTCCGCAGGGTGCAGGACACTACGTCAAAATGGTCCATAACGGCATTGAATATGCGGATATGGAGCTGATTGCTGAGGCATATCTGCTGCTGAAGGAAATTGGCGGCTATACCAACAAGGAATTGGCTGATCTGTTTGCCGCCTGGAATGAAGGCGAATTAAGAAGCTATCTGATTGGCATCACCTCAGAAATATTCAAGGAAAACGATGATCTGACAGATGGTGATCTCATTGATGCCATTCTGAACAGTGCCTCACAGAAAGGCACCGGCCGATGGGCTGCCATTGAATCCCTGAAACAAGGTGTGGATATTTCCATGATCACTGCTGCAGGCAATGCCAGAGTCATGTCCAATGACTTGGAACGCCGCCGCAGAGCATATTCTCTGATTCAAACGGTTCCTGTCGTCAAAGCTGCTGATAAGGAAGCCTTTGCTGAGACAATCCGCAGAGCTCTGTATATGGGCAAGATCATTGCATATGCACAAGGATTCTCCTTGCTGCAGAACGCTTCCGACACATTCCAATGGAATCTCGACTTGGCGAAGATTGCATCGATCTGGCGTGCAGGCTGCATCATTCAGGCAGAATTTTTGAACGACATTACCGCCGCTTATGTACGCAGTCCAAAGCTGACGAATCTGATCTTTGATTCCTTCTTCCTGGACCGTGTCAATTTATATCAGCAGGATCTCCGTTCCGCCGCAGCACAGGGCATCACCAGCGGCATCGCAGTACCGGCAATGGTCAATGCGGCTGCTTATCTGGATGAGTTCAGAGCTGAAGCAAACGGTGCCAACCTGATCCAGGCACAGAGAGATTATTTTGGTGCCCATACCTATCAGCGGAATGACCGCGAGGGAACATTCCACCATCAATGGAAGGAATCAATATGAACATTACGATATTCGGCGGTACAGGTGACCTGACATTCCGCAAGCTGCTGCCAGCGCTTTATATGATGGACTGCCGTTCTTTACTGAGTGAAGACAGTCAGATTGTGATCATCGGCCGCAGAGATTATGAAAACGAAACCTATTGGAATGAAGCAAAGGGATGGATTGAAAAGTTCTCCCGGATGAAGTGCGAAGAAGAAACATTCCGTCACTTCGCCCAGCGCATCCAGTACTTCAAGATGGATTTCACTGACCCTGCAGCCTATCCTTCTCTTTCCGGCTTCTATCAGGCACATCAAATACATGATCATATCTTCTACTATGCTGTTGCTCCGCGCTTCTTTGCGCCGATTACAGAAGGTCTCAAGACCATTCCAGGGACACAGAGCGGCAAGGTCATCCTGGAGAAGCCATTTGGAGAGACATTGGCTTCTGCCAAGGAGCTGAATGAAGAAATGGTATCCTACTTCGGCAGAGACCGCATCTACCGCATTGATCACTATCTCGGCAAGGAAATGGTCCGCAATCTGCAGACGATCCGTTTCTACAATCAGGTCTTTGCGAATGTTTGGGACCACAATTCCATTGCATCAGTCCAGATCTCTGCATTGGAGGATGTCGGGGTTGAAACAAGAGGCGGCTATTATGATACAAGCGGTGCGCTCAAGGACATGGTGCAGAATCATCTGTTCCAGATCCTGACTGTCCTGGCCATGGAAAAGCCTGACAGCTTTACTGCAGATGACATTCATAAAGCACAGCAGCAGGTATTGGAAGAACTGCGTCCAATCACAGCGGACAGCTTAAGGGACTCTCTGATCCTAGGTCAATATGAAGGATATCAGCAGGAACCAAAAGTCGATCCAGCTTCAAAGACAGAGACATTTGCCTGCCTGCAGATCCATGTGGACAACGAACGCTGGAAAGGAACCCCGTTCTATATCCGCACCGGCAAGAAGACCGGCGTCAGGGAAACTGAGATTGCCATTGTCTTCCGCAGACCATCTGAAGATGCAGAACCAAATGTACTTCTGATCAAAGTACAGCCGACGGAAGGCATCGTCTTCAAGTTCTCCATCAAGCAGCCTGGTGAAACGGACGCCATTATTCCAGTTAAAATGGACTTCTGCCAGAGCTGCAACATTGAATATCACCGCAATACCCCAGAAGCTTATGAACGACTTCTGACTGCCTGCATGAACTCTGACCAAGCATGGTTCTCACAATGGGATCAGATTGAATCCAGCTGGCGCTTCATTGATTCACTGAAGTTGCTGGCAATGCAGGAAGATCTGCCTGTTCTGTCCTATGCGCAAGGCACTCCTGGTCCAAAACAGGCACAGAATATTACTGACTGGGCAGACAGCAGCCTCAACAACGCATAATGTATTATCAGCCGGAAGAACGTTCTTCCGGTTTTTGTATGCAAAAAGCAGACTTCCGTTAAGAAGCCTGCCCAGTTTTTATGACAGCAGTTTCAGCAGACACTCCCGCAGGTCCTTTTCATTGATTGGCTTGCTGACATGTCCATTCATTCCAGCTTCAGAAGACTTTCTGATATCCTCCTCAAAAGCATTGGCAGTGATGGCGATGATTGGCACCGTCTCGGCATCCTTCCGCGGCAGACTGCGGATCAATGAAGTAGCTTCATATCCACTCATATGCGGCATCATGACATCCATCAGCACAGCATCATAGTATCCTGGCCTGGAGGCTGAGAACATGTCGTATGCCTCCTGTCCGCCGGAAGCCATTTCTGTTTCAGCACCCGCCTTCTCTACCATCATCTGTACAATGAATCGATTGATCTCAACATCATCAACAATCAGCAGGCGCTTCCCGCTCAATGTCTTTATCGTACTGTCACTATTCTGTGTGCTTTCCGTGATTCGGATGAGCTCCTCCAGCAGCAGGCAGATACCCAGCGGTTTTTCCAAAACACTGTTGGCTCCTGCATTGATTGCAGCTGTATCAGATGCTGACTCGTCATTCTGTTCCGCAATAAATAAGAGCGGCTGTGATTCTTCCGCAGCCCGCATTGCCTGGACTGCTTCCAATCCATTCTCTGCAAGATCAACAACAGCAACACAGTAATGATGCTCTGTTTCCAGTCTGACTGCCTCCGCAAGATCATTGACATGCGTACATTCAACACCGATTTTCATAAATGTACGGCAGTAGAAACTTTCCTCTGCGGATGCATCTTCCAGCACCAGCACCTGCCTGCCGCGCAGAATCTGGAATTCTTCCAGCGCCTCTTCTTCACTCTGCAGTTCCATTGGTACGGTTACCGTGAATACGGAACCTTTTCCCAGGTCACTTTCCACTTCTACTTTTCCGTCCATGGCATCGACAACACTCTTGACGATGGAAAGGCCAAGCCCAGTTCCCTCCACTTCATTTACCGTTGAGCTCACTTCACGGGTAAAGGCATCAAAGATACGGTTCAAGTGTTCCTTTTCAATACCGATGCCATTGTCTTTTACAATGAACTGAAAGAATGACCGTGTGCTGCTGTCAGGCAGTTCATTGACTGTAAAGTCAATTGTCCCTCCCAACGGCGTGTATTTATATGCATTATTTACAATATTCAACAGCACCTGCCGGCATCTGACTTGATCGCCATAGACAAATTCATGTTTTGTATTTTCAACGTGAAGATAAATTTTCTGACATTTTGCCGTGCACATCGGGGTCATGATTGCATAGATATCCTTGATCACATCAGGCAGTGCAAAAGGCTGATGTGAAAGCACCATTTTACCGCTTTCAATCCTGGAAAGATCCAGTACATCATTGATCAGGCTGAGCAGCTGCTGGGAAGAAGACTTTACAATCTTCAGATCATTTTCCGTCTTCTTGAGTTCTCCTTTGTCCAGATCCTGTGATGCCATGTTTGTCATGCCGATAATCGCATTCATCGGCGTACGGATATCATGGCTCATATTTGCCAGGAACTCACTCTTGGCAGCATTTGCCTTTTCAGCCGTCTCCGCAGCTTTGATCAGAATGACCTCATTTCTCTTTTCAAGACGGTTGTATAGATACAAAGTTCCGCCCATTGCCAGCACCATCAATATGACGATAGCAAATGCTGTAGTTGTATTTCCGGCGGCGATATCGGTCATGTTGACAGTTACATTGCCATAATGCTGCATCAGCGTTTCACTGAATCCGCGCACATCGCCGTCCAGTTCGCTCTTCTTTGCGAAGTACTCAGCGCTCATGATGTACTCATATCCGAGCCTGTACTGCTCTGCACTGGACAGATTCTTTTCTTCATCTGTCAAGGCGACGATGTATTTTCCATCTGGATACTGTTCTTCAGTAATACCCATGCTGCACGAAACAAGTTCCATTGCCCAAATTTCACGGTTGGCAAGGTTATCTGATTTGATTTTTGCATCCTGCATGCGGCTGATATCACGTGTTGAAAGACCAAGCCTGTATAATGCCTGCAGTGCAGTATCTCTGTTCCTGACCGTTCTCAACTCTTTAAAATAATTTTTAAAATATGATGTATCTTTCGTTTCACAGTAATTCTTTGCATTTGAAGATAACGTATTCGATCCAGTTTCAAACTGTTCGACCATATCAAAGGCATTCTGCCTGGTCGATTCAAATTCTTTGATGACAGACGTTATGTTATGAAAGCTGAACAGCATGACAGTCATCAGACAGATTGAAACAGCCATGATTGCCAGAATCAAATATGGGAAGGAAGCCAGAAGCTGCTTCCGATGTCGTCTGAACCAGTTCATTGTACCGCCTCCACTTTGAAATACTGTTCTGCTTCAGGCAGTCTGCCCGTCTGCAGTCTGGCAGTAAAGCAGCTCAGAAGTGTATCATCTATGCCCGTGAATGAAACTGCGTTTTCATCCCGCAGACTGGTCAGTGCATTCATGATGATCTGTGAGATCACGACATGATATGTCCTGTCCTGATCCAATGCCGTACCATTCAGATTGATCAAGGTATTCTCAGTTCCATCAATGGACAGGTCTGCTTTGATGCCGGATAATGCAGGATAATCTACCATCGGCTCCTGACTGTTGTATCCATATGTTGTCGTTGCCGTCATGACTGCATCAAAGACATTCTGCATCTGTGCTTCACTCAGCTCGGCAGAATAGAGCTTTTCATCAACCACTGCAGCATTCAAATCACTGGCAGTGTAATCTCCTTTGTAGATTGGAGCTGCCGCATCTTTTGCCTCAATAATCACTGCATCTGCATCAATCTGCATCTTGACTGTCTGGGCAATCACGGATGCGGATGAACGTTCCAGAGGATAGTCTTCTCCCAGCTGATTGCCGGCATGAAGACTGCTGGTGCCGATGACAGTCGTGTCCTGCGGAGCACTCAGATAATGATTGATCACTGTCATGAACTCAGTATTATCCGCGTTGTCCTTGATAATGCTGCTGACTGCGGCAACAGATGCTGAGAACATATTCCGGTTCAAAAAGCGCACGATGCATTTTTTATCATGGATCAGATCCGCGACTGGTTGATACAGACTGTTAATCGGCAGATCAATATCTTTGTTGTATGAGAACAAAGCATCTGTACCTTCTGCTAAGATCTTCTGAGCATCCTCACTGTACATGACGTTCAGAATCTGATGAACGATATCCTGCTTTTCACTGTCATCCGCCACTTTTTTCGAAACCGCCGTGTTGAACACCGGATAAGTGTAGAGCGTCTGATCTTCTTTCGTATCTCCTAAGCAAGGAAGTATCGTGTATTTTGTATTCCTCTTGCCGGTGTATGCGACATCAGACGGAGCAGTGATCATCGCGGCTTCATTTGTATCAAATTCGCTGAACATACTGACTTCTTGTAAAGTCAGATCAGATTCACTCAGAACACCTTTATTCCTAAAAGTCCTTAACATTTCTGCCAAGTATACAGCACCGTTCTCACTCAGAACTGATGTACTGTTGTTATGGAAGGAATCAAGCCACTGTTCTCCTTCTGCAGAAGAGAAATACACGTTGCCAAGTCCTTCCAGCACAAAGGTACTGCGGTATCCTGCCGACAGATTGACGGCAAAGCCCTTGATGCCCAGCACATTGAACTTCTCACAGGCATCCTCAAACTCAGATAATGTTTCGGGAATCTTGATGCCGTACTGCTCGAACAGCGTTTGGTTGACATAAATGCTTTCCATCATGCCAGGTGCAGGCAGCCAGCAAACTTTGCCTGCATACGTATACGGAATGAGTGAACCATCTGTAAAAGTTGAGGCCAGACTGCTGCCTGACAGATCTTCCAGATATGGTGCAAGTGCTGATGCATTGTCATTCTCAAATCGGCGGATCATGACAATATCTGCCATGTCACCATGTTCTGCCTGATAGATCAGGTTCTGTGTACTGTTGCGGTTGTTCTCCCAGATAAAGTTTACATCCGGGAATTTCGATTCCACATAAGTGCGCCATCCTGAATAGCTGATATCGTTGTACATGGAGATACGGATTGTGATTCCGTTGATCATTGTTGAAGTACGGCTGACTGTACAGCCAGACAGCACAATAAAAACAGATAGCAGGAACCCTACGAACGCCTTCACTGTTTTCACTGGCTTTTTATTCATATGAACAGCTCCCCCTTCAGTCGATGCGCAGCCGTCATGTGTTTCATAAATATATACTGAAATTATCATACCAGTTTTATTGGGGACATTGTACAAGAAAATCCTGTGAATATGCGTATTATTTGCATCAATTCATACAAATGAGAAAACATTGCAGTGTGTTCATAATAAAGTTCTGCAGGTAAGATCCTGTACCATTCTTCTGCATGTCATTCAGCCGCTGATTCATAAAAAAAGACACTGCTCACCATTGTGAAGTCAGTGTCTGTTCTGCATATCTGTTCTGATACAGTTCGGTGCCTCTCTTCAGACGTTCCAGGCCATCCATTACGACAGTTCTTGAACATGCAATATTCATTCGGATAAAACCGGTGCCGGCCTGCCCATACTGTTGGCCATCACATAGATAGAGCCCTGTTTCCCTGCGTAGGAATTCCGCAAAGCCTTTTCCTTCCTTCGGCAGATCACTTGTCTTGATCCAAAGAAGATATGTCGCATCCTGCGGAATCATCTTCAGCGCCGGAATATTTGTGGTGAGATATGCCGCGACCGTCTTCTTATTCTCATACAGATAGTTCCGCAGAGCATCCAGCCATGCTTCCCCTTCTGTATAGGCAGCAACTGCTGTCTCTATGGCGAAGCAGTTTGGTTCTGCAACTTCATCTGTATTCAGTCCACGCCATACTTTATGACGCAGATTTTCATTTGGCACGATTACAGCTGCCGAATGCATCCCTGCTACATTGAACGCCTTGCTTGGACTGATGCAAGTCACGCTGATTTCTTTGGCTGTATCTGAAACACTGGCAAAGGGAACATACGATGTGCCAGGATCTGTTAAGTCACAGTGAATCTCATCCGATACAACAGTGACTCCGTACTTTCTGCACAGTTCTGCCAGCTTCTGCAAGGTTTCAGCATCCCATGCCCGGCCGCCCGGATTCTGCGGATTGCACAGCAGCATCAATGTTGTCTGCGGATCAGAGAGCGCTTCTTCCAATGAGGTAAAATCCATCTCATAGCCATGTTCCGTTAATGCCAGCGGGCATTCCAGCGGAACTCTGCCGTTGTTCAGAATTGAATTGAAAAAAATGTTGTAGATTGGTGTCTCCACCAGGACCTTCTCAGCTGGTGTTGTCAGCTTTCTGACCAAGGATGATATCGCCGGCACCACACCGGTACTGAAAATCATCCAGTCCTTCTCAATTTTGAAGTCATGGCGCTTCTCCCACCACTGAATATATGCTTCATACCAGAGATCCGGAATCCCAGTATAGCCAAAAATGCCATGATCCAGTCTTTTCTGCATTGCTGCACGGATGGCAGGAGCTGTCTGAAAATCCATATCAGCTACCCACATCGGCAGTTCACCTGCACCGACATCCCACTTTTCAGAAGTCGTTCCGCGGCGGTCAATGATCTTGTCAAAATCAAATGTGGTCATATCACTTACCTGTTTCAGTAATGCTTGTCTTGCTGATGTCGCAGTTGTCATCCTCAATGATCTTCTCACCGATTGCTTCAGCCTTGATGATGCCGGAGCCTGGATTCAGGATTGAATCCACTTTTGTCGTCACTTCAACATCCATATCATGACAGTATTCAAACGCATAGCTGGTGTTGATCAGCCGGCAGTTGACCATCTTCAGTCCTTCGATATAATCAAGTCCCTGGTTGGATTCAACCGTACAGTTGATCAGCGTCAGGTTCTTTGTATTCCATGCCAGATATTCGCCGGAAATATAAGAATCATAGACAGTTACATTCTCACAGTTCCAGAAACAGTCCTTGGTGATCAGCTTGCTGTTTCTGACGACAATATTCCTGCCGCCGTCAAAAGCATAGTTGCCATAGAGATCCAAATGATCCACGGTGATATTATCTGAATTCATTGCAAAGTAGTCACCCTTGGCAGTCACGTGATCCAATACGATGCCGTCGCACATCCAGAATGTCTCAGCAGCATCCGCCATAGATACATTTCTCAATGTGATGTCATGACATCGCCTGAAGTTCTTCGGTGCCCAGATCAGACTGTCTTCCACTGTCATATGGTCTGTGTACCAGACACCGGAACGTCCCATTTCCTTCCAGACAGAATCCTTGACATAGATATTCTGGGAGTACCATAAAGGATATTTCCATTGGAATTCTGTTCTGTATATCTTTATATTTCTGCTTTCCTTCAATGGTGACTCACCATCATGAAAAACAGTATCATAGATCTCCAGGTTCTCACCTCTGTAAAGCGCTCTTTCGCCGCTCAGGCTCTCCTGATGGATCTCTTCATTTTTTCTAGTGACCGGATTGAATCTTGTTTCACTCATTTTGTGCCTCCCAAAAATACATATATTTACTTATATGCACTCTGTATTAAACCACAAAACACTTTTTCATCCCACTGATATGCCCAAATTATATCCTATTTCCTTTTTTCACGGCTGCTCAATCGTTATCACTTTTTTTTGGTGCTAAAAAAGCTATAATGAAAAAGCATTCCTATCACTCATATTGATTGATCATGCTGCAGGCTTATCTGGGGGTTTCTATGTTTAAGGATTCAGATGCATACAAGGCTGCCATTCGCTGGATGAATGAGAGCCGTGATTTTTTTGTTACAAACGCAAAATTCAACGCACATCATAACTGGCAGATCCTGAGGCCAATGTCGATCTTATACTTGGTCTTTTTCATTGTTTTCACTTATCTGATCTGTCCAAAATACGGGATTCAGCTGGCTCCAGGCGTCATTCTTGTGCTGACGATCCTGCATTCTGTACTGTGCCTGTGGATTGTTTGTTCACCGACTGCAGATTATCCTGTTTCAGTAGTGAACCTTACGATTTCCTTTTTCGGATATGAAATCCTCTTTGCGGCAGCCTATCTTGAATTTGCGGCTTTCCGTTCTGTTCCGTCATTTGTCTTTCCATCCTGTATTGTATTAATGACGCAGATCTATACCAGACATCCTCTCTGGCGTATTACTGAAATACTGACTGCTTCAATCATCTATCTGACATTCAGCTGGCATCTCAAGGGTCCAGAATTATTCTTTCTGGATTCCATGGTCATCTGTATCGCTGTGATCATTGCCTTCTTGGCAGTTTCTACCATCACCTTGTACATGGTCCGCAACTACCGCACCAACCTGGCACTGGAAAAAATGTGTGATCTGGATCCAATGACCGGCGTCAACAATAAGCCGACGTTCCAATTCAGAGTCGAGGATTTTCTGAAGAATCCATCAAAGAAAGGATATGCCTTGGCAATCTGTGATCTGGACAACTTCAAGAATGTCAATGATACCTATGGTCACCGGGCTGGAGATGCTGTAATCAAGCGCTTTGCCGAAAAGCTTCATCAGCTTGTCGAAAATGATGACCGTCTGATAGCCGGCCGGTTCGGCGGAGATGAGTTTGTCCTGTTCTATAAACAGTATCAGGAGGAAGATGAGATCAGAAAACAGCTGCAGACTTTATGCAACATCGATGGTTTTGATTTCGCTGTCACTTCATCAATTGGCGCCGCCTGTTCACCAAACGCCAAAAGCAGCTTCAACGAACTGTTCGACTGTGCTGACAGATGCCTTTATCAGATCAAAGGAAAAAGCTGCGGAGCAGTTACAATTGCGGACTGCGAACAGCAGAACTAGCATAAAAGAATCACCTCAGGGTGATTTTTTTTGGCATCCTCTCTGCATTTTCTGCATCAGTGAAAAAATATTTTGAATGATGTGAAAGGATTGCCGGTATTCATTCGTATTATAAGTGAAGCGATGAATGCTTCATGGAGGATAATCAAATATGCTTTATAAAATGATGTTAGGCATTACAGCAGCTGCCTTAGCAGCAGGAATCGGCATGACTGCCGTTCAGGCACAGGAAAATCCTGCCGATCCGACCGTCAAGACCACTCAGCTCTGCAGCTATGTCGATGAGAACGGGGATGGAATCTGTGACAACCGCGGAAACGGTCAGTGCGGTGGAAGCTTTGTAGATGAAAATGGAGACGGCATCTGCGATAATGCAGGAAGCTGCCAGACTGCACAGCGGACAAGAAACTGCTGCGGACAGGGAAGAAGAGCAGCGCAGACACAGAACAACTAAAAAATATGCGCAGTGAAGAAGACATTTACAGTGCGGTCCAGCAGTATGCAGATACTGTCCGCCGCATCTGTATCATCCATTTAAAAAACCAAGCTGATACAGAAGATATTTTTCAGAATGTCTTTTTCAAGTATGCGCAGAATGAACAGGAATTCTCCAGTGAGGAACATAAGAAGGCATGGCTGATCAAAGTGACTGAAAATGCCTGTAAAGATTTCCTCAAGAGCTTCTTCAATCAGAACCGCGTTTCCTTAGATGAGATCAAGGAGATTGCTGCCGAAGCAGCACCAGAACATTCTGAAGTACTGGAAGCAGTGCTGCAGCTGCCGGAAATATACCGGGATGCAGTCTATCTCTATTACTATGAAGGCTACAGTGCTGTTGAGACTGCAAAGATATTGAAGAAGAATGTCAATACAATCTATACAACATTGGATCGCGCAAAGAAGAAATTAAAAGAAGTGTTAGGAGGTGAAGAAGATGACGGAAGATCAGATCAGAAAAGCCTTTGATGAAATCAAGGCTGATGATGCCTTAAAGCAGAAGACAGTCAATGCGGTGATAGAAAGAACTCCTGCAAAGAAAAGAATGCCGCGAAAAATGATATTGACGGCAGCTGCATTGATCATTGCTGCTTTTGCCGGCATCTTCTCCTATACAACACCAGTCTATGCCATCAGTCTGGATGATACTGCATCCGTCGAACTCCATGTCAATATGTATCAGCGAGTCATTTCCGTCAGCACATATGACGGAACATCCACCGCTTCCTACAGTGTTGACAATATGAGCTATACCGATGCTGTCCAGGAGATCCTGAGCAGCAGTGAATGGAACAATGCCAATGTTGTGATCACCATTGCCGGCGGCAGTCAGGCAGGCTGTGAAAAGATGATGTCCACTCTCCAGAGCGGCAGTATGCAGTGCATGGCCAATGCGGCTTATGCAACTGCTGATAATTCACTGCTGCAGGAAGCACAGGACAATGGCATGTCATTAGGAAAATACAAAGCTTATTTAATGCTGAAGGAACTGGACAGTTTTGTCACGGTTGATCAGGTACAGCAGATGACCATGCAGGAGATCCACCAATACATGGGAAAGTGCAGAGGCATGAATGGCAATGGAATGTCAAAGATGAAATAGCACGGGGCTGCCGTCAACAGTCCCGTGCTTTTTACATCATTTTTTTTGATTCATCATCTGCTGGAGTACATCGAACAGATGATCAGGATCGATTGGTTTGGCAATATGACCATTCATGCCTGACTGCATTGCCTTTTCAACATCTTCCGGATAGGCGTCTGCTGTCATTGCAATGATTGGAATCGTTCGGCTGTCGCTCTGTGAAGAGGCACGGACTGCCTTGGCAGCTTCATAGCCGTTCATGACCGGCATCCGAATATCCATCAGGATCAAATCATAAGTATGGCTGGCACTGCCGCGGAACATATTCACGCCAATCTGCCCATTGTCGGCAATATCCACATTGATGCCTTTCTGGCTCAGCAGCATTTTGGCAATTTCCTGATTCAGCGGATGATCCTCACACAGCAGAACATGTTTTCCAGCAAGTGCGAGGGAAGGATCTTCATTCATCTTCTGTGCATCATTTGTCTCAGCACCTGGTTCAACCGTATCAAACTCCAGGGTCAGGATAAATGTGCTTCCTTTGTCCAGTGTGCTTTCAACCTTGATTGTGCCGCCCATCAGATCAACCATGCGTTTGACAATCGCCAAGCCAAGACCGGTGCCCTGCACCTTGACTCCTTCCGTTCGTTCTTCCTGCGTAAATGGATCAAACAGCTTCGTCAGAAATTCCTTGCTCATGCCAATTCCGGTATCACTGATGGTATGCGTAATCTGGACACGCTGATCCGGCAGCGGAACTGACTGAATGGTATAGGTGATGGTACCGCCTTCTGGTGTATACTTGACCGCATTGGACAGGAGATTGAACAGGACCTGATTGATCCGCAGCTTATCAGCTAGTGGAATCCGATCTTCGATGCCGCTTTCATCCAGAACAAAGTTCAGATTTCTTTCTCTGCACAGCGGACGGATGACCGCATCCAGATATTCATTGAACTCGCTGATTGTATATGGTTCAAGCTTCAGTGCAACTTTTCCGCTCTCTGCCTTTGCCATATCAAGAATATCGTTGATCAATCCCAGCAGGAACTTTGATGATGTATCAATCTTATGCAGATTCTTCTGTGCTGTTTCCGGCAGCGGCATTTCTTCAGTCAGATACGTCAGACCGATGATGCCGTTCAGCGGTGTTCTCATGTCATGGCTCATGCGGGACAGGAAGGCAGACTTTGCTTCATTTGCCTTTTCTGCCTGCTTCAGAGCAACCCGGAGGTTCTCCTCCTGTTTGACCTGCTTGTCATGGGCTTCTGTAATATCTGAACTCACAAAGCTCACCATTTGATTCTTCTGATCAAGATAGAAGAACTCCTTCTGTTTGATCCTGGTCTGATTGTCTTCATGAACAGCGAAGAAGATTGCATATTTGTCATGTTCATTCAGCTGTTTCAGGATATTGTCCAGCGTCAGCATCTGGTTGCACATTCTGCGGTCACTTTCGAGTACAAATCTCTCATTGTATTCATGAATGATCTTTTCAAAAGAATCTCCTTTTTCAATCATCATATTGTTTCGATAATGGAGATTGGAAATATAAGCGACTATCTTCCCGGTATGTGCATCTACTGTACCTACGCTGTCATACTTCTTCTGCACCAGTGTACGGATGATATCTGCTGTAAGCTTCTCCTGTGAGATATCTGTCACAATGCTGAAGGCAATGATGTCATTGCTGTATGGGCGCTTGATCAGGCTGAGTGTATTGCGGCACCAGTTGATCTCATCTGCTTCCGTACGATACGGGAACTCAATGGACATTGAGCGTTCTCCTTTTTCGTATGCTTTGATCAGATGATCACGGTCATAGAATGCTGCCAATTTATGCACATTAAAACCTGCCGCAATCTGGATCAGAATCTTGACATAGGCATCATATGCCGTAATATTATCCGCCTGCTGCAGAGGACTTCTGCCCTGAACTGATTCAATAATATTCTGTGTCAGATTGATTCTTCTGGCAGCAACACTGGTCGCTGAGGCGGACATCATATAAGCCTGCGCCTCATTGTACTGTTCATTCAGCCAAGCTTCCTGTTTCTTTATGGAATCAATATTTGTATATGCTGCATAGAGATAATTCTGTCCTTCAAATGTAAATGTATTGAAATTGACGCTGACCCAGAAGTACTTCTGATCCTTATGTGCAATACGATAAATACAATTGAAAGGATGATGATCCGTAAGGTGCGTGGAAAGCGCCTCTTCCAGCACTGGAATATCTTCTGGATATACACCGTTGTATGCTTCACCGCGACACATCTCATCATTTTTCTGATAGCCGCACATCTTATTGAATTCATCCGAGAACTGCTCTGCTTCGATATGATTGCCAACAATCCTGTAGAGTACAAAGTTTGTCGGCAGGTTGTTCATTGTATCTTTCAATGTCTTCTGCATCTGGATACGACGCTGCTTTTCCAGTTCTTCCTGCAGAATATGCTCCTGCGACACATCAAAATATGTACCGAAGAAGATATGTCCAGACGCGTTGATTTCATGCAGTATCATCTCCTGATGGAGCCAGTGATATCTGCCATCATTCCCTAACGTCCGATAATCAGAGATGACAAAATGGCTGTCATTATAATGATCATGAAATTCTTTTTTGATTCGTTCAAGATCATCTGGATGTGCACCGGCAAACCCATTTTCGACGTAATCACGTACTAATTCATCTTTGTATTCTTTCTTTGCCAGATTGTTCCCTGTATCAGAGAAACCAAGGATCCTGAACATCTGCTGATTGACATATTGAAACTCAAGATGATCTGGATCTCTCATCAGCAGAACACTGATGCCGCTGGCAATGGAGTCCATGATCTCCTGGACTTTCTCAGCTTCTTTCTTGGCATCATCAGCATCTTTCTTCTGCTGCAGATAGATCTGCGTAACATCGGTCTGAACAATTACAATGGCATCCTTAGCCTCATCAAGATAAAAGTGCTGCAGCTTGCGGCACATGTATTCATCCGGGTGACCGCTGTAATGCCCTCTGATACTCAGTTCATAGTGACCGTCCTGATCCAGTCCCTGCCTGATATGGGCAAGGTCGCTGGAGGCAAGATAATACTGTTTATCTTCTTCAGCAATCCAGCTGGCCGCCATTAAAGAACGTACTGTATCAAAATCATACAGTGCTCCTTCATTTTTAAAATAATCAACATATTTTTGATGGATCTTATAGTTCAGGGAAAGGATCTCAATCTGATTGACATCCACATGAACTAAGGCAACATAATCATAATCCTGCTGTGTAATAATCTTGAAGATCTCATCCTGCCGCTTTTCTTTGGAGATATCAACAGAATATACAACGCCTTCCACATCATCATTGTCAGGATTCTTCAGCAGATGCAGATATGTGCGCACCCACATCAGACCTCCGTCTGCTGTCCGGCGCCGATAGTCAAGAGAATAGGATTCCTTCCCCTGATGGAAAGACTCAATCAGGGTCTTCCGGTGGAACAGGTGTGCGAACTTCTTTCTTTCCTCTTCAACCGGCATCAGCTTCAGAAAGTTGCTGAAAATTCCATCTACATCCTCTGCCTGCAGAGACTGAATGACATATTCTGAAGTGCCGTGTCCTTCTTGGAAGCGGTTCTGAGTCAGATTCAGCAGATAGGAGCACTGCGCATCTGGATTGGCTGCCAGCATCGCCTGCAGGGCATTATGGAATCTTTCCTTCTCTCTGACCTGTGCAGTGATGTCTAAGCTGGCTCCATATGCAATGATCGGCTTGCCGGTGACATCCTTCTCCGTCAGATACATCGTCCTGAGATAGGAATGTCTGGCTCCGTTTTCATCCAGCATGCAGAAATCTTCAGTGATCCGTGTTTCACCAGCGACCAGCCGCTGATACAGAGTAATCAGCTTCCTGCGGTCTTCCTCTGCCACCTTCGGCAGCAGAGATTCAGGTACATTATGAATCACTTTAGGCAGTCCATATTTTTCAAAATCACCTTGCCCATATGTGATGCACCGTTCTTCAATATTGAACTGCCAGGTATTCAGCTGTGCTGCCTGTGCAGCCATTTCAACGCGCTTTTCAGCAGATTCAATTTCTCTTCTTGTATTTTCCTGATCTGTCACATCTTCAATATGCTGGACGAATCCACGGTGTCCGCACCAATCTACAAATTCTCCATATACATGTTCCCAGATCTGCTTCTGCGCATTAAAGCGGATGATGTTGACGCTTTGGTTCTCCTTCGCCTTCTTCATCAAACAGTCTTCACATGGAGAAGTCCGATTCAGAATGTACTCATAGCATTTCTTTCCATACAGAACCTCATCCTGATTGCCGCTGGCAATCCGGGATGCCTTATTGGCATACAATACCTGGTAGCTGTCACGGTCACTGACATAGATCATGCTGTCTGTATGATTGATGATGCCTTGATAAATATCTGTTTCGACGGATGAATTTGTAAAGCTGCACATAAAAACCGGTCTGTCTTCCATCATGCCGATCTTCTTTGCTCTGAGGTGGACCCAGTCAACATCCATTTTTCGATTATAGACACGATAAAAGATATCCGGATTTTGCAATTTTCCTTCAACGCATGCATGCAGAGCAGCGACAACTTTCTCTCTGTCTTCCGGGATGACAACATCAATGGCATCACTGGCACTGAGAGAACTGTACTCCGCTTCATCCATCCCCAAAATAGAAGGCAGTTCTTTGGACGTATAAAGAGTTTCCAGAGAATCCCCATTTGCCCGATAGATGGCAATCGTCCCTGGAATTAATTCACCGATATTTTTGATCTGCGTTCGATCTATATTTCTCATAAAATCCGCCCCTAAGAAATATCCCCCTTACTGATACAGTCACTGATGAATTTTGTTTATTATCATGATGCTCATGCAGTCCTCTGCATGCTTTTGATATCTAAAGTATAAAGCAGTGAAAGGAATCACACAAGTAAATAAAAAGGCTGAATGACGCTATTTTCTGTCATTTCAGCCCAGTTGTTCATCAATGATTATTCATCAGCTGCTGAAGCTCCGGAAGGACTGCGGTCAGGACTTTCTGATATGCACAGAAGTCTTCTCTCAGGAAGCATACATTCTGTCTTCTGCATCCCCCATTGCAGAACTGCCGCACACTGCAGGTCAGGCAGGGTTCTTTCTGACAGGCTGCGCCGTTCAGAAAAGCTGAGGCATGTGCAGAAGCAGCCAGCTGAGCAAACGATGATTCCTGCAGACTGCCCAGGCAGTATTCATCCAGACAGTAGAAATCGCATGGATATACATCGCCATTTGCCTCAATGACATACTGGATTGTGCACTGACCATTCATCCCGCATTGATATGGCGGCATCCCTGCCAGCATTCCAGCCAGATTCTCAAATAAGCCAACAGATACGATCTGTCCCTTCAGATATGCCTTCTTCCATGTCTGGAAGAATTCAATATAGAAGGATGCATAGATTTCAGGTGTCAGTGAGATTTCATTTTCCTGTTCCTTCAGCCCGGGAAGACATGGAATCAGCTGTACATATGCAAAATGATGATCCAGATAGAACTGCATTAATGATCTGCCATGCCGGGCAAGCTCTTCTGTAACAACTGTCAGGATATTGAAATCAACTTGCGCCTTTTTCAGACAGTCAATTCCTTTTAAGACCTGAAAATAAACACCTCGTTTTTCGGCATCATAGCGGTAATGGTCCATATTTGTCTGATAGCCGTCAAGACTGACACCCACCAGAAAATGATGATCATGCAGGAACTGCGCCCAAGCCTCATTGATCAATGTGGCATTGGTCTGCATGCTGTAGTGAGTCTGGATTTCTTGATATGCATCGAGCTTTTCTGTAAACATTTCATAGAAGGCCAGACCAGCCATGGTCGGCTCCCCTCCTTGAAATGAGATATTGGCGGTTCCCTTTTGATCAAGTGCTTCTGCAATCCGCATGATGACAACCTCAGCTGTCTCAGAAGACATCACATGATAGGAAGCTGTTGTTCTGTTCTCACTGACATCTGTATAGAAACAGTATCTGCAATGCAGATTGCAGGATGACGATGCCGGCTTGATCAAGACTGTAATGGTATCCATATCATGTCCCTTCAGAGCTTAGCAATCTCTGCCAGCAGGATCTCGATGTAGATCATGAACAGCGGCTGGTCATCCAGAAAAGAAACTTTTGAATCTCTTGAGATCCTTGGAAGCACAACGTAGGTATCACACAGCTTCCGGTATGTGAGATCCTGGGTCATGGTCACGCATACGACTGTGCATCCTCTTTCTTTGCACTGCTTGACATACTTGTCATAACGGACGCTGTCATGAATGGTAAATAGAATGACTAGATCCCTTTTCCCGACAATTGCACATGCATCCGCAAGTGTGATCAGATCACAGATGGCTTCTGAATCAAATCCCATTCTGCCTAAACGCTGCTTCATCTGCAGAGCACTGTTGTAGGTGCGGTTGGAACCTACAATCTTGATCCTGTCTGCCTTCACGACCGCTTTAGCAATTCTCTGAATGCTGTGTACATCACATGTCTCAGACATCTGGGTCAGATAATTCTCATAGGAGGCAATGATGCTCTGCAGCGCATTCCCATCTTCACCCTCTGTACCGCCTGAGGCATTTTCACTGACCAGGAATCTGGAAAGTGTATAGCGGAATTCAATGAATCCAGAATAACCAATCCGCTTGGCAAATCTGGAAAGAGCTGATTTGGATACATGGATGATCTTGGCAAGATCTTCGGTGCTGATTGTAGCGGCAAGCTGTGAATTATTCAATATATATACAGCGATGTCTTTATCTGTTTTTGTAAAATCATCATAGTAGGACTGCATCTGATCTAATGGATTTGTTGGATTCATACACTCACCTGGTTTCTTCTTATCCCTATTATAACGGAACCTTTCTTTTTTGAAATATATTTCATATAAAATTTAAAACGGAATAAAATTTGTTTTATTTTAGTCTTGAAATTTGTTTTAACCAACATATAATACAGGTATCAAAGTTCCACAAGGAGGATAGATTATGAATGGTTTTACTGAAAAGCTTCAAAACATCCTGATACCTTTCTCGCAGAAGGTAAACAACTCAAAGATCCTGAAAGGCATCAGCGGAGGTTTCTCAGCGATGCTGCCGGTCGTCATGGTCGGTGCCATCTTCACCCTGCTCTCCAGCTTGAACATCGGCCCTTATCAGACATTCATTACAAACATCGGTCTAAAGAGCATCCTTGCCATTCCGGCAGATTACACGACAAACATGATTTCCCTGTATGCCGTCTTCCTGATTGCCAAGGCTGAAGCTGAAGCAATCGGCATGAAGGATGAATCTACTTCATCCGGCATTATTGCCTTAATGGTCTTCATGATCCTGATCCCATTAGGTGTTACCGGCAAGACACAGGCTGGTGAGGCAGTCAATGTCGCTGCTGCCGTCGGTACAACGTTCCTCGGCTCTGCCGGCTTATTTACAGCCATGATCCTCGGCATAGCTGTTCCGTGGATCCACAACATCTTTGTGAAGCGCAACATCACGATCAAGATGCCTGATTCTGTACCACCGATGATCTCCAGATCCTTTGGTGCCATGATTCCGGCTATCTGCATCGCCGCTTTAGCAATCATCATCCGTCTGCTGTGTGCTGCCACCCCTTATGGTTCAGCAACAATGCTGATCTACGGCCTGTTAAAAGCACCATTGACCGCAATGGCTGCCAGCCCATTGACATTCATTATCCTGCTTCTTGTATGCAACATCTTATGGTTCTTCGGTATTCACGGCGGCATGGTCGCAACAGCCATCATGAACGCTTTATATACAGAGATTACTTTAGAGAACTTGGCAGCGTATGGTGCCGGTCAGGCACTGCCGAACATCATTACTTCTCAGGCTTGGTTCGGTATTGGCAATATCGGCGGTTCCGGCTGTGCAATTGGTCTCTGCCTCTGCATTCTCTTCTTCGCAAAGAGCGAACGCTATAAGGCACTGCGCAAGATTTCTACGCCTGCAGGCCTCTGCGGCATCTCTGAACCAATGGTCTTCGGTCTGCCGATGGTATTGAATCCAATGATGCTGATTCCAATGCTGGTAGCACCAACTGTAACATTCCTGTTAGGCTGGGGTGCAATGGCAACTGGCATCGTCCCTTATATGAACGGTGTTGCATTATCGACCGGTACACCAGTACTTCTGTCTGCCTTTATTGCCTGGGGCGACTTCAGAGGTGTTCTTCTGCAGGCAGTACTGATTGCCATATCCACTTTGATCTACTATCCATTCTTCAAGATGTGTGACAGACAGTCACTGGAAGAAGAAAAAGCATCTGCAGAAGAAACGCAGAAAGCTTAAAATAGTCTTGTATATTCACATTGATTTCGGGGAGGCTTACCATGAGTGACAGACCAAACATACTATATTTTGTTGCTGACCAGATGCGTGCCGATGCACAGCATTATCTAGGCAATCCTGCTTCAATCACACCTAATGTTGATGCACTGGCTGAAGATGGTGTTGCCTTTGCGAATGCATATTGTCAGAATCCGGTCTGTGTCCCAAGCAGATGCAGCTTCCTTTCCGGATTATATCCACATACGACCGGCCACCGCACCATGCATTACCTGCAGCGTGAAGATGAGCCGAACCTGCTGCGCATCATGAAGAATGCAGGCTATGAAGTCATCTGGATTGGACGAAATGATGTCGTTCCAGGGGACCGCTCCAAAGAAGAATACTGCGATGAATACTATAACGGGTACTCTTCTGAGAACATCCGAGACAAAAGAATTGATGTCATGGAGATGCTCAATGGGGATACCAGATCAAAGAAAGAATTCAATAAAGACATGTATTCCTTCTATCTTGGCAAAGTTGATGAAAAGCACAGCGGAACAGCTGATGATGGATGCATCCGTTCCTGTCTGGAATATCTCGAACGCAAAAAGAAATCAGGAAACGAGAAGCCGTTCTTTGTCTACTGCACACTGATGTTTCCGCATCCGCCATATGCATGCTGCGATCCGTGGTATTCTTCCATTGACAGAAATGCACTGCCGCCAAGGAAGCCATGGAATCCAGATAAACCTGCCATGCTGGTAAAGACTGCCAACAATATGGATCTCCATGACTGGTCAGAAAACAGATGGAATGAACTTCGTGCTACATACCTTGCTATGACCAGCAAATGGGATTCTCAGTTAGGTCAGGTCATGCATTCATTAAAAGAAAATGATTTCTACGATGATACATCTGTATTCGTATTCTCAGATCATGGTGACTACACAGGAGACTACGATATTGTAGAGAAACTGCAGAACTGCTTCGAGAACGATCTGACGAATATTCCATTAGTCATCAAGCCTGCCAGGCAGTTTGCCTGCAGACCGCGTATTACAAAGGCATTGGCAGAGTTGGTCGATCTGAATGCGACTGTCTCTGAGATGACTGGCGTTCCATTGGATTATGTACAGTACGGGAAATCCCTGGTCCATGTCCTCAATGGTGACGACCATCATAAAGATGCTGTCTATGCTGAAGGCGGGCGCATGAATGGTGATACTTATGCCAAAGAGCTGGGGCATGATTCCCCCGATGATATGTACTGGCCGCGCTTAGCCGTTCAGCATGAAGACAGCGGTGCTCATGGCAGAGCAGTCATGATCCGAATGGGCAATCTTAAATATACAATGCGCTATTATGAAAAAGATGAATTGTATGACCTGGATCAGGATCCTGATGAAATGCACAATGAGATTGACAATCCTGTCTATGCAGAACAGATTGAAACGATGAAGATGCAGCTTCTGAACTGGTATCAGGAGACAGCAGACTGGATTCCAAATCGAAAAGATATACGTTAAATAAAAAATTTCACGGAAGCATTTGCCTCTGTGAAATTTTTTTATTCTTTATTCACATTCCGATGCAGAACCTCAGCCAATACTGCAACATTGATTGGCTTTGCCAGATGTTCATTCATCCCAGCATCTAGAGATTTCTGAATATCTTCTGGATATGCATCCGCTGACATTGCAATGATAGGTACTGTCCTTGCATCAGACCTCGGCAGAGAACGTATTTCTTTAGTTGCCTCATACCCATCCATGACCGGCATTCTGATATCCATCAGAACTGCATTGAAATATCCAGGTTCGCTGGCCGCAAACAGATCGACGCCCTCTCTGCCATTTCCAGCTGTCTCAATCTCTGCACCTTGCTGCTCCAGGATCTTACGGGCAATTTCGCGGTTGAATGAATTATCTTCAATGATCAGGAAGCGCATGTTATGCAGGTCGGCAGGTGCCGATGAAGAATGTATAAGGTATGCATTCGCAGCTTCCGAAGCTACCGCCAGAGAAAGGTCAATCACAAAAGTCGTGCCTTTGCCGATCTGACTGGTCACCTTGATGGTGCCGCCCATCATATCAATGATCTTCTTGACAATTGTCAAGCCAAGTCCGGAACCTTCGATATTTGCAGTTTCAACTGTACGCTCCTGTGAGAACGGCTCATAGATGCGCTTCATAAATTCACTGGACATACCAATGCCGGTATCTTGGATGGTCATTCTTGCATGAATATCATAGTCGCCGACCTGAACTGCTTCTGCAGTGAATCTGACAGTGCCGTGCTGCGGTGTGAACTTTGCAGCATTAGAGAGTATGTTCAAAATGATCTCCTGCATCTTCAGCACATCCATATAGATGACCGCTTTCAAAGCTTCATCTACCTGCAGTACAAACGAGATATTTTTCTTCTCCATTGAAGGCTGTACTGTCATGACAATTTTTTGTATGACATCATAGAAATTCACAGCTTCTGTTTTCAGCGACATCTTGCCGCTCTCAATCCGCGACAGATCCAATGTATCATTGATCAATTCCTTCAGAATGCTGCCGGACTGGGCAATCTTTTCCAAATATTCCTGACGTTCTGACGGATCACTGCTTGCCAGTGCAAGATCTGTGTATCCAAGTACGGCATTTAATGGTGTTCTCATATCATGTGAAACACTGGATAGAAAATTAGATTTCATCTGATTGGCGTGATCAGCCTGTGTGCGGAGCTGCTGTTCAAGTTTCAGTCTTTCAGTCATTTCGTAATGCAGACGCACTTCTTCACCAACTTCCTGCAGGGTGATGTAATAGCGGCATATATTTCCTTCCTGAGAAAACAAAGAAGCTTTCAGCCTTGCCCACAGATAATTTCCGTTTGCATCCCTCATACGGAAATCACTGATGCTGAAGAAATCTTTTTGATAGCCATGATACAGACTGTCTGTGACCCTTTGTACATCCGCCGGATGAACACAGCTCACAGGGTCCTCCATATAATCCATGATCAATGGATCATCTTTATAATCACAATCATTCAATCCCAGCACTTCCAGCATATGTTTGTTAAAGAAAGTAGTACAAATATGTTCTGCATCAGACATTTCAGCAATGCAGATACTGATGTGGATCGTGTTCAGGATGTCTGTCTGATTCTGTTTATTGTCAGCCATGTTATTCATCCTGTCCCTTCTGCCGGTATATTCTGATATATGCAGCTTTTCTGCCGCGGTCAAGGATACTGGTGATGCGCTGCGTCAGGGAAGGGTCTTCCATTGCTTCCTTCATCAATGGATGGAACTGTGTCCCAGCACCTTCTGCGACAAACCGCATTGCCAGCTCCGCATCGATTGACTGATCCTGACGCATTCTGAACTTATCAGTCGCTGTTTCCAGATAAGCACAGACCGCCACAATGTCTGTGATGACTGACGTACGGTCCTTCTCACGGTCATAGTATTCCGGGAAGCCAGCCTTCTGATCATACCAACGGTGATGTCCAAGCGCAGCCATTGCATAAATTTCTGTTTCTGGATGGAGACACAGAGTAATATATCCTGCATACGGGTGTAGCATGAAAATTTCTGTTTCTTCAGCTGTCCATGGTCTGCTCTGCATTCTGACAACCGGCAGGATTGAAAGAATTCCAACATCACTGTACAGCCCGGCCATACGCACAGTTTCCATGATGAAAGGTGCTGTATTTTCCAGCCCTTTCTCTTTCATATACTGCTGCAGCTGTACAAATACTTCTGGATGATGCTGATATAGACAGCTGGCCAAAACGCGTGACAATTCACTGACAATATATGAATGAACATATGAAGTACGTTCAAGAATCAGCAGATTTTTCAATAAGTATGATGCATCACTTTGGAGATGATATGAATAGTTCAGGTTCATCTGATGGATCAAGTATGTCGCAACGACCTGAGAAGAATCATAATCTGTCATGGTCTTCAGATATGTTTCTGCACGATTCTTTATCGTATCGAGATGCGGGCGCCATTTTTCTTCACGGCTGAATTTTCCCCAGTATGCGACTGCATAGGAAGAAAGATCCAGATTCAGATAAGTTCCATCCAGCGTATGATCATTCATATCGGCAGATTCAATTGTTGTGAATAACGTCATCAGGAGCTGGTCAATGGTAGACTTTCCTGCGTGATATGCTGAAGCAGCCTGATAATATACATATCTCGGTTTGACAAAGCGGTTCTTCGCATTGTCCGTCTGATTGCGGTGAGCATCAACATACTGCATTCTTTCATAAACATATGCTGCTTCACTCTTGTTGTCTGTATCTCTGAGATAGCTGAATAACGTTGTGCAGCCGACACTGATGGTGAAGCGGAGCGTTTCCCATGGAAGATATGGCATTGCCTCTTCAAGTTTTGGATCAAAGAACAATTTCACAACAGCATGCTGTTCATTGATGTATCTGTCAACATCCCCTCTTCTTGGCGGGAACAAACTGAATGGTTCTGAATCTAAAAACAAGGAATAACAGAGCTTGGTGTTGCCGATGCTTCTTAGAATAAAAAGCTGTGCATCATGATCTTTCAGCTGTGTGATCTGCGGAAGCAGTTCTGCATTGGCATGAAAGTAATGCAGTTCTTCATCCTGATAGTTATCCATATGAAGTGATTCGTAAGGGGTGCGCAGATAATAAATGGCAATGCCGCAGTAGTAGTTCTCTGCAATCTGCAGACACTGATCATGTGTATATTCTGCATATGATAGAAGATGTTTATGAACTTGATAAAAAAGTCCCAGATCTTTGTGCATGGCAAAAGTAGAAAGCTGATCTGCGAACCGCTTCAAGGTATCTGCCTGCTGCGGAGTCATATTCTCAACTGGTGTATAAAGACCTAATGAAGGGTCTCTAAGCAGCCGGTAATTTTCTTGTCTGATGGCAGCTGACTGTTCACACGCATCCTGCAGCCCACGCAAAATATCTTTTCCAGCTGTTTCCGCAGGAAAAGTCAGAACACTGAGAGCATGCATCTTTTCGATATTATCCAGATACTGCTCGATGAGATCAACATCAGGATTCATATTTTAATTATATCGAACAGTAAACAATTTTGTGGATAAATTCAGTGCTTGATATAATGGTATAGCCAAATATAGAAACACTTAAGCAGCTATCTAGCTCTATGTTTGGCGACATCTCCGTTAGATGGCTGCTTAAGTGATGGAGATGCCGCTATGTCAAAGGGAGTAAACCCTTTTCAAGATAGTGTGTTTTCGTTACCTGCAGAGGACTTCGCCCTATTACAGGATGCGATTGCCATTCGTCTGAATAAGGAAAAGTATGGATCATCATCTTTTGAAGAGTTAGCTGAACAATATGGGCGTAAGTCAGTATGCCCTTCGTGTGGAAGCCATGAGAGCGCTTTGAATGGAAAGACGCCTGATGGAAAGCAACGATATATATGCAATGATTGTGGGCAGATATATACGATACTTTCTGACTCAATCTTTCATTCAACAAACAAGAGCTTTGATACATGGGTTAGATATCTTGTTTTGATGACATTCAACGTACCTTTGGAAATGACTGAGACGCTATGCAGCATTTCTCATCCAACTGCTATGCTGTGGAGAAGAAAGATCTTTGCGACAGTTGATGGATATCAGAATCATTTGGTTCTTCATGGACGTATATGGATTGATGAAACATATGTGTTTGACAGTACTGTTCTTCATGAAGATGGGTTCAAGAAGAAACGTGGATTATCCAACAATTTGCTTTGTATTGTTGTTGCGATTGATACCTTCGGCAACTCCTACGCAGAGATTTGTGGGCATGGAAGACCATCAAGCACAAGAATATATAAAACATTGAGAAATCATATACATTCAGGATCGACAATAGTTCATGATGGTGAGAAGGCTCATGCATTCCTCATCCAAGAACTTCATTGCACTGAAGAAAAATATATTGCAGATAACTCGCCAGAATACTTAAAAAAGATGGCGCTTATCAATAATATGTGTGCGTGGTTGAAGCGATATCTATATAGATTTATTGGAATGAATACAGAATACATGCCTTCATATCTGAACTGGTTTGTATACCTGTATCGTGTCAAATCTGCTAAAGAAAAGTGGCCGACTATTTCTAGAATTCTACGACATTTGATATTGACCGAAACAACTTTTAAGAGAAAAAGGCCTTAAATACAGGACTTGTCATCCACAAAATTGTTTACTGTTCGATAATTTTAATATTTTTCTTATAAAAAGAGATTTCAAGTCTAGCAAATTCTATGTATAAGTACACAAAAAGATTCACAATATACTGTGAACAAAATTTGGACATATCAAACAAAGAACAATATCAATATAAATCTCTCTCTGTTTGCATTTTAGACTGCGTTTATTCACTGCGTACTAAATACTATAGTGTGACTATTCCTGTTGTAGATAGATATGCAAAATGCTATTTGAATAATGATAAGTATTGTTCAAGAGATACTATTAGTTCCTTGATAAAGAATATAGATGATTGTGGCGGGCCAAGTAACTTTGCAGACCAGATACTGAAAAACCATCAAAAATTAGGCGGTAAAGGTAAGATTCCCAAGGAAGACGTTTGTTATAAACTTGCAAAATATCTTAGCTATTTGCATATTGATACATTAGATGATTTCAGAAATTTTGAATCACAAGAGTTATTAGAAGTGGTCATCCGGTCAGTAAAAGGAATTGGAGATGCAGGCACTAACTATTTGTTTATGTTGGCAGGTGATCCCAATAGATGCAAACCAGATATACATATTCATCAATGTATTGTTGAAGTGTGTGGATCTGATATTAGCAATGAAGAGTGCCAGATCCTGTTCACTGAAACAGTTAGCTTATTGAAAAAGAAATATCCATTTTTAACCGTAAGAATGCTCGACAGCATTATTTGGGAAAAATACCAGGGTAATATATAGTGAAAATCGTAGCGTTAACTTTGTTGGTTCAAAAGAAAACGAGGCAATACAATGGAAGATAAGTATGCACTTGAAGTTGAAAAAATGATTTTTAATTGGTACTACAATTCAGAAGAATCAGCGCCCGATTCTATTTTTAATGCTATTCAAAATGGGCTAAAAAATGATATGCAAGTTTTAGTTCCAATAGAAAATTCTGAAGAAATGATGCACATGTTTGGTGATCCGGAAAAACTGAAAGTTGGAGACAACATCACTTTTAATAAACAGGTTGTTCTTAAATTCCGCCATCTTATTATGAATGATCAGGGACAGTATTTTATTCCAATTTTTACTAGCGAAGCAGAACTAGAAAAAGGAGAATCAACGTCATCCATAAATCAAAGTTTGAATGCACTATTTGCAAATGTAGATAAATGGTCTGACTGCTTGGGCTATGTTGTTAACCCATGGGACAAGAAACTTATGCTTGAAAAAGATATGATTCAAGTAATAAAAAAGTATAAATCTAAATCACATATTGATTTTGTTAAGGGAAGTGTAGTAGATATGCATGTGAGTGCAATTGTAAATGCTGCAAATGCAAGTCTATTAGGAGGTGGCGGTGTTGACGGTGCAATCCATAAAGCAGCAGGCCCTGATTTATTAAAAGAATGTAAGTCTTTGAATGGATGTAAAACTGGAGAAGCAAAGATAACAGGAGCATATAACATTTCATACGTTGATCATATTATTCATACTGTTGGCCCGGTGTATAGTGGCAAAGACAGTGATTTTGTTTTGCTTGCCAGTTGCTATAAAAATGTGCTTGATTTGGCACTAAAAAACGGTTGTACCAGTATTGCATTTTCCGGAATATCTACAGGAGTTTATGGATTCCCATTGGACTATGCTGCGAAAGTATCGCTGGTTACAGTTGCCAATTGGCTGGATGAGCATAAAGATATAATAATGAATGTTTATTTTTGTTGTTTTAAAGATACTGAACTTATTGCTTATAGAGCCCTAACTAAACAGGCCAATTAATGAAGTAAAGAGGAAATAGTGTATGGAAATAACAATGTATAATGTTGAATTTGGTGATTGCTTTGTTATTAATGATAATAATAATTTAGTCGTTGATTTCGGAATCCATCCAGATTGCCTTAAGTTTTCCAGCACAAATAGAAATAGTATTCATCAAGACATTAGTTTAGATTTATATAAATTATCTTCGCCTGAACTTTTATTAACACACTATCATCAGGATCACTATTCAGGTTTGTTATATATGATGTCAAATTTCCAAAAACGTCGCTTTAAAAACATGTATATACCAGATGTTTGGGACGTAGGCCAGGGCAGGGATACAGTTACTTTATTGTTACTAGAAGATTTAATGAAAGATGCTTACATTTATGATAGTTCGAATCAAAAAAAGGAATCATTATTAACTCTTGCTGAATTTATATGTGGGAAAACAAATGTGATTCCAGTAAAAAAAGGAAGCTTCATGTGTGGCACCAAGTACAAGGTATTGTGGCCTGATACAAAAAAGATCTTTTCTCATGCGAATGAACTTATGAATGGTATTGAGGATAAATATAATAATTCAAAAAAAGCATTAAGTATTTTATCGGGAATTGCTGTGAGACTAATAGAATGTGTTAATTTTATTAATTCTGACGGTTCGGTCTCTGTGGAAATTAAAGAACTTTGGGTAGAACTTAATAAATTCAATCAAGAAAACAAAGACTTACTAGATGATCTAAAAGAAGAATATGAACCAATATTGAATTATTTTGGAAATGAAATTAGTGTAGTATTCCATAATTCAGAAAGTAGAAAAGATAAGGTTGGTCGACCTAATAACATTTTATTTACTGGTGATATACCAGCAAAATATATGCAGGATATTATGGATAATGGTGATCTTTATACATTTACTAAGGATGATGGTTATAAAGTGATAAAAATACCTCACCATGGAACACAAGGCTTCAGTAATAATTTGTACTATTTTGATTTCACAAGCATTTGCGATCCTCAGATAGTATTGATTCCTAATGGTAATAACGGTAATCCAGCATGCAAAATAACATCCAGTTACTTGTCATTATGCAATAATAGAAATGTATATTGCTCAAATTGCAACTTTTGTAATAATTTCAATTATAATAAAACACCAAAGTGCCAATGTGGATACAAAACCAATAAAATAGTGTATCACACTAAAGTTATTAAATTTTCAATCTAATCGTTATCAATTATAATAATTTCCTAACCCTGGCTATAATACTTTTTATCATTTTCTAAACCTTTTAATGTTTCTCCCTGATCATCTACAGACTTAGGCGCAAATGTATATTTGCCTTCAATACCTGATGATTCTCATCTACTTTTGTCCTAAATCGGCCTATTCCACAATTCTTATACCATCGAATAATGGCTTTATAAAGCCATTATTTTAGTCCTAAAATATTTCTCATTGTATCAACTGGCAATAGCCAAACAGAGATGGTCGTTGCATCAATTGCCATGTTTTTGAAAGCACATATGAAAGTATGTTTTGCGATTGCCAGGCGGCAGGTCGTATTGGAAGTGGCAGAACGTCTGCAGCAGTACTTTATGACAGCTTCTGTCGTGCCGGTCTGTCAGGGACATACAGCAGTGAGTGATGGTGATCTGATTGTATGCACGACGCATCAGCTGTATCGGTATCATGAAGCGTTTGATCTGCTGATTCTGGATGAACCGGATGCGTTTCCTTTCCGGGGCAATGCTGTTCTGCATGGGATTGCCAAGACCAGCTGCAGAGGTCATGTCATCTATCTGACGGCAACACCGGATGATGAACTGAAGGAACGGATCAAAAATGGGTCTTTATGCTGTCTGACTTTGAACCAGCGGCCGCATGCAAAGCCGATTCCAGTACCGGTCATTCATACAGGTCCGAAGCTGATCTTGGTCATGCATCTTCTTCGGTGGCTGGAAAGGCATGACAGGCATCCTAGAATGGTTTTTGTGCCAACGATTGCTGCCGCAAAGAGGCTGGGCTGGTTCTTATCTTTTCTGTATGACTGTAGTGTATGCACTTCAAAGACAGAGAACAGAGATGAAGTCATTCTTGCCTTCCGGCAGAAGCCCCACAGTGTGATTGTGGCGACAACTGTACTGGAACGCGGAGTGACGGTGCCGCATGCAGATATTTGTGTCTTTCAGGCAGATCATGGCATCTTTGACGAAGCTGGGCTGATTCAGATGGCAGGACGGGCAGGAAGATTCTTTGAAGATCCATATGGAGATGTGCTGTTCCTGTGTACAGAGCGCAGTGAACTCTGCTGGAAATGCAGAAATACTTTAAGGGAGGCAAATGCTTCATGCGATGCTGTATGTGCGGAATAGAACTGGGAGAGAGCAGTCTGAGGGACATACTGATTGGAGAAGATCAGCTCTGCCTGGAATGCCGTCAGTCCTGGCTCCATATTCCGCAGCATTTTTCAGTTAATGGAGTCAGAGCGGACAGTGACTACATCTATTATTCGGGATTTTCCAGCTGCCTGATCCAGTATAAAGAATGCGGAGATGAAGCTCTGAAGGATGTGTTCCTGTATGCAGTAAAACGGAAGCTGAAGAGAAGATATCGGGGATGGACGCTCTGTCTGATGCCCAGCACACAGGAAAAGGAAAATATTCGCGGCTTCGGCCATCTGCGGGCGATGTATGCTCAACTGGGAATTGAAACAATGGAACCATTTGAGAAACAGAGCAGCCTAGCCCAAAAAGAGCAGGATTACTATGGCAGACAGAAAATGAGGGATGCAATAGTCTTGAAAAAGGGGATGATTCTGCCCAAAAAGATCGTGCTGTGTGATGATGTCATTACAACTGGTGCTACTTTGAAAGGAGCTCTGCAGTGCATTGATTTGAAGATTCATCAGGTCAGAATTTACACTGCGGCGGCAGACAGTCGGGACAGAATCTTGAAAAAAGGAGAAGAATGGGCATAAGTATCTTTGAAAATTGCCTTTTAATAGGGATACCGGTATAATAAATTAGCTGATTTTTGCGCTTAAAGGAGGATTTACATGGCTACATTCCTTTCCAACCTCTTTAATGAGGATGCTAGAAAAGTAAAAAAGATTGAATCAAAGATCCAGCCGGTATTGGATCTTGAAAAAAAATATGCCGCAATGTCTGATGATGAACTGAAGGCAATGACACCGAAGCTCAAGGAAAGACTTGCGAACGGAGAAACAGAAGATGATATCTTTGTAGATGCTTTTGCGACGGCAAGAGAAGCCTGCCGCAGAGTTATCGGTGAATTTCCTTATCCAGTGCAGTTAATGGGTGCTGCCGTCATGCAGGGCGGTGATATCGCTGAAATGAAAACTGGTGAAGGTAAGACTCTGACATCCGTCATGGCTGTTTATTTAAATGCTTTGAGCGGCAAGGGTGTCCATGTCGTCACCGTCAATGAATATCTGTCCAAGCGTGACTCTGAGTGGATGGGATCCATTCATAGATTCTTAGGATTGACAGTCGGATTGAACTTAAGACAGCTGACAAAATCACAGAAGAGAGATGCGTATCTCTGTGATGTTACCTATACAACGAACGCAGAACTGGGGTTTGACTATCTGCGTGACAACATGGTCACGAATATCAATGACCGTGTTCTCCGCGGCCTTCACTTTGCGCTGGTCGATGAAGTTGACTCCATCCTGATTGATGAATCCAGAACACCTCTGATCATTTCAGGCGGCCAGAAGCAGACAGCGAATCTCTATCTGCAGGCAGATCGTTTTGTAAAGCATCTGAAGGAAAATGAGGATTATGAAATTGATGTCAAGGCAAAGAATGTCCAGCTGAGTGAGCAGGGCGTTGCCAAGGCAGAAAAGCTGTTCAAGGTTGACAACCTGTTCAACCTTTCTCACACACAGCTGCTGCACCATATTAATCAGGCACTGCGTGCAAACTACGTCATGATGAGAGATGTTGATTATGTCGTGGATGAAACTGATGATGAGATTGTCATCGTTGATCCAAATACAGGTCGTTTGATGAAGGGCAGACAGTGGTCTGACGGACTTCATCAGGCAGTCGAAGCCAAGGAAGGAATCTCCATTAAGCAGGAGACAACAACACTTGCTACAATCACATACCAGAACTTCTTCCGTTTATACAACAAGCTTGCCGGCATGACTGGTACTGCAAAGACAGAAGAAGAGGAATTCCTCGAGATCTACAACATGTATGTTGTGGAGATTCCAACTAATGTTCCGGTCCAGCGTATTGACTATCCGGATGCAGTTTATGGAACAAAGGCAGCTAAGTTCAATGCCCTGGTCGATGAAGTCAAGGAAAGACATGAAGCAGGACAGCCGATCCTGGTCGGTACAATTGCCGTTGAGACATCAGAACTGATCTCAAAATACTTAACGGAAAGAAAGATCCCACACAATGTATTAAATGCTAAGAACAATGAACGTGAAGCTGAGATCATTGCCAAGGCAGGACAGAAGGGTTCAGTCACAATTGCGACCAACATGGCCGGCCGTGGTACCGATATCAAGCTGGGCGAAGGTGTCCGTGAACTGGGCGGATTATGCGTCCTCGGTTCTGAACGTCATGAATCCAGACGTATCGATAATCAGCTGAGAGGACGTTCCGGACGTCAGGGTGACCCAGGCATGTCCAGATTCTATGTTTCAGTTCAGGATGATCTGATGGTCCGTTTCGGTTCAGAGCGTATGGAAGGGTTATTCAAGTCCTTAGGTGATGTTGCGGTTGAATCCAAGACAGTCACCAAGTCAATTTCCTCTGCTCAGAAGCGTGTAGAAGGCGTCAACTATGATGCCCGTAAGCAGCTGCTTCAGTATGATGATGTCATGAGACAGCAGAGAGAAACAATGTATAAAGAGAGAGATTTCATTCTTGAAAATGAAGATGTACATACTGTCATTGAAGACATGTTCAAGCGTGTCGTCTCTGATGTTGTCGCATCTCATGTTGATCCAGAAAGCAAGAATGAAGAAGTTGATGCAGCAGGATTGATTGAAGGTCTGAATCAGATTGGCTTCAAGGATCTGGTCAAGGCTGAAGATGTTGCCGGCAAGAGCAGAGCAGATGTCATTGATCTGGTTGATCAGAAGGCCTGGGACTACTATCAGACAAAGATTGAACCAGTCAAGGAACAGATCAAGCCGCTGGAGAAGGAAATGTCACTGCGTACCATTGACCGTGCATGGTCAAATCATATTGATACAATGTCCAAGCTGAGAGACGGCATTGGTCTGCGTTCCTATGCGCAGGCAAATCCTCTGCAGGCGTATGTACAGGAAGGTTATTCTCTGTTTGAAGATATGATGCATACAATCGCTCAGGAAATTGTGAGCTTCTGCATGAATGTCAGAATTCTGCCGGCAGACCAGAAAGACCAGAAGCCAAAGGAGGCATAATGGAACTTTATGATATGAAAGTGAGCATCGCTAAGAATTTAGCGAAGCTCGAATCGATTGGCAAGTCTCTGGATCTGGAAGGCAAGCGGAAGCTGATTGCGGAAAACAATGCAGAGATGGCACATCCGGATTTCTGGAATGACCAGAAGAAGGCACAGAAGCTGATCCGTGACAACAACCAGATGAAGGCACTTGTTGAATCACACGATTCCTTAATGGATGAATTGACTGACCTGAGTGCCAGTGTTGCTGATCTTTCCAAGACATATGATCAGGATATGAATGATCTGGTCCAGGAAGAATATACAGAAACCATGAAGAAGTTCGAGGAGTTTGAGATCCAGGTACTTCTTTCTGGTCCGTATGATGACCATAACGCCATTCTGGAGATTCACCCAGGGGCCGGCGGAACTGAGGCGATGGACTGGGCAGGCATGCTGTACAGAATGTATATGCGCTGGGTCGAGCGCAGAGGCTTCAAAGCAACCATTCTTGATTATGAAGAAGGTGAAGAAGCTGGCATGAAGTCCTGTTCTGTCTTAATTGAAGGACCGATGGCTTACGGCTATCTGAAAGCTGAGAACGGTGTTCATCGCTTGGTGCGTATTTCACCGTTTGATGCTAATGCAAGAAGACATACATCTTTTGCGTCAGTTGAAGTTGTGCCGCAGTTTGAAGATGATATGGACATTGAAATTGATGAACGTGATCTGGATGTCGTTACAATGCGTTCTTCCGGTGCCGGCGGGCAGCACATCAATAAAACAGATTCTGCTGTACGTATGACACATAAGCCAACCGGGTTTACTGTCTTCTGTCAGACGCAGCGTTCACAGATTCAGAATCGTGAAGCATGCATGAATATGCTGAAGTCCAAGCTGCTTCAATTGAAGATCCGTGAACAGGAACAGAGGCTCCATGATATTAAAGGCGAAGTCAAGGCCAATGAGTGGGGCTCACAGATCCGCTCCTATGTCTTTGCACCATACACTATGGTCAAGGATCTGCGCACCGGCTTTGAAGTCGGCAATATCCAGGGTGTCATGGACGGTGATCTCGACGGTTTTATTGACAGTTATCTGAGATCACAGATCGCCAGTGATGACAATGCGTAAAACAATTTCGATAAAAATTACAGAGAAAGAAAGCGGTCTTCCAGTGAAGACCGTTTTATCTAAAAAAGAAGGATTGAGCCGGCGTGAGATTTCCCGTCTGAAATTCTCTGACGGTATTCTTTTGAATAGCCGTACATGCAGGGTGACTGAGCCGGTAAAGGAAGATGATCTGCTGGAAGTTGTCTTTCCGGAGATTGACAGTATCCGCTTAGGATATTTGCCGGAAAAACCGGAAATCCTCTATGAGGATGAAGATGTCGTGTTAGTGAATAAACCTGCAGGCATGCCATGTCATCCGTCTCATGAACATCAGGGAGATGATATGGGAACACTGCTGCAGACATACTACGACGGGCAGAAGTTTACCATCCGTGCAGTCGGCAGACTGGATAAGGATGTTTCCGGTGTGATGTGTTATGCCAAGAACCAGCCAAGTGCAGCCCGACTGTCCAAACAGAGAAGTGAACAAGTGCTGCATAAGACATACTATGCAGTTGCCAAGGGCATCTTTGCCAAGAAGCAGGGTACGTTGGAATATCGGCTGGAAAAGGTGGAAGGATACAAAGACCGCAAAATCAGTGACGAGGGACAGCTGTGCATCACTGACTATAAAGTCATTCAGGAATATGGCAGTAATTCTCTGTTGGAAGTATCCATCCGCACTGGACGCACGCATCAGATCCGTGCCGGCATGGCTTCGATTGGCCATCCTCTGCTGGGAGATTCGCTATACGGCGGCAGGTCCAATGCGATTGCCAGGCCAGCGCTGCACTGCATCAGAGTCACGATGAAACAGCCATTCAATGGAAAAGAGATTGCAGTGGAAGCACCGATGCCGCAGGATATGCAGAATTTACTGAAATGAAAAAGGAATTCACGCGGAATTCCTTTTACTTTACCCAGTCTGTATAGAAGAAGCGGAATGATTTTGCCGGAAGATCAATTCCTTTGTCAAAGTTGATCTTTTTCTTTGCCATCAAGTCGATGCCGTTTTCAACTTCTGCATCAAAATCAAGATGCACCGCTTTGTCGGAAATGTTGATGACAAAGGTCAGCTGTCCTTTGTCATTGCGTCTGCGGAAGACCATCTGTTCATTCTGCAGATAGATCTGCCGATAGTCACCGTCTGTAAATACAGAGTAGTGCCTGCGCATGTCATCCATAGCTGCGAGGACATCAGTCAGTTTGTTCCAGGATGGCTTTTCGATGGAAGGCCGCAGAGCATCATCTGACCAGTTCGTACGCTTCCCCTTGATGCCCCATTCACTTCCATAGTACAGGCAGGGGATGCCAGGCATTGCATACATCAATGCATATGTTAACGGCAGGTCTTTCTGTTCTTCCAGTTCACTTGCCAGACGGTTGACATCATGATTGTCGACAAAGGAGAGAAGATGCTTTCCCCGATAGAGGCACCAGCTGTCATTGCCGAACTGGCGGTTCAGTGAATAGCCGATTTCAAACAGGTTGTGACTGTTCATGGAAGAATAAAGTCCCTTGCGGCATTCATAATTGGTGACCGAATCAAGAAGATTGTCATTCATCAGCTGGTTGTAGTCGCCGCCGATCATTTCACCTAGAAAGAAGAATTCAGGATCATGGCTGCGCACGGTATCACATAGTTCGTGCATGAAGTTCCGGTCGACCATATAGGCAACATCCAGGCGAAGCCCGTCGATACCGAATTCCGCAATCCACTGTTCCACCCGTTCCAGCAGATATCTGCGTACAACCGGATTGTTCAGATTCAGCTTGACCAGTTCCTGATGTCCTTCCCAGCCTTCATACCAGAATCCATCCGGACCGTTCGGATCATCAAAGTTGCAGTTGAACCACTCACGGTATTGGGAATCATATCTTTTTGCGATTACATCCTGAAAGTAAGAGAATCCTCTGCCGACATGATTGAAGACACCGTCAAGAATGATCTTGATGCCGGCATCATGCAGAGCATCACACACATTCCGGAAATCCTCATTGGTTCCCAGGCGGCAGTCGATCTGACTATAGTCATCGGTATCATAGCCATGTCTGTCAGATTCAAAAACAGGATTGAACAGAACGGCTGTAATGCCGAGTTTTTTAAAATGCGGGATCCAGTCATTGACCCGCAGGATGCGGTGTGCAGACACATGGTCATTTTCCTTAGGTGCACCGCAGAATCCTAATGGGTATATTTGATAGATGACTTGATTGAAATCCATAATCAATACAGTCCTTTCTTGAAGACGCGGATCATTTCAGCTGTTAAGGAAGCCTGATCAAGATTGTCAACATTGACGCTGCGGTCATACCAGTCGGCTTCTTTCAGTTCTCCATCATCCATGGAGATCTTCTGTGAACTGTCCGCATGCGCCCAGAAACCAAACAACAAGGTGGAAGAAAATGCCCACGGCTGACTTTTGTAGAAGGAAAGGTCAGTGACATCCAAACCTGTTTCTTCTTTGACCTCACGCTTAACTGTATCTTCGATGGATTCCCCAATCTCCGCAAAGCCGGCAACTAAGGCAAACTTCGTGTATGTGCTGTGCGCATATCTCGTTAACAGAATCTGATCCTTTTCGTTTCTGATGCCAACGATTACAGCCGGCATGATTTTTGGATAGACTAGATTTCCGCATTTAGGACAGCGCATGGCGCGTTCCTTTTCATCCGGATGCATTTCTTCACCGCATCTGCCGCAGTGCCTGTTCTCCTGCCGCCAGCGGTAAAGCTGCCATCCCGTCACGGCCGCGAAGGCAAGGTATGATGGTTCATATGTGCGCATATCTCGGTAGGACAGAGTACTAGTATCTTTCTGTGTACTCAGATCTGCGAGATAAAAATTGGTGTCATCAACACGGAAAAGAAAATAATATTCCTGAGATGGATCCAGCTCTTCATAATGAAAGAAGGTCTGATCCTTTTTCAAAATGATATTGTCATCCAGATAACCGAAAACAACATCTCCTTTGGCAGGAGGTACCGGCCGATATTCGTTATGATATTTGTGCGGATTGATATCCTGATACATTCAATCATCTCCTCAATAAAATAAAAATAGGTCTTCTGCGACCCAACATGTATATTATAAGCCAAAAAATCATGTTTGCACAGACTGTTATTGTATTTTAGATTCGCTATATTGAAGTTAGAAAGAGAGAGACCAAATCAGAAAGAAGGTCAAAGGAGGTAACTCTCATGAAGAAGGTGTTGTTGGAATACAGGTAAACGTTTCTTTCAGGAAAGCAGAAATACTGAGAGGAACGTATTGAGAATTGTTTCATAATAAGCTTTATCCTCAATGAAAAAAGAAAGTAAAAAGTCTGCATGAGGACAGACCAATGGGCAAAATTTCTTAAAACCGAATGTTTTGCAAAATACAGCGGAAGCTGTAAGAAATGAAATCAAAATTTCATATCGGCAGAAAGCCGAAATAATAGAATGAAAAAAGGAACTGGCATTTAAACATGCAGTTCCTTTATTTTGTGTTGAGATTCCACATGCAACCGGCGGCGATGACCAGGGCTGCACACGAGAACCATATGGCATGCAGAGCGAACTGCTTGACCGCAAGATACCCAATCCCGGCACCCAGAAAGAAGATGAAGATCACTAAGAAGTAATAGGCAGATTTATGCAGGTCATTCCTGTCATGGGTGCGTGTATAGGCAGACAGGTTTGCCATGCCGCTGCGCAGGTTGCCAATGCACATGGTGCTGGCATAGGCATTGCCGTTCCATTTCCGAAAGGCCTGCACCTGCATCGCACAGGCAAAGGAGATCATGGCATTGGCTAAGAGATTGAAATCTTCTGAAAGAAAGCCGCTGATCAGCAGAAGGAGAATTTCCGGGATCAGCACCAGCTGACGCCAGTGGATATCTTTTCTCTGCTTGTGGCTGCCTTCAATCTGTTCGGCAGTGAAGACACCTAAGGCAAAGAACAGAAGAGGAACGAGATACTTCAGACCGCCGAATAGATCGAGATCGAAAAAGTGTGATGCCATCAGGACAATATTGCCTGTCTGCGCATTTGCAAATATTTTTCCTCTGGCAAAATATGTATACGCATCCTGAAAACCGCCGGATAAGGTGATGCAGGAGATGGTGAGCAGTGATTCTGACATCTGTTTTGTGTGAATGACCTGTTTCATAGTTTTCTATTATAGGACAAGATGTTTTTTGAGCAAACAAAAATTGCAGATATGATGCGAATCTGTGCACAATCATGCTTTTTTTACTATAATGTAACACGAGGTGAATACTATGAAGATCAGTGAACGCATTGCAGAATTAAGAAAATTAATGAAGGATAGAAAAATTGATGTGTACTATATTCCTAACGAAGATGATCATTTGTCAGCGGAATATACAGCAGATCATTTCAAATGCAAATCCTACATGTCTGGTTTCAGCGGAGATGCAGGGTGTACGATCGTGACAAAGGACTTTGCCGGACTGTGGACAGACGGCCGCTACTTTACACAGGCTGAAGGAGAGCTCAAGGGTACAGGCGTCACATTGATGAGACTGAACCAGGAAGGGGTGCCGAACCCGCTGGATTTCGTGATTGACCACACACCGAACAATGGTCTGCTTGGTTTTGACGGCTCGGTTGTATCAGCCGCAACAGCACTGCGCCTGGCTGCTTCCCTGAAGAAGAAAAATGCATCCATGCATGTCAGTGAAGATCTTGTTGATCTGATCTGGACAGACCGTCCGTCAATGCCGGAAGAACCGCTGTTCATTCTGGATAAGAAGTATGTCGGGGAAGATGCCAAGACAAGAATTGAACGCATCAGAGATGACATGAAGGAAAAGAAGGTCAATGTCATGGTATTGACGATGCTGGAAGATCCATGCTGGATGCTCAACGTCCGCGGCAATGATATTCCATGCACACCGGTTGCCTATGCCTTTGCAGTGATTACAAACCGCAGAGTTTCATACTATGTGGCAAAGAAGCAGGTCACTAAGGAAGTCAAAGAATACTTCAAGAAGAATGGTGTTGCAGTGCGTCCGTATGAGGCACTGGCAGAAGATCTTGCCAAACTGCATCATCAGACAATCTGGGCAGATCTCAGCAGCCTGAATACTAAACTGTATGCAAATATTGCATCAGACAATCAGATCTACAATGCATTGACACCGATTATGGCATACCGTTCCATCAAGAATAAGACAGAGATCAAGAACCTGATCCATGCCCATGTCAAGGATGGCGCTGCCATGGTGAAGTTCCTCCGCTATGTGAAGGAGAATGCACCCAAGGGAAATATGACAGAGCTCTCTGCACAGAATGAATTGTACAGACTGCGTGCTGAAGGAAAGGACTATATCGAACCTTCCTTTGATACAATTGCTGCATATCAGGCAAATGGTGCAATGATGCACTATACAGCTACAGAAGAGAAGTTTGCGAAAGTTGATCCAAAGGGATTCCTGCTGGTGGATTCCGGCGGAACATATAAAGACGGCACAACAGATATCACCCGTACCATTGCTGTCGGACCGCTGAGCGCGGAAGAAAAGATGTACTATACAAAAGTATTAAAAGGACATCTTGCCCTGATGCGTCCGCACTTCCTGCGCGGTACAGCCGGGAATAATCTGGATATCCTTGCCCGTGAACCGTTATGGGATATGAATATCGATTATCAATGCGGTACTGGACATGGCGTCGGTCATGTATTAGGTGTCCATGAAGGCATCCATGGGGTCCGCTGGGGCATGCCGAGTGCAAATCGTCCTAGTGCCTGCCTGGAAGCTGGTATGATTGTGACAGACGAACCAGGTGTTTATCTGCCGCATAAGCTTGGCATTCGTATAGAAAATGAGCTGCTTGTTGTCAAAGACGGCAAGAATTTCTATGGTCAGTGGCTGAAGTTCCAGAATGTGACTTACTGCCCTTATGATCTGGAAGCAATTGATACAAAGTATCTGAGTGACGTTGAGATTGAACAGATCAATGCCTACCATCAGGAAGTCAGAAAACAGCTGACACCATACCTGAAGGGCAGAGATCTGACTTTCCTGCGCAGGGCAACGGCAGCGTTGAAGAGATAGAAATATGAAGATCGTATCATGGAATGTAAATGGCTTGAGAGCCTGTATGACAAAAGGGTTTGCGGATTTCTTTCAGGAAGCGGATGCTGATATTTTCGGCATTCAGGAAACGAAGATGCAGCCGGAACAGATGAGTGAAGAAATGAAGTTCCCCGGATATCATCTGTATATGAACAGTGCTGAAAAGAAGGGATACTCCGGAACTTTGGTGTATACAAAGAAGGAGCCTCTTTCGGTAAGCTATGACATTGAAGGCGATACGACAAAGGAAGGCCGCGTCATTACCTTAGAATATAAAGATTTCTACTTTGTGTGCGCCTATGTGCCGAATTCCAAAGAGGGACTGGCAAGACTGCCTTACCGTATGGAATGGGAGGAGATGCTGAAGAAGCATCTGATGACACTGGATCAGAAGAAGCCGGTCATCTATACCGGTGATCTGAATGTTGCCCATGAAGAGATTGACATCAAGAATCCTGCTTCCAATCATAAGAATGCAGGCTTCTCTGATGAAGAAAGAGAAAAGATGACACATCTGCTGGCATCAGGTTTTACAGATACCTTCCGGAAGCTGTATCCGGAAGAGATACAGTATTCCTGGTGGAGCTATCGTTTTCATGCCCGTGAGAACAATGCAGGCTGGCGCATTGATTACTTCATTGTTTCCAACCGGCTGATGAAAAAGGTAAAGGATTCTGTTATTCACGACACTGTACAGGGATCAGATCACTGCCCAGTTGAGCTGAATATACAAATATAAAGTGCCGTTTTTCAATTTTGTAGTATAATTGCTATGCTTTAGGGGGAGTCGAGATATGGATGTAAAATCGATGGTAGAAGGATACAGAGAAGAACTTGTCAAAAGATTGGAGACCCTGGTATCCATCAATAGTGAAGAAGGAACACCGGAAGCGGATGCACCATTTGGTGCAGGACCTAGAGATGCTCTTCAGGCAGCACTGAAGATGTGTGCCGCAGACGGCTTCCAGACAGTCAATCTTGAGAACTATGCCGGCTATGCAGAAATTGGAGCAGGCAAGGAATGCATTGGAATTGTCGGACACTTGGACGTTGTGCCGGCACATATGGAAGATGGATGGAATACGGATCCGTTTGAAATGACTGAAAAAGACGGCGTTCTGTATGGACGCGGCGTCTCTGATGACAAAGGAGCTGTTGTGGCTTCCATGATTGCCCTCAAGGTCATCAAGGATATGCAGATTCCATTGACCAAGAGAATCAGACTGATCATGGGAACCAATGAAGAAACTGGATCCAAAGGCCTGGCATATTATGTCAAGAAGGAAGGTTCCGTTGACTACGGCTTTACACCGGATGGAGATTTTCCATGTATCAATGGTGAAAAGGGCATGGTCAGTGCAGTCTATCGTTCTAAGAAAACTGGCATCCGTGATATCAAGGGCGGCACCGCAAAGAATATTGTCTGCCGCAGATGCTATATTGTTGTTGACAAGTGCTCATTCTCCAGAAAGAAGCTGACTGACTGGTATAACAACAATAATATTGATTTTGAAATTGAAGATCAGGATCAGACAGTTAAGATCACAGTCACTGGTGTGGCGGCACACGCAAGCACACCGGAACTTGGCACAAATGCAATTTCCTATCTGCTGGTCGGCTTGAAGGAAGCAGGATATCAGGATCCGTTCGTGGATTTTTACTGCACGCACTTCGGCCTGAATACAGATGGTACAGGCTTAGGCGTCAAGTGCAGTGATGAATACGGCGCACTGACACTCAACTGCGGTGTCATCGGGATTGACAACGGCGTGGTAACTGGTTCGATTGATATTCGTTATCCTGTGACCATGAATTCTCGTGCAGTCTGCAAGATGATGAACGACCGTCTCTCAGATGACGGTGGTGAAGTTGAAGTGCTTCATACTGTAGAGCCATTGTATTATCCTTCTGACAGTACCCTGGTCACCTGTTTGACAGAAGCATATCAGGAAGTCACAGGCGATACAGAGACACAGCCGATGGTCATCGGCGGCGGTACATATGCAAAGGGCATTGACAATACCATTGCCTTTGGATGTGCATTCCCTGGCAATGATTATCATATTCATGATGCCAATGAATGGGTCAAGGTGGATGAACTGCTGAAACAGGCAGAGATCTATGTGGCTGGCATTTGTAAATTATTGAAGATCTAAGATGCAGAAAACTGCATCTTTTTCTTTGAGAAGAGAGGAAAGAAGGAACTTCAATTTGTATAATGCTATAATAGGAACTATGAAAAAAGTCGCCCTCTTATATGATTTTGACAAAACACTCTGCACAAAAGACATGCAGGAATACTCTTTGATTCCATCCCTTGGATATGATGATCCGATGGAGTTTTGGGCTGAGGTCACCGCCCTCTCCAAAGAGAACAAAATGGATTCCATCAGTGCATATCTTTATCTTCTGCAGAAGAAGTTTGAAGAACAGGGAAGACCGCTGAAGAAAAGTGACTTTGAAAATCTCGGCAAAGACATTGTCCTGTACAACGGTGTGGATACATGGTTCGAGAGAATCAACGCATATGGACTTGCACATGGTCTGGAGATTGAACATTACATTATTTCTTCAGGCATGAGTGAGATCATTGAAGGAACTTCGATTGCTCATGAGTTCCGCAAAATCTATTCCTGCCGCTATTATTATGATGGCAATAATATTGCTAAATGGCCGGCAGTCATCGTCAACTATACGACAAAGACGCAGTATATTTTCAGAATCAACAAGCAGGTCCTGGATGAGAATGATGACAAGGAACTGAATGACTACTATGATCCAAAAAAGAGGCCGGTCCCGTTTGAGAGAATGGTCTATATTGCAGATGGACTGACAGATGTACCATGCATGCGTTTAGTAAAGCTGTATGGCGGCAGATCCATTGCGGTCTACAGCAGCCGCTCAAAGAAGGCCAGAGAGACAGCAGAAAAGCTGATCAATGACGGCCGTGCAGACTATATGTGCCAGGCAGACTACAGTGAGAACAGTGATATGGAGAATCTGATGAAGATGATCCTGGATCACATGGATGCAGATGCAGCGCTGGCGGATCTGGAAGGGAAATACAGATGACAGAAAGAAACACTTCTAACGTCAGAAAAAAAACAAATGCAGTATGGGAAAGAGTCAGAACTGATCTGAAGCAGATTGCCTGGAAAGATCCGATTGTCATGATCCTGTGTGCGATCCTTGTTTTTCTGACATTTGGTTCAGCCTTCGGTGCCTGCACAGGAACATTAAAGAATGCGGTCACAGTTGAACTGGATGCGGCTTATGGCGGTGGGGATACCGGCTATCAGGGACTGGTCAATGAAGCAGATGTCACGGAGAATATTGTCAATGATTTAGAAGCTCTGCTGAAGAAGGACAGAAGATTCAAGGTGCTGCGCAGCCATGAAGCAGGTACGGCGGCAACCGTTGCAGAAAGAGCAGAGAAGATCAATAAGGATAACCCTATGTTTGTGCTCAGTGTCCATGCTGACGGCAGTCCAAATGCTGAACTCAGCGGCATGCATATCTATGCTGAGATTCCAAGTGAGAAATATCATGAAGCATCTCTGCGTCTTGCCCAGGCAGTTGCAGGTACCTTCAAGAGCAATGACTGGTCGGTGGATACAGGATATCTTTACTATCAGCCGTATGAAGAGACAGGAAATTATGAGCTGAAGTTTGTCACTTCTGATGATCTGACAGACTACAAGCTGGATACTTTTGCATTGATGAAGCAGTGTGATATGCCGGTCGTTGTAACAAATCAGTTCTATGTGACCAATCAGGCGGATGTAGACAAATGGGCGAATGAAGCAGGCTATCAGCAGGCTGCTCAAGATCTTTATGATGCACTGTGTGACTACAATGGATTTGAGAGGAAGAATGGATGACAAATGCAGAACGTTTTTTAGCAGCATATGCCAGGATTGAAAAAAAGATGGGTGAGATCAGCAAGGAATCAAGCTATAAGCCGTTTGCCCAGCTGCTGTACCGATGTGCTTCTCTGAACAAAGTCATCTCTCTGAATCAGCAGACACTGCGGGAATACAGTGAATTGAGAAATGCGATTGTCCATGAACGCGGCGGAAACAATGAGATCATTGCAGAACCATGTGATTCGGTGACCGAAAGCATTGAACGGATTGCCGGTCTGCTGGAACAGGACAACAGCATCCTGCAGTTTTCTTCGATGCCGGTCAAAACGGTCTCCCTGCAGACAGAAATTCCAGAAGCCTATCGAATCATGGATGAAATGCATACCAGCAAGCTGCCTGTCTATGAGCAGGGAACGTATAAAGGCCTGGTGACGCTGGAAGAGATTGCCGGCTGGGGCATCAACCGTGATACCACGAAACATACTGTTAATGACATCTTGGCAGCATCGAAGGATGAGAAAGTCCTTTTTCTGCCTAGGAGCAGTTCTGTGACTTCCGCCATCCAGGGATTTGAGAGCGCTATGAACCATGGCTCTTCTCTGCTGGCAATCATTATTACGGATAAAGGTTCACTGAATGAGGAGCCGTTAGGCATCATTACTGTAGCGGATCTGCCGAAGATTCTGAAATCATTTGCATAAGCTTCTCTGCGGAGAAGCTTTTCTTATCTACGATGAGATGCTTACTGTTATAATGGAACTATGAAAAAAACAATATATGCAGGTACCTATTCAGGTACAGGAAGTGAAGGCATCTACAAGTTCAGTCTGAAAGACGGAAAGCTGTCAGAACCAGAACTGTTCTGTCCAATCAAGAATGCAAAGTATATTTCTCTGCAGGATGGGATTGTGGCAGCTGTGGCTGATTTTGAAGGTGGTGCAGGTGCAGCTTTAATTGATAAGAAAGGAAAGATCATTGATCATAAGAAGTATGAAGATCATACTTCCTGTTATGTTGCACAGACGGAAGACCGTGTCTATACGGCTAATTATCATGAAGGGACATTCAGTGTCCTGGAGAAGAAAGATGGAAAGCTGAAGCTGATTCGTACGGTTCTGCTGATGGACGGCGGAGGATGTCATCAGGTGCTGCTGTGGAAAGATCTGATCCTGATCCCAACGCTGTTCATGGACCGTGTTGTGATCTTTGACAAGAATCTGAACCAGAAAGAATCCATTCGCTTCCATCAGGGAACGGGACCGCGGCATGGCGTGTTCTCAAAAGATGGAGAATATCTCTATCTGGTTTCTGAATTGAGCAATGAACTGTTTGTGATCCACTGCGGCGATTGGAAGATCGAGGCATGCATCGGTGTGCTGGAGAATGATGAGAAGCATGTCCGCGGAACAGCTGCCATTCGTTTGAATGAAGCAGAGGACCGCATCTATGTCAGTACGAGGGAGAAAGATGTCTTATCCGTCATTCAGCTGAACAATCATATTCCAACGCTGATGCAGGTCACCTCCTGCGGCGGAAAACACCCGAGAGATTTCATCCTGGCAGACGGCTATCTGCTGTGCGCAAACCGCTATTCCAATGACGTCATATCCTTCAAGCTGGAGGCAGACGGCAGGATCGGCAGACAGGTGGGCAGAACAGAGATCCCTGAACCAGTGTCATTAGCGGCTGAATAGTCCTAGAAATGCGTATGCGCCGGAAATTTCGGCGCTTTTTTTGTGTTTTTAATGTAACCCCTTACGGAGGCTAAAAATCGCCATTCTCTGAAAAGCCCTAGAAATGGGGACATATGACAAGTCCAAATTTTATGAAAGTCAAGTGAATTATTTTCATTTTCGCGCTTGTAAAGGGATTTTCGCGGTGCTAATATCACGGATTGTTGTAGGAATTTATTTGGGGATAACGAAAGAAGAACCGAAGATATGACAGAAGATACATCGAAAGAGATTCAAAAGCTGAACCCGCAGGATGCCTGTAGAGCAATGGGTTCAACGTTAAGAGGATTATCAAATGAACAGGTCGAAGAGAACACTCGTGTCTACGGCAAGAATGTTCTGGCTAAACCGAAGGGAAAGCCGATCATTCTGGTGTTCTTAGAGAACTTTACCAGTCTGATGGCAATCATGTTATGGATTGGCGGCGGGATTGCACTGTTCACAGGCACACCGGAACTTGCTTATGCAATCTGGATGGTCAACGTACTGAACGGTCTGTTCAGTTTCTGGCAGGAATTCAGAGCCGGCAAGGCAACAGAAGCATTGAAAAACATGCTGCCGGCAAATGCACGTGTCATCCGTGATGGCAATGAAACACAGATCTTAGCAGAAGACCTGGTGCCGGGCGATGTCATGATCATTGAAGAAGGAGACAAGATCTCTGCAGATGCAAGACTGATTGCCTCCAGTGATATGCAGGTCAACCAGTCCACACTGACTGGTGAATCCAATCCGATCCGCAAGACGCATGATCCAATTCTGGAAGACGGTCTGACAAAGTTTGAAATGTCCAACCTGATTTTCGAAGGAACCAGCGTTTCTTCCGGGACCGGCAGAGCAGTGGTAACTGCGACCGGCATGAATACTGAATTCGGACACATCGCTTCTCTGGCACAGACAGTCAAGGAAGAACAGAGCCCGCTGCAGAAGGAACTGGATGTACTGACCAAGCAGATCACCATCATTTCTGCTGTTGTCGGCATCAGCTTCCTGGTCCTGGCACTGTTTGTCGTCCATCAGCCGTTTGCACAGGCATTCATCTTTGCCTTAGGCATGTTTGTTGCCTTCATTCCAGAAGGACTGCTGCCGACGGTGACCCTGTCCCTTGCAATGGCTGTTCAGCGTATGGCAACAGAACATGCATTGGTCAAGAGACTTTCTGCAGTTGAAACATTAGGCTGCACATCTGTCATCTGTTCTGATAAGACAGGTACACTGACCCAGAACGAAATGACGGTCACACACCTGTTCCTGCCTGGACGTGAGATGGAAGTCAGCGGACTCGGCTATGCACCTGAAGGAGAGATCCTTTATGAAGGTAAGCCGGTCAAGGCAGAAGATGACTATGATCTGAAGACATTGTTAGTTGCTGCTTCCTTCTGTGGAAATGCACGTATCCTTCCACCGGATGAGAAGAGCGACCGCTATACAGTATTAGGTGATCCGACCGAGGCTTGCCTAGGCGTTGCGGCACAGAAAGCCGGCATCCATATTCAGCAGGAACTGGATGTTACGCCAAGACTCCGTGAACTTCCATTTGATTCGACCAGAAAACGGATGAGCACCATCCACAACCTGGCAAGAACAGTCAACGGAAAGAACCGGATTGCCTATGTTAAAGGTGCACCAAAGGAAACGCTGGACCTCTGCGTCAATATGATGAAGGACGGCGAGTTGGTTGAACTGAGCGATGAAATGCGGAAGCAGATCATGGACGCCAATGACCACTATGCAACAATGGGACTGCGTGTCCTGGCAGTTGCGGTCAGAAGACTTGGTCCGGATGATGAACTGCCTGCGGCATTGCGTGACTATACACCGGAGATCATTGAAAAGAACTTATCGTTTGTCGGCTTGGTTGCCATGATGGATCCACCTCGTCCTGAGGTCGCTGCGGCTGTCGCAGAATGCCACAAGGCAAGCATCCGCATCATCATGATCACAGGCGACTATGGTCTGACTGCAGAATCCATTGCTAAGAAGATCGGCATTGTCACTTCTGAACATCCAAATATCATCACTGGTACACAGCTGAAGGATATGCCGGATGAAGATCTGAAGGCTGCCCTGAAAAATGAAGTCATCTTCGCCCGTATGGCACCGGAACAGAAGTATCGTGTTGTCAGTGCCCTGCAGGAAATCGGTGAGATTGTTGCCGTCACAGGTGACGGCGTCAACGATGCACCGGCATTGAAGAAAGCTGATATCGGTGTTGCCATGGGCATCACCGGAACAGATGTTGCCAAGGAAGCTGCAGAAATGATTTTAACGGATGACAATTTTGCCTCTATCGTCAAGGCAATCCGTGAAGGACGTGCAGTCTACAGGAACATTCGTAAATTCCTTCTCTATATCTTCAACTCAAATACACCGGAAGCAATTCCTTCTGCTGCCTTCTTATTCTCAGGGGGACTGATTCCGCTGCCATTGACAGTCATGCAGATTCTATCCATTGACCTTGGAACTGATATGGTTCCAGCCCTTGGCTTAGGTGCAGAACTGCCAGAAGACGGCATCATGGAAGTTCCTCCGCGCAAACAAGGCGAACGTCTGCTGAATAAGAGATTGATGATGCTTGCATATGGCTGGTATGGCATGATGGAATCACTGCTGTCCTTAGGCGGCTACTTCTTGGTCAACATTGCCAATGGATGGCCTTCTGCCACGGCATTAGCTTCCAGCGGTTCCGTATATCAGGAAGCAACAACAATGGCTTTAGCTTCCATCGTTTTCTGTCAGATTGGCGTTGTCTTATGCGCCCGTACAGAAACAACATCCATCTTCAAGAATTCCATCTTCAATAACCGTACGATCTTATCTGGTATTGTCTTGGAAATCCTCTTGATCCTCTCCTTTATGTATGTGCCGTTCATGCGAGAATTCCTGCAGACAGCACCGATAGGTGGAGTAGAATGGTTGTATCTGATATTATGTCCTGTATTGATCATCTGTTTAGATGAGTTAAGAAAATTCATTGTCCGTCAAAATATGCGGAAAGAAAAAGGAGAAACAAGATGAAGGTTATCATTGTTGGCTGCGGCAAGTTCGGATCTGGACTTGCAATGTCGCTCGAGAAAAAGGGAAATGAAGTAACAATCATTGACAGTGATCCGGAAGCCTTTGAACTGCTGGATCGTAAATTCACTGGTACAAAGATCACAGGCATCGGCTTCGACCGTGCTGTCCTGGAGCAGGCTGGCATTTCAAGAAGTGATGCAGTGGTTGCCTGCAGCAAGAAAGATGAAACAAATGCATTAATTGGCAAGCTGGCAAGAGATGCCTACAGTGTACCGCGTGTCATCTGCCGCTTATATGATCCAAGAAGAGCTGCCATCTACAGAAGCTTCGGTATTGAAACAATCTCAACGACCTCATGGGGCGTACAGAGAGCTATGGATATGCTGAGCTTCAATAAGCTTGACAGCGTGATGATGCTTGGTGATTCCCAGGCAGAGATCATCCGTGCGGATGCACCGGAGATGCTGGAAGGAAGAACAGTCAACGAACTGTGTGTGTATGGCGAGATGAATGTCATTGCCATCAGCCGCGGCAATAAGATCTTTATTCCAAGCAGCGGAACCCCGATTGAAAAAGATGATATTCTTTATATCTCAGTGCTGTGCGCTTCAACAGATCATTTGAAGTCACTGCTGGGAATGGACTAAGGAGGAGGATAAGAACATGAATGTTATTATCGTAGGCGGCGGCAAGACAGGTGTCTATGTAGCCAATCTTCTTTTAGCAAATCACTGCCGTGTCAAAGTCATGGAGAGCCGCAGAAGCGTTCTGGAAAAGGTGAAGGAAGAGCTTCCTGCTGACTGTGTATTTGATGGATCTGGTACAGATCCGAATATGATGGAAGCTGCCGGCATCAATACATGTGATGTCCTGGTATGTGCAACAGGTGCTGACGAAGTGAACTTAGTTGCTTCAACAATCGGTAAGTTTGAATTCAATGTGCCTCGTGTCATTGCCAGAGTCAATAATCCTCATAATGCATGGATGTTCAATGCCGGCATGGGTGTTGATGTCAGCATCAATCAGGCAGATCTGATCGGACATATCATTCTGGAAGGAATTGATATGCGGGATATGACAACACTGCTGAAGCTGGAACGTGGAAATGTTTCCATTGTCCAGATTCATGTCAGTGAGACATCTTCAGTCAACGGCCGTCAGATCAAGGATCTGGAAATCCCTGAGAATGCAATCATCATTGCCCTGATGCGGGGGGATAAGAACTTCATTACCAAAGGTGATACAGTCATTCATGCAGGTGATGATCTCCTTGCCCTGGCGGATGAAGTGACCCAGCCAAAACTGAACAAAATCTTCCATTCTTGATCAAAATCCTTGAAAAGGTTCTCACAATTGAGAATCTTTTTTATTTGTTTTGCAAATTTCAACAAAACCGAAAGGAAATCAATGACATTCGCAATATGTCTGTTATATAATTCCAATACTGCAATGTTCTTAAAGAGGGGAAATATGGACAGTAAATTAACAAAAAAATATGGCTTGCTGACAGCAATATGTATGGTTGTTGGAATTGTCATCGGCTCAGGTGTCTTCTTCAAGGCACAGACAATTCTGACCAAGACAGGCGGCAATATGCCGTTAGGCATCTGGGCATGGATCATCGGCGGTGTCATCATGATGGTATGCGCGCTTGCCTTCTCACAGATGGCGCAGCGCTATGAAAAGGTCAATGGTATTGTTGACTATGCAGAAGCGACCGTTGGCTCCAAATATGCCTACTATGTAGGATGGTTTACAACAACAATCTATTTTCCGGCAATGACATCCGTACTTGCATGGCTTTCTGCCAGATATACACTGGTTTTTCTGGTATCAGTCTGCCCGAACCTGAAATTGATTATTCCGGCCAGTGAAGGCGGCGCAGTCATAGGTCCTGAATGCATGGCACTGACAATGTTCTATCTGTGTGCTTCCTATGCGGTCAATGGACTTTCACCAAAGCTTTCCGGGAAATTCCAGGTCAGTACAACAGTGATCAAGATGATACCGCTGGTATTGATGGCAGTGGTCGGTGTTGTAATGGGCTTGGTCAACGGCACACTTGGCAGCAATTTTACAACTGCTGCAGCTGTCACGACCAGTGCTTCCAATGGAAGTCTGCTGTTAGCCGCAGTTTGTTCTACAGCATTTGCCTATGAAGGATGGATCATTGTCACCAGCATCAATTCTGAAATCAAGGATTCAAAAAAGAATCTGCCAAAGGCATTGGTCATCGGATGTCTGATTGTCATGACAATCTATGTAACATACTATATCGGTGTTGCTGGCGGCGCTGCGAACCAGGATCTGATTGACAACGGAGCGACAATAGCATTTATCAATGTTTTTGGACCCGTCTTTGGAAATATCCTGAATCTGTTCATTGCCATATCTTGTCTTGGCACATTGAATGGGCTGATGCTCGGAGTGACGCGCTGCATGTACTCCCTAGCCGTTCGTGGTGAAGGACCTGCACCAAAGGTATTCTCACAGGTCGATCCTTCAACGAACATGCCGAATAACTCTGCTGTCTTCGGATTGATGATTACAGCTGCCTGGGGCCTGTATTTCTTCCTGGCCAACCTGGCACAGACATGGACTGGTCCATTTGTCTTTGATTCATCTGAACTGCCGATTATCACAATCTATGGCTTTTATCTGCCAATCCTGATTCAGTGGATGAGAAAGACAAAGGATGCTTCAGTGACGCAGAGATATATCATTCCAGCGCTGGCTGCAGCTGGATCATGCTTCATGATCTATGCTTCAATTGTCAGCCATGGCATCGAGAACTTCTGGTATCTGATTGTCTTCGCTGTTATCATGGTCATCGGCGGCCTGCTGAACCGCAGGAACCATCAAGAACAATCATAAAAAATCAGGCCGCTCAATATGGGCGGCCTTTTCAGTACTATTTCTGGTTAAGTGAAGAAGCAATCTTTCCGACTTCTTCGGCAGTGCTCTCGTACTTTTTAACGATTTCTTCAATCTTGCCGTCAAACAAGTCACTGTGCTGTTCAAATAATTTAAGGCCGTTCTCTAAGAAGTCTACTTGGGCATTGGTGTCGGTGTTCCCGCTGCCATTCTTCATCGTTTCCATGAATGACTTGATGTCATCCGGAAGTTTACCTTCCTTTTCCAGTGCATCGCAGGCTTCCGTCAAAACTTTCTGGAAGTCTCCCATCTTCTTCATGTCCGCAAATGACTTGAATATTTCCCCGATTCCCATACAGTGATTCCTCTCTTTCTAGAAGTATCATATCAAGATTCTGAATAGATTACTTATGAAATATAAAAAATAACTGCAGATCATTTCGAATCTGCAGTTATTTGACAAGTGGAGCCAAGGAGGATCGAACTCCCGACCTCATGATTGCGAACCACGCGCTCTCCCAGCTGAGCTATGGCCCCATATGCAGATGTAATAGTATCATAAACCAGGGGGAAAATAAATCTGTCAATGCAGCTAGCCAGCGCTCATGCAGTGCATTCGTCATTTTTTCCGATATAATAGAACCATATGAAAAAGCGCCGGCTGACGAAATTTGGAAAGTCCTGCATCATACTGATCACAGTATGTCTTCTTTTCACTGCTTTCTGGTTCCTGCGCCCAGTATTCAGTGCGCAGCCAGCCGCTGCTGCCGAAGTCACAGCAGAGCCGACCATTGAACCAACGACAGTACCGACACCGACACCAACACCGGTTGATACGATATTTGAGAAAGAATACAACGAGAACAAAGCCGTCAACAGTGAGTATATCGGCAAGATGAAGCTTGAGAGCGGACTGATTGAACAGAACATTACCCAGACAGCTGACAATGACAAGTATCTGAACCGTGCCTGGGACAATACCGTCAACAACGAAGGTTCGGTCTACCTGGATTACCGCAATTATCTGACGGATCAGAATCTGATCTTCTATGGACATTATGTCTACTATGATGCATCGAAGATGTTCACCCCGCTGGAGACGCTGATGGATCCGGCAAACTACGAGGCAAATAAATATATTGATGTCTACTTCAGCCCAACCGATGAAAGAAGATATGTAATCACAGATATTTTCTATTATCCATTGGAGAGCACAACATTGAAGTATTACCATGTCAATTACGACAGCACTTTCTTCCAGACATACTACAGTGCCGTCAAGCAGGCTGACTTCTATGATACGGGAGAAACACTCACCATGAATGACCGCTGGATCTCCCTGCAGACATGTGTCCGCAATCATGATGAATTAAGAGAGATTGTCCTGGCCAAACAGATAGAAAAGTAGCCGTACTTTATGTGTACGGCTATTTTAGTTCAAATGAAAGGGAAGACTGGCCATCCTTGTAGATCAAGTGCAGTATGGCACCGTTGATCATGGTCATATGCGGATATGTATGTCCGATATCAGCTTGATACAGGACAGGAATCTCCTGCATTGCCATCGTGATGGCTTCGGTATAGGTCATGCCGGTCTCCGATGATTCATACACCGTTCTGCCGATGATGACGGCTTTGGTACTTTTAAACCATCCGGCATAGCGGAACTGCAGCAGTGTGCGGTAGAGCGTTTCAGCAGAAAGTGAGAAATTGTCAAAATACCAGATGATGCCGTCCTGCTTGTATTTCTGCAGGAATTTCCTGGTGCCGTCATATTCCGTGCCAATCAGATCCTTGAGCACATCAATACAGCCGCCGATGCATCTGCCGCTGATCCGAATCGTATCTTGACTGGAAAGCCACTGAGTCGGCGTGTCATATTTGATTTGCTCTATATCATACGGCGGCTCCGAAAGGTGAGCCGGATAGCTGCGCTGAATTACATGCTTTCCTTTTAGAATCTCCAAGTTTGCTTTTATAAAATCAAGCATTGGCTTTGCATCATAAGATGAGGCATTGCATCCATAGATGGTCGCAACATCATATTTTGTCGTATATGGATATAGAATTCCGGTTGGATCAGAAGCACCCATGACCCACTTTGGATTTTTCTGCATGACTTTAAAGTTCACATACGGCAGACATTCATCTAAGAAGTCACCGCCCTTGGCACACATGACCATCTTGACCGAATCTTCCCGGAAAAGAGAAGTGAACTCCTCGCCGCGATTTTCTGCACTGGTTGACCGGTCATCGTCATTACGAACTGATTCTGTTTCCAGGATGGTATAGCCCTGTGCTTTCAATGTATCGATGGATGCCTGGTATTTTTCTAGATATCTGCCTGTTCCGGCACTTGGCGCAGCGATGCCAATGATTTCATGTTTCTTAATAAATTCTGGATAGATCATGTCTGTCACCTCTGACTCATTATACAAGAAAACTGGTTCTCTTGACGAGGACCAGTTCTCCATTCTTTGGGGGGAAAGAAATTATTTTTTAAATTATAGGGTGAAACATGTCATCTTGTGGATGACTCTTTGTTTTCTCCTTTCTATACCCAGTAATATACGGAACGAAAGTTAAAAAAATGAGATAAGACGGTGAACTTTGGATGAAGAAATGTGGGATTCTTAACATATTCTGAATTTTTTTATGGAAAGGGGACGAAGATGAGTGAAAATGGTATACTTGTATGGTATGAAAAAATTATTGAAGAAGACATTAACAGCAGTGATGTGTGCTGCCATGGTCTGCGCTTTTGCAGGCTGCGTTTCACCTGAGTCAGTGAAATTCATTAAAGACGGCACTTATACAGGAACAGCTCAAGGATACAATGGAGAAATTGAAGTATCTGTCACGTACAAAGATAATAAGATGACAAACGTTGAGGTCACAAAGAACAGTGAACCAGGTGTTGTCGCTTATTCCGCAATGAAGAACATTCCGAATTATATTGTTGAGAATCAGTCGACCAATGTCGATGTATCAACAGGTGCAACTGTTACCAGCAAGGCAATCTGCGAAGCGGTGGCCAGCACAGTCACACCAGCCGGTGGCAACATTGACCAGTGGACGGTCGACTGCACCGGCAAGCATAAAGATAAAGAGATCAATTATACAACGCAGGCAGTCATTGTCGGCGGCGGCTATGCCGGCATTATTGCGGCACTGCGCTTACAGCAGCTTGGCATTGAAACACTGATTGTTGAGAAAGAGCCGAAAGTCGGCGGATCATTGAACTACATGTTCAACTCTCTGCAGATTACATCAGGCAGTACCAAGCTCCATAAGGACAATGTGTCGGATGAAGAATCCGATGCCATTGCCACGGATATCATGAACTACGGCAATAACGAAGGAGATCAGTCTCTGGTAAATCTGCTGGTGGACAACATCGGCATGGTAACCGACTGGCAGATCAGTGATCTCGGCATGGCGTTTGAAGATAAATACAGCATCGGCGGCTATTCCAGCAATGCGGTGCGCTACTACAATACAGATGATTCAGAATTGTATGAGCTGCTGACAAAAGAAGTCAAAGTCTCCGGAGCAAAGATCGTACCAAATGCGGCTGTCATCGGCATCAACTATGAAGACGGTGTCGCAACCGGTGTGACCGCAAAGCAGGTCGACGGCAGCGTGGTAAAGGTCAAGGCGGATTATGTTGTTCTGGCCAGCGGCAGCTATGGTGCCAATCAGTCACTTCTGAATGATACATCTTCACTGTACTATGGACCGTTAGGTGCAACAGGTGATCTGGTCACCGTCGGCAAGAGCACTGAGAACAGCTTCAGCATTCTCAAGCAGAACGGCACAGCAGCATTCGCAACCGGCTTCCAGCTGAGCAGCACCAATGCAGTTGATTCATACAATGCAATTCAGCGCAGTCTGAAAGCAGGTGCACTTCTGATCAATCAGGACGGCAAGAGATTTGTAAATGAAGATGCGCCGAAGAATATGCTGTCAAATTCCATTGCGGCACAGACCAGCAGCTACATGGTCCTCAGCTATGATGCATACCGTTCGTTCAAGGCAGGTCTGCTCGTCAATATGAGTGAAGAACAGAGAAAGCTTGTGCTGGGCACGGATGCAGACAGCAATATGGATACAAAATACACGACTGACTCTCTGCAGGCTGCGTGTGAAAAATACGGACTGGACTATACTGCCGTCAAGGAATCAATAGATACATACAATGCGGATGTAAAGGCTAAGACAGATATAGCCTTCACCCGTGAAGCCGATACATTCAGTTCACAGATCACGGATGAAGATGAAGTATACATTGTCCCAATGACTTCTTATGTTTATGAAACACTAGGCGGCATTCAATGCAATAAAGCATTGAACGTTGTCAAGGCAGACGGCAGTTCAGTGACAAATATCTATGCCATCGGCAGTGTCTGCGGCAATGTCTTTGGCAGCGCAATGAAGCCGGGTGCAGGATCCGCATGGGCAGTTGTCACAGGCTATCTGGCAGCAGACAGTATTGCGGCAAAGTATGGCAAGAGAATTTATTCTTCTGCATCACCAAGTCCATCTGCGAGTGCTTCCGCTTCAGCGGATGCAGCAGAGGCGACAGCTTCAGCAGAAGCTACAGCAGAAACAACAAACTAAGATCACTCTCGAGTGATCTTTTTTGTTACAATGAAACTATGGAAAAAGTACTGATTACAGGCGGCAGTGAAGGCATCGGACTGGCTTTTGCGAAAGAGTATTCTAAACAGAAATATCATCTGTTTTTGGCTGCCCGCAGCAGAGATAAATTAGAAAAGGCAGCAGCAGATATTCATCATCAGTATGATGTCCCGGTCACAGTGATTTCCTGCGACCTTTCAGAAGCAGGGACTGCAGAAAAATTATTTGCGGAACTGGAACAGGAAAATATTGATGTGCTGATCAATAATGCTGGCTGCGGCTATGCTGGAGAAGCATTGAAAATCGATGCGGCTGCTGAAAAGAACATGATCCAGCTGAATATCAGTTCTCTTGTGACTTTGACGAAATTATTCGGTGCGCAGATGACAGCCAGGAACAGCGGCACAATTGTCAATGTGGCCAGCACCGGCGCGTTCCAGCCAGGTCCTTATATTGCGTCCTATTATGCCTCCAAATCATTTGTGCTCAGCTATACCAGAGCACTGAAGGAGGAACTGAAGAAGACAAACGTACAGATATACTGTTTGTGTCCAGGTCCTGTCGATACAGGCTTCTATCAAAAAAGCGGCGGTGTGATGAGCCGCTGCCATATTTCACCTGAAGCATGTGCTGCCTACGCTGTGAGGCATATGCACAATCATACTGTTCTGATTCCGGATGCCCTGAACCGCTTCTTGATCATCCTTCCATCTGGATTGAAAATGAAATGGCTGGCAGGAGCCAAGAAAAAGAATTTGAAGTAAGCATGAATTACTGGAACATATTCTTTACGGAGCGAAGAAGACGTGCAATCAGATCCGAGTCCTTTGGAATGGTGCAGGTAAATGGCATCTGTTTATAAACAGAACCATTGATCAGAATAGTCAGCGTAAATGAAAGCTCCTGATCTTCATTTGTCAGATCAATTTCATCCGGCAGATCTGTTTGATACGTGACGGTATCAGCTGACGGTGTATCTAAAACAATCTCGTCAGGCACATAGACGAAATGCGTTGTCTGGTAAAAGATAGAATCCATAACGATGTTCTTTACAGCCGTGTCCTTGGATGTGACTGTATTTTTTTTATAAGTGCGCAGGATTGCCATGATTGATGCAAGATCAGCAATATGGCTTGTGCTTGAGGCGCTGTCAGCGTGTGCGGTGACAGTGATTACATGCATGTCATTGACCTGGCTCCAGGCGGCAAGGCAGTATCCTGCGATGTCTGTATATCCGGTCTTTGAACCAATGAGTTCATCCAGCTGATAACCGCCTGCTGTGATGGCTTTGAAGGTTGATGAGGTCAGGGTGATGCCTTCTGATGTGGAAGCCAGAGGTGAAGTGGTATAGGATCTGGCAGAGAAGACCTCAGCAAATGTTGAATCAGCGATGGCGTACTTCAGCAGCGTGGCAATATCTTTTGCAGTGCTGTAGTGATCATCATCGTGAAGACCGGTGACATTGGTGAAGTGTGTTCCGTTCATTCCTAGCGAAGCAGCTTTCTGATTCATCATCTCGACAAAGGAAGAGAGGCTGCCGCTGACAGTTATGGCTAAGGCATTTGCCGCATCTGCCCCAGAAGGCAGAGCCAGTCCATAGAGCAGATCGCGTACAGTCGGTTCATCATTGACTTGGAAACCGGCAACAGAAGCATTCATTTCTGCCAGTCCGGAAAGCATTTCCGAAGTAATGGTAATTTTATCATCCAAATTATTCAGATTTTCAATGGCCAGAATGGCGGTCATGATCTTTGTCATTGATGCAGGATACATTTTTGTGTCTGCATTTTTTTCTGCCAGGACCTGCCCAGTTTCATAGTCGACAACATATGCATACTCTGAAGTAATACCCGCAAGGATGCTGTCATCTGCATGCAGGGAGACAGTGCGTACCGACAGCAGACAGACAGCGGTGAATACACTCAGCATAAATTTTAAAATGTTCTTCAACATGTTTCCATTATAAAGGAAAAGGAAAACATCTGTGCAACTGTTTATATAGAGATATGCATTCAAGAGACTGCCGCCGCAAATTAATATTCTTTCTGAGCATGGTGATTGTCATGTTCATCATGTTGTTCAATCACTTACATCCATTACTGCAGCCTGGAGTGATTCCTTTTACGCTGGATGAAATACCGGTGTATAAAGGAAGACCGTCGGTCGAGATTAATCATGGACAGCCGTATTTTCTGCCTTTAGAAGACTGGCATACGCATGTGGATTCCTTTTCCAGCTTAGATGCACAGCATCGTGCCGGCAGTGCGTTTGTAGTGATCAGTGCGGATACACTCTGCACTGGTCAAAGAACAGAACGTAATCTGCAGAGACCGACTGGCTGGCATACTGTGCGCTACGATGATCTTATCCCAGATAAGTATCTGTACAACCGATGTCATCTGATTGCCCGCGAACTGTATGGAGATAAAGATGAGCTTGAAAATCTGATCACAGGGACAAGATATTTCAACGTTGAAGGGATGCTGCCATATGAGAATCAGATTTTCCAATACATCAGAAAGACGCAGAATCACGTACTTTATCGAGTTACTCCGATTTATCATGAACAGGATCTGCTGGCTGCAGGAGTGCTGATGGAAGCATGTTCATGTGAAGATCAGGGGCGGGGTCTGACCCTCTGCGTTTATTGTCATAATGCCCAACCGTTCATAAAAATCGACTATGCAACAGGTCAGAGCAGACGTGCAGAAAATCAGGCTGGATAGAAAATTATGGCAAATCAAAAAAAGCGCTAAAAAATGGGCATTATTTTGATTTAGCATCTTGCAAAGCCTTATTTTTAGTGCAAAAATTAATGTATCGTAAGATAAAGGAGGCCAATTACATGGCAACAAAAGTAGTTACAAAGAAGACTTTAGCAGATGAGCTTGCAGCAAAGTACGGCTGGACAAAGAAAGATGCTAACGAAGCAGTTAACTATGTTTTCGATCAGATCGCTGAAGCAGTTAAGAAGGGTGGAGAAGCTTCCATCAACGGTTTCGGTAAGTTCTCACAGGTCAAGAAAAAGGCTAGAACAGGTCTGAACCCAGCTACTGGCGAAAAGATCAAGATCAAGGCTACAAAGGCTCCTAAGTTCAAGGCTTCTAAGACATTCAAAGATCTCGTTAAGTAATCCATCATTGATTATAAGAGATCTTGTCTGTACAAGATGACTACTGAAAGTGGTATCTCAATTGAGGTGCCACTTTTTCCTTTACAAAAAAACCTCAGTGAATTCACTGAGGTTCTGGGTCAGTCTGCTAGATAAACTTTCTTCATGACAACAGGCTGCAGAGGCTTGTCACGGAAGTCAGTCTTGACGCTGGCAATCTTATCAACAACATCCATGCCTTCTGTTACATGTCCGAAGGCAGCATACATTCCATCAAGATGCGGTGCATCTGCATGCATGATGAAGAACTGTGAAGATGCAGAGTTTGGATCCTGTGCACGTGCCATGGAGATGACACCTCTTGTGTGCTTGATTGGGTTCTTGAATCCATTGGACTGGAATTCACCCTTGATGTTCTCCTTTGAACCACCGGTTCCATTTCCTGCCGGGTCTCCGCCCTGGATCATGAAGCCAGGGATGATGCGGTGGAAAGTCAGACCGTCATAGAATCCTTCACTTACTAATTTTTTAAAGTTTGCGGCTGTGATCGGAGCTGCTGTTTCATCAAGTTCAAGCTTGATGACGCTTCCATCAGCCATTTCAATAATTACCATATGATTTCCTTTCTTCAGGTAAAAAACAAAAGAGGCATTTGCCTCTTTTATTGTACTGTTTTCTTACTTCAGATGCCAGATATCACGATTATAATCTCTGATGGTACGGTCAGATGAGAAGAAGCCGCTCTTGGCAATGTTGACCAGAGCCATTCTCTTCCATCTTTCACGGTCCTCATAATCTGCCAGCATCTTTTCCTTCTCTTCAGCATAGGATTCCAGATCCAGCAGAGTCATGAACCAGTCTTTGTTCATTAAGTTATCTTGCAGGTCAGCCAGCATCTTCTTGTCGCCGAGCTTGACCAGCTTTGGATCAGTGATGAAATCAATGATTTCTTTGATCTCTTTGTTTTCTTTGTAGTATTCAACTGCATGGTAGCCGGATGTCTCATAGAGCTTGATAACTTCGTCTGAGGAACGCCCGAAGGTATAGATATTGTCATCACCGACAAGATCCTTGATCTCGACGTTAGCACCATCATTGGTACCAAGAGTAACAGCACCATTCAGCATGAACTTCATATTGCCGGTACCGGAAGCTTCCTTGGAAGCCAGGGAGATCTGTTCTGAGATATCGCAGGCTGGGATGGTGATCTCTGCCTTTGCAATGTTGTAGTTCTTGATCATGACGACCTTTAAGTACGGAGATACTTCTGGGTCATTGTTGATCAGTTCCTGCAGGCAGAGGATCAGATGAATGACAGCCTTTGCCTGATAGTATGCCGGGGCAGCCTTGCCGCCGAAGATGACAGTGACTGGACGGGCCGGCTTGTTTCCTTTTTTGATCTGCATGTATTTCCAGATGACCCAGAGTGCATTCATCTGCTGACGCTTATATTCATGCATACGTTTGACCTGGACATCATAGATGGAATCCGGGTCAATTACGATGTTCTGCTTCTTCTTCAGGAATTCGGCCAGACGCACTTTGTTTTCATGCTTGATCTCATCCATGTGGGTGAGGAACTGCTCATCATCTAAATGCTCCATCAGCTGTTCTAATGCATTTTCATCTGTCTTCCAAGCTTCACCGATTGCTGCATCGATGAGACTGCTCAGTTCAGGATTGGAATGCATGATCCAGCGGCGGAAAGTAATACCGTTTGTCTTGTTATTGAACTTCTCTGGATAGACATCATAGAAAGGCTTTAATTCTTTTTCTTTCAGAATTTCTGTATGCAGAGCAGCGACACCATTGATGGAATGACCGAAGTGCATATCCATCTTTGCCATGTGGACTCTGTTCTGGCTGTCGATGATGCTGAGTTCTTCATTGTTGTTGAAAGCTGTTGCGACAACATAGTCCAGACCTTCAATAATCGGCATCAGCTGCGGGACAACTTCCTGCAGATAGTCCATCGGCCACTTTTCCAGTGCTTCCGCAAGAATCGTGTGGTTTGTATAGGCACAGACATTGGAGACAATATCACCTGCCTTCTTCATGGTGATGCCTTCCTGCATCAATAAGCGGATGAATTCCGGGATGACCATGGAAGGATGTGTGTCATTGATTTGAATTGCAACATACTTGTCTAGATCCTTCAGATCATGCTTGAGCTCTTTCTGTTCCTTTAAGATCAGCTGAGCAGCATTGGATACCATAAAGTACTGCTGATACACACGAAGTTTTCTGCCGTCATCATCTGAATCATCTGGATATAGGAAGAGCGTCAGGTTCTTGGCAATTGCCTTTTTATCAAAATCAATGCCTTCCTTGACGATGCTTTCATCTACAGTATCCAAATCGAATAAATGCAGAGTGTTCTTGTTTCCCTTATAGCCGATGACATCCATGTCATACATACGAGATGTATAAGACTTGCCGGCAAGCTCGACAGGGAAGCATACATCTGTCTTCTTCAGCATATTTTTGCCGTTCATCCATTCATCAGGAATTTCATACTGTTTGTTGTTTTCAAACTCCTGTTTGAATAAGCCAAAGTGATAGTTCAGGCCGACACCGTCACCTTTCATATCAAGAGTGGCAATTGAATCCAGGAAGCAGGCTGCGAGTCTGCCTAAACCGCCGTTTCCTAATGAAGGCTCTTTTTCCTTATCTTCAATTTTCGCCAGGTCCTTGCCGTTCTTTTCAAGAATCTCCTTTACCTCTTCATAGATACCGAGATTGATCAGATTCTTTCCCAGCTGCTTGCCAATCAGAAACTCTGCACTGATGTAGTACAGCTTCTTTTCTCCAGCTACTTCTGGAAGTTTGTCTGCCTTGGTCTTGACAAGGGTCAGCAGGGCATCATACAGCTGCAGATCAGTTGAATCACTGATTGAATTCTTTAAATACGATTCAATTTCCGTTTCGAGTTTCATGTTTTCTCTCCTTAACGACTCCTTTGAAATCTTAGCATATAAAATCTTCTTTTCAAGAGAATTTGGAAACGTTTCCAAAATATTTTTTTTAGCTTTTTGAGCGATTTTTTGAAATGAATCGTAATTATGCTTATTTTCTAGCGTTTTGTAAAACGAATTTCCATTGACATTGTTTTTTTTATTCACTAAAATGAACTTGGAAACGTTTACAAAACCATTGGGAGGGCAGGTGTAATATGACGACAATAAAAGATATTGCTAGACTGTCCGGTTACAGCATAGGTACTGTATCAAGAGTAATCAATCAGCATTCTGATGTTTCGCCAGCAGCGCGGAAGAAAATTGAAAAGATCATTGCTCAGGAAAATTTTCAGCCGAATTCAAATGCTAAGCTTTTAAAGCAGCAGGTCAAGACTTCGGTCATCATTCTTGTAAAGGGGCAGATGAATATTTTCCTGGAAGTAATCCTGGAAGATATGCAGAAGATCTTAAATGAGAGCGGAGAAGATGCCAGTGTAACTTTCCTGGATGAAGCTGCCAATGAAGTGGAAGCCGCAATCACACAGTGTGCAGAAAGAAAACCGAGGGGAATCATATTTTTAGGTGGGAATATCAACTATTTTAAGAAAAAGTTTGATCAGATCCATGTCCCTTCTGTCTTAGTTACGGTGCCGGCTGCCGGACTTGGATATGACAACTTATCATCTTATGCCACGGATGATACTGCTGCCTCAGCAGCGGCAGTTGAATATCTGATCCGTATGGGTCATACAAACATTGGCATCATCGGCGGTTCTGCTTCCATCCAAAGAGGGCAGATCGGCTATCGGCGTCTGCATGGTGCAATGAATATGCTGAAAAAGAATGATATTCCATTTGATATCGATAAGCAGTATGAACCTGGCAGATTCTCTATTGAATCCGGTTATGATGCTGCTACTACATTGCTGAAGAGAAATAAGAAGCTGACAGCGCTGTATTGCATGTCAGATATTATAGCCATCGGTGCTGTCAGAGCAGTCATGGATTTGAGTATGAATGTACCGGAGGATATTTCCATCATTGGCTATGATGGCATAGAGTATACCCGCTACAGTGTGCCAAGACTTGCTACTATCCAGCAGGATACTTCAGAACTGGCGAGGAAGAGTGTTGAAGATCTGCTGATGCGTATTAATTATGAGAACCGCCCAGCCAACCACGAAATGATTCCATTCCGTGTTCTGACTGGTGAATCAATCAAGGACAGAAAGTCAAAAAGAGGAACCGCCTGAGTTAAAACAGGCAGTTCCTTTTATATTTCTTCTACTTATGAATCTCTTTATCCTCTTCCGTCAGACCGAGATCCTTCATCCTTTTCTTAGCAATGCCGACCCCGACCTGGTATCCCCATTTCCGCGAAAAAAAGGCGAAAACGAACATCCCAGCAGCAAATACAAGCAGATATACAATCAAGTTCATACAAGCACCTCACACAATGAATATATATCAAATTTCAAATAAGGGAAGAGTGCATTTTACTGTCTGAATCTGCAGATGTTATCAGATGTGAATATGATCTAAAAAATAATTTCACAAAAAAAATCAAAAAAAGGGTTGCAAAGAAAAAGCGCTTACATTATACTGACGGTGTTGAGTGTAAACGTTTCCGGAAACGATTACAGAAAACATACATAGTTGTTCATGCAGATGAATTCAGGGAGGACGATATGAACACAAATAAAATTTTGAAGGGCAGCTTAACAGCAATCCTGGCAGCTTCAATGCTTGCTGGATGCTCAAGCTCTACAGCAGCAACAACAGCAACAGCAACGGCAGCAGCAGAAGAAAAGATCACAGCTACAATCACAGTTTGGGGACCGCAGGAAGACCAGTCTGAAGAGAATGGCAACTGGCTGAAGAAGGAAACAGAAGCTTTTGCAAAAGAACATCCGAACTGGGATCTGACATTCAAATACGGAACATGCTCTGAAGGCGATGCAGCAAAGACAGTTACGACTGACGTTGCTGCAGCTGCAGATGTATATATGTTTGCGAACGACCAGATTGGTACATTAGTAGATGCCAAGGCAATCTCTAAGCTCGGCGGAACAGCACTGGATGCAATCAAGAAGAACAATTCAGAGGCTGTTGTAAACACTGTTACATATAATGGCGGTGTCTATGGTGTTCCATTCACAGGAAACACATGGTTTGTTTACTATAATAAGAAAGTTATCTCCGATTCAGACGCTAAGAGCCTGGATACAATGATGACAAAGGGCGTTGTTGCAATGCCTATCAGCAACGGCTGGTACAATGCTAGCTTCTATGTTGCTAATGGCGCTACATTCTTCGGCACAGACGGCCAGGATGAAGCAGCAGGCATCAAGCTTGGTGATAAGGCTTCAGAAGCTACAGATTATCTTGTTGATGCAGTTGCTTCAGGCAAGCTGATCAATGATGCAGACGGCAAGGGACTTGCTGGTCTGAAAGATGGTTCTGTTGCAGCTATGTTCTCCGGTTCTTGGGATTATAAGAATGTTGTCGCAGCTTTAGGCGAAGGCAACGTTGGTATCGCAGCATTACCTACAGCTAAGATCGGTGGATCTGACAAGCAGTTGATGGCATTCGCTGGTTCTAAGGCTATTGCAGCTAATCCAAACTGCAAGTATCCAGAAGTAGCAGTAGCTCTCGCGTCATATCTTGGCAGTGCAAGTGCACAGCAGGATCATTATGACCTCCGCAATATCATCCCTACAGATACAACACTTGATGTTTCCAAGGATGCTCTTGCAGCAGCTCAGTCAAAAACAATGAACGAGACATCTATTCTCCAGCCTTCATGGAAGGGTATGAACAACTGGTTCACACCTGCAGCTGATTTCGGAAATGCAATCCTCAATGGCGAAGTAACTAAGGCTAACAGTGCTGAAAAGACAAAAGCTTTAGAGACACAGGTCAACACTGCAGCAGTCAAGTAATCATTTGAGTCGAAAAATATGAGATGTGGCCAAGAAAATTGGCCACTTCTTGTATATCTGATAGGAGTAAATATATGAAAGAAGAATATTCAGTAGGTACAGCTATCAAGAAGGGTGATCTTTGGACAAGGCTTTCAATGATCTTCTTCGGCGCCGGCCTATTTGGACATAAACAAAAAGTGAAGGGTGCCGCAGTATTCCTGCTGGAGATATCCTTTATCTTCTTTATGATCAATACCGGTATTGCCAGATTAGCAAAGATGCCTTCCTTAGGAGACACAGACCAGGTTGAAGTATGGAATGAAGCAAAGGGTGTATATGAATATACAGCCGGCGATAATTCACTTCTGATCCTTCTGTATGGCGTCGTTACACTGTTTGTTATTGCAGCGATTGTTGTTTTATGGATCCTGCAGATGAAGCAGTCATACAAGTGCCAGAAGAAATTGGAAGACGGTCAGCATGTCCCAACTTTCAAGGAAGACATGAAGTCACTGCTGGATGGCAATCTTCATATCACATTGATGACACTGCCTGTCCTAGGCATCCTTGTTTTCAATATCGTGCCGCTGGTATTCATGATCTGCATGGCCTTCACGAACTATTCAAAGGAAGATTCACATCTGACTTTGTTTGACTGGAATGGTTTTACCCAGTTCCAGCGTGTTCTTTCAATGAATGGAAATATCGGTCAGCAGTTCTGGCATGTTCTGGCATGGACCATTACATGGGCAATCTTCGCAACTTTCCTGAACTATATTCTGGGCATGATCTTAGCTATGGTCATCAACCGCAAGGATACACATGGCAAAGCTTTCTGGAGATTCTGCTTTGTACTGTCAATTGCTGTACCGCAGTTTGTTTCATTAATGATCATGAGAACAATGCTGCAGCCGGAAGGCGCAATCAATGTCCTTTTGACAAATGCAGGTCTGATCTCTGAACCGCTGCCATTTCTGACCAATGCAACATGGGCAAGAATTACAGTCATTGTCATCAACCTGTGGGTAGGTATTCCTTATACAATGCTGCAGGTCACTGGTATCCTGCAGAATATTCCTTCTGATCTGTATGAAGCAGCGAAGATGGATGGAGCCGGTCCAGTAACAATCTTCTTTAAGATTACACTGCCGTATATGCTGTTCATTACAACACCATATCTGATTGCACAGTTCTGCGGCAACATCAACAACTTCAACGTTATCTATCTTCTTTCCGGCGGCGGACCAACAAATGTAGGCGATACCGCAGGGCAGACAGATCTGCTTGTCACCTGGCTGTATAAACTGACCATTGATCAGCAGTATTACAACTTAGGTGCAGTCATTGGCATCATGACCTTCATTGTGCTGTCAATTATCACGTTGATTACGTATCGCAATTCGAAGTCTTATAAGGATGAGGGGGCGTTCAACTGATGACAGCAATGAATGTTGAAAAAGCAAAATTGAATCGCAGGCCTCTCAGAAAAAGAGTCGGCAATTTCTTTGTCCATGTACTGCTGGCACTTTTAGCTGCAGTATGGGTCCTGCCGATCTTCTGGATCATTCTGACAAGTTTCAGAGCAGAACCAGGTTCTTATGTGAATACTTTCTTCCCTAAGACCTATACATTTAACAACTACATCAGACTGTTCACTGACCGCAATGTCTTAAATTTCCCGAAGATGTTCGGCAATACATTGATCATCGCTGTCGTGGTATGCATTATTCAGACATTCTTTGTCCTTTCTGTAGCATACAGTCTGTCCAGAATGCGTTTCAAGTTCCGTAAGCCGTATATGAACATGGCAATGGTGCTTGGTCTGTTCCCTGGATTCATGTCAATGGTTGCTCAGTACTATCTGCTGAAGTCCATGGGACTGACGGAAGGATCTTGGATCAGGGTGGCATTGATCATTGTATATTCTGCATCAGCCGGTATGGGCTTCCAGATTGCCAAGGGCTTCTTTGATACAATTCCACATTCGATTGATGAAGCAGCAATCATCGACGGATCAACTCTTTGGCAGGTCTTTACAAAAGTAACAATGCCTTTATCAAAGCCAATTGTGATCTATACTGTACTTACATCCTTTATGGGACCGTGGGTGGACTTTATCTTTGCAAAAGTCATATGCAGAGCTGATGCGGACCAGTATACGGTAGCAATCGGCTTATGGAACATGCTGCAGAAAGAGTATATCCATGAATGGTATACCGCTTTCGCTGCAGGTGCAGTCGTTGTATCAATTCCGATTGCCATCTTGTTCATCTTTATGCAGAGATACTATGTTGAAGGTATGAGCGGCGCAGTCAAAGGCTGATGTCACAGTATCTTATACATTGAAATCGCAGCAGATGTTCTGCATGTAAGATCAATTTCTAGCACAGCAGTGGCAGATGCCGCATTCATGGCACCTGCCATTTCTTTCGTGGGATGTATCGGGGGGAATATGTACAAGAACTATATTTTTGATTTCTACGGAACCTTAGTAGATATCCGAACGAATGAGGAAAAGTCAGTCTTGTGGAAACAGATGGCTGAGTTTTACAGTGTCTACGGTGCAGATTTTACACCGCAGGAGTTAAAAGAGGCATTTCATGAACAGTGTGAGAATGCAGAAAATGCACTGCGCAGAGAGACAGGATATGAATACGCTGAAATTGATCTCGCAAAAATCTTTTCGGTCCTGCTGAAAAATGCACCGGCATACCATGAAGTGGAACACCAGGTCGTAGATGTTGATGAATGGATCTATGGAGTTTCCAATACATTCAGGATCTTATCCAGATCATATATCAAGACATATCCACACACGCTGCAGGTCATGAAGAAGCTGAAGAAGATGGGGTGCCGGATTTATGTTCTGACCAATGCACAAAAGAGCTTTACAATGCCTGAAATGGAAAAGAGCGGCATTCTGAACTATGTTGACGGTGTCTATATCTCTTCTGACTATCGAATCAAGAAGCCGGAGGGAGATTTTCTCGCTGCTCTATTGAAAAACGAAAATATAAAAAAGGAAGAAAGCATTATGATCGGCAATGACTGTCAGAGTGATATTGCAATTGCCGTAAAGAATGACATGCATTCAGTTTTCCTGGATACTGCAAAGCACAGCAGACAGGAATGCGAGAGAATGGCAGATGAAGTATGCCGCCAGAATCATGAGTACATGCCTTACATTATAGAAGATGGAGATATCAGGAAGATCCTGAGTTTATAAATATTATGGTCAAATGGCTGAAAGATGCAGTGTTTTATGAAATATACCCGCAGTCCTTTTATGATGCCAATGGGGACGGCATCGGCGATATTAAAGGGATGACAGAGAAGCTGGATTATATCAAAGGGCTTGGATGCAATGCGCTCTGGATCAATCCTGTCTACGATTCTCCGTTCCGTGATGCCGGCTATGATATCCGCGACTATTACAAGATTGCACCGCGGTATGGAACCAATGAAGATATGTATCGGTTCTTTGCGGAAGCACATCAAAGAAATATTAAAGTATTAATGGATCTTGTCCCTGGTCATACCTCTGATGAACATGAATGGTTCCGGCAGTCATGCAGGACAGAACCGAATGAATACAGCCGCCGCTATGTATGGACATCCAATGCCTTCGAAGGTATTGAGGATCATCCTTACGTATCCGGCAATGCACCAAGGAACGGTGTATATATGCTGAACTTCTTCGTCTCACAGCCGGCTTTGAACTATGGCTGGGGTGTCCGTACGCAGAAGTGGCAGAGTGCAGCGGATTCACCGGAAGCACTTGCAACAAGAGAAGCTCTGAAGGATATCATGCGGTTCTGGCTGAATCATGGATGCGACGGCTTCCGCTGCGACATGGCTGACAGCCTGGTCAAGAATGATGATGACAGAAAGCATGCTACAGCAGCTGTCTGGATGAATATCCGCAAAATGCTGGATCAGGAATATCCTGAAGCAGCTCTGGTATCTGAATGGTCCAATCCAAGAAGTGCAGTAAATCTGGCGGGTTTCCATATGGATTTCTATCTGGATCATTGGCATAATGGATACAATACTCTGCTGCGGGATTATGAATGCAATCCAACCGACAACAGTTTCTTTAAGCAGGACAGCTGCGGCAATATTGAGAACTTTCTGAAGGATTATCTGCCAAAGTATGAGGCAGTCCATGACTATGGATATATTTCAATGTTTACATGCAATCATGATACGGTGCGGGCAGCACATACACTGTCTCCGGATGAGCTGAAACTGGCATGGGCTTTTATCTTTACGATGCCTGGTGTTCCATTCCTCTATTACGGTGATGAGATTGGCATGAAGTATCTGGATCTGCCTAGTGTAGAAGGCGGCTATCAGCGCACAGGTTCCCGGACGCCGATGCAGTGGAATCATCAGAAGAACTATGGTTTCTCAAGCGCTGAAGCAGACATGCTCTATACTGTCCAGGACAGTGCAGCAGATGCACCGACAGTAGAAAGCCAAGCAATGGATCCTTCCTCACTCTATATATCAACCAAGGAAATCATTGCACTGCGCCATGCGTATGAAGATCTGCAGGCGGATGCATCCTTCCAGGTTATTAATGATTACAGACATTTTCTGGTATATCAACGCGGAAGTATGATCTGTGCAGTCAACCCGTCAAAAGATGAAGTGACAGTGATAAATCAGATTTTTAGAGGCAGACAGAAAATTTATGGAATCAATCAGGCTGAAGTTCAGGAAGATACGTTAAGGCTTGGTGCTGGTTCGTTTATTGTATTGAAGTAAAGCATGATTCCGTGGCAAAAGAATCGTGTACCGTTTATACTATTCTTAGTATTTGAAAGTGAAAAGATATGAGAAAAGCTGGAATATTAATGCCTGTGGCTTCCCTGCCGGGAAGACATGGAATAGGTACATTTGGAAGGGAAACATATCATTTTATTGATTTGGCTGCGGAGGCAGGTTTTTCAATATGGCAGATCCTACCGCTGAATCCGCTCGGATACGGGAATTCTCCATATCAGCCGTATTCAAGCTATGCAATGGATCCGCTGTATCTTTCCCTGGATATCCTTGAAGAACAGGGACTGCTTCATCAGAAAGTTCCGTCATTCCACCGTCACAGTGAGCGCATCGATTACGAGCAGGTTCGTACCTATAAGGAAAAATTTATCCGCGAAGCATACCGCAGTTTTAAACCGGACCATAATTTCAGTGTATTTGCCTATCAGGAATGGATCCGCAATTATGCAATCTTTATGACCTTCAAGCAGCTCAATGGCATGAAGTGCTGGAATGAGTGGAAGGCAGCGATGCGTGACCAGCCGGTTCATAATGATGTTGATCTGAAACCGTATGAAGACGAAATCCTGTATCAGGTGTTTGTACAGTACGAATTGTTCCTGCAGTGGAAGAATCTTAAACAGTATGCCAATGACAGGGGCATTGAGATCATGGGAGATCTGCCTTTCTATGTAGGCATTGACAGTGCAGATGTATGGGCATCTCGCCAGAACTTTCTGCTGGATAAAAAGGGACATCCTAGATTTATCGCCGGGGTTCCGCCGGATTATTTCTCGGCAACTGGACAGAGATGGGGAAATCCAATCTATGACTGGGAATATATGAGACAAGATAAGTTCCAGTTCTGGATTGAAAGACTGTCCTATACAGAACGGCTGTTTGATCAGGTCAGAGTGGATCATTTCCGTGCCTTTGATACTTATTGGAAGATCAAGGCTTCCTGCCCGACTGCGCTGGATGGAGAATGGGTTGAAGCACCAGGTTATGAACTGTTCGATGAACTGTTTGCCAAAGAACCTGAACTGCAGATTGTAGCCGAAGATCTTGGTGACTTGCGTGCAGAAGTACTGGAATTAAGAGATCATTATTCTTTCCGCGGCATGCGCGTTATTCAGTTCTCCTTTGATCCGAAAGGGATGGAAGAGGATAAAACGCATCTGCTTGTATATACTGGGACGCATGACAATGCCCCAATCTATGGATGGTATCGTGAAAAGACCAGGAAGGAACGCCGTGACATGCGCAGATATCTTTGGAAACATGGATATCATAAGCACAGTTTTTCATGGGACATCATTGACTATTCTCTGCGTTCAAAGGCTGACATGGTCATTATTCCAATGTCTGACTGGCTGCATTTAGGATCTGATGCCAGACTGAATCTGCCGGGAACGGTAGGTGCACCGAACTGGATGTGGAGGATCAATGATCTTTCTAAGTTCGCATATGCCATTCCGGAGATTCGATCATCCTTGGAAGAATCACATCGTACTGCCAAAAAAGATTAACAAGCTCTTAACAATATAAGAGCTTTTTTCATTTTCATTACATGGTATAATGTCTCCGTTATTAAAGAGGGGTAATCAAAGATGGATTTATTGTTGAATATATTAAAGTCGATTGTGTTCGGCGTCGTACAGGGAATTACAGAATGGCTGCCAATTTCTTCCACCGGACATTTGATTCTGATGGAGCAGTTCATGCCGATTCAGCTGTATTCAGATGCTGCAAGCAATACGGCTTTCTGGAATATGTATAAAGTCGTCATCCAGTTCGGATCGATTCTGGCAGTTATGCTGCTGTATTGGCATAAGCTGAATCCGTTCTCAAAGAAACTCAAGCCGCAGAAGGCAAAGCAAATCTGGCGGACGTGGGTCATGATCTTGATTGCGACGATTCCAGCTGCTGTCATCGGCTTTGTGCTGAATGACTGGATTGATGAGAAAATGAGCACACCGATTGTCATCGCATGTACATTGATCATCTACGGTGTCATCTTCATCTGGATGGAGAACCGCCAGCACAATTATGCGATTGAAGATGTCCATCAGATCAATGCTAAGAATGCATTTGAAATGGGCATGTTCCAGGTGCTTGCATTGATTCCAGGCACATCACGTTCCGGTTCAACGATCTTTGGTGGAACCATGCTCGGCTTCAACCGTACAACCGCTGCAGAGTTCTCATTCTATATGTCCATTCCGGTGATGTTCGGTGCAAGTCTGCTGAAAATTGTCAAAGCCAAGATTGCATTTACAGTACCAAGTGTCATTGTTCTGCTGATCGGCATGATCACCGCATTCATTGTTTCGGTATTTGCCATCAAGTATCTGATGAACTATATCCGCAAACATGACTTCAAGGTATTCGGCTACTATCGTATTGCCTTAGGCATCATCGTCCTGATCTTTGGACTGTTCGGCTTATTAGGATAATGTATCAGTAGAGTGATGGAAGCATCACTCTTTTTTTTGGTATGACGGGCATGTCATACATCGAGGGTGAAGATCCCGAGGGACACCTGTTGCCGGTGAACCCGATAGCGATTCGCAAATTTCACATCGTGAGGTGTGGGAGAGAAGAAGCGATAGCGAAACCGTGGCCTTACGGACAGAAACCGGATATCAAGGCACATGCGGTGGACAAGATGACCAGAAGCATCAAAGTCCAAGATGGCAATCGTAAACCACATGTGTAAATCAGGAAGGTGAACGGGGAAGGATGTATGGTTTATCCCGCGAGGTCTCACAGAGGACGAGAGTCCCAGCAACAGCGAACTGTGAGAAGTCAGCCGAGGCCGTAGTAGCTGAATAGAAACCTTATCCAGTGAAGGGCTGAACAGCAGAACGTGCAACAAGAGCTTCAAATGTCCGATATGGATGCCTGACAGACAGGAAGGCAGGGGCGTACCCCGAGGATACTGTCAAAGACTTAGGACTCGCCATGGAGGAGCGAGGAAAGGAAGGGAGCACAAAGAATGTCAGAACTGTTGGAAAAGATACTGAGCAGAGAGAACATGACAGAAGCGTTCAAGCGTGTCTCGTGCAACAAAGGATCTGCCGGGACAGATGGTGTATCCATCGAGGAAGCGGAAGCGTATGTCAGGGACAACTGGGCAGGAATCAAGAAACAAATCCAGCAGCGCCAGTACAGACCGCAGCCAGTCAGGCGGGTAGAGATACCAAAGCCAAATGGTGGAAAGCGAAAGCTCGGGATACCAACTGTCATGGACAGAACCATCCAGCAGGCAGTCACGCAGGTCATAGCGCCTATCTGTGAACCGTACTTCTCTGATTCCAGCTATGGATTCAGACCAGGCAGGTCATGTGAGCAGGCGATATTGAAACTGCTTGACTACTTCAATGACGGCTATGAATGGATAGTCGATATCGACCTCGAGAAATTCTTCGACAATGTGCCGCAGGACAGGCTGATGAGCCTGGTCCACGTCATCATCAATGATGGAGATACGGAGAGCCTAATCCGAAAATATCTTCAGGCAGGAGTGATGGTGGACGGACATTACGAAGAAACAAAGCTTGGAACACCGCAGGGAGGAAATCTCTCACCGCTGTTGAGCAACATCATGCTTAACGAACTGGACAAAGAACTGGATGCACGTGGACTACGCTTTACACGGTACGCAGATGACTGCGTGATAGTCGTGAAGAGCGAGTCCCGTGCGAAACGGGTCATGCGCACCATCACAGATTACATCGAAAGGAAACTTGGGCTGAAGGTCAATGCGACAAAGACACACGTCACAAGACCAACAAATCTCAAGTACCTTGGCTTTGGATTCTGGAAGGGCGCAGGAAAATGGCAGGCAAGGCCGCACAAAGATTCAGTCGCAAAGTTCCAAAGGAAACTGAAGCAGCTGTGCGAGCGCAGATGGAACATCCCATTAGACCAGAGAATCATCAAGCTGAACCAAGTGATACGAGGCTGGATAAATTATTTCAGCATCGGGTCAATGAAGAAAGCAATGACCAAAGTGGACAAGAATCTGAGGAACATGATACGTGTCATCATCTGGAAACCGTGGAAGAAGCCATCAAAGCGGCTGTGGGGTCTCCGGAAGCTTGGAGTGCCTGTATGGATTGCCGAGAGAGAATCACAGTGGGGAGACCACTACCAGTTCATAGCTACAAAGTCATCACTTGGAAGGGCAGTCAGCAAACAAGTCCTTTCGAAGAAAGGACTTGTGAGCTGCTTGGATTACTATCTGGAACGACATGATTTGAAGTTCAGCTGAACCGCCACGTGCCGGACGGCATGCGTGGTGGTGTGAGAGGGGAAATTTATATCAATTTTCTCCCTACTCGATTTGGAATCATCCTTCTTTCTTTGTATATAAGGACAAGGAGGAAGCAGAATGAGAACAATACTTGTTACACCTGAACAGCTGGATGCCTGTGCATTAAGAATGGATGAAGAGAACCAGGCATACAGCAGGAACGCAGATGCATTATTTAATGAAGTGGATGCACTTGGCAGTGCATGGCAGGGGAAGGATAATCTTGCTTTTGTATCACAGATCTCAGGATTCAGAAATGACTTTAAGCAGATTGGCATGCTGTGCAGTGAATACAGCGATTTCTTGCGAAATTCTTCCCGGAGCTACCGTAGTACAGAAGAAGAGCTTGCTGCACAGGCAGCCCGCTTAGAGAGGTAGTCAGATGTCAGATATCAGAATATCTCTAGATGAAGTCAGTGCATCCGCACAAAGGCTGCGGAGCCTGAATACTTCAATGTATGATGAACTGAATGCAATGAAAACAGAAATGAATGCACTGAATGCGGCATGGGTATCCGATGCATCTGAAGAAATCAGAACAAGATTCAATATGTTTGCCAATCGTTTTGAAAGTGAAAGGGAAAGAATCGAAGAGTATGCTAGATTTCTTGATCTGACGGTGGAAAGCTATGAAGCTCTCGAGTCTTCTATCAAATCAAATGCATCGGGCATGCAGGTATAAACAGGGAATCTTTATTGCAGCTGCAGCTTTGTTATGCTGTACTGGCTGCCGAAAGAACATCGATACCATCTCACTTGGCGAGTGGATCAAGGAACTTGATGAGCAGTCAGGAATCAGTGCCTACAGTCAAAAGGAACCGTATTATTCAAATGTATCACCGGACAATGCGTACTATTCTGCTGTGCAGGCAGCTGTTGAGTGGCAGGTGCTGGATCCATCAGATACATTTGAACCAGATATCCCTTTGACGAAGGAATGGGCTGCGATGACGCTGACCAACTTGACTGGCGAAGATACAGAAGGAACAGCAGTGGTCAATGACCTGAGTGGATCAGCGTTTCCTGAAGAAATTAAAAAGGCAGTTGATTCTGGTCTGATGGAAACGGATGCGGCGAGCTATTTTCATCCTAAACAAATCATCGAACGTGATGAAGCAGAACAGCTTATTGCAAAAGCTGTGCTTTCAATCAACCATAGGACCTTCGAAAATAAGGAGCCAGAAATTGAATGGAAAGAATCAGGCAGCACCATAGAAGAAACTCCGATTGCTTTTGATGAAAGGACATTGAGTGGTTCTTTTTCTTCGGAAAAGCAGTTCAAGAAAAATGATATTCTTCACTGGCATCTCAACAACAAAGATTACTGTTATGCCGTAGATAAGGTGAACATTGATCATAACAGACAGAATGTTCAATGCCGCAAGATCAGCTTCGATGAGGATGCAGATGCATTGAAAGTCCAAGGAAGCGATGACTTGGATTTCTCCAAAGCACTGGTGCAGATAGACAACCATCAGATTGTCCAGCAGTCTGCGGCATTCGTACATGGTGATCCATACTTGACTTCTATGAAACAGCAAAGGCTGCAGAAAGAATTCAGTATTGGCGATTTCAATGTTGTTCTGGAAACTTCTGGATCATCAATCTTAGCAAAGGCTTCCCGTACAATGTCATACGGTACTGTGATTTCAGCCGCTGCAGTATTGAATCATGTTCATATCAACTATGCCTGGGATTCTAAAAAATATGATCTGAAGAATGCTTATTTCAAGATAGAGTTTGACAGTGAAGAGGATCTGTCAGTCAAAAATGAAAAAGGGAAAACTCTTTATGGAGATTTTTCCAAGATTGACAGCAGTGATTTCTTGCCTTCTCTGAAGAATCTGTATCAGACAAAGAATGATGCTCAGGAAACAACCTTGAAGCTCTGTCAACTCACTGTACCGCTGCCGAATGCACCGGTATTGAATATCACAATGAATTTAGAACTGTCTCTGAGTACTACAGGAAAAGCTGAGTTGATCTTGACACAGGAGAATGGCATCGGTTTTGAAACGAGAAATGGTGTCATGCGATTGATCAAGGAAAATAAGGGGAAAGCAGATGCAACGATACAGGCTACCACAAAGATACTGGCTGGTATTCGCTTTGGACTAGGCCTGTTGAATGGAACGCTCATGGATGCAGGTATCCATGCCGGCGCAGAAGGTGTCGTCAAAGCAACCGTTCATTTATACGACTCTCAGGGGGAAATTACCAGTGTAAGTACAGATCTGCCTGGCGATGCTGCTGAAAACTGTGCAGAAGGGAATGATAATGTGCTGGTATGCACGGATGTCAATGCACATTGGGTATTGAATGCATCTGTGAACTCCAGTGCTTCGTTAGCAGGAAAATTTGGCATATCAAAGGTATTTGAACTGCTGGGTGAAGACAATGCTCCTTTCATTCCAGGACTGAACCATCATTTTGAAAACGGACATGCAGTTAATCAATGTACAAGAAAGAGCAGACGCTTTCTTCCAACGGCAGATGGTATTACAGCTGCAAAGCATATCTGTCTGAAGAAATATTCATTTGCGGTAAAAACAGGCAGCATCTCCCAGATTGAAATTGAGGCGCTTCCGGATGGATACACAGAAGATAATCTTGTATACGAAAGTTCCAATACGGATGTTGCAGATGTTGATCAGGCAGGCTGTGTTCATGGAAGAAGCCAAGGCAGTGCAGTAATCACAGTGAAAACAAAAGATGGAAAGCATACGATCCACTGCAATATCATCGTACCAGCTGAGTGATGCAGGTACTGATAAAAGAAGACTTCCGTCTTTATGAAAGGAAACTGATAGGAAACCATTCAGAGATCCTTCTGTTTGATAAAAAAGTCGTCTTTATCTATGCAAATCAAAGCTGGAGGATGAAGCTTCCTTATGATTTCATTTATTGTAAGAAGGAAGAAATCATAGCAGGTGCGGTCATCGAAATCAAAGTGAGACAGACAGGAAAGATCTGCCGTATGTCATTCCTTGAAGATGTACCAGAACAATATCGTAAGTATGCCTGCAAAAAGATATTGCATCTTAGCAGAAATCCAGATGCAGATATCTTCTGTAAAGATAATATTCTGATTGACACAGAAAATCACACTATCGATACAACCAGTGAAGATGTGGGACTGAATGGAGAATGCTGCCAGCATGCCTGTTATCATCATGGTGATCTTCTGCTTGCTTTGAACATGAAAATCATTTTCGGCCCAGATTTTATCATGATCCGCAGTCCGGAAAACAGGATAGAGCTGGATTTATTTCATCCTGAAAAGACGGTACATCCAATTCCACTCATTCAGTGGCATACAGAAGAAATCTTCATCGAGCCAGAACAGCCAGATCATATTGTTATAAAAAGGCCGGAAAGAATTGCTCCAAGTCCGATGCAGAATACAGGTCTGACGATCCTGCCGTCGATGATGATGCTTTCTTCAACACTGCTGGTTGGCATCTATTCATCATACCGCTCATATCAGAACGGCAGGGATTTTCTTGATGTTCTGCCGGCTGTATTGATGCCAGGCATGATGTTGTTAAGCACCTGCATCACATATCCTGTCATCAATCATTTTCAGAAGAAAAGAAATCAGAAAGAAATACAAAGGCGAAATATTGACTATCAGCTGTATCTTGATCAGACATATGAACTGTTCAGAACCCGGCAAAGAAATTACTATTTCTGTCTGTATCAAAAATATCCTGCTCTCAATCGTATTCTGTATCAGTTAGAAGATCATATCTTTCCTTCATTTCATGATTTTCTGCTGTTAGGATGGATCACATGTCTAAAGAGCATCAAGATAGAGATGGCAGAGAATGAAGAAGATGCAGTCATCAGTGACATGATGCAGAATTTTTCTGCTAAAATCAATCAGCCGGTCCCAGAACCGGTGCTGATCTCTCAAAAAAATCATCTATTGATTCAAGGAGACAAGAAAGAGGCAGTGTTTCTTTCGCTGCTGATCCAGTCAGCGCTGTACCGTAAAGATACGGTATTAATTACAGACCTGCAGTTCATGAATGAACATTCATGGCTGCGCAGACTGCCTGGAATGTACAGTGAAAACAGCAGACATATCTATACAGATGATCCTAACGAAGTAAGTCTGCTGGATCGCATGGTGTTTGTCACAAAGAATGAATGGAAAGGCAGGATTTCTGTTTCAATGGCAGATGAAGAAGGGGAGGAGGAAATGATTCTTTTTGCGTCTGACAGACCATATCTCTGGCGCTGCCGAAGTCATGCACAGATGTCAATCAGACTGAATACGCCATCATATCATTTTCCTGAAACAGCTCTTCCATATAGACTGTTCAATACCAAAGAGACAATTTCGTTTCTTGAGATGTATCATGCAGAAAATTCAAAAGATCTTGAAATCAGACAAAGGTGGAAGAGAAATGATGACTGCCGGACTCTGCAGGCGTATCTAGGGAGAGATGAAGCTGGTCAGATTCTCTTTCTAGACCTTTCGGAAATAAAAAATGGACCGCACGGATTGATTGCAGGAACAACAGGGAGCGGGAAGAGTGAAATGATCCTTACGCTTCTTCTTTCTCTGATGGTGAATTACTCTCCTGATCAGCTACAGATAGCTTTTATTGATTTTAAGGGAGGCGGTGCATCGCATATCTTTGAGGTCCTCGGAGAATCTTTGCCCCATATCTGCGGCAGTCTTTCTAATCTGGATGACAATTGTGAGGAACGTGTCATGTATGCATTGAAAAATGAATGTCTGAAGAGACAGAGAATACTGCATGACGCCGGTACAAAATATCATTTATCTATTATGAATCTGACTGATTATCGTCTGCTTCAGAAAAAAGAAAGTACTTTAGAAAGAATTGCTGATCTAGTTATTGTCGTTGATGAATTTGCGGAACTAAAATCTCAGAATTATGAAATGCTGAAACAGCTGATCTCAATAGCACGTATTGGCAGGAGTATTGGCATCCATTTGATCTTGAGTACACAGAAACCGGCAGGGGTTGTCAATGATCAGATCTGGGCAAACAGCCGATTCAAAATATGCTTGAAAGTATCAGAAAAACAGGATTCCATGGAAGTTCTTCATTGCCCAGACGCCGTGGAATTAAAGCAGCCTGGGGAGTTTATCATGGAATGTGATGGATCTATGGTTAAAGGAATCTGTGGATACAGCGGTACACGAAGATCACTGCAGAAAATCAAGCTGCAAGTTATCGGTATTAATGGCAGTATCGAGGATGATTATGCATCATATGGTGAATTTGATGAACCTGAGATTCTTTCTGTATGCAGAGAAATCACGCACGCATGGTGCGGACATGAACGGGTAAGGCAGCTATGGTTTGATTCTCTGCAGAAGATCAGTAATAACGAACTGCTGCAGCATCATGCAATTGGACTGATTGATGATTACTATCATCAAGTGCAGCCATATTTGATTTTTCATTATCAGGCTGGAATTCACTGGGGCTTTCTGACTGATGATCACTGTGTTAAAAAAGGTCTTATCAAATATCTCTGCGCATACATACAGAAAGAATACAAAGACACGCAGCTGTTTATCGTAGATGACAGAGATTATGAAGGACTTGAGAAGGAACAGAAACATCTAACATCTGATGAACTATATCAAATGGACACTGTTTTGAAAGATCCACATCAGAATAAAATAGTGCTTATCTCTGATCCAGAACGTTGTTATGATAATTCTAAATTGAATATTCATGAATTATTAAAGCATGCACAGGAGTATGATCTGCAGATGATATTTATTCTTTCCCAATGTTCGTCAATGACGTATCGTGACCAGAACATGATCCATCAAAGGATTGCTTTGAAGAATCACAGTATTGATGAAATCAGCAGCTTTCTTGGTGTGAGAGTGCAAAGAAGCATCCAGGATGATCATTCAGGGTATCTGGTCAATGAACATCTTCTTCAAATGAGGATAGGAATCATTGAAAATGATGAATGATAAAATGGTCCATATCTTTCTGATGACTGCATCACAGCAGCAGATGATTGAAATACAGGTATCTGAATCAGGAAGCTTTCATGATATCATCTCAGCCCTGAATGAAATGAACAGAACGGATCTGGACTGTACAAATGTACTTGTATATGAAAGAGAAAGTTGCCTTTTGTGTGATATGGATGTTTCTCTTTACAGTTTAAATGTCACAAATGGGATGGTGTTTGAAGTATATTAAAAGATCTGGCAATCGCCAGATCTTATTTGTTTGCAGATGCTTTTAAGAATAAGGCAGTTCTTTCACTCTTTGGATGGTTGAACAGCTGATCCGGAGTGCCTTCTTCTTCAATTTTCCCCTGATCCATGAAGACAACACGGTCTGCAACATCTTTGGCAAAATTCATTTCGTGGGTGACAATAATCATTGTCAAGCCCTGAGTTGCCAGATCCTTCATGACGGCTAATACTTCACCGACCATTTCAGGATCAAGTGCAGAGGTAGGTTCATCGAACAGCATCAGCTTTGGATTCATACAGAGAGCACGTGCAATTGCAACTCTCTGTTTCTGGCCGCCGGAAATTGTACGCACATTTGCGTTGGCAAAATCCAGCATGCCTACTTTATCTAAATAGTGCAGGGCAGTCTCCTTGGCTTTATCCTTGGAGACCATAAGTACTTTTTCCTGCGGCTTCATGCAGTTCTGCAGCACATTCATATTATTGAATAGATTGAACTGCTGGAAGCACATACCAACTCTAGCACGGTATTGATTGACATTCTTTGTATGGAGAATATCCTGTCCTGAAACATTGATCAAGCCGCTGTCCGGCTTTTCCAGAAGATTGATACAGCGAAGCAGAGTGGATTTACCGGAACCGGAACGTCCAATCAGGCAGACAACTTCACCTTCATTGACGGTGAAATCAACACCTTTCAGAACTTCTAATGAGCCAAAGCTCTTATGAATATCTTTAATTTCGACAAGAGGCTGATTTGACATAATCATCTTCCGCCTCCTTTCGTTGATGCGAGGTGTCTTCTGATATAACCGACACTCTTTGGATTCGTATCACTCATTGGTACAGTGACATAGGAAGTGCGGTTCATTCTTCTTTCAATGAAGTTCAGGATCAAGCTTGCAATACTTGTTAAGAACAGGTAGATCATTGCTTCAATAAAGTATGCTTCTGTGAAGTGGAAGGTGGATCCTGCAAAGCTCTTTGTCTGGAACATTAATTCAGTAATTGAGATGATCATCAATACGGATGAATCCTTGATGTTGACGATTAATTCGTTGCCAATTGCCGGGAATGCATTCTTGATTGCCTGCGGCAGTACAACAGACATCATTGTCTGTGCATTGGACATACCTAAACTGCGGGCAGCTTCCGTCTGTCCAACATCTACGGCCTGAATCCCTGATCTGACAATTTCAGCCATATAAGCACCAGTATTGACACTGATGACGAAGATAGCTGCGGTCATATTTGTCCAGTTAAATACATGCAGCAGTGCATAGTATAAGAAAAGTGCCTGGACCATCATTGGGGTGCCGCGGAATACTGTAATATAAATGTTTATAATGATATCAAGCAGTTTTTTGAAGAAGCGGGAAACTGGACCTGCTGTATAGTCCAGTTTTACCGCACGTAAACCACCGACGAGCAATCCTAAGATCAGGCCGAAGAATGTACCGGTGAGGGAAACAAACAATGTTGTTCTGACACCAAGAAGTATACTGCTGCCGTATTTACTTAGAATATCAAGACAATTCTGAATGAACATCAGTTTGTAGCAGGCTGACGGTTAACAGCTGCTTCCATCAGTGATTCTCTCTCAGATGTAGAAATATTGCTCAATGCAGTATTCAATGCATCCTTTAAATCTGTATCTGTCTTTCTGACTGCAACAGAAACTGTTGTATCTGCAGTGAAGCCCTTGCCGGAAGCAAATCTGACAATGGACAGTTCCTTGTTAGCGGCAACGACGCCGTTGGCAACTGGAAGCTCAGAAACTACACCGTCAATAGCACCGGACTGCAGAGCTTGAATGGCAGCTGGGAATGATTCCGCTGCCGGCTGGTGAGTGACACCGTTGATCTGATCAATGACTTCATCATAGATTGTATTCATCTGGCCTTGTACAGTAGCACCAGAGAAATCCTGAATGCTGGTTGCACTTGCATATTTGCCGTCAGCACGAACAATCATGACTTCTTCTGATTCATAATATGGATCAGTGAAGGAAACTTCCTGTTCACGTTCCGGTGTATCTGTCATACCAGCGATGATTGCATCAATCTGGTTGTTCTGCAGAGACAGAATCAGGTTGTCCCAATCAAGCTTTACAATTTCGACATTACGGCCGACTGCTGTGGCAAGCTTTGTAGCGATGACGACATCATATCCATCGCAGTAGTCTGCGCTGGAAATCTTCTGGGTCGTATCGTTGGCTGTCGTTGTTGTCCAGTTAAATGGAGCATAGTTGCATTCCATGCCGACACGCAGTGTTTCAGTTGCTGTTGTAGATGAAGATGCTGAAGTAGTTGTGGAAGCTGTGCTGCCGGATGCACATCCGGTGAGCAGCAGGGCGGAAGTGATGACTGCTGTAGATGTTCTTACAATTCGATTCATATAAAACCCTCCTGAATTTTCATAAAATAAAACCGTATGTGTTACTATTACATACGGTTTAATCATCCGATAAGTAATAGCTCCTCTTCATATCTATGAAGGAGTGGTACAGATGTTCTCTGTATCCCCACATCAATGCTTCGCGGACATTGACGTTCGGCGATGATTACCTTTCTTCCATTTCTCAGCCTGCCGGCTCAATGAAGTACTCTTTTGCATCGCTACCTCTATACGAGTGTTTTATTTTATGACAGTACTATAGGAGACAATCGTTTGTATGTCAAGAAAATACATTAAAATGTTTTCTGAAACTGTTTACAGTTCCGGAAAAGTGTATGTTTTTTGCGGTTAGGCCTATATATTGGTATAATAACTGAGCTTATGGATGCTGTAATCTTATTGAACAAACCGATGGAAATGACTTCGTTTTCCGCTGTCCGTGCATGCCGCAATATTTTTCATGAGAAAAAAGCAGGGCACACAGGAACATTAGACCCCAACGCATCTGGTCTAATGATTGTTCTGCTGGGAAAATATACGAAGCTGGTGCCTTACTGTGTCAGCAATCATAAAAAGTATCATGCAGAATTTCAGATGGGCACCGCTACAGATACGGAAGATATCTGGGGAACTGTGACTGAACAAAGAGAACCTAAGACGCATTCTAAAGAGGAACTGGAGAATGCTTGTCACAAATTCATTGGTCATACCCAGCAGATCCCGCCGATGTACAGTGCCATTAAAAAAGACGGAAAAAAGCTCTATGAATATGCCCGCAAAGGGGAAACGATTGAACGGGAACCTCGTGAAGTAGAAATTGCATCAGTGTCTGTCGAACAGATTGGTGAAAATCTCTACAGTATGGATGCTGATGTTTCCTCAGGGACTTACATCAGGACATTGATCACAGATTATTGTGCAGCCGTCGGCGAAATCGGAGCAATGACTTCTTTAATAAGGAGAGGCATTGAAAATCTGTCTTTAGAAGATGCATGTACAATTGAAGAACTGGAAGAAGGAAAGGGAGTTTTCCTAGATCCGCTTTCGGTCATTGACCCTGAATGGAAGATTGTTGAGTGCCGCATGCCGGAGATGGTCATGCAGGGGAAGCATGTCTATTTAAATGATGAAACAAGCGATAAAGTAATATTTGTGAAAGAACATGAACTCCTTGCGGCTTATGAAAAGCAGGAAGATGGCATGTACCATTGTAGAAGAGGCCTTTTTTAATATGAGAATGATAATGCTCAGCTTAGATTGTGAGAAAGTTCCACAGATTCCAATGTGTGCCTGCATTGGCTATTTTGACGGCATGCACCGCGGGCATCAGGCGCTGATTGCGGAAACAGTTGCAATGGCAAAAGAAAAAGATGCAGAGACAGCAATGATCACCTTTGATCCAGATCCATGGGTCACAATCAAAGGACTGCAGAATGTGAAGCACATTACAACCATCCGGCAGCGTATCAATAAGGCTGTATCCTTTGGTATTGAAAATATTGTAGTACTGCAGTTTACTAAAGAAATGGCACAGCTGTCACCGGAAGACTTTGTCACAAAAGTATTAGGGAAATTGAATCTGAAAGGGATTGTTTGCGGATTTGACTTTCACTATGGCAGCATGGGCATGGGAAGTTCAGAGACATTGCAAAAAGATGCCTCCTATGATGTCAAAGTTGTCGGAGAAGTAGATGATGAAACCGGCAAGATCTCTTCGACTAGGATTTCCCAGTGCATCAGTGAAGGAGATATGGAACAGGCATCGGAAATGCTTGGTTATTATTATTCCATTGAGGGGGTTGTTGTACATGGCCGCCAGTTAGGTACTGAGATTGGCTTTCCAACAGCCAACATTGACTATTCAGAAGAATATCTGCTGCCAAAGCCGGGTGTATATGCATGCATTGCACATATCGGCGGCAGAAAATATAGAGCAATGGCAAATCTTGGACATAATCCGACGTTTAATTATCGGCAGAATCTGTCTCTGGAAGCATATCTGCTGGATTTTGACGGTGATATCTATGAAAACACGATCCGCCTGGATTTTGTTCATTTCATGCGGGAGGAAATGTCATTCCGTTCGAAGGAAAATCTGATTCTTCAGCTTGAACAGGATGTCAGGAACGTCAGAAAAATGATTGATCAATTATGAATGAAGAATATTTTGCACGCATGAAGGAAATGCTGAAAGACGAATATGATGCATATCTGGCAGTTCTGGATGAAGAACCGCAGAAAGGCTTCCGAGTCAATCCGCTGAAGTGCACAGAGGAACAGCTTTTTGCGTGCATGGACCTTGTACATGAAAAGAGTCCTTATGCGGAGCACGGTTATTATACTGAAGCCAGGCCTGGTATCGGATATACACCGGCATATCTTTCAGGACTGTTCTATATGCAGGAACCAAGTGCATCCGCTGCAGTTACCGTACTGGACCCTAAACCGGGAATGTATGTAGCTGATCTCTGTGCGGCACCAGGTTCAAAGAGCACACAGATCTTGGAAATGCTGCAAAATCAGGGACTGTTAGTTTCAAATGAGATCAATGCAAAAAGAGCACAGGCACTCTGTGAGAATATCGAGCGCAACGGTGCCGGCAATGCAGTTGTACTGAATGCTGATACAAAAGATATTGCCGATGCGTTTGAAGGATTTTTTGATGCTGTCTTATGTGATGCCCCATGCAGCGGGGAAGGCATGTTCCGCAAAAGTGATGATGCGGTCAATGACTGGTCACAGGCAAACGTGTTAAAATGCGCTGCACTGCAGAAAGAAATCTTGGAGAATGCCTACCGCTGTCTGCGGCCGGGCGGAATCATGGTATATAGTACCTGCACATTCTCAAAGGAAGAAAATGAAATGAATATGTCGTGGTTCGTTAAGAATCATCCCGATATGAAGATTGTACGGCCAGATGTCAGTTTTGGCAGACGTGCATATGCGATGGAAGGCGGCACCGAAAATGCACTTCGAATCTTCCCAATGGACGGCGGAGAAGGACACTTCATCTGCCGGCTTACGAAAGATGGAGATACAGTGCAGCGTGAGCATCGTCTTCTGAAAGGAATTCCGATATCACAAAATATTCTGCAGACAGTCAATGAGATTCTGGCGGAACCATATCCTTATATGTATTTGAAGAACAACCGTCTGTATGGCGGTACTGTTCCTTTTTATGACTGTGGAAGGTGCCACATTCTTAGATACCAGGTATACTTGGGAGAACTTGTAAAAAATGAACGCTTCGAACCGGATCATCATATGGCAATGTCAACTGTAAGCAGCTTCCGCATCAAAGTTGATCTGGATGATGAAATGCTGAAGAAATATATGCATGGAGAACAGCTGCCAATCGCAACATCTAAGGGATATTGTCTGTTGACTTGGCATGACTTTGCAGTAGGCTTAGGGAAAAGCGATGGTTCATCGATCAAAAACAAATATCCGAAGGGTCTGCGGACAAGATAAGGAGTGTATCCATGGAATTGGAATTATTCAATTTTATTGATGAAACAATTAAGTACTATGAACTGAAGAAGCCTTCATTTACATATGTAGAAGGACAGCTGGTCAGTTTGTTCAAGGAAGTTGCAGGAGAATCCTCTGATACACTGCTGTCAGTAAAATCACGTGTCAAGTCCAGTGAAAGTCTGCGGGAAAAACTGATCCGCAACCGCTTTTATCTGAACTATACCACACCGGAAGAAGCTCTGAAGAATCTGACTGATTTGATCGGCGTGACATTTGAATGCCGTTTCATCAGAAATGAAGTAGAGCTTTATCATTCCTTATTTGCGTACTTTGAAGATGATGGAAAGATCTTCAGCAAGTGCAGAAAGAATCCTGACGTTTATTTGAATCTTCATATGGCACAGCCGCAGACACAGCGGAATGGTTTTACAATCTACCGGATTGATGGATTTTATCTGTTCAATGGCGAGCGCATCAATTTTGAACTGCAGATTAAATCTCTGGTCCATACGTTCTGGAGCGAAATTGAACATGAAGTTGTATATAAGAATCCGGATTTTGTCATGTATGATACATTCAACCGCAATATGCTCGGTGCCATCAGAGATAATCTTGATGTAGTCGACCGTCAGCTGGAAATCATGTATAACGAGATCTCATATCAGTCGCAGCAGGCGCAGATTGGCATGGATGAGAAGGGCTTCAAGAGTTTTGTCGCGCGCTCGATCAATGAACTGATGAACCGCAAAATGAAGGAGTCTGTCGGCTTTGCAACAGATTTCAAACAATGCAGTGCTATTCTGGCACAGTATATCTATGTCAAAGATTTTCTGAATGGAACGCATAACCCAGAACGGATGATTGATTATCTGCAGCTGCTGAACTATCTGACAGACACGAAGATTGAATTCAGAGAAGAGATATATTTGGAGCACACCTATGTATCACAGGATTCATTCTCAAATATTCTTGGCGGCTACTGGCAGCAGCAGCTGAATAAAAACTTTCAGTGGCACATCTTCTTCTGCATGCTGTTCACCATCCAGCCTGGCAATAACATTGAAGACTTTTCAGATTTCATCGATGTGATTCATCTGCTTCTGATCCAGCCGACCTGGTATGCCGGATTATTCAAAAACTATGGTGAGAAGGAAGCAGAAGGCGTCCGCAGCGCGCTGGCAGGAACATTGGCGCAGGCATTGGTCAGTGTTGATAAGATCGACATCATCCATGAAGAAAAGGTACTGGATGTCATGGAAATATTCCGTACCTATGCGGAGATGGTAGAGAAGGATTATGAAGACTATGCTTCCTACCAGAAATACGAAAAAGAGATCTTAGCTGAACTGGCACACCGGGTAACCGTTATCTTCCAATAAGAAAAAAGAACTGATATAATAGCAGAGAGGTGAAATTATGGCACAGGATTATGTTGTATTAAATGAGAATCAGGGAAATGGCATGATTGCAATCAACAAGTCAGTTTTCCGTTCAATTGCTGAAATCAGCATTGATGATATTGAAAATGCAGTAAAGGTAGCAGAAGCACGCTTTACCAGTCCGCTGACAGTCAAGATTGTAGATAATAAGCTGCATATCTCTGCTGATATCAAGGTCAAGTACGGTGCCAATGTCGCTGCTACATGTGAACTTGTACAGAACAAAATCTATGAGAATATTCTGTTCATGACAGGTTTCAAGGCCAGTGATGTAACAATTAATGTGATTGGATTCGAAATATAGTTGACAAGAAGATTGTTTTGTAGTTAAATATCAAAGTATTTGAAAATACGGAAAGAAGAAGCACCGCTTCTCACCTGATGTCCGAAGGACTTGGGTAGTATGCCGAAATATCGAAAGAAATTTTGGACAGGTGCGGAATCGTACCTGTTTTTCATTGCTAGGAGGTCCGCTTGGGAAAGATTAAGAACAACAAAAATAGACGCCCGGATTCAAATGATATTGTCAATGAAGACATTCATTTTAAAGAGGTCCTGGTGATCGGCCCTAATGGAGAACAGTTAGGGAAGATGATGCGTCGTGAGGCTTTGGAAAAGGCCTATGACATGGAGCTTGACTTGTTATGTGTTGCACCGAACGCAGAAGTTCCAGTCTGCAAGATTGTAGACTATGGAAAGTATCGTTTTGAAGCACAGAAGAAGGACAGGGAAGCAAAGAAGAATCAGCATGTCGTTGAAGTAAAGGCACTTCGTATCTCTCCAGTCATTGATGAACATGATTTTGACACTAAGGTCAAGCGTGCGAAGGAATGGCTTGAAGACGGTCAGAAAGTCAGAATTGACATGAAGTTCCGTGGACGTATGATTACACGTCAGGAAGTCGGCCGTGAAGTTATTAAAAATTTCTCAGAGCAGATTTCAGATATTGCAGAGATGGCCAAGGCACCAAGCCTTGAAGGCAACACTATGTCTGTAACATTTACACCAAAAAAAGGTAAGTAAAGGAGATTGTTATGAAAGCAAAAGCTAAAAAACCAAAGAAGATCAGAATGAAGACCAAGAAGACTTTCGCTAAGCGCAGCAAGCTGACAGCTAACGGCAAGTTAAAGGTCCAGCACAACTATGTTTCCCACTTTGCAGCCAACAAGAGCCACAAGCAGAAGATGCACCTGGCTAAGAGCACAAGTGCAAACGAGACAGACATGAAGCGCGATAAGCAGCTTCTGCAGGGTTAATAGGGAGGCTAAGTTAAGATGAGAGTAAAAGGATCAACACCTACGCGTAATAGACGTAAAAAGGTATTAAAGCTTGCTAAGGGTTATTTTGGAAGCAAGCATCTGCTTTACAGAACAGCCAATGAACAGGTAATGCATTCTCTGAAGTATTCCTTTATCGGAAGAAAGCAGACAAAGAGAGAGATGCGCAAGCTCTGGATTGCCAGAATCAACGCAGCATGCAGAATGTATGACCTCAGCTATTCCAAGTTCATGTACGGACTGAAGCTTGCTGATATCAACATGAACAGAAAGATGCTTTCTGAAATTGCTATCCATGATGAAAAGGCCTTCAAGGATCTTGTCGATGCATCCAAGAAGCAGCTTGCAGCTAAGTGAAAAAATTTGTTGCATCATCAAAAAGCATATAGTACTATAAACAAGTTCGAAGGGAGATCCAGTCTTCCTTCTCGCTGGCGAGTTGGTGAAGCGGCTTAACACACTGCCCTCTCAAGGCAGCATTCCACGGGTCCGAATCCCGTACTCGTCACTAAACCAAAGAACACCGGCATCCGGTGTTTTTTATTAGAAAGGAGTATCATATGTCATACGAATTTCATCTGAATACGGATCCGAAGACAGTTGATGCTTTTGTTACCACGCATGAACAGAATACTCTTTTCCAATGTTCCCCATGGGCACAGATCAAGAATAACTGGGAGCACTTGTTTACAAGTGTGACAGAGGATGGCAGAACAGTTGCAACAGCACTGGTACTGATCAGAAAGATGCCGCTGGGAACGACTTTGTTCTATATTCCAAGAGGTCCTGTCATGAATTACAGCAATGAATCTCTTGTCAGATTCTATTTGGAGCAGCTTACAATTGCAGCCAAGCAGAAACATGCAATTGCGCTGCGCTTTGATCCAGCTGTCCTTTCCAAGAAATATCCATATAAGGATAGAGAAGCCGAACATGAATGTCAGAATGTTCCAGTCATTGATCTGCTGAAGAAATGCGGAGCAGTTCATAGAGGCTATACAGTGCGGATTGAAGAGAGCACACAGCCTAGATTCAATGCCGAGATGGATGTGACGGATGACTACCGCGAGCATCTAGAACATAAGACAGCAAAATGTATCAGAGCATCAGAGCATAAAGGAATTGAAGTCTATGAAGGCCCGGAATATATCCATGATTTCGGCATTGCCATGCATTATACAGAAGTAAGGAAGCAAGTTGCGCTGCGCAATGAAGAATACTTTGATCATATGATGAAAGTCTATGGAGATCATGCCATCTGCATGGTCACCAAGCTGAACTTTGTAAAGCAGCTGAAGAAACTGGAAGATGCCATCGCTGACGAAAAGAATCAACTGTCAGCGGAAGGGCTGAAGAAGAAGGAAAAGGCCGCTCTGAATCAGCAGCTGACAAATGATCAGAAAGAATTTGACCTTCTGCAGAAAGACTTTCAGCGGGAAGGGAAGAATGAAGTCATTACCTGCGGCATCTTAGCTGTCTATAATAACAATCTGATGGAGCTCTTCTATATGGGCAATCATCCAGACTATCTGCGCATGTATTCCAGCTATCTGCTCTATGCAAAATGTCTGGACAGATGTGTTGAACTTGGTATACATCACTGCAGCTTCGGCGGCGTGGAAGGAACATTGGATGACGGCTTGACGCTGTTCAAATCCAACTGGATCATGAATGTCGAAGAGTATATCGGTGAATTTAATATTGTTCTGAATCATCCGATGTATGCTGCCTTTGATCAGTTCTATCCATTCCTGTTGAAGACGGCAGCTAAGCTCAGAGGAAAGAAATAAATGATGAAAGCGGCAAAGACCGCTTTTTCTTTTGGTGGATGAAATGCCTCCATCATAGCAAATCAGAGGCCGATGACGTATAATAAATAAGTATAGTTTTTGTTTCAGCAGTGCCTTATAAAGGAAAAGCGATGAAAAATATTGAAGCACAGAAAACTAATGGGAAAGTAAAAAACAGTCTTGTTCTCAGTGGGCTTGTAGGAACAGCAGGACTGTTCATTGCCAAGCTGCTGGGGCTTTTATATTCCATTCCACTTTCTTATATATTTTCCTCGGATGCTTTGATGCAGTATTATGGGACATCATACAACATCTATTCTTATATCTTGAATGTATTTACAGCAGGAATTCCATTTGCCATAAGCACTATTGTCGCGAAATATACAATCCTCGACGACAATAAGAGCCTGCGGAAGATCAGGACGATGTCAATCCGTCTGCTGGGACTGCTTGGTTTCTTCGGCATGCTGGCGCTGATCCTTCTTTCCGGTGTAATTGCTAATATCATTGTGCCGGGAGAAGATATGAAGATCATGCGTACATGTCTTCAGCTGCTGGCTGCAGCGTTAGTCTTTGTGCCGATTTTGTCTGCGTACAGAGGATTCTGGCAGGGTAGAAAAGAAATGGGTGAATATGCATTCACACAGGTCTTTGAGCAGATTGTACGTGTTGGCTTCTTATTGACGGCAGCGTCCTTGATTGTCTATGTGTTTCATATGGACCGCAAATATGCATTGTATGCGGCCGTTCTATCAACAAGCATTGCGGCTGTAGCAGCAATTATTCAAATCTATGTATTTGATAAGAAGAATTTTAAGGAGATCAAAGATAAAGCTGCAGTTCAGACAACACTGTCGCGTAAGAATGAAGAACTTCTTCATGAACTGATCATCCTGGCAATTCCATATCTGCTTTCAGCTATCATCGGCTACTGTGATCAGATCTATTATTCCATACTTCTGCCAGTTGGCCTGCGGCTGCATGGATATGATGCTGAGAACATTACGGTAATCTCCTCTGCTTTTAACTATGTCGGCAATAAGCTGACCAGTATCCCGCAGATCCTGGCACCTGGCTTTATTGCAGCATTGATTCCGCATGTAACGGAAGCAATGACGCAGAAGAATTATTCCCGTGTCAGCAAGATCATCGTTGAATGCATCGGCATCGTATTTTTTATCGGAAGCGCCGCCAGCTTATGCATCGCAATCTATTCGAGTGATATTTATCATATCCTGTTCTATACAGTCAATCCTACGCTGTCCAGTGAAGTAATCAAATGGGTCGCTGCTGACGGATTTATGGGGACAATCTGTCCTGTTACCAGTATGCTGAGCATTGCCTTGGGTATGCAGAAGAAAGTACTGAAGAGACAGCTGATTGACGCCATCATCAGAGGTATCCTGATGGTGCCGCTGACCTACGTCATTGGATATCAGGGTGCGATTATAGCTTCCTTGATCGGCAGCACATATCTTTTGATTGCAAATATTCATGGCCTGCAGAAGCGGTTCAATATTGATGCAAAGAGAATGATCCTCAATCTGGCAAAGATAGTACTGGCGCTAGTCATCATGACAGCATCCTGCTTGTTCTTAAAAAAGATTGGTCTGGATGGTGCTGTCGGCAGAAAGCTGACTGCACTGCTGAAGTTCTTCCTCAATGTTATGCTGTCACTCATTGTATATCTGGGAATTTCGCAGGTGCTGAAGATTCCGCAGGATCTGTTTCATCGGAAATTGTCTGCCATCTTTACTTCTAAGTTCAGACATAAAGATGCCAATTGAAAAGGACTTCATTGAAGTCCTTTTTTAGTTAGACAGGTTGATGCCGTTATCGTAGTCAAAGTATCCCGCATACTTGCATGATTTATTCGATGTGCCTTTGGAATCTGTAAAGTATCCGCAGATCTTTACATTGCCTTTTAATGAAGCAGGGATGCCGGCATATGTATTTGTCTTGTTGGTGAGGGTCATGTAGAAAGCGTCGTTTACATAGATATCAGCATAATATTTTGCATTGTTGTTTGTCAGCTGCGAAGCAGAGGCTGCCTTGCAGGCACCATACATGCTGATACTGTTATATTGATCCTTCAAAGAGATATTTCGGCTGCCGGAACATGTATTCTGTGTATACCAGTTGATATATACAATTCCGTTTGAGAGAGAGGCATCAAAGTTTGTCAGGACAGGTTTCTTGCCAGTATAGTCGGCCTGTGAAACGGTCGGCATATTCTCAAGCCCCGCTGCAGAGACCTGTGAAGTCGTTGTTTTGCTGCTGATCTTGCCATCATCTGCAACGTGCGGATAGGTACCCGTCAGATACGTGACATCCTTGACGTCATCCGGTTTTTTGACGCCGTCATTCGTGTTCGGGGACAGTGCATTTTCTGTTTCCAGCAGAGCCAGATTTGTCCGGCCGGAAATATTCAAGTTCGCTTTTGCGGTTGTAAAGTAGCAGTTTTCACCGGCAATTGCCTTATCATATCCGACCCATACTGCATTGGTATAGTTGGAAGAAGAGGCGACCATCCATTTATCCTTCATGGCACCTTCGGGGATGCCATACTGCACACCGTCGCTGCCCCAGTCAGTTGTTCCGGTCTTTGCATAGACAGGATAATCAAGGTTCTTGAAGATGTTCATGTAGTTAAAGACAGTACCGTCAGTATTCCGGTTCATTAAGACGTCCATCAGATATGCGCTGCCTGAAGACAGTACACGCTTATTCTGATTCTCTGTCGGTGTATAAGTACTTCCGTCTGTAAATTCAATTGAGCGGATCGTATGCGGCTGATTGTAGACACCCAGGTTGATCATCGCACCATGGGCACCAGCAAGTTCTTCAACCGTTGTGGTGAAGCTGTTGCCGCCGATGGCATAGGACAGGTGGAAGTCATCATAGGAGACCTTCGAGAAGCCGATTGCATGCATGTAGTCAACAACTGCATTGGATCCAATTTTTGTAACAACATTTTCCAAAGTTAGAATAGCTGGAATATTCAATGAGTTCTGTAGGGCTGAGGTCAGGGTCAGATCACCGACATATTTGCCTGTCGCATTGACCAGGACTCTGCTTTCTGCAGGGAAGGTGATTGGTCTGTCCTGTACAATCTCATCCAGCGAATATCCAAGATATTCAAAAGCAAGCGGATAATCAACTGCCGGCTTGATTGAGGAGCCAGGCTGCTTGTACTGCTGGGTCGCACGATTCAGCAGCAACGAGCCACCTTCATAGTTGCGGCCGCCGCCGATGCCGACAATCTCACCATTTGTATTGTTTAGTGAAATGATTGCCGTCTGCATCAAGTCATCTGCGTAGTAAATATCAGTGCTGCCGTTTTCAATGTCTTCAATTTGCTGCTGGATTTCAGGCTGCAGGGCAGTATAGATCTTCATGCCGGTAGTAGATGGATCTCTGCCGGTCACTTCCGCAGCTTCCTGAATGGCAACATCAAGGTACTGTGCATACTTTGTATTCTTGGAAGGCATATGGTCTTCCCCAGCCAGCTGATCTTCAACTTTGATTGAAGAAGCCAGGTTGTACTCATCATTGGTAATATAGCCGTGGTTCAGCATCTGCTGCAGGACTTCATTTCGCCGCTGAGTTGCATAATCCAGATATAAGTATGGATTATATTTATTCGGCAGGTTGACGATGCCAGCCAGAAGCGCACTTTCAGATAGATTCAGGTCAGTGACATTCTTATCAAAGTAATACTCTGCCGCTTTCTGAACACCGCGGATCTGTCCGCCGAAATTCAGCTTATTGACATAGTATTCAAAGATCTGCTTCTTTGATAGGCTCTTTTCAAGATTCAGAGCAAGCCAAATCTGCTGTACTTTATATTTGATGGTCGCTTCTCTTTCAGTGCCGCCGTTGATGTCATCAGTCGAGAAATACGTATTCTTGACCAGCTGCATGGTGAAGGTGGAACCACCTTGTGTATTGCCATGCAGGACTGTGTTTATGATGGAAGAGGTAAAGCGGGGAACATCAAATCCGTTATGAGAGAAATATCTTGAATCCTCAATAGACAGGAAGGCATCCACAAGTGATTCCGGACATTCATCGTATGTAATATTCTGTCGATAGTATGCGCCAATTTCAGTCAGCAGATTTCCGTTGGTGTCATAGATTGTTGTACTGTCTTCACCAATCAGATCATTCTGATTCAATTCGGGCACATCCGCCAGAAGGTGCTTTGTATAGCTGATTCCAAGAGTCCCGGCAACGGCATACAGAGCCAGGATTAATACAAAGATGCAGATCCAAATCTTACGGTGCCGTTCTTTGCGCACGAACTTCTTTTTCTTTTTTTCGAAATCAGATAACTTTTTATTTATATCCTCAGGATTCTGTCGAACCGATGAAGAGTTGTTTATTTCATTCATTTCTATCCCCCTAATACGCAGGCAAGCATGGATCGTAAGAAGAAGTTGATTAAGCTATTCTTTTGAACCACTGCAGACAGATGGCGCCAGTTCCCGTGTGTGCAGCTACGGCATTGCATAAGTCGATGATCTGGATCTGTGCATGCGGGAAGCGTGCATGCATATTATGGTACAGTTCTTCAGCCGTGCTGATATTGTCAACGTGCGCAATCGTGACCAGCCATAAGTCAGAGCCGTCATTAACACCGTCGGTTTCCATTTCATCCATTCCGCGTTCCAGAGCTTTGCGGAAGGTGCGTACTTTTTCAAGCGAATCAATTCTGCCGGATGTCTTCTTATTGATCTGAAGGACAGGAGAGATCTGCAGGAACTTAGCAAGCCGGGCTGCCATTGGCGTAAGTCTGCCGCCGCGGACAAGCTGATCAAAATGCTTTGGAATGACCAGCGTATTTGTGGAGTTGATCACTTCCTCAACATTCAGCCGAATAGTCAAATCAGAAATTCCTTTTTCATAGGCTTCTTTGATATAGTGAATCAGATAATCCTGGACAACAGCTGTGACATATGTATCAACTGTGATGATCCGAAGACCAAGGTCATTGGCAACTGTGGTCATTGTACTGATTGTGCCGGAAAGACCGTTGCAGATAGGAACGGCAATGATCAGATCAACACCCTGTTTCTTCAAGGATTCAAAACACTCTTCTACAATACCTGGAGAGGGCTGGGATGTCTTTAACAGATGGCCTTCCTCCAAAAGACGGAGGTTGTCTTTGACGAGCAGTGTCTCCATATCCTGATATGTATGATTTTCATCGGTGATCTGCAGGGGAACGCTGACAATTCCGTCCTTTGCTAACGTTTCAATATTTTTTCCGGTACCGGAATCGGTCACATAAGCTATTTTCATTCGATCCTCCGCATATTCTATGTTATCTATTATATAGAATTTCTGAAGATTATGCTTAACAGCTTGCATGAATTGTATGTTCAAGCTAAAATTTTCACTATGAAAACAAGCTTATCTAAGAAGAAGATTCATCTGATTTTGATCATCATCGGCATGATTTTTACCATCATTCCACTGTTTCAGACAAATATTTGGTTTGATGAATCCTATAGTGTATCGCTGGCTTCTCATTCCTTTTCACAGATATGGGCCATCGATATTCATGATGTGCATCCTGTGTTTTATTATGACTGTCTGCATGTGCTTTATCTGATCTTTGGTGAAAATCTGCTTGTCTACCGTCTTTTTTCATGGGCGTGTCTCTGTATGATGGGCATCTTTGGATATACCGGCATCCGCAGGGATTTTGGAGAAGACTGCGGTCTCTGGTTCACTTTCCTGATGTTCTTCTTCCCAGTGAACGTTGTATATGCAGGGGAAATCAGAATGTATATGCTGGTGAGCCTGCTGGTCTTATTGGGAACATTCTACGCAATCCGTTTGGCAAATGGACAGAACAGCATCTGGAATCATCTGCGGATGGTCCTGTACTTTATCTTGGCAGCCTATACGCATTACTATGGTCTGCTTGCGGCAGCTGTTGTTAATCTTGCACTGCTGATCATTCTGATCAAGAACTTCAAAAGACATACAGTCAAGGATTACCTGATGTGGCTGGTGGATGGCATTCTACAGATTGGATGCTATATTCCATGGATCTTTGTCTTCATTGCGCAGACCGGCAGCGTCAAGCAGAATTTCTGGATCAAGTGGATCTGGCCGAAGTCGCTGATAGAGATCCTGATGTTCCAGGTCTCAGGAAATCTGGAACATGAATATTTCATTCCAACTGCACTGGCAGCTGGACTGGAGATCTGTCTTGTCATCTATCTGATCTACAATGCGGTTCGGCATCCAAGGCAGCATGGCTATGAAACAGCTTTGACGCTTGGTACATATGCAGGTGTGATCATCATTGCTGTCATTGCCGGAAAACAGATGAACCGCATCATCATCTATGCCAGATACCTGCTTGTATGCACTTCATTATTGATGTGCTATTTTGCCTATAACTTTGCCAAATTTGGAAGAAAGACGGTCAATGCGATTTTCTGTATTGCTATTGTCATCTGTTCTGTATGGACAAATCTGTCTTTAATCAAGACGAACTATGATCCAGTTAATCAGGCACCATATGATTATCTTAATGCACATATGCAGGAAGGAGACATCATACTTGTCAGCAACTATAAGCAGGATCCGAATTCTTTCATCGCTGTATCGAAATACATGGATCATCCGCTGATCTATTGGAATGAACATGGATGGAACGATGAAAGCGTCAAGGCATATCAGGCATATGGCTCTGACATGACAGTCGTCTATGATCTGTATGATCTCAAAAATGTAAAGGGGCGCATCTGGGTGATCTATGCAGATGATGACCACAATGGAAAAGCCGTCAATCACGTCTATGATGCAGTACTGGATATTCTGGGCGGCAGCGGCGACGGAACTGTTTATTTCAGCACAAATTATAAAAACATCGAATATACAATCGGGCTGGTGACAGTCTGATTGTTTTTCGTTGTATAATATCCTCATGTCAGTTCATTTATATGTAAGAAGCTGTTATACACTTCTGGAAAGCTCCATCACGATACAGAAGCTGATACAGAAAACAAAAGAATACGGATACAGCAGTGTTGCCTTGACCGATCATAATGTCATGTTTGGAACACCGTCTTTTCTTCATCTATGCAAAGAGAATGATATTCATCCAATCATCGGTCTGGAAGCGGACATTCAGTATCATGATGCAACTGTTCCTTTTCTTCTTTTAGCAAAGGACAATAAGGGATATGCACAGCTGATGAACCTGTCATCGCAGCTGAATCATCAACCGCACAATGTCGGCCTCGAACAGCTCAATGCATGTGCTGGACATTGCTTTATCATTGCCTATGGTGAGGGCGGCTGGATGGATTCCGACCTGATCAAGGAGAACAAGCAGGGATGCATAGAGAAACTGAAGATCATGAAGGAAGAGATTTCTTCTTTTGATATTGCCTTGTCTTATCAGGAATCTGCAATGTGGAAGAAGAGAAATACTTTTTTAAAACAGATCTGCATGAATCTCGGCATTCGTACGTGTGCCTTGAATAAGATCAGCTATATTGATGAGGCAGATAATGAAGAATGCCGGATCCTCAACGGAATCCGTACAGGGAAAACAATCAATGATGCTTCACTCCTTCTGCCGACAGGCAGATACTTTTTAAAACCGGTTGAAATGGAAGCACTGTATGAAGCAGATGACTTAGCCCGCACCGAAGAGATTGCTCGGCAGTGCAGTGCGGATGGAACCGTAGAAAAGGCAAGTCTGCCAAAATATAAAGTTCCTAAGGAAGGGGTGTCCTCGGAAGACTATCTGAAGGCACTGTGTATAGCCGGACTTAAGAAGAGGCTGCATGATCATTATGATCAGAAATATGTTGAACGCCTGGAGTATGAATTGAGTGTCATTCTTAAGATGCATTATGAAGACTATTTTCTAATCGTCTTTGATTTTATCCGTTATGCAAGAAAGAATGGAATCAATGTCGGTCCAGGCAGAGGCAGTGCGGTCGGCTCTCTTGTGGCCTATTGTTTAGGTATCACCATGGTCGATCCTTTGAAGTACAATCTGTTGTTTGAACGCTTCCTCAATCCGGACAGAATTTCCATGCCGGATATTGATACAGATATCCCGGATGACAGACGTGAAGAAGTCATCCAGTATGTCTGTGATACGTATGGCAGTGACTATATTGCAAATATTGTGACTTTCAATACGCTTGGCGCAAAGCAGGCAATTCATGATGTCGGCCGCGTTTTAAATCTGAATGCAAGCGACATCAATCTTGTTCTGCGCCAGATTCCAGGTGAAGTGAACATCACGCTGAAAAAGGCATATCAGGATTCCAGCAATCTGCGGGCCATTGTCAACTCCAGTGAAAAGATCCACCGTCTGTATGCGATGGCTTTGAAAGTAGAACATCTGCCAAGACATACAGGCATTCACGCTGCCGGCATCATCATGTCTTCGAAGGCACTTCATGAAGTCATCCCAACGATTCAGACAGATGACGGCATGAAGACGTCACAGTATACAATGGAATTTCTGGAAGAACGGGGCCTGATCAAAATGGACTTCCTGGGCTTGAAGAACCTGAGAACAATCAATGATATTGTGACAAGCATCAAGCAGGAGCATCCTTCATTCTCATTGAGTGATATTCCCTTGGATGATCCAGCGGTTTACCAGATGTTTGCCAGTGCGGATACGACCGGCGTCTTCCAGTTTGAATCAGACGGCATGAAGCCGTTTCTGCGCCGCATCCATCCGGTCTGCTTTGATGATATCGTGGCAGCCAATGCACTGTACCGCCCAGGACCAATGGACAATATTCAGGTCTATCTGACAAACCGAGAAAATCCTGCTGGCATTAAGTATCCATCTAAACAGCTCGAAAGTATCTTAAAGGATACCTACGGCGTTATGATCTATCAGGAACAGGTTATGCTTGCCCTGCAGGCGGCAGCCGGCTTCTCCTTAGGTAAAGCAGATATATTGCGGCGTGCAATCTCTAAGAAGAAGAGCAGCGTCATGGCTGACATGCGTCCTGAATTTATTGATGGATGTCTGAAGAATCACTATACAAAGGAAACAGCGGAAGAACTGTTCAGCTATATAGAAAAGTTCAGCGGCTATGGGTTTAATAAATCACATTCTGTTGCCTACTCACTGATTGCCTATCAGATGGCATATCTCAAAGTGAAGTATCCAATGTATTTTTACAGTGCATTGCTGAACAGTGTAATCAGTGATAAAGACAAGACCTCACAGTATGTTGATGAATGCAGAAGAAGAGGTATCAAGGTCGACTATCCGGATGTCAATGCATCCCAAGGAGACTATACAGGTGAGAATGGACACATCCGTCTGCCGTTCTCTGCGGTCAATGCAATCGGAGTGAATCTCAGCCACCAGATCGTAGATGAACGCGAAAAATACGGAACATATCATGACTTCTTTGATTTTGTGGCAAGGGCACTTGTCATGAAGATCAAGCGTGATCAGCTGGAGGCATTGATTGATGCCGGTGCATTGGACTGTTTCCAGATGGGACGGGCTACATGCAGGCATTCTCTGGATGATGCGATGCGCTATGCAGAATTGGTGCAGATTCATGAAGGTGATCAGATTTCCATTAATCTAGGATTGGTTTCAAAACCTGACTTCATCCGCATCAAGGATGATGAGACCGAGACCAGTGAACGCGAACGGCAGGCACTTGGCTTTAATCTTGGACCGCATCCTATCATCAGCATCCGTAGAGCGAACAACATCACCGATCCATCGCTTGCCGCATTGAAGGCAATGCGCGGCCGATACAATGGGTTTGCCCTGATCAACAATGTGAAGCAGCACCGCACCAAGCGAGGTGAGATGATGGCCTTTGTATCTTTGTCGGATGAGACTGGATTAGCTGATATGGCAGTGATGCCGAAATTATACCAAATGAAGTCAAGCGTATTAGTACGTGGAACGTATATCCGTTTTAATGTTAAAATAGAAGACGGAAAATCGTTTTTAGCAAATGAGATCCAGGAGATCAGAAAGAAATAGAATATGACAAAAATATTAATTGCTGATGATGAATCTGATATCCGTGAAGTTGTAAAAGTATATGGGGAACTGAACGGCTATGAAGTAGACGAAGCAGGGGATGGCATAGAGACACTGGAGAAGATCAAGGACAATTCATATGAACTTGTAATCCTCGATGTCATGATGCCGAAGCTGGATGGTTTTTCTGCGTGCAGAAAGATCAAGGAGACAACAAATATTCCAGTCATCATGCTGAGTGCACGGACGGAAGAATATGATAAGCTGTTCGGCTTTGAACTAGGGGTAGATGACTATGTTGTCAAGCCATTCTCGCCAAAGGAACTGATGGCGCGCATCAAGGTCGTACTTGAGCGTGGAAAGCATAATACATCAAACATTCTTAAGTTTGACGGATTGGAAATTGATGTAACAGGGCGCAGCGTGAGTGTTGATGGGGAAAAGGCAATGCTGACGCCGAAGGAAATTGATCTTCTTCTGTACCTGGTACAGAATCAGAATGTTGCACTGAGCAGACAGAAGCTGCTGGAAGAAGTATGGAACTATGATTACTTCGGTGATGACCGTACGGTAGATACACATGTAAAAATGCTCCGGCATAACTTAGGCAAATACCGCGATCATATTGTTACTGTGAGAGGAATGGGATATAAATTTGAAGCTTGACCACAATGGCATACGGTTCCGTGTCTGGCTTGCATTCTTCTTGTTGGCACTGGGAATTGTACTTTTCATTGGTGTCCTTCAGGTTGGCCTGATCCGACCGTATTACCGCAACGCTAAAATCAGAACGGTACAGACCGTAACGAACAATATTCAGTCAGATTTGATTGAAAAGGGTACTGTATCGGGAATCAATGATGCCCTGCAGGAAGCTGTAGACAATAATGCATGCGTCGTTATTTATAATGACCGCGGCAGTCTGATCTATCGCGCAGACAGTCTTGGAACAGGGTGTATTTTTAATGGTGAAAGCAGTCTGCCAGCAGAACTTGCAACCGTTGATGACCGGATTGCGCTGCTGGAGGACGGCACGGACTATTCTCATAATCTGACCAATACTGTTACCGGCCAGGAAATGATTGTTTACGGCCGCAGGATTGCCGATGTCCTTGGCAATTACTATATCTTTATCAATTCGCCTTTGGAGCCTGTCGACTCCGTTGTTTCCTTTTTCTCAACCCAGTATGTGATGTATATGCTGTTGGCACTGGCAGGTGCTTCTCTTTTAGCTTTCTATATAGCTAGAAGAATCACCAAACCGATAGTAGATATGAAGCTGCAGGCACAGAAGCTCGCAAAAGCAGATTATTCCGCATCTTTTAACGGCGGGGAGTTCACGGAGACAAAAGAACTTGCCAGCACGCTGAATGGTGCCAATGACATGATCCGCAAAACAGATGAACTGCGCCGCGACCTGATGGCAAATGTATCTCATGATATCCGTACACCTCTGACAAATATCAAAGCGTATGCAGAAATGGTCAGGGATGTATCTGGTGATGATCCGCAGAAGCGTGAGAAACATTTGAATGTCATTATCCGCGAAACAGATTACATGAACAACTTAGTCAATGATATGAGTGAACTTTCGCGAATGCAGTCAGGAACTTCTGAACTGCATATGGCAAATATGGATATGGCTCTGAAAATCAGAGAAATTCTGGAAATGGATGCGCCGCTGATTGAAAGCGGAAAGCTCAAAATCGTTGCCGAGATTCCGGACACATTGACGGTATATGCAGATGAGACAAAGATTGCGCAGGTCATTGCCAATTATCTGTCAAATGCAATTAAGCATACACCGACTGGCGGAACGATATATGTGCGTGCATACATGCTCAAAGATGAAGAGACACTGCATTTTGAAGTGCAGGATGAAGGAGAAGGAATCTCCCCGGAAGAACTGCCTTTGATTTGGAACCGATATCAGAAATCATCCCGTACATTCTCACGGACATTGACGTCCACGGGACTAGGTCTGGCAATTGTCAAAGCAATCGCAGATGTCCATCATGGAACCTGTGGAGCTGAAAGTGAGCCTGGGAAGGGAAGCACATTCTGGTTTGAACTAAAGGAGACACATGAAGCGTGATTATTTGAACGGAACTCCATATGAAATAGAACAGCCTAGAAAAATGTATCACTTCAATAGCGATACAGAACTTCTTGGTCGTTTTATGCGTTTGAAAAAGACAGATAGTTTGCTCGATATCGGGTGTGCTACGGGAGCACTGCTGTGCTATGCTGCAGTACAGGAACCGGCAGAAATCTATGGCATTGACCTGTTTGATGAAGTTATTGCACAGGCTGATCAGAATCTGAAAGATAATCATATCAGTGCTGTTCTTACCATATGCCGGTTGCAGGATTACAGACCAGGAAGAAAGTTCTCTGTGATTGTATGCAATCCTCCATATTTTGATACGCAAAATGACGAACTCAAGAATCTGAATCCATATCTGGCAGCAGCCAGACATGAATCTAATTTGAGCATGTATGATTTATTTCAGGGTGCTGCAGCTCTGATGAGCGAAGATGGTGTCTTCTATCTTGTGCATCGTGCTGAAAGAATCAGTGAACTGTTCTATACTGCAGAAAAATTCGGCTTAATGCCGATCCGCATGCGGCTGACATATAAAAGCATCAAAGGGCCTGCGGCTGGTGTTCTTTTATGCTTCAGTAAAAGAATGCAGGCTAAGCTCAAATGTGATGCGCCTGTATTCCTCGATGACCGCACTACATTTGAAGATGAGAAGGGAGAAGGCAGATGACAATACTTGCGTGGGTGCTGATGCTGCTGTTTGCCTTTGTTCTCTGCCTGCTGGTCTCGCTTCTTTTTTATCACCCGCAGAAGGTTAATAAAGAACAAGTGAATGCTGAAACAGCAGGCGAAGAAAAAGAAGACGTCATTGATTATACAGAACTTGGTAAAAAACAGATTAATGAACTGATTATACGATTTCCTGAAATGAAGATCTATATGGAAATAAAAAAGTTCGAACATGGTGTGCTGCTGAATTGGAAGGGAAGTGTTTCCGGCAGAAGAATCCTGCTGCTTTCGTTGACAAACGAGGACTGCCGCAATGCATGCATGGAAGCTGTACAGCGTTTCTATGGGGATGAGCAGATTATGGAATGTGGACTCTATCTCATTCTTCCATATACAAAAAAGCTTGAAAAAGATGCCGCATATGAATGCAAAGAATATCTCAGAAATCAAGGCATCCATATATCTGGTGTGCTCCTGGACGGTTCTGATAATGAATATCTCCTGCATCAGGCAAGGCCTCAGGCACTTGTCGGAACTAGCACAGGCGCTTATACGGAATTGAAGGTCAATGGCAATCCGCGCAAGACACAGGCATGGATTGAAAGCTTGAAGCCGGCAAAGCTTCTGCCATATCACTGCAGTTCATATCTGCACCGAATTATTTCTCCCATACGCAGGCAGATCCCATTTATGGTCAGAATGGAACTATATCTGATGCCGAAAAAAGGAATGAAGGATCTGCTGGCAATGATGCCGGATGCATGGATTTGGATGCGGGCTTCCATTGAAAAAAGGAAAGACATGATCGTCCTGCGGGCACCGGATCAACAGCTGTTGGAAGAAGCAGTACATCTATTGGAAGAAGAAGCTTCCAGAAATTCCTTTTATCTTGTGGAAACAAATCAGATGACCGAATCCAGCATCTGCCGCAGTGATGACTGGATCTATCTGCACGTTTCAAATGCGATTGAAAGCACGTTAACGGTAAAAGGAATTCTGCCAGTACCTATCAATGAGACTGGAATGCTTGGCCATTTTGATGACTGGAAGACATGCCGATACATGCCGCTGACACAAAATAAAAAAGAATCATCGGAAGCGACAATTCTTTTCTATCAAATGTTATTGAAAGCCTGATTATTCAGGCTTTTTTTCTGGCTGCAGGGCAGAACGGATCATATGGTAGATTTCTGGCTTGACAGTGACAATGTCAGCAGGGAACTTATCTATGATGGAGGAGTAGCAGATGGATGAGATCATGCAGATCAAAGCATAGATCCGTACCAGGATCTGATGAGAAGAGATGCCGCTCTGCTGTGCAAAGGTATCGATATCTTTTCTGATCTCAGACATGATTGGATCAGTCGAAGTCAGGAACTGTTCTTCATCAATCGGCCAGACAAAGTCTTTTTTCATCAGTTTGACAACCTCATAATCCTCTTCAAAGTACTGGATCAGTTCAGAAGCCATCAGAACAGCATTCTCTACAAAGCTGCCGGAACTTTCACTGACAGAATGATATGTCTTGGACAGTACCTGATAGGAGATACGTTTGTTTAAGGCTCGGACGATATCTTCCTTATCCTTAAAGTATAGATAGAAGGTGCCTTTGGCGATGCCGGCACGGTCACAGATCTCGGCAATGCTTGTGCCGGAGATTGTATTTTCAATAAAGCAGTCATAGGCACTGTTCAAAAGACGCTTCCTTTTTTCTTCTTTTTTACGGGAAATCAGGGAGTCAACAGCAGGCAGTGCAATGTCGATATCTACAGTTTTCATCCCTTGTAACGTAACTCATAATTGTGAAAAAGTAAAATATTTTTAGTGATTCTCAAGGCAAAGTATACAAATTCAAAAAAATGACTAAAAGTCATAAATATTCATTGACTGGTGGTCAATCAAACCTATAATGACATATGTAAATGACCAAAAGTCATTATTATTTGGAGGAGAGAAATGCGTAAATTTGCCCACTTTATCGTTAAATTCCGCAAATTGATCATTGTGATTGCTGTTGCTTTATTAATACCAAGCATCATCGGTGCAGCATCTACAAAGATCAACTACGATATCTTAACGTATCTGCCTTCGGACCTGGATTCGATGGTAGGAGAACAGTATCTGGAAAATGATTTTGATCTAGCAAGTTCTGCGATGATCACTGTCGAGAATATGCCGACAGCCCAGCTGATGGATATGAAGGAGAAAATCTCTCAGGTCGACGGTGTCTCTGAGACATTCTGGATCAGTGATGTTGTAGATGTCACGATACCAAGTGATATGCTGCCAGAAGAAATCCATGATTTTATGTTCAACACCGATAACGGTGCAACGATGCTGATTGTCCGGTTTGAAGAACCAGGTTCATCGGACCGTACAATGAATGCCTTTAAAAAGATCAAGACTATCTGTGATGGAGAAGCATACATCGGCGGACTTTCAGTCATTCTGCAGGATACAAAGTCTATTGTTGATCAGGAGATGCCTTACTACATTATCATTGCTGTCGCGGCATGTATTGCTGTGCTGTGGATGGGAATGAAATCAAATGCAGTGCCATTCATCTTCATGCTGGGGCTGGTGTTCCCAATTATATACAACTTCGGATCGAATATCATCTTCGGCAAGATATCCTATATTACCGAAGCACTGGCTACCGTGCTCCAGCTGGGAGTTACGATGGACTATTCAATTTTCCTTCTTCATCGATATGAAGAAGAGAAACTGGTCAGTGCGACTGATGAAGAGGCAATGGAAAGAGCCATCGTCAATACCGGTGTTTCCATCAGTGCTTCTTCCTTAACAACAGTAGCTGGCTTCTTAGCACTTTGCACAATGAGATTGACACTAGGAACGGATATCGGATTAGTAATGGCCAAGGGTGTTGCATTAGGTGTTCTTAGTACAATTACAATCCTGCCGGCACTGCTGCTGTGCATGAGAAAGTGGGTCTACCGCAGAGAACACAAGACAATTATTCCTCGTTTGAGAAAAGTATCATTCTTTGTCACTGATCATCCTAAGACAGTCATATCAATCTTTGCAGTTGTTGTCATTGTCTTTGGTCTAGCATATCCAAAAGTACAGCAGTACTACACATTAGGAGATTCACTTCCGCAGGATATGACCGGAATGATCGGAAACCAGAAGCTGAAAGAAGACTTCAACATGAATTCTTCTTACTTCGTCATTGTTGACGCAGATATGAATAAAGATCAAGTAGCTGCAATGTCAAAGGAAATGGAAGAAACGGAAGGAATTACATCTGTTCTCTCCTTGGAGAAGTTTGTCGGTGCCGGTATTCCAGAAAACATGCTGCCTGATATTGTCAGTGACACATTCTATGCAAATGGCCACGAAATGATCTTGGTCAACTCCGAATTAAAGGCTGGGACAGATGCTATCGGAGAACAGATCGACACATTGAACACGATAGTTAAGAAATATGACAGCAACGGTATTATCACAGGTGAAGCACCAATGACAAAAGATCTGATCCAAGTAGCAAATATTGATTTCCAAAATGTCAACTGGATCTCTATCATACTGATTTTTGCAATTGTTGCCATCAGTTTTAAGTCATTGAGTATTCCAATCCTGCTTGTAGCAAGTATTGAATCGGCCATTGTCATCAATATGGCAATTCCATATTTCTCCGGAACAGTCCTGCCATTTATTGCAAGTATTGTCATTGGTGTTATTCAGTTGGGAGCTACAGTCGACTATGCGATTCTTATGACAACGAGATTTGAAGAAGAACTTGCAAACGGTCATGATAAAAAGGAAGCCGCGCAGATTGCATGTGAATACAGTTCACAGTCAATTCTCTCTTCAGGTCTGACATTCTTTGGCGCAACAGTGGGTGTTTCATTCGTTTCAAGAATGGCACTTCTCAAATCAATCTGCCTGCTGATTGCCAGAGGTGCATTGATCTCCATGTGCGTAATTATCTTCGTATTACCATGCTTCTTAATGATATTTGAACCAGCAATCAGAAAGACTACATTACATTGGGCTGAGCCGAAAGGAATGAACAAACAATGAAAAAGACAAATATGAAAATCGCAAGAGCTGCTGCATTGAGTGCAGTAGCTGCAACAATGGGTGCTGCTGTTCTGCCAGTCAATGCAGAAACGGCTAACTCTGATGTAACAAAGAATGAAGATGTATTCATCGTATTGAATACAGATGGAACTGTCAGCAAAACTACTGTTTCTGATACACTGCACAGTGATTCTGGGTTTGACAACTATGATGACAAGTCAAATGTTGCAGATGCTCAAAATTTAAAGAGCACGGATGCTTTGACAAAATCAAGCAATGGATATACCTGGAATACAACGGATAAGGATATTTATTATCAGGGTACATACAGCGGTGATCTTCCATTAGGTGTCAGCATCGGTTTTACTTTAGACGGAAAGTCAATCAATGAACAAGACCTATTAGGTCAGAGCGGTCATGTAAAAATCACAATTGAATTGACAAACAATAAGTACCAGTATTACAAGGTCAATGGAAAAACATACAAGATTGCTATGCCGATTGCAGCTGTAACAGGTGCTTTGCTGAATAAAGATGTATTCAAGAATGTTACCGTTTCGACCGGCAATGTCACATCTGACTCTGCACACGATATTGTTGCTTCTGTATCACTGCCGGGTATGAAGGATTCTCTTGAAGATATCCTGACTGCCAAGTCACTGGATTCTATTGATGAGTATCTGAATGATGAGGTTGTTATTGAAGCAGATGCAACAGATTATGAAGCACCAGAGATCATGCTGGCAGCTTCTACAGATACAGATCAGCTAAAGACCGAGTTAGGTGGAACAGATCTGTCTTCAGTATGGAGCGACATCGATAAGCTGCAGAGTGCTACCAATGAATTAATTGATGGTACAAAGGCTCTCTATGATGGTGCTGCGCAGCTGTCAGATGGCGCTGCCCAGTTAGACAGCGGTGCACAGTCATTGGTCAATGGTGCTGAATCATTAACTGATGGTGCGGAACAAGTCTCTGCAGGTGCAGCTTCACTGGAAACAGGCTTAGGACAGTTATCCAGCAAGAGTGCTGAGCTCAATGCTGGTGCAAAACAGATTGAAGACGGTGTATTTGCTTCGGCATCATCACAGATCAATGAAGATGCTGCTGTGAAAGCAACAGGTAAAACATACACATTAACTGCAGACAACTATGCAGATGTCCTTGCCCAGCTTCTTGAAATCAATGATGTTGAGCGTGCACAAGCAAAAGCTGAAATCAAGGCAAAGCTGGAAAAGGCAGCAAACACAACATTAGACGATTCAACCGTGAATGCTCTGATCTATATGGCTAGTATTCATAACACTTCAAATGGTTTCGAAGCTGATCTAGCAGCCCAGGCAGCAAGACTGACATCTGCAAAGACAATTCAAGGTGATGCTGCAGCTTATACAACTAGTACAGCAGCACAGCAGAATAAAACTGTTGCTGCCCTATTGAATGCAGTTGTTACCGCAAAACAAGATGCTTCATATGTATTAAGTGATACAGAATACGCAGCAGCAAAGTCAGCAATTATTGCTGCAGCAGTTGCTAAGAATCCTCAGCTGTCACAACTGGATCCAACAACTGAATGGAATACAATCCTGACTGCAAGTGGTATCGACTATTCGAACGAAAATGCTGTTAAAGCATTTGAAACCAGCGTGTTTAAATCAAAGCTGACTGCAGATAGTGTATATGAGTCAATCGCATCTCAGTTGAAAGCATCAAATTCATCATTGACAGATGCAAATATTGCTATGGTCATCGCATATACAGCTGATACCTATAAAACATTAGATACAGCAAGCTTTACAAAGACATCTGCTGCTGTTGCTGATGCAGCTGCTGTTTCTATGGAAATAGCTGACTCTGCGGCAGCAGAAGGACAGCAGAAGATCAAGAGCACATTAAGTGTATTGGTCGCGGATTCTGCTTCTTATCAGACAAACAATCAGAAGATGAAAGAACTGCAGAGTTCTTTGGATAGTCTAGTCGCATTTGTTGAAGGATTAAGAACATATACAAATGGTGTCGATACAGCATATGCTGGTTCACAGACATTGGCTTCCGGTGCTGCATCTTTAGCAGAAGGTGCTTCTTCTCTCAGCAGTGGTGCTACCCAGCTGAAGACAGGTATTGATACATTATCAGTTGGTATCTCAACATTGAAAGATGGTGCACAGACACTGATGGAAGGAATGACGACCTATAATGATGAGGGAATCTCGAAGGTTACAGGAAGTACAGAGATCAATGATCTGAAGAATGCTGATGAACTGCTGAAGCAGATGAAACAGTCTGGTGAAGACTATAACAATTATTCCGGAATTTCGGAAGGGACCACAGGCAGTGTTAAATTTGTATACAAGGTCACAACCATTAAGACGGAAAAAGAATCCGCTGCGGATACATCGAACAGTGATGTGACGCATGTCAATGACGGATCAAATTTCTGGTCAAGACTTGTGAATCTGTTTGTCTTCTGGAAATAACAAAAAGCCGCAGAAATGCGGCTTTTACTTTGAATTACTGCTGTGTGTCAGATGTCTCAGTGGAAGATGCTGTCGGGGTTGGGGCTGCGGTGGAAGATTGAGTGCTTGTCGTGTCGGTGCCATCAGTGTGCTTCAGCTTATACATAACAACTTCAGCATCCGCTAAGAACCTGATATCCTTGATCGTTGTGCCAACACCGTTTGTAATATCTAAAGTGAATTTATCGGAAATGGTATGTGTACCTCTCAAGTATTCCTTTGCACCAGCAGGCTGATACAGGGCACCGAAGAAGTAATAGACCTGACCGCCATGGAAATGGCCGGCTAAAAAGTAATTGGTGATGTCTGCAGGAACAGACAGTGCAGTATCAGGAGTATGGCATACCGTCATGACATATGAATCACGTGAGACAGTACTGTAAACAGTATCTATATCAGGCTTGCCATTGACTTCATTGTCAAGCCCGACAAGAGTAATGGAACCTGAACTCTGCTTATGAAGACTGATTGACTTATTATTGATGACTTCAAAATTTGAAGCTGCATAGATCTGATCAATTGCTGATTTCATAACATCACTGCGTTCATCGGAATCGCCATAGACAGCATATTTGCCATAGTCAGCCTTGAGTGAACTGAATGCCTTGGTCAAGATTGTGTTTCCTTCTTCTGTATACTGTGCCCCTGTATCATACAGGTCACCGCCGAAGATGATTACATCAGGCGAGAGGGCATTGATCTTATCAATCAGCTTGTTCAGCCGGTCTTCATTCATAAATGTTCCGTAGTCCAAATCAGAGAAATATAAGATGTTCATGTCATTGAGCTGAGAAGGAATGTCGGCCGATGACAGTTCCACATAACGTGTACTGTATCTTTTTGGCGCAAATTGATATACATCAACTGCCAGATAGCTGCAAAGTCCAAGAATCAGCGCAAGGACGATCAAAATCTTCGTCGTTGTTTTCATATTGCTTCCTTTGTCCTTAATATCTTACCATAACAGAAGAGATTCGTTATGATACAATTACGTAGGCAGGAAAAGAAAAAATGATTGACAGTTATTATTTGTTTATGATGGATACATTGATCCGCAACAATCAGCCGATGAAAGGTGCGGTCGAGCTTTTGGATACACTGAATATCAGAAGGATGCCTTTTGTCATCCTGACCGAGCAGAGTGGAAAGACAAGAGATAGCTTAGCTGAGCGCATGAATCAGGCAGGCTTTCATGATATCCGTTCGCTGGACATCTATTCGAGCTGTATGGCTGCTGTGGACTGGATCCGCTGGATGTATCCGCAGAAGAATAAAGCTGTGATGATCGGCGGCAGCGGGATGAAGGATGCACTCCAGAAGGGCGGTCTTGAAATCAATCATGTGACGCCTGACTGGCTGTTCCTTGGCATGAATGCAAACCTGACTTACATTGACTACTGTGATGCACTGCAGGTACTGGATGAAGGCGCACAGCTGATCATCACGGACGGCAGAAAGACAATGATCAAAGAAAATGCCCGCATGATCGGCAATGAGTCTGTCGCCAAAATGCTGGAATACGCTTCTGGGAAAGAAGGTATTTCTTTTGGACGGGGATCAGACAGACTGATCAAACAGGGCATGAAGTACTATGATGTACCTTCAGAAAATATTACGATGGTCGGGACGCATTTTCAGAAAGATATTCTTCCGGCAGCAGCCTTAGGTATGACGACAGTTTATGTGACGCAGGGAAATTCAATTGTAGATCTTGGGATGAATGATGAATGTCATCCGGATTATATTGTCGAAGACTTATCGGGTCTTGCCAAGTAAACAGCTGCCGACAAAGCGGTAGGCTATCTCAAAGTGTTTTGGATCATTGATCAGACGTTCTGGATGCCATTGAACAGCCAGGACGTTTTCTTTTTCAAATGCTTCAATGACATGGTCTTCCTTTGAGACAGCCGCCAGCTTGAATCCTTCTGGAACTTGGGTAACGGCCTGATGATGAAAGCTGTTGACACTGGCTTGCGGACCAAAGATATCATACAAAGAAGTACCTTCTTCAAATAATACTTCATGTGCATAGTCATAGGTGCCTAAAGGCGGCATCATCTTCTTCTGCTCATGCTGGGCATAATTGGCACTTGGCAGGTCCTGAATCAAGGAAACGCCTTCCGCTGCACCAATCAGCTGAATGCCGCGGCAGATGCCAAGTACAGGTTTATCCGCTCGGCAGAAGGCATGATAAAGGAGAAGATCATTGCGGTCATAATCTGGTGAAGGTGTTCCGGCACCGTGAGGTTCTTGGTGATATAAAGAAGGAGAAACATCTTCACCGCCGGTAATCAATAAGCCGTCAAATCTAGCAGCATATTGATCAGCGTCCTCTTCATTGATGAGACCGCAGAGGACAGGGATGCCGCCGGCCTTGGCAATAAAGTCAAAGTAGGATTCATTATCCGACATGATGCGGTTGTCCGAATTAGTGGATTGGTTGCGTGGGGTCAAAAGGATGTATGGTTTCATATGATCTCTCCTGGAGGTATTATATATCGCATATTGAAAATATGCCTTAGTATGCTAAAATATTCATGCTGTGTTGAAGAAGACTAGTAACAGATAACGGCAGATAAGAGAGACGGAGAACTGGTGAGATCCGGAGTGCTGAAAGATGCGAACTGAACTTTGGAACAGAACGTGGTGAGAGCGTTAATCTCAATAGAGGTGCGCATCAGCAATGATGTGAACTAAGGTGGTACCGCGTATACAAGCGTCCTTAGATACAGGATGCTTTTTTTATGGTAAGGAGAATTTCTTATGTTTGATCATGAAACGATTGAAAAAAAATGGCAGAAATACTGGGAAGACAATAAGACATTCAAGACGGATGCCTATGATTTCTCAAAGCCAAAGTACTATGCACTGGATATGTTCCCGTACCCGTCCGGCGTAGGCCTGCATGCAGGTCATCCGGAAGGATATACAGCAACTGATATCGTCTGCCGTATGAAGCGTATGCAGGGATACAATGTCCTGCATCCAATGGGCTTTGACAGTTTTGGTCTGCCGGCAGAACAGTATGCAATCCAGACGGGACATCATCCGGAAAAGTTTACCAAGGACAATATCGAGACGTTCCGGAAGCAGCTGAAGATGCTTGGCTTCAGTTATGACTGGGACAGGGAGATCAGCACCAGTGATCCGGATTTCTATAAGTGGACACAGTGGATCTTCAAGCAGCTGTTTGATGACGGCTTGGCTAAGTGTGTTGAAATGCCGGTCAACTGGTGTGAGGAATTGGGCACAGTACTGGCAAATGATGAAGTCATTGACGGCAAGTCTGAGCGCGGCGGCTATCCGGTCGTCAGAAAGAACATGCGTCAGTGGGTCATTGATATTGTAGCCTATGCAGAAAAGCTGCTGGATGGCCTGAATAAAGTCGACTGGCCGGAATCAACGAAGGAAATGCAGCGCAACTGGATCGGCAAGTCTGTCGGTGCCCATGTCATCTTCAAGATTGACGGACACGATGAGACATTTACTGTATTTACAACAAGATGCGATACCTTGTTTGGTGCAACATACTGTGTTTTCGCACCGGAACATGAATTAGTAGATGTCATAACTACTCCAGAACAGAAGGAAGCAGTCAAGGCATATCAGAAAGAATGTGCCGGCAAATCCGATCTGGAGCGGACGGAACTGAACAAAGAAAAGACGGGCGTCTTCACAGGTGCGTATGCATTGAATCCCGTCAATGGCAAGAAGATTCCAATCTGGATCTCTGACTATGTCTTAGCGACTTATGGTACAGGTGCCATCATGGCTGTTCCAGCTCACGATGACCGTGACTATGCTTTTGCAAAGAAATTCGGTCTGGAAATCATTCCTGTCCTGGAAGGCGGCGACATTGATACCGAAGCCTATACACAGGATGGTGTTCATATCAATTCTGAATTTTTGAACGGCATGGGCAAGCAGGAAGCCATTGATACGATGATCAATTGGCTGAGCGAACGCGGTCTTGGAAAAAAACAGGTCAACTACCGTCTGCGTGAATGGATCTTTGCCCGTCAGCGTTACTGGGGCGAACCAATCCCGATTGTCCATCTTGATGACGGCAGAACTGTGTCATTAAGAGAAGATGAGCTGCCTCTGCTGCTGCCGCCGGTCGACGACTACCGCCCAGGAAAGAATGGTGCTTCACCATTGGAAAAAGCTGAAGAATGGCTGAATGTAACCGTCGACGGTGTTCATGGACGCCGTGAGACATCAACAATGCCTGGGTCCGCGGGATCAAGCTGGTACTTCATGCGCTATATTGATCCGCATAACAATGAAAAATTTGCTGACTATGATCTGCTGAAACACTGGATGCCGGTCGATCTTTATATTGGCGGTCCTGAACATGCGGTCGGACATCTTCTATATTCACGCATGTGGACAAGATTCCTTTATGATAAGGGCTTGTGTCCTGTCCCAGAGCCATTCCAGAAGTTAGTCCACCAAGGCATGATACTGGGTGCCAACGGTATCAAGATGGGTAAACGGTTCCCAAAATATGTTGTCGATCCGAATGTGGTCGTCAAGGAATACGGTGCGGATACGATGCGTGTCTATGAAATGTTCATGGGACCTCTTGAAGCATCTAAGCCATGGAGCGATCAGTCTCTTGACGGCACAAGAAAGTGGCTGGAGAGAGTCTATCGCTTAGCGACAACAGAATCCATGATTACGGAAGAAGCAGTGCCAGAATTGAACTACAGCTATAACTTTACTGTGAAGAAGGTCACAAATGATATTGAGACCCTGAACTTCAATACTGCCATTTCACAGATGATGATCTTCGTGAATGACTGCTATAAGACAGGTAAAGTCAATAGAGAGATGCTGATTGGTTTTATCCGTATGCTGAGCACCTTTGCACCGCATATCGGTGAAGAGCTCAATCAGATGCTGACGGGGGATGAAACGGTAGCTTATGCTGCCTGGCCGACTTATTCTGAAGATGCATTGGTGCAGAACAAGGTGGAAATTGTTGTTCAGGTCAACGGTAAAGTCCGCGGAAAATTTGAAGCTGATAAGGATGCAGATCAGGCAGTGATTGAGAAGACTGCAAAGGAACTGCCGAATATTCAGAGCTTTATGGAAGGCAAGACAATTCGTAAAGTCATTGTGATTCCGAATAAAATCGTCAATATTGTAGTAGGCTGAGGAAAAGTGAAAAACAGGTCTGAGACGGTGGTCTTACGGCCTGTTTTTTGATATAATGGCTCCGGTACAAATATGGATGAATTTAAAGTAACGATAGACAAATTTGATGGTCCTATGGACTTGATGCTTCATTTGATCAAGGAGAACCAGCTTGATCTGATGGATCTGGATGTCAATGTCCTGACCGACCAGTATATTGCATATCTGCAGGGGATGTCAGACCTGCATTTGGAAGTGGCATCAGAATATTTAGTTGAACTTGCAACTTTAATTGAGTATAAGTCCAAAAAGATGCTGCCAGGTGCGGCTGATGATCTGGAAGATGAATATGAGGAAGACCCGAAGGAGAGACTGGTCAGAAGACTGTTGGAGTATCAGCAGTTCAAGGAAGCCTCTGCGGATATGGGAAACCTCTACGAAGAACGGCAGAAGTTGATGAGCCGTCCTTTAAGTTCAGAGATAGATTCCTTTGCCAAGGAAGATGATGATAAAGTCAGCTATTCAGGGAATCCTTATGACTTGATGAAGGCGATGCGCAGATGTCTGATGAGAATGCATCTGACTTCACCGATTGAAAAGCAGTACACGGTGACCGAAGTCTCGATTGAAGACCGGGAGCTGGTCGTCCGGGCAAAGCTTGACAAGATGCCGGAAAAGTTCCGTTTTGAAGCACTTCTTGATGATGTGCATGATATGCCGATGTTCATCGCTACATTTTTGTCAATTTTAGATCTGGCAAGAATGCATACCTTGGTGTTTACGATTGATGACAACGATGTGATCTGGTTTTCGAGGGGAGAACATTTCGTATGAGTGAAAAAGAAGATTTAATCAACGATAATGCTGCCGTGCTAGACAGTGATTATGATGATGAAGAAACAAATGAAAGTGAAGTTGCTTCAGAAGTAGAAATGAGCGATGCCGAAGATGGTGAGAATGCTGAAGATATTGCTGCCATCGATGGTGTAGATACAGCTGCAGTCGAAAATGCAAAGGATGAGGAAGAAGCAATTGATGAAGCAATTGTTGAAAGTGAAAAACTACCTTCTGTGACGCCAGTTGAAACAGCAGAACCTGTCAATCCGAAGCAGTCTGTACAGCTGTCCATGGATCCAAGCATCCAGCAGGATGAAGAAAAGAATGAAGCTGCTGAGGACCATAAGAAGCGCAATATGGCAGTCATCGAAGGACTCTTATTTTTGACGGGTGACGACGGACTGACGATTGAACAGGCAGCTGAGACCATGGATCTGAAAAAGAATGAAGTCAAGGATCTGCTGGATGAACTGCAGAAGTACTATACAAATGATGACCGTGGGTTTGAAATCGAACGGTTCGGTGATACTTACAGATTTCTTTCCAAAGCATTCGTGCATGATTATGCCAAGAAGCTGTTCCAGATCAACAATGAGGCAAAGCTGAGCAATGCAGCAATGGAGACATTGGCAATCATTGCATATAAACAGCCGATTACCAGAGTTGAAATTGAAGAGATCCGCGGTGTTGGCGCGGATGTCATGCTCCATAAGCTGGAAGCACGCGGATTGATCAAGGAAGACGGCAGATCAGATGCCCCAGGCAGACCGATTCTGTATTCCGTCACAGATGAATTCATGGATGCCTTTAAATTAATGAGTCTGGAAGAACTTCCTGAACTTCCAAAGTTTGGTGATGGACAGGAAGAAAGCGACGATCTGTTCACACAATGAAAAAGCAAATGATTTTGATGGGAGTTGCCTTCAGTATGCTGTGCGGATGCGGTACGGCAGAAAGTACAGCATCACCTGATTCCACAGCACGGGAGACAGCATCCCAGGATATCAAACAGAAAACATGCCGCACCGTAGATTACTACGATTATGCTTCACCAGTCCCAGCAAGTGCAAAGGTCGATGATTCTTACTTCACTGATACATTCTTCGGCGGTGACTCCCGCATGGGAAGCCTGGCGCTGTACAGTGATTTGGCAGATAAAGGTGCTGAGATCTATTACGGCGAATCACTCCGATTATGGACCATTGACAAGATGGATATTCAGACTGCAGCTGGAACAGATACAATGTACAACTTAGTGATGAATACCACCAAGAACAACATCTATCTGCTGCTTGGCATCAATGAGATCAGAAGTGAGACATTTGATGACTGGGCTGCGTACTATGAAGAGATCATCAGCACACTGCTGTCCAGCCACCCAGGTGTCAATGTCTATCTGATGATGAGCTACTATCCTCAGACCCTTGCGGATATTGATGAGGCGACGTTGAAGCAGAATATAGACACTGTCAACACGGATCTGAAGAATATAGCCGTCAAGCATCATCTGTATCTGCTGGATATTGATCCAACAATGAAGGATGAGAACGGCAAGGTCAGGGATGACCTGGTATGGGACGGCCTGCACTTCAATGAAGCAGGCGGACAGGCATATGCAGACTATATCTCTACACATGTTGTTAGAAAGGATGACTATGTTAAAGAAATTTGTGAGTAGTTTATTAGCAGTTGTACTGCTTTGCGGATGTGCTGCTAAGACTTCAACAGTATCTACATCTGTCAGTGCAGATTCAGCTGCGTCTTCATTGATTACGAAGCTCAGCCTCAGCTCCTTGACGTCAACAAAGGACCGCATCATCAAGGGGATGATCTTCAATGGAGATGATGTAACAACGGATGCAGCTTTGTATACATCGAGTGAAACAGGAAACTCTGATTCTGTAGGTGTATTCTATACAAGTGATGTAGAAACATGCAAAAAGGATGTCAATGCCTATCTGGATACCCAGAAGGCAAATGCCCAGACGTATAATGCAGATCAGGTCTTCAAGATCTCCAATGCTGTCATTCAGGACAACGGAAGTGTTGTTATTATGGTTGTCTGCGATGACATTGAGTCTGCCAAGAAAATTGTGAAGGAAGCGCTGCAGTAAAAATATGCCTCATTTTTTGAGGCTTTTCTTTTAGATCAAAATGTTCTTCAATATAGAAAGAGGAGAGTTTACGTATGATTGAAAGATATTCACGCAAAGTAATGAGAGACATCTGGACAGAACAGTCAAAGTTTCAGGCATGGCTTGAAGTCGAAGAAATGATTGATGAAGCATGGGCACAGCTCGGTGAGATCCCGATGGAAGATGTCGATGCCATCCGTAAGAATGCAACTTTTACGGTCGACCGTATTCATGAAATCGAGCAGGAGACTAGACATGATGTTGTTGCCTTCACAAGATGTGTATCGGAATCGCTCGGTGATGAAAAGAAATGGATCCACTATGGTGTGACCAGCACCGATGTTGTGGATACTGCCTACGGTGTCAGATACAAAAAGGCTGATGGCATTCTGCGCCAGGACATCCTGGACTTCATGGAGATCTTAAAGACAAACGCGCTCAAGTATAAAGATACCATCATGATGGGCAGAACACATGGTGTTCATGCTGAAATCACAACGTTCGGCATGAAATTTGCTCTATGGTATGAAGAAATGAAACGGGATCTGGAACGGTTTGATTCAGCAGCAGCTGATGTCGAATGCGGCAAGATCTCTGGTGCCGTCGGCACTTTTGCCAATATCCCGCCGTTTGTTCAAGATTATGTCTGTGAACATTTAGGCATTCATTCTGCAGCTATTTCCACACAGATCCTGCAGCGTGACCGTCATGCGCATTATTATGCAACCCTTGCCTTGATTGGAACGACACTGGAACAGATGGCAACGGAGATCCGTCATCTGCAGAGAACAGAAGTCCGTGAAGTAGAAGAACATTTCAATAAGGGACAGAAGGGGTCTTCTGCGATGCCGCATAAGAGAAACCCGATCGGTTCTGAGAACATCTGCGGTGCAGCCAGAGTCTTGAGAGGATATATGATCACTTCCTATGAAGACGTACCGCTGTGGCATGAAAGAGACATTTCACATTCTTCCGCAGAGAGGATCATCGGTCCGGATGCAACCGAACTGCTGGACTATATGCTGACACGTTTCGGCGGCATTCTGAAGGATCTGACTGTCTTCCCAGAAAAGATGGAAAAAGACATCTGGATGACCAACGGAGTCATCTTCTCACAGAGATTCATGCTGAAGCTCATTGAAAAAGGCTGGAGCCGTGAAAAGGCCTATGATACTGTGCAGCCGCAGGCAATCAAGGCATGGGAGAATAATCTGAACTTCAAGGATCTGATCTCGAATGTTCCTGAAGTCAAGGCAGAGCTATCACAGGCTGAGATTGATGACTGCTTTGATCCAATGTACCATGTCAGGAATGTAGATACGATCTACAAGAGAGTCGGTCTGCTTTAAGGAAATCGACAGAGTTTGTCTGAAGTCAGGACAAACTCTTTTTTGATGAGGTATAATTGAACCATGTCAAAGACACAGGATACATTGGATCTGGAAGCTTCCTTGGATCTTCAGAGCAGAGAAAAACGGGAATATGGATGCGAAGAAGTGACCATCGGCTTTAAGAACAGCGGGCATGGCGATGAAATTGTTGATTATATGACAATGGATGCCAAGTCAGTTTTTAAATGCTACGAGATCAAAGTTACGCTCAGTGACTTAAAGACGTATAATAAAAAATCATTTTACGGCGACTACAATTATCTGGTCGTCAGTGATGAACTCTATGAAAAGAATCCAGTATGGGACAATTATATACCGCCGTACGCAGGCATTCTTGCCGGAACAGACCTGCATGTGAAGCGTGCCGCAAAGAAGCGGGAAGTCACCGCAGAGACAAGAGACATGCTCAAAGATTCTCTTCTGCGCTCCGTTTTCTGGAAGATGGAGAATTATAAAGACGCCAAGGATCTGGAGAACCTCAGGACTTTGAAAAAACTGCTGGATGATCAGAAGGAAGAGCTGACCCAAAAGGAACTGAACAGTGAAAGAATGAACTGGACGTATACTGACTATGAACATTACTACCGCAGGAACCATCAGGAACCAGAATTCACACTGGAGAATGCTGCGAAGATGGAACGTAAGGAAGCAGATCTGAGGCAGCAGGGCAAATATACCTGGATGATGAAGAATGGCCGTCCAGTATGCCCAAAATGCGGTCACGAAGCTGCATTTGAAAGCTCTGATCAGGCTCTGTTGAGCGATTTCTGTCCATTCTGCGGTGCTGATCTAAGAAAGTATAAAAAATAGCTAAATATCATTTATTAAATTTTGAAACAAAAATGCATGACAATCACGTCATGTATTTCTTTTATTCATGGTCGTGGGTATCTTCCTGCGGCTCCATTGTTTCTTCGTAGCGGTCTTCTTCAAACATCTCCTGATCTTCACCAGTCAGAATGTGCTGCTGGGAATGATGCGCAGCCCGCAGTGCTTCCAGGACATCCACAAGCTTCTGCTCTGGATCTGCTGCCCGCAGGGACATATGAAATCTCGTGCATCCAGTCTGATGCAGAATTGATAGTAGATTGCCGGCATTGATGCCGCCGCCGGGAAGAATCTGGATTCGGGTCTCATACTGTTCTTCCAATGCATGCAGGATCTCACTGCCTGCTGAGCAGTCAGGTTTTCCAGCAGATGTCAGGATCCGGTCACAGTGCAGATCAGCCAAGACCTGTGCTGACTTGAAAAAATCTGATGTTTTATCAAATGCCTTATGGAAGACAGCCTCTTTCTGTTCAGAATGAATCAGCTTGATCATTGCCTCTGTAAAAGGAACATCAATCTCTTTCTGCTCTGTCAGGCATCCAAAGACGATGCCATCAGCACCATGTGCTAGAAAATACTGTGCTTCTGCCAGCATCTTTTCTTTTTCATCTTCCGTATAAATAAAACTTCCAGCTCTTGGTCTGACCATGCACATGAGCTGCTTGGAACTGATCTTTCTTGCTTCAAGAAAATCATCATGATCCATCGAAAGCCCATCATGTTCTAAATGACTGTTTACTTCGACCCGGTCGACTTCAGAATATTTCTCTGCAGTTCTGATATCTTCCAGGCTTCCGGCACAGATCTCTATTTTAATACCATACAGCATATGATCACCTCTATGCATATCATAGCGCAAAAGAAAAGCAGGAAACGAATTTCCTGCCTAAAATTACAGAAGAGGTCTCAAGATGCAGTTGCCTTCACGTTCCGGGTTGACGGATACGAGGCATGCAGGTGTGCCGGTATATTCTTCAATGAATCTGACATATGCCTGGGCAGCTTCTGGAAGATCTTCAAATTTTGTAGATTTGGAGATATCTTCGCTCCATCCCTTGAATTCTTTATAGATTGGCTTTGCCTTTGCATACTGCTTCAAAGAAGCAGGAACGGTATCCTGCTGTCTGCCGTCAATTTCATAGCCGATGCAGACGGGAATCGTATCAAAGCCAGTCAAGACATCCAGCTTTGTAATGGCAATATCAGTTAAGCCGTTGATACGGACTGCCTGCTTGACGACAGGGAGATCCAGCCAGCCGACTCTTCTAGGTCTGCCGGTCGTGGCACCATACTCTGCTCCTGTTTCACGCAGTGTATTGCCGATCTCATTGATCTGTTCAGTGACGAACGGACCTTCACCAACTCTGGTGGAATAAGCCTTAACAACACCGATGACGCGGCCCAGCTTGCTTGGAGAAACAGCAGCACCTTCACAGACACCGGCAGCAGTAGGTGAAGAAGAGGTTACATATGGATACGTACCATAGTTGATGTCAAGCATATTAGCCTGCGCACCTTCGAATAATACGATCTGATCTTCATCCAATGCTTTATTTACGATATCGACTGCATCACAGATCATCGGCAGCAGTCTTTCTCTGATCTTCTTGAAATCAGCGACCATTGTATCGTAGTCAAATGCTTCACCGCTGTAGATCTTCGTAATCTCTTCGTTCTTGATCTCTAAGACGGTCTTCAATTTATCACAGAAGACATCCCAGTCAGCCAGGTCACAGACTCTTAAGCCGACTCTGGAATACTTATCTGCATAACATGGTCCGATGCCGTTCTTCGTTGTGCCGATTTTTTTGTCACCGGCCTTGAGCTCCTTGAGTTCATCCAGTTTTACATGATACGGCATGATGAGCTGTGCACGGTCAGAAATGCGGACATTATCGCAGTGCTGTCCCTGTGCTTCCAGTTTGTCAATTTCTTCAAACAGTACAAACGGGTTGACGACGACACCAGCAGCAATCACACATAAAGCATCATGATTCAGGATGCCGGAAGGAAGAAGGTGAAGTACAGTCTTTTTCCCATTTACTACGACGGTATGACCAGCATTATTGCCGCCTTGGAAACGCACAACCATGTTGACATGTGTTCCTAGCAGATCGACAACTTTGCCTTTGCCTTCATCGCCCCATTGAGCTCCAACTACAACGTAACCAGCCATTTTAACTTATCTCCTCTTGTCAAACGACCGTATAATGATATCACAAACGCAGGATTTATTAAATGAAGCTTAATTTCACAGAGATGAATAATTAATGGTAAAATAATCTGGTGAGGTAAAGAGAATGAGCGAAAGAAACGCAAAAGGCAAAACACCTGAAGACTACGGTTTTCATAAAAAAGAGACAGATTTTCATATCGATTTCAATGAAAAGTCATCGGTAAAGAAAGTCATTGGTGTTGTCTCCGGCAAGGGCGGCGTAGGAAAATCCTTCGTGACCAGCCTGCTTGCAAGTGAAATGCAGAGAAGAGGGTACAGAGCTGCTGTACTTGATGGCGATATTACAGGGCCATCCCAGGGAAAGAGCTTCGGCATCCATGAAAAGGCGACTGGAGAAGAAGGTTTGATCTATCCGTTTGTAACAAAGAACGGTATTCAGGTCATCACCACGAATATGATCCTTGAGAGAGATGATCAGCCGGTCATCTGGCGCGGACCAATGGTTGCCAATGTCCTGAAGCAGTTCTATCAGGAAGTCTACTGGAACAATGTCGACTATATGTTCGTTGATATGCCTCCAGGAACATCCGATGTACCATTGACTGCTTTCCAGAGCTTTCAGCTGGATGGCATCATTATTGTGACAAGCCCGCAGGAACTGGTCTCGATGGTCGTTGAGAAGGCAATCAATATGGCTTCCATGATGAATATCAAGGTCTATGGACTGATTGAAAATATGAGCTATGTAGAATGCCCGAACTGCGGTGAAAAGATCATGGTGTTCGGAAGGAGCCATATTCAGGAAATCGCAGATAAGTATAATCTGCCTGTTTTAGCAAGAGTACCGCTTGATGCAAGAATCTCAGAAGCATCCGATGCGGGAACAATGGAGGACCTGGAAATTGATGCATTGAAGCCGGCTGCAGATTTTATTGAAAAATAAGCGAATCTTCACACAGTATTCACAATGTACCGATAATATGAGACCGTACAAGGAGAAAGAGTATGACCAGAATATTGATTGTTGACGATGAAGAAAAGATCCGTTCATTGATTGCTAAATATGCAGTGCATGAAGGTTTTGAAACAGAACAGGCGTGCGACGGCATGGAGGCAGTCGATAAGTGCGAAAAGAACACGTATGATCTGGTCATTATGGATATCATGATGCCGAATCTGGATGGCTTTTCAGCTGTCAAGGAAATCAAGAAGAGCAAGCCGAATACACCGTTCATTATGCTGAGTGCACTCGGTGAGGAATATGACAAGGTCCATGGCTTTGATCTGGGCATCGATGACTATGTCGTCAAGCCTTTCTCCAGCAAGGAACTGATGATGCGTGTCCATGCCATTTTAAAGCGTGTATCACCATCCGCAGCTGGTACCGGAGATATCATGAGAGTTGAAGGAATGGCGATTGACTTCTCTGCCCGTACTGTAACAATCAATGATGAAAGAGTACAGCTTTCACCAAAGGAATATGAACTGCTTGCATATTTAGCAAAGAATGCCGGCATCGCTTTGACAAGAGAACAGCTCCTGCAGAATGTATGGGGCTATGACTTCTTTGGGGATGACCGGACATTGGATACACATGTCAAGCTGCTCCGTAAGAATCTTGGTGACTATTCGAAGTATATTGTTACGCTCAGAGGTGTAGGTTATCGTTTTGAAAAAACAAATTAGCTTGAAATGGAAGATTGGCAGATACCTTGTGGGATTTGCCATTCTTACTGTTGCGGTCATTTTCTTATTTCAGGTTGTTCTGCTTGAACCTATGTATGAGCGGTCAAAGATCCAAGCGGTGAAAGATGTATCCGAATCCGTGATCCAGGCAATCGAAAATGGAAATGACTCTACTGTCATCATGCAGATGGCTGCGCAGAGTGATACCTGTGTACAGACATATACACCTTCCACGACAGCGGATGGAAACAGCAGTACCGCAGCATTGCTGGCTGGAAACCAGGGATGCCTGGCATACAGTCTGAATGAGAGCAATGTATCACAGTATGTTGCGCTTGCACAGGCCAACAACGGCACATATCTTTCAACGGTATCGCAGAATCAGGCACATCCTTCTGATGGAAAGATGGACCGCGGCAGTACGGATGATATGAGCCAGGTCAAGAACATTGTTTATACAAAGATTACGTCAATCAACAACGAAAATGTTGTAGTTATTGTTACTGGTATCTTGACGCCGTTAAGTGCGACGACCCAGACCCTCAGTTCACAGATGTGGTATATCGGTATTTTCCTGCTGATCTCCATTGTGCTATTAACATGGGTCTTATATAAGCAGATTGCACAGCCTTTAGCTGAAATCAACACAGCTGCCAAGCAGCTGCCGCAGGGCAAGTATGAGATGGATCCGAAGACGAACCGCTATCAGGAAGCACAGGAGCTGAATGAAACACTGATGGATGCGGCAGAGGATATTCAGGCTGCAGATAAGGCAAAGCGAGATTTGATTGCCAATGTGTCGCATGATCTGCGAACACCTCTGACAATGATCTCTGGATATGGTGAAATGATGCAGGATCTGCCGGAAGAAAAGACAGATGAGAATCTGCAGGTCATCATTGATGAATCGAAGCGCTTGAATGCACTGGTCAATGATCTTCTCGATCTTTCCAAGATGCAGAGCTCTAAGATCCAGCTGAATGAAGAAGACATGGATCTCACTGACATGGTCGATACACAGCTAAAGAAATATGATGTCTATGTTGTACGCGACGGCTTCAAGATTGAAAAAGAACTTGGCAATACTGCTGTCGTCCATGCGGATGAAAAGCGTATGGAGCAGGTCTTTAACAACTTCATGACCAATGCCATCAACTATTCTGGTGAGAACAAGCATATTATTGTGCGTGAAAAAGTGGCTAAGGACATAGTGCGGATCGAAGTCCAGGACTTTGGGGAAGGCATTGATGAAAAGAACCTTTCAAAGGTTTGGGACCGTTATTATAAGATTGATAAGGAACATGTCCGTGTATCGAATGGTTCCGGCATTGGACTGTCATTATGCCATGAGATTCTTGAGATGCATCATGCCAAGTACGGTGTTGAAAGCCAGGTAGGAAAGGGCAGTACCTTCTGGTTTGAGTTCCCAATTGTAAAGTAAAGCATATCAGCTATCTGATATGCTTTTTTGTCACATTGATGTCAGGGAACTGCTTCTGCAGTTCAGGAATCCTTGTTTTCTGTTCTGGACGCAGGAAGAGATATGCGGTGCCGCTTCTGCCGGCACGTGCAGTCCTGCCAAAGCGGTGGATCAAATCATCCAGTGAATCCGGCATATCATAGCAGATCACTATACCTACTGCAGGAACATCCAAGCCGCGGGAAGCGACATCTGTTGCCGTCAGTATCTGCAGCTGATGTTCTCTGAACTGCTGCATGATCCATTTCCGTTTCTTTGGATCCATTTCACTATGGATCGTCTGGCTGTCAAAGCCATGCTCCTGCAGATGGGCAGAGACAAAATCACTTGTCCGGCGCGTATTGCAGAAAAGAAGGACTTGGCTGGGAGTACTGCTTAACAGATTCTTGAGAAGATCCAGCTTCTGATTCTCATTGACCAGAAAGAATTCATACTTTGTATTCTGTGCCAGCAGGAGCTCTTCTTTGATCTGGCAGTGATAAGGATTGACCAGATACTTTTCAGACAGCTGTCTGATGGCATCGTTGTAAGTTGCGCTGAATAACATTGTCTGATGTTCCGGCAATGCTTCGATTACAGCAGCAGCGTCTTCGGCAAAGCCCATGGAAAGCATCACATCCGCTTCATCCAGGACACAGATCCGGCACATTTTCGGCTTGAAGGTATGTCTTCTCAGATGATCGCAGATGCGGGAAGGTGTTCCAATGACGATATCAGCTCCTTTGGCAAAAGAACGGACCTGAGCATTCATGTCTACACCGCCGGTCAGGACTGCAGTGCGCACACCTTCAATATTGGTCAGCAGACGGCGGATGCATTCAGCTGTCTGCAGGCACAGTTCTCGCGTCGGTGAAAGAATGACCGCCTGCGGGTAATGCTTTCCTTTTCCCTGACGTTCGATTCTTTCAAGAATAGGGATCAGATAGGCATACGTCTTGCCCGAACCGGTAGGTGCCTGGGCAAAGATATCCAGTCCTTGACATGCATAAGGAATGCACTGCTTCTGTACTTCTGAGAGTTCCCTGACATTCTGGTCTGCCAGAGCTTTTTGAAGCTCTTCACTGAGATGTTCGATTTCATTGTTCATGCTTTGGACAGTAACACTTTTGAGCAAAGCTTTCAACTTTTAAAGAGAAATATGCTAGTATATCAGCTGTTGGAAGTGAGGATATCTATGAGCACACATTATGAATTCACACCAAGAGGTGTCTGTTCCCGGAAAATGAATTTCGAAATCAACGGTGATACGATTGAATCAATGAGCGTTGAAGGCGGATGCAACGGGAATTTAAAGGGCATCAGCGCTTTGGTAAAGGGGAAGAAGATCGAAGAAGTGATTGCTGCTCTGGAAGGAATTGAATGCGGTATGAAGCCGACATCCTGTCCTGATCAGATTGCCAGAGCCCTGAAACAATATCAGGCGCAGCAGTAAGCACTTCGGTGCTTTTTTCTTTTCCCTGGGCTGTGATTGTAAAAGATGCACAGAACTGATAAAATTGCGTTTAATGAAAGGTGGCTTTCATGTCAATTTATATAGAAAAACAAGTTTTAAAGCTAAAAAGTGAAGACGGCATCTGGCTTGATTTCAAGGACAATACATGGCTGTTCATTGTTAAGGATGAAGTATGGCAGCCTGAGGAGATCCAGCGTACAAAGCACGCAGATGTTACAATCACGTTTATACAGAAGGGAATCTCAGATGCTTTTCTATTAGAAGTATTTGACTGCATTGAAGTCAGTGACCTGCCTTTCAGCATCAAGGACGCGGATCAAGATGTGCTGGATTCTCTCAGAAACAGCAACAGATATCTCTATGAGGTTGTACTGCTGAATGAAAAGAACGAAGTATGTGCTGTCAGGGACGGTATGTTTGCCAAAGAGAACAGCAGTTTATTAAAGATGAAGCTGCTTGACCGTCTGGATGAGGATTTCAAAGCAGAGGATGCAGAAGCGTCTTATGCCAAGCTGGCAGCAAAGTATGAACCATATGAACTGGAAGAATTCGCTGTGTTTACACAGAAGAACTGAGGATAAGGAATGATTATTTTATTAATTGCACTGCTGGTGGCAGCAGATCAGATTTCAAAATACTTGGTGGCAGCCAATCTTGCCGGCAGGAACATTGAGATCATCCATAACTTTTTCTATATTACCTATGCTGAAAATACCGGCATGGCCTGGTCGCTTCTGAGCGGACAGCAGGCATTGTTCTGCCTTGCTGCTGCTGCAGCCATCGGCGTCATGATCTGGTATATGATCTATAAAGATCCGGGGAAATGGACGAGAGTTGCACTTGCTTTTATGATTGCCGGTGCTGCGGGCAACCTGATTGACCGTCTGCTGCTGGGACATGTCAGAGACTTCCTGCATTTTTATATTTTTTCTTATGATTTCCCGATATTTAATGTTGCGGACAGTGCCTTGACCATCGGAGTGATCCTGCTGATCATTGGCTCTTTCCTGGAAGAGAAAGCACATGAGTAAACAACAGTGGACGATTGAAGAAGATCTGAAGATGAGACTTGATAAGTATCTGAGTGAGAACTCAGATCTTTCACGTACAAGAGTCCAGGAACTTGCCAAGGCTGGAGAGATCTTTGTCAACGGAAAAGCAGCGAAGAGCTCTGCCAAGCTGAATCTCGGTGATGTCATAGAATGCGATGTGCCGGAAGATGAACCGATTGATGTCGAACCGGAAAATATTCCACTTGATATCTTATATGAAGATGAGGATATCATTGTCATCAATAAACCTAAAGGAATGGTCGTTCACCCGGCACCAGGAAATTATTCAGGTACGCTGGTGAATGCACTTCTGTATCATTGTAAAGATCTCAGCGGCATCAACGGCAAGATCCGTCCAGGCATCGTACATCGGATTGACAAGGATACAACAGGATGCATTGTTGCATGCAAGAATGACCTTGCCCATACTGCGATTGCTAAGCAGCTTGAGGATAAGACCTGCCACCGTGAATACCTTGCTGTTGTCAATGGCGTCATTGATGCTGAAGCAGGCAAGATCAGTGCTCCCATCGGACGTGATCCACGTGACAGACAGCGCATGACGGTCACTGAAGAACACGGCAAGGACGCAGTTACGCATTTTATTGTAAAGGAGCGCTTTAAGAACAGCACGTTTATTGAATGTCGTCTGGAAACAGGAAGAACGCATCAGATTCGTGTTCATACGAAGTATATGAAGCACCCAATTATGGGTGATGTGAAGTATGGAGGAACCTGCCCGTATATGGATACCGAAGGACAGGTCCTGCATGCATATCAGCTGACGCTGGTCCATCCGCGGACCGGTCAGACGATGACATTTGAAGCACCTCTTCCTGAGTACTTCCAAAAGCTTCTTGAGATCCTGCGTGAGGACAGCAGACAATGAAACGGAAAAAGCCAGTGCTTTATGTCACCTTGACAGTCGGCCTTGTATGTCTTTTGGTCTATGTTGTGCAGCTGGTCAACGGTTACGCAGACAATACGGAAGGCATGATTCTGTTTGGTGCATATTACAAGCCGTTTATTTTGGCAGGAGAATACTGGCGTCTGCTGACGGTTGGCTTTGTCCATGCGAATATCTGGCATTTAATGATCAATTTGATGTCATTGTATGCATTAGGTTCAGCTCTTGAAATGAGCATGGGCAGATGGAAGTATCTGACTGTACTGCTGGGCTCAGTGATCGGCGGAAGTCTGTTCCTGTTTGCCGGACAGGGCAATACGATTGCAGTAGGTCTTTCAGCAGGCCTTTATGGTCTGATGTCTGCCTATGTGATCTTGATTGTAAGAGCCGGCGGAATGAAAGTGCCCAGGGTAAGAAATGCCTTATTAAGTACGATCATGATCAACCTGCTGATCAACTTCATGCCTGGTGTTTCATGGATTGCCCATTTAGGCGGCGCAGTTTCCGGTGCCCTGTTATGCGGCGCATTGTGTCTTGATGGAACGGAAGTGCAGAAGCGCATGAATTATGGTGCGGCAGCAATTGTCCTGGCATTCAGCTTAGGTTTCTTATCCTATCAGAATGCATATATTCCATCTGATCAGATTTACATTCTATCTGACTATCATATCTTGACAGCAGAGAAAAAATATCTTCCAATGTCTTATATCAATTCGATGGCACAGAAACTCGATGACATCTATGGATCATCAAGTATCTTAGAGGATGCAGTTCAGCAGAAGGAGGCATGAACATGGATCAGAGAACAGAAAACGTATTGAGCTGGGATGAATATTTTATGGGGCTGGCGCATCTATCTGCGCTTCGTTCTAAAGATCCAAGTACACAGGTCGGTGCAGCCATCGTTGATGAAAATCACCGGGTGGTCAGTGTCGGCTACAACGGCTTTCCACAGGGAGTCTCAGATGCGGAATTCCCATGGCAGCGTGAAGGCGGTGTCCTGGATTCTAAATATGCTTTCGTTGTCCATGCCGAACTGAACGCAATCCTGAACAGCCAGCGTTCTGTCAGAGGCTGTACGATCTATGTTTCTCTGTTTCCATGCAACGAATGTGCAAAGGCAATCATTCAGTCTGGCATCAAGCGGATTGTCTATGAATCAGATAAGTACAACGGCACGGATACCAACATCGCTTCCAAGCGGATGCTGAAAGCAGCCGGGGTGGAACTGGTGCGCATTGCCAATACAATTGAATTGAAAGTTGAAAAAGTACCAAATACATGTAAATAAAAAATGCGGAGAGCTGAATTATTTCAGTTTCTCCGTATTTTTAAAATGAAGCTTTGCTACTGAACCGAGCTTGTCCATGCCGTACTTCTTTACAAAGGAAGCAGCACAGGCATCAACTTTATCACCGGCACCTTTCTGGAACTTCATGTCCCATTCTTTTTCCATTTCATCCATTTTTGTTAAGAAAGCATAGCGGGCAATGACGGAAGCTGCGCCGACGGCAGGATACTTGTCTTCTGCCTTTGTTTCAAAGTGAATGCCTTTAACGATGAACGGCTCACCCTTCAGATAACGGTAGTAGCTGGTCTCAGGAGTGAACTGATCAATGATTTTGAAGGAAGGTACGTCATATTTCTTGGACAGATTTACGTATGCCTGGTTATGGAGCTTTGACTTGACCGCATTCATATTGTTGGCATCATGCACTGCATTGTATTTTTCATTGTCAACAATCAGCAGAGAATATGGGATCTTCTTCATGATCTGCGGCGCAATCTTCCTGATGTCAGTATCCGTCAGCTGCTTGGAGTCACGCACGCCTAACTCAGTCAATAAAGGCAAAGTCTCTTTTGTAATAATAGTTGCACAGACACAGACTGGTCCAAAGTAATCTCCCGTACCGACTTCATCAGAGCCTGCCTGCGGAAGACGGTTCTTGACAGTATTGTTTGTTTTCTTCGACTCTGCTGCCGACGGTGCATCTGTATCAATAAAAGGAGACGCATATACAGCAGCATCTTTGCCCTGGAAGACAGTTTTGCCAGATTGATAACATGTAATGACACAGTTCTCTGGACGCAGCTGCCATTTGGCATAGGCTGGAGGAGCAGTTTTGGTATCCTGCCATGCCTCATAGAGCCTGCTTTCCTGCGCTTCGTTGAGTTTCAAAGTATAGATATTTGTTGTATTCATAAGACTATTTTACCATGGCATTTGTATCTGAGGATGAATTTGGGTATCATTTTAACAGGAAAGTGTACGAGAATGTTTACTGTAGAAGAAAGCTGGATTCCAGTCATCAATGTCATTGTCGGTCTGATCTTCGTTCTGTGTTTTGTACGTGGATGGCGGCATGGCTTTGTCAGGATGATCATTTCCCTGATCGGCACGATTGCGTCTCTGTATGGCGCATGGGTGCTGGCACCGATTGTGCAGAAGCAGATAGAACTGTGGCCGAAGACCTGGACACCGATGAATGACAGCGTTCTTTCCGGGATGATCTATCCTGTATTCAATCAGATTGCCTGGTTCTTTCTGCTGTTCCTGATTTTCAAGCTGATCTTCTTTGTCCTGGATAAAATATTTAAGCTGCTGCAGAAAGTACCAGTCTTCAAACAGATCATGGAGATCCTGGGCGGACTGATCGGCATCATCGAAGCTTTTATCTGGTGCATGATTCTTTCCTTGATCCTGTGCACGCCGCTATTTACAAATGGACAGGATGCCATCAACGAATCGATACTTTCGACGATACAGAATACACACAACACAATCATTACAACAGTGCTGAAGCCGATCTATGATACAGAAGATACATTGAAATTAATTACCGATGCGTCAAATGCCGCAAAGGAACAGCAGGATCTGATCAATTCATTGATGCAGAACAGCGGACAGTGAGGAAATATGAGCGTTGAAACAAGTCTTGAACTAAATGTCATTCTGGAGCAGGTTGAAAAATACTGCTCTTTTTCCATGGGAAAAGAAAAGGTGCAGAATACGGTGCCTTCCTTTGAAAAATTGATCATCCAGCGGGATCACAGTCTGATGAAGGAAGCATTGGAAGCTGTGGTCCATTATGGTGAAATGCCATTCGGCGGGATTACAGATATCCGCGAGATCTTGATCAATGCGGATAAGGGAAGGATTCTCAGCGGATCAGAATGTCTTTCTGAGATACGGCTGATCCAGGGCATCCAGGGCATTGTAAATTATGAGAAGACAATCAGTGAAGTAGAACATAAAAATCTGCAGGAACTGATTGATACTTTGACGGTACATCGTAAGACGGAGCAGTACCTGAGCCGCTGTCTGAATGAATATGGAGAAGTAACTGACAACGCATCAGCAGAGCTGCACGGCATCCGCTCAGCACTGCGCCATGCAGAAAGTGAGATTACAAGTGCTGCCAACCGCTTTGTGGCTTCACACGCAGATCAGGTCGTAGATTCGATTGTGACCTATCGTTCTGGACGAGCTGTGATCCTGGTGAAGGCGTCTGATAAGAATACCTTCGGCGGCATGGTCTATGGCGACAGTGCCTCTGGGCAGGCGTCCTATATTGAACCGGCATCCTTGATTGGACCAAACAACCGGCGGCAGGAATTGGCCGAAAAAGAAAAAGAAGAGATCCACCGCATCCTGAATGAATGTTCCAAGGAGATCAGAGCAGTTGCCAAGGAAGAAATTGCTAATCTTGATACATGTGCCATTCTCGATGCTGTCTTTGCTAAGGCGCTGTGGGGCAGGGAACATAATGCTTGTGCAGCTGTCCTGACCAATGAAAAAGAAATCTATTTTAAAAAAGCGAGACATCCGCTGATTGATCCGCAGAAGGTCGTAGCGAATGATTATCATTTGGCAAGTCCGCAGAAGGTCCTGCTGATCACTGGGCCGAATACCGGCGGCAAGACCGTATCATTGAAAGTTATCGGACTGTTTGTCTTGATGACTTACTGCGGGATGCCGGTCACCTGTGATGAAGCGGTGCTTCCATTCTTTGACCGTGTCTTTGCGGATATTGGTGATGATCAATCAGTCGTCAGTTCACTTTCTTCCTTCAGTGCGCATATTTCGAAGCAGGCTGAAGTCGCAAAGGAAGCGACGGCAGATTCTCTGGTGCTGCTCGATGAAGTTGGATCAGGGACGGATCCAAAAGAAGGCGAAGCACTGGCGATTGCCGTGCTGAATGAACTGCGCAAGTGCGGATGCATGACAATCTGCACGACACACTATGACCGCCTGAAGCTCTATGGCAAGCGCCACGCCGATGTCCTGCTGGCTAGTGTGCAGTTCGATATGGAAAAGCTGGTACCGACATATCGCTATGTAGAAGGATTGACGGGACAGTCTAATGCATTTGAAGTAGCTGAGAAGTATGGACTGCCTGATCCAATTATCAAATATGCCAGATTTTTGAAAGACCAGGCGAAGACAGAAGAAGATATTTTGATCGACCGTCTGGAGAAACAGCTGAATGAAAATGAGCAGAAGCGTGAACATCTTGAAGAACTGACCGCTGAGAACCAAGAGATCTCAGCGAAACTGAAGAAGGAAAGAGCCAGCCTGGAAAAAGAAAGGGATGAGTTCCGTCAGAAAGCACAGGAGGAAGCGGATGCTTATTTGGAAAAAATCCATGCGGAGGCAGAAGAAGTCTTGAAAGATATCCGCTCCAGGCAGGAGAACGGCAGGTATCATGAGGCTTTAGAAGCGGCGTCCCGCTTGAATACGATGAATGTGCAGACCGCCAAGGAAGAAGATGCACCGCAGAATATTGCCTATAAAGTAGGTGATGCTGTTGAACTTAGGTCATCTTCGACTGTATGTCAGATCATTAAGATTGAAAAGAAAGAAATCACCATCCTGATCAACGGCCGTGAAATGCGTGTCAAGAAGAATCAGATACGTCCAAGCGTTCATGTCATACCAAAGGCAAAGCCTGAGATCACAGTCTCCGTCAAGGAGCAGAATATCTTTGCGGCAGTGCCATACGAAATCAATCTGATTGGCATGCATGTGGATGAAGCTATGGATCAGCTTGAGACTTACATGGATACAGTCAAGCTCCATGGCATGAAATCATTCCGCGTGATTCATGGAGATGGAACTGGTAAACTGAGAAAAGCAGTTCATGCAAAGCTCAGTACGGACAATGATGTCAAGTCTTTCCGGCTCGGCATGCCGAATGAGGGCGGGACTGGTGCGACGGTTGTCGACCTAAAATAAGGAAACTAATGGATCAAGAATATATCAAGGCAAAATTAAGAGAGCTGCCGCATCAGCCGGGAAGCTATCAGATGAAAGACAAGAATGGGACGATCATTTATGTAGGCAAGGCAAAAGACCTGCATAACCGGGTGAATTCCTATTTTGTCGGTTCTCATAACTTTAAGACACGAAAGCTTGTATCAAATATTGAGGATTTTGACTTCATTGTGACTGCTTCCGAAAAAGAAGCACTTGTATTAGAAATCAATCTGATCAAGAAGAACCGGCCAAAGTATAATATCCAGTTCATGGACGATTCCAGCTATCCATATATTAAACTCACAAAAGAAGAATATCCGCGGCTGATGACTGCACGTGATCTTCGCAAGGACCGCCGGGCAGCGTATTTTGGTCCGTTCCCAGATGCCGGAGCGGCAGCAACTACTTTGAAGCTCCTGCAGTCACTGTATCCTTTCAGAAGGTGCGTGCACATGCAGGATAAAGTGTGTCTGTACTATCATATGAATCAATGTCTGGGGCCATGTCAGTTTCACATTGAACCTTCCGTCTATGAAGAGATGAGCGAGAAGGTCACCAAGTTCATGAACGGTGATACCAAAGAGATTGAAAAGGAACTTACCGAACGGATGATGAAGTGCGCAGAACGCATGGAATTTGAAAAAGCGCAGGAATATAAAGATCTGCTCGATTCCATCCGCAATGTTGTTGGTGAAAAACAGAATATCGAAAAGAACAACCAAGGCGATATGGATGTCTTTACGTGGTACACAGACAAAGGATATCTGTCCATTGCCGGACTGCTGGTCAGAAGGGGTGTCATCCTGAACAAGGAATACCGGGTCAGACCGCTCTATGGCGATGCCGAAGAAGAATTTCTTTCGTTCCTGGTGCAGTATTATCAGGATCATCCAGGGACCAAAGAAGTAGTTGTGCCGCAGGAGCTTGATATCACTGATCTGTCTTCCGTCATCGGCATTCCTGTCTTCCAGCCGCAGAAGGGCTATCGTCAGCGGTTGGTCGATATGGCAAAAGGAAACGCGAAGACACAGCTCGACCTGAAGTTCAAGGTCGTAGAGCGCCAGGATGATATGACGGAACAGGCTGTCCAGCATCTCAATTCATTGGCGGGCAGACCGATGAACCGGGTCGAACTGTTCGATAACTCGCATATCAGCGGTGCCTTTACGGTTGCCAGCTGCGTTGTCTATGAAGATGGACAGCCTGATCGGAAAAGCTATCGACTGTATAAGCTGCATACCGGCAACAGTGATGTTGATTCCATGAAGGAAGTCATCTACCGCCGCTATTTCCGTTTATTGAAAGATGAAGGAAGAATGCCGGACGGCATTCTGGTCGATGGAGGCTGGACACAGATTGAAGCAGCCAAAGAGATCCTGTCGTCGCTTGGCCTGCAGGATCAGATCAATATCATGGGCCTGGTCAAGAACGACAAGCATACAACAAACGCATTGATGAACAGTGAAGGTGAAGTACTTGAACTGGATAAGAATGACAGTCTGTTCTTTCTGTTGACAAGAATGCAGGATGAAGTGCACCGTGTCGCCATTACCTATCACCGCAAGCTCCGTTCGAAGGCACAGACAAAAAGCGTTCTTGATGAAGTGGAAGGGATTGGACCGAAACGGAAGCGGATGCTGCTGCGGGAATTTGGCAGCTTTACAAACCTGAAGAATGCCGGTGAAGAAGAAATTCAAAAATATGTGCCGGACGAAGTTGCCCATGCAGTCTATGAAGCACTGCACCAGGAGCCGGAGATAAAAAAAGAAGCTCCAGAAGAATAATTCTGGAGTTTTTACATGAATTCTTTTTTGAACTGTGCGAACAGTTTCCGCTCATCCGTTCTCTTCTTAACGACCTGTGAAGCAGCTTTGGCATATCCCTTGGCACCATTCAGAGAAGCATCATTGTCATAGGTATGCTTGATGGCAAGCAGAATCGGCAGCAGCAGCTTCAATGTCTTGTTCTTGGCAGCATCTTCCTTTTTCTTTTCCTGCATTGCCTCAACTTTGATTTGTGCAAGTTTGGTGTTTGTCTGCATATGATCAATGACTGGCTGATACGTCTTGACAGCTTTCAGCAGCATCACTGCCTTGACGCCGGCGATGATCAGACAGATCAGAAGAAGGACAAGTGCCCCGTATAAGATCCAGTAATTGTATGGTTCAAGATTGATGCTCATGGGAAGTCCTCCTGCTGTATTTATTTTATCATGAAATCATTCGGCATACGGTATCATTTTTCTTAAAGTAAGCAGGTTTTCATATATAATGAATACATGTCTAATAAAATCAAGATCATCTTGTGCTCTGACAATCACCGCTGGGCAGAGCCGCTGGTATATTTACAGAAGGAATATCCTGATGCGGATTACTTCCTGCACTGCGGTGATTCAGAGCTTCCAAAAAATCAGATGGCAGGCTTTGCCTGTGTACAGGGCAACAATGACTGCTATGGTGAATATCCTTTGAATCTGATCCTGCCAATTGGTGATCACCGCATTCTGCTGACGCATGGGCACCGTGATATGATGTTTGGCCACTACGAGATGCTGGCGAAAAAAGCGAAGATGCATAACTGCGATGTGGCATGCTGCGGACATTCCCATGTACCATATGCAGGGATTGTGGAAGGCGTGACTTGCCTGAACCCTGGATCGATCTGGCACAACCGTGATGGCAGCGCGCCGTCATACATGGTTGTAATGTTTGACGGACCTGATATTACATGGGAAAAGAAAGTTTACAAAAAATAAAATGTTTCTTGTAAATCACAAGCTGTTCTGTTATATTATTAATCGCTGTCCTGGTAGCTCAGCTGGATAGAGCTCCCGCCTTCTAAGCGGACGGTCAGGAGTTCGAATCTCCTCCAGGACACCATATTAATAAATAAGCCGATGACAGTGATGTTGTCGGTTTTATTTTTGGAGGATATGATGGCAAATTACTATGATGAAATACTCGATGAAATCGAATCCCTTATGAATGAGGGGAAAGCCTCAGAAGCAATGGCTGCTGTCAAAAAAGAATTGGCGATGCCTTACATTCCTCCGGAAACTGAGACAAAGCTGAAAAAGCTGAAACGTGATCTCCAGTATCAGCTCAGTGAAAAGAGTGGAAATACAGAAGTCTCCCTGGATGTCGTCCTGGAACACTTAGAGGGCAGTCCGGAAGAACAGCTTGCTTCCGCCGCTGCACTGTCGAAGCGGAATCTGCGTGACTGTCTGCCGGAAATCCAGGCATGGCTGCAGAAGGATCCGTTCCCGCAGGCAGGTGCATTGATCGTTGAGGCAATTGCCGAGCAGGAGATTGGCGAGGAGTTTGTCTGGAACCGCGGCGGTACAGAGTACACCTTTTTGGGGGACGGACTGACTCCGGTATCAGAAAGCGGCGGTTTTCTGAAGGCCGAAAAGCTACTGGAAGAGTGGCTTTCCAATGATCATCCAGATCTGTTTGAGATGGCCAAGACACTGCTGGTGCATGAAGTCTACATGTTCCTGCCGCTGTCCTATGAGGAAGAAGAAGGACAGGAACTTGCTCTGCAGATGGTCAAGCAGGTCTCAGAGATGATGGATGACGGTGAAATATACAAAGAGGTTGTGCATCAGATAGACAAAAACGAAAGAATGAATTGAAACGATTTAGCACTATTGCCTTGACAGTGCTAAAAGTGTGAGTTACCATCATGAAGTACTAATTATGCAAAGAACTGACTGTTTTTCGTGGAAGTATGGTGCATTCTTTGATATAATAGGCAGGCACGAAAAAGTGAAAAGGAGTTTATACGATGTCAAATTGGACACTGAAAGAAAAGAGCACTGGAGATCTGGAAGTAACCATCGAAGGTGAGGAATGGACCAAAGCAGTAGAAAAGGCATTCAATAAGATTGCTAAGAATGTAACCATCAACGGTTTCCGCAAGGGAACAGCACCGAAGAAGCTGATTGAAGAGAAAGTATCAGATGCAGAGCGCCGTGTACAGGCAATTGAAGACAATGCCAACACATGGATGAGAGCAGCTCTTGAAGAGAATAAGCTGGAGCCTATTTCTCAGCCGCAGCTTGATGTCAAGTCTGCTGACGCTGACAAGGCAGTATTAGTCTTTACATTTGCTGTACAGCCGGAAGTAAAGGTCGCTGACTATAAGGGACTCCCTTATGCAGTTGAAGATACATCTGTTTCTGATGACGAGTTCAACGCTGAGCTGAACCGTATGAGAGAGACATACGCTGACCTGCAGACAAAGGAAGGCGCTGCTGAAAAGGGCGATACAGTCAATATTGACTATGAAGGATTCAAGGGCGATGTTGCATTTGATGGCGGCAAGGCTGAAGGATACAATCTGGAACTTGGTTCTGGCAGCTTTATCCCAGGCTTTGAAGATCAGCTGATTGGTGCCAAGGCTGGAGAAGAAAAGGAACTGAACTTAAAGTTCCCAGAAGACTACCATGCAGAAGAGCTCAAAGGTGCTGATGTTGTCTTCAAAGTCAAGGTCAATGATGTCAAGACAAAGGTCATGCCTGAAATTGATGATGACTTTGCAAAGGATGTCAATATTCCTAATGTTGAGACAGCAGAAGATCTGAAGAAGACTGTTCGTGAAAGACTTGAGAATTCTAAGAAGTCGGAAGCTGAACAGAAGGCTGACAATGCATTAATGGATGCGTTGGCTGAAAAGGTCGAAGCAGAGATCCCGGATGTCTTAGTTGATGAAGAAGTTCAGAATCAGGTCAACCAGCTGGCTCAGCAGATCCAGCAGTATGGAATGAATCTGACTCAGTATCTGTCCATGATGGGAAAGAAGCCTGAAGATCTGAAGGCTGATTACCATGACAATGCTGAAAAGACAGTCAAGCTCAGACTTGCATTAGAAACAATTGCAAAACTGGAAGACCTCAAGCCATCAGATGAAGATGTTGCTAAGGAATATGACAACATTGCAAAGCAGTACAGCATGGATGTTGAAAAGGTCAAGTCAATGATCGACCCAGAACTTCTGAAGAAAGATCTGTGCAACCAGAAAGCATATGACTTCGTCAAGGACAATGCTGTCAAGACAGCAGCTCCTGCAGATGAAGAAAAGAAACCAGCGAAGAAGGCAGCTGCAAAGAAGACAGCTGAGAAGGACGCTGAATAACATTTCACTAGAACAAGCTGCTGAACTGCGGCTTGTTTTACCTAAGTGCATTCTGCAACATATATTTCTTATTTATGATTTAATAGAAGTGGAGTTTTCCAATGAGCTGTATATGAGGAGGACTCCATTTTGAAACTAAAGCAATCAAGAAAGGAGGCAGCACAAGACGTAAGATATTGTGCTGATGACTACAACATGAGCGAAATAGTAACAATGCGTCTTCCTGTTGTTTGTACAAGGGGAATCGTCGTCTTCCCAGGACAGGATGTCATGATTGAAGTCGGCCGTCAAAAGTCACTGAATGCAGTTAATGAAGCATCCAGTTCTTATGATTCCATGGTCTTCATTCTCTGCCAGAATGACATCATGGTCGATGACCCGAAAGAAGAAAACCTGTACCAGTTTGGTACATTGTCAAAGATCAAAGTAGTACGGAAAAAAGAAGGATTCATGCGTGTTACCTTCACAGGAATGAAACGCGCAAAGCTGATCAAGCTTGAAGATGATAAACAGATGATGATGGCTGAAGTAGAACCGCTGGAGGATATTACCGGTGATTCTACGGAAGAGATGGCATTGGTGAAAAAGATCATCAATGAATTTGAAAAGGTATCTAACGTTTCCTCTGCTTTTCCAGCTGATATTATCCACCAGCTTTCTCAAGGTGTTTCTGCAGTCACATTAACAGATCAGTTTGGTCAGTATTTCATGATGGATCTGCCGACTAAGCAGAAGCTTCTTGAAACATTGAATGTCAATGACCGCATGATGATGATCATTACGGAACTTGAGAAACAGCAGAAGTTCTCACAGATTGAACAGGTCATCAATGAGAAAGTCAAAGACAGGATTGATGACGGGCAGAAGGAATATTATCTGCGTGAGAAGCTGAAAGCGATCAAGGAAGAGCTCGGCGATGTCACCAATATGACAGATGATGCAGCGCAGCTCCGTGAAACGATTGAAAAGAATCCATATCCGCAGCATGTCAAGGACAAGGCTCTGGAAGAACTGCAGAGATTTGAAATGCTGCCGGCAGGAAGCGGTGAAGCATCCGTTGAGAGAAGTTATCTTGACTGGCTGCTGAAAGTGCCGTGGTGGCAGCAGACTGAAGACAACAATGATCTGAAGGCAGTACGCAAGGTGCTTGATGAAGACCACTATGGTCTTGATAAAGTAAAGCAGAGGATCATGGAATATTTAGCTGTCAAGGAAATGACTGGTTCATTGAACAGCCCAATCATCTGCTTGGTTGGCCCTCCAGGTGTCGGCAAGACATCCTTGGCAAAGTCTATTGCCCGTGCACTTGGCAGAAAATATGTGAAGATGTCGCTCGGCGGAGTCCGTGATGAAGCTGAGATCAGAGGACATAGAAGAACATACTTAGGATCTCTGCCAGGCAGAGTCATCCAGGGTATGAAGAAGGCTGAAGTCATCAATCCGCTGTTCCTGATTGATGAAATCGACAAGATGGGTGCTGACTACAAGGGTGATCCAAGTGATGCGCTGCTGGAAGTGCTGGATCCTGAACAGAACAGCTTCTTCTCAGATCATTATCTGGAAGAACCGTATGACTTATCAAAAGTCATGTTCATCGCAACAGCGAACTATCTGGAGAATATTCCAGCACCATTAAGGGACCGTTTAGAGATCATTGAACTGCCTTCCTATACTGAGATCGATAAGGTCGCAATTGCCAAGGATCATCTGATCCCGAAGCAGATCAAGGCAAATGGACTCAACGAGAAGCAGTTCCATCTGAAGGATGAAGAAGTATTATATCTGATCCGTCACTATACACGTGAAGCGGGTGTCAGACAGCTGGAACGTCTGATTGGTTCTTTATGCCGCAAGACAGTGCTTGCCATCCTCAATGACGGCAAAAAGTCGATCACCGTGAATAAGAAGCTGATCAATCAGTGGCTCGGTAAAGAAATCTTTGAATATGGCTCCAAGGAAAAGAAGAATCAGGTTGGATGTGTCACAGGCTTAGCATATACTGAGTTCGGCGGTGATGTCCTGCAGATCGAAGTGAATTACTTCGAAGGCAAAGGAAAGCTAGCAATCACAGGTCAGCTTGGTGATGTCATGAAGGAATCTGCTGAGATTGCAATGGACTATGTCAAGGCACATGCAAAGGAATTGGGCATTGATCCGAAATTCTTTGAAGAACATGACATACATATCCATGTACCGGAAGGAGCAGTCCCGAAGGACGGTCCTTCTGCAGGTGTCACCTTGACCACTGCCATTGTCTCTGCTTTGACTGGAACGCCGGTCAGAAGTGATTTGGCCATGACTGGTGAAGTGACACTGCGCGGCAATGTCCTGCCAATCGGCGGATTAAGAGAAAAGTCCTTAGCAGCTCACCGTGTCGGTATCAAGGAAATCCTGATCCCGAAGGAGAATTTAAGGGATCTTGAAGATGTACCGGCTGCCGTCAAGGATACGATTACCTTTAAGCCGATGGAGAATGTTTCGCAGGTGCTGAAGGAAGCACTGGTCAAGTAATGCAGTACTATCATGCAGAACTTCTGACTACAGCTGCCAAGGAAGCACAGTGGCCGGTCAGTGAACTGCCAGAGGTCATCTTTGCGGGCAGATCAAATGCAGGAAAAAGCTCTTTGATCAATGCACTGGTCAACCGCAAGAATCTTGCCTATTCAGGCAAGACACCAGGTAAGACCAGACTGCTGAACTTTTATACCATCGATGACAGAGTTGTCTTTACAGATGCACCTGGATATGGATACGCCATCAAGAATGTCGAAGCTGCTGAAGCTTTCGGACTCCTGATTGACCCATACTTCCATAAAAGAAAGCAGCTGAAGGGCATGGTCTTGGTCATGGATGCGAGAAGAGTGCCAAATGATGATGACCTGCTGATGATTGACTACGGCAGAAAAGCACATTTGAATATTCTGATTGTTTGCACAAAGAGCGATAAGCTCTCCCGCAGCCAGCTGATTAGCAGCAAGCGCGCAATTGCGCAGACACTGGGCATCAATGAAACTGCGGTTACAGCAGTTGACTCAATCAAAAGAGTTGGCATGGATGACGTGTGGAAGCGCATAGATGAAATGATATCGCAGTAATCATAGACCTTGTCTATCAATGACAGGGTCTTTTTATATATTTTATTGTTGGTCCTGAATATGGTAAAATATAGAAGATTGAGAGGCACTGCAATGAAAGTTATGATAGCTGCCGGGGGAACCGGCGGTCATATATATCCCGCTTTGGCATTAGCGGAAATGATGCAAAAGAAAGAACCTGGAACAGAAATCGTCTTCTTTGGTTCTAATAATCGCATGGAGGCAAAGGTGATCCCTGATGCAGGGTATCGTTTTTTTGGAAGCAAAATGAGCGGTATGAACGGCGGTATTACTGCAAAAGCTGCTTCTTTAATGTCTTTGATAAAGGCAGAAAGTGAATGCCGGAAGATCCTGAAAAAAGAAGCACCGGATATCTGTGTCGGCTTTGGCAATTATATCAGTGTACCGATGATCAAGGCTGCACATGCCTTGAAAATACCGACCATGATCCATGAACAGAACAGCTTTGCCGGTAAGGCAAACAGATATCTGGCAAAATATGCTGATGCAATCGTAGGCTGCTATGAGAGTAATCTTGAACAGTTCCCGCTGCCGAAGACGAAGCTGCTGGGCAATCCGGAAGCAACACTGGCGGCAGAGACTGTCTGGAATCCGGATACTTTAAAGGAGTATGAATTGAATCCAGATCTTCCTTTTGTGGTCTTTATGATGGGCTCTTTAGGAAGTTCGTCTGTATCAGAAGTCATAGACAAGGCACTGCCGATGCTGCGTGATGACTATCAGGTCATTGTCGCTGCCGGCAAGAGCAATGATTATGTCTTCCAGTATGTTTCCAATGAACGGATCAAGATCGTACCGTATGTCAACGGCAAATTGATGCTGAAAGGCTGTGCATTGGCTGTTCTGCGGGCAGGCGCTACGACGATGGCTGAGATTGGTGCCATCGGTACGCCATCCATTCTGATTCCAAGTCCTTATGTACCGAATAATCATCAGTATCATAATGCAATGGAATTAGTCAGCAAAGATGCGGCTGCGATGATTGAGGAAAAAGATCTGACTGCCGAACGCCTATCTGCCAAGATTAATGAATTAATGGGCAGCAAAGAAGAGAGAGAAAGCATGCATGTCAATGCCGAGAAGCTGGGCAGAAAAGATGCAGCTGATAATATGATTTCATGGATGAAGGAGCTGGTCAGAAAATGAATGACGAATTATGCAGTGAATTGAGCAAGATTGCTGTGACTGTCTGCGACCAGTCTTTAGCAACAATGACAACTCTCCGGATTGGCGGCAGAGCGAAATATGTAGTATATCCGGAAACAGATGTTGCTTTGGACTTGATCATTCGATTATTAAAAGAAAAGAATGTACCGTATAAAGTCATTGGAAAGGGCAGTGATCTGCTCTGCTCTGATGATGATTTCAACGGTGCTGTCATAAAGCTGGACCGTTATTTCAATGATGTCATTTATAATGGTGATGAGATTACTGTCCAGGCTGGTGAATCCATCATTGCACTGGCAATTGATGCAGCAAAGCACGGACTGAGCGGACTTGAATTTGCTTCTGGGATTCCCGGCACGGTCGGCGGTACTGTTTATATGAATGCGGGTGCGTATAAATCCTGCATGGCAGATGTGATTCAGGAAGTATTTGTCTACCGTGATGAAAAGCTGGAATGGATTCCGGCTTCAGAATGCGAATTCAGCTATCGTACAAGCGTCTTCCAGAAACATCCTGACTGGATCATTCTGGCTGTCAGATTAAAGATGACGCCGAAGGATGCTTCTGAGATCCAGGAATTAATGGAAAGCAGAAGAACAAGAAGACTTGCTTCGCAGCCTTTGGATAAGCCTAGCTGCGGTTCAGTATTCCGCAATCCGGAAGGCATGAATGCATGGGAGCTGATCGATGGCATCGGCTACCGCGGACACCGCAATGGAGGTGCTGAAGTATCAAGCAAGCACTGCAACTTTATATTGAATGTGGATCATGCGACAGCTGCTGAATATCTTGCCTTAGTGCAGGACATCCAGGCAAAAGTCAAAGAAAAATATGGTGTTGAGCTGAGAACAGAAATGGAGAAGTTCAATTGGAAGTAGATGATCGTAAATTCGATGAAGAAGACTATGTGCCGAGCGGCGTGCAGGAGCTCCTTGCCAAAAAACGTCTGCAGAAAGCACAGAGCGACTTCATCAACAGTCAGCCAAAGGTCTTGAAAACAGCGATGTTTGCAGCAGCGCTTTTCATCATCTTTTTTTACTTTCAGACACCTGCAAGCTATATCAAAGGTGTTTCCATCACCGGCAATGTGAATCTGCCGTCAGATTACATCAAGGAAGTTGCCAATATTGACAGCAGCCGCAGATTCTTTCTGACCATTCCTTTCATTACCGAAATGAGACTGAAGAGCAATCCGATGATTGCGGATGCAAAGGTCACGCTGGACAGCAATAACATAGTGTCCATCAAAGTGACCGAAAAGAAGGCAATTGGCTATCGATATGATTCTGATACACCAAAAGTGCTGCTTTCTGACAATACAACAGCTGACCTGAACAGCGGCTATCTGGACATTATTGCCAATGTGCCTCTGATCATCGGTTTTGATACGGATGAGGAGACACGTCTGCTGTGCAATGCCTTTGCGGATGTAGAGCCTTCAGTGATCTCAGATATTGCGGAGATTTCACAGTACACGCTGCCATATGATGATCAGACGATGAAAGTGCTGATGCGCACAGGCGGATACTTCATATCCAACTATCATGACTTCCACCTGGTCAATCAGTATCATCTGGTCGTAAAGAAAGTCACGGACAGCAGCAAATGCGTGTTTGCCTTTACCGGAGACACCGGTGATACCGTCTATACAAGGACCTGTCCATGGAATGAGACGGCGGCAACAACAGAATACTGGACTGATGCAAACGGCAAGACAATCACCAATTCATACGGAGATAAAGTTGCCAAGCATTACTATACAGATTCCGAAGGTGCAGATGCACTTGACAGCAGCGGAAAGAAGATTGCCATTCCGATCAATGACAGCGGCGTAGAAGTTCCTGACGCAAAATTCCAGGAACATTATGCAGCAGGATACTACGCGACTGGGTCCCTGGTGCTGCCGGATGGAGCAGAGTAATATCGCAAGTACTTTGTACTAGTAGGAAAATTTGATATAATGATATCTTGTAAGGAGTAATCCCATGACAGTTGAAAAGAAAACAAATTATGGCAGTATCTCTGTTTCAGAAGAAGCTGTGGCATCATTGGCAGGCGGTGTGATCACGGAATGCTATGGTGTCGTTGGTATGTCCAGTACGCAGGTGCTGCGTGACGGATGGGCTGAACTGCTGAAGAAGGACAACTATGCAAAAGGAGTTGTTGTTCATGATGGTCCGAATGGACTGGAGATCGACCTTTATATTATCGTCAGCTTTGGTGTAAAGATTTCCGAAGTCGTGCAGGAAGCACAGAAGAAAGTTAAATATATGCTTGAGAAGACATTATCTCAAGAAATTGCGTCCGTGAATGTATTCGTCCAGGGCGTCCGTGTCGTTGGATAAAGGGGAGTCTAAGATGGATAAGATTGATGGTAAAGTATTTAAGGGCATGCTGGACAGCGGCTGCAATAACCTTAACGGCCGCAAGAAGGAAGTCGATGCACTGAATGTGTTTCCAGTACCGGATGGTGATACAGGCACAAACATGTCTTTGACGTTCACAAACGGCATTAATGAAGTTCATAACAGCGGCAGTGATTCACTTCCTGTTGTTGCCAAGACATTGAGCAGAGGTCTTTTGATGGGAGCCAGAGGAAACTCAGGCGTCATCCTCTCACAGATCTTCAGAGGTTTTTATCAGTATATTGGCGATCGCGAAGAACTGACTGTGAAAGAATATGCGGAGGCACTGCTGAATGGTTCTAAACTGGCTTATAAAGCTGTGATGAGACCTGTTGAAGGTACGATCCTGACAGTTGTCAGAGAATCAACTGAAACATGCAGCTTGTATCTGGAAGACCACAGTGATGTCACGGTAGAAGAATTCATGGTCATGCTGTGCAAGGAAGCCAGAGCTTCTTTGGATCGTACACCGGAACTGCTTCCGGTATTAAAGGAGGCACATGTTGTAGACTCTGGCGGAGCTGGACTGGTTGTCATCTTGGATGGCTTTAAGGCATTCCTGGACGGCAGTCCGATCACTTCTGCTGAGGAAGTTGAGAAGAGCTCTGAAGCAAAGAATGAGCATGCTTCAGGTTATCGTACAGAATTCATTCTTGATTTTGATGAAAAGCATTCTCACAGCTTCAATGAGGACAGATTTAGAAAGTCCTTGGAGCAGCTGGGCAATAAGATCACACTGCTGGCTGATGACAAAACAATCAAGGTCAGAGTCAATACTATGACACCTGGCGAAGTGCTGATGCTGGCAGAAAGATACGGAAGTTTCCGCAAAGTACAGATTGAGTCTGTACAGGATCAGATGAACGACTCCATCATTGATGAAGAAGAGACCGAAGCACCTGCAGAAGAAAAAGAATATGGTCTGATTGCAGTTGCTGCAGGGGAAGGCTTGAAGAAGCTGTTCACAGAATACAGAGTCGATGTTGTTGTCTCCGGCGGACAGACGATGAATCCTTCCACTGAAGATATTGTTTCTGCCATCAAGAAGATCAACGCAAAGCATATCTATGTCCTGCCAAATAACGGCAACATCATCATGGCAGCCAATCAGGCCGCTCAGGTCACAGAAGACAAGGAGATCATTGTCTTACCAACAAAGTCTGTTCCGGAAGGACTGAGCGCATGCATCAACTTCAATCCTGAAGAAGATGTTGACACCAACACGGCCGCCATGACAGAAGCAGTTGAGCATGTAAAGACTGGCTCTATCACATATGCAGTCAAGGATACAACAGTTGACGGCAGAGAAATCCATTCCGGTGACTTCATGTCAATCTATGGCAAGGAAATCGTATACACATCCAAGGATAAGGTCGATGCAACAAAGCAGCTGATTACAACGATGTGTGATGAAGACAGTGAGATAGTTACAATCATCAAGGGCTCTGAAGCTACAGATGAAGAGTGTGAAGAAGTCAAGAAGTTCATCGAAGACAACTTCGAAGTGGATGTTGATCTGCAGGACGGCGGACAGCCTGTCTACAGTTTCTTCATTGGTGTTGAATAATTGAAATAGATGGAGTGCTATGGCACTCCATTTTATTTTACGTTATGATAAGGTTAGAGGTGATAAAGCGATGAAACAATTAGGTATTTCTGTGTATCCTGAGCATACAACAAAGGATAAGGCATATGCGTACATGCGTCTTGCCGGCAGGCTAGGCTTTAAACGTGTCTTTACATGTTTCCTTTCCGTCAAGGAAAGCAAAGAAGATCTCGTCAGGAACTTCAAGGAATTCTGTGATGTTGCCCACGAAGCAGGACTGACCGTCTCTGCTGATACAAATCCACAGGTCTTTGAACATATCGGGGCAACACCATATGATCTGTCTCTGTTCCATGAAATCGGGCTCGACATCATTCGGCTCGACGGACATTTTGGCGAACCTGCGGATTCAGCCATTACCCATAATCCATACGGCATTAAGATTGAATACAATGCGTCCGGCACCATTGCTGTTGATACATTGATTGAATGCGGAGCAGACAGAGAGAATATGTGCATGTGCTCCAACTTCTTTCCGCAGAGACACACCGGAATGGGACTGCAGAGGTATATTGACCTGACATCCCGATACCAGAAGGAGGGCATGCGGATTGCGTCATTTGTGACTTCGCAGCAGAAGAACACCTTTGGACCATGGCCTGTCTATGACGGCTTACCGACATTGGAAATGCATCGTGATCTGCCGATTGACCTGCAGCTTCGCCATCTGAATGCCATCAATCTATGTCAGGACATCATGGTCGGCAACTGCTTTGCCTCAGAAGAAGAACTGAAGGCTATGGCAGATACAGATCTCTCCAAGATCAATATCAAAACTGATCTGATCGATGATCTGACCGATACGGAAAAAGAGATCATTTTCTGGGACAAGCATCAGAGCAGAGATGATGCCAATGAATGGATTATCCGTTCCTCCTGGCCGCGCATGATCTTTGCCGGCAGAAGCATCCCCGCACGTTCCGGAAATGGGTTCACTGCGCACCGCGGAGACGTTCTGATTGTCAATGACAACCTGGAACATTACAGGGGTGAATTATGGATTGTACTTAAGGATATGGAAGTTTCAAATGAGTATAACTTAGTTGGCAGAGTGCATGTACAAGAACAGATCCTACTGGAATGGGTCAAGCCTCAATATTCTTTTGGCATTATTCGTTAATCTTTGGTCAAATGATTTGACAATCATGCCAGAATACGACAATATAAATGAGCATGCAGGAGTGCACGCTATCAGTATCTGATCAATGAATATTTATCGGTTGTTTATTTGCAATAAGGAGAAAGAAAAATAATATGAAAAAAATGTTATCCATTGGCACAGCTGCTTTAATGGCACTGACACTGGCTGCTTGTTCAAGCAGCACAGCAGCAACTACTTCAAGTACAGCTGCAGCAGCTTCATCCGCTGCCGCTACAGCTTCTGCAAGTGCTGCTCCAACCGTAGGAAACTACACAATTTACAATGCAACAGGTGATTCTGTAACAGCAATCTATTTATATCCAACAGACGCTACTGACAAGGGTACTAACCTTGCCGGCGAAAAGGGTCTGTCTGCTGCACATGCTATCTACACAACGTATGACAATTCAAAGGGTACAGTTTCCAAGCTGACTCTTGAATTCACAACAAAGGGTGGATACACTGGCAAGTTCACAACACTGTCTATTGAAACTGCTCCAATCTCTCTGATTGCTGAAGATGCAAAGACAGGTGCTACAGCTATTAAGTTCGCTGCTACTCCAGCTACTTACACAATCAAGAATGCTACAGGCGAAGAAGTCAAGTCTCTCTACCTGTATCCTACAGGATCATCTGCTAAGGGTGACAACCGTATTGGTGATGCTGCTAAGGCAGACGGACAGGTTGTTATCACAGTTGATGATGCTTCTGCTCTGATTGGTACAGACGGCAAGTTAGGCAAGTACACTCTTGAATTCACAACAGCTTCCGGATATACAGGTTCTTTCACAACGCTGTCTTATGAAACAGCACCAATTCAGCTGATTGCTGAAAGTGCTAAGACAGGCGCAACAGCTATTAAGTTCGGCAACTAATCAAGATTTGATTTGCTAGCGATCAATACTGATACAAAGACGGGCATGATCACCCGTCTTTTTTCGTGCTTTTTCAAAGATGTTTCCTGCTCAATCGAGTATTGTCAATGGTATAATTTCTACATATGAGATTAGACGATAAATCATTGCATCTGACAGCGAAAAGAGTTGAAACACTGCAGAAGCTGAACTTGGAAACAGCAGATGAACTGCTTTCTTACTATCCATTCCGATATGATGTGATCACCGTCAAACCGTATGATGAATGGCTGATCAAGGAAAAGATTACGTTTGCGGCGGAAGTTGTCAGTCCTGTTAAGACGTGGCGGCATGGAAGAATCACGACTTCAAGCTTTGATGTACAGACCAAGGATCATATCCTCAAAATCACGATATTCAATCGTCCATGGGCAAGAAACCTGGAAATGAACCAGAACATAACAATCACCGGCATTTTTATGGGCGGTTCCAAAGTGACAGCAATGAACTATGATACAAAACCGCTGAGCGATCATTCAGATGTCACACCGGTATACAGTGTCAAGGAAGGAATCCAGCAGAGAACAGTCAGAGATTCTATTGCTAAAGTTTTTGAAGAACTGCAGAACGAGATCTTAGATGACCTACCGGAAAGCATGATCCGGAAATATAAGCTCCTTCGGAAAGCGGAAGCACTCCGCCGCATTCATTTTCCAGAAACGATGGATGACGTGCAGAAATCGTATCGGACCCTGAAGTATGAGGAATTTCTGAAATTCTTCACAGCGGTCAGAATGATGAAAAATGAAGAGGGTGCGGGCATTTTTAAGCAGCCGCGGATCTATGACGAAGAAAAAGTGCAGAAGGTCATCAGCTGCTTGGGATTTGTGCTGACAAAAGACCAGAAGACAGCTCTGCAGGATGTCCTGAAAGATATGAGCAGCAACAGAGCAATGTACCGGCTTGTGCAGGGTGATGTTGGCTGCGGCAAGACCGTAGTAGCAGCAATTGCAATGTATGCCGCAGTGACAGCTGGATATCAGGGTGCTCTGCTCGCACCGACTGAGATCCTTGCCCAGCAGCATTTCCAGAGTCTGCAGGATACACTTGGCAAGTTTGGAATCCGTACTGCCGTCCTATACAGCGGCCTGTCTGCTGGCGAAAAAAACAAGATCATGCAGGGTACAGCAGACGGTTCCGTTGATCTGATTGTCGGAACACATTCTCTGCTGCAGGATGTCGTGCAGTTCAAGAAACTGGGATTGGTTGTTGCGGATGAGCAGCAGCGTTTCGGCGTTGACCAAAGAAGGGCGTTGAAGCAGAAAGGAAGTCAGGCAGACTTTCTGCTGATGAGTGCGACTCCGATCCCGCGTACACTTGCATCAACTCTGTTCGGTGATATGGACATCTCAACGATTGAATCCATGCCGCCTGGCAGAAAAGATCCTGTCACAGAGTATATCCATGAGAACAGCTTCCGCAGTGTGCTCTACGAGGTGAATGAACTTCTGGAACAGGGAAGACAGTTGTATGTCATCTGTGCGGCAGTCGATCAGAATGAAGATTACAACGCCCGCAATGTCACAGATACAGCAGCTTCACTCAGCAGGCTCTTCAAGAACTATAAGGTCGGCTGTCTTCATGGCCGGATGAGCAGTGAAGAAAAGCAGAGGATCATGGGTGCTTTTGGCAGGAATGAAATTCAAGTGCTTGTCTGTACAACCGTCGTGGAAGTCGGTATGAACGTTGTCAATGCAACAGGTATGATCATCTATGATGCTGATCGTTTTGGACTTTCACAGCTCCATCAGCTGCGCGGGCGGATCCAGAGAGGAAGTACACAGGGAAGGTGCTGGCTGCTGAGTGGCAGCAAAGATGAAAGAGCAGCTGAAAGACTGAATGTGCTGGTCAAGAGCAATAACGGCTTTGAAATCAGTTATGAAGATTTACGGCTGCGTGGACCTGGTGATATACTAGGGACTAGGCAGAGCGGTGTACCAGATTTCATCCTAGGCAACATTATTGAAGATACAGGTATCATTAATGCCGCAAGAAGTGATGCAGAAACAATTATGAATGATCCTCAGAATCCTGATTATGCAGCCATTTTGGACTGGGTGAGGAAAAGAAATGAAGATCGTTCAGCATATATTGATTAGGAGGCTGTTTTGTGGATATCATTAGTTGGTTGAAGAACCGCGGAATTTCGGTAAAAAATAAAGATATGATCTATCAGGCATTCATGCATTCGTCCTATGCGCATGAGCATAAAGGGAGAAATGACAATGAACGTCTGGAATTTATGGGTGATGCGGTCCTCCAGCTGTGGAGCTCAAATGCCATCTTCCCATTAGGTCTTTCAGAGGGCCAGATGACGCGCTTGAGAGCACAGCTTGTCTGTGAGAAAGCACTGGCTATCTACGGCAGACAGCTCCACCTGAATGATTTTTTGATGCTTGGCGACGGAGAGGAAAAGACTGGCGGAAGAAATAAGGATGCCATCATTGCGGATGCCTTTGAAGCATTCCTGGGAGCACTGTTCCTGGATCAGGGAATGGAACCGATTGATAATATTCTTGGGGAATGCATTACCCCAAGACTTGCTTCCCCGGAAGATGTTGGCATCATCCATGACTATAAGACAAAACTGCAGGAATACGTGCAGTCATATTCAAGAAGGACAGTCAAATATGAACTTGTTTCCGAAAGAGGACAGGCAAATCAGCCGACATTTGTGATGAATGTTGTCGTTGACGGACTTGTCCTTGGCACAGGAGAAGGTCCTTCCAAAAAACAGGCAGAACAGAATGCCGCAAGAAGCGCATTCGAGAAACTAGCAAAATAATAGAGGAAAGGTATACTGCATGAAAATTACGGAATTGAAGAATTACATTGCATCAGGAAAGCTTGATGATAAGCTCATTGAACTTTATGGAGAAAATGAACTCGCTGCCCAGAAAGATAGATATCTCTGTGTTGCTGAGGATGCGCTGAAGCTATATGGGGACAGAGAAGCGATGCTGTTCTCTGCACCGGGCAGAACAGAAGTAGGAGGCAACCATACTGACCACCAGCTGGGAAGTGTCTTAGCAGCTTCTTTGAATCTTGACTGCATCGCAGTTGTCATCCCAACCGATGATCATATTGTCAGATACTGTGCAAAGGGCTTTGAAGTCAGACCAGTTGATCTTCATGATCTGGAAATCCATAAAGAAGAAAAGAACAGCACAGAATCACTGATCAGAGGGGTGGCATCAGGATTGGTTAAGAGAGGATACAGCTGCGGCGGCTTCGAGGCATTTGCCGAAAGCAACGTCATTCCAGGCGGCGGCATGTCATCCAGTGCAGCTTTTGAAGTCCTGCTGGGTACCATCCAGAACGTCATTTACAATGATGGAAAGGTATCTGCACAGGATATTGCAAAGATCGGTCAGTTCGCTGAGAATGAATATTTCATGAAGCCAAGCGGACTGCTGGATCAGATGGCTTGTTCGGTAGGGTCATTTGCAGCAATTGATTTCGCTGATAAAGAAAACCCTGTCGTTGAAAAGGTTCCGTTCAATCCTGCTGACTATGGGTTTGACCTGGTCCTGACAGATGTCAAGGCAAGCCACGCCGACCTCAGTGATGAATATGGGCTGATCCCGCAGGAAATGAGACTGGTGGCAGCGGTATTAGGCAAGGAAGTCTTAGGCCAGACAAGTATTGAAGAAGTCATTGCGCATGTCAATGAGATACGTGAAAAATGCGGGGATCGTGCCTTCCTGCGTGCTTATCATTATGTCAATGAAACAAGACGTGCAAAGGATGAAGCTTCTGCATTGAAGGCGGGAGACATCAAACAGTTCCTGAAGCTTGTCCGTGAGAGCGGTCATTCCAGCTATATGTATCTTCAGAATATCAATGTCCCTGGTGAGACAAAGAGACAGCCGGTAGCCATTGCTTTAGCCCTCAGTGAGGCAGTGATTGGTGAAGACGGTGCATACCGTGTCCATGGCGGCGGTTTTGCGGGAACAATCCAGGCTTTTGTTAAGAAGGAAACAACAGCGAAATATATTGAAACAATGGAAAGCGCATTTGGCCAAGGCTGCTGCTATACACTGCGTATCCGTGACTGCGGCGGCATCAGAATTGCATAGTTCTATTAAAATGATCGGGGGAAATGATGATGTTAAAGGATAATAAGATCCTGCTTGGAAAAGCAGAGGAAAAGGAAGTTTATATTCTGCCTTCGCAGATGAACAGACATGGTCTGATTGCTGGAGCATCTGGGACAGGAAAGACAGTAACACTGAAAGTTATTGCAGAAAGTCTGAGTGAACTAGGCATTCCAACCTTCTTTGCAGATGTGAAGAGTGATCTGACCGGCATGATTGAACCTGGTGATGCAGCGGCAATCAAAGAGCGACTTGATTCAATGAATATTACTGATTTTCAGGTACAGAAATATCCTGTTCATTTCTTTGATGTCTATCGGACGCAGGGAATTCCAATGCGTACTTCTGTTGCAGCGATGGACCCAGTTCTGCTTGCCCGTATTCTGGAATTGACTGATGCACAGGAAGGTATCCTGACCATCATCTTCAAGGTTGCTGAAGACATGAAGCTTGACCTGATCGATCTGAAGGATCTGCAGGCTATGACCCAGTATGTCGGCGAGCATGCTTCGGAACTGACTTTGAAGTATGGAAATGTCACCAAGCAGTCGGTCGGCGGCATTCAAAGAAAGCTCCTGCAGCTGGAAACTGAAAAAGGCAATCTCATCTTCGGCATGCCGGAGCTAGATCTGCCTGATCTTCTACAGGTCAAAGACGGCTTAGGCGTCATGAGCATTCTTGAATGTGAAGAACTGTTCCAGCATCCAATGCTTTACAGTACTTTCCTTTTATGGCTGCTGAACAAACTGTATGAAGAAATGCCGGAGGTTGGAGACTGCAGTCAGCCGAAGATCGTCTTCTTCTTTGATGAAGCACATCTGCTGTTTGACAATGCATCCAAGGAACTGATGGATAAGATCATCCAGATCGTGAAGCTCATTCGTTCCAAAGGCGTTGGCATCTTCTTTGTAACACAATCGCCGGCTGACATTCCAAATGAAGTCCTTGCTCAGCTGTCCAACCGGATTCAGCATTCTCTGCGTGCTTACACACCGGCAGAAATCAAAGCAGTCAAACTTGCTGCTGATGCTTTCCGTGCAAACCCAGCTTTCAATACTTCTGACGTCATTACATCAATGAAGACAGGACATGCCCTTGTTTCCTGCCTTGATGATGATGGTGCGCCGACAATCGTTGAGGAAACAAAAATATTACCGCCAAAGTCATCCATGCAGGCTGCTTCTGATTCAGACCGGCAGAACGCTGTGCAGAATGATGCTTTATACAGTAAATATAAAGAAGATATCGATCCTGACAGTGCATATGAGGCTATGGATTCCATAAAGGATCAGGAGACACAGATGGCGCTGGATGAAGCAGAAAAGAAAAAACAGGCAAAGCTAGAAGAACTCCAGGAAAAAGAACAGATAAGAAAAGATTCACATAAGACAACGGAAACTTCGAGAATTGCCAGAAAAATAGCGAATCGCGCTGAAAATGAAGTTATTAATCTAGGCATCCGTTCTGCTAAGAATATTCTCAAAAATTTGTTGAAGTAAAGATAAGCCATCTTTCCAGATGGCTTTTGTATGTCAAGACTTATGTCAATTTTGTTTTATGATAGAATATTCTCGCAAGAGGCATTATATGGGCAGGAAATTAAAAGAATTTGCAGAAGGAAAATTAAGCAGGGGAATCGCGGAATTCGAAGATACTGAAGTCGAAGCAGTCCGTTATTTTCGTGCGGATAATAGAGTAGAGATTGCTCTGCACAATGCAGGACCAATCTCTTTTAATTGCTACAATGAACTACGGGCTCGAATCCATGACTGGACTCATTCTGCTGTTTCGATAGAGATCAATTGTGATCATGATGGTATCTCAAATGCGGAGCTAAAGCATTATTTTGATGATCTCTGCGAGTGTGCACCTGAGTATCAGATGATTGCAGATACAAATTTTGTATACTACGAAGATAAAAACAATCTGGATTTCATCTTCAGCAATGAAGAGACATGTGAAAGAGCGACAGCATATACTGACGGAATTGAAAAATATCTGGCACAAATTGGTTTAAAGGACATCAAGGTTACGTGTTCTCTGGCTAAGAAAGTCAAAGAGGACATCAAGAAAGTCACGATTGATTTTCTGCCGGAACCGCCGGAAGAAAAGCCGGTTTTCAATAAACCGGAGAGAAGAAACAGCTACTACAAGAAAGAAGCTGATTATACAAAAATCGAGCTGCGCGATGTGCATGATGCCATCGCTGATATTACCTTTGAAGCAGACATTTTCACCAAAGAAGAAATCGAAACTAAAAATAAGAATCTGATTCAGACACTTTCAGTATATGACGGAACCGATGCCATCGTAATCAAACGCTTTGAAGGACGTAGTACGACCCGAGAAGAGCTGGAAGAAGTCAAGGAAGGCGACCGGATCCGTGTCTTTGGCAGGATTGAATATGATTCCTTTTCCAAGGAACTTGTATGCATGCCGCGTACGATTGAAAAAATTGAAAAAGAAAAGATCGTAGATGATGCAGAAGTCAAACGTGTTGAATGGCATATGCATACCAACATGTCTGAAATGGATGGCATCTGCAAACCGGCTGATATTGTCAATTATGCCTATAACATTGGTCTGCCTGGCATCGTCATTACTGACCATGCGGATGTTCAGTCTCTGGTAAAAGCCTTCAATACCGGTGAAGCATGCAAGAAATCAAATCCAGCCCGTCCATTCAAAGTCGGCATGGGCTGTGAAATGAATATGGTTGATGACCGTCTTCTGATTGTCCGCAATCCGATTGACAAGCTGATTGATGATGAAGAATATGTTTCGTTTGACTTGGAGACAACTGGACTGAGCTGCTGCTATGATTCCATTATTGAATTCGGTGCAGTCAAGATGAAGAATCAGACAGTGGTCGATCATCTTCAGATGTTCATCAAGCCGCCATTTGAAATTCCTGCCGTCATTACAAACAAGACAAATATAACCAATGACATGGTCAAGGATGCCAAGCCGTTTGCAGAATGCATCGACGATATTCTGACATGGATCGGCAGTGATACGATTGTTGCCCACAATGCGACATTTGACTACTATTTCCTGAATGAAGAACTAAAGCGTATCGGCCGACCGCCGATGACCAACTGTGTCATTGATACCCTGGATCTTTCCAGAGCGATTTTAAGAGACCGCCGGGCATATCGTTTAGGCAATGTTGCCCGCAATTACCATGTCGCATATGATGAGGAAGTTGCACACCGTGCTGATTATGATGCGGAATCCTTGTCAGGTGTATTCATCTGTCTGCTGAAGGATGCGATAGAAAAGTTCGGCTGCCGTACTATCAAGGATCTGCAGGAAAAGACACAGGACTTTGAAGTATACAAGAAGGTCAGACATTCCCATATCTGTGTTGTAGCTAAAGACCAGGACGGCATCCGTGATCTCTATAAGCTTGTCTCAGAGTCCAATACTACGACTTTGGCTGTCATGGGCAAGAATGCCGGCAAAGAGGGTACGGATGTTGCGGCGGAACCGAGAATCAGAAGAAGCACGCTGCAGAAGTACAGAGACCATCTGCTGTTCGGTTCTGCCTGTCAGAACAGTGAACTATGGGAGCTTGCATGCAACGGAGATGATCAACGTCTGGAATACTGCATGAAGTTCTATGACTATATCGAACTGCAGCCATTGGCAAATTATACGACCTTTGTAGCTTTAGGCAATGTGCCGTCAATGGACCGTGTCAAGAAGGTGCAGAAGCGTGTCATTGCCATGGCAAAAAAGCTGAATATCCCAGTGATTGCGGACAGCGATGCGCACTACCTGACAAGAGATCAGAAGATCTTCCGTGACATCTATATCATGTCACAGGGGGTCGGCGGTGTTGCACATCCGCTGTATATCCGTGATGACATGCTGCGCAGAAAGACACCAAATCCTGATCAACATCTGCGGCTGACAAATGAAATGAAGCAGGAATTTGCCTGGCTGGAAGATCCGGAGCTGATTGAACAGATTACGGTCACAAATCCAAATGCGTTATTTGAAAAGATTGGTGTTGTCCGTCCAGTGCCGGCAGGAACATTCCCGCCGCATATTCAGGACTCTGACAAAAAGCTGCGCGACATCTGCAATAAAACAGCGAAAGATACATATGAATTTGATGGTGTTGTACCATCCGTTGTGACTGAGCGTTTGAACATGGAGCTCGACAACATCATTAAAAATGGATATGACGTGCACTATTACATTGCTCATCTACTGGTCAAGAAATCCAACGAAGACGGTTATCTGGTAGGTTCCAGAGGATCGGTCGGCTCATCCTTTACAGCGACGATGTCAGGCATCACGGAAGTCAATCCGCTGAAGCCGCATTATCTGTGCCCGCATTGTCATTACAGTGAATGGTTCGACGATCCGGAGATTAAGTCCGGTTTTGATCTGGAAGATAAGAAGTGTCCAAAGTGCGGTTCCATGATGCATGGCAACGGTCAGAATATTCCGTTCCAGACATTCTTAGGCTTCAATGCGGATAAGGTGCCAGATATCGATCTGAACTTCTCCAACGAATATCAATGGAGAGCACACAAGTTCATCAAAGAAGTCTTTGGAGAGAATCATGCCTTCCGTGCTGGCACCATCGGCGGTGTTGCGGATAAGACAGCATACGGCTATGTTTCAGGCTACTGCGAAAAAATGGGCATTGAGGATATGAGAAGGCCAATGAAGGACTATCTTGCCAAGGACTGCACGGATGTCAAGCGTACGACTGGTCAGCATCCAGGCGGAATCATCATTATTCCGGATGGATATGATGCGGAAGACTTTACACCAGTTCAGTTCCCAGCAAATGATCCAAACTCATCCTGGATGACAACACATTACGACTTCCACGATATTCACGATAATGTATTGAAATTTGATATTCTGGGCCACGTTGATCCAACTGCCATGCGTCTGCTGCAGAGAATTGCGACCGTTAAGCCGCTGGATATTCCAATGAATGACCCAGAGACACTGTCACTGTTCCATGAAGATACAGCCCTGCATGCAGATCCAAGACTCTATAAGAAAACGACCGGCGCACTTGGTCTGCCGGAATTCGGCACCCGTACAACGAGACGTGTTCTGGAAGAGACCAGACCGCATAAGTTCTCCGAACTGGTCATGATCTCTGGTCTGTCGCATGGTACCGATGTTTGGGCAGGAAATGCTGAAGCATTGGTCCAGGCAGGGCATCCGTTAAGTGAAACGATTGCCTGCCGTGATGATATTATGACCTATCTGCTGGAAAAGAATCTGGAACCAATTGATGCCTTTAAGACCATGGAAGATGTCCGTAAGGGCCGTGGATTGCGGCCGGATCAGGAAGAGAACATGAAAGCACATCATGTGCCGGACTGGTATATTGAATCCTGCAAGAAGATCAAATACATGTTCCCGAAGGCACACGCCGTCGCTTATGTTATGATGGCAGTCCGTATTGCATGGTACAAAGTCCATGAACCAATGAACTTCTATATCCAGTACATGACACTGCGCTGTGATGCCTATGAAATTGAAACAATGGTCAAGGGCATTGAGGCAATCCGGGCAAGAATGGAAGACATTGAAATGCGTGCATCCGATAAGAATGCAGCGGTTCCAGTTTCCAATAAAGAGAAATCGTTACTGGATACGTTAGAAGTATGTGAAGAGATTTATGCTAGGGGCTTTAAGATTTCAAATGTAGATCTCTATAAGAGCAGGGCGGAGGAATTTACGGTGGATCCGGATGATCCTAAGACCCTTGTCCCGCCGTTCACTGTCATAGATGGCCTTGGCGCAAACGTTGCCCGCAGCATTGAAGAAGCTGCACAGCAGGCACCATTCTTATCCAAGGAAGACATTGAAAAAAGAACACAGCTGTCCGGTACAATGGTCAAAAAGCTGGATATGATGGGGGCTCTGCAGGACCTGCAGGACCGCAATCAGATGTCTCTGTTCTGATGCAGAAGAGAATTGACAAACAGATTTAAGAATACGATAATGTAAGAAATGTGATGAACAGGACATGGTTCTGCTGCAGCTGATGAAGAGAGGATATCGGTGGTGAAAGATATCTGAGGCGGGCATGAATTACTCCCTGGGAGCAGTCCTTGAAAAAGGAACCGTCCATCCGCGTTAAGGATATCAAGAGTCGGAAGAGATTCCGGAAACAAGGTGGTACCGCGCATAAAGCGTCCTTATAGAAAGGACGCTTTTTATATAGCGTCCGGAAAGGTAAATATGATCAACTTTAAAGAGAATGAAGAATTGGAAACGTTGAATCACAGCTGTGCCCACATGATGGCACATGCAGTCAAGCATCTGTATCCGCAGGCAAAGTTCTGGGTCGGACCAGTGGTCGAAGAAGGCTTCTACTATGATATCGATCTGGGCGATACAACAATTACAGATGAAGATCTTCCGAAGATTGAAAAAGAAATGAAGAAGATTGCCAAGGACGGTAAGAAGATTGTCCGTCATGAGATTACAAAAGAAGAAGCACTGGAACAGTTCAAGGACGATGAATACAAGATTGACCTGATCCAGAGAATGCCGGAAGGCACAAACATCTCCATGTATACACAGGGCGATTATACAGACTTATGCCGCGGACCTCATGTCGATAATGAAAAGCTCTGCCGTTATTTTAAGCTTGTCAAGCATTCTGGTGCATACTGGAAGGGCGATAAGAACAACAAAGTCCTGCAGCGTATCTACGGCGTCTGCTTCCCGACAGAAGAAGAACTGAATGCACATTTAGCTGATCTGGAAGATGCCAAGGCGAGAGATCACCGAAAGCTCGGCAAGGATCTGCAGATGTTCATGTTCAGTGATATTGTCGGTGCTGGACTGCCGATGTATCTGCCAAATGGATTTACGGTCAGAAGAGCTCTGTCTGACTATATTATGAACAAGGAGCTGGATCAGGGCTATATCCATGTCATGACACCTTCTGTAGCCAATGTAAAGCTCTATAAGATCTCCGGACACTGGGATCATTATAAGGATGATATGTTCCCGGCGATGCAGGACAGAAGAGATCCTGATAATGCCTATGTCTTGAGACCGATGAACTGCCCGGAACATATGATCATGTACAAGTCTTCTCTGCATTCTTACAGAGATCTGCCAGTACGCATCGCTGAAGTTGCCAACGACTTCCGCTTTGAAGCCTCCGGTGCCTTGACGGGTATTGAAAGAGCTCGTGCATTCACGCAGAATGATTCTCATATCTTCTGCCGTCCGGACCAGATCGGCTCTGAGATCAAGGATGTTACAAAGCTGATCCTGGATGTCTATGGTGACTTCGGCTTCAAGAACTATTCCTTCCGTTTGTCACTGCGAGATCCTAACAACAAGGAAAAGTACTTCGGCCATGATGAGCTCTGGGAGAAGAGTGAAAGTGAATTAAGAGAAGTGCTGAAGGAGATGCAGGTCCCGTATTATGAAGCAGAGGGAGAAGCTGCTTTCTATGGACCAAAGATCGATGTCCAAGTCCGTTCCGCATTAGGCCATGATGTTACGCTGTCGACAATTCAGCTGGACTATCAGCTGCCGGAGCGCTTTGAGCTGGAATATGTTGATAAAGACGGTGAGAAGAAGAGACCAGTTGTCATCCACAGAGCTATCTTAGGTTCTCTGGATCGTTTCATTGCTTTCCTGCTGGAAGAGACAAAGGGAGATCTGCCATTATGGCTGGCTCCAAAGCAGGTTGTTGTCATTCCTGTCTCTCCAGAGGCACATAGTGAATTTGGCAAGAAGATCGTCAATGAACTGAAGGCCATGGGTGTCAGAGCATCTCTGGATGACCGCAATGAAAAGCTGGGCTACCGCATCAGAGAAGCACAGACCAATAAAGTACCTGTCGAGATTGTTGTCGGTGACGGTGAAGTCGAATCCAATGGCGTTACCGTGAGAAGATATGGTTCCAAGGATCAGAAGCAGATGTCTGCGGAAGATTTCTATAAGGAACTGCGCGAAGAAATTGCAAATAAGAAGTAATTGAAAAGGGAGTGCTCAATTGAACACTCCCTTTGAAGTTATTCTGCCGTACTTTTCTTTAATGAAACAAGGAACAAGATGATGCCTGTACCTAACAGGATGTGGCCGATGCCGGCGATTCCGGAGATCATGCCGTTCATGCCAGCAGATAAAGACAGATTCATGACCTGAGGTACGCCGCGGACAATGAACATGACAGCAGTTAACGGCAGACCAATGTTGTAGAGAATCATGAATATGCGGAAGGTCTTCTGTTCCTCAAGCTCATAATTCTGTTTGAACAATGCAACGATCAGAAACATGATCATGCCGAGAATGAAGAGGTGTACATGGACCTTGCCTAAGGCAGTGACACCTGTATACTGATAAGCCTTTGTAAATTCACGGTAGAAGACGCCTCCGACAGCGGCGGCAATTGCGTAATAGAGCGCTATATTCAAATACTTTTTCATTTTACGATTTCTCCTTTCATGGCATTCCAGCCAATCAATACAGTCCAGACATATGCACATGTCTTAGGAATCATCAAGACACCGACAACAGGATAGATCTCAGCGAATAAGACGACCGGCAGATAGCAGGCAAAGCTGATGACCACAGTCAGCCAGAGATTCATGAACGGTTTGTCATTGTTCTCTCGTGCACTTTTGAAGAACAGGACTACAACTAAGATGCCTAAGATGGTGAATGGGATATTGCGGTAGATGCCCCAGGCAAGAGATGGTGCTGCACTGGTCCATTCATTCTGCGGAAAGAGACAGAGAATGATACGTGCTGCAGACAGCAGCCAGACAGCAGTCGTCAGTTCCTTTCGGCCGTTTACCTGATAGCGTTGACGCCATACGTAGTAGAGCAGCAGGTAGAAGACGGTCATCGTGATGGATGTAATCAGCTTGCCGATGCCCAGAACAGCAGTATAGCTGGCAAGACCAGTTGTACATAAGGCGACAGCACGTGGGATCAGGTGGAAAGCATCGCCGCAGCCAAGGGTCACAGCCATGGCTCCGTAGAGCACATATTGTTTCCTGTGATCAGCCTTTTTCAGCATCAGAATGCCTATGGTGATGACAGTGGAAAGGTAAACGATATCAAATAATGTTTCAAATACAGCCTGCATAAAACCTCCTTATTTTTGATAAATGCAGCGGTCAATGACCTGAATGACTGTTCGGCAGTTGTCTTTTCCCTGGATCATAGACACAAAGAAGGAAGAAAAGACAAACTCAATGAAGTCATTCTTTGTGAATGTCCGGCTGAAAGCAGCTGGCAGAACATTGGAATCATGTTCAAGTGAATTGGAAAGACCATTTTTGATCTGGTCAAAGCAGCGCATCATGGTCTCACGTGCTTCTTTCTTTGCACTCGAGGCAAAACTGAGAGAATGGGACATGGAGAAGTTTGGGTAATCAATTCTGCTCTGCTTCACACAGGCGTATAGCCATTTCACATATTCATCGAAGGGTACGACTTTTTTCGTATCTTCACGAAGGTGAAAGATATCCTGCCAGACACTTTCAACGGAAGCGGTGATCATTGCGTCCTTCGAAGGGAAGTAGTGATACAGAGAGCCTAAGGCAATCCCTTGTACTTCAGCGATATGACGCATATTCAAGGCATCAGTTCCTTCTTTGGAAACAATCTCACGGCATGTCTGCAGTATTTCTTCTTCGGATGTTACTTTTGGATTCATACTGTCCTCCTTTCAACATGAACTATGTTCATGATGAAACACGTTCAAGAAAAAGTCAATATGTTTTATATTTTTTTGAAATGAGATTATTTTGATTGTTATTGAAAGCGTTTTTATATAAAATATTTGTGACAAGATCCGACAGCAAAGAGAAATCTGAGCTGGAAGAGAAGAATATAGATAAGACATCATGTCTTTTACTATTCATCTCTGCGGATCGCAGAGATTTTTTGTTAGGAGGCCTTATGTATCGTTTTGCAATCTATGGAAAAGGCGGTATAGGAAAAAGCACTACAACCAGCGCATTATCATGCGCTTTTGCGGATATGGGATACAAGGTAATGCAGATTGGATGCGATCCAAAAGCTGACAGTACGCTGTATCTTCATGACGGAAGGAGAATCGAATCTATTTTGGATATCCTGAGAGCAAAAAGAGATAAAGCAGAACTCGATGACTTGATTACTATTGGTCAGAAAGGCATTATCTGTGCCGAAAGCGGCGGTCCTACACCTGGACTTGGCTGTGCCGGCAGAGGCATTGGAGCAGCTTTTGAAGCTTTGGAAGAGCGCAGTGCATTTGATATTCTGCAGCCCGATATCGTTATGTATGACGTCTTGGGAGATGTTGTATGCGGAGGATTTGCAATGCCAATCAGAGAAGGTTATGCCGATCAGGTATATATTGTTACTTCTGGTGAAAATATGGCAATCTATGCAGCCGCAAATATTGCCTTGGCCGTTGAGAACTTTAAAAAGAGAGGATATGCAGATATCGGCGGAGTCATTCTGAACCGCAGGAATGTCCCTGATGAAAGAAGCAAAGTTGAGACCTTATGCAGTGACATCGGTTCTAAGATCACGGCTGATCTGCCGCGCGACAATCATATCGCTGAAGCAGAAATGAATATGAGAGCTGTCATGGAGATGTTTCCGGACTGTGAGTATGCACAGGCAATTAGAAAGCTTGCCTCCTATATGATAGAAAATGGTGTTGATCATGAATGAATACCAGCTCATCAAAGATATTACGTATCAATATGATGCGGATATCGGCCTGGCATATTCTTCTCCATGCCGTGGAATCTGGAACATTGTGCATATCGGTACACAGGTGCCTGGGTGCCATCAGATCTATGTCTGTCCGACCAGCTGTCTGCGCGGAGTCGTATTGACTACCGCTGAAATGAATGCCATGGACCGTCTTTCGACGATCACTGTCGGTGAGGACAATATCCTGGAAGGAAATATGGAAGAGACGCTGCAGGAAGGCGTTGAGAAGGTCATTGCATCTCTGCCGGAGCGTCCGCGCATGATCATGGTCTTCATTTCCTGCATTCATCACTTTCTGGCTGCCAATTATCAGCGTGTCTATAAAGTACTGCGGGAAGAATATCCTGACATTGACTTCGTAGATGCCTACATGGATCCAATCATGCGCCGCAAGACACCGGCTGTTCCGTCATTGACACGGCAGACTTACCGTGTCCTGCAGCCAGCCGAACATAAGCCGCATCAGATCAACTATATCGGCAACTGGTTTCCAACGGAAAAGTACAGTGATCTGACGCTTTATCTGCGTGATCACGGCATCGATATCCGTGACCTTGCGGAAGAAACCGATTATGACCGTTTTAAGGAAATGCAGTACAGCTCTCTGAATCTGACATTCCATAAATATGCGGCATGGGCAGGTAAAGACATGGAGCTTCGTCTGCACCAGAAGTGGGTGGCGATGCATATGAGCTACGATTATGATGTCATCGACCAGGACATGAAGAATGTATGTGAACTGCTTAAAATTGAACCTGTACCAGAGCAGATCACTGCTCAAAAGAGAAAAGCAGCTGAAGATAAAATCAATGAGCTGAAGAAGCTGATCGGCAATACTGCGGTTTCCATTGACTATACAGCAGTCGATGAACCATTGAGCTTAGCTCTGTATTTACTGAAGCACGGCTTCAACGTTGAATCCGTCTTTATCGAAGTATTTACAGAAGCAGAAGAAGTATTCAATGAACTTCGTGCATTTAAGCCGGAGCTGAAAATCTATTCTGCTGACAACTGGAACATGCGTGTCATGAAACGTGAACATGAAGGAAAGATCATCGGCATTGGACAGAAAGCAGCCTACTACAACAATACTGACTATTTCGTTGATGTGATCTGGACAGCCGGCATGTATGGTTATCTTGGCATTCAGCATCTAGCTGAGATGATTGAAGAAGCATATCAGACACCAAAGGATATGCCTGCTCTGATCCAGCATAAAGGATGGGGGTGCTGTGCAAAATGAGCGACTGGCATACACATGTATTCACCTCGACTTATACAGCAGATGTTTCCGGTGTCTGTTCCGTCCTATATGAATTAGGCGGCATGAGCGTGCTGCATGATCCTTCTGGATGCAACAGTACATATACAACGCATGATGAACCACGATGGTATGACCATGATTCCCTGATGTTTGTATCAGGTCTGGATGAAATGGCAGCTGTCATGGGTGATGATTCAGTCGTCATCAATGATGTTGCGGCTGCTGCCAAAGATCTGAAGCCTAGGTTCATTGCTTTATGCGGTGCATCTATTCCGCATATTATTGCCTTTGACTATAAAGGTGTCGGTCATCTGATCGAACAGCGGACAGGGATTCCTGTTATTCCAATCGCAACCGATGGATTGAAGAGCTATGTCTCCGGCGTCGGCTTAGCTTCCAGAGAATGGATACGCAGATTTGCCGATCAGAATGCAGAAACGATAGAAAAGACTATCAATCTGCTTGGCATTACACCAATCGATTTTGCAGATATGGAACATGTTAATGCCTTGAAAGAATCTGTTCTGCCGGAAGGCTATGCAGTACATGCATGTTTTGCAATGGGAGATACCTTTGAACAGCTGGGTGATATCTATGCAGGAGCTGTCAATGTTGTGCCATCCAGTGCAGGACGCATGCCGGCAAGATTCATGCTGGGCATCCGTCATATACCATTTGTAGAAGGTGTTCCGATTGGACCATATATGTCCAAGCAGATACAGCAGGCAGTCACTGCCAGTGCAGCGGACGGCATCAGCAGAAAGGCATATGGAGATCTTCCAGAGCAGGGGAATGTCCTTGTTATCGGCGAAGAAATATATGCCAAATCCATGGCCGCAGCCGTGAATCATACTTCCTATGCACAGCAGAATCATCTGCAGGCATGTGCAGTGTGGCCGGACATCAATGAAGGGCTGAACGAAGATGCATTGATCCAAAAGGTCAATGCGGCAGAAATTGTTATCTGTGATCCATTGTTCAAAAATATTATTCACAATAAAAATACGTGCATGATTGCCATACCGCATGAAGGGTATTCGGGAAGAATCTACAGCAGGAATATTCCATTATTCTGCTGCCGTAGTTTCGATATTGAAGAAAGATTGAGGGAAAGAAAATGAAGAAAGTGTTAAATCCGTTTTTAGCCGGGATGCTGGCAGTGACTTTATTAGCAGGATGTTCATCCTCCAGCACTGCAGCTTCATCATCAACACAGACGGCCACAACAGAAGCAAGTACAGTCCCAACCGAAGTGACGATCACTGACCATGCAGACAGGACCGTCACTGTACCAACAGATCCTAAAAGAGTCGCAATTCTTGGCATTCTTCCATTGCCAAGCATGCTGACAATCTATCTTGACAGTCCATCAACAATTGTTGCAATGGAACCGGCATCAATGAATGCTGCAAAGAATGGTGTATTGTCTGAGCTCTATCCAGATATTCTGAATGTCAATACCAATATCATGGATGGAAATGATGTGAATATTGAATCACTGATTGCTTTGAATCCGGATATTGTCTTCTACAATGCTGGCAGCAAGGCAGAACAGCAGAAGCTTGAGAATGCTGGTCTTACCGCAGTTGGCGTATCACCGACCAAGTGGAACTATGACTGTATTAAAACGTACAACGAATGGATGTCATTATTGGATAAGATCTATCCTAGCCATGCTTCCGACCGTGAAAATCTTGTCAACCAATATTCCAATGATAAGTACAATGAGATCCAGAGCAAGGTTGCCAATGTAACAACGAAGCAGAAAGTGCTCTTCCTCTTCCAATACGATTCAAAGACAATGATCACTTCATCAAAGTCATTCTTCGGCCAGTGGTGGTGTGATGCTGTCGGTGCAGAGAATGTTGCGCATGATGTTGCTGCAGACAATTCGAATGCAACAATTACAATGGAACAGGTATATGCTTGGAATCCAGATGTGATCATCATCACGAACTTTACCCAGACAACTCCTGATGATCTCTACAACAATGCTGTCGGCAGTGACGACTGGTCGACCATCAAGGCTGTTCAAGATAAGCGTGTCTATAAGATGCCATTAGGTTCCTACCGTACTTATACACCTGGTGTTGATACACCGATGACGCTGGAATGGCTTGCGCAGGCAGTTTATCCGGATCTATTTAAAGATTATGATGTTGCTTCTGATGTAAAAGATTACTATAAGACACTCTATGGTGTAGAGCTGACAGATGAACAGATTACAAAGATGTATACACCAAACCGTGCTGCAGGCAAGTGGAACTAATAGGAGAATATTTTGAAACTGGATGTGAAATTTAAATACTGGATGATTGCCAGCACAGTCATATTAATTGTCATTGCTCTATTTGCATTATGCGCAGGGCAGTTTCAAGTGCCGGCTGATCAGGTACTTTCAATCCTGGCGGGAAAGGGAAGCACATTGAAAAACGCCGAGACAGTCATACGTCAAGTCAGGCTGCCGCGTATTCTTTTCAGTATGCTTGCCGGTGCAGGTCTCGCAGCTGCGGGGGCAGCTTTTCAATCCCTGTTCTCTAATCCGCTGGCAACACCTGATACATTAGGAACTGCCAACGGCGCTTCATTTGGCGCAGCCCTGGGAATCTTGCTGGGGATGTCTTCCGCAGGCATACAGCTCAGTGCCATGTTCTTCGGCATCTTGGCTGTACTGCTTGTCTTCCTTGTGACACGCACTGCTGCAGGTCAAAATAAAGGCTCCATCATTATGGTGATCCTTGCAGGACTGGTCATATCTTCGTTATTCAGTGCCTTAGTTACTTTGATCAAGTATGTAGCAGATCCTAATAATATTCTGCCAGTCATCACATTTTGGCTGATGGGCAGTTTCTCATCAGTTACCTTTAAATCACTGCAAATTGGTGCTCCTTTGATCATCATCGGTGTATTGATATTGTTCTTCCTGCGCTACCGCATGAATGCAATGTCACTCAGCAATGATGAAGCTAAATCTCTTGGCGTGAATCTACCGCTGACGCGTTCAATCATCATCATCAGTGCAGCTGCCATCACAGCCAGCGTCGTCGCAATCTGCGGTGTTATCGGCTGGGTGGGGCTGCTGATTCCGCATATCGCAAGAATGCTGTTCGGAAATGACAACCGCAGGGTGCTGCCTGCAAGTATTGTCTTTGGGGCTGAATTTATGCTGATTACAGATACAATTGCACGCTGTGTCAGCAATGCAGAAATTCCTGTTTCCATTCTGACTGCTGTCATCGGTGCGCCTGTATTCATTATTCTTCTAAGAAAAACAGGAGGAATCCGGATATGAAATTTGAAGTCAAGGATGGATGCTTCTCTTATCTGAAAGAAGATATTGTATTAGATCATGTTTCACTCTGTGCAGATGAAGGACAGGTCATATCAATTCTCGGTCCGAACGGCGGCGGCAAGACAACACTTCTGAAATGCATGCTTGGCTTTCTGAAGTTTGCTGAAGGTGCCATATTAGTAGATGGCGTTTCCGAAAAAGAGATGAAGCAGAATGAATTCTGGCAGAAGGTGGCTTATGTACCTCAGGCCAGGACTCAGACTTTCCCATATCTGGTGCGCGAAACAGTGCTCATGGGGAGAAGTCCATATCTTAGTATGTTCCAAATGCCATCTGCAATAGACAAGGAAATTGCCGAGGATGCAATGAAGAGAGCAGGCATTCTCCATTTAGCTGAAAAGAGCTGTGCTGAGATCTCCGGCGGTGAACTGCAGCTGGTACTGATTGCCCGTGCACTTGCCTCCAAACCAGAAATGCTGGTCATGGATGAACCAGAAACAGGATTAGATTTCCGCAATCAGCTTCTTGTCCTGAATATGATCAAGAAACTGTCAAAGGAAGAACACTTATCGGTGATCTTCAATACGCATTATCCTGAACATGCATTAGAAGTATCAGATCATACACTGCTTTTGATGAAGAATGGAAATTCCATGTTTGGGGAAACAAAAGATATTTTAAATGAAAAGAATATGTGTGAGGCCTTTGGTGTTAATATCAAGATCATAGAAGAAAACATTGAAGGATTGACACATTCAACAATTCTTCCTGTCTCACTTATAGAGGAGGATAAATCATGAATTCTATTGCAAATGGTGCTTCATCTGCTAACCGTACCCATATTGGTTTTTTCGGCAGAATGAATGCAGGTAAGTCATCACTGATCAATGCTCTGACAAAGCAGCCGATTGCTATTGTATCAAATACACCAGGCACTACGACAGATGTTGTCAAGAAGCCGATGGAGATCCATGGCATCGGTGCATGCACTCTGCTGGATACTGCTGGTTTTGATGATGAGAGTGAACTTGGCAGACAGAGAGTTGAAGCGACTAGAAAAGCAGCCGAAGAAACTGATCTGGCAGTCATTCTTTTCTATGACAAGGATGATACCGAAGAGAAGAACTGGATCAAATATTTTAAAGACCGTCATATTCCATGCGTTGGAGTCTTCAGCAAATATGATCTATGCAGTCATGAAGAAGTGCAGGAAAGAATCACTGAGATTGAAAAAGAATTCGGCATCGCTGTTGTGCCTTGCTCCGCTGAAGACGCTGATTCGATTGAAGAATTGAAGCAGGCAATGATCCATGCGGTACAGGGTACGAAGACAAAGCGTACCGTATTGTATGGTCTTGTCCATGCCGGTGATTTTGTCATGCTTGTCATGCCGCAGGATCCACAGGCTCCGGAAGGAAGACTGATCCAGCCGGAAGTACAGACCATCCGTGATTCTCTGGATAAAGAATGCATCACTATCTGTGTTACATTGGATGGCCTGAAGCCTGCACTGGCTCAGATGAAGAAAGCACCAGACTTGATTGTCACCGATTCGCAGGCATTTGCTACTGTACATGAAGCATGTCCAAAGGAAAGCAGACTGACATCATTCTCCGTACTATTTGCCGGTCTGAAAGGAGATATCAATTATTATGCTGAAAGCGCCAAAGCGATTGATAAGCTGACCCCTGATTCAAAAGTACTGATTGCGGAATGCTGCACACATGCACCAATGGAAGAAGATATCGGTAGAGTCAAGATTCCACGTCTTCTGCGCAGGAAGATTGGAGAAGGACTGCAGATTGATGTCAAGGCAGGGGTGGATTTCCCAGAAGATGCTTCTGATTATGATCTTATTATTCAGTGCGGCGGATGCATGTTCAACCGCAGATATGTCATGAGCAGAATCGATAAAGCAAAAGAAAAGCATGTACCAATGACAAACTATGGGATTACAATTGCATACCTCAATGGTATCCTGAAAGAGATCTCATTGCCGGAAGGAGAATAAGTATGACAGATACAAGAATTGCAATGATTGCCATCGTTGTGGAAGACAGAGAATGCACATCTGCATTGAATGAAGTCCTTCATGAATACGGTAAGTATGTCATCGGAAGAATGGGCATCCCATATCGAGAAAAAGCAATCTCACTGATTTCTGTCGCGGTTGATGCGCCAATGGATGTCATCAGTGCAATGACGGGAAAGCTTGGCAATGTTCCTGGGCTGACAGTCAAGACAGCTTATTCAAAGGTCTAATATGGTACAGGAAGATAATAAAAGAAGAATCGATGAACTGTTTGCCAATGGTTTTTTATCAAAAGAAGATTTTAAAAAACTGATTGATGAAAGAAACAATGAAAGTGCAGAATACTTGTTTGAGAAAGCAAGGATCCGTCAGCATGAGACTTTTGGCAACAAAGTATATCTGCGTGGAATAGTTGAATTCTCCAGCTACTGCAAGAGCAACTGTCTATACTGCGGACTGCGTCGTGATAATGATAACGCAGAACGCTATCATCTTAGTGAAGAAGAAATTTTAGCTTGCTGTCGACAGGGACATGCGTTTGGATTCCGCACATTTGTGCTGCAGTCTGGCGAAGATCTTTCGTATTCAGATGAAGACATCTGTCACTTGATCCTGTCAATAAAGAAAGAAATGCCGGACTGTGCAATTACTCTTTCGATTGGTGAAAAGACTAGAGAACAGTATCAGATGTACTATGATGCTGGAGCAGACCGTTATCTGCTCCGACATGAAACAGCATCACCTAAGCTGTATCAAAAGCTTCATCCAGCAGATCAGACTTTGGAGAACAGAATCCGCTGTCTGAAGGACCTGCGGGACATCGGCTATCAGATTGGTGCCGGCATGATGATACAGGCACCAGGACAGACGACGGATGATCTTGTTACAGATTTGTATTTCCTGCATGACCTGCAGCCGCATATGATCGGCATCGGACCATTCATTCCGCATCATGATACTCCATTCCGTGACGAGAAAGCTGGTTCCGTAGAACTGACTTTGTATATGCTGGGTATTCTGAGGCTGATGTTTCCGAAAGCATTGATCCCTGCAACAACAGCATTGGGCACGATTGATCAAAAGGGAAGGGAAATGGGAATCCTTGCTGGAGCCAACGTGATTATGCCAAATCTTTCTCCTACGGATGTTCGCGGCAAATATCTTCTATACAACAACAAAATATGTACAGGTGAAGATGCAGCTCAGTGCAGTCTGTGCATGTCAGGAAGAATGAAATCCATAGGATATGAAACTGTGATTACCAGAGGAGATGCACCTGGCAAGGGACCTCATGAGGCAAAAATGAACATTTAGCACAATTCTATTATTTTTATAATAGAATCTGACAGGCTGAGATCATATTTCTCAGCCTTTTTTCATTCTTTTCACAAGGAAGATAAAAATTAAGTGAAATCTTTCTCAAAATATAATGTTTTTGAGTAAATATTCACAATGAATGATATAATTTTTGTGCGAATTTATACATTTTTAGTATGGCTTTACGATTTAGACCATTCATCTGTTTCATTTCCAACAAGTATTCTAAATAAGGAGGAGTTTATGGAGAAGCTGAATCAAGACGCTTTAAACAAGATCGATGCGATTGTAGAAAGACATCTTTCTGCACCTGGTCCAACCATCGTCATGCTGCATGATGTGCAGAATGAACTGGGCTACATTCCATTTGAAGCAATGGAAAAGATTGCTGCTGCAGTTGGTTCAAGCGTTGCAGAAGTCTATGGTGTTGTGATGTTCTATGCACAGTTTACAACACAGCCGAAGGGCAAACATGTTGTAAACGTATGCTTAGGCACAGCATGCTATGTCAAGGGATCACAGAAGATCATTGACGCTGTTACAGAATTGATCAAGACACCGATCAACGGCACAAGTGAGGATGGACTGTTCTCATTGGATGCTACGAGATGTCTTGGTGCGTGCGGTCTTGCACCAGTTGCAGTCATTGACGGCAAGGTACATGGCAACACAAATGCCACAGAAGTTACAGAACTGATTAAGAAGATCATGGAAGAAGAGAATTCATCTCCAAGAGCATAACTATGAAAACAGATTGTATCCGCGATCTTCTGCATGCTGAAACAACTGTAGAAGACAGTGAAAACCGAGATTTTGATTCAGCATTCGCTTCAGACTTGATGAGCGATGCTTTAGCGATGATCCGGAATTCACCGGAATCAACTGTTCTGATAACAGGGCTTTGCAACATACAGGCTCTCAATACAGCTGAAATGCTGGATATCCATCTCATCGTATTAGTACGGAATAAAAAGCTTGATGAAAGCATCCGCAATGCTGCCAGACAGAAGGGGATTGCCATTCTGTCAACAGCCTGCACGATGTACGAAGCATGTGGAATTCTGTATGGCAACGGTCTGAAAGGAATTTCAAATGCAGTCAATATTTTATAAGGACTATGAGGTTGTCAGAGACGACTTTGCAAATGCCGGCACGGCTAGTTCTGATATTAAGCGTACATTATCTACACTTGGATTTCAGAGCGCGGTACTAAGAAGGATTGCCATTGCTTCCTATGAAGCAGAGATCAATCTTCTGATTCATGCATGGGGCGGAAACATCAATCTTGATGTCTTCGACAATGGCACCGTGCAGCTCATCTTCAAAGATCCAGGACCTGGTATTCCAGATCTTGAAAAAGCAATGACACCAGGATGGAGCACAGCAAATCAAAAGGCGCGTGAAATGGGATTTGGTGCCGGCATGGGACTGCCGAATATGAAAAATGTCAGTGACACTTTCGATATTCAGTCTTCTTCTGCAGGCACAACGATTACGATGACTTTTACGGAGGCACCGCAATGAGCAAATCTGTGATTGCATATACCTTAGAGCATTGTGTCAGATGTATGAAATGTCTTCATGCATGCCCGACCGGAGCTATCTCAATGCAGGATGACCGTATCCACATTGACAAGCAGGACTGTATCAACTGCGGCCGCTGCGTTCGCGCATGCCACAGCAAAGGTATGGTCTCGAAGGGGAGCACGCTCGAAGATATTCACAACTATGATTACACAGTATGTATTATTCCGACTGCACTGCTTTCCAGGTGCCAGTCGCGGCAGGATGTTGAAGAACTTTTCTATGCAGTGAAGATGCTGGGCTTTGATGAAGTAGTCGAACATACTGATATTGATGCACAGCTGATGAAAGAAGCCAGACTGATCTCCGAATCAGCAAAGGAATTCAATTTCATCGAATCTTTCTGTCCTGTTGTCAATGAACTGATATCGAAGAAATACAGTATCTTGGGAGAGAATGTTCTCCAATTGCAGTATCCGACTGAAATCTGTGCAAAGCAGATCAGGAAGAGACTGCCGGGAAAGAATGTAGGCATCTTCAATCTGTGTGAGTGTGAAGCTAATCTAGCTTTAGCAAAGTATCCTTATGGCAATGATGAATATGAAGTGGACCATGCGTTATCCTTAACGGATATGTTTCCAATGATCCGTCCAAATCTTCATAAAGGAAAGATTGATGTCTCTTTGTGCATTGACGGTCTGCAGGCTTGTTCTGTACAGAGCAGGATGCAGCGTCCGGATGTACTGGTGGCAGATGGATTTGAAAAGATCTCTGAGATCCTGGATGAATCCGAATTCGGCATCCTGAATCAGTATCATCTGCTGACCTTGTATTCCTGCTACAACGGATGCATCGGCGGCCACCTGCTGTGGGGAAGCAGCTATCTCGTAAATGAATTTATTGATAAATTGAAAGATGTTCCAAAGAAACCAGTTTCGGATCTGCCGTTTGATGAATTGTTCTCAGACGCATATCTGAAAAATGAAGATACAAGAACCTTTGCAGAAAAGATGAGTGCGTTCCAGAAGGTCAATGCAATCCTTGAGGAACTGCCTGGATATGACTGCGGTGCCTGCGGAAAGCAGACATGCAGATCCATGGCCGAAGAGATTGTCAATGGAACACGTTCGCTGAAATCCTGCAGAATATTGAATAAAGGAGACGGATGATGAACATACAGGAATGTATCAATCAAACGCAATGGCAGCTGGATACACCTCAGTTGGATCTCAGTAAGGACATCACAGGTGCTTATGCCGGTGATCTGCTCAGCTGGGTCATGGGACGCGGTAATGCTGGAGATGCATGGATAACCGTACAGGTGCATGTCAACGTACTTGCAGTTGCGGTGTTACGTGAATTCTCGTGTGTCATCATTGCTGACAATGCAGTCGTTACCGAAGAATTCATCAAGAAAGCATCAGATGAGGGGCTTGTCATTATTGAAAGCAAGATGCCTACTTATGAAACAGCTGTAAAGCTGCATGAACTGGGTATATAAAAAATGTATTACGATCTGCATATTCATTCATGCCTGAGTCCGTGTGCGGACGATGATATGACGCCGAACAATATCTGTAATATGGCGGTCATCAAGGGCTTGGATGTGATTGCAATTACCGATCATAATTCCTGCTTGAATCTGCCGGCATTTGATGTATGTGCGAAGAATCTTGGGCTCCGGCTGATCTACGGCTGTGAGCTGCAGACGATTGAAGAAGTGCATGTACTAGGTCTGTTCCAGACCCTGGCTGAAGCAATGTCCATGCAGGAATGGATTGATGAAAAGCTGAAGAAAGTTGAATTTGATCCGGCATATTTCGGGAATGAACTTCGTATGAATGCACAGGATGAAGTGATATCGCAGGAAAAGAATCTGCTGATTATTTCACTTGATGCATCCATTGAAGAAACGATTGATGCCGTTCACGAACATGGCGGGGCAGCAGTGCTAGCTCATGCTGCAGGCAGACACAACAGTATCTGTGTACAGCTGGGCTTTATCCCGGAAGACCTGAAATACGATGCAATCGAGGTGAAGAAAGAAGAAGACATGACCTATATCAAAAAGATCCATCCTTGGATTACAGATGATAATACTTTATGGCTGATGGATTCAGATGCTCACCGCCTCATTGATATCAGTGAACAGGTCCATGCCATCAATGAAGAGAAATTCAGAAAGCTGTGGTCAAGAAATTTATGATGGAAGATCTGGCAATGCATCTGCTGGAAATACTGGTCAACAGTGTTTCTGCAGGAGCTAAGCATATCTTATTGACTATCTTTGAAAAGACACAGGAAGATACGATTGAAATGTGTGTCAAAGATGACGGCAAGGGTATGGATCAGGCAGATGCAGAAAGATTTGTAGATCCATTTCGAACAACTAGAACAACACGTTCGATTGGACTTGGCTTGAGCTTTCTAAAAGGACTTGCCGATATGTGCAATGGTTCCTTCTCAATTCAAAGCAAGAAGGGTGTCGGCACCGAAGTCCATTGTTCCGTTCAGCGAAGTTTTATTGATACACCGCCGATTGGTGATATGGGTCAGACCATCATGAGTGTGATCCAGGCAAATGAGAATATCAATCTGCGCTTTGAATATGCAGTAGATGATCAGAAATTTATTTTTGATACCGAAGAGATCCGCAAACAGCTGGAAGGTGTCAGTCTTCTGGAACCTGATATCCTGTTATGGATCCATGATTATGTTAACAATGGAGTGACTTCACTAAGCAAGGAGGAGTGAATATGAAAAGTCTCGACGATTTGAAGAAACTGCGTGATGAAGCTTTAAAGAAAGTAGAAATGCGTGAAGGTGGAAAAGAGTATCGTGTTGTTGTCGGAATGGCAACGAGCGGAATCGCTGCCGGCGCCCGTCCAGTATTAAACCAGCTCGTTAAAGAAGCAGCCGAAAACAACTACAATTGTGTCATTACTCAGACAGGTGACATTGGTCTGAATTCTTATGAACCAATTGTACAGGTCTTCGACAAGGACAACAATCAGGTAACATATGTCCATGTTGATCCTGAAAAAGCCTCCCGTATTCTGAAGGAACATATTGGTGAAGGTAAGATTGTTGAAGAGTATACGGTAGATGCTGCCGAGAAAGCGAATGGTAAACTCTAATGCCTACATACCGTACGAATATATTGGTCTGTGCAGGTACAGGATGCTCTGCCAGCAACTCTTCAGGTATTTATGATGCTTTCAATGAGTCATTGAAGAAGTATGGTCTGGATCAGGAAGTATGTGTTATCAAGACTGGTTGTTTCGGACTCTGCCAGAAGGGACCTATCGTAGCAATTTATCCTGATGAGGTCTTCTACTGCCATGTCAAGGTAGATGATGTTGAAAAGATTGTTTCTGAACATATCTATAAGGGACGTGTCGTCAAGGAACTGCAGCTGAGTGATGAAGATCTGCTGACTCATGAAAAGATCTTAGATATTAATAAGATCAAGTTCTATGAGAAGCAGCAGCGTATTGCTCTGCGCAACTGCGGCAAGATCAACCCAGAGGATATTGATGAATATATCGCAATGGATGGATATGCAGCATTAGGCAAGGCATTGACAACAATGACTCCTCAGCAGGTCATTGATGAAGTAAAGGCTTCCGGCTTGCGTGGAAGAGGCGGTGCAGGATTCTCAACTGGTATGAAGTGGCAGTTTGAAGCTGATCAGCCAGGCGATGAGAAGTATGTCATCTGTAACGCTGATGAGGGTGACCCAGGAGCATTCATGGATCGTTCCCTGCTGGAAGGTGACCCGCATGCAATATTGGAAGGCATGGCTATCATGGCTTATGCCGTTGGTGCACATCAGGGATATATCTATATCCGTGCTGAATATCCAATAGCTGTCCAGAGACTGCAGATTGCCATCGATCAGGCACATAAGTATGGCCTGTTAGGGAAGAACATCTTCAATACAGGATTTGATTTTGATATCGAACTGCGTTTAGGTGCAGGTGCATTTGTCTGCGGTGAAGAAACAGCATTGATCTCCTCCATCGAAGGCAAGCGCGGCATGCCGAATCCAAAGCCTCCTTTCCCAGCTGCTCATGGTGTATGGGGCAAGCCTACATCCATCAACAATGTTGAGACATTAGGCAACGTTGCTCAGATCATCAACCAAGGTTCTGCATGGTATTCTTCCATTGGTACAGAAAAGTCCAAGGGTACAAAGGTCTTCGCATTAGGCGGTAAGATCAAGAATACTGGTCTGGTGGAAATCCCTATGGGTACAACGCTCCGTGAGATCATCTATGATATCGGCGGCGGCTGTCCAAATAATAAAGAGTTCAAGGCTGTGCAGACCGGCGGACCTTCCGGCGGATGTCTGACTGAAAAGGAACTCGATACACCAATTGACTACGATAACCTGATTGCTGCAGGTTCCATGATGGGCTCCGGCGGTATGATCGTTATGGATGAAGATAACTGTATGGTCGATGTTGCCAAGTTCTATATGGAATTCATCTGTGATGAATCCTGCGGCAAGTGCACACCATGCCGTGTCGGTACAAAGAGATTATTAGAAATGCTCACCAAGATCACTGAAGGCGAAGGCACCATGGAAATGCTGGATGAGATGGAGAAGCTCTGCTATGAGATCAAGGATACTGCATTATGCGGACTTGGCCAGACAGCACCTAACCCAATTCTTTCAACACTTCATCACTTCAGAGATGAGTATATTGCTCATATCAAGGATAAGAAGTGCCCAGCTGGTGTATGTAAGCATCTGCTGACATATTCCATCAATCCTGACAAGTGCCGCAAGTGCTCCATGTGTGCACGCAACTGTCCAGTTGATGCAATCTCTGGTGTTGCAGGCAAAGAAGTCTTTAAGATTGATACAGATAAGTGCATTAAGTGCGGTACATGTATGAGTTCCTGCCGCTTCGGTGCCGTAGAAAGACATTAATGGGAGGAGAACAATGACAACAGTACATTTAAAAATAAATGACCGTGCAATTGAAGCTGAGTCTGGACAGACAATCCTGCAGGCTGCACGCGATAATGGAATCTATATTCCTACATTGTGTTATTTGAAGGACATCAACAAGTCAGGCGCATGCCGTGTCTGCTTAGTTGAAGTCAAGCGTGCAAGAACACTGTTAAGTGCCTGCACAACACCTATTGCTGAAGGCATGGAAGTCTGGACAAACAGTGACCGTGCATTAGCAGGAAGAAGAAACACCCTCGAACTGATCCTTTCCAACCATAACAAGGACTGCCTTGCATGCAAGAGATCAGGCAACTGTGAACTGCAGAGACTCTGCGAAGAAATGGGTATCCGTACTTCAGAGTATGTCGGTGCGCATACAGAACCAACGTATGATGACTTCTCTTATGGAATCATCAGAGATACATCCAAGTGCATTCTGTGTCAGCGCTGCATTGAAACATGCAAGAAGGTACAGGGACTTGGCATCCTCGGTCTTGAGAACAGAGGTTTCAAGACAATTGTCGCTCCTATTTACAACAAGTCATTCGCCGATGTCGACTGCATGCAGTGCGGACAGTGCGTCATTAACTGCCCAACTGGTGCATTGACAGAAAAAGAAAATATCATGGATGTCATCAAGGCATTGAATGATCCTAACAAGACTGTCATTGTCCAGACAGCACCGGCTGTCAGAGCTTCCTTGGGTGAAGAATTTGGTATGCCGATTGGCTCCCGTGTGACCGGCAAGATGACAGCAGCCTTAAAAGCATGCGGCTTCGACCGTGTCTATGATACAAACTTCGGTGCTGACTTAACTATTATGGAAGAGGGCAACGAATTATTAGACAGACTGCAGAACAAGGGAACACTTCCAATGCTGACATCCTGCTCACCAGGATGGGTACGCTTCATGGAATATGAATATCCTGAACTGCTTCCGCATTTAAGCACTTCTAAATCTCCACATATGATGCTTGGTGCTGTCATTAAGTCATATTGGGCAAAGAAGAAGGGTGTTGAGCCTAAGGATATCTATGTTGTATCCATTATGCCATGTATCGCTAAGAAGTCTGAGATCCAGAGACCTGAGAACAAGACAGCTGATTATGTCGACGTCGATGCCGTTCTCACTACAAGAGAATGTGCACGTCTGATCAAGATGTTCGGTATTGACTGGGATGAGCTGGAAGAGGAAGAATTTGATCAGGACCTGTTAGGCGACTACACAGGTGCAGGTGTCATCTTCGGTGCAACCGGCGGTGTCATGGAAGCTGCTCTGCGTACAGTCAAACAGAAGCTGGAAGGCAAGAAGCTTGATCCAGTGGACTTTGAGGTCTGCCGTGGTATGGCAGGTGTCAAGGAAGCTGAGATTGATTTGAACGGTACAAAGATCTGGATTGCAATTTCATCCTCAATGTCATGTGCTAGACCTCTGATTGATGAAATCAAGGCTGGAACATCCAAGTATACATTCATTGAGATCATGGGATGCCCAGGCGGATGCATCAATGGCGGCGGTCAGTCCATCGTTTCTTCCCGCAAGAAGAACGGAAAGCTTGGCTATGGCTATAAGGAACTCCGTATGAAGGCTCTTTACGATGAAGATATAGCATGTGAGCTCAGAGTATCCTCTGACAACCCACAGATTCAGGAACTCTATAAGGACTACCTGGAGCAGCCAGGAAGCGAACTAGCTGAGAAGCTGCTGCATACTTCCTATACAGGAAAGAACAGATTCAACGTATTCTAAGCATATGAAAAGGAAGGTCATTGAATGATCTTCCTTTTTTAATTATTTACTTGCTTAGAACGTAAATGGTAAATCACCAGTGGGTCGTGATTCAAAAGAAAACCGTCATTGACTGACGGCTGTGATTGCTTTGATTGCTTCCTGGTTCTGATAGATATGTTCCTTCATGTCTGGGTCCCATGGCATCAGCCCATCCAGAAATTTGAGGTCTTTATCATCCATGTGCTTTGGCAGTTCTGTCAGTACATAGCAGAAGTAGGCATATGGACTGAGCCCGTTTGCCTTGGCTGTCTCTGCGATGCTGTAACAGATCGCACTGGACTGTGCTCCGGATATCGTATCGATCGTCATGAAGTTCTTTCTCCCGATCGTTACGATCCGCAGTCCCTGTTCGCATGTATTGTTCGTCATTGGCACCAGTGGATCATCTAAGAATACACGGAGATATTTCTCCTGGTTCAGGAGATAGGACAGTCCTTTGCCTGTCTCTGATTTTGGCAGCACGACATTCAGCTGTTCTCTTGCCCATTGGAAAAGCTCATCGACCTTGGGCTTCATCAGCTCCTGTCGTTTTTTCAGTCTCTCTTCTGCCGGCATTTCTTTCAGCGGCCGTTCGATATTGAACAGCTCTGTGATCCGGTCATATGCCTCTTGGGCGATGGACATGTCCTGCTTGTCTGCCTTTGCCTTGATCACATTGGAGAATGGTCTGCGTGCATGCACCCAGCAGTTCTGGACTGTGATGTCATCACTGTTCCTGTCCAGGGTATGATAGCCAGAGAATGCATCGGTCATCAGTACGCCACGGAATCTTTGCAGGAACTGCTGTGGATGTTCCGCATTCCGTGTCTTCTGGTATTCATACAGGATGATGTCGTTTGTTTTCTTCTCCAGCTGTGCTTCTGTGCGGTAGACCCAGAAGTAGCTCTTTGATCCTGCCGGCCTGCCATCTTTCTGCACATTGACCGGTGTCTCATCCGCATGCAGGCAATGGCTCTTCATCATCTCTTCCTTCATGCGGTCATGGATCAGCGAGAGATCTCTCTCTGTGCACCGGATCACCCAGCTGCACATCACTTCACGGTTGAGGTTGAAGCCGTTCCGCTTGAATTCCTGCTCGATCCTGTTGAGCGGCAATGAATTGACATACTTATAGTTCAGTATCCCGGCAAGCAGCGATGGCGTCACCAGGCTCCTCTTCAATAGATCTGCCGGCCTGTCAGCTCTTTCGATACCGCGGCCTTTCACTGCACGGTATACATGGACATGGTATTCGATATTGATCAGTCTTGCCGGCACGAAATGCAGGCGGCTGAAGATCTCTTCCGGCAGCTCTTTATATCCATCTGGGAACTTTTCTTTTAATTCTTCTTCCGACAGCCTGAGGTCGATTCGCTTGACTGGCAGTCCTTTCAGGTCATCCGCACGCTTTCCTTTTTTCTTCCGCACATAGCCCTTGACCACTTGTTCTGCACTCGGCTCATTGATCACTTTATGGGAATCGACAGTTGCTTCTGCTTCATTGAAGAGGTCCATCTGCTGGATCAGCGATGTGCTTGCTTCCGTTGATCTTCCGAATCTCTGCTGCTTCTGGCTCGACAGCTGTTCGGTCATGTACATCAGCTGCTGGTCACGCTCTTTGAGCAGCGTGTTATATTCATCCAGTTTCTTTTTGTATTCTTCCTGCTCATTGTGAATGGTCCGGATCAGTTCTTCCTTGTCCATCTGCAGGAGCTCTTCATCTGTATAGTTTCTTGTGCCCATGCATACATTCAAGCACTCAAAAAGCTTCCTTGCAATAGCTTGGAAGCCTTGATTCCATCGCATATTTCTTGATTGTGGATAACTTCATACAGGTTCGAAAATGGCTGCGTCTGTTGAGCCATTTCTGATGCCATATTTATTTTTTTGAGTTGTCCACAGTTTATGAAAGTTCTGTGTCAATTTACGGATCCTGGATGTACCTTGTTCACTTTCTTCTTTGGCATCATTGTCAGTCCCTGCATCAGCCACTGGTACTGTTCCAATGTAATCTCGTTTACTTCCTCTGCTGTCCGCGGCCATTGGTATCTTCCTGCTTCTGCTCTTTTGTACACAAGGCAGAAGCCATCTTCTTCCCATACCAGTCCTTTGAATCTGTCGCTCTTTCTTCCGCAGAACAGGAACAGGCAGCGCGGGGTGAATGGGTCCATGTGGAATTCTCTCTGGATCAGCGATGCCAGCCCATCGATTCCTAGGCGCAGGTCAGTATACCCGCACTTGATATAGATCCTGTCAAAGAACGTCTCATCATTGAGCACTGCCCATCACCTTGACCAATCTTGCCAGGAACTCATCACTGACTGACTTCTGGATCTCAATGGTCGCATTTCCAACATGCATTGTGACTGATGCTGCCGCCTTTGCAGGTACAGGCTTCTTCAGCTCGGCGATCATTGGGACATTTCCTGTATCTATCGATGACATCTTCTGCACTGCAATCTCGTATGTCTCAGTACGGAGCTGCCTCTGCCATCTGTAGAATGCCTTGATATCGATTTCATGTTCAGCACACCACTGGCTCTTCTTCATCCCGCTCTGGTTGCACTCGCTGATGATCTTCATCCAATATGCATGTCGCATTGCATGTGTCATATGATCCATGTTCCACCTCCGTGAGACTCGCACATAAAAGTGCGGTTTTCTAGACTCTCACTATTCTGTCCGAAAAACCGCACTTTGGATACCCACGGATGATTTACCATTTACTAACACACAGGACATTTGCCCGCCAACTGAGCAATGAAACAATAAAAAAGACAACTAAGTGAAATTCAGCTTAGTTGCCATTTATAAAAATATCTAACACTCTACAATTGTGTGGTTGACAAATGACCGGATTTTGGTCATCAAGGGTATAATGATGTTGCCAAATATTGAAACATCTGAGCAGCCTTCTGGCTCAATGTTTGGCGACATTCCTCGGTCAGAGGACTGCTCAGATGAGCGAGGAACCTTTATGTCGGATCAGAACTCATTTGAGAGTTATGTTTTTTCGTTGTCAGGCAGTGATTTTGCACGTTTGCAGAATGCTGTAAACGAACGCCTTGACAGGGAACGGTACGGTGCCACTTCTTACGAAGAATTAGCACTGAATGAAGGGAGACAGGCTGTCTGTCCGTTCTGTGGATCCACCACCCATATTGATGATGGACATACAGGCAGCGGCCATCAACGATACAGGTGTACGGATTGCGGAAAGACATATACATTACTGCATAGCAATATCTTCTATTCCGCTAAGATACCTTTTCATAAGGCGGCGATGTACCTTGCCTTGATGACTTTCAATGTTCCTCTGGAGATGCTTGAGGAACTGTGCGAAATATCAGTAAACACGGCCATGTTATGGCGAAAGAAGATCTTTACTACAGTAGACAGTTATCAAGGAAAGGTCTGCCTCAGAGACCGAATATGGATCGATGAGACTTATATGAATGATGCTTCAGTTCTCCACGATGATGACAATATGAAGAAGCGTGGGCTTTCCAGTCAGAAGATCTGTATCGTGGTCGCTATTGATATCCATAAGAATATCTATGCAAAGATATGCGGTCATGGAAAGCCGACATCATCACGTATTAAGAAGGCATTGAAAGAACACATTCAGCCAGGATCCACAATCGTTCATGATGGTGATAACGCACATGCCGGTCTGATTGAACTGTTGGATCTCAAGTCAGAGACATATATAGCAGACCCGCATGACAAGAACTATATAGAGAATATGGCTCTGATCAATAATCTGTGCTCATGGCTAAAGCGGTATCTGTTCCGATTCATTGGCATGGATCTTGATAATCTCCAATCGTATTTGAACTGGTTCGTATACCTCTTCCGAGTGAAAGGAAATACAGACAAATGGCCAAAGCTGGAGCGAATCATGCGCCATTTAGTGTTAAATACAGATACATACATGCGGAAATACTAGCATTTAAGCCATTTGTCAACCACACAATTGTAGAGTGTTAGATTCTGTTAAAAACACCTGTTAGAAGTACCAAAATCCATAAAAATATCCCTATATATGTCCCTAAACATACTTCTGTATAGTAATGTATCGTTCTATTTCACAGTGTTATAAAAGAAAAAGGCCGTCATATGACGGTCAATAGTAGAAAATGCCGATTGGCAGGTTAAAAGCTTAAATTCATTAAATACATGTATGTCATCAAAAAGCCTATAAAATAGCATTATTTGGAATTATACATCAACGTATATTTCTCTCTGAAGTACATAATGAAGCTAAAAGTCCCACTAATATTCCCACTAAATTCTAAATGGCACTTTGAAAAAATTTACTAAATTTGGCGTTGCTTTAACAGCATTATCATCTCATCTGCTGACTCCTGCATTCCTCTAGATATCCATTCCTCAATCCATCCATAGATTCCTGAAAACATAAAGGCCGCTACATATGCACCGATATTCGGATATTCTGGTTTTGGCCCATATATCTCTTTTAATGTGTCCCGGAGAAGATATAAAATGCCTCGTTTATTCAACAATCCGTAAAAGTCTGAATGCTCCTTCAACATGCCGAATAGACTTCCAAGCATCTGGTCATCCTTGCTTCTTTTATCTTCACCTTCAAAACTTGGATGGGCTTTTTGCCAATCAAGGATCATTTTTCCGATATAGTTCTTGATGATGTCTTCTTTATCTTCATAGTTTCGATAAAAAGAGACCCGGCTGACTTCACCCATTTCTGTAATATCTCCTATGGTAATCTGCTTCATTTCCTTCTTCTTGAGCAGTTTGATCATTGCTTTTGTAATCTGTTCCCTTACATATGTATTTCTTTCTAGATTGCCCATCCGCATGATGTTACATCCTCCTTGCTTTTGTATCATTTCATGTAAATCTATTGAATCAATGTGAATCCGATGCTACATTTGTTTCATCTTGATGATACATCTGTTACAGCATTACATCAAGGGAAAGGATCTATATGGAAACATTCTTCACAAGAAAAAGAATTATGATACTGATCATTGTTGTCATTGCAGGAATTGTTTTAGGAAGGATTGCTCTTCGAGCAATCGGTAATCTTATGCTTGGTGGCTCCTTATTTGGAGGAGACTTCTTATGAGAAAGAAGAACAAAAAAGGTGGAAGACATATGTTCGTTTGGCTATGCATCGGTGCATTTCTGATTTCCTTTATCGGTTCAGTAATTTTCAAGCTCACATACGTCTCTCCAGAGATGAGACAATACTCTGTCAACTGGAGCGAAGATATCGGCACTGTTCAAAAAGATTTCAAGTATGGGGAAGCAGATGCAAATACATTTGATCTGTATCTGCCGAAAGATAATGCAAAGAAATCCTATGGTCTTGTCGTGTATCTGCATGCAGGCGGATTCACGAGCGGGGATAAGAACGATGATGCAAAGATGCTTGAATGGCTGTGCTCAAAAGGATATGTTGCGGCTGGCATCAATTACACACTTCGCAGTGATGCAAATCCTGATGCCAATATCTACACTCAGTCGATGGAGATAAAGCAGAGCATTCCTTCGGTGATAGAACAGGCTAAGCAGTTGGGATACAACATTGACCGCATGGCAGTCTCTGGCGGTTCTGCCGGCGGTTGCCTAGCCCTTCTCTATGCCTATCGTGATGCCAAAGATTCACCTGTACCGGTAAAGATGGTATTTGAGGCTGTCGGTCCATCCAGTTTCTATCCTGAGGACTGGACCAATTATGGTCTTGATCAGAATAAGGATGCTGCTGCCGCAATGTTCAGTGTCATGTCAGGCAAAACAATTACAGCAGATATGTTCGGCACCAAAGAATATGATGAGACAATGAAAGATGTCTCTGCACTGCTCAATATCAATCAAGACACGATTCCAACTGTAATGGCCTATGGAACCTATGATAAGCTGCAGCCTTACTTAGGTTCTGTACGATTGGATGAAGCATTGAAGAAAAACAATGTTACACATGAATACATCGTTTTCCCTCATTCTGGTCATGGGCTTCAGAATGATACTGCACTGTATGCTAAATATATGCAGAAAGTAGTGGAATATCTAGACACTTATTTGAAATAGTAAAAGAGAAAACGAATGATGAAAAAAGTGATGAAAATTATACTGCTTATAATCTTTGCCATTGTCATCTTAATTGTTGGTGCATTCGTATCGCTGACACTGATTGTGAATTATCAAAATGCGAATTATTACAAACTTGCAAAACCACAGGGCGAGATTGAAAAGAAATATACGCCTCTTGGCTCTTATGATGTTTCATACACGGAAGCAAGTGCTGAGAATGATACATATAAAAAATATGAGATCTGGTATCCTGCAGCCATGTCCACCAGCCAGGATACATACCCTGTTGTCATCATGGCAAATGGAACGGGAGTCAAAGCTTCGCAGTATAAAGAAGTATTCAAGCATCTGTCCTCCTGGGGCTTTATCGTTGCAGGAAATGAAGATGAGAACTCACGGACAGGTGCTTCTTCGGAAGCAACTCTGGAATATTTGATTACACAGAATTCTGATTCCAACAGCATCTTCTACCATAAGCTCGACTTAGAACACATTGGCATCGGTGGTCATTCTCAAGGCGGTGTTGGTGCTGTCAATGCTGTGACACAGCAGAAGAATGGAAACATGTATAAAGCACTCTTTACTGCAAGTATTACTTCCACTGCACTCGCAAGTGCTGATGTATTGGGTGCTGAATGGGTCTACGACATTTCGAAAGTAACTATTCCCTGCTTTATGGTCGCAGGCACAAAACATGCGGATGCGGGGACTGCTGCAGATAAAAATGCTACGGAAGGTCAGGGAATCAGTCCCTTATGGTCAATGACAGCCAATTACAATGCACTTCCGGATACCGTTGATAAAGTCATGGCAAGAATGGTCAATAAAGATCATGGTGATATGCTCAGAGGTGCCGATGCTTACATGACTGCTTGGTTTATGTATTATCTAAAAGATGTTAAAAATGTAGAAAATTGCTTCTATGGAAATAATGCTGAAATCATGACCAATACCCTTTATCAAGATCAAAAATCAAATCAGCATGTTCAATGATTAAATAAAACGCTCTGTTGAGCGTTTTATCATACTTCAAATGCCGGTTGGCAGGTTTTGCAAGCGCATCGGTCATAGCTCACCAGAAATTACTATGCGTACATATAGCCACATCTTTGATAACAAACAGCCACATTAATTGTGTTAAAAACAGTCAAATTTTGAAAAAGTATCACCGTTTTATCACCAAAGCAATTAAAAACCGCCATTTCTAGCGGTTAGTGCCGATTAGCAGAGTTGAACTGCTCGCTGATCCTTACCATGGATCTGTATTGCCGCTATACTAAATCGGCATAGCCCATTTATATTATCCGAAAATGAGCAGTTTATCAATATTGATTGCGATTTTTTAGTTCTTCATAGACAAGATTCAGTGGCAAACCCATGATTGTATAGTAATCTCCCTCGATTTTCTGGATATATTTGCCGCCGAATCCCTGAATGCCATAGGCACCAGCCTTATCCATACATTCTCCTGTAGAAATATATTCGCTGATCTCTTCATCACTCATTGGAGCAAATGTCACCTTGGAGATGCTGACATCGGTATATTTCCTCTTTTGACTGAGGAAGCACAGTCCGGTCACGACTTCATGTGTATTTCCCTGCAGCTCCTTCAGCATCCTGGTCGCATCTGCTTCATCCTTTGGCTTGCCTAATACTTCTCCATTCAGGACTACGATCGTATCTGAACCTATCACAAGCGCTTCTGGATGCCGTTTCAGCACTTCTTCCGCCTTACGATAAGCAAGATTCTGTATTTCTGTGTTCAAATGATTGCTAAGATCCATTGTTTCATCAATATCTGCCGGATCACACGTGAACGAAACACCGCATTTCTCCAGCAATTCTCTTCTTCTCGGGCTTTGCGAAGCTAATATAATATTCATAAAATTACCTCTCAATTATTATAACAAAGATTCATCAAACCATGATTACGAGGTATAATAAAAGCGCAGAAATAAGGAGAAAAATCAAAATGAAAAATCCAACATTGGTCATTCTTGCCGCAGGTATGGGAAGCCGCTACGGTGGAATGAAACAGATTGATGGTGTTGGTTCCCATGGCGAACCAATCATCGAATTCAGTATTTACGATGCTTATCAGGCAGGTTTCCGCAAAGTAGTCCTGATCATCAAGCGTGAGCATGAAGAGCTCTTCCGCAAGGCCTTGACAGACAGAGTCGCTGCCGGTGGAATGGAAGTAGACTTTGCTTACCAGGACATGACAAATATTCCAGAAGGATTCAAGGTTCCAGAAGGACGTGAAAAGCCTTGGGGAACAACACATGCATTATTAGCATGCAAGGGCATCGTCAATGAACCATTCGCAATCATCAATGCGGATGACTTCTATGGCAGAGATGCATATAAAGTAATTTATGACTATTTGACCAATGGCATTTCTGATGACCATTATGCAATGGTCGGCTTCAAGTGCCTGAATACACTGACTGCCAATGGTACTGTTACCAGAGGTCTCTGTGAAGAAAAAGACGGCAATTTGTCTCACATTGTTGAGATTCAGAAGATTGCGCTGCAGAATGATCATGCAGTCTATGAAGACAGCGGCGAGTGGAAGCCTATTGCAGATGATGCATTGGTATCCATGAACTTCTGGGGATTCACTCCAAAGATCTTTGAGGAAGTTGAACCTATCTTCAAGAACTTCTTGGCAAACAACATTGAGAAGAATCCTATGAAGTGTGAGCATGTCATCCCTACAGCGATGGGCGACTTGGTCGCAGAAGGAAAAGTATCTGTCAAAATGCTGTCGTCTTCTGACAAATGGTTCGGTGTCACTTATAAGGAAGACAAGCCTGAAGTTGTTGCCAAGATTCAGGAAAAGAAGGATCAGGGAATTTATCCAGACGTTCTCTGGAAGTAATGAATCAATTAAGTGCCAGGTCAATTGACCCGGCACTCTTTTATTTCTTCTTGTTTAAATCGTAGAGGATGCGCATTCCCTTAAAGGCAATGTCTGGATCATATTCATTGATCTCAGGTGTTTCCTTGGCGATGACTTTGCCAAGACCGCCGGTCGCAATGACATAGCATTCTGGATCTTTGAGCTCCTTCTTCATCTGACGGATGATTCCTTCTACTAAGCCAATATAGCCGTAGACAACACCTGCCTGCATTCCGGCAACAGTATTTCTGCCGAGAATTGATTTCGGTTTCATGATTTCAATTTCCGGAAGCTTTGCTGTCTGCGAAGTCAGTGCATTGGCACTGATGCCTAAGCCAGGAGCAATGACAGTGTATTCAAAGACACCCTGCTTTGAGACATAGTCGAATGTTGTCGCTGTACCGAAGTCGACGATGATGCAGCTGCGGTCATAAAGATAATGAGCGGCCGTGACATCTACAATACGGTCAGCTCCGACTTCTCTAGGATTGTCATTTCTTAACTGAATGCCCGTCTTCATGCCTGGGCCGACCAATAATGGATCCTTGTTGATATATTTGCGGATAGAGGCAGTCAGTGCATACATTCTCTTTGGTACAACACTGGAAATGATGACATCGTCTACATCTGCTGCTTTAATGCCGCTGGAATCCATTAAAGACCGGATGCAGATGCCGAATTCATCAGAGGTACGAGGCGTCTGTGTTGTCAGACGGAAAGAACCAATGACCTTCTTCTCTGCCATCAGGCCTAAAGAGATATTTGTGTTGCCGACGTCAATTGTCATTAAAATATGCATTATGCATTCTCCTTCAGGCACTGTCTCAAGATCTCAGAAGCAGTATCATCCTTGCTCATCAAGCCTAGATCAATCTGGCTGTCCTTCGATAGGATCACTGTGCGGTTCGTATCGGTGCCAAACCCGGCACCTTTATCATTCAGATTGTTGCCGACGATATAATCACAGTTCTTCTTCTGCAGCTTCTCTTTTGTGCGTTCAATCATATTCTCTGTTTCCATCGAGAAGCCGATCAGAATCTGATCTGGTCTTTTACGCTGACCTAAAGAAGCCAGAATATCTACCGTGCGTCTGCATTCAATGGACAGATTCCCTTCGCTTTTATGGATCTTCTCATCTGCAGCATGCACTGGCGTATAATCTGCCACCGCTGCTGCCAGAATCATAGCATCGCTCTCATCTTGTCTGGATAATACTGCATCTGCCATTTCCTGTGCAGATGCAACATTGATCGTATACACACCGCGGACTGGTGCCAGAGTATTTCTGCCGGCAACCAAGGTCACTTCGGCGCCTGCATTTCTCGCTGCTCTTGCTAGTGCAAAACCCATTTTGCCTGTGCTGTGATTGGTCAGATAACGTACTGGATCAATTGCCTCCTGTGTTGGACCGGCGGTTATCAGTACTTTCTTACCAGTTAGATATTTATCAGTAACAAGCAGTTCCTTGACCGCATCTTCGATCTCTACCGGTTCCGGCATTCTGCCGCTGCCAACATCTCCGCATGCAAGATATCCTTCATCGCTTTCCAGAACATGCATGCCATAGTGCCTGCACTTTGCAAGATTATCCTGTGTGATTGGATTCATCAGCATATGAGTGTTCATTGCCGGGACAATCAGCTTTGGGCATTCAGCAGCCAGGAAAGTTGTTGTCAGCATGTCATCAGCAATCCCATTGGATACTTTGGCAATGATGTTTGCAGTTGCCGGAGCAATCACAAAAGCATCTGCCTTCTTAGCAATCGAAATATGATGCACATCCGGTGTAAAATCCTTTGTGAACATATCAGTAATGACTTTCTGTCCGCTCAATGTCTGCAGAGTCAAAGGGGTGACAAACTGCTCGGCATCCTTAGTCATCAATACAATAACTTCATACCCCTGCTTCTTCAGACTGGATACTAAACTGCAGATCTTATATGCCGCAATGCCCCCGGTGATGCCGACAACAATGCACTTATGATTCTGTAACGGCTGTACTGCGTTCATGATTGAAGCCCATCCTTTCTGCACTTGGCTGAAGTGCCTTGGCTAATGCTGGAACAGCGATGCCGGCCAGAACTGCTTCCAATACTGCGTTGCTGGTAACGACACCCAGCAGCAGTGCAGCAACACCGGCAGTGCTTGTACCTAACGCCTGGCCATACGGCTGAGCAAAGAAGAGATAAATGCCGCTAAGCACCAGTCCTGTATGGATCATTGTATTTACAACAGCAGTCACAGCTGATGCTGCAACACTGTTTTTCATTTTTCTTACGATAAAAGAATACATCATTCCAGACAGCCAGCCAAGCATGATCCGCGGCACAAAGCAGATGATCAGGCTGTAGAAGTTGCCCTGAATTCCGCCGACAGTGATAAACGGCGAGAATACAAATGAGGTCAGATTCGGGGCAAGTGTTGCATGCAGAAAGGATGTCAAACCGAAGACAAAGCCCATTCCTGCCCCAAATGCCGGACCTGCGATAATACCAGCCAGAATGACCGGCAGATGCATGGTCGTGATGTTCAGGGCACCCACAGGAATATATCCAATCGGGGTAAAGCCCATGATCAGCTCAATGGCCACAAAAAAAGCCGCCAAAGTAAGCCGCTGAATTTTCTTCTTGTTATTTAACATTTTCTTTTCCTCCTATCGCTCCATTTTCTGGATGCAATGAATTAAAACAAGCAAGACGTGTTCGGAAGGCAGAGATCCATGTCATTTGATCACGGTCTCTTAGAACAAAATCATTATACATTGTTTTTCATCCGGTGACTGATAAAATATTATTTGGAGATTATACATATGAGATATTTAGTCATTTCAGACATCCACGGCGATCTCACAGGCGCCGAGATCATACAGCAGGCGGCAGAACGCATCCAGCCGGACAGGATCCTATGCTTAGGAGATATTCTTTACCATGGGCCGCGCAATGACCTGCCTGCCAATTACGCCCCAAAGAAAGTCATTCCTATCATGAATTCCTATACCGACAAAATCATTGCGGTCAGAGGAAATTGCGAAGCAGAAGTAGATCAGATGGTCCTGAACTTTCCATGCATGGCAGACTGCAACGTGATACCGATGGACACCCGTGACATTTTTATGAGCCATGGCCACATCTATGGGCCAGATCACCTGCCTGCTCTAAAAGCTGGTGACATCTTCCTTTCCGGTCATACGCATATCCCCACTGCGGATCAGAAGGACGGCATTTATCTGTTCAATCCAGGATCTGTATCCCTGCCGAAAGGCGGACATCCGCGGACCTATGCTGTGCTGCATGAAACAGGATTTATTATTTATACAAGTGACCATCAGGAATATATGAAGAGCATGTTTTGAAAGTTCATGCTCTTTTTCTTGTATACTATTCAGGAGGTAAATAAACAAAATGAATTCAGCATCTAATTTAAAAACATATCTCAGACATGAAAAAGGAAATCTGATCCTGATTACCATCACTGGTCTGATCTACAATATCGGCATGGTCGCCGGTCCTTGGTTTGAGGGACAGCTGGTGCAGACCTTAGCAGACATTTTGGATGGAAACAAAGTGCTGGCAGACATGCTGATCCTGGCAGCAATCTATGTGCTGACCATCTTATTTGTACAGGTCATGCGGTTCTTCAAGCGCCTTTATGTCAGAAAATTCGCCAATAACATCAACAAGGAAATGAAGGAGAATCTGTATCATACGATTCTTTCTGAAGATGTCAGTGCAGAAGAATCCGGAAGTTTTATTGCCAAAGCAATTACCGATGTCGATGCCTGTGTTGAAGGCATCCGCAAGTTCGTCACGGAAGTCTTTGATACCGGGGTGGTCATGGTATCCTATGTTGTCCTGCTGGCGGTCTATGACTGGCGGCTGACATTGATTGTTCTGCTCTTCCCGCCAATCGCATACTACTGTGCACAGAAGTTTAAAACAGTTGTCACCGAAAGCACACAGGCAGCCAGAATCAGCAGTTCCAACCTGAATGAAGCTTCTCTTGACAGAGTCTCCAATGCTCTGACCTATCGGATGTATGGAGAAGAGTCCAACCAGAATCAGATCTATGAGACCTACCTGCATGACTACGAAAGAAAACAGGCAAAGGCCAATATCCTGATTGCCTCGGCGGAACCGCTGTATCAGATCATATCATTGATCAGCGTCATCTTCATCTTTTACTTCGGTGCAAAAAACGTACTTGGACAGGGATGGGCGTCCTGGAATATTGCCGCCTTCTCAACATACCTTGCCTGCTTTGCAAAGCTTGCCAAGAAATCATCAACAGCTGCCAAGCTGTTCAATTCCGTCCAGAAGGCATCTGTATCATGGAAGCGCATCAAGCCGCATCTCGCTGACATTCCGCCATTTCCATGCTGCACAGTTGCTCCCGGCAATACGCTGGCGGTAGAACATGTGACCTTCGGCTATACAGAGGAACCTTTATTCAGTGATCTGAACTTCAAGGCAAAAGCCGGTGACATCATCGGCATTACTGGTGAAGTTGCCTGCGGCAAGACAACACTGGGAAAACTGTTCCTGAATGTCCTGCCATATCAGGGATCCATCACATTGAATGGAAAACCATTGGCAGAATACAAAGAACGGACCGTCAGCTATCTCGGTCATGATCCGCAGCTGTTCTCCAGCACCATCGGTGAGAATATCTCACTTGGTGATGAGATTGACTTTGATGAAATTCTGAAGGAAGTATGTCTGGATGAAGAAATCAAAGAATTTGATCAGGGACTGGATACAGTGATTGGTGACCATGGGGTCAGAATGTCCGGCGGACAGCAGGAAAGAATCGCTTTGGCCCGTGCGTTAGCACATCCGGCACCAATCATTCTATTGGATGATCCATTCTCAGCCGTTGACCCGCAGACAGAAGGAAAGATTCTTCATGATCTCAGGGCAAAGCATAAAGATTCCATCATCCTGCTGATCTCACATCGATTAGCTCACTTCAATGAACTTGATCAGGTCATCATGCTTGGCCATGACAGAACGTATATTTCAACACATGAAGAGCTTCTGAAGTCTTCTGATGTCTACCGTCAGCTGTATGAAGTCCAGAAAGGAGCAAAGCAATGAAACACTCCCTTCTGAAAACATTCGGCCATGTCATGCGCCAGAATCTTTTGATCAGCTTCTGCCTGATCATCCTGATGGCAGCCGCCATTGTATTAGCTGTTGTACCGCCGCTGATCCTGGCATCCTTTATAGATGCCTTGACAATCGACCATACATTCTCCCTGCAGACCATCCTCCTCTACTTCGGCTCCCTTGCCTTAGCAGGTGTTGCAGTTGCAGGAAAGAATGCTCTGATTGCAGATTTCGGTCAAAGAATCACCCATGCCCTGCGCAGTGAGATGAGTGCCAAGCTGAATGTTCTTCCGGCTTCGCACTATGTCAGTACACAGTCAGGTCAGACAGTATCCTTATTCACAAATGATATTGATACCATCGAATCATTATTTGATGAAGGCATTGTCAGCATGATTGTTGATATGTGCACAGTCATCAGTATTCTGTTCGTCATCTTTACCAAATCTAAAGGCTTATTTGTACTGCTCCTGGTGCTCCTGCCGTTCTTATACTATGTAACAAGAGTCATCCAGAAGAAGATGTATGCCGCAAATATGGACAACCGCAATGCAGTCGCAAGAAGCACGCAGCTGATTCCAGAAACAATTCATAATCTTCTTTCTCTCCGGATCTTCAAAAAAGAGAAATGGATGGAAAAGAAATATGATCAGACAATCAATGAGAGCTTCAAAGCGGTCAATCGCGTCAATTTCTATGATGCTGTTTACTCGCCAATCATTCTAACGACCAGTGCATGTGCAGTTGCCATAATGATGTGCCTGTCTGCCGGAAGCGGTGAAGTCAGAGTATTCTTCGGCATGACTGCCGGTACTGCTGTTGCATTGATCTCCTACATTTCCTCCGTCTTCTCTCCACTAGAGAGCATCGGCATGGAAATCCAGAATATTCAGTCAGCTGCTGCAGGTATTCAGCGCGTAGAAGACTTCCTGAATCTTACGGAGATGGAACCTGTTCCATCTGTTGACAATACAGGTGAAGATGCTGTCGCAATCGATCATCTCACCTTCGGTTACAACAAGAATGAACGTGAGATCTTCCATGATTACTCCCTGCATATCAAGGAAGGCATGATGGTCACCTTAACTGGACGTACCGGTGCCGGCAAATCAACTTTATTCAAACTGATCCTTGGTCTATATCAGCCGGATCAAGGCACGATCCATATCTTTGGCAAAGAACCGCAGAATATCCCAGAGGCACAAAAACGTACAGTCTATGGTTCTGTGGAACAGGATTTCCGCATGATCCACGGCAGCATCCGTGAACAGATCACACTGGACAATCCTTCAATTACAGATGACATGGTATGGAAGGCATTGGAAACAGCGCAGCTGAAAGATACGGTTGCCTCTTTCCCAGATGCCCTGGATACCCGCTGCACGCCGGAGATCTTCTCCAGAGGCCAGTTCCAGCTGCTGTCTATTGCACGTGCCATTGTATGCAATCCAAAGCTCCTGCTGCTGGATGAAATCACTGCAAATCTGGATGTTAATACAGAGCAGCTTGTCTTTACGGCCTTAGCACAAGCTTCCAAGAACCGTACCGTTCTTTCGATCTCGCACCGTCTGTATCAAGTTCAGGGCGGCACACAGATTGAAATCCAATAAATAAACAGCTCTTCAGGAAGTCGTATGACACCTTGAAGAGCTGTTTTTTATAAGAGATTCAAATGATGAATATCAATGTTGTAAATTACATTCTTGCGCTCAACGATGACCCTGATCCGCTCCATCAATGCAGGATCTTTCTGGATGTTGTCCAGCAGCTCCCTGGTCGGATTGATGGCATTAGGATGGCCGGTATTCTTGAACATGGTCAGATCACCATTTGTATCTCCATAGGAGTAGCACTCACTGAGATCCAGATTATATTTATCTCTGAGCTCCAGCATTGCCTTCTGCTTTGAGACACTGTCCCACATCGGTGTAATCTCACCCGTGTAGATGCCTTTATCATCTGTATGATAGATAGTTCCTCTCCAGTCATCAAAATGATACTTCTCAGCCATATATTTGACTAAGGCATCTGGAGAACCGGAGATTGCAATGATCTTATGTCCGGCTGCTTTATGCATTTCAATTTCACGCCGAGTGAACTGATAGACTCTCTCGCCTTTCTGTTCAATGACTTTCTTGGCAATGAAATCAATATGTTCCGAAGAGATCCCAACTGTTGCCTTTTTAAAGATTTCGATCATTCTTGACAGATAGTCATCATATTCACCGACTCTTCTGTCCCAGGCAGTATAGGCATACTTTACATCATCATCCCAATGTTCTGCCCCAATGATCTCGTGTGTCACCATCTTCTTAAAGACTTCTGTGATCAGTCCTTCACGGTATATCGTTCCGTCAATATCGAAAAACGCTGCTACTGTCATTGAGTATCTCCTTATACAAAATTTATTTCATCCTATGATACTTTGATTCCTGTATCCCATCAATGACAATATGCACTTTTATTCGAAATGCTCGCCAACAGAAGCAATATTCTGTTTCAGCACTTCAGCAGATTTTGCCAGTTCCATTCTTTCTTCTTCAGAGATATCTACTGGAACAAGTCCTTCTACACCATTGCGGCCGACAATTGCCGGTACGCTCAATGAACATCCTGTAATGCCATACGCTCCCTTAGGATCTGTGGAAACAGGAAGTACAGTCTTCTCGTCCTTCATGATTGCACGGCAGATTCTCACGACGGACATCGCGATGCCATAGTAAGTTGCCTTTTTCTTCTGAATAATTTCATAGGCACTGTTCTTTACATCGTTCCCCATCTCTTTTTCAGCTTCTGCCAGGTCCTGGTTGCCCATACCTCTTAACGCAAAGAAATCAGCTAAAGGTACAGAAGAAACATTAGCATTGGACCATGTAATCAATTCTGAATCACCATGTTCGCCAATGACATATGCATGAACTGATCTGGAGTCAACGTCCAGCTTATTGCCAATCAGATAACGCAGACGTGCTGTATCCAATACTGTACCGGAGCCGAAGACTCTGCCTTCCGGCATGCCGGAAGTTTTCATTGCATAGTATGTCAGAATATCAACTGGGTTTGCAACAACGACCATGATGCCTTCGCATTTCTGTTCCTTGATCTGCGGCATAATGCCTGAGAAGATACCGATGTTCTTCTTGATCAGATCGAGTCTTGTCTCGCCCGGCTTCTGTGCAGCTCCTGCTGTAACAACAATAATTGCAGCATCTCTTGCATCAGCATAATCGCCCGCATAAATATTCATTGGGGAAGTGAGTGCTGTTCCATGGCTGATATCCATTGCTTCGCCTTCTGCCTTCTCTTTGACAACATCAATTAAGACCATCTCTGAGAAAAGACCGCTCTCCATCAATGCAAATGCACTGGACGAACCGACAAAACCACAGCCAACTACAGCTACCTTACGGAAATTTACCATATCTATTATCTCCTTTGATGTTTTACCATCTTACGTTCTAATTATAGCAAACCAAAAAAGAAGTGACAGCAGAATGCACGAGAAACATCAAAAGAAAGCGCTTATCTATGCTATGATGAGCGCTCAATGTTCATTCTCTTCAATTTTTCACGAAGTTTGCCTTCTTCAGGGCAAAGTAGACTGATGGAATCAGTATCAGATGAATCAAGATAGCAGGAGCCGTACCGACAAAGTAGGAAGATGCCCATACTGTCAGAGAGTATTTTTCTGTTCCTAAAACAGCTGCCTGTGTGATGCCGCCGGCAATTCTACCCAGGATCATCGAAGCAGCCAATGAACCGTAGACGCGGATGCCGTCCCTTTGATTCTTTAGAGCTTTCATGAAGATACCGCTGGCAATGCCATAGACCGGCAGTTCTATACACATGCCGATCAAAGTGCTTCCCTGAGGCATGCCGAACATCACGTTGTTCAGCAACGGGCATGCAATGCCTACAATCAATCCCTCCACCGGTCCTAAGACCAGACCGGCAAGGAGCGCCGGGATATGCATTGGTGAAAACAATACGCCGCCGTTGGGAATCAGCCTCACCACTGCCGGCAGTACAATCCCAACTGCAATCAATAATCCGCACAGGACAATATTTCTTGTGTTTCTCATTTCTTTCTCTCTTTTTCAATCCTTCTTCTTACTTCTGCTATACTGATTTTTTTCTGATCTGCAATAGCAGCAAGATCATCATATTCTATTTTTTCTTTTTCAATGCCATAGCCTGATGACACCTTCAAGCGCACATCACCCATGCTTGTTGAGACAGTCTCAATATGTCTTGTCAGTGCATGCCGGCGGCATTTATTTTCACGTATGCCTAATGTTGTCAAATGTTCAAACATCAGTGCAAGCATCCTGTCCTTATCTTGATCTCGGCAGGTGCAGGTAAACAGCAGGCCCGGACGATTCTTTTTCATCAGTGCATTTACGGCATATACATCCAGTGCACCTTCTGCAAACAGAACTTCCATAGCATGGCCAATCTCTTCCGGAGACTGATCATCCAGATTGCACGTCAATTCAACAACTTCACCATGATCTGTTTCTTCTCCCAGAAAAGCACGCAGTACATTTGCAGCAGGAAAGTCTTTACTGCCTGTCCCGCAGCCAATCTTCTCACTGCTCATCTCCGGCATACCGTCAAAGGAATCAACAAAGTGCTTCAAAAGTGCAGCTCCTGTCGGCGTACATAATTCAGCTTCCACTACGCCGGCACTGGTCGGAATGTCCTGCAGCAGATATGCTGTCGCTGGTGCAGGTACAGGCAGAATGCCATGTGCACACTTGACCATGCCGCTGCCAACAGCAACCCTGCCGGCATATACTTTATCCGCACCGATCATTTCCATCAGGATGCATGAGCCGACGATATCAGCAACTGCATCCTTCATCCCTACTTCATGGAAGTGGATTTCAGAAACAGGGACCTGATGGGCGCGGCTTTCTGCTTCAGCTAGGAGATGATAGATTTCCAGCGCATTCTTTTTTACCGAATCAGAAACATGCAGTGCATTGATCGTACTTTCTATCTCAGACATGGATGCATGGTGGTGATGGTGTTCATGATGCTCATCATCATGGTCATGATCAAAAACAGGAAAATGTTTATGTTCTTCATGATGGATATCTTCGCTGTGTTCTTCTTCTCCATTGACCTTCACCGCAGCATGTGTTCCCATGATACCGCATTTCATAGAAGGAGCCAAAGTGATGCTGATGCCTTCGATGCCGGCATCTTTCATTTTCTGCAGGAAGATATTCTGATCAACAAGTTCACTCAGAGCACCCATCAGCATATCTCCGCTGGCACCCATACTGCATTCTAGATAAAGTACTCTCATGTTCTCTCCATTCTTTACTTCAGTTACTCTAATGTCTTGGCAATTTCCTGAAGCCACTGTCTGATTTCAATATGCTGCGGGCACTGCATCTCACACTGACCACATTGGATGCATGCCGAAGCCTTGCCGTGTTCGCCGGCTGTATTCCAGTCATAGTGCTGCTTGGCACTCTTCATGTTTCCATAAATCAGATAAGTATTCATTGCTGCGAAAAGATCTGGAATCTTGATCTTCATTGGGCAGCCGCCGGTGCAGTAATGACATGCAGTACAAGGAATCTGATGGATATTCGCCAGAATATCCTGTGCCTGTCTGATAACATCCTGTTCATGTGCATTCAGCGGCTTGAAGTCTGCCATAAAGGACGTGTTGTCCTGCATCTGTTCCAAATTGGACATGCCAGAAAGAACCACCATGATGCCTGGCAGCGATGCGACAAAGCGCACAGCCCATGAGGCACAGCTTGCGTCTGGATCTTCTTTCTTCAGAAGATCAGCGACAGGCTTTGGCGGATTTGCCAAAGTACCGCCCTTGACTGGTTCCATCACAATGATCGGCTTGCCGTGCTTTCTTGCGACTTCATAGCATTCTCTGGATCGAACAGATGGATTGTTCCAGTCAGCGTAGTTGATCTGCAGCTGAACAAACTCTACATCCGGATGCTTTGTCAGAAGCTCATCTAAGAATTCCGGTGTATCGTGGAAAGAGAAACCGTAGTGTCTAATCTTTCCCTGTTCCTTTAATTCCCTGACATAGTCCCATAAATGCCAGTCATCAAATTTCTGTACGTTGCCTTTGCCAAGAGCGTGCAGCAGATAGAAGTCAATATAGTCAACTCCTTCTCTTTCCAAGGATTCATCAAATTCATGCTTTGCACTGGCTTCATCATGCACTCCCTGCGCGTTAACATTCAGCTTGGAAGTAATGTAGAACAATTCCCTTGGATGACGTTTTACAACTGCCTCCCGGGCAGCAATTTCTGATCCATTATAGACATATGCACTGTCAAAGTACTTCAGGCCGCTGTTTAAGAACAGATTGGCCATCTCGGCTGTCTGTTCAACATCAATAATGTCTTTTTCAGCATCTGTCCTTGGCAGTCTCATTAAGCCGAAACCAAGCTTTGGCATTTCCTTTACAAATTTTTCATCAAGCATTTGGATCATCCTCCTAAGATTATCTATATTTTACAATTGAATCCATGATTCTTATCATACTTATTTTGCAGTTGAGCCATGTATTTTATGTATCAATCAGATTGCTCTGTAGTTCATCCACTTTCCGCTGTGATAGCGCAGGGTAAAGCATACAATACGTGCACACCAGTCCAGGAACATGGCAAAGTAAGTACCCAAGACAAACAGATGCAGAACTGAGCCAAGCAGATATGCCATGGAAATTCTGACCACGAACATCGAGACAACACCGACAATCATCGTATACTTAGCATCACCAGCTGCGCGCAGTCCATTCGGCAGCACGAAGGAGAGCGGATGCAGAAGTGCAGTTGCGAGACAGTTCCAATACATGATCTCGGTAACAATTTTTTCTGTTTCCGGCGTCAATGTATACATCTTCATGCCGATTGGCATGACTGCCAAGACAAGCAGACAGTTGACCAGACCGCTGATATAGGCAATCTTGATCATCTTCTTCATATAATATTGTGCCTGTTTATAGTCATTTGCGCCAACACATTGCCCAACAACAGTAACAATTGCCAGCTGGACGGCAGCGGAAGCAATGATTGCAAGCGTAGAGAAGCTGTTGGCAACACCATTCGCCGCAATCTGCGATGTCCCATAAGTTGCAATAAATATGGTGACAACTACTCTGCCGAATTGGAACAGACCATTCTCAATTGAATTTGGAACAGCAATCTTGAGGATCCGCTTAAGAATGTCGCTGTTCCAGGCAAGGATGTTCTTCCATTCAATGGATACTGCATTTTCCTGATTAAAAGCCAGAGTGCACAGGATCAATGCAGCAATCACACGGGAAAGGAATGTCGGCCAGGCAACACCGGCGGCACCCATATGAAAGATATAAACACCGATGTAGTTGCCGATAATATTGACCGTATTCATGATGATGGATACCACCATAGTCACTTTAGTCGCATTCATTGAACGATACATCGCTGAACCGCAGTTGTATAAACCGAGAAATGGGAAGGACAGCGTTGTGATCCAGAAGTAGGTCACGGCAGCTTCCATGACATCCGAAGAAACACTGCCGTACAGCAGCATCAGTATCTGCCTGCAGAAGACCAGACAGATGACCATCAGTGCAGTGCTGATCAGGAATGCTATCATGATCAGCTGTGAGGCAGACTTGTTGCTGTTCACCTTGTCATTATTGCCTAGATACTGGGAAACAATAACGGCACCGCCGGCGGCCAAAGCAGAAAGCACTGTGATGACCAGATAATTAACTTCATTGACAATGCTGACACCCGAGACTGCTGCCTCTCCTGCACTGGATACCATGACAGTATCCATCATTCCTACCAGCATGACTAAAAGCTGTTCGACCAGCAGAGGTCCAATCAGCCGTCTCAGCTGTCTATTTGAAAACATTCGATCCATTTTTACCTCCTTGATTTGCAATCAATGAAAAAGGCCGAATACTCAGGCCTCAGCAGAACTCTTTGAAGAAAGCACATTCCTCATCATTGCAGAGTGTTCCTTCTGCCATGCGCATGTTGCAGTGGAACACATGGGATAAAGGATTCTTTTTACTTCCATATACACGGTATACAAACGGAACACCGTTCTTCTTCAGTTCAGGAATCAGAATATCCGGGCCGGCAAACAGGAAGTCACCTGGACATGTCATGATAAAACAAGGTGGAAATTCCGGTGTGATGAAATGCCAGCTGCTGATATTCTTCAGTTCCTTCTTGGTTCCGCCCTTCGGCATCAGAACCTTCATCAGCTCCCTGCTCATCTCGCCCATTGTATCGGCTTCCATCTGATAGATACCGCAGTTCAATGCAATTGCCTGGAAGGCAAAATTCTTTGGCAGGACAAAATCTGCTGCATACTTTGCATTTGTCAGCGCTGCTGCAAACAAGGAAAGCATATGTGCGCCTGCACTGTCGCCGACGCCAAAGATATGCTTTGTATCAAAGCCATATTTCTTTGCATTGCGGATGATCCAGGATGCGACTGCACTGGTGTCTTCAAAAGATGCCGGATACTGATATTCCGGTGCCAGGCGGTATGAGAAATTCACCACTGCAAATCCACGCTGTGCCAATGACATACAGTAGTGCTGATAGACTTCCTTGTCACCATAGACCCAGCCGCCGCCATGGATGCTGAGAATGACTGGCAGCATTTTGTCCTTTGCCCTCTTTGGACGGTAGACATCAAGCTTCTGCCACTTTGCGTCTGCTTTTCCATAAGAGATATCATCTAACCTGACAACATCCTTTGGTGTCTTCAAGCCAGCATCTCTGACTGCATCTCCTTCTCCAAATGTCTTGCGGATCTGAAGTGCATACTCATCATGATTCATCTTTCATTTCCTCCCGCAGGCTTCCCTGCACAATATTTTCTTCCTTCATAATGTGCCGGATCAAGTTCAGCACTTTCTTTTTATCTGTGCTCCATGAAGGAGCCAATAAGATCTCCTGATTGCCGTCACCGGTCAGACGATGGATCACAATGGAAGGATCCAGATGTCCCAGACAGCGGGCAGTCATGCGTGCATATTCATCAAGGCTCAGTACATGATACGCATCCGGATCTGCCTGATATGTCCGACCGAGGTCAGTTTCCCTGAGATAATGCAGCAACTGTAATTTTATGCCTTCAATCTTCAGTTGATTTAAATGTTCCATCGTTTGGAACACCATCTGTTCATCTTCCTGCGGCAGCCCCAGGATGCAGTGCACAATCACCGGGATATCAAGTGCGTGCAGAGACCTGACTGCTTCATCAAATACCGGTAATGGATATCCTCTGCGGATCCACACGGCCGTCTTTTCATGGATTGTCTGCAGACCAAGCTCGCACCAGATGAATTTTTCCGGATAGCTTTTCTTCAGTTCAGTCAGCAGTGCCAGAACATCTTTCCCCAAGCAGTCCGGGCGCGTGGCGATTGAGATCCCGGCAAAGAGTTCATCTTCCAATGCCGCAGCGAACAGCTTTCTCAGCCGGTCAACTGGTGCATAGGTATTCGTATACGATTGAAAGTAGGCAATGTAGTCACCATTCTGTCCGTCCTGGTGATTATAGATCAAGTCTTCTTTTTTCAGCTTCTGTCCATGATAGGAGACCGCAAAATCTCCGGAACCTCCTTCATCGCAGAAGATGCATCCTTTGTTTCCTAATTTTCCATCCCGGTTAGGACAGGTCATGCCGGCATCCAAAGCTGCCCGGTAGAGTTTTCTGCCGAAGGTCTTCTGGCAGTATTCACTGAATGTATAGTAACGTTCCATATTTCCATTTTACTATGAAAAAAAACAATCAATGCATGACATCGATTGTTTTCACTGTTTATTCGTTTACAAAGGCAGGAATGGATGAAGCATCATGATACCCTTTCAGATAGAGTTCACGGATCGTTGTGACATCTTTTGTCAGCGTCTTCATCTGTCCGATATCCGACGGAGCAACAATCAGCACTTTTCCCTGTTTTTCAAGTTCCACTGTCTGGTCAACCTGACGGTTGTAGACTTCACCTCTGTTCATAACATCCTGGCCGGCAGAAGGATACATTACAGAAAGCAGTTTTGCACCTTTTTCATCATTCTTGGAGATACGGCGGTAGTCCTTCGGGCGGGTCAGGATAATCACCAGCTTATCACATCCATCCGCAAATGCCTTTTCAAAAGGCACTGGATCAGAGATGCCGCCGTCATAATATGGAATGCCATTCAGCATATATGGTCTGTCCACAACGGGAACATTGCAGGATGCCTTGATGGCACCGTAGTCGTCCTGGCGCATATCGCTCTTGTCAAAGTAGACTGGCAGTCCAGTATATGCGTTGGTGGCTACAACCTTGAACTTTGCAGGATTATTGACAATCGCCTGCCAGTCCAGCGGATACTCTCCCCAGGAATCAGACAGATCCCCATAGATATATTCCAGCCCGACATAAGACTTTGTCTTCAATATTGACTTCCACCCCATGTATTCCGGACGGGACATGTATTCTGTATAGAATGTGTAGTTCCTTCCTCTCTGATGCGCTAGATAGGAAGAAATATTAGCACTGCCGGCCGAAACGCCGATGCCGTAGTCAAACACAACATCATTGTCCATGCAGTAGTCCAGGACTCCTGCCCCATATGAACCTCTTAAGCCGCCGCCAACATCAATTACACCGATCATCTGTTCTCCTCCAATCCATCCAGGATCCCCTGCACTTCCATTATTGCTTCCTTGACCTGTGAACGGGCATCACCAATCCTTGACTGGGTGAACCAGTCAGCGACAATGCCGTCAAAGAAATAATCCGCAAAGCCAAGAAAATCATTCATCTGCAGTTCAACTGCAGGCATCCTGCGGACATCGATCAGATACCGGCTCAGCTGCCGGATGGCATTCTTTGCCTGTTCAATTTGAATTTTCGCATCCGACATTTTAGAGCGCTTGATCATCGTTGTGACCAATCCTCCGCCAAGCAGATCCACAAAGCCCCAGTTCTGGGCACTGTTCAGTATTTCATCAGCCTTCTGCAGATGATACAGTGCATCATTTGCAGTATTAACTGCTTCATAAATTTCCCGATTCATATTCACTCCTATTTTCGATATTCCATAATCATTCTGGTCGGGGAAACAATCTTGGTCACATTGAAGCCAAGTTTTGTATACAGAGATACTGCACCGACATTCTCTTGAAACACATAGAGATAGACTGGTTCATCCGTTTCCTTCAGGATCTTTGTCAGCACTTCCGTACCAATGCCCTGCTTCCGAAATGCCGGCAGGACAAAAAGATCATCTAGTTCTGTCCGCAGGTCCAGATGTTCCGTCAGATGATAGTATCCTGCCTTGACGCCGTCTGCATAGATGCATGTATATGCTTCATAGTTCCCTTCAATTTTGGTCCGGCACCACTTCAATGCATGGGTGATATCTGTCACCGTCGGATCCTCATACTTTCTGACAAGGATCTCCACCATCTGATAGATGGCATCAATGTCGCTGCGGTCTGCATTTTTGTATTCCAGTATTCTCATGGCTTCTATTATAAACGAAAGATGAAATGAGTGAATGCTACAATATTAAGCTTTTGTGAACTGTCTCTGAACTGCTTTAACAAGTTCAACAACCGGAATCACAATGATGGCAAAGCCGAGTGCAGTAAAGTATTCCGCCCAGCTGACCGGTGTGAAGCCGAACATATCGGCAATGAAAGGAACTTCCAGGACAATCGTGACTAATGCTAAAGATCCAAACATGGCAAGCCACAGTACTTTATTCTGTGAATCCAGGGTAAAGATGGACTTGCGTGTTGATCTCATGTTGAAACTGTGGAAGATCTCACACATATTCATTGTCAAGAAAGCCATCGTCATGCCGTCCGGCGATATGCCCTGCGGTATTTCGAAGTGTCCGATTTCCATCGAATGACCAACGATGTAGGAAACAATTGTCAGTACTGTAATTAAAACACCCTGATACAAGATGTCCCAGATCATGCCGCCGGCAAAAATGGAATCCTTGGCATCACGCGGTGCTCTTTGCATGATATCCTTTTCACCCTTTTCCATGCCTAAAGCAAGTGCTGGGAAACAGTCAGTGATCAAGTTGATGAACAGCAGATGGACTGGCTTCAGCAGTGTAAAGCCAAGGATGGTTGAAAAGAAGACGCCCATGACTTCACTCATGTTTGAAGAAAGCAGGAACTGAATCGCCTTGCGGATATTGTCATAGATCCTTCTGCCTTCATCCACTGCATTGACGATAGTTGCAAAGTTGTCATCTGCCAGGATCATGTCCGCTACATTCTTTGTTACGTCTGTGCCGGTAATGCCCATGCCGACACCGATATCAGCAGCCTTGATGGATGGGGCATCATTGACGCCGTCACCAGTCATAGCTGTAATCGCACCTCTGCGTTTCCATGCATTGACAATCCGGACTTTATGTTCCGGCTGTACACGTGCATAGACATGATACTTGTCAATGACCTTGTCCAGCTCTGCTTCCGTCAAGTTATCAAGATCAGCACCTGTGACAGCCTGGGATGGATCATCCAGGATGCCTAATTCCTTTGCAATTGCAACGGCAGTATCTTTATGGTCACCGGTGATCATGATTGGGGTAATGCCGGCACCTCTGCACTCTTCAATGGCGACTTTGACTTCCGGACGGATTGGATCGATCATGCCGGTCAGACCAATATAAGTTAGATCATGCTCAAGGTTCTTTGGTGATGTATCAGCCGGCTTTTCTTTGTATCTTCTTTCAGCCGCGCACAGAACACGCAGTGCCTTGTCGGCCATAGCTTTGTTTGATAACAGAATCTCTTTCTTCTTTTCTTCTGTCATCGGCTTGACTTCACCGTTTTCCAAATAGGATGTACATAATGACAGTACGATGTCTGGCGCGCCTTTTGTATATTGAACAATACCGCTGGATGTCTGATGGATTGTTGACATCATCTTGCGCATGGAATCAAATGGAGCTTCACCAATCCGCGGATTTTGAACACTCAGTTCTGTCTTGGGCATGCCCTCTTTGTTTGCATAAGCAACTAAAGCAGCCTCAGTTGGTTCGCCAGCTGCGCTGCCGCTGTCATCCAGATAGGCATCAGAACACAGAGCCATCGCAGCAGCCAGCTGCTTTGTATTGCCCGTATCTTCCACAACTGTCATGCGGTTCTGTGTTAAAGTACCTGTTTTATCAGAGCAGATGACCTGTGTACATCCTAATGTCTCAACTGCTGTCAGTCTTCTGATTACAGCATTTGCCTTAGACATTTTTGTTACGCCGATAGACAGAACAACAGTTACAACCGTTGCCAGTCCTTCCGGAATTGCGGCAACCGCCAGAGATACAGCAATCATGAATACATTCAAGATGCCAGTCAAAGTAAACTCACCAGCCATAAACAGATCAAAAACAAAGATGAAAATACAGATAAAGATAACAAGCCATGACAGCTTCTTGCCAAGTTCATTGAGCTTGATCTGCAGCGGTGTACTCTCATCCTGCGTCTGATTCAAGGCATCCGCAATTTTTCCCATCTCTGTATTCATGCCGGTCTCTGTAATTACGGCAACACCTCTTCCGTAAACGACAGAAGAACCCATGTAGCACATATTTGTACGGTCACCCAGCGGGATTTCTTTTTCCTGACTCGTTAAATTCAGAACATCGATCATCTTATTGACCGGTACGGATTCTCCCGTCAGAGCTGCTTCTTCAATCTTCAAGGAGACAGCTTCCAACAGCCTGCCGTCAGCAGGAACCGCGTCTCCTGCTTCCAGGATCACAATATCACCAGGCACCAGTTCAGCACTTGGAATAGAAATCTGACGGCCGTCTCTTAAGACCTTGCATGTTGCGGCTGTCATTGTCTGCAGTGCTTCAATTGCCTGTTCCGCCTTTGACTCCTGCAGAACACCAAGACAGGCATTCAGCAGTACGACCACAGCAATAATGATAACGTCAGCCATTGATTCTCCGCTGATAGCACTGGTGACAGCTGAAATGACCGCTGCACACATCAGCATGATCAGCATTGGATCTTTCAGCTGTTCCAGGAATCTCTGAAAGTTCGAAATCTTTGGTGCTTCCTTTAATTTATTCGGTCCTATCTTTTCTCTTCTCAGTTCTGCTTCATGTGTGCTGAGGCCTTCTGCACTGCTTTCAACATTCCTAAGCACTTCTTCTGGATTCTGAATATATTCCTTTTCCATGTTCTTCTCCCTGTGCACATAAAAAACTCATGCACGCATTCTATATGTGTGTATGAGTCTCATTCTTGTATTCAGACATTCCGGGTGTAAACACCGTCTTGACGAAATGCCGCACAGAGAAACTGTGGAATTACTCCCTCAAACAGGGATTATATTATCACAGTATAAATATGAAGAAAAGAGATATTTCTACCTTAAGATAAACAAATTTAACGATTTGTAAGCCGATTTAACAGACTTGCGAGCAGGAAGGCAATCCCATAAGCGGAACCTAGGATGACAATCACCCAGATGATGCTCATATAGACCGGCTGTTCATAGACACGCAGGAATGGATACGGTCCCTCAACCACCCGCATGAGATTCAATGCCATCAGAATCAAGGCATAGATCAGAGTCGGAAGCATAGACAGCAGAACATCCTTTTTCGTCAGAGTGCCAATTGGGTCGAACCACAGAAAGGAGATAAAAGTCAGAGCCGGACACAGAAGATGCCGGTACAGCATTGATCCATCCAGCAGCAGAAAAGAAGCAGCGCTGAAGCCTCCCTGCATTGGAATCAGCAGACAGACGACCACTAAGAACGTCAAGATCAGACTGACAGCCGCAAAGTATTTCAGCCCCTTGAGCCATCCCGGCAGTGTATCTGTACCATGCTTGATCATGCCGTATTCATAGACGGCCAGGAAAAGACTGGCAAACATTGCGATGGTATTGCTGTCCTCTGTATAGAATTCGATGAATGTCCAGCCGCTTCTGATCCAAGCCAGATATCCGCCGATGACTTCTAAGATAAAAATCAGAATATTTAACACAAAAGATATTTTCAGTCTATTCTGCCTGCTCATATACCTGCCTTCATTGAAGATTCAGTGCTTTCCTGCCATTGACTGCAGTGACAGGATCATTTCTCCCAACAATACATATTCATCAATATTTGTGATATGCACCAGTTCCGGCATATGACTTTCAGGCATGTATTTCTTCAGCTCATTTCGAATTTCATCCATATCAGGTGTCATGCACGATCTGACGCAGACCAATTCCGGATCACAGCTCACACATCCAACCGCAATCCCTGCTGCCACTATCTTGACCATTTCATCCGGAGTGCGCACGACATTTGCAATCTGCTTTACTTCCTCAAGATGATTGATCACGAAGCGGAGCTCACCTGCACTCTGATGGGCACCTTCCACTAAATTTCCGTTAATGACAATTCCCTGTCCTCCGGATTTATATCCGACTGGTTGAGAATGGAAAATAATATTCTTATAGTGATCCTGCTGTCCATAATAGCCGATGGCGGCTGCATTTACATTGTTATTAATGAATACCGGTATTTTATATCTCTGTTTGAAATAATCAAGGATATGAAAGCCGTCACCTTCACCATTTTGTAAATCAAGTTCACTCATACGTCTGATGCTGCCAAGGATCTCGAGCCTTCCCTGAATGATCATTCCTGGGATTGCAATACCAATCGCATCAATATCCATTTTACCGTTGCAGGAGCATCTTCTTGTATCAATGATATCTGTGATGTCATGGAGCGTGATTGTCTTCTTAATGACCTCTTCATCCAGGCAGTTTCTGCCATGATCATACAGACGATATCTGATCCAGCTGCCATTTACATCCGGCATAACGGCGATGATCAGCAAAGTCTTATCATTGCTAATGTCATGTGAAATATGTTCAAGTGCTTTTTCTTCAACAGATTTTTTACGTTCCTGCAAAGCGTTCTTTACCATCTCCACACAGGCGCCTGCATTGTAAGAGCCAAAGATCTGCGTTGGTATCTGCATGACCAGCTGATCCTGCAGTACACTGCTGATTCGTTTCAGAAGAAAGCCCACCTGTGGTGCAACCAGGACAGCATCATAATGAAAACCTTCAGTATATACAGAATTGACATCCTTGGCACTGAAAACATAATCTAGGTCCATTGTCTTTGCGGTCTCATTCAATTTTTCCGCAAAGAAAGACGTTGTCAGACCAGCTGAACAGCACAGCAGAATCTGCGTGCTCTGCTGTTCCTTCAACGACACCAGAACCTCCGTCATTTCCGCAAACAGGCTCTTAGCATGCGCTTCTTCATCTGTCTGAAAATGCAGGAAGAACTTTACTTCATCATCTTTGTGATTATAGATACGGAACTCTGCAATCTCCGGTTCATTCTCCAGTTCATAAAAATTGATCTCGGCTGCAGCGTATTCTGTATTAAGTTTCAAGTGATCTGGATCAGATGCATCCAGCTGATATTCTCCCGACTGATCTTTGATCCAATTTCTGAAATCGAACTGAGGCATATGAAGTCCTCCTTATTTTTTATTCGTACTGCTGAATGATCTCGGTGATCCTCGGCACAATCTGTGATTTTCGTGACAGCAGTCCTTCATGAACTGAATACGGCTGTCCCTGGCTTGGGAAGGCTTCTTCGATCCATCCAGCATTTTCTCCTGCCGCAAACAGCACAGAGCCTTTATCCGGCAGACTGGTGAAGCAGACCAGCAGGACTTTCATATCCTTCCTGTCTGCATACTCATTGATCTGATCCTGGATCTCATCTGCCTTCTCCTGGATCTCTTTTAAGGAAGGTGTCATGATCTGTGAGATGATGACTTTGCTGGATTGTATCTCATAGGACTTGATGTCCTGATTGATCTGCTCAATCAATGTCTTGTTGCCGCTGTCAGCCTGTGCCTGCACAATCTCCCTGCCGAATATATCAATATCCAGCCCTGCAAGGGCAGCCAGGATATTGGCAGTTTTGATATCTTTCTCTGTACAAGTCGGTGACTGGAACAGAAGTGTGTCCGAAAGAATCGCGCCTAATAATAAAGCAGCGAGTTCTGACGGCATTGGTATCTGGTTCTCACGGAACATTGTTGCCACAATGGTCGCAGTCGCACCGACAATCTCATTGCGGAAGGATACTGGCTGAATTGTACTGAAGTCACAGATGCGGTGATGGTCGACAACTTCAAGCAGCTGTGCTTTTTCCACTGCCTGCACAGACTGTGAGAATTCATTATGGTCGACAAGAATGATCTTCTTTTGAGAAGCTTTCATGATGCTGTACTGGGACACATATCCCTGCAGCCTTCCATTCATATCGAGGACTGGATAGGTACGGTATCTGGAGGCCATCATTCTTCTGGCGGTATCTTCTGCCAGGTCGCTGCTGTGGAACGTGATCAGCTTCTTCGTCATGACCAGGCGGACCGGCGGTGCAAAATAGATATAGCGTGATGTATTCATTGAGCCATGTCCGGAGATAATGACTGGGCAGTGATACTGTTTTGCCGTGTCAATTACATCCGGTGAGATCTCCTTGGTCCATACAGCAATCAAGATTCCTGCCCCTTTCTGGATCAGTTCCTTCTGGGCCTGACTGTCATCACCAACAATGACAATCCTGTCCTTGATCTCATAATGGTCCAGCTTGGAGGAAGTCAAAGCAATGATGGAAACCTTGCCGTTGATATGCATCTGTTCATCCCGGTAGACGATTGTTCCGGCAATTGTCCGCGCGATATGGTCAATGGATGTCTCTTTCAAAAGATCGATCCCGCTGGCGGTATCACCGAGCCCGATGGTGCTGAGATTGGATTTTGTGACCATGCCCAGCACATTGCCCGCATCATCAATGACACAGAAAGCCGGACGGTGGGTTGCCTGCATCTTCTCAATGGTCTCGTAAATGGTGGTTTCTCCAGATACCGCATCCGGTGGATCCAGTTCAATCTCTGCCAGTGTCTTCCGTGCATCTTTCAATAAGACCGGTTCTTCAAAATGAAATCTCTTTAAAAGATATCCAGTTTCACTGTTGATCTTGCCTAACCGGCATGGTACGGCATTGATGCCCTGCGCCCGTTTGAAAAAAGCATAGCCGATGGCAGAGGCAACTGAGTCTGTATCCGGATGAATATGACCAGTAACATAAATAATCTCTTTTGGATTCATATGATATATCTCCCATGTCAATTATATCTGAAACATGCAGCAATGCACTGAATATAAAAACAAATAAGCCAAGATTCAGCTTATCCGTTTTCTTCTATTCCTGCGAAATATACATGCAGAGCTTGCGGTACAGCTCCTGCATATCAACAGGCTTGTATACAAATTCATTGCCGCTGCAGATCTTCCGGTGTACAGAGATCATATTTCATTGTCACCGTGAACGTCGTTCCCTGATTCTGAACACTCTTCCAGGCAATCTTGCCATCCATGGCATCAACGAGTGTTTTAACGATATAAAGACCCGTTGATATGGTCTCTGCGCATTTCTGCTTCCTGCTTGAATGGCTTTCATTCTGATTTGACAAGCTGTTTTCTTAGATCAGCTCATTTGAATATCACTGTAATCAAGATATTGTCCAGATTTGACAGTTTATCATCATATGGCTCATCCAGGCTGATCGTTTGTGACGAGACTTCCATGCCTTCTGAATTGCTGATTGGATATAGACGATACGGCTGTTCATCTTTGCTGTTTTTGATGCTGAATTGGGAATTTCCAGGTAACTTTCCTTTAAATCCCTCAATAACATACTTGTATTGATCAAGATCTTTTGTAGTGTAGATTGCCTGCTGAGTACTCCTTGTCACGCTGTTCTCTTCAAGGATTGCATTCACTTGATTTTCAGAGCTTTCCAATTTCACATCAATATAATTCACTTTTGAATTATCATATGAAAAAGATGTCAGCTTTTCCCATTTATGATTAGCAGTATTTGAATGATAAATATTGAATTCAATGGTATCTGCACTGATCTTCGTCAAGTCATACCCAAGATAGGAATCATACTTCAAACTGGATGAGCATCCATAGAGTAAAATGCAAAAACAAATGAAGAAACCATAAAACACACTTTGACACTTAATACGGAGTTTCATAGATTTTTCCTTTCTCTTGGCAATACAGACAAAATGATTATGCAGATATTTTGCGGTTAGTGGTAGATTCAACGGCAAGCCTTTTATATTTACATTGTAATTACGGTCTGTTCAAAAAACCATGACAATCTAAGCCTTTTTGAAAGCTGCCACAGAGCCACCTTTTTCTATATTTATTATAATCTGAATCTCATGAAATTTCTGTTCAAATCTTGAACCAATCGTTCAATATGAAGGCACCAGAATTTCTTTTACTCAACCAGCTTTCTTTTCTATGTTGAAAACATGGCTTAATCTGTAAGTTTGACAGTATTTTATGTTCTATGATTGATATATCTTTTCATTATTGAATTATTTCAAGGCTTATTCTCTAACGTTCTCATAGAGTTTCAGCTTCATACAATTTTAATAATGTTCTTGTATCATGGCGTCAATGAGCAGCACTTACAAAAAGAGCGAGCTCATTGCTCGTTCTGATATATTAATTTTTATGTGTTAAAAAATCTTCATTGATCGTGACATGGAAGTCTCTGCCGATTGCACGCAGATCATCATCCGTGATTGTCTGCAGTACATCCTTGCCTGTAGAAAGAATCTTGATGTAAATCTCTGCACTCTTTTCAATCGTGTGTGCCAAACCAAAGGCTGTATCAAAGTCTGGACCTGTCACAAATAAGCCATGATGCGTCCATACTGCGGCCTGATACTTCTTCATCAGTTCTGATGTAGCCTTGGCAATATCTGCACTGCCTGGCACCATCCAAGGCACAACGCCGACACCTTCTGGGAAGATGACTGGGCATTCGGTCATCGACTCCCATAGGACACGTGAGAATGTGCGGTCATTCAAAGGAAGAATAAAGGTCAAGGCAATCAGATTGGCTGGATGACAGTGATAGATGACTCTGTCATTTCCATTTGTAACAGAAGCACGCACACTATGATTCAGGAAATGAGATGGAAATTCTGATGTTGGTCTCGCGTTGTCTTCCAGTCCCCATACGATCCGCCATGCATTTCCTTCATCATTGATCTCGACAATGCCGATATTCTTTTCTGGCTGTAATGCAACGTTACGCATATACTTGCCAGAACCAGTTGTAATAAAGTAAGAACCGCCGAGTTCCTCTGCCTGTACACCCATATCATTCCATTCACGAGGTGCATTGAAGTATTGCTTTGCCTGTTCCACCTCTTCCTCTTTCATACGGTATGTGAGGTTGCCGCCGTTGCGTTCATGCCATCCCTGGTCAAAGCCATCGGTACATAAACGGATAAAGCCCTGGATGCATTCAAGTTCTAATATGTTGTTCATCTTTCTTACTTCCTCTTCGATGTCACTTCATCTTCATACTGCTTGACTGTCGCATACCAGTCCCTGCCCTGCGGCACATCACACCTGCGGCAGTATTCACGCCATACTTCATCAAACGGCAGTGTCTTGACTTCTTCCTGCAGCATCAATCTCTTGGTATAATCACCAGCATATTCAGCTTCCTTCAATTCCTTGTTTGGCTGCAGCAGTGCATATAACAGGCACTTCTCGGCATTGCGGGTCGCAATGACCCAGGCCGCAATTCTGTTGATGGATGCATCAAAGCAGTCCAGACCGATCATTGATTTATCCAAGGCATCATTGCGTACGATCTCCTTGAAGATCTCCTTTGTCTCATCATCGAAGGCGACTACATGGTCACTGTCCCAGTTAACTGGTCTTGTTACATGTAATGGGATGTAATCAAAGTACATCAGTAAAGCAGAGATCTTATCGGAAACATGTTCACTTGGATGGAAGTGTCCGGCATCCAGCAGATTATAGACACCTGGATGCGTTGCCGCATATCCCATATAGAATTCATTGGAACCAGTCGTATAGCTCTCCACGCCGACTGCAAAGAACTTTGATTCCACGCTGTCGATGACATGCGGACACTTCTCCGCAAAGATATCATCCAATGCTTCCTTCAATCTCTGGCGAGGTGCCAGGCGGTCTGCTGGTGTATCCTTGAAGCCGTCCGGGATCCAGACATTGTTCAGCACCTTATCATTCAGTTCCTCGCCCATCTTTTCCGCAATCCTTCTGCTGGCAATACAGTGATCAAACCAGAATCTCCGTACTTCAGGATCAGGAGAAGAAAGTGTCATGCCATCCTTGACCATCGGATGACTGAAGATTGTTGGATTGAAATCCAATCCCAGATTGTTTTCTTTGGCAAATGCGACCCATGGTGCGAAATGCCTGTATTCGATCTTATCTCTATCCACATATGGGTTCTCATCTGTGAAAATTGCATAGCATGCATGAAGGTTCAGTCTTTTCTTGCCTGGAATCAGAGATGCCGCTTTCAGGAAGTCTGCTTTGAGCTCTTCAAAGTTCCGTGCTCTGCCAGGGTAGTTGCCTGTTGTCTGGATGCCATTGCCGGCACCGCCATTTGGATTATCGAATCCTACAACATCGTCTGCCTGCCAGCAGTTCATGGAGATTGCTTTGTTCATTGCCTTTGTGATGGCATCTTCGGTATTGATGCCGTAGCTGCTGTAAAGTGCTTCTGCTTCTGTATAACTCATAATGGTCTGACCTCCTTAATGTCAAAACTCTCTTTGATTGCTTTTCTAGCGTCTGTAATATCTTCGTAATCTTCATCTTGAATGAACTGTACGATCAGGTTCCCCAGGGCTGTTCCTTCAATTGGCCCAGCATAGACTGGCAGACCCGTTGCGTTAGCTGTCAATTGGTTCAGATACATATCCTGACATCCTCCGCCGACAATATTGACAGCGTCATAAGTCTTTCCTGTCAGTTCTTCCAGCTTCTTTACTGTCGATGCATAATCTTCAGCCAGGCTCTGATAGATGCACTGCAGGATCTCACCGGTACTGTGCGGTGCTTCATAACCTTCTTTGATACACGCCTTTGATACTTCATTCTTCATGGAGATTGGTGATAGGAAGCGGTCATCATCGACATTGACTCTCCCGAGATAAGCAGAAGCTTGCTTCGCCTCATTAATCAGTTCTGGGAAGCTGACTTCTTCTTCCCTTTCCTGGTTTTCTTCTTTCCGTACAGACTGGATCATCCAGAGTCCCATGATATTCTTCAAATATCTGTAGCGGTATTCCACGCCGCCTTCATTGGTGAAGTTTGCTTTTCTGCTCGCTTCATTGGTGAATGGCTTTTCATTTTCAACTCCTAAAAGGCTCCATGTACCAGAGGATAGGAAGACAGAATGTTCGCCAGCCGGCACTGCCGCAAAAGCGCTGCCTGTATCATGCGTTGCCGGCAGGATGACATCACAGTCAAAGCCGACAACCTTCTGAATCTCTGCTGTCAGTCTTCCGACCTTCGTTCCTGGAACTTGAAGTGTATTAAACAATTTTTCTGGGATACCGATACGTTCCAAGATTTCACTGTCCCATGTCTTCGTTTTTGCATTGACCAATGCAGTAGTTGTAGCATTGGTGTATTCATTCATCCGAATGCCCGTCAATACATAGTTGAGATACTCAGGAATCATCAAGAACGCATCGGCATTTTCAATCTGATCTGGATGTTCTCTCTTCAGAGCACATAGCTGATAGATGGTGTTGAACGGCTGATACTGAATGCCAGTGCGTTCATATAATTCTTCAAAGGTAATGATGTGTTCTGCCGCAAGTTCATCCTGAATACCTTTGGTTCGGGAGTCCCTGTAACATACTGCATCACCAAGCATCTTTCCCTCTTTATCCAACAAGACAAAGTCAACGCCCCAGGTATCGATAGCGACACTTGCTGGAATAATTCCACGTTGAGTACATGCCTTTAAACTGATGATCACATTCTTTATCAGGCTCTCAATCTGCCAGCATAGATGACCATTCTTTTCTATCTGAAAGTTCTGAAAACGATAGATTTCTTTGGTGATGATCTTCCCGTTTTCCACCCTTCCAGCTAATGCTTTCCCAGAAGAAGCACCAATATCTACTGCTAAATGCCATTTGTTCATATTCCACCTCATTTTTAATATATTTTTATTACCTAGATGAAGTATATATGCGTATAATATTGTTATCTATATCATTCCTTATACACTTTTTTTGATTTATTCTACTTAAAGTAACAAAAAAAGAATTGCCTTATTTGAGACAATTCTCACTTACCACAAATTAATGCTTACTTGCTTTAATACCTGATCTAGATGATCCAATCCCTGTTCCTGCTGCTCCGTCAAAGAGGAAGCCATCAGTCTGCGCAGAGATACCTGCTGCATTCTTTCTGGAAGCTGACTGATCATTGGGTTTGTTTTTAAAAGGATTGTTTTAATTTCTGGAATATTCAACAGGATCTTCATAGGATCATTTGTGCTGTAGATTTTTGCGACAGGTTCATCTGTGTCATAATCGTAGACATATGTTCCACTGTTCAGTTCTTTTTCGCTTTCTTTTTTTCCTGGCAGATATAATACAGCCTGCGCACCAAAAGGAATGGTCACTTCTAAATGCACATGTTGATTATCCTGCAGACGCCAGAAGATATGATATGTTCCGGAAGCTGTCTCCCTTACCAGATCCATGTTTTGGAGCTTATTGGAAAGATGCGGACGGATCACTGCTGTTCTGTATCCAGGCTCGCGCATCTTCAGACCTGCTGCTGTTTCAAACAAGAAACGTGCAATTGAACCATAGGCATAGTGGTTGAGACTGTTCATGCCAGTACTTGAAATATGACCATTTTCATCCAGACTGTTCCATCTTTCCCATATCGTAGTAGCACCCAGTTTCACCTCATACAGCCAGCCCGGATATTCTTCATTGAAAAGAATCTGATATGCTCTGGATACCTCGCCTGCTTCTAATAAAGCTGTACACAGATATGGAGTTCCGACAAAGCCAGTTGCCAGTTTACCGCCATTCATGTCCAGCAGACGCAGCAGTTCATCTGTTGCTTTTACTTTTGAGCCAAAATTAAGCATCAGGCTCAAGACCATGCCTGTCTGGGTATCTGCTGTGCACCTGCCCGCCTTAGAATAATATTCATCAGATAGATAGGATTTGATTATTGCAGCGGTTTCAGCATATTTCTTTGCATCTTCTTTACAGCCGATGATATCAGCTGTCTCTGCGGTCAGATGGACGCTGTTGTAATAATAGACATATGCGATAAAGCCTTCATCGGTACCGCCTTTTGTTGCATCCGATTTTTTCTCACCATCCAGGGCAAGCCAGTCACCAAACTGGAACACCTTTCCCCAGCGGTGGTCATCACCGTCCACAGACTTGATGTAGTCAATCCATGCCGTCATGGATGAATAGTGTTCCTTCAGGATGGATACATCGCCGCTATACTGATACATATTCCAAGGAATAATGACCGTGGCATCACCCCACACAGCAGCAGAAGAAGTCATACCGAACGACGGCACAACGAATGGTACCGCGCCTTTTAGTGTCTCCTGTTCGGAAGTCATGTCATATAAATATTTGCGGAAGAATGCATATGGATCGGCATAGTCCATCGCGGTTGCACTGAACACCTGTGCATCTCCCGTCCATCCCATGCGTTCATCACGCTGCGGGCAGTCGGTAGGCACATCGAGATAGTTGGATTTCATGCCCCACTCTGCATTATGGATGAGCTGATTGATCAATGGGTTTCCTGTTGTCAGCCGACTGCCAGCGAAAATCTCGCTGTACAGTGCAATGCCGGTCAGATCAGATGTTCTCAGGCCGGCTGCACCTTCCACCTTTACATAACGATATCCGTAGAATGTAAAAAACGGTTCTATGACATGTTCGCTGCCATCACTGATATAAATATATTCTGCTTTTGCGGAGCGGAGATTATCTCGGTAAAAGCAGCCATCCTGCAGAACTTCACCAAACTGAAGATGGATCTTTGTTCCTGCCGGTTCATGGACTCTCATTTGAAAGATACCGGAAAAGTTCTGCTTCATGTCAAAGACAGTTTCACCTTTCGGTGTATGCAGCAGTTCTGGTACAAATTTTTCCTGTGCATGAACCGGAGCGCTGATACGATCCATTAATTTTCCTTTTGGAGTATTTACCAGTACTGCTTTTTCCTTTTTTACTTCTGAGAGTGAATCATCACGCTGTTCCCCATCATAAATATTTGAAAAAATGATTGTGGACCGTTCTACGTCCCAGTTCTCATCAGTACCAATGACCTCTTCCCTGCCATCCTGGTGTAGGATATGAATTTCTGCAATCAGCTTCAGTCCATCTCCATAATACGGTTTTGGATTCCGTTCAAAGCCAAAGCGGCCGTTATACCATCCATTGCCAAGGGTAACTGCAAGGTGTCCCCCTTTCTGCAACTGTTCGGTAATATCATAAGTTTCACTTTGTACGAAGGCATTATAATTATTGCAGAAAGGCGTCAGATATTCATTTCCAATTTTTTCCCCATTCAATTCTGCTCTGTAGAGTCCAAGGCCGCAGATGTACATGCGTGCAGTCTTTACATCATCATGAGGCAGCTCCATCGTAAAGACAGGGCTTCTCTGTTCTTCCTTGCATCCAATCCACTTAGCCGTCCACGGCTCTTCTATCTTGCCTGTTTCAAAATACTGTTCTTCAGAAACAGCGGTCTCTCCATTTGTACTCTGGACGGTCACGTTCCATGTATATCTTGTACGCGGCAGAAGCTGAAGATCAACAGCTGTGCCTCTTTGGTTCAGGTCATCTTCACCCGTATCATATATAATAGAATTCTCTTTTTTGATCACCAGTCTCGCCGACTTTTGATTTCCTTCACCATCTTCCACTGTCCACGTAAAAACAGGATGATTCAGATTCCATCCGACTGGATTCTTAATGTGATTAAGCTTCATATTCACAATTTTCATAACCATGTCCGCCTTTCGAGAAATAATATCAGGCCACTTTTTGAAATATCATTCTCTCTATATTTTTAGTATATGTGTATATAATTGATTTAACAGAAGAATTCTTCTACAGTATTTTTGAAATATTACACAGAAAGGACTACATATGCTTACTTATAATATGGATGTTGAGAAAGGCAGTTTATGGCTTCGTACCACGCCTTCCGTGACCACACGTTCTTTACCATTTTATTGTACAGAAGCCGGAATCTTCTATGCGAGGAAAGACTTTATGACTTCCCGGACAAATAAAGAAAGTTATCTTCTGTTTTTTACGCTGGACGGAAAAGGAACAGTAACACAGAACAATGAGACCGTAACTCTGGGCGCAGGACAAGCTCTGCTAATTGACTGCCGAACACCGCAAAGCTATGGAACGAGCCCAGATTCTAAAAACTGGGTCCACTGCTGGATCCACTTGAATGGAGATGGTGTTGCTGCCATGTTTCCGTTAATCAATACAGAGAATCATATGAATGTGATCAATGTTCCAAAGGATTCCTTTACATCACAATTTGATATTTTTCTTAAGAACCTGGAAAGTGATAATACAGAAACAGTACTGCAGATCTGCCTTTCCATCCATACTCTGTTGACATTAATGGCCTCAGAAGACCTTTCAAATAGTCTTGGGTCTTCCTCCATACAGAAGATCATCGAACAAAATGCCGCTTATATACGGATCCATTGCTGTGAAAAGCTGAATCTGGACCAGCTGTACCAAAAGACAAATCTATCCAAATCCTATTATATGCGTCTTTTCAAGAGATTCATTGGCACTTCTCCTTATAATTATTTATTAGCGTGCCGTATTACAAAAGCAAGAGAACTGCTGGAATGTACGGACAGCACTATAACTGAGATAGCAGAAAAAACAAGTTTTCTGGATGTCAGTGCTTTTTCAGTAAGGTTCCTGGCAATGACCGGTGAAAGCCCGCTACATTATCGGAACAATGCACTTCGTCAAAAGCATCATCAGAAACAATGACAATTTAAATTCTACATGTTTTTCTCATTTACTAAATTTTGGTATATTTATCTATTTTTTGATAAATGTTTCCCTTTTAAGGTTGCTATATTGAAAACGCATACAGAAAGTATTGCAGCTTAGAAGTAGAAAGAAAGGGATAAAAATGACAACACAAAAGAAAGAAAAACCAAAAAAAGATCCAAGGAATCATCTCAGCTTTTTTAAACTACTGGCATTTAAGAGTTCTGACATCTCTGCCGCATGGATCAACTTGATCATGCTCAATTATTTATCAATCTTTGCATCTGACACATTAGGTGTTCAAGTGCACATTGTAGGGATCCTGCTGCTAGTATCCAAGATTGTTGATGCAATTACTGATGTTCTTGCCGGTAAGTTGATTGACAACACTCATACGAAGTTAGGCAAAGGCCGTCCATACGAAATCTGTATTCTGGGAATGGTCTTAACATCAGTCTTCATGTTCTATGCAAAACCAGAATGGCAATACTTTGCAAAGCTTCTATGGATCTTCAGTATGTATACATTATGCTTTGCAGTATTCTCTACTTTACGTGCAACTGGCGGCAATCCTTATACAATCCGTGCTTTCTCCAATAATCCAGTGGTGCTTCGTAAAGTTGCTAGTTTCGGCGGCATCATCACCATGGCTGGTTCCATTGTAATGAGTGTTTTATTCCCACGTCTGTTAGCGCATGAAGCATTATCCGAAGGTCTCAGCGCAGCAAGCTACCCATCGCAGGCAGGCTGGATGAAGTGTGTTGCAATTGTCATGATTGCCGCTGCCTTTGTTGGTATCTTCCGTTTCATCTTTGTAAAAGAAGACCCTTCCATTGATGCAAATACTGATCAAAAGCCTGTTAAGTGGAAAGAAATTGGTGTCTTGTTCAAGAAGAATAAATATACATGGCTTTATGCAATCATCATGCTCTGCTACAACATTTCCACAAGCTTAGCAGTCGGTTCCTATTACTTTAAGTACATTATCGGTGATGTAAAGGCTCAGGGTATGCTGAGTGTTGTCTCTATTGTGCTGCTTCCATTAATGTTCACCTTCCCTAAGATCATGGAAAAAATGGGAAGTATGTGCAAGATGATCAAGTACTTCTGCATCATTGGCGTCGTGGGATATTTGATTGTATTCTTCTCTGGCTCTTTCTTACCAGGTGTATATCTCGGCTATGTTCTAGGTGCTATTCCAGGTCTGCCAGTTGCTTATTATGGCATTCTGTTCATTATGAATATCTGTAATTACAATGAATCCATTGGCTTACCTCGTATGGATGCTTCCTCAAATATTCTGGCTGGCTTCGCAACGAAATTTGGTGGAGCTCTTGGTTCCTATATTACCGGACTTGTTCTGATGATTGGCGGGTATATTTCTTCTACCGAAACAGTTACCCAGTCTGCATCAGCGCTGCTCAGTATCCGTATTGACTTTGCATTGGTTCCTGCCATTCTGATGATCATCATGGCAATTGCCTCAACAAAGTTCATCGGCTGTGAAAAAGCAGTAGCAGAATGGCAGGAGAAAAAGAAGACTGCTTCTGCTGAAAAAGAAGCAGAGGCTTCTGTAGAGACTGCAGCATAAGCATATGATAAAGAAAGCTCGGCATCTGATAAGATATCGAGCTTTCATTCCCTCTGAAACAATGAAAGGATAAAAAATGAAAATTCAAGACATACAGTTTAAAGAACAAAATTCGTCACTTACTTGTTATCTTCAAGACTTATCAGCTGAACTGCCGCAGATGGATCAAAGACCTGCGGTGCTGATTTTCCCTGGCGGTGCATATAAAACATGCAGTGACCGCGAAGCAGAACCAGTAGCACTTGCTTATCTCAGCAAAGGCTATAATGCATTTGTTCTGCGCTATACCGTTACTGGCCATGACAATTCATTCCCGGCAGAACAAGTATTTGCCTCTGCCTATCAGGAAGCCTGTGATTCACTATCATACCTGCATGAACATGCAGAAGAACTTCATATTGATGCAAATGAAATTGCTGTTTGCGGATTTTCTGCCGGTGCAAACCTCGCAGCTGCGCTTGGCACAATGAGTCAATTAAAGCCAGCCGCTCTGATCCTTGGTTATGCATCTGTTGATAAAAGTATCAATGATGACCTGGGCATCAAAGAACCATGCATGATAGACCAGGTGACAAAAACAACACCTCCTTCATTTCTATTTGCAACGCAGGGAGATACCGTTGTCCCATCCGATAATACACTTCTGTTTGCCCATGCATTATATCTGCACAAAGTACCTTATGAGATCCACATCTTTGCGACTGGCGATCATGGCCTGTCTTTAGCAGAGAAATTCACGGGACAGCTTGAACCCGATGTCAGGCAATGGTTCAGTCTCAACCTATCTTTCCTAGAACACATATTCTCTAAAAAACAATTATTATGGTCTTCTGCAGATACGGACAGTCTAAGCATTAACAGCCGTTTGGATATGCTGATGACAAATCCACAAGCAAAAGCAGTCCTTCAGAAATATATTCCACAGTTTATCGACAAAATAACTGACAACCCACAGGTAAATGGTATTTCGCTGCAGAGAATATCGCAGTATGCCAATGGCGCAATCAGTAAAGAATTGCTGCAGACTATTGATTACGAATTAAAAAATATTTCAGCAAAATAAAACGGGAATTCCTTCCCGTTTTATTTTGCTTCATTCATTTTTTTGAACCATGTCTTCCATTCTTCCGCTGAAATCATTGGCAGCATTCTTTTTACTGTCTGCATTGGTTCAGAATCAAGTCCCATTTCAGCTGGACATTCATCTGCATAAGGAAGTTTCATTTTTGTTTCAGATCCACCAGTCATCCGTTTGATGACTGCATCAATCATCGGCTGATATTTGTTAAAGAATTCTTTGCCGGCCGGATTTTTCTTTACGTCACAGATTGGTGTCATGATGTCGTAAAGGATTCCTGATGTCATATATTCCTCTTCTGCCGTGATTGGAGCAGAGAGAACAATACAGTTTGCATCTGTACCGATTTCAATCTTGTAGGTACCGCCGCCAACACGCCAGTCATGAGCATGCGGGTCATAGAATGCAAAATCTCTTTTGCCTAGTTTGAAGATGATCTGTTTTGTTTCACCTGGCTGTAAAGCGACCTTTTCAAATCCTTTTAATTCACGGATTGGACGGTGAATTCCGGTATTCCGGAAAGGACTGCCGACATAGAGCTGTACAACGGTCTTGCCTGCCCTCTTACCCGTATTTGTTACATTGAGAGAAGCAGTGATCACTACTCCTGGCTGATATGCTGAAGCATCCAATACAAGATTGCTGTAGTCAAAGGAAGTATAGGTAAGACCATAGCCGAATGGATAACGCACTTCTGCTTTTTTCGTCGTGTAGTACCGGTATCCGGTAAAGACTCCCTCCGGATAGTTCGATTCATCCCCATCACCAGGAAAAGAAAGATAAGACGGATTGTCCTCCAGGTGCAGCGGAAATGTTTCTGCCAAATGACCAGAAGGAGCTGTTCTGCCAGTCAGTACATCAAAGACTGCATCATTCACAGCTTCACCGGCAAGATAGGCTTCCAGAATTGCTTTCGGCTGATCCGCCCACGGTATTTCTACACAGCCGCCATTTTCTAGAACAACGACTGTATTCGGCTGTACTTCACAGATTCTTTCAATCAGATGGTTCTGACATTTTGGCAGTTTCAATGTCCATCGGTCATAGCCTTCTCCTTCCATGACTTCCGGAAGTCCAGCAATGATAACAGCAATATCACTTTCCTTTGCGGATTGAATCGCTGCTGCTTCTTTTGCCTCATCCACGGTATCCTCTCTGCCATATCCCTCTGTATATACAATACCTGGATACGCCGCCGTCACTTCCGACATTTTCTTAATCTGCCATGCATTCACATGAGAACTGCCGGTTCCCTGATATCTAGGTTCCTGTGCAAAGCAGCCAATCATGGTGATTTTCTTTTGAGGATCCAATGGAAGAATTGCATCTGTATTCTTTAATAAGATCATGCTTTCAGCGGCAATCTTTTCCGCCAGCGCATGTGCTTCCGCAAAATCATATTCCGCCTTCTTTTTCTTTGCATCTTCTGCCTGAAATGCCAAAGCACAGATATGATAGACAGCTTCATCGAGATCCTGCATAGACAAAGTTCCATTTCTGACTGCTTCCACAATCTGATGATCATTGTCCTTGTCATCCGGCATTGTCAGTTCTGTACCGCCTTTTAGTGCTTCAACTCTGTTATGAACAGCTGTCCAGTCACTGACGACCATACCTTCAAATCCCCACTTCTTACGAAGAAGGTCTTTGCATAATGAAGATGTTTCATTCACATAAGTCCCATGAAATTTGTTATAAGAAGTCATGACTGTCCATGGCTTTGCTTCCTGAATAACCTTTTCAAATGCAGGTGCATAGATTTCATATAAAGTCCGCTCATCCAGATTTGAAGACGTCGTACGGCGCCGTGTCTCTTGATTGTTGGCAATAAAGTGCTTTACACTGACACCAACACCTTCACTCTGTGCTCCTTTTACATAAGCGGAGCCTAATGTACCAGAAAGAAATGGATCTTCGGAAAAGTATTCAAAGTTGCGGCCGCATAAAGGCGACCGTTTATGATTAATCCCTGGGCCTAGCACCACCTGGACATCTTTTGCCTGAGCTATCTTTCCTAATGCATGTCCCATCGCATTGACCAGAGTTGGATCGAAGCTTGCGCCGGTCAAGCAGGCCGCCGGAAAACAGGTTGCGGTGACGGCGACATTCTGCCCCATGAAATCCTGCTTCCCTTCCTGTTTCCGCAGACCATGCGGACCATCACTGAGATTGAATGCAGGAATACCGAGTCTTTCCATTCCTGTACTTTGAAACATATTGGAACCAGAACACATGGACGCCTTTTCTTCCAGTGTCATTTGATCAATCAGAGACTGTATTTCTTCTTTTGTTTTTGTCATATTTTCCATTCATCTTTCCATGCAATGACTGGCTGATCTCCGTCAAAACGAATCGGAAGCCATACATATTGTGCTTTCGAAGTATCTGCAGTACCCAGCATCGGCAATTCCTTCAGCAACATCTTTTCGTCCATACTGACTTTAATGCGTGGATTAAAATGTGACTGTATTGCCCGCAGCAGTATATTGTATTTTTCTTTGGTCATGACAACATCCGGAATCCAGCGGTCTGCCATGGCAATGTATTCATCTTTCTCCTGTACTTTGAAAACGCAGGAGATCTGACTGTTGAATGTTGCCGAGCTCTCATCCTCCTCACATAGATTTTCCTGCACAGTGAATGGTCCCATGAAATCGGAAGAAACTGCCACTTCACTTGGATTTGGAATATACCCGGTCATTCCGCTGGTGATCAGATAGTGTTTTCCATTTCTGCTGAAATGCGCCGGTGCTTCTCTTGTCAAAGGTGGATAAAGATTTTCATAAATGACTTTCGGTAATCCCGAAACATCTGTATATGTTTCATTCAGTTCACAGACATACATCTTTGTATGATTGGCTTCAAAATAAAGATATGCCTTTGTATTTTCTGCATCCTGTGCCAGATCAAAGTCGCCGCACTTATAACCAAACGGACGAAAATGTTCCTGCAGAACTTTGTATGGACCATGAATATGATCAGCCTGAAGAACGGCATAATCAGCATCTTCTCCGCTGAACTTCAGCCAGAGTACATACTTACCGTTACTTGGACATTTCAATAAATGAGGACGATCCAATTTCCTCGATGGATGAAAGATCGAATTGATCTCATCGGATGGATCAATGATGTGCCCCTGATTTTCCCAGTGATATAGATCCTGAGAAGTATACAGGTTGACACCCCATGTCCAGACAGAACTTAATCCATCTGTATGGCTTTTGTCTTCACCGATCCAATAATACGTATCCTTTTCTATGAACATGGTTCCACCATGTGCTTCAATCTTATTGCCATCGGTGTCTTTCCATTCCACACCAGGGAATATATTCTGATCCATATTAATTTCCGCTTTTCTTTTCAACCTGCAATGCCCGATTCTGAAGGATGACCTTCAGTATTCTTTCTGCACTGCGGAGAATATCATCCATATGGACAGTGCCGTCTTTTATGGCGGCCTTCAATGCCTCATTTTGATCTTTCCTTCCCGGCATGATCAGGTCACAGCCAGAAGAATGTGCCTTCAAGAGGTCCGCCGTCTTAGGTGTCACCGCATCCCAGTCACTCATCACAAGACCGTCAAAGCCCCACTCTTCACGAAGGATATGATTCAACAAGACTTCATTCGTCGGATTATATACACCATTGATCTTATTGTAAGAAGCCATGACACTCATCGGTTCTGCTTCCCGCATGACGATTTCAAATCCTTTCAGATAGATTTCCCTCAGTGCCCTTTCACTCATAATGCTGTCGGATTCATTCCGGAAGAGCTCAACATTATTTGCCGCAAAGTGCTTCACACATACACCGCATCCTGGATGCTTCTGTACACCATGGATCACTGCCGCGGCAAGATAGCCGCTGTGCAGCGGATCTTCTGAATAGTATTCATAGGTCCTGCCGCCCATTGGATTCCGCTCAATATTCATGGCCGGGCCAAGCCAGATTGTGACACCAAATTTCTCCATTTCTCTGGCTATTCCATCTCCCATCTTTTCTGCAATCTGAGGATCAAATGTCTGTGCCAGGACAAGTTCACTCGGCCAAGCAGTCGCATATTGATAGTGCACTGTACCTTCTTCCGGAGATGCCATTTTTGAAAGCAGGCCTTTGCCGGCAATGCCGAAAAGATATCTTTTGTATGCTTCCAGCACATGCGGTACTCTGGCTGCTTTTACTGTCCCCTCGGGCATTTCAACGATTGTATTTGTCAGGTTCAGCCCCTGTGGACCATCAGAAAGAATGATATTTGGAATTCCGTATTTATCATAGAGATGCGGTGTGGTCGAGCCACTGGCTCCCAACGCCGTAACTTGCAAGCTGTCCGGCTGGGTCGTTGCTCCGATGACAAGATTCACTAAATCATCACAATCCATCCGAGCCACTTTTTCTCGAATCTCATTTTCGGCATCCGGATAAATCTTGTAATTACATGTTTTATGAGAGATGCTTCCAACATTGATTTCCATCATCGGCAGATCTGCTGCCGCCATCGCATGATAGGGAGCTTTCAATGTTTTGCACTCTTCCTGCAGCGGCAATGCGCTGAATGCTGTCTCTGTCACAATCGGCTCCGACACATGCAGGCATAAGGATGGCCGCAAAGTATTTACAGAATCCCCTAGAAATACACTAAATTTACCTGCAGGCAGAAGGAACTGTGCCTGCTCTCGATCATAGATCGTAAGATCCTGCAGATTTACTTTTACAATTTTCAATACAGATTCTTTCGGCAGAAGAGAGTCTGTCTTTTGAAATCCAATCAGGCGTCTGTATTCATGGTCTTCTTTTGTTTCCGGCAGGGATGCATAGAGCAGAACTGGCGCTTTTCCGGCATGGTTCCCTGTGTTTGTAATCTTTACCGTAAAAATGATTTCTTCTTTTTCCTGAGACCAGTTTTCAATTTTCTCTTCAAAACTGGTATAGGAAAGGCCATAGCCAAACAGATATCTTGCTTTGATCTGGAAGGATTCATAATAGCGGTATCCAACATACTGGTCTTCTGTATAGAACTGCTTCCGCGGATCACTGGATGCTTCACCATAGACGGCAGCGGAAGGGACATCCTCATACTTCAGCGGCCATGTCATGCTCATGCGTCCGGAAAAATTGTCTTTCCCACAAAGCAGTGCTGCCAATGCATCGCCGCCTTCTTCACCTGCCTGGCCCATATGGATCAGCGCACTATAGTGGATTGCGTCAAGCGGGCTCAGATCAATCAGACCGCCGACATTGATTACCACGATTAAATTCTTGTAATGGGACGATACTTTCTGAAGATTATTGACCTCAATATCCTCCAGCAGGAAGTCCCCTTTTATATTCTTCCGGTCGGCACCTTCTCCTGCCTGCCGTGAGATAACATAGATTGCTGTATCTGAAGGTGTGGACATGTCTTCTTCTTTAATATCCATTCCCACTGGTACATTAAAACGGTTCTGCAGTGTGATGCCCAGAATCTTGTAGAACTCTGTAATTCCTTCAATTTTCTTTTCGATATTCTGACGGTATGCTTCATAGCATTCATCATAGTATTCATCAAAAGCATCCAGCCAGGAACTGGTCGTAATGGTAAAACCTTCTTTCTGCAGTCCCTGCTCTATACTGACAGAATATCTTTCTCTTACAGCGCCGCTTCCTGTACCGCCTTTGACGGTCTTCCGTGAGCCAGAACCAAATAAAGCAACCCTTTTTCCCTGCAGCGGAAGAATTCCATCATTTTCCAGGAGGACTATTCCGTCCTCGGCAATTTTTTCGGCCAGCTGGCGGTTTTCCACTTCAATGAGATCTGCTTCTTCGGATGTACCTGCTTTTATGATTGTATGCATAAAACACCTCCATTTACATCTTTACTATAATAAAGAACGCACCAATATACTTATCAAATAATCGTATTAAATATCATTTATTTGATATTTCTTTTATTTCCTGTTCTATAATGAAGTAAGAGGCTGGAATATGACAATTGATGAAAAAATAAAACTGTTTCTCGGGATGATCCGCTGCGAATATCCAGTCAGTCTTTATGAATTTGACCGGGACTTTTCCCTGGTACGCTACGATGCCGATGAGACACAGGCAGAATTTATCAAGAAGTACTTCTATCAGTCCGGCAGTTTCAAGCGTTTGAAAAAACAAGCTCTCTTAACAAATGAGCCAATGCTTTTAGCGACTGAGATCTTCGGGATTGAAATGGGAGTTGTCATCTACAGCAGAGAAAATGTCTGGCGCTTATTCATCATCGGTCCAGTATTCAGTGCCGAGAGCAGCTCGTATGATGCGGACTATATCCTGCTGCAGTATGTCAAAGACGGAAAAAAAGTAGACAATGTCTCGCTTGTGTTCCGTAAGAAGATGCTGGATGCAATGAAGTCTTTTCCAGTGATTTCACCAAGTCAGTTCTCCAGCATCGTCTGCATGCTGAATTACTGCATCAATGGTGAAACAATCACCAGTCTCCGGCTGCTGCAGAACAGTGATCAAGAAGGCAAGTCTAAAACAGTGACCCATAAAAACCGGCAAAGGACATATCAGACCGAACAGGCACTGCTTTCCATGGTGCGAAATGGTGACATGAACTATCGTACAGTAGTAAAAAAAGCAGTGGGTCTTTCCACTGGCGTACGGATGAATGCAAATGAACCGCTGCGACAGGCAAAAATTTCGGTGGAAACATTTATTACCCTCTGTGTCCGAGCTGCAATCGAAGGAAGTCTTTCCCCGGAGCTGGCTTATTCCTGTGGAGACAGTTATATTCAGGAAGTCGAGAACGCCCAGGATGTCGGTACCATAATGAATATCTCGCAGACCATGTATGAAGACTTTATCAAACGCGTCCACCAGCAGCGTTTGAATCCGGAGATTTCAAATGAAATTCAAAATATCATGAACTATATTGAAGTACATACTGGTGACGATATCAAAATCTCACAGCTGGCTAAAATTGCCGGCTATACAGAATATTATCTGTCACGTAAATTCAAGACTGAGACACGGTATTCCATCAATGACTATATTGCAATCACCAGGGTGGAACGGGCAAAAGTCCTGCTGGCAACAACTGATTTCAGTATTTCTACAATTGCTGATGACCTGCAATTCTGTACGAGCAGCTACTTTACTGCCGTATTCCACAAATTTACAGAGATGACACCGGCAGAATATCGTCAGAAAAACAAATAGGATGACTCTCTGCTATCAATTCATCAGTTAAAAATGCAGCCATTTCAAATAATGACTGCATTTTTTCAAAAGAGTTGGTTTCATCTCTGAACGTATCCTGCCTGGAATACATTCACTTATTTTTTAGGAATTGACTGCAATACCTTATTGAGCTTTTCAACGTTCTCTTTATCTACACCGCCCTGCTTCAACATATTGACAAGTTTCTGTCTTTCCAGCATTTTCTGCAGTGCCGGATTATCTTTCACCTGTTCAGCAACATCCCCTCTAGATTTTGACGCCTGTTCCATCATCCGATTTACAGTCGCACCGGATTTAGGATTTTGTCTCAATTCACCAAGCGTATCCTCGACTGAATAGAATGCAGGATCAATCGCAGTGGAATCAAACCAATTGACGACTTTTGCACCCAGATAGGAATAGGAAGGATCTGGTTCATTTACACTTTTTATGATCATTGTGTCAGAAGCATCCTTAGACTTAGCTTCAATCCGATAGGACTGTCCTTTTTCCAATGCCAGAGAAAATTGGAAGATTGTCCTGCCGGTCTGTCTGCCTGCTTCGATTCCATTCACAAATAAGGCAATGTTATCCTGATTAGAATAGACTTTGATTTCTGTATTCTGCTCAATCCGGTTGACATATCGGCTGCCGCATAGATGCACAAATGGTTCCTTATGGTTCCAGGCAGCTTTATAAAGATAGAATGCATCTTTTTTCAGCTTACGGTCAAAGGTGACCAAACCTTTCTGATTCTCACCATGTTTCCCGCCTTCATCTCTGCCGTCAGCTGCGAAATCAAACAGATTCCAGACATGTGTTGCCCATAAGTAAGGACGTTCTTCAATCATCTTTAACATATGTTCGTGATATACAGCCTGATAGCTTTCGGTATAATCCCCTTTTGCCGGATTGGCTGATTGATACTGCGGATTGGCATCGGCACCATATTCCGAAAAGCCGATTACACGCTGTGGATAGGTCTTATGATAGGCATCAAAGAACTGTTCGTTTTCCTCCAGTTCACCAATATACCATCCAAAGTATAAGTTATAGCTGTTTACATCCGGAATGGTCAGTAACTTACTGTCTGTTTCCAGCATGAAGACATCAGCCATCGTTGTAAATCTAGTCGAATCCAGTTTGTGGCAGAGATCATTCAATGCTTTATGATTTTCTAATAATTCATCGTTCACTGGCGAAGCCGCAGTGATTTCATTCGACAAGCCCCAGCAGATAATACTTGCATGGTTATAGTTCTGTTTGATCAGTTCTGTCATCTGCGATAAGGAATTATTTCTGCCATGCGGCATGAATTTCGAGATCATCGGGATCTCTGCCCATACGATCAAGCCATTTTCATCACACAGGTCATAGAATTCCTGGGCATGCTGATAATGAGCAAGACGCAGTGTATTGGCACCAATCTCCTTGATGATATCCATATCTTCCTGATGCATTTCCAGCGTCAGTGCATTGCCTGCATCTTTGTGATCCTGATGTCTCGATACACCTCTTAATGGATATTGCCTTCCATTCAAGATAAATCCCTTTTCTGGATCTGTTTCATATCTGCGGCAGCCAAAGCGCACTGTGACCTGATCCCCGCTGTCGCTTACAGCATCAAGTGTATACAAATACGGATCATCTAGACCATTCCATAGGTGGACTGGATTCAGATAAAAAACAGCAGCTGCTATACCATTCTGTATTTCAGCAGTAACAGTCTGCTCTCCAATATTGAAGTGTACTGTTCCATTTCCATTGATCTCTGCTTTTACCTCAACTTGAGCAGATAGATAATCCTCTGTAACTTTTGGTGTTACAAAGATGCCATTGGAACCATCATCCAGCATAGTAAAATGCTGTTTTGGAACAACGACCAGATTCACTCCGCGATAAAGACCGCCATAAAAAGTAAAATCTGCATACTGTGGATAGATATGATCGTTTGCTTCATTTGATACAACGATCTGTATTGTATTTTGTTCATGCAGCAGATCTGTCAGATCAAACCGGAATAAACTGTAGCCGCCTTCATGAGTGCCAAGGAGGTTTCCATTCAGTGTAACTTCGGTAGAATAAGCAGCTGCGGGGATTTCCAGATACACGCATTCCTCTGCTGTATGTTCCGGCATTGGAAATGTTTTTTCATAGATACATCTGCCGCGATAATAATCGTTCCCACCATCCTGACCATCAACAGCATTCCAAGTATGTGGAAGATCAACCTCTTCATAATTCTCTTCTGTCTTATAAAACTTCCAGTCTGTATTGAAAGCAATTGTTTTTCTCATAAAATATGCCTTTCTTTTAAATAAGATATATATTTTTTGAGGATATGTAACGTCATAAATTAATCATAAATATCATTTTTTTGTTATAGTTAATAAATATATTTCAGAAGAGAAATCAACACAGTAAAAATCTTCTGATTTAAAGTAAGACTAAATTGCTAAAACTGATAATCCGCTAAGTTTAAGTCATAAAGCTGCTTGAGTTAACAATATTAAAAATACAAGTATAACACCAGTACAGTATAGGTGCGAAAGCAAGTATAAGTCATTAATTCATTCTCTATCAAATTTCCTAAGACATATATTACATAATTCATAAATATCCTATGCTCTATCTGACAATAATTGATAATGATCGAAATATTAAAAAGTATCTGCTGATTATTAAATCAGATGACTATTCCACGGAATTTTATTTCGAAGCATCTTATGACAGTCAATATGATCAAATAACAGAGATCATAATGAATAAAGAATCTGACAAATACACTAGAAAATAAATGTGATCAAAATACTGTAATTATTGATATTTTCAACGGCACGATCCAAGTTGAAAGCACCGAAAAAAAGGAAGCACCTTTATTACTACGCTTCCTTTATCAACAAATTTGATATAAGGTCATCCAGAACGGATGGCCTAATAATTATTCCTGAACACTTCTGTAATCTTTATTTACTGTATTCTTCTTATCCTCAAGAACCTATTCAATTGAATATATTTAAACCTAACTCAGTCAAGATTACTTCCGTTTGCACCAATAACTTTTTTATACCAGTAGAAAGAATCCTTCCGAATTCTTGCCATATCCTTGAGGTCAAATTCATCACGGTTGATATAGATCAGACCATAGCGCTTTGTAATTCCTTGATGTGTGGATACCAGATCGAATGCTGACCATGGAGAATAGCCCATCAGATCGACACCATCCGTAATCGCTTCCTGACATGCCTGAATATGCTTGCGCAGGTAATCAATACGGTAATCATCGTGGATTTTGCCATCTTCCAGCTTATCCGGAACACCGCAGCCATTCTCAGTAATCAATAGAGGCAGGTGGTATCTTTCCCACATTTGACGCAGGGTGACTCTTAAGCCAACTGGATCAATACCCATGCCGTAATTTGTCTGCATCTGCAGAGGATTATCCACACCCTGTGCGATTCCTGGTTCAGTCATCATACCTGTCATGAATTTCGCCATATTCTCTTTTGTCATTTTTAAACCAGCTACGCTCTGTTTGAATTCTGTACCTTCTTTTTCAGAAATGTACTTAACGGTACCGCCGCCATAGTAATTGAACGCAAGGAAATCAGGATGGGCAGACTTTAACGCTTCCTCATCACCTTCAGCGTATTCAGGGAAGATATCATGATCCTTCATGAACTGGGCAAGCGCTTCTGGATATTCTCCAAACGCAGCCGGATCCAGATACAGTCTATTTCTTAACTGATCATAATCCATGGCAGCCAAACTATCCTCAGGTGAGCTGGTCAAAGGATAGATACATGTGATGTTCGGAGCTGGACCAATCTTAGCACTGCACATCTTATGGCAGCTGACCATTGCTTTTGCCTGTGCCACCAGCATGTGATGATTCGCCTGATATCTCTCTTTATCTGTTGAATATCTGCCCATATTGAACAGAGTCATCATGTTCTGTTCATTGATAGTCAAAAAGTAGTGAGCCTTTTCTCCATATTCCTTAAAACATATTTCGCAGTATCTGACAAAGTCATCTATGCACTGGCGGTTTGACCATCCACCGTATTTCTTCTGTAATGCCAAGGGCAGGTCAAAGTGGTACAACGTCACAACCGGTTCAATATGATACTTCAGGCATTCATCAATGACATCATGATAATGGGCAATACCTTTTGGATTGATTTGACCATCTCCATCCGGTATGATACGTGACCATGCAACAGAAAAGCGAAATTCCTTAAATCCCATCTCTGCCATTAAGGCAATATCTTCTTTATAACGGTGATAATGATCACTTGTTACTTTCCAGTCACTGGTGCCTGGAATAACTGGTGCAGCATCCTGTACAGACATGCCTTTGCCATCTTCATCCCATGCACCTTCACACTGGTAAGCGGAAGAACTGGCACCCCACAAAAAATCCTTTGGAAATGGTTTTAACTTACGATAATCCATATGACTCAATCTCCTTTGATTGTAAATCCTTGATTTATTGATAACACTGCTGATATAAGTACGATTATATTTTATGACAAAAAACTACTTTTGAGTTTTAGCAAGATGGAACTGTAATGCCCCCAAAAGATTTGCGTCATTTCCATATCTGCACTTCACAATTTCCGGTTTTCCGAATGGCAGAAATGGTTCATTTCGAAAAGCATAATTTACCGCACTGCGAATTCCCTCTGTTACTTCATCTCTTGCACTGATACCGCCGCCAATAGCAACCTTTTCTACATCAAGAACCGATTGGATAGAAAAAATACCTGCTGCGATTCCTTCACAGAAAGAATGGAATATCTCTTCTGCATCGGAATCACCTGCTTCATAGGCGTCAAAAAAGATTCTGCCATTTACAGTTGATATGTCAACGATATTTTTCTTCTCACAGTATTTTTTAACAAGACTCGACGAGGCATAATCTCTAGCCCATACAGGTGGGGTATACTCATTGCCTTGATAATGATAAAATTCTTCCAGATTTGTAGGCATGACAGAAAATTCACCTGCACCGAATGTACTGCCCAGCCATACCTGCCCATTCACAATAACCCCACCGCCAAGTCCAGTTCCAATCACCAATACTATTCCACTGCTGACACCTTTCAATGCACCGGAAACAAGCTCTGCATTTGCTGCACACTTGCCATCATTAGCCACTGTCACAGGAACTTTAAAGATGTTTTCTAGAACTTTTCCCATCGGTTCATTATGAATAAATGTATAACTTCCGCCTGTATGAGCAATCCCGTTTGCCGTGTCAATTCTGCCCGGCATTGCTACTGCAACCCCGCCATATTGATCATGCAATTCTTTTTGAATGGCAAGGAGCGGCTCCAGCAGGTGATCCATTGAATCCGTCATGCATGGAACTATTCCATGTTTCAGAATTGTCATTTCATCATCAATTAGTGCATACTTTATTTCTGTTCCGCCAATGTCTATTGCTAAATATGATTCTTTCATACTTTACACCTCATTTCTTTTATGTACTTTCATTTCAAGCGTTTACAGTTCGACTGGAAAGGCATTATACGTTTTTCTGATCAACTGCGATTCTTTAATGGTTTTTTGGAATAGCCTGAAGAATTTGATTCAGCTGTTTTACTGTTTTTTCATCTGCACCACTCTGTTTCAGTATTGAAATCAGTTTCTGTCTTGCCAGCATCTTCTGCAGAGCTGGATTATCTTTAACTTGATCAGCAACATCTCCTCTGGCTTTTGCACCTGCTTCCATCATTTGATTGATAATGGCACCTGCTTTTAGATCCATCTTTAATTCACCAAGTGTATCTTCGATGGAATAATAATCAGGATTGATGTCTGACATATCAAACCAGTTCATTACTGTCTTTGTGTCAGCATACTGATAAGATGGATCCTGTTCTTCTACACTCTTGATAGTCATCGTATCACTAGCATGTTCGCTCTTGGCAGTAATTAAATATGTATTCCCTTTTTTCATCTTCAAATGAAATCTAAAAATTGTAGAACCCTCCTGTTTGTCTAATGGCGTTCCATTTACCAGCAGGATAATAGCATTCTCATTAGAATATACCTTAATCTCCGTTTCATCCTCGGTACGGTCGATATAACGGCTGCCGCAGAGATGCACAAACGGCTCTTTGTGATTCCAGGCTGCTTTGTAAAGATAGAATGCATCTTTCTTCAGTTTTCGATCAAAGGTAACAAGTCCTTTCTGGTTCTCTCCATGCTTGCCGCCCTCATCTCTGCCGTCTGCCGCAAAGTCAAACAGGTTCCAGACATGCGTTGCCCAGAGATACGGCCGCTCATTGATCATCTTTAACATGTGCTCATGATAAACAGCCTGATAGCTCTCTGTATAGTCTCCTTTCGAAGGATTTGGTGACTGGTACTGTGGGTTGGCATCTGCACCATATTCGGAAAATCCAATGACCCTGTCTGGATACGTCTTATGATATTCATCAAAGAAAGAATCATTCTCCTCAAGTTCGCCTAAGTACCATCCAAAGTATAAATTATAGCTGTTCACATCAGGTATCTTCAGCAGTTCACTGTCTGTCTCCAGCATGAAGACATCGGCCATCGTCGTAAATCTCGTATGGTCCAGTTCATGACAAAGATCATTCAGTTCACGATGGTTCTCCAACAATTCATCATTGACTGGTGATGCGGCGGTAATTTCATTGGATAATCCCCAGCAGATGATGCTTGGATGATTGTAGTTCTGTTTGACCAGTTCCTTCATCTGCGATAAAGAGTTCTCTTTTCCATTTGCCATGAATTTCGAGATCATCGGAATCTCTGCCCATACAACCAGTCCGTTCTCATCACACAGATCATAGAACTCCTGTGCCTGCTGGTAATGTGCCAGCCGCAGTGTATTGGCTCCTATCTCTTTGATAATTGCCATATCTTCCTGATGCATATCCAAGATCAATGCATTTCCTGTACCTTTGTGGTCCTGATGACGGGAAACCCCTCTTAAAGGATACGAACGCCCATTCAGGGAGAAGCCCTTCTGAGCATCCACACGATAGCTGCGGCATCCAAAGCGTACCTCAACTTCATCTGTACTGTCACTGACTGCTTTCAATGTATAGAGATATGGATCATCCAGACCATTCCATAAATGAACTGAATTCAGATGGAATACAGCAGATGCAGTGCCATCCTTGATCTCTGCAGCAACTGTCTGGTCACCGATAGAGAATGTAACATTCCCATTTCCATTGATAAATGCCTTTACTTCAACATCTGCTGTCTTATAGTCATCGGAAACATGCGGTGTGACATAGATGCCGCAGGAACCGTCATCATCTAAAGAGAAGTGCTGAGCAGGTACAATCACAAGATTTACCCCACGGTACAATCCACCATAGAATGTAAAGTCTGCATATTGCGGATAGACGTGATTATTGGCTTCATTGGATACTTCGATCTTCAGAATATTCTGTGCCTGCAGATAATCCGTCATGTCTGTACGGAAGCAGCTGTATCCACCTTCATGTTCTGCGATGACCACATCATTCAGAATGACCTTTGTTGTAAAAGATGCTCCTGGAATTTCCAGATAGACTCTTTCTTCTTCCGTATGCGAAATCATCGTAAATTCTTTTTCATATACGCAGGTGCCGCGGTAATAATCATTTCCGCCATCTTGACCGTCGACTGCATTCCATGTATGCGGAAGTATAATAGTCTCACACTGATCTTCCGTTTTATAAAATTTCCAATTGTCATTAAAAAACATTGTTCTTCTCATTTGTTTTCCTCTCAATCTGTACGATGATTGCTTCAATTTAAAATGTTCAATGTGATACAATACAGTTATGAACGAAGCTGACATTAAACTTTTTTCAAATCTGATCAAAGGAACTGATCAAATTGACATAACATGCTACAGCAGCGATGGATTATTCCTGAGCTCAACGAGTTCAGCGGATTCCATTCTGCTGGATGCTTTTGCTGTTCTTGGATGCAAAGATACAATGCTTGCATATGGGCAGAATCATCGAATGCCAATTACCTTAGGCAGTGCGATTGGTCTGGAATGGACTGCCGCATTTCAATATGAAGATGACAAACTGGTAAACTGCTGGGTCATTGGTCCGGTCTTTTATCAGAATATAAGTGCTCATGATATCGATGAATTTCTTTCCAGCGATCCAAAGATCACAGTTGCATTTGCAAATCGTTTTCGAGAAGCACTGAAGCATATCTCTGTCATTCCTTCAATCATCAATCTGCGCTATGTAGTGATGCTGCATTACTGCATCAATCATGAATGGATCCGCAATGCAGATATCAACAGTGAAGCTACAGCTACGCAAGAACAGCAGAAAGCCGGTTCTGTCCTGCATCATGAACATGTCCGGAATACAGAACAGACATTGCTTGGCATGGTCAGAGATGGAAATCTGAATTACCGTCAGGCACTGAGTGCAAGCCGTGCAATATCGAATGGTGTCCCCGTCAAAGGGAAGGACCCGCTCCGTCAGGCAAAAACTTCTATCATCGTATTTGTCTCTCTGGTGACTCGTGCAGCCATTGATGGTGGCCTGTCTCCAGATGAAGCATATAGTCTCGGTGATTCATATATCAATACAGTGGAATCTTCTCACGATATATCAGAACTAACTCAATTAACACCTGCCATCTACGATGATTTCATTCATCGTGTACATAATCATAAGCAGATACCAGGAATATCACCAAAGATTCAGGAGTGCTGTGACTATATTGATCTGCACTCCGAAGAGAAGATTACGATGGATACTCTTTCTAAATTGACTGGGTATGCAAAGTACTATCTCTCCAAGCGATTTAAAGCAGAGACTGGAAAACTGATCAATGATTACATCCGTGATGCAAAAATTTCTCAGGCAAAACTATTACTGCTTCATTCAACAATGTCCCTGCAGGAGATTTCAGAACATCTTTCCTTCTCTTCCCGCAATTACTTTGCAAATATCTTCCGTGATACTGTTGGTATGACACCAGTGGAGTATCGTAATACATGTAAGAAGACGGATTGAACATCCGTCTTTTACATTTTTTTACTTTTCTTCTGCTGCAGGACTAACAGCTTCAGCTGCCTTCTTTTCAGCTATGAGCTTTTCCAGTTTTTCAAACTTCTTGCAGCAGATAATGATTACAATGAGCAGAACAATTGGAATGAATGAGTTGTCAGCACGGATTGCAAATAACGCACTAGCAGGCTGCTCTGTAACACCAGCAGCAGACACATATCCGCCAGCAGCTAATATAATTCCTGTAACGAAGCTTCCTAAAGCTGCACCTACTTTTGTAGATAAGTTCGATAAGATCTGTGAAGAACCATCCATACGAGGAATTCCAATGATCTCGTTATAATCACAGATATTCATAATGAACAGGACTCCATAATACGATAACGGAAGCATTGCCAAGCTGGAGAAGATACTGCCAATCATTACAACGACAACATTTGTACCAGCCAAGAAAATCAAGGCATAACCAATGATGCTCAAGGTAGAGAAGAGAATGATCATTCGGCACATTCCCATCTTCTTCATGATCCAAGGAAATACTGCCATGACAGGGAGAACCAGCATTGAAACTACGCTGAAGATAGACATCAAACCGATATTGCCAAGGATCCACTTAAAGTAATAGGTGCCAACGGCTAAGTTTGTCATCAGATTGAAGGCAAGCATCATGATTGCATAGAACCAGACATACTTATTCTTACCGAATAACATTCCAAGCTCTTTGAAACGGATTGGTTCCTGAATAGATCCCTCATCAACCTTTGGATCTTCCTTCACAAAGATGAAACGGAGGACACCAATCAGTGTTGCCGGAATCATAATGATTGCAACGGCAGCTGTCCAACCTGTCGCAGAAGTTGCAACTCTTGAAACCAAGATTGGGAATACAATTGATAACATGATAGAGCCTGCCATTGTGATGATTCCGCCAAAGGAAGCAACCTTGCGAATGACAATCTGATTATTAGAGAAGGCACGGATGGTATACGGAACGTTTGCTGCATTTCTCAATGTAGCAAAGATTGAATATGTAAACATATAAGTTACAAATAACCAAACACATTTAACAACTAAGCTCCAGGATGGACTTGCCGCAAACATCAACAATGTGCACAATGTTTCACCAACAATTGCAATTTCATAAGGGCGTCCCTTACCAAGCTTTGTATGCGTATTATCAACGAGAATACCAGCAAACAGATCTGTAATTGCATCGATGATCTTACTTGCAAGAAGTAATGTGCCAACAAGACGGATATCAATTCCCAATGTGTCACTTGCGTACACTGACAGATAAGTAAGCGCAATGACATTTACCCATGCAGCTGAAACATCCGAAGACTTCCATAACAACAATTTGCCAAAACCTAGATGATTTGGATCAATTTCTTTTTTCTTTTTCATTCTCTATCCCTGCTTTCCTTTGTTCAGCAGATTCATACGAACGTGCGTTTCACTATCGTTGAATCTCTTTACACAAGGAATATACACGCAATACAAGCGCTTACATATTCTTAATTTAGCCATTTCGTACAATTATTCGCTCATTTTTCATGAATTATCCATTTCTTATATATAAGATCTAAAATTTACACTTTTATCAAAAAAAGCAGTTGCCAGTATGGAACTGCTTTCTCTGTATCTTTATTCTACATGCTCAACGATGCCATGGGCAATGCCATTTTCGTTGAAGGCATCAACGCGGATATAATATTCGCTTTCACTGTCCAACGCACGGATATCTGCTTCTTGTTTTCCTAATATCAGACAGCTGTGATACAGCTTATCTGGGCGGTGCCCCCAAAGCACATTATACCCTGCGGCTGTACCATGCCATGTCAGTTTCATCGACATCGGTTCATACCGATCTGCCTGCAGTGATTCAACTGGGAGGGGAACACTTCCAGTTCCTTGGCCAAACACACGCAGACCTGAGACACACGGTGTCTGATGGTATGGAAGTTCCATCCTACTCAATCGCAGATACCTCAGCGTCTTCCCCTCCCGTATGAACACAAGATCATGCGGCAGATCAGTATCTGAATTCTGTTTATCCTCCAGTATTTGCCAATGAACATCGTCTTCACTGCATTCTAGAAGCCATCTTGTATGCAGACTACGTTCTTCGATATATCTTCCTCTTCCTGTGTCTCCGGTCAAAGAAGCCCCTTCAGGCAGATTGACGAGTCCCATGTCATCTGCAAAATTGATCTGTACTGCATGCACATTGCTCACTTCACCAAGATCCAGTTCCAGCCAGGCATTGGCATCATCTGCTTCTGCCTTCCACCAGTTCTGAACATTCTCATTAACTGCATTCGATGCCGGCAGTGCTTCAGAGCTGGCGGTCATCTTCTTACCATAGGACAGCAGCATCCATTCTGGTTCTTCCCAAGGATCTGTTCTGTCTGCCTTCATTGGCCAGTCCCCATATCTTTGGTTGCAGAATAGTTCTCCATCTACATCGAAGCCCGCTGGCCAAAGACCAATTCTTCTTTCAAATGTATTGTTGATAGAAATACGCATTGTTGATGTATGCCAAAGATTTCCATTACGGTCTTCCATTGTACTGCCATGTCCTGCTCCAGGCAGAAAACCGCCTGGTGAATAGGAATAAGGATTATTCTTGGCAGGTGTAAATGGTCCTAATGGATTCTTTGCTACATAGACACCGTCTGCATAGGTATTGTACTGCGCCCCAGGACATGCATACTGCAGATAATAAGTACCTGCATGCTTTGTCATCCATGCACCTTCAATGTAAGGATTATCTTTCAGCATGTTCTTAATCTGCATCTGATACTGCTGCGGCATGGCAGCGATAATCGGTCCAAGGTCTTTAATATCTTCAGGCTGGCAGCCCATCTGTTTGGCTGCATTTTCCTTCAGCATCCTGACATAGATATTCTCATTTGGATCATAGTGATGGTTTTCACCCAGACGTTCATAGCCCATACGTTGATTATTTTTGGAGATCACTGCAACAGGATTTCCTACTTGGTGCATTGTCTGAGGATCCAGTTCCACACCATAGATTGGTGCTGCATTGGAACAGCCCCAATAGAAATACATTCTGCCGTCATCATCCAGAAATAGATCCGGATCCCAGAAATCAAAAGTTCCATCAATTTTTTCAAAGATGCCGCTTTCCGGATCTTTTGTCCGATAGAAATCACAAGGAGTGTCATGATGACTGGCACAGAAATACATCCAGTCTCCAACAGCTCTGACATCCGGAGCATAATCATACAATGGAAGCTCTTTTGGTAGTTCTTTTTGTTTCCATTGGACCAGGTCATTACTGACGAGATACCCTTCCGTCATACTTGGAAACAGATAATACTTACCTTTGAACAAGATCAGTGACGGATCTGCTGCCTCTCGATTCAAATGACATTTATCCTTATCTTGATTGTATTGATACTTATAGGAAAAGTTCAGTGGGTTACAGTAGTACTTTGTCATAAGGAGACCTCCGTCTCAAATTCATATTTACCAGAAGATAATGATTTTGAAGTGCCGTCCGGCAGGATGATCTCAGCCTTTATGCCATCAGGGATAGTGCAGGAAATAACTGCCTTTTGATTTTTCAGCAGCCAGCCAGATTCAATACATCCACATGGTGTCTTCACACTGCCTTTTGCATAGGAAAGACGAGGATTGATCACCGGCTGAAGAACGACACCGCCATCCTGATACTTTATCCCGCAGATGCCATTCAGGAGCCAGCCGCATACAGCTCCATAACTGTAATGATTCAAAGAGTTCGATGGGTGGTTGTTCTCATCAATTCCATTCCATGTCTCCCATATCGTTGTCGCACCTTTCTTGACCGCATACAGCCACGAAGGAGAATCCGTCTGCAGCAAAAGCTGATATGCCGTATCCACATAGCCATGATCGGCCAGTACTTGGCATAGATAAGGTGTACTTAAGAAGCCCGTGTTCAGATGATATTTGTTTGCGATGATCATCTCATTCAGATCTTCTGCTGCCTGTTTTGTTTCAGTTTCATTCAGCAGTCCAAATGAAATTGCTCTGACATATTCCGCCTGACGTTCAGAATGAATTCTTCCCTGTTCGGTAAAGACAGAATGATATGCTTTCTGTGCCTGCTGAGATACCTGCTGAAAATGAACTGCATCATCTTGTTTTCCAAGGATGCCGGCGATTTCAGAAAGCAGTTTTCCAGAATAATATAGATAGGCAGTACCTACACTCTTGTTCGGGTCACGCATTGCCTCTGTACCGACACCTGGTTCACACCATTCTCCATAATCAATACCTGAATCGATTGTATATTTTTCATAAGGATTCTTCGAAAACAATTTCTTTATCGGCTTTTGTTCCGCCCGGTCTTCTAAGTATGCATACCATTTTCGCATCATATGATAGTTCTCTTTCAAAACATAGGCATCACCAGTATATTGATACATTGCGTAAGGAACAAGAATGCATGCATCTCCCCAGCCAACGGAACCTGCCAGCATGCCTGAGAACATCGTTGCTTTATGATTGCTTGGAGCAATATTCGCAATACGCCCATCTTCATGTTGAAGAGCACGGCATTCTGACAGCCATTTCCGAAAGACTGGATCACTGTCCATCAGCTGTAAGCCTGTCTTTACAAATACGCCGGCATCTCCAGTCCATCCAGCCCGTTCTCTGGTTGGACAGTCAGTTGGGATGTCACAGAAATTTCCTTTCATGGACCATACCGCATTTTTAAATAATTGATTGAGATCTTCATTGGAAGAAGTAAATTCTGCTGTCTGCATCATATCTGAATACACAGCAGCTGCTTTGATGCCAGCTAGATTGATCGACGCAGTGGTCTCAATCTTTGCATAGCGGAATCCCATGATTGTAAAGATGGACTGATACTCGTTCTGTCCTTCTTTACAGATATAAGTAATCTTCTGCTGCGTACCGCCTTCTTTATGACGCTTTCTATCCTGGAAGTTCTCCTGTGTAAAATTGCCATTCTCATCCAGAGTCTCACCCTGATATAGGATGATTTCATCTCCAGCGTGAGCTTCTAGATCCAGCAGGATCTGGCCAGCAATATTCTGGCCAAAATCAATGACCGTCTCACCATTTGGCGTATGGACCACTTTACCGTCAAATACTTCATGTGCTTTGACTGGAACAGTATCATTTTCCTTCAGGTTGTCGCAGCCAAAGGAAAGTACTTTGACTTCATGCCAGTCTGTAATCTTTTCCATGCGGGCATCATATACTTCACCCTGCTGAAGATCATTCATCCGCCAAGGACCATTGGTGCTCCCCTGCCAGCTGGCGTCACTCGTCAGGACAACACTTCCATTGATTTCCATCTGCAGAAGCAGACTGAGATCACTGCCGAATAGATTCCGGTCGCCATCTACTCCGCTGGTACTGCGGTACCATCCATCTCCCAAAGTGACCTGGATCTCATTGGTGCCTTCAACAAGAAAGTCACTGATTTCATAAGTATGTACAGCAAGCTGCTTTTCATATTCGCCTGTACCTGGTGTCAGCAATGCATCTGTAACTGGTCTGCCGTTGAGCATTACTTGATAGATTCCATGGGCAGTTACATACAATCTGGCATTGTCAGTATCCTGTATCTCAAAAGTACGATGCAGGATGCCGGCGGGCTGATGCGGTGAATCTTTCTTCAAAGGGGTCAGCTCCGGGGTAATCCATTGTGCTTTCCAGTCTGTTGAATGCAGCAGACCATATTCAAAGAAGGCAGGATCACTCCATGTTCCTGCGTTGCCTTCTGCATCATAGAGCTGTACACGCCACGTATATCTTTCTCTGCTGCTGATTGTTAAGTCAAAAGATGCATGCATCTCACTTGATGTTACTTGATTTGTATCTATGATGACTGTTCCATCTCTTCTGATCTGAATCTGATATGCGGCAGGACTTCCCTCTTGGCAGCACCATGAGAGAAAGACATGCGAAGTATCAATACCCACTGGACTGCTGAGTCCATTGCTTTTCAATTCCACTGCTTTCATCTGTATTTCTCCAAATATTTGCCGCTGATCTGCAGTGATTCAATCGGATCATTATGGATCCAGTTCCTGTGCATCTCTAAGATCACTGCTTCGCATTGGTTCTCTTCTGCCTGCTGTAAATATGCAGATAAATTCATATTCCCAGTACCTAATTCCATGCCGTCACTCTTCAGGATGGATCCTGTTTTCCCCTGCGGACGACATCCGCGGTCATTGATGTGATACAGTTTCATTCTTGTGCCGAGTTTCTTCATCCATACCAATGGATCCGCACCTGTTTCAATTGCCCAGTAACTGTCGAATTCAAAATTTACAAAGTCTGGATCTGTCTCATCGATAATGCGGTCATATGCTTTACGGTGATCAGCATCTTCAAGAAACTCACAGTTATGGTTATGGTAAAGAAATTGGATTCCCGCATTCTTCAATTTTCTGCCAATTGCATTTAGACGGTTGATCAAATCAGTTACCGCTCCCGCATCTGAATAGTCATAGTGGTACATACCTGTCAGAACTATCATATTAGTATGAAAGGAACGTGCTTCTTCAACAACTTCCTCTGTATTCTTTTCCAAGGTGCCAAGGTCGCAATGCAGGGATAGTACTTCAAGATTGTACTTTTCAATCAGATGATGCCAGTCCAGCTTTCCACCCGATCCCATTTCCATGCCGGCCGCTTTGGTCAGCAACCGGATATGCCATGGCAGTGTGTGGATCATAAATCGGTTGATTTCAATACCGTCATAGCCGCTTTCCTTCATTGCCTTCAAGGCAGCATCTGCTGTCTCTTCTTTTTTTAAAATGCTGCGGAACTGCACCTGCTGTACGCCCGTTTTCATGCGTGCTCTACCATATTTCCTAAGAAGGTAAGGCTTTCCTTAGGTGTACGCTTGAAGTCATGTTCACGGTCAACAGCAATCAGGCCGAACTGCATGGCAAAGCCCTTCTGCCATTCAAAGTTATCCAGCAGACTCCAGCAGAAATATCCTTTGACATTGATTCCATCTTTGATGCATGCCTCGATATCACTTGTTGCCTGATCCAGGTAAGCAATTCGCTGTTTGTCATCTGCAGTCGCAATTCCATTCTCTGTTACTAAGATCGTGCCATGGTAATCTTCAGCCGCTCTTCTGACGATATGTCCAATGGCTTTAGCATAGTTCTCATATCCCATCTGCGTCGCCCCTTGATAATCAGCTGGCTTGGTCTCACCATTTGCATCAAAGACATTGCGGGAGTATCCCTGGACACCTAAGAAATCATCGTCCTTAAAGTATGGAAGATAGTGCAGGAACTCATCATTCCAGGCGGCATCGGCTTTTTCTTTTCCACCTTCAACATATTGAATATCATGCAGAGAAAGAGTCAGTCCAACCTGTATGGATGGAAACTGCTTTTTAATCTCTTTGACCGCAGCCTGGTGTGCCTGCATGACAAGCATGTCGCCTTCTGGTGTACAGCCGCTGATAAAGACAGCTACCTTGCGGGGATCAGCCAGGCCAAAAGCCTTGGCAGATTCCATCGCCGCCATCTGCATATCTGACTGCATATTGATTCCAACCTGTACTTTTGACTCTTCTTTGGATGCATCTGCTTTCTGAGCCATCAAACGTGCCATCATGGAGCGGATCAGTGCTGCCAATTGCAAACGCATGTTGGCTTCATTGATGGTGCAGACATACTTCACTTCTGTACCGATCTTAGAAATGATGTAGGCAGTATATGCCCGGAAAGATTCCACAACAGATGGATCTTCCCAGCCGCCTTTACGGATCAGCCATGCAGGACTAGTGAAGTGCATCAATGTGACCACAGGTTCCAAGCCATTCTCCTTACAGCAGTGAATGACATCCAGATAATGCTGGACTTCCTTTTCATCGAAGTGTCCCTCTTCCGGCTCAATCCTTGCCCATTCAATAGAAAAACGATAAGCATTAAGGCCTGCTTGCTTCATCAGCTGGATATCTTCTTCATAACGATTGTAATGATCCACTGCCTTGCCCGATGGTTCGACGAACATGGAATGCGGAAGATTCTCCTGTACCCAGTAATCTGAATGGATATTGTTTCCTTCGACCTGATGGGCTGCGGTGGCAGCTCCCAATAAGAATTCTTTTCTGAACCTTGTCATGTGTTTTTCTCTCCTGTTTATGTAAGCGTTCTCTCACACAGCAAATATAGTCAGAATTTCCTTTCTTGTATTTCATTTTTAGATGATATATTATAATTTTCAAAGATGAAAACAGTTATTCTGTCTACACTGATCCAACAGGAAACCGAACTGACGAAGTGTCCCTTCGCACTTTTTGACAAGGATGAGATGCTGATCCAGTACGCTCCCTATCCTATGGATATTGACTGGAGTGCTTCTCTTCGCATGAACTTTTCAAATAAAAACGAAGTATCCTGTCTTGTCACAAAGGATATGCTTCTGTTCGGTAAGATTCCTGACATTGAAAGCGGCATGGATATCATTGCCGGTCCTGTTTTCTTTGGAACTCTTTCCGCAAATCAGATCCGTTCCATTCTGATCAATCTGCAGCTGCCGATTCAAGCAGATACGCTTGTACAGGCAGAAGCTTTCTTTCAATCTCTTCGTTCCTACTCTCTCAATGATTTCATCAATCTTCTCTGTGTCTTAGGAGGTCTGCTCAACCAGAAGAACTATTCTTCCGAAGAAATCCTTGGCACCTTTGAGAATGACGACATCTATAAAGAACTTGTCCATACCGAACAGATTCAATTCGATAATGAAGCCAACACCGTTGAAGCAGACAACACCTATGAAGAGAAGATGCTATTCTATGTTGAACACGGCATGGTCGATGAACTGAAGAATATTGGTTCCTTCCAGGGTGTTGTCCCTCAGCTTGGCTATGACAGCGTCCGTCATTATAAAAATGCCATGATCATATTGAATACATTATGTCTAAGAGCCGCTGTCAAAGGCGGCGCAGATGCCAAGACCTGTTATCAGATGGGACAGGTCTTCATGCATAAGATTGAATCCTGCAGTACTCTTAATCAATTAATTGCAATGAATGAGAGTACTCCAATTGCACTTACCTTTGCAAATATGGTCAATGAGATTCCTTTCCCTTCTGTACAGAACCAGAAGATCAAAGATGCCTTGATCTATATTCGGGAGAACTATCAGAAACGATTGACTGTTTCTGAAATTGCCGATCACATTGCGATGTCCAGTGAGTACCTGTCTGTTCTGTTCCATCAGGAAACAGGAACAACGATACCTTCCTATATCACAGACCTGAAGATCCGTCAGTCACAGGCACTGCTGCTTTATACAGATCTTTCCATATTACAGATATCAGAAATTCTTTCTTTCAGTTCGCAGAGTTACTTTCAAACGTTATTCAAAAAAAAGACCGGTATGACACCGGCCGAATTCCGTGCAATGAAAAAAGAACCAGTTCCACCGAAAAAGAAAAGAGCATACTGACAAAATTTCTTGTCAATATGCTCCCTTTTATTTTGCAATCTTCTGCAGCATTGCATTCAGTTGCTTCACCGCTTCCTTAGGCACTGCTTTTTCTCCTGCCTGTTTCAGCAGATCCTGCAGTGACATCTTTGCCATCATCTTCTGCAGCATTTCATTGCCCATCGTACTCTTGGCAACATCACCACGGGAAGCCGAGGCCTTCGCCATAATCTGCTGAATGATCGGTGAAGTCTTTGGTTCCGCCAACAAAGCACCTAGTGTATCCTTGATGGAATAGAAGCCCTCCTTGAAATCATCGGCATCGAACCAGTTTGTAATGGATTCTCCTTTGGAAATACTGTACGCTGGATTTGGTGCATCGACTTTACGGATCTTCATTTCATCTCTGCAGGTTCCAGAGACAGCAGTGATGGTATGTTCGGATGTCAATGCAATCTTCCAGGTAAATACTTTATCTGCCTTTACAGAAGAAATTTCTTTTCCATCCACCAATAATGTGACCACATTCTGATTAGAATAGACTTTGATTTCCGTCTCTGCTTCTAGGCGGTCAATATACCGGCTGCCGCAGAGATGCACGAACGGTTCCTTGGACCAAGCTGCTTTATACAGATAGAATGGATCTTTCCTGGTCTTATGATCAAAGCAGACTAATCCCTTCTGATTGCGTCCATGTTTACCGCCTTCGTCTCTGCCGTCTGCTGCGAAGTCAAACAGATTCCAGACATGTGTTGCCCATAAATAAGGACGTTCTTCAATACACTTTAATAATGCTTCATGATAGACACATCCATATTCTTCACTGTAGTCACCACGCTCTGGATGAGAGGAATGCAGATTTGGATTCGTATCTGCCCCATATTCCGAGAATCCCATGACTCTGTCCGGATGTTCTTTATGATACTTATCAAAGAACTCACCATTCTCCGGCATATCTCCGAGATACCATCCGTAATACAGATTGTAGCTTCCAATATCTGGAATATTGATGAGTGGACTGTCGGTCTCCAGCATGAAGACATGTGCCATTGTAGTCAGTCTTGTCTTGTCCATTTCATGGGCAATGTCATTCAACATCCGATGATTCTCCATCAGATCTTCATCAGCACTTCCGCTTGCGGTGATCTCATTTGATAATCCCCAGCAGACAATGGAAGGATGATTGTAGCTCTGTGTAATTAATTCACGCATCATATCCAAAGTATTCTGTCTGCCGTTAGGCATATGCTTTGTAATATAAGGAATCTCTGCCCATACAACAATTCCATTCTCATCACAAAGATCATAGAATTCCTGCGCATGCTGATAATGGGCAAGGCGCAGTGTATTCGCACCTAATTCCTTTACCACTTCCATATCTTCCTTCATCATGTCATAGGTAATGGCATTGCCAGCACCAAGTCTGTCCTGATGACGGGAGACGCCGCGTAATGGATACGACTCTCCGTTCAGGAAGAAGCCTTTGTTTGGATCCACAGAGAAACTGCGGCAGCCAAAGCGTGCTGCTATTTCATCAACTGCCTGATTGTTCTGCATCAGTTCTGCAGTAACGGTATAAAGATATGGATCTTTGACACCATTCCATAAGTGCGCATTAGTAATGGTAATGACAGCTTCACTATGTCCATCCACAATGGATGATTCCACACTTTGTCCATCAACATGCATGCATACTTTATCCGCAGCGGTGCTCCATGTTTCAATTGTGACGACTGCATCACTTCCCTTGACCACCGGTGTAACCTTAATGCCTGGCGTGCCGTCCTTGACAAGTTCAAAATGCGCATTGTTTGTTGTAATCAGACTGACATCGCGATAGATACCGCCATAGAATGTAAAGTCTGCTCTCTGTGGATAGACGTGATCATTTTCAGCATTGTTTACCGTAACAATTAATAGATTCTTTCCCTGTAATGTATCTGTGATCTCAACACGGAAAGCGGAGAAACCATCTTCGTGATGTGCCAGCTTCGTACCATTCAGATATACATCTGCTGTATATGCCGCTGCTTTGAATTCCAGATACACATGACCATCTTTTTCATAGTCAGGACATGTGAACTCTTTTACATAACATGCTGTACCGCGCCAGTAATCATTGCCGCCATCCTGACCATCGATTGCATTCCATGTATGTGGAAGTGTGATGGATTCCCAGTCCTGCGGATATTGTGCAGGAATGGAATCAGTCTTATGGAACTTCCAGTTTTGATTGAATGCTGTTATATTCCGCATGATTTTACTCCGCAGCCTTTTCTTTCTTGGCAGCTAAGATAGCCGCGTTCTCAGCTACTTCTTTCTTTCCTAATGGATAAATGAACTTCAAGACTAACGCTAAAGCAATAAAGCCAACAGCTGGAACTAAGCAGTATACGTTATAGATTCCTAATGTTACATTGGCATCAAAAGCAGTTGCAGTTGTATAACCAATTGCTGTTAATAAGACACCTGTCAGACCAGCAGAAGCCGCCTGTCCTAACTTTCTTGCGAAAGAATAAACAGAATAGATTGCACCATCACTGCGCTCGCCTGTCTTGATTTCAAAGTCATCAATGACATCGGTGATCATTGCCCAGATGACTAAGTTGAAGCAGGCAATTCCAACCTGTGAAAGAACACTGAGCATCATGAAGATATAAACATTCTTGGTATGCATGAAGTAGCATGCTATCATTGCCGCAGCACCAAACAGACTGCCGAAGATAGCAACTTCCTTCCGCCCGAACTTATTTGCAAGTTTGCCGATGAATGGAGAAATACCAAGCATAACAGCAACACCAAGCATACCGGAGATTGAGATTGCCGAAGCATTCTGGAAATAGTTTGGATAAACATAGTTGGTCATACTATTCTGCGTCAGCTGTGCTAACAACAGCATCAGTGCAGCTAAGATGATACCGATCATTGCTTTGGAAGAGAATGTTGTCTTGATGAAAGTACTGAATGTAAACTTCTCGTGTGTTGTTTCCATCTTGACGCGTTCGGTTGTCATGAAATAGCAGATAGCATACGTGATCAATGCGCCAATCGAACATACAAGAGAAGCTACGACCATACGGCTATCCGAAAGAACAGTATTTCCGCTGGCATCTTTGTAATAAACAATGACAGGAAGAATGACGCCCATCATGACACCAGCTAAAGAACCACCGATGGTACGGGCTGTTGATAAGGACTGTCTTTCCTTTGGATCCGAAGTGATAGCGGAAGCCATAGATCCGTAAGGAATATTAATTGCTGTATAGAAGACACTGCCCCATAACAGATATGTTAAGAACATCCAAACAACTTTGAATGTCATTGGCATGCCCTTGAACCAAGATGCATAAATCAAGAAGGATGCTACAGCGACAGGACCCATCATACGGCGAATCCATGGCTTGAACTTTCCTGCTGCTGTTACTTTTGAACGATCACAGATCTGACCCATGATGACATCAGTAATGGCATCGACAAATCTTGCCAGCATCATCAACAGACCAACAATCCAGGATGGAACTGCCATGACATCCGTATAGAACTTTAGTAAATACATGGAAGATAACATGAACGTGAAATCATTTCCGAAGTCACCGAACATGTAGCCAAGTTTGTCTTTGAACCCAAATGGCTTTACTGCTTTTGTTTCATTCGCTGTACTCATAATTAATCCCCTTCTGCGTTAACTGATAACGCTTACAGGTACAAAGTAACAACAGAAAAGAGTAATAGGTTAGTTCTTTATTTATATTTATTTGTATTTTATTTATATTAAGACTATTATGATAAATATAATTCATGTTTAAATAAATATAGTCAAAACGGAGGTGCTCTATGAACGAATACATGGAATTCACAAGAGATATCTTTGCCCAGATGCAGATCCAGGCAGATTTTATTGGACCTCAATTCATCTTAGATGCGCATCGTGATCTCGGTCTGCGGGCTGCCCTGTTCCCTGCTGGTAAAGATCCTTCCGATACATTTCTTACACCAGATCCAGACTTCGTACAGAAAAATATTATCTACAAGATCTTTGATCCATTTGAGTGCAGCTACATTGTGATTCCTTCTGTAAAAGATCATCAAATTCTGATGATTGGTCCTTATCTTTCGGAACTTGCAAACTTTCAGAAAATCAAAAAGATTGCACGAGAAATGGAAATCCCTGCCGGCAGGAATGAATATCTGAATCAGTACTACTCAACCGTTCCTTTACTGCCGACCTCCAACTGTGTGGATGCTATATTGGATTCTTTAGCACCGAAGCTCTACGAAAAAGAACATTATGAGATTGAGTCCATTACCATTCCACGGACTGCACAGACTGCCTATAATGAGAAACAGCCTGTTGCCAACCGCAATGCCATCAAAGAACTGGAGATGCGCTACAGTATTGAAGGAAAGATGATGGATGCCATTGCCCGTGGGGATGAACAGATAGTCAGTTCTGCCATGGAAAGCAATGCCTACCGTTTCCGTTATGAACAGCGTGCCAGCAATACGCTCCGCAATGCCAAGAACTATATGATCATTGTGAATACTTTGTATCGAAAAGCAGTTCAGAGAAGAAATGTACATCCAGTCTATCTTGATCAGATTTCAAGACGCTATGCCATTCAGATTGAAAACATGAACAACATAAATGAGGGCCGAGAGATCCAGCGTGCCATGATCCATGATTACTGTGAACTGGTCCTGCATCATACGACCAGCGGTCATACCAAACTGATCCAGGATGTGTTGAACTATATTGCCATGTTCCCATCTTCCGATCTTTCTTTGGATCATATTGCAGATCAATATGCTGTCAATAAATGTTATCTCTCCACCCAGTTCCATAAAGAGATGAAGATCAATTATAGTGAATACGTCAATCAAGTGCGGATTGATAATGCACTTAAGATGATTGACCTGAACCAAGCAACCTTACAGGAAATAGCGGAAGAGTGTGGATATCATGATCTGACTTACTTCTCAAAGGTATTTAAAAAGCAGAAAGGAATGTCCCCTTCTGCTTACCGTGAAATCACTTCTTCACCAGCAGCACCGAAAAATCATTGACGTTGGTACCTGTTGGTCCTGTGATAACTAATCCATCGCACATCTTCAATGCATTATAAGAATCATGTTCGTTAAGCTTGTCCAGCAAAGAGATATTCTCGGCGGCAAGCTTTTCTTTTGTCTTTCCTGTTACGATACCGCCGGCCGCATCGGTCGGTCCATCGGTCCCATCACTGCCAACTGAGAAGAAACAGACATTCTCGAATCCCAAGATGCCATCCGCACACGCTAACGCCATCTCCTGATTTCTTCCGCCCTTGCCATTGCCCGTCACATGCACAACAGTCTCACCGCCTGCAATCAATGCATAACTTTTGGAATCGTTGTAGTGTTCTTTCGCTTTCTTGGCAAAGTATTCACCAGCATCTTTTGCCTCACAGCTGAGATCTGTTTTCCATACTTCTGTTTTATATCCTAACTGTGTACATACTTTTTCTGCTTCTTTGCATAGGATCTTTACACTGCCGATGATCTTTGTATGTACATTATCAATTTGTTTCGGTGTTTCCAGTCTCAAAACTTCTTCTGCTTTTTTTGAGACATTCAATTGATACTTCTCAATGATATGGAATGCGTCTTCACTGGTGGAAGAATCTGCGCACGCTGGTCCTGAGGCAATACTGTCAACTTCATCTCCCAACACATCTGATAGGATAATGCATTCTATTTTTGCAGGAGCACACAGTTGAGCAAATCTTCCACCCTTTACTGCAGACAGATGTTTACGTACTGTATTGACTTCTTTGATATCTGCACCGCAGTTCAATAACTGCTGATTAACATCCTGATATTCTTCGAATGGAATCAATGGCTTTTCAAAGAGGGCACTTCCTCCGCCAGAAATCAGAAACAAGATGGTATCTTCTTTCGTACATTCCTGTACAAGATCAATGACCTTCTGCGTTGAGGCAATACTGTTCTGGTCAGTGACTGGATGTCCTGCTTCATAACAGACAATTTCAGGAATTTCTTCTTTCACGTGACCATACTTAGTAATACAGATTCCTTTGGTGATTCTTTTCCCAAGGATTTCCTGTACTGCTTCTGCCATGGTCCATCCGGCTTTGCCAATACTGACAACATATACATTCCCATTTCCAAGATCAATCTTTTTCAATTCATTCTTTACTGCCGTATCCGGCAGTGAAGAATGAATGACCTGCTGAATGATTGTCTCTGCATCTTGTTTAATTGTTGTCATCAGAATTCCTCATATTTCTCGCGATACTCTTTTGGAGACATCTTTTCGTATTTCCGAAAGACAGTCGCAAAATAACTTCTTGTTGTAAAGCCAAGATCATAACTGATCTCTTCGATTGTTTTACCCGTATGTGTCAATTCAAACTTTGCCCGGTTGATTTTTTCCTTCTGAACAAATTCCGTCAGCACCATACCAATCTCTTCATTGAAAAGTTTGGATAAATAAGTACTGGTATACCCAATCTTCTTTGCGAGATGGTTTAAAGTAATCTTTTCGTCTAAGTGATTCTCAATATATTCAATACACAGACGGATCTGAACACTGCATTTCGCATAGGTCTTCATTCGTTTGACTCTTTGAATATAGTCAATTAAAAGATCATTGCTCAGCATGGCAACTTCACCGAAGGACTGACAGCGGTCAATCTGTTTCCGGTATTCTGTACACAAAGAGAACGATGTCTTCTGTGGAAGTCCTCCTTCGACTGCTGCCCTGCTGATCAAAGTCAATAATTGATCTACATTCCGTTTTGCTTCGCTGATAGATTTGGCTGATACATCAGAACTATGACGATTGCTGGCGGAAGCACGTGACATTAGATCCGAAATGTTCGTATCTCCATTCCGTACTTTATAAAGGATCTCCTGTTCCAGATTCCATCTTCCGGAACCTTTTTCAAACTGATCTGCTTTGGACTTTGCAGAATAATTTGAATGCGTGATCTGTTCGTTGTACGTCTCCACATCTTGTAAAGCAGCAGATTTCTCATAGACTGCATAATACAGCATCTGCGCATATTGAAACATGATAGAAGAAGTAATGATGGCAATCTTCTGCATTTCTTTCTGAAGATGTGCTCTTTTATTTGCTGGTACAGAAGTATATGTAAACAACATCTCTACACTCTTATCATCCAGTGCATTATTGAAGAAAGGACCTTTTACATAAATCTGTTGATGATTCTTTGATACAACAACAATCCAATACAACAGACTCTGAATGGAATAGATCATTGGATACTCTTTGATTTCATTTATTTCTTCTTTCATCTGCTTTGTCACAAGATTTAAGAATTCCTTTGAATCTGGGCAGTCTGTTTCTACCACATGAAATGAATCATCCAGGATCCAGTTATGGATCTGGACAGCAGAACCTGTCAATTCACGATATGCCTGCAGCCTCTCTTCTAATTTCACAATGATTGCCTCACATAATAGGATATCAACTATACCAGCTGATATCCTGTTTTATCTCTATCGTTATTATACCTTTTTATGTTTCTCTTTCCGTGCTAATTTCTTAGCTCGTTTCTTTTCGCGTTTTTCGAGGAAGGCATTGTTCTCTTTTTCAAAGTCCAGACCTTTTTTCTCACATTTTTCCTTGAGTTCCTTGATACGGATCTCTTCAGCAGCCTTTTCCTGTTCTTCAATTTCACGGTGCTCTAATTCCTGTGCTGGGATATATTCAATTCCCTTAGCGGCACATTCCTGTTTCTTCTTTTCCTGCAGCCAGTCATGAACAGTAGGAAGTTCGTTATCAATCTTAAAGAAGAAAGCAAATAAGACAAAGAAGAGAATGGCATCCAGAATGAAGCTTCCCTGATAGGCAAAGTTGATCCAGTTAGTCGCTGCAGCAGTCTGATCTGCGAATAATGCAACTCCAGAAGCAGAAGTACCAATCTGGATTGGGGTTGTATATCCAGCAGCGGACAATCCCATGTTGAAGATACTTTGACCAATTCCTCTTGAGAAGCATTCCGCAAAGCCAACAAAGGCAGCAGTAAATCCTTCCACACGAAGATGCTGTGAGTATTCCACGTGATCAATACAGTCTCCAATAAATGTCATCAACAAGAACTGGAACGTAATGGATCCAAGACCGCCGATGGCAGAACCGCCATAGACAAATCCACGGTTTCCTGCACCAATGTAGGCAATGATAGAACCAATGAGTGTGATCAAAGAACCAAGGATCATAGTCTTACGGCGTCCAATCTTATGATACAGTGCAAGCACTGCTATGATGCCGGGTCCCATCGGAGCTAAGGCAATCATTGCAAAGCTGCTCTGCATCTTGGCGAACTGGCGATATTGATTTCCCGAAATGACCCAGCCGCTGTAATAGACCTGTGAAATAGTATGCAATGCATTGAGAATCTGATACAGAAGTACCATGATGACAAGCATGATCCAATACTTATCTTTAAAGCAGTGAATTGCCTGTTCTTTGAAGGATGCTTCTTTAATTAGTTCTTCTGCTTTGGCATTTACAACACCAAATTCATTTTTTCTTTCTTCTGTGATTCTTTCACGTGTATAGAAGTATTGAATGAATGTTAATGGAATAGCAATACAGCAGAGAATTGTCATGATGTAGAAATAACTGGCACGGCTGTCGCCGCCGGTCAGATGACCAATTAGAGCCAATGCCGTTGGGAAGAGAATGGATACTGTACCAGCACCCATATTCTTAGCAATCTGTCCGGCAACCGAGTTCTTCTGACGCTGTTTAATATTACGGGTAGAAAGCGGAGCCATCATTTCATATGGCATGTACCACATCGTATAACCAACAGTATAGAACATGATATAGGCAATAACGATCCATACCGCCTGTATGGTCAAGCCAAGCTTTGGCACTGCAAATAAGGCAATACAGCTGGCAATGACAATTGGCAGGGAGAGAATGAACCAGGGACGCAGTTTTCCTTGTCTGCATGTCGTCTTGTCCATAATTTTTGCCATGATGACATTGGTCACTGCATCCAGTAATTTTGAAAGTAATGGGAAAATGACCAAGAAGCTGGCTATCCACATGCCCTTATCAGCTGTAAAACCAAGGACATCGGTGATGTACTGGTTAAAGTAACTGTAGACAACTGACTGAATTGTCATGATACCAAGGGGTCCAACGAAGTAACCTAACAGACGTTCTTTCGTTGTGACATTGGCAGACTTAATATGAGAATTCCAGAAGGATGACTTAAAAGAGTTCTGAAGCAGGTCGCCCTTCTCTTTCTGTTGGGCTGTCATTCCTTATTTCCTCCTGGGCATGAATCATCATATAAATTTGTACCGGTCAATTTTTCATAATACTTTGCTAAAGCGCTGTGGTCATAAGCACCCATGCCATCAGCGTGAAGCATCTGTAGCATTTCCATGACTTCAGCCGTCAATGGAAGCGGTGAACCTACTGCATGACCTGTCTCTAAAGCATTGTTGAGATCTTTGATGTGCAGATCAATACGGAAGCCAGGCTCTGTATTATTGCTCAGCATCATAGGTCCCTTGGCATTCATAACCGTAGAACCTGCTAAGCCACCCTTGATGGCAGCAAAGACTTTATTTGGATCCACGCCTGCTTTCTTTGCCAGCATGAAGCCTTCTGCTACCGCTGCAATGTTGGCCGCAACAATGATTTGATTTGCTAACTTTGTTGTATTGCCTGCTCCGGATGCTCCACATAATACAACATCAGAACCCATGCAGTGCAGGATTGGACTCATCTCATTGAACAATGCTTCTTCTCCACCGCACATAATGGAAAGTGTACCATTCACTGCCTTTGGTTCGCCGCCGGATACAGGTGCTTCCAGCATACGGATACCCTTCTTCGCACAGGCATCATGAACTTCCCGGGATGCTAGTGGAGCAATCGAACTCATATCAATTAAGATGGTTCCTTCCTTTGCATGATCCAGAAGTCCGTCTTCTGCCATAACGACCTGTTTGACCTGCGGTGAATTTGGCAGCATGGTAATGATGACATCACAATTCTCTTCAATCTCTATATTTGTCGATGCTTTGACATTGTCCTTTGCAACGGCATCCAGATTCTTCTGATTCATATCCGAACCATAGACTTCATAGCCAGCCTTAGCAAGGTTCCTTGCCATTGGCTTTCCCATAACACCTAAACCAATCATACCAATTTTCATCGTCAATTTTCCTCCTTAATAACGATTGCTTCATATTCTTTTAATTCATCTAAACGAATGACACATTCATGATCTATGATTTTTGGTTCTACATGGCCGCCGCACAATGTGATTACATTTCCCCGGCAGCCAGGAATTGTTAATTCAATTTGTCTTACCGGAACTGGGGCAACATAACTATTCAAGAACATGCCTGTATTGTTGATCAATTGAATGACATGCATCTTTTCTTTTTTCGTTATGACAACTTCCACCATTGGCGTCAATGTCTCCGAAACACTCTTTACTTCAGCAGCATACAGGAAGACATCTTTTAAGAAGTTGAAGGTATTGGCATAGCCTTCCGTTCGATAGAATGTTCCAGGCAGCCAAGGAACAGATATCCCTTTTCCCTTGCCGTATGTATTGACACTGACCGATGGATGATCCTGTACTTCCGTAAAATAGCATCTTTCCGGCGGACCAAACGGATGTTCCGGCACTAATTCCATATACTGTGCAACACCAGATACGTATTCATATGTTGTGACTTCTGCTCCTGCTGCAATATAGTTTTCTTCAACGCAGTGCGGGAAGATTTCCTTCTCATTTTCCTTGAGACGGAACATCGTTGACATTGCATCTTTCTTCTTTTCTATCGTCTTCTGAATTCCCAAGCAGTTCAGCAAGGTTCGTGAGGATGGCTGGAAGGTACTTGTATAACATGCCGTATCTCCGGTTGCCATCACCATGCCGCCGTCTTTTACATAGGCATCCAGTGCCTGAATCTGTGCATCATTGATCATTGGCACATTTGGCAGAATGACAAGTTTCCAATGTGCCAATGACTGTAATGTATCCATACTCTTGATGCTCGCTTCATCAAAAGGGATATGGCTTTCACTCAATGCACGAATCAGACCTTCTGCTTCATGATCATTCCGCTGCGGCATTCCGCTGTGCAGAACTAATACTTCTGCATCACTCTGCAGACCGGTATATATGTCTTCCTGTTCCTTGGCAAAACGGAATACCTTCTTCGTTGGTTCAAAACCGGAAATATCTTTGTGATTCTCCGGCGTTCCCATCAGATAGAAGCTGAGACAGTTACTGTTTGCAAGATTCTGCCACTGCCGCAGTTCCAGCTGCGCAGGAGATACCGAAATATCACGATAGCGGAACCCCATAAAATCAACGCTTGCGTTATCACTTGGAATCTTTCTTTCATGACCGCTCGACAGACGGGAATTCATGGATGCCGAATACTGCCACTGTTCTCTGTCGATTTCGGTGTTGGATTCGGTCCGCAGATAATCAAAGCCATTGACCGCAATCTCCGGATTGATTTTTTTAATAAAGGCATACAGAGATTCTTTTTGTTCCTTCATCACCTTTGTCTTGAAGCCCATGTATCTTAGGTACGCTGGATCTCTTGGATCATCTTTTTCCGGCAGTTCCATACCAAATGCTTTTTTAAATTCTCTCTGACAATTTTCACAATGACATGGACCATAGTATTTTCCGCTGTAGTCCACGACCATGAAGCCGGACATATTCAGGAAGACCCCGTCAAATGGAATCTTCGTTAATACTTCGTTCAGAATATCGAACATGTACTTCTTCTGATATTCCCCATTTGGACAAGTCTGGACATCCCCGTTGTAATTCATGATTTCTCCGGATGCTGTATGATATGCCCACTCCGGATGTTTCTCATATAATGCATACCGGACTTTGGAAAAGTCCGTACGGCAGATGACATGAATGCCTTCTTTATGACATGATTCCACAAGATGCTTTAAACTGTCACCATGAAGATAGCTACTCTTGGTTTGACATTCTAATTCTGTTTCATAGCTGGCAATGATTCCAGCTGCATTCAATGTAACAACATTTGCATTGAATTCTTTGAGCTGTCTGACATACTCTGCCGCATTGATATTCTCCATATCAATTTCCCGCAGATTCGTCTGGATCATGCGCCATTGGATCTCATTCCACCAATGTGCCATTATTTTTTCTCCGAAAGAATACTCGTCGGACGGACAAGATTTGTCATTGTTCCATTGTTTCGATATGCATCAATATTCTTTAATACATAACTGATGGTACGTTCATCACGATCCGGCAGCTGTGGGGTAATGTGCGGTGTGATCATCACATTTGCTTCATCCCATAACGGGCTGTCCGCTGGCAATGGTTCTGTTTCAAAAGTATCGAGGCCTGCACCGGCAATTTCTTTATTATGAATAGCTGCAATCATTGCCGGTTCATCCACCAGTCCGCCGCGGCCGACATTGATGAGATAGGCACTCTTCTTCATCTTGGCAAACTGTTCTTTGCCGATCATATGATAGGTAGAATCATTTAACTCTAAGCACAAGACAATGAAGTCACTCTCTTTGAGAATGTCATCATAGCTTTCGCCATCTTCCACCGCATAGCAGCGGTCGACATATTCACTTTCAATCTTATCTAAACGATAGCCAAGAACTTTCATGTTGAAAGCTGATTTGCAGAGCTTGGCAACTTCTAAACCATTTCTGCCTAAGCCAAGAATGCCAACGGTTTTTCCAAACATGCCTGTCCGCATAAAGTACTCACGGCTGACAGCCCACTTATGATCTTTCTTTGCCCTCTCCAGCATTGGTACATCATAGGTCAAGGCAATCATGAACATAAATGCATGTTCGCCGATGGCTGGTGCACTTTTCCCCGCTGAACTTGTCATGATGATACCGCGGCGGAAGATTTCTTCCAGATCCGACTTATCCTGTCCTGCCCGACAAGAGTGGATCCACTTCAGATTTTTTCCAGCTGCTAAAACATCGGATTCAACATCTCCATTTAAGATGGCAACATCCGCATCTTTGACTTCCTCTAAGATCTTCGGCTTATCCATGAACAGGACAAACTTTACTTCTGCTGGAGCAAATGCCTCGGCCAGCTTCTTCTTTGCGTCTTCACCTACATACGCAGTAAGTAATACTTTTTTTATTTCTGCCATATCTGTATCCCTTCAATACCTGCATTGTAGTTTTTCTGTTCTGGTTCTATAAATCATTATTTCAATATAATGTTCAATATTTCATGTATAATTAAGCGCTTACATTTTCCCTCAAAAAAAGAACAACCCGAAGATTGTTCTAGTCTGCTGCAGACACACTGAAATGGAGAACACTGCTCTTACGCGGGGATACGGTACTGCCGCCGTCACAGAGTATATCGACACCAGCCAAGAAACCGTTGCGTTCATCGGCTAAGGTAGCTAAGGCATACCCTAACTCTTCCGGTCTACCCATACGCTGTTCTGCCGAACGTTCAATCATACGGGCACCTTTTTCTTTTTCCAGTTCTCCCATATCAGTTGCGACAAGGCCTGGACTCAACGATACGACACGGATTCCCTTTGGACCAAGTTCAAAAGCTGATTCCTTGGCATACCAGCATACAAAGCTCTTGGACAGCGCATACGCCAATCCCTTCTTTGTATAGTCACTTGGCATCAGCTTGACGATATGCAGAAGGTGGCGAAGGAACTTTTCTTCATTCTGATAGACATTCGAATAATGACCAATGCTCTTCAGTACGGATGGAATGGAATAAGCAGCGGTCGATGAAACATCGACAATGACACTTCCCACTGCCATGACTTTGGAAAATTCTTCATTGATATAAACGGTCCCTAATGCATTGATCCGCAGCAACTGTTCTGCTTCTGCCATCTGCGGGGAAACACCCGCACAGTGAATGACATTCTTGATTGTGCCTAGACTGGCAGCGTATATGGCTAAGTCCTTGACACTGTCACGCTTTGATACATCACAGGCATGGAGATAGACTGTATGACCTTCTTCTCTCAGCTGTGCTGCGGCATGTTCGAGCTTACTAACTGTTCGGCCAGAGATCACCAAGATCTTATGCTTTGGCATACAACGGGCTGCTTCATAGCCTATACCGCTTCCCCCACCAGTGATGACACAGATCTCCTGTTCCTTCATGAAAGCTTACCTGTTTCTCTCAACCATACTACTTCATCATGAATTGTTTCTGAATATGGACGTGTCATATAACCAAGTTCTTTGAAAGCCTTGGTAGAATCAAAATTATTATTCCGTGCTAAGTTATAGACCGCAAATGTTGTCATGACTGGTTTGGTGCCATTCTTCTTTGCCTTCTTCTCAGCATGTTTAGCGATACTTGTTGCGATCGAAGCCGGTAAGAAGAACTTGATCCGCTTCACACCTGCTTCATCCGCAATCATATTGGAGAATTCCTTGAATGTTACTTCTTCGTTGCCAAGAATATAGCATTCTCCTTTTCTTCCCTTGTCAGCAGCCTGGATGGCACCAAATGCTAAGTCTCTGACATCACAGAGATTGAAGGATCCAGCAATACCAGCACTTAATTCACCATGCAGAATCTGGATCAAAGCACGCGTCGTTTCTCCGACCGCATAGTCCTCTGGTCCTAGAATTCCACTTGGGTGAATGACACATGCATTCAGTCCATCATTCTTCACTGCATCTAAGACAGCCTGTGTCGCTAATGCCTTGGATTGACTGTAGCATCCTAATACCTGCTTTTCATCAAAGGAATCCACTTCTGTGATCTTATTTCCTTTGGTTAATTCTGGAATCGCTCCGGTACTGGAACAATATACCAGCTTCTTTACATTGGCATGAGTGAGGCATTGATGAATGATATTCTTTGTCCCACCAACATTGACATCCATGACCTTCTGACTGTATTCCGGATTCATTGCCACAATACTTGCGATATGCATGACGATGACATCGGTATCCTCCGGTACATTGAATAATGCATTTAAAGAATTAAGATCGGTAAGGTCTCCTCTGACAATCTCTATAGCTGCCGGCAGAAATTCGTCACTCTTATCATTCGGCAGTACAAAAGCTCTGACCTTTTCTCCTCTTTCATCCAACTGACGGCAGATGGCACTTCCTAAGAAGCCTGCAGCACCTGTCACAATATATAGTTTCTTGTTCATATTCTGTTCTCCTTTTGACACTAACAGAATACGAAACAAATATTACAGTATCATTTCTGAAATGTTTCTATTTTGTTAAAAATGAAGTGTTTTTGTACTCTGTTTTCTATTTTAAATGAATTCTGATTATAATGTTGCCAACAGGAGGAAGCTGTTATGTTTCGAATACTTGTGGTTGATGATGACCATGATATTAATAAAAGTGTTTGTCTTTTCTTAGAGAAGAATGGATATGAAGTCAAAGGATGTCTCAGTGCAGATGATGCTTTCAATGAGATGTATGGCAATCCGTTTGATTTGATCATTTCTGATATCATGATGCCTAAGATCAACGGCTATGAATTTACTAAACGTATCCGTAATGAGAATAATGATATTCCTATTTTATTCATGACAGCACGCGATGACTTCGCGTCCAAGCAGGAAGGCTATCGGGCTGGCATTGATGACTACATGGTCAAACCAGTCGACCTCAATGAGATGTTGCTGCGCATTGAAGCACTTCTTAGAAGAGCCAAGATTGCCGCCAGTCGTAAGATTACCATTGGCTCTTTAACAATGGATATGGATGCCCATACTGCGGTATACAATGAGGAATCCCTTGCGTTGACTGTACGCGAATTCAATTTATTATTTAAACTCTTATCTTATCCAAACAAGACATTTACCCGTACGCAGTTAATGGATGAATTCTGGGACAATGCCTCAGATGCCAGTACCCGTACAGTAGATGTCTATATGACACGTTTACGTTCCAAGTTGGCAGACTGTACCGATTTTGAGATTCAGACCGTTCATGGTCTTGGTTATAAGGCGGTGATTGCTGATGAATAAAAAAGTAAATTCTCTTTTTACCTGGCGTGATTATATTCTGTTCTTTATTTTGAATGCTTTTACTGTCAGTTCAAATTTCTTTTTGTTTTTTGAATACTATATTAAAGAAAATAAATCTTTATATATTTCAGCAGCTATTACCTTTGGCAATATTCTCTTTGTGTCATTTCTTTGTGTCCTATTTTATGGATTATGGCACAAATTCTATATTGAAAAACCAGTCAAAAGGATCTTGAATGCAACCAATGCCGTTGCCTCAGGTGATTTTTCTACCCAGATTGAAATGAAACATAAGAGTTCCCTGCACTTCAATGAACTGGATCAGATCACGGAGAACCTAAATCTCATGACCAAAGAACTTTCCGGCACCGAAACATTACGTACCGATTTTATTGCTAATGTAACACATGAATTAAAGACCCCATTGGCTTCCATTCAGAACTACGCAACACTATTAGAGACAACACCGATCACTTCTTCGCAAAGAGAATATACCGATGCGATTGTACGGAATTCCAAACAGTTAAGTGAATTGGTTACAAATATTCTAAAGTTAAATAAATTAGAGAATCAGCAGATATTCCCGGAAACAAAAACATATAATCTCAGTGAACAGCTGACCGAGTGTATTCTTTCCTATGAAAATCTCTGGGAACAGAAAGAGATCAATTTAGATACGGATATTGAAGAACAGATCAGTATCAATGCGGATGATTCTTTATTGACCTTGGTCTGGAACAACCTGATGTCCAATGCCATCAAGTTCACTCCAGCCAAAGGAAAGATCAATATATCTCTGCATCGTGCCGGCAGCTCTGCTGTCATGACCATCAGTGATACTGGCTGCGGCATGAATGAAGATACCATGGCACATATCTTTGATAAGTTCTACCAGGGAGATTCTTCTCATGCGACACAAGGCAATGGTCTTGGCTTAGCCTTAGCTAAAAAAGTTGTTTCCATCTTTCACGGCTCAATCACGGTTGCCAGTAAGGAAGGAAATGGAAGTACATTTACAGTGACTCTTCCATTCAAACGCGGGGATAGTGAGTGATGGAAAAAGAAGAAGCGAAGTCTTATATTATTGAAGCACTGATCAAACTGCTGGAAAAGAAGAACTATAACAGCATCCGTATTGATCAGATTGTAAATACCGCTGGTGTATCACGTTCCACCTTTTACCGTTGTTTTCATACAAAGGATGAAATCATCAATGGATATCTGAAACAGAAGGAACAAGAATTCCTGCACCGTATCGGTACGGAGAATCACAATATCAAAGATGCTGTCTATACTGCTTTCTTGATGTTCAAAGAAAATAAGATCTTTTTTGAACTGCTGGAAAAGAATCATTTATCGTTTCTCTATTTAGAGTATATGAATGCCGCAATGGCAACTAGTTTCACCTCTACCTTTGCGGTGGATCCATTTCAATCGTATTTCTATTCCGGTGCTCTCTATAACATTTCGATCTATTGGTTAAAGAATGGATTTCTGCAGTCCGTAAATGATATGACAGAGCTCTTTTACAACATGATTACTCATGGAAACAAAAACTGATTTTTGTCTCAAACCATGGAACATCTTACAGCAGATGTTCCATTTTAATTTACAAATTAAATTTGATAAACTACTTTCTCATTGTCAAAAGACAAGGAGATTGAATATTGTGAGATCACCCGCTGGGAGAAACATTGTTCACCAGAATATAATGATTTTCTTGATTTCTCACTTGGTGTCCATGGCCCATTCAAGAATGGTGCTGATGAATATAAGAACGCAGTGATGAAGAAATTATCCGAAAATGGAATTGATGTTATAGCAATGATGCAAAAATAATATACTTAAGAGCCGTCGTTTACGCGGTTCTTTGATTTTTCTATCATAATAAATCATGAGATGGTCCACACAATCAATAATCGAATCTAAATGCAGCATAATGGTGGCAGACAAATAAAAAAGTCGCTGTTTAAGCGACAAATTTGTATATGGAGCCATCCCTCTCGTCACAGCGCAAAATTCTTTACAGCAAATCATCGTATATGCCTTGCCAAATTTCGGATAACTATCGATAAATTTTGCCATTGATCATAGTTGAAAGCATCAAGAAACGGCAAAGCAATTTCCGCAACTTACTCACTTTTGTGATTGAATTCAGGTTATTTGTATACTATACTGTAACCAGAAGTTAGTCACTTTTTCAACTAAGTTGTGATTATTGGAGGCACAATATGATCAAGCGAGACCAATATGTGAATGCACTCATCGAAAAACAATGGAATGGCAAAATAAAAATACTAACTGGTATTCGTAGATGCGGAAAGAGCACGATCCTTTTCGACCTCTTTAAGCAGTATTTATTGAATTCTGGCATCAAACCAAATCAGATCATTGAGATTCCTTTGGATGAGAACAAGTATGAAAAGCTCCGTAACTCAGATGAACTTGCAGCCTATGTCAGAAGTAAGATAGCTGATTCAAGCAGGAAATATTACTTAATGATTGATGAAATTCAATATGCCATTTCATCAGATGAACTGAGAAATAAAGATCTGCCAGTAAAAATATACGGTGTATTGAATGAATTCCTGCATATGAAGAACGTTGATATCTACGTTACCGGTAGCAATTCAAAGCTTCTTTCAAAGGATGTTTCTACAGAGTTCCGAGGACGCGGAGACGTTGTGCATATCTACCCTCTTTCCTTCAGAGAATTCTATACATCTTCCGGAATGGAGAAACGCGATGCATATGATGAATACATCATGTATGGGGGCATGCCATATTTATCTGTTCTCAAAAAGGATGAAGATAAATATGCCTACCTGTCTCAATTATTTGATGAAATCTATTTCAAGGATATCGAGGAACGATACCAGATTGAATTACCTAATGTCCTCGGAGAAATGACAAGTCTTCTATGTTCATCTGTAGGTTCTCTAACAAATGCAACCAAGATTTCAAAAACCATTAAAAGTGTACAAAATATTAATGTAGATCGTGAAACAATCAGCAAATACTGCAGCTATCTTCTTGATTCATTTTTATTCTCCGAAGCAGTCAGATATGACATTAAGGGTAAAAAATACTTTGAATATCCGAGGCTTCATCAGGAAGAATGGGTTAATTTCATAGCTTTGTAGGGAAGCTGCACATCTATATCAGAGTACTTGAGCATGATCATGTCGATCATGTTCTTTATGTTACGGAATCCGAAAGCTGCTCTGATAATGAGCTTGATCTGGTTGTTCATCGCTTCGATTCTTGCATTGCTAAGGTGATACCTTACAGTGTTCAGGATTGCATCATAATGTCTGCGGATCTTCTTCTGCAATTCATAGATTGGTTTGATCTGTGAATGAGATGCTTTCCATAGCCAGTCTTTCAGTGATGTTTCCAATTGATCCAATGGCAATTTGACCAGTGTCCTCAAATACTCTTTCAGCTGGTATGCTTTATATAGTTTATGATCTGTATTAGCAATGTACGCAAGCTGTGCAGCCTGTTTCTCTGTTAGGTTCTCAGGTGCCTTTCCAAGTGCATATCTGGTGTGCTTGATCCTGTCTGCTGTCTTATCCAGTTCCTGTCCTTTTCTCGGTCTTCCTCTGTCACGTTTGATGCGTTTGTCTGCTTGCCTTGCCCGCTGCCAAGAATTAGTTCTTACTTCATCTACGGCATCCTGTGCCCATTCGACCATGTGGTACATATCAAGACATCTGTGAGCGTTGGGAATGTATTCATCCATCGTTTCACTGATCCACCGTGCACCATCTGCTGTAACGCATTCTATAGTGCTTCTCTGCTCTTCACTCAGTGTCTCAAAGAATTCCCTCAGCACCTCCTTACCATGCCTGTCATGAACCCATATGACACTGTTGGTGTCATGGTTAACTACGACAGTGAGATACGTATGTCCCTTACGATAGCTGGTTTCATCAATGCCTATATGCTTCAAATTGTTGAAATGATGTTCAGGCATTGGATCCGCGTCGGCTTTGAATCTGGAGATAATTGGTCCGACTGTATTCCATGAAATACGCATATACTCTGCCACAGCGTTTTTTGGTAGATACAGTGCCATCCAAGCCGCCGTATTCTCAAAATATCTTGTAAAGGTTGAGTGATGCCTTGCCCACGGAACTGCAGCTGTATGCACTCCATGTTCCGGACATTCGATGCGTATTGCAGGAGCCTCAATGAATACCTTGGTAAATCCCCAATCCAGAGCTCTCCATCTCCGCAATCCTTTCCCAGAGTCATAGCAGCTGCATTTCTTACCGCAGATTGGACAGTTATGGGCGTGGCCTTTGGTAGGATGGGCACAGATGATTACAGCATCTTTATCTTCATCAATTCTTGAAGAATCGATGACAGTATGCTTGACGTGGAGGAGATGTTTCAGTAAAGTTTTGTTGGACATGAATTTCCCTTTCTGTTGTTCGCAAAACTCAGTATAAGGAATTCATGTCCATTTTTATACCCTAAATGCTTATTACATCAGCATATACGCTGATTTATATACCCACACTTATTGATGAAGAGCCACAAAATCAGATGGAATCTCTTTAATTGCATCAGCACAACTCTTATTATCGACTGATCGGATAGCATAAGTAAAAACATTTGCTAATAATGATGCCAAGTTGAATTCTGAATGTTTTTCTATATTTTCCTTTTCAAAACCAGGAATATAACCAACGACGCATTCATTTGTAATAATCGAATCATCTTGCAGTACATTTTTTATAGAACGAACGAGTGCTTTTTTCTTTGAATCATCAATTAATGGACAGACATATTGCTGAAATCCTTTAATGACATCATCTTGATTTTTTGACCATGCTGCTTCGATCAGATTGCCAGGTACTGAATCATGCCCACTTCTTAAGTGACCAGGGAAATCTTTATTGAATGTACTATCGCATGAATAGGCTAAAAAAAGGCACTGACAGATATTTTTCATTGTATCAGATTTGCGTTTCTTGCTCTGATTTAGAAGTGTAATAAGAGTGCCCAAACAAATTCGTTTCAATTTGCAACCTTCTTTCTTATTAAGACATGTTAATGACTCTTGGCTCTACAAATAGCGAGTAAATTATCGATTCGAGTCTTCTGTTAACATATGAGCATAATTGAGTAATACAGTTCCACAAAATATACATACAGATGTTGATTAAACTGAATGATTTCTTTATGCAAACTCAGAGTTTATTTGAATTCCTTGAATGAGAACAATTCTTTCATTATTGGTATTTTTATTTATTTCACGCAGAGAGCATGGAACATTTATCTCTGAATACTAATAATATTATATAGCAAAAAGCCGACATCAAGCAGGAATCTGGTGAGTAATGTAAATCCCATAAACCCAATTGCCACTCTGTGAGATTAATAAAAAGCTCAATAGTTAAACTTCTCTATTGAGTGTTATAAGATGGTTACTCTGTATATGGTACTATAGCTACTTATGACTGATTAGGAAAATGAACACATTATACTTCAGTTTCCATCCTCATATTTCATATATTCTGTCATGTTTAAATACGTGGAACGAGAGTATTAAAATCAATTGTATTTTTATTGATATCCCATTTCCCGACGCGCATCTTTTTTATCCTTTTCCCATTCCCAAAATCAAGTAAATCTTCTCTTTTAAATACATTCAAGAGTTTATTTAAACTTCCTAGGCCTGCCGACGATAACAGAAAAGCCTCATCAGGATCCACCAATTTGCAATATGCCCATAACTGGCCTAAATCTCTCAAAGTCAACTTGGTTTTCTTTGCCTCGATAAAAAACAATTTTACATCAGTGTTTTTCTTGGCTATAGCCAAAACATCAATCTGGATATCCACCCCATTAGCCATTTCCTTTATGATTCCATATTTTGCAAGTACTCTATCTAGTCGTTCAGCATGCGAATCAATAGACACAACATCGTATCGCTTATATTTGTCTGTTACATATCTTTCAAGCCAGACACGCATTGGTTCATACAATTCTTCTTCTCTTATTGTCATTCATCTTTACCATACCCTAAATCATGTGCAATGGCTGTCCAACTATCATAGTGTTTGCCTCTAATTTCCTCTGGAATAAAAGCATCATTTTCACCTGGATGGTGTGGCTTAGGGCTGATACGCTGTGTTATCTCCCAATAATATTTGTGAAGCCTAGTAGAAGGATCTTTTCCTTTAAGTATATATGGCCTTTTTTGCTCATCTGCAAAATAATCCAACGCTTGCTGCTTATGCAAAACAACAAAACCGACTGATTGGTATTCCAGTGCCCAAACCTTAACTTGATGTTCCTTCTTCCAAAAATCCGGTTTGCCTTCATTGTATTTTCTTAAATTTCCATCGCGCATGTTAGGATGTGCCCAGTCAATTGCTTGAACCGGAATGTCTATACTTTTCAATAAATTACAAAAATCGACTACAAGCTTCCAATTATTCGGTATCTCGAAATATACACGATAATTTGGTTCTGAAAAAGCATAATTACTTCTCCGAATATATCCTGTAACATCAGCAAAGCCTTTTACAAATTGCTTTCGTTCATCAAAAGTAAATCCAAATACTTCTCTTGATATTCTGACATTGTCAGAGGAAGTAGCATTACCAATATAGCGCAATATTTCACGAATCAAATAATCTTCATTTGGTTTTCTAAACGAAAGGATAGATACATTCGCATTCTGTGTAAAACATAAGGCTGTGCCTAACAATGGTTCAAGGACCTGCCGAATATCTGTAATGCTCGCCCTTACATACACAGAAACATCATGTTGAAATTCTGTTTCAAGTTTCTTATGAGGAATTTCAATAGAGATAGTGGTATCCGAGTTTCCTCTTTGAATTTCACCATTACCAGTTACCATACCAAGTAAATAAGCCATTTCAACATTCATATTATTCGCCTCACACTATCTCTTATATCCTCGTTCAAAGTCATCTACATGTCCATGTTTTTCTGCAATTGCTTTAATTGCTGCTACATCTTGTCTGTCGCCAAAACGGAATCCATAGTTCTGAACGATATCGATTACAAAAGCAGACTTATTAATTCTTCCAACACAAGAGCCATTGCCTTTTCCGATATTTTTCCGTAACAGATCTGGGCAATGCCATATGTTTGAAAAATTAATTCTAAATTGAGGACTTAATTTATTTGGCAAACCACTCGGCGTATTGCCCATTTCAATCGGTCGATATGTTTGACCAGGAAATAATTTTTCAAAAATTTTATCACGACCATCTTTAGGAACTTCTGCTTCTATAGAACTCAATCTTCCTGGAGAAGCTATGTATCCTATAATTTCAAACATTTCAGCTTCCGAATTAACAGGTATGGTCTGGGCACGAGCTCCTACCAAGGTATTACTGATGCTTCCATTATAATGCCTTTCTTCTGTACGAGAAAAAGAGTAAGCATTCGTATTAGATGTATTACTCATGTTACGTTGAATTAATGGTTTAGTTTTTGGTTCCACAGTCAAGCGTTGTCTTTCTTCGCACACTATTTGAAGTAATTCTTCATCATCCGTTTTCAAAAAGCTATCAAAGCTTTTAGGAAATTGAAACTTTTTAATGTTATCACCAAAATTAATTTCAATAATTCCATGCTCGATATTCATGACAAATCCAGACCCAAATACCTGATGTGTTACAACAAAACTTTTTTTATTCTCCATAATAATCAACCTAAGTGATATGCCTTTGCAATTTGATCTGCTATTGCTTTTGCTAATAGTGGTGGGACAGCATTACCTATCTGCCTTCGAATATATACTTTTGATCCATAGAATATGAACTTATCATCAAATGACTGAATACGAGCCGCTTCACGTGGAGTTATTGCACGATTCAAATATGGATGATTATTAGTTCCATTTGATGATGCATCAAAACGGGTATCAATGGTAGGTGAAACTTCATCCCATTTAAGGCGACCCCATGTCGTTTTAAACTTCTGCTTGCCATGCATTTCTTCTGGCAAGAATTCCTTTCCTTGCTCAGGTGGAATCATTTTTAACTTCTGAATTGCAATAGGCTTATGATTGGATGCTTTATGATTATATAGCATAACACTTCCCTTACGCATTTCAATCTGATAATCACTTTCAGCATTTTTTAAATATTTCTGTTCGAATTCTCCTTCGCCCGAATTCAGATATGACAAATCACTGATTGCATTTCTAACTGTTGTGTATTTTTTAACAGTTGGTGTAGGCATTGCAATCATTTTATTCCGAGAGCATATAAATATAGTTCTTTCACGAGCTTGCGGCACACCAAAATCAGCAGCATTTAATACATCATAATTTACGTAATATCCCATTTCTTGAATTGTATTAACAATCTGATCCCTGAACCAACCATTTGAGGCAAGCAACAACCCTTTAACGTTTTCTATAACAAACACATCTGGCTGAAGCTGTTCTACCAAGCTTAAATATTCACGGAACAGAAAATTTCTAGGATCTTGTAAGCCAAGTTTTTTCCCTTTCATAGAAAAGCCTTGGCATGGCGGCCCACCAGCAAGCATATTTACTTTCTTTTCGCGTGCAAGAGTAACTATCTTGTCTTTAATTGTTGCATCGGTAATATCACCGACAATCACATCCGTTTCTGGCATGTTTTTTTTGAAAGTTTCAGCTGCATGCTCTTCAAAATCCAAAGCCAATACTGTCTCAAAGTATGGATTCTTGTGCAACCCCCATGAAAGACCACCAGCTCCGCAAAATAAATCTAGCACTCGAAATTTTGGTGATGTGTTCTGCGTTTGAATCCGTTTCCGAATCAAGATACGTTTGAATAGATCTTTCCCATTAATTTTTGGCTTAAATAAATCAAACTCATTGTCAGATCCGTGGTTTGCTTCTCCAACAATTTCAAACTGAGATCCATTATGATATTTAAGGTAAGTAATTGGAACGCCCATTATTCCATTATAATCCACAGGGATTTCTGAGACCTTTTTAACATTAATCCCATCAAAATTATCGTATTTTTGGTATTCTTTTGGATCATAATGACAAGTCAATTCAAGCTTTTGATGTCTTCTTGGTATATCAAGATTTGTCAGCCACATTGCATTGCCAAGGCTTCTCCATTTCTGTCCAGTCTCGTCAATCCAAAATCTTGTACTCCTTGGTTCAGTGTCAGCAGGAACTCTAAATGCCATATCCCCAAATCTATAGCCTACCCATGCTTTGTCTTCCTTGACATATGGAAATATTTCTTTATATGTGATTGCATTTTGATTTCCTATCAGAAGATATTGTTTATCGTATTTAACAATTAACGAAAACAACTCCGCAAATAAACTAAATGGCGGATTTGTGCAACATATATCACAACGTTTTAAATACTCAACACATTCTGGCGATCTGAAATCACCATTTCCTTTGAGTTTTTTTACCGTATTTTTATTTTTCAGGACTTTTTTTATTACTTCATCACAAATCTCTTCGTCCGCTTTTCCCGGCATGTGAGAGACGGAAAATACATATCCGTTTTTTGGCGTCACTAGTTCTCCATTACCATAATACAAGTTCAGTGTAAGCTTATTATCATCTTTTATTTGATCGATTTTCGATTCAGAAAATGATGTGCAAACCAATTTTTTTAACTTCAACTTATTAAAATTTTTAAGGAAGTAATAGCAAAAATTTGACTCATATGGATCGTCACAATTACATAACACCACCTTATTTTTGAACTGATTTTCATAATGGCTTATCTCTTCCGCTATAGTTTCATAAGTTGTATACCACTCATCTGTATTGTCTGAAGAATATCTTGCACTATTCAAAATGGCGTTTCCACTCATATATCATCGCTCCTAATTAATGCTTTCTAGTACTATTCTTGAGCACTTGCTCCGCTTTTTACCCAAAAATCTAACTCAGAATACTTGAATTTCCATTGTTTGCCTATCTTATGTGCCGGAATGCCTTTTTCATTACGAATCCAGCTACGTATGGTTCTTGGCTTTACGCCAAGATATTCAGCTGCTTCATCAATATTTATCCATTTATCATAATTAACATCTGCCATCTTTTACCTCCGGTAGACATTTGCCATACTTATAAAAACTATGTTAAGCATACCACGCCATTGCTCTATTTCCAATATAAAATATTGTCATTTGTTAACATTTGTTTTCATTTGTTATCATTTATTGCCATTCTTTGAGAAACAACAATTTCATAGATTCTCATATATTATTTTCAAAAATAACATATCAAAATTGAAATAATCTTTTCTGCATTTTTGATTAACACGGGCAATCAGAAAAAGAAATTCAGCCCTGGATAAAATAGTAATCCTTCGCTGAATTTCCCAGTCTTGAGTTTTATTACCTTAAACGTTTTTGAAAAATTCTCTATCTACCTCATAGATTCTCTTCTCATGAACACCTATTTGATATGCAATCAGCTTATCTATGAATTCTTCTCCATCTATTAAATCAATCTGTTTCTTACCCATATTTGATGCTTCTTCTCTAGCCGCCTTTGTAAATGTCCCAGTTGTAATGAATACTCCTTTTTCGATATCAGCAGTAAGAGATCCTCTAAAATCTCTAATCTCACCTGCCGAAACACTGCCTATATATCTCTTACATTGAAATGCCACATTGAAGCTAAATATACCATTGATTTTAAGCTTTCCTGTCCCATCAATGCCACCATCTCCTGTTTTCTTTGTGACAATGACTTGGGAGAAACCACACTCCCTTAAAAGTAATTGAGCAAGACGTTCAAAAGCGAACGGATTCATTTTGTGGATTACATCTGCAATTTCATCTTTCCATGGTTCTAGCTCTTCAGGAGGTTCTACTCCATCATTAGATGGATCATCATCTTGAAGATTCTTCTTTTTTATTTTTTTGTCCGTATTCTCGCTTCTCTTCAAAACAACACTTTTGATTACTTCTTTGGCATCGACTGAATGAACTTCAGAAAATTCCGGGGTGATCATCCAAACCCCTCTTTGTGTGTTTTCTATTGCACCATAATTTTTTAAATATGTTCTTGTCCATGCAAGTTGGTATTCAAGTTCTGTTCGCTGTGGTGCCTGTCCCTGGTGTGGCTCATCAACGACTTTATCAGATAAGTTTAATGCAGCTATGACCTTATCTCTTATTTCATCATTTGTAGCTGAACCACCAAGTTCTCGAATAGCTAAGAACATAGGTTCAATTAGAAGATTATACCTAGGTGCCAAGATCTTTTTTCTAGCCATTATAAGTACCCCGCTCGATTGATAATTCTTACTAATAATTATACAGCAATTTCATTTTCCCATCTTTAGAAGATAATTGAAGCATATTCACAAGCGTCCAAAAATGACCAATTTACGAAAGTCATCAGAAAAATTGCATGTGTTTTGCTAGACAATTACTATTAGGTGGAATATAAAAAAGCCCAATAAATAAGGCTTTTTTGCACTATTTATCACTGCGATAAAGAGCTACCACGGTCTCGACATGGCACGATTGCTCCATCTTGATGTCCGATTATTGACCTGTTACCGTGAACAGGCAAAAGTCAGCTCCGTTCGTACGCGGGAACTGGTCAATGCCATTTTTCGGTTCACGGAAACTTATCAAAAACCTTTTGACCGTTCGCGGGAACAAGTCGAAATATGCTCTCTTACCTATAATATGCGATTTCACATATCTGCCCATCGCCTCGACCTGCGGCTTTAGTTGAGTGGCCACAATGCTGAGACTACTTCCATCGTCTCAACCTTGATCAAGCTCCTTGAGCCGCCCAAGCCACTTGATAACGCTGCCGTCCTTGCAAAAGCCCAACAGGGCTCCATCACAGAAACACTCAGCACGAACAGTGCCTAACAATAGAGCCATTACCGTTTTTCCATCAAGCATTCCGACTTCAGCATGCTGCATTGATTCCGAGCCCCAGTCAATTCCGCTTGCTTTAAGAATTTCTCCATATCTTTTCAGTCCAAATTCGGGATACTCATCATCAAATCGATATATCTCTTCTTCAAGTTTTCGCACAACCTCACCGTAATTTACAAACGGAAACTGAATCGGATGTTCAGGTGTACCATTGTTTTCTTTGTCGATTATCCCCACTCGCAAACTTAAAGCTTGCTCTAAACATTTTTGCTTTGGTGATATGATTTCTATTTGTTCCATTTGATTTCAGCTATCCATTGTATATGGCCTTTCTGAAATGCTGTTATCAAAATGTTATCATGGTTTTGTTATCAAATAAACCCTTTCTTCTTAAATTCTTCAATGGCTTCTAGCTCCGCCGCTGTTGGAAGCAGCGGTTTATCTTGTCCTGCAAGCTCAGATTGATTAAATCCCCATTGAACTATTTGTTGTCTGCTTATTCTTTCTTAGAGAGAGGAATCCAAAGCTCCATCTTATAATCGGGACTATACATATCCCCCTCGGAATAGACTTCAAAGTCAGGTGTTCCTGCGTGCATATAGCCCTGCTCCGGCAAAAACACTTCCATAGCGTATTTCCAGCCCTCGTGAATACAGGTAGGAACAGATCCCTTTAGTGACAGGATAGCATACTCTGCTTCTCTGATTTCCTTGACCTCAAGCCCCATTTCCCTTGCCTTTGCAATGTCACTGACGTGGTAGCAGGCCATATAGTTGATCTTGTTTGGATTTTCCACATCAAAGCACATCCCATAGCTTTGACCGTTTCCCAAACGAGAGAGAATGTCATGACTGTATGTTGCGTATAGCTGATCCCAAGCTTCGGGGCAAGAAAAGGAGTTGATATTATCCAACTTAACACCTGCAACGGCAAATCCGTCTTTTCTTTGAATTCTTGCATCCATGTGCTTTCCTCCTGTTACACTAAGGGCTAATTGTACAGGAGAAAGAACTCGATATGCTCCTCCTTTTCGTACTTCGGTGGGCGTAGTGTGATGAAAATTTTTGAAAGCATTTGTGAAAGAATCTGATGATTCGTAACCATACTTCACTGCAATGTCAATAATTCTTTCATTCGTTTCGTTAATCTCTTTTGCCGCTTTTGTTAGTTTTCTAAATCGAATATACTCTGACAGCGTCATATCGGTTAGAACGGAAAACAGCCTGCCGAACATAGGGTATGAATAACTTGAGATGGTTGCAACCTTTTTTTCATCAATTTCACTATCCAGCACACTTTCAATGTAGCGTACAGTTTCATTAAATGACTTAATCATATTCATTCCTTACTTGTTAATACATTCTGCTGATTACTCTTTTACAGGTATCATGATATCCAGAATGTTCTTCGCTTTATACTGTTCTATGAAGGGAAGTGACCAATCAATCACATCTTCATATTTCCCAATAAGAAGCCCATAAGCAGGGCCAATCTTTTCATAGAGTTTTGGAGGTTCAAAATTAAGTCGCAGTCTCATATAATCCCCTCCCTCAAACTCGAATTGATCCAGTCCGTAGGTTTCTCCATTATCTTTATCCAGAACAAGAGAACACACTCTATATACTTTGCTGTCATCATAATCCAGACCGTACATCTTTCGGCCGGATAATGACGGAAAGTGAGCTTCAAACTTCGGCCATGCTTTCCTTTGGCTTTCAGGATCATTAGCGACTTCCATATAAAGAAATTGCATTTTTTCAACTCTTTCCTTCTGGATTGTTCCTAACTCGGTCTTTATCATTTTTTCCATAGTATCATCCTCCTTCGTATTGAATACATAGTTTTTTGAATTGCTTATCAAGTTCTGAAATTTTGATTAGAGTATTTGATAACCCTTTATAATCATCTTTCATGCTATCCAAATGCGCTTGTCCAAAAAGATCAGCCATTTGTTCTTTCAGGTCTGCTTTTTTGCGGTCATGTTCTTTAAGAAACCTGCTCAAATAAATATTCCTCACAGCGGCAAGGCGAAAACTAAAGAACTGATGGATCTGTTTCTGTTGCTGGTTTAATCCATTTTCTCTTATCGAATTTGCATATTGTTCTATGACATTTGCATCGCCTTGTTCATACCGCTTTTTCATTATCACAGAGATATCATGATAGATTTCTTTTGCCTCTGGTTCTCTTATGCGCGCAAAATTTCCCCACATGGAAAAGGCTCCTCTTTTATATGCAACACCCTCTGCCGTCCATGCCTTTACAAAGTCCCCAAACTTCATTTTCATACAAGGATATCCTGCTGGATCATGCAGATAAACTTGCCCCTCATAGAAGCCATAGGCACAGACAAAATGATCGACACCCCTCTGGTAAACACAGTTTGGATTGTAAGTCAAATATCCCATATCTAACGGCCCTATTACAACGGAGCCATTTTTCAAAAGATGCTGTAGCTTCTTTTGAATATCATCAATGCTAAAACCATCTGATTCTTTAATAAAGAAATCCTCATGTTGAAACCCAAGAATACGTAAACAATTATTAATAGATATATCCGGCAGTCCATTGTCAAAAAAGACTAATGGATGCTTTACATTGTTGTCTACAAAACTTGCACCATTTCCCATAACCATCAACGCTTCCAGGTACTCAGGTGAAAAATGGAAACCGTAGGAATTGAATGCCATAGCGAGGGAGTTAGTATAACACAATGGGACATCTCCGAAATATAAATCCATATTGCAACCTCCTTTCTGCGCTTATTATAATCGATCGTTTTATCTTTTACCCTATATTCTCCGTACCAAAAAAATCGTATAGGGACACCTTTCGTTTGGTGCGATAGACATTGTTCTTGACTTATACAGAAAGCCGGGGGTGTCAACTATGGGCAATGCCCGCTTGTACTAATCGTTGATAGATTCCGGCAAAGACGAAGTCTGGAATAGAACGCTTCGCCGAAAATGCCTTGGTGTGCTCATCGGAGGCACGGCTCATATTGAAAACGTCCTGCGTGCACGGTTCCTCCGCACTTGGAGCATATGACAGGTTTATAATGACATATGTCGCCGCAAAAGATGAACATCTTTATCTGTACTTCGAGGCTGCATTGTTGATAGTACTTTATGTTCCACTTCTGGCGTCCAATATATCTTAAGCTTGCTTTGAGCCCGGGTAATGGCAGTATAAAAAATGTTATGGGTAATTAATTCATCAACTTCGTCGGTGATGACGACTTTTACCGAGGAGTACTCGAGGCCCTGTGCTTTGTGTATTGAAACTGCATAAGCAACTTGGAAGGGAACTACGGCTCTGGAATTTCCGTCATCATCCTCGTCTGTACTTCGCGTTTTAAACACCTTAAAGCGAATAACAGAGTTTCCGTTTGCGGAATTATCAAGAAGTTCAAAATCACAACCCCATGCATCCATCCCGTTGATTACTTTTGAAAGTTCAATATCAAATTGAATGTAACCGCTTGGCTCATCTTCGTCATAAACAGTTATCGCTACAATTTTTCCTTTCATGTTGTTGTAAATAACTGGGGCAAAACGATCTGAGTCATTAAACAATATGGGATCCCCAACCTTGTACTGTTGAATTCCCCATGTTACTGGTTGATTCGTGTTGCGCTCCTGCAAAAAACGGTTAATATTATTGATTCCATATAATCCGTCATAATTCAAGCAAAGAATAATTCCGCCGTCATCTGCTGCATCAAAAATTGAGGCATCAAGGGTAACAGAATACTCTTGTCTGGCTATTAACTCAAGTATTGTATCGTCCATATTTCTGACGCGGGTCCACAGCAGTTTTAGATTATCATCTTTGCTTCGATACGGAGTTGTCAACTCAAAAACAGAGGTGTCTGGTATGAATGCGCGAGCAACGCTAAACCAATTGCCAAAACGAATGGAACTTATTTGGTATGTATCACCTACCAAAAGAAGGAGTTGGTAATTATCCCTAGAAAGTATTCTTCGCATATCCTCGTTACTGACGGTACTACTTTCATCTATCACAAGCAAATCGTATTCTGTGCTCATATCTCTCCGAAGATATTTAGCTATAGTTGAAAATGTGCAATTTGCAGCTGTTACTCGTCGTTTAAGGTTATCTACAGCTGGGTTCGTTTGTGCAAGAAATAGTTTTCTTTTATCTGCAAAAAAATGAGCAGTGTGATCGATGAGAGTTGATTTTCCTGTTCCCGCAGAGCCATAAATAAGTGCAACTTTTGAATGCGAGTACATCTGCATTAAAGCATTTTTCTTCTCTTCACAGTCCACCCCAGAGTTTGTCCCATTAATCCATGCCTCGACAGTGTTCGAATAATTTTGGATTCCTGATGCGGATAATTCCTTGAGTTTAGATAATATGGCACAAGTGTTGGTCACATAGCCGTTAATAAATATTTGGCCGCTTTCTATTACAAGCTTGCTCTGCTGTCGATGTCCAAACCATAACTTATCATTATACAACTGCACAAGCGCGGGTATATTTTTGAAGCTTTCTATATCCCTTACAGAAGTGAATAACTGACCCTTGATTTCTGTATTATTTCTGACATATCTGGCAAGAAGCTCGTGCTGCCGATCTATAGTCGGAATGCAATCAAACAAATCGGACAATCGGGGGTTGTGTCCAATCGGCGAGCTAATAAATGGCATATTTTCAAATGGAATACATCCATTACAAAAGTACAACCTGGAAAGATTGTCATTTGCTTGAGGTTGCCATTGATTTTTGATAACCTTGTTATTCATCTCATGTAAGAGATAGCGCAGCAGATTTTGACCAGGTCGTTGTGCACGAACAATTTCGCGGCTTTTCTCAAGCACATCAAAGAATATTGTACTGCGCAAATCTTGTGTGTAGTCATGCTTTATGTGTTGAAATGCTGCATCTGAGAAATTTAGCAAGTCTGATAAGCTAAATCCTGTCGATGTGAGGAATCTACCTATTGCTCTTTGCTCTGGATACGATATCTTGCTTTTTTGCCCTGTTACACAAGCAGTAAAATTCTTATATTCGCAATTCCTAATTGCTACTTCCCATCCAACAATAACCGTTATTGGCATAGTCTTTCCTAAGATTTCAATACTATCCGATGCCAAAGAAAAGCAAGACGCATAGTAGTCAGTAATCTTAATTCGGGTAAACGCAATTATTCTATTGGACTTGCTCGCATAGTCATTAGCTGGTGTAAATGTTACTTCATAATAGATTTTTTGATTCACAAAAAATGGTTTAATTTTCTGAATATAATATTTTTCTCCACCGCTAGCGCCTCTTGTATCATACTGACACACCTTTACTGATATTTTCTCGTAATACTCCTGAAGCGTTTCATCAATATGCAATGGAAAATCCTCAAGATTTGCAAGAACATTCAGATTGTATCTATCATGCAGAAGATTTTTTATAGCAAGTAGGTACTCGTAGTATTTCAGCATAAGCCTTTCTGAGTTTTCCTCATCAAGCGTATAATGTGACGCCACGATTTGTAGATAGTCGTGAAAGCGATATAGAATCTTCAAATCTCCACGGGATTGGACAAACTCTATAGCTGCACAAATATTGGGATATGTGTTTTCAATGTCTCGGCCATTCGCATAGAATTTAAGCATAATATGCTCAACAAAATTTCGCAATTGAGCTAGTACATCCTGTGCAACAGCACCGCGAGGTGAGAAGTCAGCGCTTGCGATGTGACGGCATATGACACTATCAATATTTCGGATGCGGTCATCAATATCTGGCATAATGCTTCTATCCTTTCTGCTGATTATCCCGACTATTGCTGTGAAATCACACAAATACGTTTTGCTCAATCAATTTTATATCCGAATTGCTCCAGCCGTTCCTTGCACATCTTTCGTTCTTCGTCGGTAAAGAGATCAGCGTACTCAGGCTTCAACACATGAGCCTCAACAGATAAATCCAGCCTATGGTGCTCCCACAAAGTTGTAAACCCGTCTGTACCGCCGGTTTTATTGATCAATTGCTTGGCCGCGGTAAGGCCACCTTTAGCTCCAATAAGTTGAAGAAATCGAACTGCATTATAGCCGCACTCTCTTTTGGCTGTTGTATAGATTTCAATCATATCCTGTTCGAAGCGCTTTTCTAAGTCAGGCATACTTATATCTCCTATTTGTTGATCAAAGGATTTCAACAGAGGCCCTTTTTCCACGATCTTTCATACAGGTACTATAATAAAATTTTAATGAGCTGAGCTTTAAGTAGATCCCTGCGTCCTTTCACAAAGGCAGAATAATTTTCATAAGTATAAACCATGTCTGGCATATAATTAATTGTCCGATATTGAATCTTATCGCTGTCGGTCAGATACTGCTCACCAAACCATTTGTTAAAATCAGTAGCGAGTTTTTCCTCATTAAGCTGAGCCGCAAGTAACTGCAAATTACTGATATCATTTACAGTGTCAATGTATTCATCAAGTTTATCTTCAGCAATATTCATTTTTCGGAGATACGGTTTCGTGAATTTGCTCTTTGGATATATATGATCCTCGTGGAACTTGTTGCTAAAATCTAGCGAAGGGTAAAGCAACATGAGCGTGGAAAGAGTCTCGCTCTTTCCATACTTCAATCTGAGAAGATATTCGTCTATGTCGTCTTCGGTAAATTGAATTGATTTGTTTGTACCCTTAAATTTGTCCATGATTTGATCTGTCGGAAAATCGTTTGTTCCATTAGCTCGCACAATGTCGCGGATTGGCCGGAGCACATTGTCCGGCTGGCCGCTAAACACTTTCTTCAACAGTGACCGTATCAGCCACTTTTTGATTTTCTCTCTATTTGCCTTTGTAGTCCCTGAGTCCACAAAATTATCAGGCATTCCTATTTTCATCAGATAATAGGCAATGGGGATCAGGGCATTATTTGAAGTAAGCGTTTCTCCCGAATAACCATAGGATGAAACAAGCAAGACAGCCTGTTTTATTGCTTTTTTTATATCATCCCATCTCGATTCGATCTTCATCATGTTCTGTTTATTAAAGTTATCGACTTTAAATGCGATATTTGAGAAATCACTAAGTACGAGCGCTGTCTTAAGAACAAAATCTTTGTTGATTCTGAATCCGTCACCTATGGCGTTGACATCATCTACAAATTCTGTGATTTCCTCTCTGGCATCGTGGGTTTCCCACTGTGCGGATGCTATGGAAAGAAGCAAATCCGAATAACTAAGTTTTGTGCCGCCGCTGTTGACCCTTATAAAAATATTCAACACTTTATCGAGTTCAACAGTTCTTTCTCTATAGTAGCTGATCATACCAGCCTTATTGATGACGTTATAAAGTTTAGAAAGCGCATTTATGGCAAAACGGGATTGTTCGCGCGTGTACTGAAATTCTTCAGAATAACTGATGTTGTCGCTCACAAAAATAGAGACATCTCCATCTTCCTGCATATCAAGAATTTTCCCGACCTCAAACCAGTATGTGTTCTGATCGTTTTGCACTTCCTTTTCCGAAAGAAATCTAAAATCAAACTCATTGTCGCTTTCTTCGGGGGAAGATAAAAGGTTTAGATACAGTTTTCTGACCGGATATGCGTTTTCGTTATTTCTCGAAAGGTATTTCAGCTTATATGCGTATGTGCCTTTTAGTCCCAAGTATATCGAAGTAAGTCTTTGCTGTCCATCGAGTACAGCAGTCACGCCATCGGACCCCTTGAGATTGATTTTCTTATTATGTACAGATTTCTTTTCGTGGTAATTGCGGATAAATCCATAGAAATCATAGTCGTTAACGTGCTCCTTATTTATTTCCCAAAACAGAAATGTCCCTATCGGGTAGTTGCGCATGAGCGAATCAAATAAGGTTTCGATCTGATCCGTATCCCATACGTATTCTCTTTGAATAGAGGGAAGGACATATCTGTCTGCTGATATATTCTTCATCACTTCTGCAATGGTAATTGGCGTTTCATAGGCCATGCTTGTGCCCTCCTATATATGTTCTCCTTACATTAAGAGACAAAACAAATTGAGTAAATGGTGGTCTTATTCGTGCTGATTACAATCGAATTGCTTTGCCCATTCTACGAAGGCGGCTCTATGTCTCTCATACCATTGGCTGGTCACAAAATACTTTTCTCCGTTAAAGACAAACAAATCTTTCCAGAAACGAGGATATCCGCTGATAGTAATCTGTGAAGTGATATCTAGTTCAGGGTTGTATTTTTTGAGCATCACCTCATAAAGCCCTAATGTGTTCTTGCACCACTGCGCTGATTGCATGGCGAGCAACTCATTACTGGAAAATTTGTGATTGCTGTCTGATAGCTGCTGCATCGTCTTCTTTACCAGTTTGCCAATTTTCTCTTCGTCCTCCGGAACCGAGCACCTATCTGGTAGCACGTCCCCTCTGTGCAGGTCGGAATAGTCTGCACGCAGATAGATTTGAAAGCTATCCCTTTTATATCCGTACTTTTGGAGTATCTTTCTAATTAAATTCCGGATGCTGTTACAGCTCAGATTTGTCCACACATAGAGATCAGTGCCGGGAATCTGCTCATTTTTTGGAACCTTGTCCTCAACAACATATTTCCGTCCCAAATAGATAACCTTACGACCCTTCATCGTGGGGTCATCTACAAGAGAATCCATTTTTTGCAGGTCCGTTTCAGCCAAGATGCCACAGGTCTGAACAAGAATATCCCTCATGTTTTTCGCGTCGTAGTAGTTGCCATTGATTGTAAAACCGCAGGCCTTGGTGTATGTATAATCATCATTGAGGCTGTGCGGAACAGCCGAATCCACTTGATATTTTGCGTAATCAGGAAGTTGGCGTTTTTCAACTTCTTCATCTGTAACCATTTCATCAATATCTTCAGCTTGTTCTTTTTCATCCAAAAGTGCATCCGAGTACTCGTCTACCTTCTCCTGCAAGTCAATAACATCCTGCTGAAAGAGAAGGACAGTCTGGCATTCGCCGGGACGACGTTTTTCCATGAGCTCATGTACAGATTTTGTTGTGCTTTCGTACAAGCCGTCCAAGGCCAACGAAAGCAGTCCCAGCGCATCAGAAAGTTCTTTTGCGTCATGGGGGTACAACGATTTCACGGTTTCAATCCGCTCTGTTAGTTCTTTCAATGTCAGCATGATGCCGGCCCCTTTCAAATCATTCCATAGATACAGCCTTTATTCAGCAGTAAAGGTAGATCCGCCAATGCCAAAATATTTCTCAAAGAACGCTTTTAGCTTCTCGATGATACCCTGTTTCTTTTGCTCCCTGTTTCCACCGCCAAAACGGCTGACAGGGGGCATAATTCTATCAATATCTGTGCCAACGGTCTTTATCTCACCTTCCCGGAAAGAGTTTTCCAAGAAAATGCGAGTTTCCGCCGGTTTCAATTTTTCATCCTGAATCAGTGCAGCAAGCTCTTGTTCGCGTTGCTGGGCAACGAACCCATGCCATTCGCTCATAACATCATCCACATCGTTTACCCCGGCGATAAAGGTTTCAATCAGTTGCTTTTTACTGCGAAGCTCTGGGCTGGCGTCGATTGCCTTTTTGATGGTGACAAGCACCTCTTTATCCTCACAGTGCGTGTCGTGGTACTTTTTCACCAGCATGAGAATATAGTCAATGTTGATCTCAATTTGCTTAATCAGTTCGATCTCAAATACGATATCGTCAATAATATCGGTGCTTTCCCCGTTTTCACGCTTGCGCTTCCATTCATCGCGCAGATCTTGGTATCTGCCCAGATAATCCTGCAGGTCACGCTCGGTAAGCATCTCTTTCCCCTTAAACTCATCGAAGGAAGCAAGGAGATTTCGCATACGCAGAATAGCGCCAAACAGCGAAATAAAGTCTTTCTGATTCTGTTCGCCAATAATCTGCGGTTCTGACAGCGGAAACTTGTTCGACAAGTCCTCAATCATATCCATGTAACCCGGTTTGGGGGTGCCATCCACAGATTCGTACCCGTAATAATAATCCTTGAAGCTTTGCAGCAAAACAATACCGCCAGCATTCTTATCGCCGAACAGCGAGATTGCTGCGTCCACTCTCTTTTGCAAATTGCGGAAGCAAACAATATTACCGAAAGTCTTGATCGAATTGAGAATGCGATTGGTGCGGCTGAATGCTTGAATCAGGCCATGCATCTTGAGGTTTTTATCGACCCACAGAGTGTTGAGCGTAGTAGCGTCAAAGCCGGTAAGGAACATGTTGACCACAATTAAAAGGTCCAGATCCTTATTCTTCATCCGCAGAGACACATCTTTATAGTAATTCTGGAACTTGTCCGAAGATGTGTCATAGGTGGTATGAAACATCCCGTTATAATCGTCAATTGCACTTTCCAGAAAGTCTCGGGAGTTTTTGTCCAGTGCGGAAGTATCCTCCGGGTTTTCCTCATCAAGGATGCCATCGGTTTCTTCCTCGTTCGGGGCATAGCTGTAGATGACTGCGATTTTCAACTGTTTGGTGGGATCCGCCTGCATTTGCCTGCGGAATTCCTCATAATACAGTTTCGCCATATCCACAGAGGCCACCGCAAAAATGGAGTTAAAGCCACTTACACGTTGCTTCTGCTTAATCTCCTCAACTGCGCCACGCTCCGCCGAAGCCACATCGGAAATATTAGTCAGCTGATTAAAGATGTAAGATTTATCCCCACGGTAGGTTTTCTGGTCAAAGTGGTCAAGAATATACTTGGCGACCAGTGAAATACGCCGCGGAGCCATGAACGCCTTTTCCCGGTCTATATCCCACACCTGCTCGTCATCAATATCCCAGCCGGTATCCATAGTTTTGATATAGTCCACACGGAAGGGCAGCACGTTTTTATCGTTGATGGCGTCCACAATCGTGTAAGTGTGGAGTTGATCCCCGAATGTCTGCTCTGTTGTAAAGAATTGCGCATTTTTCGCACGGCTCGCATTGACTGAAAAAATCGGCGTTCCAGTGAAGCCAAACATATAGTATTTTTTAAAGTGTTGCACGATTGCCGTGTGCATATCTCCAAATTGGCTGCGATGGCATTCATCAAAAATAATAACTACTTGTTTGTTATATACTGGGTGTTCCTTGTTTTTCTTAATAAAACTAGACAGCTTCTGGATGGTGGTAATGATGATGTTTGACTTCTTATCACTCAACTGCTTTGTCAGAATAGCTGTAGAAGTGTTGCTGTTGGCAGCACCCTTTTCAAAGCGGTCGTATTCCTTCATAGTCTGGTAGTCCAGGTCTTTGCGGTCTACCACGAACAGAACCTTATCAATGTACGGTAGCTGCGAGGCAATCCGTGCAGTTTTGAAGGAAGTCAGGGTTTTGCCCGAACCGGTGGTGTGCCAAATATAACCGCCGGCGGCAATGTCGCCATATTTTCGGTAGTTATGGGCAATCTCGATGCGGTTGAGGATGCGCTCGGTTGCGGTAATCTGATAGGGCCGCATGACCATCAGCATATTTTCCGACGTGAAAATACAGTACTTCGTCAAAATATTCAGGATAGCATGACGGGCAAAGAAAGTCTTTGTAAAGTCAATCAGATCGGGAATCGTCTTGTTGTTGGCGTCTGCCCAGAACGAGGTAAACTCAAAGCTGTTGCTTGTCTTGCCCTTTTTAGACTTGCCGGATGCCGCGTCTTTGATGGCGTTAAACCGGGTGCTATTGGAATAGTATTTGGTATTTGTGCCGTTGGAGATGACAAAAATTTGCACATACTCAAACAGACCCGAGCCAGCCCAAAAGCTGTCGCGCTGATAGCGGTTAATTTGATTGAACGCCTCCCGAATGGCAACGCCACGGCGTTTCAACTCGATATGTACCAGGGGAAGGCCGTTTACAAGCACGGTCACATCATAGCGATTATCATAGGTTGCACCGTCCTCTTTGCCAAGAACGTACTGATTGATGACCTGCAGGCGGTTGTTGTGGATATTCTTTTTATCAATAAGCGTAATGTTTTTGGTCATGGCATCATCACGTTTTAGCACCTGCACATAGTCCTCTTGAATTTTGCGGGTCTTTTCTACGATGCCGTCGTTTTTGTTGGCGATGCAGTCGGCAAAGAACCGTTCCCATTCCGTATCGGAAAAGGTGTAATCATTGAGTTCTTCCAGCTTTGTCCGCAGGTTGGCAATCAAGTCAGCTTCGGTGTGGATAGGCAGATAATCATAGCCCTGCTCGCACAACAGGCGAATAAGTTCCTGCTCCAATGCCGCTTCGCTCTGGTAACTGTCGGAGCGTGTTCTAACCGGCTCATATTCTGTGACGACGGTGTTTTCGTTGGTTTCGGCGACAATATTGAAATAGGGCACGTTCTACACCTCCTCAGGTCAATTCTTTTAATGTTAGCAGCTTGTCCCGGTAGTATTCGTATTGCTTTTGCCGTGCGGAAATTTCTGCGGGGAGACCGCTAGAAATGTCGTTGCAAAGGGTGTCAAAACGGTCGAGGATGTCAACAATGCGTTGTTGTTCGTCGAGGGGTGGGAGGGGGAATGCGATTCTATTTAATACAGTTTGAGTTAAACTAGGAACACCGCCAGCTGTGTTATATTGTTCAAGATGCTCTTTCTGCAAGTAATAAAAAACAAACTTTGGTATCACAACATTTGTGTATATTTCAGTATAAAAAATAGTATCTACCGTCCAAAATGGAACATCCACATAGTATAACTTATCAACAGAACCTTTTCTTGGAATTAATACAGTTGGTTTATCTGAAACAAATGTATCTATATATGTCATAATCCCACCTGAACCATAAACGGGGATGTTTCCGCTTTTGAATTGTTTATAATCCTTTCCGTTCTTTATTTTTAGAACATCTGAAAGCGTTTTCCACTTAACCTCATCACCAAAGGTGAGTAAACTATCCCTATAATACTCATACTGCTTTCTTCTGGCTGTAAGCTCCGCTGTAAGCTCCGCTGTAAGCTCCGCTGTAAGCTCCGTGAAATTGTCCAATATACGGACAATCTCTTCCTGCACGGGCAGAGGGGGGACGGGGATTGTTATTTCTTTAAAATTGGTTTTGTTAAATTTAGTTTGTCCTGTTGGAGATATAATTTTTGCAAGTTTTACTTGGAATTCCCTGCTCAAAAATAGGTGGTATAAATATCGGTTTAATACATTATTACTTTTAACCCATATTGCATTAGGACCAAGCACATTATACTCGTTAGGAAAAATGTCAGGAGTAATATAATATACCTCTCCACAATTCCCAACATTAGGCATAACCAATCCTTCGCAATCTAAGTTCACCCTCCATAAGTACTTAAAAGCATTTTCGTCAACATAAACGAAATTATCTGTTTTAGAAAAATTACTTTTCAAATCTGTTGTTCTAATTAGCTGAGCGTAGCTAGTAGCATTGTTTATGTACTTAACGTTTTTTGCAATATCTGCAAACGAACCAGCAGCGGTATAATCGGTTATTGTTGTACATACATCACCTATTTTTTTATATTCCACCCCATTCGGGCATAATTCCGCAATCAGTTCTTCTAACCTGCTCATACGCCTGCCTCAATTTCTTCGACGATATTGCGAATAGCCTTCCGCAGCTTGTCCTCACGCAGTACGATTTCTTCAATCTCAGCGTTCAACTTCACAATATCAATCTTTTCCCGTGTGTCCTCTGCTTCCACATAGGTGGAAACTGAAAGATTATAGTCGTTAACTTCCGAAATTTCCTTATAATCAGCAAGGTGAGAGAAATGAGCTATTTCCTCACGCTTTGCAAAGGTGTCCACAATGCGGTCGATGTTCTCCTGGGTCAGCTTGTTGTTATTGGTCACTTTGATACACTCGTTGGATGCATCAATAAACAGGGTTTTGTTATCGCTCTTGTTTTTCTTCATCACCATGATGCAGGTGGCAATGGAGGTGCCGAAAAACAGGTTGCTGGGCAACTGAATAATACAGTCCACAAAGTTGTTGTCGATTAAGTATTTGCGGATTTTCTGTTCTGCGCCGCCACGGTACATGATGCCCGGGAAGCAGACAATGGCAGCCGTTCCGTTGCTTGCAAGCCAAGAGAGGCTGTGCATGATAAAGGCAAGGTCGGCCTTGCTCTTAGGCGCCAGAACACCGGCCGGAGAAAACCGAGGGTCGTTGATTAGCAAGGGGTTTTCATCGCCCACCCATTTGATGGAGTAGGGCGGATTGGAGACGATCAGTTCAAAGGGCTCATCGTCCCAGTGCTGGGGGTTAATCAGCGTATCTTCACACTCCACATCAAACTTATCAAAACCGATATCGTGCAGGAACATATTGATGCGGCAAAGGTTGTAGGTGGTGATATTGATTTCCTGACCATAGAATCCGGTGGTGACCGCATCTTTGCCCAGAATTTTTTCGGCTTTCAAAAGCAGCGAGCCGGAACCGCAGGCGGGGTCATATACCTTGTTGATGGTTTTTTTGCCTACTGTGCCAAGCCGAGTCAGCAGCTCCGACACGTCAGCCGGGGTAAAAAACTCGCCGCCGGATTTGCCCGCATTGGACGCGTACATAGTCATTAAGTATTCATAGGCATCACCAAAGGCGTCTATATCATGGTCTTTGACGGAACCGAGATTCATGGCGGCAACGCCATCCAGCAGCTTTGCAAGACGCTCGTTGCGCTTTGCAACCGTACTGCCCAGCTTATTACTGTTTACATCAAAGTCATCAAATAACCCTGCAAAGCTGTTTTCAGAAGCACTGCCTTGGGCGGATTCCTCGATGTGGCTAAACACTTCCTCAAGCTTTTCGTTGAGCAACTTTTCTTTGCCGTTGGGGTAAGTCCAGCCTTCTCCGCTGGCGGCTCTGGCTCTCACATTGCAAAAAAGCGAGGCTTCATCAGGAAGTGTGGGCAGGAATGAGTCTTTGATATGGCAGCAGGACAGAGATATCTGAACATCTCAACATGACCATATCAAGTAAGTTGTCTATGTTTCTGAAACCGTATGCCAATCGTACAGTCAGCTTGATCTTGTTGTTCGTTGCCTCTATGCGTGCATTGGAAAGATGATACCTGGCAGTATTGATGATCGCCTCATAATGTCTCCTGATCTTCTTCTGCAGTTCATAAATCGGCTTGATCTGTGAATGCGATGCCTTCCACAGCCAGTCCTTCAATGATCCTTCGAGCTCTTCCAGGGGAAGGTGGATCAGTGTCCGCAGATACTCCTTCAGCTGGTAGGCCTTATATAGTTTCCTGTCTGTCTTGGCAATGAATTCCAATTTTGCCTTCTGCCTCGCCGTAAGGTTCTCAGGAGCCTTCCCAAGAGTGAACTTTGTGTTCTTGATCTGGTCTGCTGTCCTGTCTTTCTCTTCGCCTTTCTTTGGCCTTCCACGGCCCTTCTTCGGCTCATGATTGTTTGCACGTGCACGCTGCCATGCCTCTGTCCGTACTTCATCTATCGCTGCCTGTGCCCATTCCACCATGTGATAGCTGTCCAGGCACCGATGTGCACTGGGGATATATTCCTCCATCGTCTCGCTGATCCATCTGGCACCGTCAGCTGTGACGCATTCGATCGATGCACGCTGTTCTTCACTGAGCTGTTCAAAGAATCCCCGCAGCACTTCCTTGCCATGTCTCTCATGTACCCATATGACGCTGTTGGTGTCATGGTCAACGATGACGGTGATGTACTTGTGGCCTTTCTTATAGCTCGTCTCATCGATGCCGATGTGCTTCAGACCATTGAAACGGTGCTCTGGACATGGGTCCGCATCCTTCCTGTATCTGGAGATGATAGGCCCGATGGTGTTCCATGCGATCCGCATGTACGTGGATACCGCAGTCTTGGGAAGATACAGCGCCATCCATGCAGCAGTGTTCTCAAAGTCCCTTGTGAAGGATGAATGATGCCGTGCCCAGGGGACATATTCCGTGAGTACTCCATGGACAGGGCATTCGATCCTGTGCACCGGTGCTTCAAGGAATACCTTTGTATATCCCATGTCCAGAGATCTCCACTTGCGGGTCTCTAGAGAATCGTAGTATGAGCATTTCTTCTGGCATACTGGACACAGGCACTGCTGTCCCTTTGTAGGATGCACAGAGATGGTGAATCTATCATCTTCCGCGCAATATTTATAAGAATCTATCACAATGTTCTTGACGCGGAGGAGCTGCTTGATTAAAGTTTTGTTGGGCATGGTTTTACTCCTTATTTCTTCGCAAAAATAAGTATAAAATCCCATGCCCATTTTTAATAGGTATAAATCAAGTGCAGATATAGATATTTACTGCTCATTCATCATTTCTGT